>OOBP01000035.1_pt1 | contig 206105 bp, 194 predicted proteins | sample 1671681 | NCBI WGS metagenome assembly OOBP01 (sample SAMN06348181, study PRJEB24527) | human gut metagenome
CCTTGATGCAGGTCAGCAGGCAGGGAGTCTGCACCTTGACCATCATGTAGCCGTCCTCCAGCATACGCTTCACGGTCAGGGTATTGCCGTCCTTCTGGATGTCGGCAACGTAGGTGACCTGGGGCAGATGCAGCTTTTCAGCGATCTGGGGGCCGACCTGTGCAGTATCGCCATCAATTGCCTGACGGCCGCAGAACACAACGTCCTCGGGGCCAACACCGATCTTGTTGACAGCAGCAGCCAAGATCTGGCTGGTTGCAAAGGTATCGGAACCGCCGAACTCACGGCCGGAGACCAGAACAGCCTTATCAGCGCCGCGGGCCAGCAGCTCACGCAGCATGCCCTCTGCCGGCGGGGGGCCCATGGTGACAACAACGACCTCGCAGCCGGTGGCGTCCTTCAGTTTCAGGGCGGCCTCCAGAGCGTTCAGGTCATCGGGGTTGGTGATGGTTGCCATGGATGCACGATCCAAAGTGCCATCGGGCTTGACGGACACCTTGCCGGAGGTATCAGGAACCTGCTTTACACAAACAATTGCTTTCATTGTAACTCTTGCCTCCCTTACTTCAGCAGCGCGCCGGAAATGACCATCATCTGCACTTCGCTGGTGCCCTCGTAGATCTCAGTGATCTTGGCATCACGCATCATGCGCTCGATGGGGTAGTCACGGGTGTAGCCGTAACCACCGAACAGCTGCAGGCAGCGGCGGGTCACATCGCTTGCGGTGCGGGCTGCGATCAGCTTAGCCTGTGCAGCCTCGACGCTGTAACGAACCTTTGCGCCATCCATAGCCTGCTGCTTCTTCAGAGCGGCAGCATAAACCAGATACTTCGCAGCCTCAACACGAGCCTTCATCTCAGCCAGCTCGAACTGGGTGTTCTGGAAAGCAGCGATGGCACGGCCGAACTGCTTGCGCTCCTTGACGTAAGCAATGGTCTCCTCCAGAGCGCCCTCGGCAATGCCCAGAGCCTGAGAAGCGATGCCGATACGGCCGCCGTCCAGCGTAGCCATTGCCAGCTGGAAGCCCTTGCCGCGCACGCCCAGCATACGATCCTTCGGGATGCGGCAATCCTCAAAGATCAGCTCACAGGTAGAAGAACCGCGGATACCCATCTTGTCCTCTGCTTTACCAACAGAGAAGCCCGGGTCGGTGCGCTCCACGATGAAGGCGGAGCAGAGCTTGGTGGGACGGCCGCGCTTGTCCAGCACGTTATCGGTAACGGCGATGACGATGAACACATCAGCAAAGCCTGCATTGGTGATGAAGATCTTGGAGCCGTTCAGCACCCAGTAATCGCCATCTTCCTTGGCAATGGTCTGCTGACCCTGTGCATCGGTACCAGCGCCCGGCTCGGTCAGGCCGAAAGCACCCAGCCACTCGCCGCTGCACAGCTTCGGCAGGTACTTAGCCTTCTGCTCGGGGGTGCCGTTCTCGTAAATGGGAGCAGCGCACAGGCTGGTGTGAGCAGAGACGATGACACCGGTGGTGCCGCAGACCTTGCTCAGCTCCTCCACGGCCATGACGTAGGACAGCACATCGCCGCCTGCACCGCCGACCTCAGTCGGGAAATAGATGCCCATCATGCCCAGCTTGCCCATCTTTTCGACGGTCTCCTTGGGGAAGTATTCCTCTGCGTCAACCTTCTTTGCCAGAGGCTTGACTTCGTTCTCAGCAAACTCGCGGTACATTTTCTGCACCATCTGCTGCTGCTTGGACAGAGTAAAATCCATCGCTATATCCTCCTAACGGGTCTTTTTCATTTACCGGAATTGCCCGGTGCAAACAAATTCCTCCCGGCCGCGTTTCCACGGTCGGGAGAAACGTTTATCAGAATTTACAGCTGGTCAACAGGGGTCTTGGTGCGGTCTGCGTTGTAAACGTAGAAGCCCTTACCAGTCTTGCAGCCCAGATTGCCGCCGCGCACCATCTTGCGGATCAGCGGGCAGGCACGGTACTTGCTGTCGCCGGTCTCGTTGTACAGCACGTCCATGATAGCCAGGCAGATGTCCAGACCGATGAAGTCGCCCAGCTCCAGGGGACCCATGGGGTGGTTAGCGCCCAGCTTCATGGCGGTGTCGATGCCAGCGATATCGGAAACGCCCTCCATCTTGATGAAGGCAGCCTCGTTGATCATGGGGATCAGGATGCGGTTGACCACAAAGCCGGCAGCCTCGTTGACCTGAACGGGGCTCTTGCCGATGGCAACGGAGATCTCCTTGATCTTCTCAACGGTCTCGGCGGGAGTGTTGCAGCCGGCGATGACCTCGATCAGCTTCATGCGGTCTGCGGGGTTAAAGAAGTGCATACCGATCAGGGGACGAGACAGACCCTTGCCGATCTCGGTGATGGACAGAGAAGAAGTGTTGGAAGCAAAGACGCACTCGGGCTTGCAGATCTTGTCCAGCTCACCGAAGGTGGTCTGCTTGACCTTCATATCCTCGAAAGCAGCCTCAACGACCAGATCGCAGTCTGCGCACAGATTTTCCTTCAGGCCCGGGGTGATGGCGGCGACGATCGCGTCAGCCTTCTCCTGAGTCATCTTTCCCTTAGCGACCAGCTTCTCGTAGCCCTTCTTGATCTTTGCCAGACCATTCTCGGCCCACTCCTGCTTGATGTCGCACAGAGCAACGGTGTTGCCCTCAACCTGTGCAAATGCCTTTGCGATGCCCTGGCCCATGGTGCCAGCGCCGATAACACCGATCTTCATAGGAAATCTCTCCTTTAATATCAAAAATTATGTAATGGATTAGTTGTTGGTGAACACTGCCTTGGGCTTCGGTTTCTCACGGGACAGGAAGCAGGCCATGCCCTCCTGCTGGTCGTGGGTTTCGAAGCAATCGCCGAACAGCTTCTCCTCGACCTCAACAGCCTTCTCGATGGGCAGGCTGATGCCGTCGTTCATTGCCTTCTTGCAGTTGCGCACAGCAATGGGAGCGTTCTTTGCGATCTTGCCGGCCAGCTTCAGGACATTCTCCATCAGCTCAGCCTGCGGATACACGGCGTTGACCAGACCGATGCGGTAAGCCTCGTCAGCCTTAATGTTCAGAGCAGAGTAGACCAGCTGCTTTGCCATGCCCATGCCAACCAGACGAGCCAGACGCTGGGTGCCGCCGAAGCCCGGGGTGATGCCCAGACCGACTTCCGGCTGACCGAACACAGCGTTGTCAGAGCAGATGCGGATGTCGCAGCTCATAGCCAGCTCGTTGCCGCCGCCCAGTGCAAAGCCGTTGACGGCTGCAATGACGGGGATGGGGAAATGCTCGATCATCAGGAACACATCATTGCCCAGCTTGCCGAAGGCCTCGCCTTCTGCCTTAGTCATGGTGCTCATAGAACCGATATCAGCACCAGCAACAAAGCTCTTGTCGCCTTCGCCGGTCAGAACGATGCAGCGGACAGTCTCCTGATCGACTGCCTCAAAAGCAGCCTTCAGGTCAGCCAGAACCTCGGGGTTCAGGGCGTTCAGTGCCTTGGGACGGTCGATAGTAATGATCTCAACAGCGCCCTGCACCTCGGTTTTTACAAATGCCATTGTGAAAACCTCCATTTCATACAGTTCAGTTTTTTCAAAACAGCCCCCGGAACGCGGGAGAGCTCTCCGGTTCCCTCCGGCGCTCCGGGTCTGTGGTTCAGTCAGGATTCAGAGAAAGAGTGCTTAGTCCATCTCAACGATGGTAGCGCAGCCCATGCCGCCGCCGATGCACAGAGTAGCCAGACCCTTGTGAGCACCACGGTGCTTCATAGCGTACAGCAGGGTGACCAGGATACGAGCGCCGGAAGCGCCGACCGGGTGACCCAAAGCGATTGCGCCGCCGTTGACGTTCAGCTTGTCCTTATCGAAGCCCAGAGCCTCGCCGACAGCGATGGACTGTGCTGCGAATGCCTCGTTGGCCTCGACCAGATCCATATCAGCAACGGTCATGCCGGTCTTAGCCATGACCTTCTTGGTAGCAGCGATGGGGCCCAGACCCATGACCTCGGGCTCAACGCCTGCCAGAGCACCGGCGACCCAGGTTGCCAGAGGCTTCACGCCCAGCTCCTTAGCCTTCTCCTCGCTCATAACGACCAGAGCAGCAGCGCCGTCGTTGATGGCGGAAGAGTTACCAGCGGTGACGATGCCGTCTTTGGTGAAGGCGGGCTTCAGCTTTGCCAGAACCTCGGGAGCGCTCAGACGGGGGCCCTCATCGGTATCGAACACGGTGTCGCCCTTCTTGCCCTTGATGACAACAGGAACGATCTCGTCCTTGAAGGCGCCGTCCTTGATGGCCTTGTCAGCCTTCAGCTGGCTGTTGTAAGCAAACTCGTCCAGCATCTCACGGTTGATGGGGCTGTAGCCGTACTTCTTCTGGTAGGTCTCGTTGGTGCAGACGTTCTCAGCGGTCATGCCCATGTGCTTGTTGAAGCCGCAGGCATCCCACAGTGCATCGTTGACCATGGTATCCACGATCTCGCTCTTGCCCATGGGAGCGCCCATGCGGTAGCCATAGCGAGCCTTCTGCAGTGCGAAGGGAGCCATATCCATGTTCTCCATGCCGCCTGCAACAACGATATCAGCATCGCCTGCCTCGATCATCTGAGCAGCCATGTTCACGCAGTTCAGACCAGAGCCGCAGACCACGTTGACGGTGACAGCGGGGGTCTCGATGGGCAGGCCAGCCTTCAGGGCAGCCTGACGAGCGACGTTCTGGCCCAGACCAGCCTGAATGACGCAGCCCATGTAAACATGATCGACCTGCTCGGGTTTCACGTTTGCACGGTTCAGGGCCTCCTTGATGACGATGGAGCCCAGCTCAGCTGCGGGAACGTTGGCCAGGGTGCCGCCGAACTTGCCGATAGCGGTACGGCATGCAGATGCGATAACGATCTTTTTCATGTGAATAGCCTCCTGAATTGTGTATGTGTGTTACTTATCGGTTACCCATTTATCAAAACGCCCTGCGGCATTTTTGCGGCATCAGATTTCTTCCCTCTCCCGAAGCTGTGCGTATTTTTCGTTGACGGCCTTTTCCACATTGGGTGTGACGAACTTGCTGATGTCACTGCCGTAGTACGCTGCTTCCTTTACGATGGTGGAGGAAAGATAACTCCATTTGATGCTGGTGGCAAGGAACATAGTCTCGATGCCGGGCATCAGTGCGTGGTTGGTCTGCGCAAGCTGGATTTCGTTTTCAAAGTCCGTTACCGCCCGCAGCCCCCGCACCATTACAGATGCGTGACGCTTTTTTGCGAACTCCACGGTCAGGCCGTCGAAGCCTTCCACGGTCACGTTGGGGATGTTCTTGCAGCATTCCTGCAGCATGGCCACCCGCTCTTCCACTGTGAACAGCGGATGCTTGGCGCTGTTGATCAGCACCGCCACGATGAGGTGGTCGTTGATCTTTGCTGCGCGCTTGATGATATCAAGGTGTCCCTTGGTGACCGGATCGAACGACCCGGGATAAACTGCTGTTGCCATCGGTCAGTGTCCTCCTTGTGCGCTGTAATTACTAAGCGCGATGTGGTTCTGCCATGATAGCACTTTCCAGCCCTGGGTGCAACCTGAAACTGCTGCGGTGCGTTTTATCGTTAAATTTTAAACGAATCATCCCGCACTGCTCCGCAGTTGCTTCCCACGCTATTAGTAAAGCACATCGTCAAAATTTTATCAAGTCTTTTTCTCAACTTTTTTGTTTTTTGCGTACCAAACAATCCCCACATAAAGCTAAGAAAACTGTTCATTATGCTATACTGACTGTTTTTTAGCCAAAACTATTGATTCTACACTTTGTTAATGTTATAACTAAGTTGAGCTGTTCTGCGCAGAGCGGAGTACACACTGCTGTCTTGTTTATAAGGTTACCATACAGATGTGGCAAAACGGTGTGCATTCCGCAAAACAGGCTTAAAACAGCTGCATAATTTGTCCGCACAGAATTGTTTACAATTCTTTTATGTATTTTAAGAGAGGATGGTTTATAATGGATTGCAAGGAACTGTACGCACAGAAGCTTATGACTGCTGCGCAGGCTGCCGCTCTGGTCAAAAGCGGCGACTGGGTGGACTACGGCTGGGCTGTGAACACCCCTGTGGCCGTGGACGCCGAGCTGGCAAAACGCCTGCCGGAACTGGAAGGGGTCAACTTCCGGGGCGGCATTCTGATGTGGGTGCCGGAGATCTTCCAGATCGACGACCCTGCTGCCCACATGACCTGGAACAGCTGGCACATGGGCGGCATTGAGCGCAAGGCCATTGCGCAGGGCTTCTCCTTCTACTCCCCCATCCGCTACTCTGAGCTGCCCCGCTACTACCGCGAGAGCAGCGACCCCGTGGATGTGGCAGTATTTCAGGTGACCCCCATGGACGAGCATGGCTACTTCAACTTCGGTCCCAGCGCTTCGCATCTGGGTGCTGTGTGCGAAAAGGCCAAGAAGATCATCGTGGAGGTCAACACCAATATGCCGCGCTGCCTTGGCGGCATGGAGAACTGCGTACACGTTTCTCAGGTAAGCGGCATTGTGGAGGGCGCAAATCCCCCCATCGGCCAGATGGCAGCTGCCGGTGCCGCTACCGAGGTGGACCTGAAGGTAGCCAACCTCATCGTGCCGCAGATCCCTAACGGTGCCTGCCTGCAGCTGGGCATCGGCGGTATGCCCAACGCCATCGGCGGGCTGATCGCGCAGAGCGATCTGAAGGATCTGGGCGTGCACACCGAAATGTATGTGGATGCCTTTGTGGATATTGCCAAGGCCGGCAAGATCAACGGCAGCCGCAAGCAGCTGGACAAGGGCCGTCAGGTTTACGCCTTTGGTGCCGGCACCCAGAAGATGTACGATTACCTGAACGATAACCCGGAGTGTATGTCTGCCCCGGTGGACTACACCAACGACATCCGCAGCATTTCCGCACTGGACAACTTTATTTCCATCAACAATGCCGTGGATATCGACCTGTTTGGTCAGGTGAACGCCGAAAGCGCCGGTGTGAAGCACATTTCCGGCGCAGGCGGTCAGCTGGACTTCGTGCTGGGCGCATACCTTTCCAAGGGTGGCAAGAGCTTTATCTGCCTGTCCTCCACCTTCTTTAATAAAAAGACCGGCCAGCTGGAAAGCCGTATCCGTCCCACGCTGGAGAACGGCAGCATCGTTACCGACACCCGCGCCAACGTGCACTATCTGTGCACCGAGTATGGCTGCGTGAATCTGAAGGGCCTGACCTCTTGGGAAAAGGCCGAGGCTCTGATCAGCGTGGCACACCCGGACTTCCGTGAGGAGCTGATCCGCGAGGCTGAAAAGCTGCATATCTGGCGCAGAAGCAACAAAATTTAATAAGCGCTGTGGGTATTCCCGCTGCCCGCAGCAGGAATGGAGTTTGTCATGATGGACAAAAAGCCGCACATCAAACCGTATCTCTATGGGATGCTCGCAGGGTTTGGTGCCATTGCACTGAGCATCATCTTCTTTTTCCTCATTTACCGCTTTGACGGCTTCGGCTCGGCTATCTCTACCCTGACCGGCATCCTGATGCCCTTTATCTACGGTGCCGTCATTGCCTACCTGCTCAAGCCGGTGTGCAACAGCATCGAAAGCTTTCTGCGCCGGTTCATCCCGGAAAAGATGAACGGTCTGATCAACGCGCTGTCCGTGGCGCTTACCATCCTGTTCGGGCTTTTGCTGGTGTATGCACTTGTCATGATGATCGTGCCGCAGCTGATTACCAGCGTGACTACCCTGTACTACACCGCGCAGGCCAACATTACAAAGTTCATGAACTGGGCAAACCATCTGGAGTTTATTGAAAAGAACGAACAGATCACGGAGCTGCTCAATTCGGCTTACGCTGCCCTGAATACCAATCTAGACACATGGAACACATGGCTCAAGAACACCCTGCTGCCCTCCATGCAGAACATTGTAAGCGGCGCAGCCATTGGTGTGCTGAACGTGGTGACGGTGGCCAAGAACCTGATCATCGGCATCATCGTGGCGGTGTATATGCTGGCCAGCCGCAAGCGGTTCGTCCAGCAGGGCAAGCTGGTGCTGCACAGCATCGTCCGCCCCCGCTGGGCGCAGCTGATCACTGAGGAAGTGAAGTACGCAGACCGGATGTTCGGCGGCTTTATCAACGGCAAGATCATGGACTCTGCCATCATCGGCGTGCTGTGCTATATCGGCTGTCTGATCTTCAAGTTCCCCAGTGCGCTGCTGGTGTCGGTGATCATCGGTGTGACCAACGTGATCCCCTTCTTCGGCCCCTTCATCGGTGCCATCCCCGCCACCCTGCTCATCCTCATCCAGAACCCCATTAAGGCGCTGTGGTTCGTGCTGTTCGTGCTGGTTTTGCAGCAGCTGGACGGCAACATCATCGGACCCAAAATTCTGGGCAACACCACCGGTCTTTCCAGCTTCTGGGTACTGTTCGCCATTCTGCTGTTTGGCGGCCTGTGGGGCTTTGTGGGCATGATCGTGGGTGTGCCGCTGTTTGCCGTTATCTACGATGTCATCAAAAAGCTGGTCATCCACGGCTTGCAGCGCAATCAGGAATTGACCCTGCTGAACAGCTATCACGACCAGTTCGGCGACCCCGCAGACGATGCAGCCGCACAGCCCGCTGCACCGCAACCTGCTGAAAACCAGTAACCCTTCCCTGCCCCGCATCAGAGCCCTTCCGATGCGGGGTATTTTTAATCATATTACAAATTATAAATCGGAATTTGAAAGGAGAAAACTCATGTATCCGTTAATATCTGTTTTTATTATAGTAGTTGGTGCGCTACTATTGGTTTTTGCAAATAAAATTATAAAAAATAACAAGGTTAATCGAATTGGCATTAAAGTGGTTGGCGGTATTCTAATTATAGTTGGTTTACTTCTGCTGTATTTTTTATTATCAGGAAAATTGACATTGCCATTATCTAAGTAAGTGAAATTCCAGTTTACACAGCAAGACCCCCGCCTTATGTTCCGGGAAGGGACATAGGGCGGGGGTCTTGTTATTGTTTTGAATCAGGTTTCAGTTCAGTCCAGCGGCTGAGAGGGCTTCCAGTCCTTATAGTTTTCGTACCGGCTCTCGCGGACCTTGTGGTGGGACCACACTTCGTCAGCGGTGGGCTGCCAGTTGGCGGCGTAGCTCTTGCACTTCTCACACAGGTGCTCGACGCTTTCCGGAGACTGCAGGTCGGTGCTGTGAGCACCGGTCTCGTGCACCATCTTTTCCAGCAGCTCGGGGTTTTCCAGCATCGGGCAGGGACGCAGATGGTTCTTGTTGAAGGGCTGACCGTTGTGGTAAGCCATGAACAGCGGGCTGTGCAGGATCTCCAGAATAGACTGGTCGTGGATATTGGCGTTGGAGTAGTGGATGAACACGCAGGGCTCGGCGTCACCGGCAGAGTTGATATGGAAGTAGTTGCGGCCACCGGCGATGCAGCCGCCCACGAACTCGCCATCGTTCTGGAAGTCCATGGGGTAGAACGGGATATCGCACGCAGAAGAGCGCAGATAGCGGATACGGTCAATCATATACTTGCGCTGTTCCGGGGTAGGCATCAGCTCCGGGGCGGCCTCGTTGCCCACGGGCATATAGTGGAAGTAGAAGCCGAAGTGTGCCCCCTTCTCGCACAGGAACCGCATGAACGTATCGTTGGTGACGGCGTCGATGTTCTGGCGGGTGTAGCAGATGGAGGTGCCGAAGATAATGCCGTACTTCTTGAGCAGATCCATGGCGTGCATCACAGCGGCATAGTGACCTTCGCCGCGGCGGGCGTCGTTGGTCTCCGGGGTGCCCTCGATGGACAGCATAAAGGCGATATTGCCCAGACGCTGCACTTCTTCACAGAAGGGCTCGTCGATGAGGGTGGAGTTGGTGTAGATGGCAAATTCCACGTCGTTATGCTTTTCTGCCAGCTTGAGCACGTCCTTCTTGCGCACCAGCGGCTCGCCGCCGGTCAGCATATACAGATACACGCCCAGCTCCTTGCCCTGCGTAACGATCTTGTCCATATCCTCAAAGCTGAGGTTGTTCTTGTGGCCGTACTCGCCTGCCCAGCAGCCCACGCAGTGCATATTGCAGGCCGAGGTGGGGTCGAACAAAATCAGCCAAGGGATGTTGCACTGGTATTTGACGCGGTTCTCGCGGATCATCTTAGTGCCGCGGAAGAAGGCTTCGTAGCCCAGATTCAGCGCGGTGGTACGCGCCACATGGGGGTCGGTCTGATCCAGCACGCAGTTAATGAGTTTCGTCCACTTACTGTCGGGGTCGGTCAGCACCTTTTTGGCGTTCTCGTAGGTCTCATCGCTGAAGCCGCTGCCGTAGAACTGCTTTGCAGCATCTACCAGCTGGTTCATCGTCTTTTCACGGTCTTGCTCGGCGCGGGAAAGCGCCACGTCCACTATTTTACCAAGCGCAGCACGCTGCATCTTGTGAGTCAGATTCTCAAGAGATGTATTCATAGCTTTTTCCTCCCGAAATGCTTCCTTTGGAAATCCTTATTTTGCTTGACCACATCTTACTACTTTGCGCGTTTTTGTGCCATAAACAGAAAATACGCCGTGATGGAAAACCCATCACGGCGCGCTCTTTGATAAAATTTTATTGAAGCCGCACAGCCACAAAGCACATCATTCCTCTATTTTCAAGCTGCCGCTGCTCAGGCGGCACAGCGCACGGCGGAAATCCCCGTGGATCATGGTGCTCACGCGCTCCACCATCTTCTTGGGGTCGCCTTTCATATCCCGGCGGGTCCATTCCAGCGTCATACCCACCAGTGCATACTTGTAAAAATCCACAACAAACTGCTTATCTGCGTCCTGCACGGTGATATCATGGCATTCACGGTCTGCAAAGTCCTTCAGGATGGGGTCCAGCAGCCTATAAAGGTACTGTTCCACCTGTTCCCTGCCCACCGAGCGGTAAACGTTGAGCACAAGGGTCTTGTTGTCCTGCAGCTGGTGCAGAACGTTCAGATAGGCTTCGCTCCATGTACCAAAGCCCCGGCGGCCTTCCATTGCCTTGGCGGCATCCTCCGCTAAGATCCAGTCCACCAGATCGTAAATATCTTTGAAATGGTAATAAAAGGTCATGCGGTTGACACCACAGTCCTCGGTGATATCGTTGATTGTGATCTTGTTCAGGGGCTTTTCCAGCAGCAGCTTTTTCAAAGATGCCTCCAGTGCCCGTTTTGTCGTTTGTGACACAAAAACCCATCCTTTCCCGGCAGACGCCGCTGCCGTTTACAGTAGATCTGTGAATGATACCCCATGATTTATTTTACCGCAAAATACGACCTTATTTCAAGTAGAGATTCTTATCTTTTTATGAAGTTTGTGTGTGCGCTGCCCGCCCCGGTGGGGCTGTTTTTACATTATATCCGCCAAAAATAAGACAAAAGTCTTGATTTTCTCCCAGCGGTTGCTTAGAATGAATAAGAAGCAGAATTTTATGCAGTGCATACCTGCCGAGGGAGGGTTATTACTATGATGAAAACCATTGGGTTTTTAGGCTGTGGAAACATGGGCGGTGCCATTGCACGCGCTGTGTGCAAGTCTACCGAGCCTGAGAATGTATTTCTGGCTAACCGCACGGCGGCCAAGGCCGAAGCGCTGGCCGCAGAGCTGGGCTGTCAGACAGCCACCAACGCCGAGGTGGCCGGTGACTGCGACCTGATCTTTCTGGCGGTAAAGCCTCAGATGATGGAAGCCATGCTGAAACCGCTGCGGTTCATCCTTGCCGAACGCACCAAGCGGTTCGTGCTGTGCACCATGGCTGCCGGTCTGCCGATGGCACGCATTCAGGAGATGGCGGGCGGCGACTACCCTGTCATCCGCATCATGCCCAACACCCCGGCATCGGTGGGCGAAGGCATGATCCAGTATTGCTCCGTCAACGTGACCGTCGAGGAGGAGGCTGCATTCTGCCAGCTGATGGCTCCCGCCGGGCGTCTGGACGCCGTAGCCGAGGGCATGATCGATGCTGCAAGCTGCGTCTCCGGCTGCGGCCCGGCATGGGTGTACCAGTTTATTGAAGCGCTGGCCGATGGCGGCGTGGCCTGCGGTCTGCCCCGGGCAAAGGCACAGGAATACGCCGCACAGATGGTGCTGGGCAGCGCAAAGCTGGTGCTGGAAAGCGGCAAGCACCCCGGCGCGCTGAAGGATGCTGTGTGCAGCCCCGGCGGCAGCACCATTCAGGGCGTGCGGGTACTGGAAGAACATGGGCTGCGCGGTGCGGTGATGGATGCCGTGCTGGCTGCTTACGACAAAACAAAGGAAATGGGAAAGGGTTAATGGAATCATGCGCATCGTTGTGAAAGTGGGCACCTCCACATTGGCATACCCCACCGGGCGGTTGAACATCCGCCATGCAGAGGAACTGGTCAAGGTATTGAGCGATTTAAAGAACGAGGGACACGAGGTCATTCTGGTATCCTCCGGCGCTATCGGCATGGGCGTGGGCAAGCTTTCGCTGCCTGCACGCCCAAAGGATACCACCACCAAGCAGGCCTGCGCTGCCGTGGGACAGTGCGAGTTGATGTACACCTACGACCGGCTGTTCAGTGCCTACGATCACACGGTAGCGCAGATCCTGCTTACCGGCGTGGACGTGGAGCACACCGAGCGCCGGGTGAACATCCAGAACACCCTGACCCGTCTGCTGGAACTGGGTGCACTGCCCATCATCAATGAAAATGATAGCGTTGCCACCGATGAGATCACCTCCATTGGCGACAATGACACGCTGGCTGCTATTGTGGCCTGCTGCTGCAAGGCCGACTTGCTGGTGCTGCTGAGCGACATCGACGGCCTGTACACTGCCAACCCCCACACCCACCCGGATGCGGCACTGATCCCGCTGGTGGAGGAGATCACCCCGGAGGTGATGGCGCTGGCAGACGGTGCAGGCTCTGCACTGGGCACCGGCGGCATGGCCACTAAGCTGCGGGCTGCCCGCATGGTGACCGGCAGCGGTGCAGATATGGTCATTGCCAACGGCGCACACCCGGAACTGCTGTATGATATCGCTGCGGGCAAGCCCATCGGCACCCGCTTTGCCGGGCACAAGCAGCCCACACTGTCCACACAGGAGGTTTGAGCTATGACCACACAGGAAATTCTGGAAGCCGCCCGCGGGGCAAAGGCTGCGCTGGCACTGGCTGATGGCACCAGCCGCGCACAGGCACTGCACAGTATGGCTGCGCAGCTGTGCAGCCCGGCAAACATGACGGCTATCCTTGCCGCCAACGCCGACGATATGGCCACTGCAAATGGACATATCAGCGAGGTGATGCTGGACCGTCTTGCCCTGACCGAGGAGCGCATCCGCGCCATGGCAAAGGGCATTGAAGAGGTCGCTGCCCTGCCCGACCCGGTGGGCCGGGTGCTGAAGCGGGTGGAGCGCCCCAACGGGCTGGTGATCGAAAAGACCGCCGTGCCCATGGGTGTGATTGCCATCATCTACGAGAGCCGTCCCAACGTGACCAGCGATGCCGCCGCCCTTGCCATCAAGAGCGGCAACGCCTGCATCCTGCGCTGCGGCAAGGAGGCTTGGCGCAGCGCCAACGCCATTGTGCAGGCACTGCGGCAGGGGCTGCGGGAGAACGGTCTGCCGGAAAACGCGGTCTGCCTGATCGAGGACACCACCCACGCCTCTGCCAACGCCCTGATGACTGCCGTGGGCTATGTGGATCTGCTGATTCCCCGGGGCGGTGCAGGGCTGATCCGCGCCTGCGTGGAAAACGCCAAGGTGCCCTGCATCCAGACCGGTACCGGCATCTGCCACATTTTTGTGGACAACACCGCCGATCAGGCCAAGGCGCTGGATATTATTGAAAACGCCAAGGCCAGCCGCCCCAGCGTGTGCAACGCTGAGGAGGTGTGTCTGGTGCACTCTGCCATTGCGCAGGAGTTTCTGCCTAAGCTTGCACAGCGTCTTGGCCCCGACCGCGTGGCTGCGGGCAAGCTGCCGGTAGAGCTGCGGCTGGACACGCGCGCTGCCGCCATCATTCCCGGCATGCCTGCCGGCCCTGCGGACTTTGACACCGAGTTTCTGGACTACATCCTTGCCGTCAAGGTGGTGGACAGTGTAGATGAGGCCATTGCCCACATTGCGCAGCACTCCACCGGCCATAGCGAGGCCATTCTGACCCGGACGCAGGCAGACGCCGACCGGTTCACCGCTGCGGTGGACAGCGCCGCCGTGTATGTGAACTGCTCCACCCGCTTTACCGACGGCGGCGAGTTTGGTCTGGGCTGCGAGATGGGCATCTCTACCCAGAAGCTGCACGCCCGGGGTCCCATGGGGCTGGAGGAACTTTGCAGCTACAAGTACATCATTCACGGTGATGGGCAGATCCGGTGATCTCCCCTGCCCCGTCTTCTTCATAATTTTTTTACAATTCTGTCCGGCCTGCGGGCGCGGCAGAGCAAGTTTTTCACAGTTGAAAAAAATTTCCTGTACAGGCCGATGCAAACTGCTTTGGCCTGTATTTTTGTTTTATCGGGATGGACTGTATTTCGATTCAAGTGAAAAAGTGAAAAATATTTCACTTTTTCCAGAAAACGGATTTTCTTGGATGGTGGTATGTATCCAAGAATTCGCCGTTTCTCACAATGTAAAAGTAGTACTTTTATGTTTTTATAGGTTAAAAAAGCAAAATTTTCTCTTGACAGAGCGTTTTCTGTGCGGTAAAACTATAGTGTAAGGTTTGATATCGATTTCACTCTCGTTTCACAGAACTTCAAAAATTCGTACATCACAACTGGTACTATGTAAAAATAAGTAAAGGAGAGAGCATCCTATGACGATCGCAATTCTTGCCCACGATTCCCGCAAAGAACTGGCTCTGCAGTTCTGTACCGCTTACAGTGCCATCCTTTCCCGCAATAATGTTATCGCCACCGGTACCACCGGCCGGATGCTTGCGCAGACTACTGGTCTGCCGGTGCATTGCTACCTCTCCGGCAAGCTGGGCGGTGTACAGCAGATCACCTCCCGCGTTGCCTGCGATGAGGTGGATCTGGTGCTGTTCTTCCGCGACCCGCTGAAGGCCGATGCCGCCAGCCTGACCGAACAGAATCTGCTGCGCCTGTGCGATATGCACAGCGTACCCATTGCCACCAACATTGCTACCGCAGAGGTGCTGCTGCGTGGTCTGGATCAGGGAGATCTGGACTACCGCGAAGGGATGCACCCGGCTATGATCGAGCCGATCCCCGCCATGCAGGCCCGTGCCGTGTAAGCGTTTATTTGTGTGTTACTTTGTGTATAGAGGGAAAAAAGGAGCTATCGCAGCGTGTTGTGCGATAGCTCCTTTTGTTATAATGATATCCTGCCCGCAGGGCAAACATTACTCCTTAAAATAAGCTTTCTGGACAGCAAGCAGCACACCGGCGCGGCTGGCGGCAAAGTTCAGGCCGCCCTGCAAATAACAGGTATAAGGGGCGCGCAGAGGACCGTCGCAGGAAAGCTCGATGGTGCTGCCCTGCGTAAAGCTGCCGCTGGCCATGACCACCTCGTCGGTGTAGCCCGGCTCCGGGCTGGGTTCCGGGGCGGCGTAGCTGTCCACGGGGCTGGCAGCCTGAATGCCCTGACAGAAGCCGATGAGCGCCTCTGCCGTACCGGCATCAAAGCAGGTGACGATATCGTTGTGAGCCTCGCAGTAGCGTGGGATGGGCTTTTTGCCCAGCAGCTCCAGCATACACTGGGCGTAGATGGCGGTCTTAATGGCCTCGCACACCACGCCGGGAGCGTAGTAGAAGCCCAGATACATATCCCGGGGGGTCTCCAGCGTGCAGCCCAGCTCCTTGCCAAGGCCGGGGGCGTTCAGGCGGTAAGCGCACAGTTCCACCAGATCCTTGCGTCCCACGATGTAACCGCCGGTGGGAGCAATGCCGCCGCCGGGGTTCTTGATCAGGCTGCCCACTGCGATATCCGCGCCCGCCTGGCAGGGCTCCTGTGTCTGGGTGAATTCGCCGTAGCAGTTGTCCACAAAAATGATGATTTCCGGGTTTGCGGCGCGGGCGGTATCGGCAATTTTGCGGATGGTAGCCAGATCAAATGCGTTGCGCTGCAGATAGCCGCGGCTGCGCTGGATGTGGCATACCTTTGCACCGGGGGCTTTTTGGGCGATCAGGTCGTAGTCCGGAGTGAAGTCTGCTTTAAGGGGGGCTTCGTCATAGTTTACGCCGTAGTCCATCAGGGTACCGGTGCCCTTGCCCTTGCCGTCCAGACCAATGACGCCCTCCAGCGTATCGTAGGGGCGGCCGGTGGCGGCCAGCAGGGTGTCCCCTGCCCGTAGCAGACCGAACAGCGCCACCGCCAGCGTGTGGGTGCCGCTCTGGAACTGGCTGCGCACCAGTGCATCCTCTGCGCCCATGACCTGCGCAAAGATCTGCTCCAGCTTGGCACGGCCGGTATCCCACAGGCCGTAGCCGGTGGTGCCCAACATATCGGTGGAGGACATCTGGGTATCGGCAAAGGCCTTGAGCATTTTCAGCTGGTTGAAATCCCGGATCTCCTCCATCTGGCGGAAGTAGGGTTGGCACAGCTCCATGGCCTTTTCGTCCAGCGCCAGCACCTCGGGCTTATAATCAAAAAAGTGGTTCAGAATCGACATTATAACGTGATAGTTCCTTCCTGTTATTATTGGGTTCTTTGTGCAAGAAGCTTTAGCATTTCTCGGGCACATAGCGGGCGTACTCTGCCTGTTTTGCAAAGCCAAGGCGGGTATAAAACCGCACCCGCTCCGGTGCACAGAGGAACACCGGGCGCAGCCCTTCGGCGGCAAGGCTGTTTGCCATTTCCACAATGAGCCGCCCGCCGATGCCTTTGCCCCGCAGCGGCTCTGCGGTCTGCCCACAGGCCATATATGCCTGCCCATTGCACAGGGCATAAGCGCCCACGGTGCAGACGACTGTACTCCCCTGCTCCAATGTCCACGCCACTGCCCTGCCCCGGCTGCGCTTTGTGCACAGTTCTGAGTAAAAATCTGCCTGCCGGGCGGGGTCTGCTGGGTAAAGCGCTGCTGCCACCCGGGCGGCGGGTGCTTCCCGGCAGAGGGACAGCTGCGTCCACAAAGCTTCGTCCACGGCAGGCAGGAGCAGCGGCCCAGCCTGCGGCAGACCGAACACGGTCAGTGCTTCCGCCTTGTGCCAGCCGTCCGGCGGCGGGCAGACAGTCCCGTCCAGAATGGCGCTCTCGCACCCGCAGAAGGACAAAAAGCCTGCCAGTTCTGCGGGGTTTGCGTGCCCGGCCAGCCATGCCGTGTTGCCGGAAAGTTCCAGCGCCAGCGTAGGGCCCGCGTAGAACCGCCACGGCTGACTTTTGCGAAAGAGCGTACAATCCAGCGGCAGCAGAGCGTCCAGCACCGGCAGACCCCGGCAGGCATTCGCGAACCGGGTACGGCGCTTTGCATCCTTTACCTGTGCGATCACTTGAGCGCGTTGACGATCTTTTTGAACTCGCGGCCGCGCACCTCAAAGTTGGGGTACAGGTCAAAAGAAGCACTTGCCGGGGACAGGATGATGATATCGCCGGGCTTTGCTGCGGCACGCGCCAGTTCTACAGCGTGCTGCATATTGTCTGCGTGCTGAATGGGCAGCGCGGCTTCGTCAAAGCCGGAGCACTCCCGTACAGCCTGCTCGATGCGGGGGCCAGTAGCACCCATCAGCACCAGATTTTTGACGTGGGCAATGATCTCCGGTGCCAGCGGCTCGTAGGGGATGTGCTTATCGTAGCCGCCCGCGATGAGGATGACCTTCCGGTCAAAGCTGCGCAGACCGGCGATGGTGCGGGTGGGGCTGGTGCCGATGGAATCGTTATAGTACAGCACGCCGTCCAGAGTACGCACCGGCTCGATGCGGTGCTCTACGCCGGTAAAGGTGCTGCCCACCTGACGGATAGCTTCTACGGGCACCTCGCCCCACACGGCAGCGGCAGCAGCCAGCAGGTTTTCGATGTTGTGCAGACCGCGCAGCTTGACATCCTTCTGGGCAAGGAAGGGGGTCACGACACCATCCTCGGCCATGCAGAGCATGCCGTCCTCCTTGCGCAGGAAGGCACCGTTGTCGGTATCGTGCAGGCGGGTGAACCACACCTGCTTGCCCTTGCAGTCTGCCTGCATGGAGCGGCTGATCTCGTTTTCATAGCCCAGCACGGCGCGGCAGGGCTGCTTCTGGTACAGCAGGATATTGCGCTTGGCATCAATGTATTCCTGCATATCCTTGTGGTGATCCAGATGGTTCGGGGTCACGTTGGTGACCACCGCAATGTTGGGGCTGGCGTGCATACTGATCAGCTGGAAGCTGGAAAGTTCCACCACAGCTACATCCTCCGGGGATACTTCCGGCAGCATGGGCAGCAGGGCTGCGCCGATGTTGCCGCCCAAATGCACCTTGCGGCCTGCGGCCTCGTAGAATTTGGAGATAAGGGTTGTGGTGGTGGTCTTGCCGTCCGAGCCAGTCACGGCCACGATCTCGCAGGGGCAGAAATCGAAGAACAGTTCCACCTCACTGGTGACCATGGTACCGGCGGCCATGGCATCCTGCAGGGGCTTTTCAAAGTAACCCACAAAACCCGGGGTGCGCATGATGATGTCCTGTCCCTTGAAGCCGTCCAGATAGTTTTCGCCAAGGCTCAGGTCGATGCCCAGCTCCCGGATGGTGGCGGCGTAATCGCCAAAGTCCTCCACGCTCTTTTTCTGGTCGCACAAAGTCACATGAGCGCCCAACTCCACAAACTCCTTGATGAGGGTCTTGTGGCTGACGCCTGCGCCGATAAAGGCGACTTTTTTGCCCTGAATAAGCTGGGCAAGCTTCTGCTGATCTTTCTGCATAAAAACAGTTCCTCCTCTAATAGGATCATGGTATAACACCGCGCCGCACGGGCAGCGCGGGGATCACTTCGCTGTACCATTATAGTCCATTTGCGCGCAATTGGCAACGGAAAACCGCACAGTCTGCTTCAAAAAGCCCGATAAATTCACAAAAAGGCAATTGTTTTTTCTGCTGCTTTCTGCTACACTTGTCGTTGCAGAGCGCTTTTTGCCGTTTCTGCGCGAAGATAAACGGAATGAGGTTATTCTTTTTGAAACGATGGTTGCGTTTTACCGCAGCGGTGCTGGCTGCTGCGTTTCTTTTTGCTCTGACCGGCTGTGGCAGCTCCACAAACTCTGCCAGCTTTACTTGGTTTGTGGACAGCATCCCCGCAAATCTGGACCCGCAGGTAGCCTCCGGTGCATCGGATGTCATCGCCTGCGAGAACCTGTACGGCACGCTGGTGCGCAAGGACCCGGACGGCGAACTTGTGCCGGGGCTCTGTGAGAAGTGGACGGTCTCCTCAGACGGGCTGACCTACACCTTTACCCTGAAGGACGGCCTGACCTACGCTGCCGCCAAGGGTGCCGCCACAGAGTACGACATTACCGCCGAGGATTTTGTATTTGCGTTCCGGCGCATTTTCCATGCCGAGACTGCCTCGCCCTATGCGGTGGAGTTTTCCGCCATTCAGAACAGCGCCGCCGTGCTGGCGGGGCTTGCAGACGAAAGCAGTCTGGGCGTTTCGGCCAATGGGCCGCTGACGTTGGTGTTCCGGCTGAGCGAGCGGGACGATAACTTTTTAGCAAAGCTGGCCATGCCCGGTGCAGCCCCCTGTGACGAGGCCTTTTTTGAGAGCACCCGGGGCACCTACGGACTGACCGCCAAGACTACGCTTGCCAGCGGCAGCTTTTACCTGTACAACTGGACGGCAAACGGCCTGTTTTTGCGCCGTACTGTGGAAAGCCCGCTGGTCGGCAGTCTGCGTCTGGTGCAGGACACCAGCGGCAGCGGCAAGAGCGCGGCCCAGCTCATTGCTGATGGCAAATGCTCTGCCGCGCTGGACGAGAGCGGCGAAGCCACCAGCTTACAGACGGTAAGCTATTCCGACACCACATGGGCGCTGCTCTTCAACGCGGCAGAGGGGTCGGTGTTCCAGAACCAGCAGCTGCGGCAGGCGCTGGCCGGTATTGCCCGGGAAAACGCCGATGTGCCCTCCAGCGGCCTGTACGCCGCTGCAAAGGGGCTTGTACCGGAGGGTCTGACCGTGGATGGGCTGGACTACCGCGAAACTGCCGGGGATCCCCTGCCCACCATCCCGGAGCCAAAGGCCCTGTATCTGGCTGCGCGACAGGGCATGGCTACCTCGGATTTTTCCGGTGTGACCCTGCTGCTGCCCAAGAACGCCGGGCTGGGCGAACTGGCCGACCAGATCAACAGCGCATGGCAGAAGGAGTGTTCCCTGTTCTTCTCGGTGGAAGAGGTAGAGCAGGACGAGTTTGACGCCCGCATTGCCGCCGGGAAATACACCATTGCCCTTGCGCCCATCCGTGCCGAGGGCGGCAGCGCATATCAGATGCTGCAGCAATTCACCGCTGAGGGCGGCAGCCTGACCGGCTATGCCGATACTGTTTATGCCGACCGGCTGGCACTGAGCGCACAGCAGACCGGCAAGGACCGTTGCGCTCTGTTGGCGCAGTGCGAGCGGCAGCTGCTGGAAAGTTGCACCGTGGTGCCCCTGATGGCGCAGCAGAAACGTCTGCTGCTGGCAAACGGCGTGCGCGACTTGGTATTCGACCCGTTCTTCCCGGTGCTGGACCTGACTTGGGCCAAAATGAGCTGACCGCAAATTTCGTGCGGAAAAGCCTTGACATTCCTGCCCTGCTTTGTTACAATAATGGAGCACTTGCAGGGTTAGCTCATCCGGTAGAGCGACTGCTTCCCAAGCAGTAGGCGGCGGGTTCGAGTCCCGTATCCTGCTCCAGAATATAGCGGTGAGGCGTTCAAAATTTGTTCGTTTCACCGCTTTTTGTTTGTGTCCATTTCAAAAAATGACGTAAAATTTTGTGTTTCCCGCTCATAATCTAGCAGATAATGGAACAAACAAAGGAACAAAAAACACTCCCGAGCTTTTTTAGAAAGCCCGGGAGTGTTTGCGTTTAATTGATTTTATATCGCGTTACTTTGCCACAAGTTCGGCGGCAAGGGCGTCCATCTGTGCCTCGGCAGCAGCGTTGGCGGCAGAGCGGATGGTGACCACGTTCTCACAGAGGGTGATGTTCTTCATGCTCTCCAGCTCGGCACGCATAAGCTTTGCAGCCATGGGTGCCCAAGTGCCGTTTTCCATCAGGCCGACGGTGCGGTTCTGGAAGCTCTTGGTCTTGAGGTGAGTCAGCAGATTCTCCATCGGCGGGAAGAGGAAGCCGTCGTAGGTGGCGCAGGCCAGCACGATCTTACCGCAGCGGAAGGCTTCGGTAACGGCATAGGAAACATCCGTGCGGGTCAGATCCATCTCCACCACCTTTGCGCCCTGTGCACGCAGCTTTTCAGCCATGGTGTGGGCAGCGGCACGGGTGTGGCCGTGGATGGAGGCACTGGCTACCAGAATCTTTTCCGGCTCCTCGGCCTTGTAGCTGGACCAGAGATCGTAGTAGTTCAGGTACTTGCTCAGATCACCGGTAAGCACCGGGCCGTGCAGCGGGCAGATCGTCTTGATGTCCAGTGCCGCAGCCTTTTTGAGCAATGCCTGCACCTGCGGGCCGTACTTGCCCACAATGTTCAGGTAGTAGCGGCGGGCTTCGCTGGCCCAGTCGGCGTTTTCGTCAAACTTTGCCACTGCACCAAAGCGGCCAAAGCCATCGGCGGAGAACAGCACCTTCTCGCTGCTCTCGTAGCTGACCATGACCTCCGGCCAGTGCACCATGGGGGCAAACACAAAGGTGAGGGTGTGGGCACCAAGGCTCAGGCTCTCGCCGTCCTTCACTACCACGCGGCGCTCCGGGGCAATGGCATCTGCGCCAAAGAACTGCTCCATATACTGGAAGGTCTTGGCGTTGCCTACCACCTGCATCTCCGGGTAGAGGGCTGCCAGCTTTGCCACGTTGGCACCGTGATCCGGCTCCATGTGGGAGACCACCAGATAGGCGGGCTTGCGGCCGCCCAGTGCCTCGGCAAGGTTTTCCAGCCAAGGCTCGGTGGCGCGGGCGTCCACCGTGTCCAGAATGGTGGTCTTTTCGTCCAGAATGACATAGGAATTATAGCTGACCCCGGTGGGCACCGGATACTGGCTCTCGAACAGGTCGATGGTAGTATCGTCCACGCCCACACCAAGGATGGCTTCGCTGATTTTTTTCATGCTCATACCGTTCAGACTCCTTTTGGGTTTATCTTGTGCCGTAAATTGGCAAATATTTCTGAGAACAATTCCTATTGTAGCACATCGTCAGAAATTTCGCAAGGGATAATGCGAAGAGCTTCTGCGCATCAAAGCTCTTCCCCGCTCTCCGGCAGACGTGCCGTTACCGGTCTGCCCGGCTCGGTGTCCAGTTCCAGCAGGGTGGCAGCGGTGTTCTCGTCCAGCGTCTGCACCGCACGCAGCTTACGGCTGATGGCGCGGCTGCGCACCCCGATGAGGTTGTCCAGTTCTTCGTCCGTCTGGCGCAGGCGCTGCTGCATCTTGGAAAGCCCCTGCCCAAACTTATCGAACTCGGTCTTGACTGCCCCCAGCAGCTGCCACACCTCGCCGGAGCGCTTCTGGATGGCAAGGGTCTTGAAGCCCATTTGCAGGCTGTTGAGCAGCGCCGCCATGGTGCTGGGGCCGGCCACGTTCACCTGATAATCCCGCTGCAAAACCTCCAGCAGCCCGGCGTTCACCACCTCGGCATACAGACCTTCAAAGGGCAGAAACAGGATGCCGAAGGCCGTGGTATAGGGCGGCTCCACATATTTTTCCCGGATATCCTTTGCCTCGCTGCGCAGCACCAGCTCCAGCGCGTGGCGGGCGTTTTCCACTGCCTGTGCATCGCCGGAGGCCTGCGCATCCTGCAGGTGGGCATAGGTATCGCCGGGAAATTTGGAGTCGATGGGCAGCCAGACACTGTTGCCGTCCACACCGGGCATACGGATGGCGTACTCCACCCGCTGGGTGCTGCCGGGGATGGTGGCCACGTTGGTGTCGTACTGCTCCGGCGCAAGGATATCTTCCAGAATCGCGCCCAGCTGGATCTCGCCCAGAATGCCGCGGGTCTTAACGCCGGAAAGCACCTGCTTCAGCCCGCCCACATCGGCGGCAAGGCTCTGCATCTCGCCCAAGCCCTTGTACACCTGCTCCAGCTGGTCGTTGACCGCCTTAAAGCTTTCGGTCACCCGCTTTTGCAGTGCGTCCTGCAATTGCTCGTCCACGGTGTGGCGGATCTCGTCCAGCTTCTGGGCGTTCTGTGCCTGCATGGCGGCAAGGCCGTCTGCCAGCGCTTTGCGCATCTCTTCCAGCTTGCGGGCGTTGGAGGCTTCCAGCCCCTGCAAGCGCTGCTCCATGGTCTGCTGCTGGGTGTTCTGTCCTGCCGTCAGGGTGCTGCTCATGCCCTGCACTGCGGTTTGCAGGGTATCGCTGATATGCGCCATCGCGGCCAGATTCTGCTGTGCCTGCTGCGCCTGCTTTTCTTCCAGCACCCGCGCCTGCGCTTCCAGCTGCTGGTGCAGCCACTCCTTCAGGGCTTCGTCATCCTGCCGGGCGGCGGGCTTGCCGGTGCGGTACAGCAAAAGCGCCTGCAGCAGGCAGATGGCCACCAGCAGAAGCGTGTACAGTCCTGCCAAAAATTCCATAGACATTCTCCTTTTAACTCAAAAATCCGGGTCTTGCGGTAATGGCAGACCCGGATGTGCTTATACTTCCTGATGCTTTACGATCTCCTGTGTGGTCTCCACCTGCTGGCCGTACAGACCCACACCGTCTACCTCCATCTCGCCTACCTGATTATCACAGGGGTCGGCGCGGAAGGAGCACATAGGCGGGTCGAAGGGGGCGCAGATGTCGCTGTTGGCCACCATGCGGTCGGTGTCCAGATTGCCGAAGTAGTGCAGGCGCATCTTCTCGTTGCCCGCACGCGCCATGGAGGCACCGGCAGAGCAATCGGCGTACATCCAGCCCTTGGGGGCAATATAGAACATTGCCCAGTCGTGGCAGCCGGCTGTCTCCGGCCGTGCCACCATGCCGCTCTGCCACTTTGCCGGGATGCCTGCAATGCGGCAAAGAGTGATGAAGGTAGCGGCCATCACGCCGCAATCGCCCCGGCGGCTGCGGGCGCAATTATCGGTGATATTCTCGTGCACAAAATACATGGGCTGGAAGTGGTAGTGCACATTCAGGGTGACAAAATCATAAATGCGCTTTGCCTTCTGCACCGGGTCGGTGATACCCTCGGTCAGCTGCGCAACCAGTGCCTTCATATAGGGGGTAAAGGCGATGTGGGGCAGCTGCTCGGCGGTGTCAAAATCCGGCTGCACCGGGTCGGCCTGCATTTCCAGCGGGGCAGCGTAGTGCGCAGTGCTGCGGTAGCTGTACTGTGCCCCAAAGCGGCAGTTCTCGGCAAGGTCTGCCTCCCAGTACGCGGTGCGCTGGGGTGCGGTTTCCGGCGCAATATAAGTGGGCTGGGCGGTAAAGCTGTCCAGCGTGATATTGCTCTGTGCCGGGCAGGCAGCAGGCAGCGGCAGCCACACCTTGACGTGCACGGTGTTTCTGCCCTTGGCCTTTGCGGCGGCAAGGGCGCGGGCAAAGGTTTCGTCGGTCATGCCGATGCTGGTGCGCAGGGTGATGTCTGCGCTGGCTGCGCCGGTGCGCACCATTTGGTCGTGCTGGGGTTCAAAACGATCCCAGCTGCGCTCCAGGACGGGCGGGTCCAGCTGACGGGCGGCAAGGTCGGGATGGGTAGCCACCAGCGTTTCGGCGGCGCGGTAGATATAGCGCTTCTGCCCCTCCACAAAACGCCAATCCATCTGCCCGGCAGCGTCCAGTGCGGCGAACTCCTCGGCGGTAAAGTTCCGCAGGGCGGCTTGCAGCTGGTTCAGCAGCTGCTCGGCGGTGAGAGTGTAGTCCCGCGGCAGACGGCGCAAAATTTCCCGGTGCGCCAGCAGACCCTGCCGCCATGCGTCCACGCCATGGGGGGTGGGGTTTACCGGCAGCGCCCCCTGCGGGTGCAGGGGCTGGTTCTGGCTGGCAGTCCAGTCTTCGGCCAGACAGGCATCGATGCGCGCAATGGCAGCATCGTAGTAGCCCGCTTCCTTCAGACGGCGGATATCATCCGGCAGCTCCATATTCAGGTATGCAAAACAAGTATTCTGATCCATCATGTTCTACTCCTTTTTTATTTATGGTCAGGCAGCGGTCTGCTGCTCCCAAAAAGCCACGGCATCTGTCAGCCAGCCCTCGGCATCGGTGGTATAGCCCACCCCGATACTATGCGGCGCAGACTCAAACACCTTCATAATATAAGGTACCTTGTGGGCTTCCAGCGCCGCTTGCAGCGCCGGGCCCTGCACCTGATTGATCATCCAAGGCAGCACCTTGTCGTCCTTCCCGTACCAGAAAAATACCGGCGGATAATCGTCCGTGACAAGATCTGCCACACTGGAGCAGTAATAGTGCCACCCATAGTTGCCGGTATCCATAAGCGCCTGATACGCGATCTTTACCTCTGAAAAGTTCACTACCGGATAAGCCAACAGCAGTGCACCGGGTTTTGCAGCACCGTAATAGCCGTAGCCGCGCTCCTTATTTGCGAACACGCCCACAAGCTGGCCGCCAGAGGAGTAGCCCACCAGCGCATAGCCCTGTGTATGGATGGAAAGCTCCTCGTCAAGGCTTGTCACCAGCTGCACCGCCCTTGCCAGATCCTCCAGCGGGGCGTTATTGCCCAGATCCAAAAAGGTGCGGTAGCGCAACACGAACACGGCATAGCCCCGGTTATGCAGCTCGTAGGCCGTGGAGCCGCCCTCACCCATCTCCGAGGTTGCGGTCAAGGCGTTGCCGGGCACTACGATAGCGGTTTTGGCGTTGGGGGTCTCGGCCGGATAATAAAACAGCTGCACACAGCCCAGACTGGAATTGTGTTCGATCTCCTCAGGAGTGTAGACCTGATAGGTGACCTTGACGCCCTTATTATAGTTATCAATGATAAGGTTCAGCGCAGCAATGCCGGATTCCCGGTCGGTGTCGCCAAAATAATCGTGCAAGGTCTTGTTTTTCCAGCGTTCCACCATCAGCGGCGTCATCTCACGGCAATATGTATAATAGCCGCTTCCCTGGATCGCCGGGTTTGCGCGCAGCTGAGCCATTGTAGTTTCTGCCGTGACATGGGGTGCGCTCTCTGCGCCAAAGGCAGGCAGCGCCGCGCAAAGCATAAGCCAAACCATACACAGCAGTACCCAGGCATTTTTTCTCATACATCCTCCATGAGAGACGGCGCATCCCCCGCCGCATTCCTGTTCCCTTATTGTATCACAAACAGGTGAGATGTCAAAACAATTTCTGTGCAGTCCGCTTCTTGTACCGCGCGGCAAATTCTGCTATACTGAAATTTATCCGGGAGTGGAAAGAGAATGCGGGCAATTTTCGGCCCGCCGAGGATGAAAGTATGGATAAGATCATCATCCGGCCTATGACGCCGGAGGACTGGGGCGCGGTCTCCAGAATTTATGTTGAGGGCATTGCCACGGAATACGCCACCTTCCAGACCGAATGCCCGCCCTATACCGCGTGGGACGCTTCCCACACAAAGGAGTGCCGTCTGGTCATCCTTTCCGGCGGGGTGCTGGCAGGGTGGTGTGCTTTGCACCGGGTAGACCCCCGGTGGTGTTACCGGGGCGTGGCCGAGGTAAGCATCTATGTAGGCGAGCAGTTCCGTGGGCACGGACTGGGCTTTCAGCTGTTGAGCGCACTGTGCGCCGCCGCTGAAAAGGCCGGGTACTGGACGCTGCAATCCACCGTTTTACAGGATAACGCTGCCAGCCGCGCCCTGCACGCCAAGTGCGGCTTCCGGCTGGTGGGGCGCCGGGAGCGCATTGCGCGGGACTGCCGTGGCCACTGGCTGGACACCTATCTGATGGAGCGCCGCGCCGCCGCAGACGAACCGGAGGGGTTCAAAAAGCTGTAACCAGCCCCACCGGACGCAGAATTATTTTTATTTGCAGAGCGGAAAAATCCGCAGATTTTCCCGCTCTGCTTTTTTCACGACGTATAAGGCAGAAGGAGCCGCTGCAACCAAAAAGTGCAGCGGCTCCTGTTATTTGTGATGATTCAGTTTTACCACTCGTCGTATTCGCCGTTGGCGTTTTTGGCGGCAGCCACACGGCTGTGCTTGAACATACTTTCCACCACAGCGCAGTACTTATCGGCAAGGCAGACGATGATAGCCTCGCGGCAGCTGGGCACATGACGGAAGGTCAGCGGCCACATATGGCTGGAAATGATGCTCTGTTCCTTTTTGGTGATATGGAACACCTTTTCTGCGTTGACGCAGGCGCAGCCCGGGTGGGAGAAGCCGTGCATCTCGAACAGGCGGCGGATACCATGGAAAGTACCTTTTTTATGCCAGTCGTACAGATAAAAATCGTGCAGGAAAGCACCGACAGCCAGTGAGGTCTCGTCTGCACCCAAATGCAGCCGATGGTTCAGCCAACAGCTGACCAGCACCACATTCTTGCAGTGCTGATAGGTGGTAACGTCCCCGTGCTGGATGAACTCCCGCATCTGCTGCACCTTGGGGTTTTGATCGTATTTTTCCAAAATGGCATAAAGCCGTTCGCGTTCCGTAACAGAAAGCTGCATGAGCAAAATTTCCTTTCAACTCAATACGTTAACGTTTGTTTCAGGAGCGGAGCTGCACCGGGTTAGAATTGCCAAAGTTTTCAGCCTCGGAAGGGTTTGCCCGCTTGAGGGTCAGATCTACCAGATACTGCTTGCCGTCGCCCAGTTCTTCCAGCTGGGCAAGCTTTGCATTGGCAGCGGCTTCGTCCGGGTACCACTGGATGAGGAAGAAGTTTTCCGCTTCCACCCCGTAGTACAGCCAGAAGCCGTCTGCCCGCAGCAGATCATCCAGATGATCCACCTCTTCGCCGTCCGGCAGGCCAAGACCTTCCTCTGCGTAGAGGTTTTCCGGCTCTACCTGAAGCATCTCAATGACCTGAATGGAGCTTTGCAGGTACTCGTCCTGCGAGGTGCTCTTATCGGAGCGCTCCCAGCCGGTGAGAAATGCCTGCATAAGCAGATCGCGCACCTTGATGCGCGGCAGTGTGGGATCCATAACCATTTTTGTTTCCTTCTTTCGTGGTTTTATCCCCGTTGGACAGTATACGGCATACGCCTGTGCAAGTCAACGGTTTATTTGTGAATTTTTTGTAGGTACGGCCAAAATTTACAAACGCTTTTCCTGTTTCAGTCGGTTATCTCAGGCGTAGAAGGAAAAGGTATCATTCAGCCACTCCACCGCAAGCTTGACCCAGCGGTTGCGGTGTGCGCTGTCGGCGTCCACCTCCGGGGTGGAGATACTGGTGCCGTGGCGTCCCTTTTCAAACAGGTGCGCTTCGCATGGCACGCCTGCCTTGTGCAGAGCGTTCAGCAGCAGCAAGGTGTTTTCCACCGGGACAGTCTCGTCCTCCATGGTATGCCAGACGAACACCGGCGGTGTGGCCGGGGTGATCTTATCCTCCAGCGTAAAGCGCTGGTGGGCGGCAACGTCCTGCGTGCCGGTCAGCTGCACAAAGCTGTCCCTGTGGGCGTATTCTCCGGCGGTGACCACCGGGTATGCCAGCAGCAAGGCATTGGGCCGCGGCTGGTCTGCCATGCCGGGGATCTCCCACACTGCACCGGACAGTGCCAGATGCCCGCCGGCAGAAAAGCCGCACAAAGCGATCTTATCCGGCAAAATATTCCACTGTTCTGCGTGCTGCCGCACAAGGCCGATGGCCTGTGCCAGCTGCCGCATGGGCAGCGCATCCCGGGCGCTCTCCCCTACTGCGTAGTGCAGTACCGCCGTGTGGTAGCCAGCTGCCGCAAATTGCAGCGCTACGGGGTCGCTCTCCCGGGGGCTGACGTGGGTATAGCCGCCGCCGGGCACCACCAGCACCAGCGGACGCTGCCGGAAATGCGGCATGGCCTCCACGCTCTCCCGCAGGTAGAGCGTCAGCGTACCGCCGCCGGTCAATTCCAGTTGTTCAAGCTGCATTTACGCATCCTCCTTATATAGTCCGTGCCGTCCCTCCGGGTGCGCCGCAATAAATTCTGCACACAGGTCGGCGCAAATGCGGCACAGCTCCGGGCAGGGGCGCTTTTTATAATAGTCTGCGGTGCGGTCCTCTGCCGCCGTGCCCCCAGCAGGGGCAGCACCTGCCTTTGCCAACAGCTCCCGGCAGATGATGCTGCCGCCGCTGTTGCGGGTGCGGTACTGCTCTGCCGCCTGTTGCACCAGTGCGTATATCCGGGATTTATCCTTGGGGTCTGTGGGGTCGGCATAGACCATGCTCAGCACGGTCACCACACCGCAGAACGCCCCGCACACCTCCCGCATCCGGCCAATACCTGCGCCAAAGCCTGCGGAAAGGCGCAGCGCTGTTTCTTCGGTCAGGCCAAGCTGGGGTGCAAACGCCACCACCACGCTCTGACTGCAATTATAGCCCTTTAAGAACCATGCGTAGGCGGCATCGCCCTGTTTTGACATTTTCTCACATCCTTCCGGCATACTCGTTTCATTATAGCACAGTCCGCGCAAAAGTGGGAAAGACTTTGCAAGAAATTTTATTTTCCATATAAGAAACGAATCCGGAGCGCCGCTTCGCGCACAGGAGAACAAATTTTAACTTTTTATGAAAAGCCTTGATTTTCCCTGCAAGTCGTTGTATATTAGCACTCAGAAGTTATGAGTGCTAAGCATTCTGGCGGTTTGCCGGGTACGGCGCACCAAATATGTGATAAAAGAGGTTTTGTATTATGGCCAAGAAAGAATTTCAGGCAGAGAGCAAAAAGCTGATGGACATGATGATCAACTCCATCTATACCAATAAGGAAATTTTCCTGCGGGAGCTGATTTCCAACGCTTCGGACGCCATTGATAAGCTGTACTATAAGAGCCTGACCGATACCTCCGTGGGCATGAACAAGGGCGATTTCCGCATTCTCATCACCCGCGATAAGGAAAACCGCATCCTGACCGTGGAGGATAACGGCATTGGTATGACCAAGGAAGAGCTGGAGCAGAATCTGGGTACCATCGCACACTCCGGTTCTCTGGATTTCAAGAAGGACAACAAGGATGAGAACATTGATATCATCGGTCAGTTCGGTGTGGGCTTCTACTCCGCCTTTATGGTGGCCGATAAGCTGACCGTTATCTCCAAGGCCTACGGCTCGGACGAGGCTTGGCAGTGGGAGTCCTCCGGTGTGGACGGCTACGAGATGACCCCCGCCCAGAAGGACACCGTTGGCACCCAGATCATTCTGCACATCAAGCCGGACACCGACACCGAGCAGTACGACAACTTCCTGGACGAATACGGCATTGTGGCCATTGTGAAGAAGTATAGCGACTATGTGCGCTACCCCATCCAGATGGCGCGTGAAAAGAGCCGTCAGAAGCCGGAACCGGACCCCAAGCCCGAAGATTATAAGCCCGAGTGGGAGACCTACACCGAGCTGGAGACCCTGAACAGCATGATCCCCATCTGGAAAAAGCAGAAGAGCGAAGTGACCGATGAGGAGTACAACAGCTTCTACAAGGATAAGTTCGGTGATTACGCTGACCCCGCCCGGGTCATCGTGAGCCGCACCGAGGGTACCGCCAACTACAATGCCCTGCTGTTCGTGCCCAGCCACCGTCCCTACGACTTCTACACCAAGGACTACGAGAAGGGTCTGGCGCTGTACGCTTCCGGTGTGCTCATTATGGAAAAGTGCGCTGACCTGCTGCCGGATTACTTCAGCTTTGTAAAAGGCATTGTGGACAGTCAGGATCTGAGCCTGAATATCAGCCGTGAGATGCTGCAGAAGGACAGCCAGCTGAAGCTGATCCATAACGCACTGGAAAAGAAGATCAAGAACGAGCTGCACGCCATGCTGAACAACAACCGTGCGAAGTACGAGGAGTTCTGGAAGGAGTTCGGCCGTCAGATCAAGTTTGGTGCTTATTCTGACTACGGAATGCACGCCGAACTGCTGCGCGACCTGCTGCTGTTCTGGTCTGCCAAGGAGCAGAAGATGGTCACCCTGCAGGAGTACATCGACAAGATGCCCGCAGAGCAGAAGTACATCTACTTTGCCGCAGGCGATTCCACCGACCGTCTGGCAAAGCTGCCCTCCGCAGAGCTGGTGCTGGACAAGGGCTTTGACGTGCTGCTGCTGACCGAGGACGTGGACGAGTTCTGCCTGCAGATCCTGCACAGCTACCCCCGCAAGGATGCCGAGGGCAAGGACGGCACCGTGGAGTTCAAGAACGTGAACAGCGGTGATCTGGGTCTGGAGTCCGAGGAGGAGAAGAAAGCCGCCGAGGATGCCACTGCCGAGAACAAGGCACTGTTCGATGCCATGAAGGACGCGCTGAACGGCAAGGTGAAGGAGGTCAAGGTCTCCACCCGCCTGAAGGATCACCCCGTCTGCCTGAGCGCTGACGGCCCGCTGTCCATTGAGATGGAGAAGGTGCTGTCCAAGCAGCCCGGCAGCGAGGGCGTGAAGAGCGACAAGGTGCTGGAGCTGAACGTGAACCACCCTGTGTTTGCTGCCCTGAAGGCCGCACAGGAGGCTGGCGACACCGAGAAGCTGAACAAGTACAGTGCTCTGCTGTACGCACAGGCACAGCTGATCGAGGGTCTGCCCGTGGATGACCCCGCCGCTTATGCCGAGGCCGTTTGCAGCCTGATGAAGTAAACTTTTCGCGCACAGAAATACCCCCTTAACAAAAAGGCCGCGCTCCGCTATAATAGAGTGGAACGCGGTCTTTTATTTTTATCTTTCTGTGAAAGGAATTCTGTTTCATGGAGCCGAGAAAACATTATTTTGCAAAGATCCCCACCATCGCCATCTTTATCGTGATGGCGATGTCCGGGCCGTTAGGGGTGCTGTTGTTTATCCTGAAAGGCATCGACCAGAAGGTGCAGAAGGAGGAGCAGGAAGCCGCCGCTGCCCGGGGCGGCTACCGCCCCGCCCCGGAACCTGCCTCAACGCAGAAAGCAAACGCACCCTATGGGCAGGACATCCCAACGGCAGAGCAGAAAAGCGCCAAACAGTGGCACAAGAATATTGCCACCCTCTGCACCATCATGGGTGCGGTCTTTCTGCTTGCCGGCGTGACGGACGCGGTGGATGTCATCAGTGTGTGGAAGTTTTGGCCCGACCCCGGGGAGCTGTTTTCCAATATTGCCATGGCCATTGGCGGCGGCGGTGCGCTGCTGACCGGCCTGCGGATGAAGAGCACCCGCAAGCTGGAACGGCTGCTGGATAAAGTAGTGGGCGAGCGGGATAACATCCCCCTGCCGGAACTGTTTGCCGCTGCCGGGGTGGACGCCGCCCGGGGACGCACTGCGGTGAAAAGCGCCATTGAGCACGGATACTTCGGCGCGGATGCCTACATTGACAACCGCACCGACACGCTGGTGGTGCGGGGCGCGGCACCGCAGCCGAAAAAGCCCGCACCCGCTCCGGCACCTAAAGCCCGGCCTGCCACAGAGGACGAGTACGCCGCCCTGCTGCGCCAGCTGCGGGAGGTAAATGATGCCATCCCCGACCCGGTGATGAGCGCGAAGATCTCCCGGCTGGAAGAGATCAGCGGGCGCATCTTTGCGCTGGCGCAGAAAGACCCGGACAAAAAGGCGCAGCTGCAAAAGTTTATGAACTACTATCTGCCCACTGCGCTCAAGCTGCTGAACACCTACGCCAGCCTTTCCGGGCAGGCAGTGGAGGGCACGAACATCACCGAAGCTAAGCACAGCATCGAGCGCAGCATGGACCTGCTGGTGACCGCCTTTGAAAACCAGCTGGACAAGCTGTTCCAAGCCGATGCGCTGGACGTGAACGCCGACATTGCCGCACTGGAAGGAATGCTGAACCTTGACGGCCTGACCGGCAGCGAATTTACCCGCTGAACCACATCCCCGCACCCGATGGCTGCATCGGTGCGGGGATGTTTTTTTGTGCAAAGTGCAATTTTCCATCCCGTCTTTTTTGGGCGCTGCGCTCAAAATTCCGGGATTTGTGTGCATTTATGCCAAGCATTTTGATTTGCCGGAAAAATTTTTATTTTATTTGTTCGGCAGCAGCTAATCGGGCTGCGCGGGTGTTTTTTGCAACTTTTCATCGAGATGCAACAATAACACATGGTTTTTTGCGTTGTGTTTGACTATTATAGAAGCAGCTACGGCAGCTGCGAACGGCTGCATCGACTTTTCCGATCATAATAGTAGGAGGAAATTTCCATGATGAAGTCCATTTCCACCTGGAAGCAGGAGCTGACCGAGGGCGCACACGCTGCGCGTCTGGCTGCGCTGTACTGCTGCACCCCCAACGAGACCCCTGCACAGGCAGCCCGCTATGCGGCTGTTCTGGACGGGTTAGAGACCACCTTCGGCGCACATACCGAAGCCGGTCTGTATAGTGCCCCCGGCCGCACCGAGATCGGTGGCAACCACACCGACCACCAGCACGGCCGTGTGCTGGCAGGCAGCGTGAATATCGATATGATCGCTGCTGTCGGCCCCAACAGCCTGAACCAGCTGCGCGTGCAGAGCGAGGGGTACGACCTGTGCGTCATCGACCTTGACGACCTGACTGCCCGCAAGGAGGAGGAGAACACCACCGCTTCCCTGCTGCGCGGCGAGTGCGAGGCCTTCCGTCAGCGCGGCGCAAAGCTTTCTGGTCTGGACGTGTACATCTCCTCCAACGTGCCCAAAGGCAGCGGTGTTTCTTCCTCTGCCGCCTTTGAGGTGCTGGTCGGCGTGATTTTGAACGACTGCTTCATGGCCGAAAAGGTCTCCCCCATCGCCATTGCACAGATCGGCCAGTGGGCAGAGAACGTCTACTTTGGCAAGCCCTGCGGCCTGATGGATCAGATGGCTTCCAGCGTGGGCAACATTATCACCATCGACTTTGCCGACAAGGCAAACCCTGATGTGGAGCCGGTGCAGGTGGACTTTTCCAAGGCCGGTCTGGCGCTGTGCATTCTGGACTCCGGTGCAGACCATGCCGACCTGACCGATGAGTACGCCGCCATCCCCAACGAGTGCCGCGCTGTGGCCGCTGTGTGCGGCGGCGAGGTGCTGCGGGACGTGCCCTTTGAGACCTTCCTTGCAAATATCCCGGCCTGCCGCAAGCAGTGCGGCGACCGCGCTGTGCTGCGCGCCTTCCACTTCTACGCCGATAATGACCGCGTGCCCCAGCAGGTAGCTGCCCTGCGCGAGGGCGACTTTGACGCCTTTTTGCAGATGGTGACTGCCTCCGGCGACAGCAGCTGGGAATACCTGCAGAACGTCATCCCCGCCGGTTACAAGGAGCATCAGGAGGTGGCTGTGACCATCGCCGCTGCCAAGCATTATCTGGGCGGTAATGGCGCTGTGCGCGTGCACGGCGGCGGTTTTGCCGGTACGGTGCAGGCCTTTGTGCCGGTGGAGATGCTGGCAGACTTTAAGGCCAACATGGAAAAGATTCTCGGCGCTGGCCGCTGCCATGTGCTGAACATCCGTCCCGAGGGGGGTGCTGTGCTGTGATATCCACTGCCATCCAGCAGCTCGTGAACTACGGGCTGGACACCGGGCTGATCCTGCCCGATGACGAGATCTATATCCGCAACCAGCTGCTGATGACCATGCAGCTGGACGACTTTACCGCCCCGGACAGCGAAGTGTGCTACACCGATCTGGAAAGCATCCTCAAGACCCTTGTGGACGATGCCGTTGCCCGCGGCGTGTGCGAGGACAACTCCACCGCACGCGATCTGTTTGACACCAAGCTGATGGGCGTGCTGACCCCGCGCCCCAGCATCGTGCGCGCAAACTTTGAGGAGCGGTACGAGAACGAGGGTCCGCAGGCCGCCACCGACTGGTTCTACAAGTTCAGTCAGGACACCGACTACATCCGCCGCTACCGCATCAAGCGCGACCTGAAGTGGGTCACCAAAACCGCGTACGGCGACTTGGATATCACCATCAACCTGTCCAAGCCGGAAAAAGACCCCAAGGCCATTGCCGCCGCAAAGCTTGCGCCCCAGAGCGCTTACCCCAAGTGCCAGCTGTGTGCGGAGAACGAGGGCTACGCAGGCCGCATGAACCACCCTGCGCGCGAAAATCACCGCATCATCCCGCTGACCATCAACGACAGCGCGTGGAATTTGCAGTACAGCCCCTACGTTTACTACAACGAGCACTGCATCGTGTTCAATAACCAGCACACCCCTATGAAGATCGAGCGGGCGACCTTCCGCAAGCTACTGGATTTTGTGGGTCTGTTCCCCCACTACTTTGTGGGCAGCAACGCTGACCTGCCCATCGTGGGCGGCAGCATCCTGAGCCACGACCATTTCCAGGGTGGTCACTACGAATTTGCCATGGCTAAAGCCCCCATTGAAAAGGCTTGGGTGTTCCCCGGCTTTGAGGATGTGGAGGCCGGCATCGTGCACTGGCCCATGAGCTGCATCCGCCTGACCTGTGCCGACGATGCACGCCTTGTGGAGCTGGCCGATAAGCTGCTGGCTGCTTGGCGCGGCTACACCGACGAGAGCTGCTTTATCTTCGCCGAGACCGATGGCGAGCCCCACAACACCATCACGCCCATTGCCCGGATGCGGGACGGCAGGTATCAGCTGGACTTGGTGCTGCGCAACAACATCACCACCCCGGAGCATCCGCTGGGCGTGTACCATCCCCATGCCAAGCTGCACCACATCAAAAAGGAGAATATCGGTCTCATCGAGGTGATGGGTCTGGCTGTGCTGCCCAGCCGCCTGAAGCAGGAGCTGTTCGACCTTGCTGATGTGCTGGTGGCGCACCTGCCCACCGCAGAATACCCCGAAAGCCTGCAAAAGCACGCCGCGTGGGCGGAGGAGATCCTTGCAAAGCACCCGGAGCTGAACGCCGACAATGTGCACCTGATCCTGCAGGACGAGGTAGGCTATGTGTTTGCACAGGTGCTGGCAGATGCCGGTGTGTACAAGCTGGATGAAGCAGGCCGCGCCGGTTTTGTCCGCTTCCTTGAAAGCGTAAAATAAACCATACCCCCTGAGGCTGTTGCACATATCATGGCGCAACGGCCTTTTTTAGAGCACAGCATCGAACAAAAGCACTTTTCCTTTGCTCTCCCCCTGTGAAAAAATCAATGGGAAAATCCGCAGATTTTCCCATTGATAAATTAAAATATTCATTCCGCTGAAAATGGCCAAAGCAGCGCGGCGGCCATTCAAAATCGTTTTTTGTAGATGGAGGTATCGCTATGCACTGCACTTTGGAAGTTTGCGTAGACAGCACCGCCAGCGCACTGGCGGCAAAACGCGGCGGCGCTGACCGGCTGGAGCTGTGTGCCGACCTGATCATCGGCGGCACCACCCCTTCCCCTGCCCTGCTGCGTCAGGTCAAGGCCGAGACCGGTCTGCCGGTGCGGGCGCTGCTCCGTCCCCGCTTTGGCGATTTCTGCTACGACCGCTACGAGCTGGCACAGATGGCTGAATGCGCCGCAGAGCTGGTCGCTGCCGGTGCAGACGGTATCGTGACCGGCGTACTGACCCCGGCGGGCGCGCTGGACTTAGACGCCCTGCGCCCTATCTACGCCGCAGCCCGGCAGACGGCAGAAAAAGCACACCGCACCGTGGACTGCACCCTGCACCGCGCCTTTGATGTCTGCTGCGACCCCTTTGCCGCGCTGGAAGCCGCAAAGCAGCTGGAGCTTGCCACCATCCTGACCAGCGGACAGGCCGCAAGCGCCCCACAGGGCGCTGCCCTGCTGCGGCAGCTGGTGGAAGCTGCTGGACAGGAGGTGGAGATTCTGGTTGGTGCAGGCGTATCTGCCGCCAACATCCCTGCCCTTGCCGCCCAGACCGGTGCCTGGGCGTTCCACCTTTCCGGCAAGCAGGTGCTGGATAGCCGCATGACCTTCCGGCGGGAGGGCGTGCCCATGGGTCTGCCAGGCTTTTCCGAGTTTGAGATCTGGCAGACCAGCGAAGCAAACATCCGCGCCGCCCGCACCGCACTGGATGCGCTGTAACGGACAAACGAAACTTTTATATCCTATTCCGGCATAATAGGAAAGCATCCGTCTGCACATAGGTCAGCTGTATCCGCAGGAAACAGGCGCTGCATTCTGCAGTTTCCCATTACGACCCTCTCCCGTGAAAATGCAAAAACGGGCAGCCCGCAGGCTGCCCGATTTTGTTCTAATAAAGTTTTTCCCACTTCAGTGCAGGGCGGCAAACCGGGCTGCGCCGCAGGTGCACAGCCAACGGTGCAGCAGCAAATCCAGCCCCAGCAGCGCGGCCAGACAAGCACCTTGCGCGGCCAGCGGCGGCACGGCATAATCCAGTAAGGTCAGGGGCAAAAACAGCACCCCGCCCGCCAGCAGCCACCCGCCGAACATCGCCAGCATACTGGCGGCGCTCTGCTTGACCACGGCGGCCTCGCTTACCCAGTGGAGGTTGGGCAGGCACAATCCCAAGGCAAGGCCCATTTGCGCCGTCAGCCACACAAAGGCTGCCAGCACCGCCAGCACCAGCAGCCCCTGCCCTGCCGGAATACGCAGCGCCGCCATGGCGCACCCGGCGCAAAACCACGCCCCCGGCAGCGTGAGCAGCAATTGCAGCTCTGCCTTTGCCCGCAGAACCTGCTGCGGGGCAACCGGCAGGCTTTGCAGCAGCCAGAGGGTGCCCCCCTCCAGCGACACCGAGGGCGCTGTGATAAAGTTCATGGCGGCTATGGTGCACACCATCCCGCACACCAGCATGGGCAGGCTCTCCGGCGGGTAAGCAGCGGTAAAGGCGCGCAGGTCTGCGGCCTTCCACAGCGCTGCTGCGCCCAACACCGGCAGCAGCAGACTGCTCAAGGCGCAGTTGAGCAGCCACATGGGGCAAGCGCCCAAATGCAGCAGTTCCCGCCGCAGCAATGCCCGGCGCGGGGGCTGCTTTTTTTGCGTCTTTGCGCGGTATTCCACTTTGGCTCTGCCCGGTTCAAGGGTCAAAAGCCGCAGATAGGGCTTTGCCAGCGCCTTACCGCACAGCGCCATACAGGCCGCAGCCAGCGCCAGAAACAGCAGCAGTGCCGGGACGTTGCCCACTGCCGCCAGACCCAGCAGACGCAGCGGTGCAGCAGCACGACCGGCTGCTGCGCCCGCCTGTACGGCATCCACCGCAAGAGCCTCCACCGAGTTGCCCACCCATTGGAATACCGCATAATAAACCGCCAGAAAGAGCAGCGTGCCCACAATGGTGACAAGGCTTTTGTGCCGGGCGCGGCGGTTGAGCAGCGCTACTGCCCAGCCCAGCAGAACGACCAGCACCATGGAAACTCCCGCCAGCGCCAGTGCTACCGGCAGCGCCGCCAGCAGGGCTTCGCCGGGGCGGGGTGCCGCCAACGCATAGCAGACCACCGAGGGCACCCACGCCAGCAGCAGATAAATAAGCCCGGTCAGATACACCCCGCCGGAGCGCACCGCAAAAATAGCGCCCGGCGGGATGGGCAGCGCCAGCAGCTGCTGGTTATCCCGGCAGCGGAACAAATGCCCGTAACTGGTAAAGGCACTGGCCAGCACACTGACCGTCAGCGCCGAAAGCTCCATCAGCACAAAATAGAGCCAGTCCAGCCCCTGCGGAACCAGCGTCACTGCCAGCGGCAGTGCCATAGAGCCAAAGCTGAGCATGACCAGCAGCATCAGCACCGCAAGCAGCAATGCATACCCGAATGCTCCTGCCCGGGAGCGCCGCTTGCCAGTTTTGCTGCTGCGCACAAAGGCCGCACCCAGTTCCAGTAGCTGTTTTTTGAGCAATGCACGGATCATAGCGCTTCCCCCGTATCCTCCAGTTCCAGAAAGACCTCCTCCAGCGTATCGTCGCCGCGCACCTCTTCCATAGCACCCTCGCGCACCAGCTGACCTTTACGCAGAATAGCTACCCTGTCGCAAAGCTTTTCGGCCACCTCCAGCACATGGGTGGAGAAAAAGATCGCCCCGCCTTGCGCACAAAAGGCCTTCATCTGGGTCTTGAGTTGATGGGAAGCCAGCGGGTCCAGCCCGACAAAGGGCTCGTCCATTAAAATCAGCTTCGGCTCGTGCAGCAGCGCCGCAATAATGGCAAGCTTCTGCTTCATGCCGTGGGAGTATGCCCCGATGGACTGCGCCAAATCCTGCGTCAGGCCAAAAGCATCGCCGTACTGCCGGATGCGCTGCGCCCGCTGTGCAGTGCTTACGCCGAAGATGTCTGCGATAAAATCAAGGTACTGGATGCCGGTCATATAATCGTAAAGCTGTGGGTCATCCGGCAGATAGGCCAAGCGGCGCTTGCATTCCAGCGGGTCCTCCCGCACGGAAATGCCGTCCACATAAATTTCTCCGGCATCAAATTGCTGGATACCGCAGCAGCATTTTAAGGTAGTGGTCTTGCCCGCGCCGTTGTGCCCGATAAAGGCACACAGCTCCCCCGGGCGGATGTGCAGGCAAAGGTCCTGCACGGCGGGCTTGCCGCCGTAGGTTTTGGTCAGATGCTCGATCTTTAACATGGGCTGCCTCCTTGCTTTCAGTTTCGAGCCAAGTATACACCTTCCGGCAGGGGGAAGGTCAAGCATTTCTCCGTTTTTTCTTGCGTTTTGTATAGGGCTGTGCTATACTTTTTGACGAACTGAACAGAAAACAGCAGGTGCGTTCCGTCACTTTGCCCCACCGAGCAGCGGCAGGAACGTTAAAAGGGAAGCGGGTGTCAATCCCGCACGATCTCGTCACTGTGATAAGGGAGTCCACTGTCAGGGTGCTTTTGCACCAGTCACTGAGCCATCCGGCTTGGGAAGGCGGCAGCGGGCGTTGAGCTTTCAGTCAGGAAACCTGCCCGCTGTTGGTACCGGGGCTTTGCCGCCCCAGATCACGAGGAATTGGTTGTACCAAAAAGCCTGTAGGAAACGGGGTCTTTTTGCTTTGCCATTTCGCAAGCAGAAGACCCCGTTTTTTGCCGATTCTCTTTCCTGTACCCTTCTGTTCGGTGCCGTATTTTACCCACATCAGGAAAGGAAAACAAGATGAAAAAACGCAACATCCGCAAAACGGCGGCCGCTCTGACCGCTCTGGCTCTGTGCGCCGGTGTACTGACCGGCTGCGGTGGGGCTGCCTCCAGCACGGCCAGCTCTGTTGCTGCCAGTTCTGCCGCCAGCAGCGAGGCTTCCGGCGCTGACGCTGACGCACTGGCCGCACAGAACGTGGCAGACCTGATTGACGCCATCTATGTGCAGCAGCGCACCGATGACACCGATGCCCAGTGCGAAGCCGCAAAGGCTGCATGGGACGCTTTGACCGATGCCCAGAAGGAGCTGGTGGAGGGCGAGAACGCCGACCCCGACTATTTTGGCCGCGACACCGGCGATGCCTCCAAGGACGATGCCCGCAACGCCGATGAGATCGGTGAGAACGAGCTGCTGGTGGTGTCCTTCGGCACCTCCTTCAACGACAGCCGCGCTGCCGATATCAAGGGCATTGAGGACGCCTTGCAGGCCGCTTACCCCGACTGGAGCGTGCGCCGCGCCTTTACCGCACAGATCATCATCAACCATGTGCAGGCACGCGATGGCGAGAAGATCGACAATATGCAGCAGGCGCTGGACCGCGCTGTGGCAAACGGCGTGAAGAACCTGATCGTGCAGCCCACCCATCTGATGCACGGTGCAGAGTACGACGAGATGAACGAGATGCTGGACCAGTACCGCGACAAGTTTGAGAGCGTTGCTGTGGCCGAGCCCCTGCTGGGCGAGGTGGGCGCAGATGCTTCCGTCATCAATGCAGATAAGGAAGCTGTTGCCAAGGCTGTTACCGCTGCCGCTGTGAAGGAAGCCGGTTACGACAGCACCGCTGCTGCCGCCGCCGATAAGACCGCTTTCGTCTTTATGGGTCACGGCACCTCTCACACCGCCAAGGTGAGTTACAGCCAGATGCAGACCACCATGCAGACGCTGGGCTACGACAACGTGTTCATCGGCACGGTGGAGGGCGAGCCTGAGGACACCTCCTGCGAGGCCGTCATCGAGGCTGTAAAGGCTGCCGGTTACACCAAGGTCATCCTGCGCCCGCTGATGGTGGTGGCAGGCGACCACGCCAACAACGATATGGCCGGTGAGGATGCCGACAGCTGGCTGAGCCAGTTTACCGCCGCAGGCTGCTTTGAAAATGTGGAGTGCCAGATCTCCGGTCTGGGCCGCATTGCGGATGTTCAGCAGCTGTACATTGCACATACCAAGGCCGCTATGGATCTTCTGAACGGCTAATGGATTCAGAAGCCCTCTCCGGCGCTGCCAAGCATACCGAGAGGGCTTCTTTTATGGGCGTATTCCCCGCACGAGGAGAACGTGCCCCCCTACCCCGGCAGCTTAGACGCCGGGCAAAAATTTAGGATACTGAGGTATTTATTTATGCGCTGCAAACAGTTTATCATCGTTTCTCTGGCCGGTGTGGTGCTGGCTGCTTCTCTGGCAGGCTGCGGCGGGGCTGCCCCCGCTTCTTCCGCTGCCGCAAGCTCTGAAGCTGCTTCTTCCGTGGTGGTTTCCTCTGCCGCTGCTGAGACTGCCCTGCCGGACGGCGTATATACCGCTGATTTCGAGACCGACAGCAGTATGTTCCACCCCAATGAAGCCTGCAACGGCAAAGGCACCCTGACCGTGGAAAACGGCGTGATGACCTTCCACGTCAGTCTGGCTTCCAAAAAGATCGTGAACCTCTACCCCGGCCTTGCCGCCGATGCCGAGGCCAACAAGACCGCATGGCTCATCCCCACCGTGGACACGGTTACCTACGCAGACGGCACCACCGAGGAAGTGTATGGTTACGATATCCCGGTGGAAGCACTGGACACCGACTTCCAGCTGGCGTTGCTTGGCACTAAGGGCAAGTGGTACGACCACATCGTCAGCGTGCGCAACGCTGAACCCAAGACCGAGCAGGCCGCCGAGATCCCCGCAGACGGCACTTATACTGCTGCCGTAGTGCTGGAGGGCGGCTCCGGCCGCGCCACCGTGGAAAGCCCCGCTGCCCTGACCGTGGCTGAGGGCAAGATGACTGCTACCATCGTGTGGAGCAGCCCCAACTACGACTACATGATCGTGGATGGCGAGAAGTATCTGCCCACCAACACCGAGGGCAACTCCACCTTTGAGATCCCGGTAGCTGCTCTGGGCACCCCGCTGACTGTTACCGCCGACACTGTTGCCATGAGCAAGCCCCACGAGATCGAATACACCCTGACCTTTACCTTGGAGTAATCTTCCATGAAGCTGACCCGCGCACAATTTTTAAAGGCTCTGCCCGCCGCCGCGCTGGTGCTTGCAGGCTGCACGGCCGCGCCCACCGCACCCGCCGATACGGACGAGCTGGTTTTTGACCACACCTACCCGCTGGACTACGCCACCCAGTTTACCGCCGACTGCTATGCAGACGGCTCTACCCTGCTGACCATCCCGGACGCACAGGCAAAGTTTCTTGTCCGGCCGGAGGGCGCTGCCACCCTGCGCACCGTGCCTGCCGGGGTGACCGTGCTGCAGCAGCCGGTGCAGAACATCTATCTGGTGTCCACCTCTGCCATGGACTTGTTCCTCCATCTGGACGCGCTGGACAGCATTGCCCTTTCCGGCACCCGCGCCGAGGGCTGGTATCTGGACGAGGCAAAGCAGGCCATGCAGGCCGGGCGCATCGCCTACGCGGGCAAGTACAGCGCCCCGGACTACGAACGCATCCTGACCGCAGAATGCGGCCTTGCGGTGGAAAACACCATGATCTACCACACCCCGGAGGTAAAGGAGCAGCTGGAACGGTTCGGCATTCCGGTGCTGGTGGAGCGCTCCAGCTACGAGAGCAGCCCGCTGGCACGGATGGAATGGATCAAACTGTACGGTATCTTGCTGGGCAAAGAAGCCCTTGCCGAGGAGGTTTTTGCGCAGCAGGCGCAGCGCATTGCACCGCTGCTGGAGCAGCCCTCCACCGGCAAACGCTGCGCGTTTTTCTCCATTACTTCCAGCGGCCTTGCCACTGTGCGCAAAAGCGGAGACTATGTGGCGCAGATGATCGGCATGGCCGGGGGCGAATATGTTTTTGCAGACCTTGCCGACAGCGGCAACAGTCTTTCCACCATGAATATCCCACTGGAGGATCTTTACGCTGGGGTCAAGGATGCCGATGTGCTTATTTATAACGGCACCATCGAGGGCAGCATCTCCACAAAAGAAGAACTGCTTGCCCGCTGCGCGTTGCTGGCAGAATGCAAGGCGGTGCAAAGCGGGAACATCTGGTGCACAACGCCCAGCTTTTTCCAGCAGAGCATGGCACTGGCAGATTTTATGCTGGACCTCCACGCTGTTTTTACCGGGGAGACTGCCGACCCCGACACCCTGCATTTTTTGACCAAAATTACCTGAGGAGCCGCTTATGACCAGCCGCAAACGCCTTATTTTTTCCTATTGCTGCCTTTCTCTGCTGCTGGCGATGCTGTTTGCCGTGAGCCTGTTCTGGGGCAGCGTTGCGCTTACCCCGCAGGCCGTGCTTGCAGCCCTGACCGGACGCGGACAGGACGCGCTGAGCGTAGGCATTATCACACAGCTGCGCCTGCCCCGCGCGGTGATGGCCGCGTTACTGGGCGCTGCGCTCTCGGCAGCGGGCTATCTGTTGCAGACCTTTTTTGCAAACCCCATTGCCGGCCCCTTTGTGATGGGCATTTCCAGCGGGGCTAAGCTGGCGGTGGCGCTGGTGATGGTGCTGTTTTTGAACTACGGCCTGCTGACAAGCTCTGCTGTGCTCATTCTGGCAGCCTTTGCGGGCGCTATGGCGGCCATGGCCTTTGTGCTGGCCGCTGCCCGCCGGGTGCAGCGCATGAGCATCCTTGTAATCTGCGGTGTGATGATCGGTTACATCTGCTCTGCCATCACCGAGTTTGTGGTGGCCTTTGCACAGGACAGCAGCATTGTCAACCTGCACAACTGGTCTCAGGGCAGCTTTTCCGGCATGACGTGGGGCAACGTGCGCACGGCAGCGCTGGTGGTGCTGCCCGCGCTGGCGGCGGCCTTCTGTCTTGCAAAGCCCATGGCCGCTTACCAGATGGGCGAAGCCTACGCCCGCAGTGTGGGTGTGGATGTGCGGCGGTTTTCCCGGCTGCTGGTGCTGCTTTCCAGCCTGCTGGCCGCCTGCGTTACCGCCTTTGCCGGGCCCATCTCCTTTGTGGGCATCGCGGTGCCGCACCTTGTCAAGCAGCTGCTGGGCAGTGCCCGCCCGCTGTATGTGCTGCCCGGGTGCTGCTTGGGCGGGGCGGCGTTCTGCCTGCTGTGTGATCTGATCGCCCGCAGCTTGTTTGCGCCCATGGAACTTTCCATCAGCGCGGTCACCGCTGTATTCGGCGCGCCGGTGGTCATTGGGCTGCTGCTGCGCCGCAACCGGGAGGATGTGCGATGAAGTACTCTGTTGAAACCAACGCCCTTGCCATCGGCTACGGCAAAGCTGCCCTTGCCCGGGATATCGCGCTGGGCGCTGCCAAGGGGCAGGTGCTGGCACTCATCGGCCCGAACGGCGCGGGCAAATCCACCCTGCTCAAAACATTGGCGGGGCAGCTTGCCCCTTTGGGCGGCGCGGTGCTGCTGGACGGGCAGGAGCTTGCCCGCATCCCCGGCAACGCCCGGGCGCAAAAGCTGGCGCTGATGTTGCCCCACACCCGCCGCACCGAGCTGACCACCTGCTTTGAGTTTGCGGCGGCAGGACGCATCCCCTACACCGGGCGGCTGGGCATCCTTTCCGCCGAGGACAAAAAGCAGGTACAAAACGCGCTGGAGCTGGTGGGCGCGGCGCATCTGGCCAACCGGGACTTTAACTGCGTCAGCGATGGGCAGCGGCAGCGCATTTTGCTGGCGCGGGCAGTCTGTCAGCAGCCGCAGGTGCTTCTGCTGGACGAGCCCACCTCTTTTCTGGATATCAAGGGCAAGATCGAACTACTGACCATTTTGCAAAAGCTGGCGCATGAGCAGCAGCTTGCGGTCATCGTGACCCTGCACGAGCTGGACATGGCGCAGAAGATCGCGGACGCGGTGGTCTGCGTTTCGCCGCACGGCGTTTCTGCGCCCATGTCCCCGGCACAGGCCTTTGCCCGGGAAAATATCAAAGCGCTCTACGGCCTGACGGAAGTACAGTACAGCGCTGTTTTTGGTCCACCAAAGCCGGAAAAGCCCCAATTTGAGCACTATGTGCGCAGCGGGCAGAAGCTGCTGCGTTGCGGGTACACCACCGGCACCTGTGCGGCGCTGGCCGCTGCCGGGGCCGCCCGGCTGCTGCTGACCGGCACAGCACCGGAAACCGTCGCCCTGCGCACGCCGAAGGGCATTGTGGTGGAGGTTGCCCCCCTGTTCTGCCGCACCGTTGCCGAGGGCGCGGAATGCGCCATTGAAAAGGACGGCGGCGACGATGTGGACGTGACCACCGGTCTGCCGGTGACCGCCACGGTGACGCTGCTGCCCGGCACGCCCAAGATATGTATTACCGGCGGCGCGGGAGTGGGCCGGGTGACGAAGCCCGGGCTGGACCAGCCGGTTGGGCAGGCCGCCATCAACCATGTGCCCCGGCAGATGATCACCGAGGCGCTGCGCCGGGAGGCGGAAGCCGTCTGTTACCCCGGCGGCTTTGCCGTGACTATCTCCATCCCCGGCGGCGAGGAGGTAGCCCGGCGCACCTTCAACCCCCATATCGGGGTGGAGGGCGGGCTGTCGGTGCTGGGCACCAGCGGCATTGTAGAACCCATGAGCCAGCAAGCCATTCTGGACACCATCCAGCTGGAGATGAATCAGGCGGCACTGCGGGCAAAAAACCACCGACGGCTCATCCTTGCCCCGGGCAATTACGGGCTGGACTACCTGCACGAAACATATCCGCAGTTTGCCACCATCCCGGTGGTCAAAACGTCCAACTTTATCGGAGATACGCTGGATATGGCAGCGGCGGCGCACTTTGAACAGGTACTGCTGGTGGGGCATATCGGCAAGCTGTGCAAGCTGGCGGGCGGCATTATGAACACCCACTCCCACACGGCAGACTGCCGCACGGAACTGTTCTGCACCCATGCTGCCCTGTGCGGTGCTGACCGGAAGGTGTGCACTGCGCTGTACAATGCAGCCACCACGGATGCCTGTCTGGAGATTCTGGACACTGCCGGGCTGCGGAAACCGGTGCTGCAAAGCCTGCTTGCCGCCATCCAGCTGCATCTCGACCGCCGCGCGGGCGGGGCGTTCCGGGTGGGCGCCGTGCTGTTTTCAAACCAGCATGGCCCGCTGGGACAGACCGAAACTGCCGCCCGTCTGCTGAACGAATGGAAGGAGTAACGCACATGGTACATTTTGTAGGTGCCGGGCCCGGCGCACCGGATCTGATCACCCAGCGCGGCGCAGCATTTTTACAGGCCGCAGACTGCATTATTTACGCAGGCAGTCTGGTCAACCCGGCACTGCTGGGGCTGGCAAAGCCGGGCTGTGCCATCTATAACAGCGCCGAAATGACGCTGGAGCAGGTGCTGGACGTGATGCGCCGGATGGAAGCTGCCGGTAAAAGCACTGTGCGGTTACACACTGGCGACCCCTGCCTGTACGGTGCCATCCGGGAGCAGATGGATGCACTGGACGCAGACGGCATTTGTTACGATGATACCCCCGGTGTTTCCAGCTTTTGCGGCGCTGCCGCTGCGCTGAACGCCGAGTATACCCTGCCCATGGTCAGCCAGACGGTCATCATCACCCGCATGGAGGGGCGCACCCCCGTACCGGAGCGGGAAAGGCTGGCAAGCCTTGCCGCCCACGGCGCGACCATGGTGATCTTCCTGTCCATCGGGCTGATTGACAAGGTGCAGACGGCGCTTTTGCAGGGTGCGTATACACCGGACACCCCCGCCGCCGTGGTGTACAAGGCCAGCTGGCCGGAAGAAAAAATCGTGCGGTGCACAGTTGGTTCTTTGGCTGAGAGCACCCGTGCAGCGGGCATTACCAAGACGGCACTTATCGTAGTGGGAGATTTTCTCGGCACGCAGTACGAGCGCAGCAAGCTGTACGACCCCGCCTTTACCACCGAGTTCCGCAAAGGAGAACCGGTATGACCCGCGCTTACCTTGCCTTTACGGAAACTGGCCTTGCGCTTGCAAAGCGTCTTTCCGCCGCCTTGCCCGGCAGCGTTGCCCGGTGCGGGCAGGATGGTGTTTCTCTTGCAGAATGGACAAGCGCGCAGTTTGTGCATTCTGATGCGCTGATATTTGTAGGAGCTGCGGGTCTTGCAGTGCGGGCCATCGCGCCCCACTGCAAGAGCAAGACTACCGACCCGGCTGTGGTAGTGGTGGACGAATGCGGGCGGTTTGCCGTGCCCATTCTGTCCGGACATCTGGGCGGCGCGAACGATCTTGCGCGGGCCATTGCCGCTGTATGCGGAGCCGTGCCGGTGATCACCACCGCCACCGATGCCCACGGCATTTTTGCAGTAGACGAGTGGGCAAAACACCAAAACTGCATGGTGCTGGAGCCGGAACGCATCAAGCTGGTCAGTGGCAAATTACTGGCCGGGCAGCCGGTATATTACCGGGCTGATTTCCCGGTAATGGGCACCGTGCCCGCAGGGTTATTCCTCGCTGATACCCCGGAAAAAGCCGACTTTGCACTCACCCTTTGCCCCACCGGGCAGGCACTGCATCTTGTGCCGCGCATCGGAGTGCTGGGCATCGGCTGCAAGCGGGGCACAAGCGCTGAAACGCTGGAAGCTGCCTTTGCCGCCTTCTGCACCCGGTACGGCTTTGCTGCGCGGGTAGTCACCGCCGCCGCAAGCATCGACCTAAAGCAAAACGAGCCGGGCTTGCTGGCCTTTTGTCGGACGCACTGCTGGACGGTGCGGTTTTACTCTGCCGCGCAGCTGCGCAACTTGCCCGGGCAGTTCACTCCCTCCCCTTTTGTACAACGCGTGACCGGAGTGGATAATGTCTGTGAGCGGGCGGCAGTGCTGGACGCAGGCGGCAGCCTGTTTTACCCGAAATTTGCCTGCAGCGGCGTGACCCTTGCGCTGGCGTGCAGGCCCTTTGCCCCGGACTGGAGGTGGCAGAATGCTTGACGTGATGGAAATCGATATTGACCGTCCCGAGAAGATAGTCTATGTCGTGGGGCTTGGCCCCGGCGAGCCTTTTTATATGACCCAGCAGGCCGCGAATACGCTGGAAAGCGTTGACGCGATTTGTGGATATAAGGTCTATCTTGACCTCATCCGCGATGAATTCCCCTGCGAGGAATACTATGCCACCGGCATGACGCAGGAGCTTGACCGCTGCCGCTGGGCGCTGGAAAAAGCACGCACCGGCAAGCGGGTGGCTCTGGTCTGCTCCGGCGATGCCGGGGTGTATGGCATGGCAAGCCCCCTGCTGGAACTTGCCCCGGACTACCCGGATGTTGCCGTGGAAGTCGTGCCCGGGCTGACCGCTGCCCTCAGCGGCGGGGCAGTGCTGGGCGCACCGCTGGCGCACGATTTTTGCGTCATTTCCCTTTCCGACCGGCTGACCCCGTGGGAGGTCATCGAGAAGCGGCTGGCTTGCGCCGCTATGGGGGATTTCTGCGTTGCACTGTACAATCCCTCCTCCAAGGGCAGGCCGGACTATCTGGCAAAGGCGGTGTGCATCCTGCTGGAAAACGGCAAAAGTGCCGATACCGTCTGCGGCATCGTGCGCAACATCGGCCGGGAGGGTCAGACCGCCCGAATCCTGACCCTTGCCCAGCTGAAAGACACTGCGGTGGATATGTTTACCACCGTGTACATCGGCAACGCCGCCACAAAGCAGCTGGGCGGCAGAATGGTCACCCCACGGGGGTACCGCAGATGAAGGCAGTGGTTTTCAGCGGCACTACCGAGGGGCGGGTGTTCTCCCGGCAGCTGGCGGCGCTGGGAGCGGAGGTTCTGGTCAGTGTTGCCACCCCGCTGGGTGCAGAGGAACAGGGCAAAGCAGACGGCATCACCGTGCACTGCGGGCGGCTGACCCCCGAGGAAATGGCCGCTCTTTTACAGGGCGCTGCTCTGTGCGTGGACGCCACCCATCCCTACGCGGTGGATGCCACCAAAAACATCCGGGCTGCGTGTGCCGTGGTCGGGGTGGAGTACCACCGGCTGCTGCGGGAAGAAAGTCCCTTGCCTGCCGGGAGCATGGTATTTGCCACCGCCGCCCATGCCGCTGCATTTCTGGCCGGGTGCAGCGGCAATGTGCTGCTGGCTACCGGCGCAAAAGAGCTTGCCGCTTTTGCGGCGCTCGGGCCGGAGCGGCTGTTCCCCCGGGTGCTGCCCACGCGGGAGGGCATTGCCGCCTGCGAGGCCGCCGGTATCCCGCACAGAAACATCATTGCCATGCAGGGGCCATTCAGCTATGCGCTGAACTGCGCTCTGATGGAACAATTCTCCATCCGGTATCTGGTCACCAAGGACGGCGGTGCTGTGGGCGGCTTTGCCGAAAAAGCACAGGCCGCGCAGAACACCGGTGCACAGCTGATCGTGGTGCGTCGCCCGGCTGAAAACGGACAAACTGCCGCACAAATTCTGGCACGCTGCAAGGAGGTTCTGGTATGATCTCTCTGATCGGAATGGGCTCCGGCTGCCCGGAAAGCCTGACCGCGCAAGGACTGGCTGCGCTGCAAGGCGCAGGGCTCATCCTTGGGGCAAAGCGTCTGTTGGAGCATTTACCGGCGGGGTGCACTGACAACTGCAAAGCCGTGTATAAGCCGGAGGAAATCCTTGCGTGTCTTGCCGCACAGCCGGATACGGACACCGCTGTTTTGTACAGCGGCGACACCGGGTTTTACTCCGGTGCGGCAAAGCTGCTGCCCCTGCTGCGGGCTATGGGCTACTCTGTCCGGGTGCTGCCCGGGCTTTCCAGCGTACAGCTTTTAGCCGCCGCTGTGGGGCGCCCTTGGCAGGACTGGATGCTGGTATCGGCCCATGGCCGCGCCTGCGACCCTGTGGCCGAGGTTTTGGCGCATCCACAGGTGTTTTTCCTCACCGGCGGCGGGGACACCCCTGCCACCCTTTGCGCCAAACTGACCGCCGCCGGGCTGGGCGCTGCTCACGCCCTTGTGGGCGAAAACCTTGGCACCCCTGCAGAAGCCATCCGCTTTGGCCTTGCCCGGGAACTGGCAGAGCAAACCTTTGCACCGCTGAGCGTATTGCTCATCGAACGGGAGGCTTTGCCGTCCCGCCGCACCCCCGGCCTGCCGGACGATGCTTTTATCCGGGGCGCTGTGCCCATGACAAAGCAGGAGGTGCGCGCCGCCGCGCTGGCAAAGCTGGCGGTCACCCCCACGGATACCCTGTGGGACGTGGGCGCGGGCACCGGTAGCGTGAGCGTGGAGCTGGCACTTGCCGCCCCTGCCGGGCAGGTATACGCCGTGGAGTGTGACCCGGAGGCCTGTGCACTGATCCAGCAAAACCGGGAGAAATTTTCCGCTTACAATCTAACCCTGATCGAAGGCAAAGCGCCTGAAGCTTTGGACATGCTGCCCGCCCCGGATGCTGTATTTATCGGCGGCACAAAGGGCAATATGGACGCTGTTATAGACGCCGTGCTGCACAAAAATCCAGTTGCCCGGCTGTGCGTTGCCGCCATTGCGCTGGAAACGCTCAGTGCTGCCGTGGCTGCCCTGACCGCCCACGGCCTTGCCGCCGAGGTGACACAGATCGCCGTCAGCCGCACAAAAACGGCGGGCAGTCTGCATTTGCTGATGGCTAACAACCCGGTGTTTCTCATTATGGGGGCACGGACATGATGCAGTTTCTCATCGCCGCGCCGCGCTCCGGCAGCGGCAAGACCACCGTTACCTGTGCCGTGTTGACCGCCTTGCAGCGGCGCGGGACTGACCCTTGCGCCTTCAAATGCGGGCCGGACTACATCGACCCTATGTTTCACCGCAGCGCGCTTGGGGTTGAAAGCCACAATTTAGACCTCTACCTCTCTGCCCCGGATACGGTGCGCACGCTTTACGCCCGGTATGCCGCCGGGCACGGCGCTGCCGTATGCGAGGGTGCCATGGGCTTTTACGACGGGCAGGGACTGACAACCCGTGCAAGCGCTTGGGAGCTGGCCGATACGCTGGCGCTGCCGGTGCTGCTGGTAGTGCAGCCAAAAGGGGCAAGCATCACCCTTGCCGCCGAGCTGCGGGGGCTTTTGCAGTTCCGCACGCCCAGCCATATCGTGGGCATTCTGCTTAACGATTGCTCTGAAGCCTTGTACAAAACGCTGCGTCCAATGCTGGAAGCCGAGACCGGTCTGCCGGTGGTGGGGTATCTGCCCCATCTGCCGGGGTGCGTCATCGAAAGCCGCCACCTCGGGCTGAAAACCGCTGGAGAGATATCGGACTTACAGCAAAAGCTGGGCAAGCTTGCCGATGCCCTTGTGCTGAACTGGACACAGCTGGCAGTATTGACCGACCGTCCTGCCCCGGCTGCGCCGCCGCTTGCCGCGCCGTGCACGCCCTCCGTTCGCATTGCCGTAGCGCGGGATGAAGCCTTCTGCTTTGCCTACGCTGAAACGTTGGACGCCTTGCGGGATGCGGGTGCAGAGCTTGCATTTTTCAGCCCGCTGCGGGATGCCGCCCTGCCGGAAAATATCGGCGGGTTGTACCTGCCCGGGGGTTACCCGGAGCTGTACGCCCGGCAGCTGAGTGAGAACATCGCCCTGCGTGCTGCTATCCGGGACGCAGGGCAAGAGGGGCTGCCCACCGCTGCCGAGTGCGGCGGCTTTCTGTACTTAGGGCAGACGCTGGAGGGCACAGACAGCAAGGTTTACCCCATGACGGGTGTGCTGCCGGGCAGCGGGCACAACACCGGGCGGCTGGTGCGCTTTGGCTATGCCGCCATGACGGCAAAGGCCGACAGTATGCTTTTCCACGCTGGAGAAACGCTGCCCGTCCATGAATTCCACCACTGGGATTCCTCCGAGAATGGCGCAGACTTTTCTGTGTGCAAAGCTAAAAAAAGGCAGTGGGAATGCGGCTTTGCAAGCGCAAATTTGTACGCCGGTTTCCCGCATCTTTACTGGGCAGGCACTGCCCTGCCCCGCCGCTTTGTGCAGGCGGCGCAGCACTTTTTGAAACACAAAGGATGACGAAAATGACCGAAGCTGAACTGATGCAGCTGCTTGCTGCCATCACCCCGCCAGACGAAACCGCCCGCGCCGCCGCCCATACCCACTGGGCCAGCCTTGCCAAGCCCTTGGGTGGGCTGGGCGCACTGGAGACCCTGCTGGAAGATGCCGCTGCGCTGACCGGCACGGCGCAGTTTGATTTTTCCCGCCGGGCGGTGGCGGTGCTCTGTGCAGACAACGGCGTGGTGGCGCAGGGCGTAAGCCAGACCGACCAGAGCGTGACCCGCGCCGTAGCCGAGAACCTTGCTGCGCGGCGCACCAGCGTATGCAGGATGGCACAGGCGGCGCACTGCGATGTGCTGCCGGTGGATTTGGGCATTGCCGGTGCGCCCGTACCCGGCGTGCGGGACTGCCGCATTGCCGCCGGGACTGCGGACTTTACCAAAGGCCCTGCCATGACCCACGCCGAGGCAGTGGAGGCCATTGGCCGGGGCATCGCCCTGACCCGGCAGCTTGCCGCCGAGGGCTACGGGCTGGTGGCTACCGGTGAGATGGGTATTGGCAACACCACCACCTCCAGCGCCGTAGCCGCCGTGCTGCTGGCACAGCCGGTGCAGACCATGACCGGGCGCGGTGCAGGGCTTTCCGACGCAGGGCTTGCTCGCAAGGTGGACACCATCCGGCGGGGCATTGCCTGCAATGTCCCCAACCCCGATGATGTATTGGACGTACTGAGCAAGCTGGGCGGCTTTGATATCGCCGGTCTGTGCGGGATGTTTCTGGGCGGGGCGCTGGCGGGTGTGCCCGTGCTGATGGATGGCTTCATCAGCGGAGTGGCGGCTTTGTGCGCCGTGCGGCTGTGCCCGGCAGCATCCAAGGCTGTGTTTGCCAGCCACTGCTCCACCGAGCCTGCCGCCCGGCTGGTGCTGGACGCGCTGGGCAAAACGCCCCTGCTTACCGCCGGGCTGCATCTGGGCGAGGGTACCGGCGCAGTGGCCAGTATCCCACTGTGGGACATGGCGCTGGCGGTATACGATGGGTGCTATTCCTTTGCGGAGGGCGGCATTGCGCCGTATATGCCCCAATGCTGACGCTGGTGCTGGGCGGCGCTGCCAGCGGCAAAAGTGAATACGCCGAAGCCCTTGTGCTGCGCTGCGGTTTGCCGCGGTACTATCTGGCTACCATGCAGGTGTGGGATGCCGAGTGCGCCGCCCGGGTAGAAAAGCACCGCAAAATGCGCGCTGCGAAGCAGTTTACCACCATCGAGTGCCCGCTGCATTTAGAGACGGTGCATTTGCCCCGCAGGGGCACGGCGCTGCTGGAAGACTTAGGCAATTTGACCGCTAACGAGCTGTACGACCCCGCCGGGGCGGGCGATGCCGCCGCCGAGCACATTTTGCAGGGGCTGGAGAGCCTTGCCGCGCAGTGCGAAAACTTGATCGTTGTTTCCAACGAGGTATTCAGCGGCGGCGCGGACTATGCCGGGGATACCGACCGCTATCTGCTGGCGCTGGCACGGGTGAACAACGCACTTGCCGCCCGGGCAGACGCCGTAGTGCGGGTGGTGTGCGGCATCCCTGTCTATTATAAAGGAGTGGAAAAATGATCGTTTTGCAGACCATTGCGGTGGCCTTTGCCATGTTTTCGGCGGTGCCGGTGCCGCAGTTTGCGTGGAACGAAAAGAATATGCGGTACGCGCTGTGCGCCTTTCCGCTGGTGGGGCTTTTATGCGGGGCGCTGTGGTGCGTGTGCGGTGTGCTGCCGCTGCCCGCCCCGGCGCGGGCGGCAGGGTTCTGCCTTGTGCCGGTATGGGTGACCGGCGGCATCCATCTGGATGGCTACGCCGACACCTGTGACGCCCTTGCCAGCTACGGTGACCGGGAAAAGAAGCTGGAAATTTTAAAGGACCCGCACTGCGGTGCCTTTGCGGTCATCCGGCTGTGCAGTTATTTTGCGGCTTATCTCTGCCTTGCCGCCTGCGTGCAGTTCACCCCTCGGGTGGGTGCGCTGTGGACGCTGGCGCTGGTGCTGGAACGGGCACTTTCCGGCCTTGCGGTGGCGGCCTTTCCCATGGCAAAAAACACCGGCCTTGCCCACACCTTTGCCACTGCCGCCGACCGCACCGCTGTGCGCAATGTACTGACAGTGCTGGTGATCCTGCTTTGCGGGGCGCTGCTGGCTTTAGGCGGCGGGGCACTGGCAGCAGTTGCAATTTTGCTGTTTTTGTGGTATCACCATGTAGCTGTGCAGCAGCTGGGCGGCATTACCGGCGATCTGGCCGGGTGGTTTTTGCAAAAGACTGAGCTTTGGATGCTGGCGGCGCTGTGCGCCTGCCAATGGGGAGGGTTGTTATGATCCTGATCACCGGGCCGCTTTACAGCGGCAAACGCACCTTTGCCCGCACCCTGTCCGGCCGCTGTATTGCAGACGTGCAGCAGCTTGCCGCCGGGTGCAAAGACAACGCTGAACTTGAGAAACTTGCGGACAAATTATCCGCTTATGATATCGTGCTGTCCACCGAGGTGGGCGGCGGTGTGGTGCCCGTAGACCCGGCAGAGCGTGCTGCGCGGGAAAACGCCGGGCGGCTTGCCTGTATGCTGGCGGCACGCGCTGCGTGTGTGGTGCAGATGTTCTGCGGCATCCCCACCGTTTTGAAAGGAGAATTGCCGGAATGCTGATCTATTTGTTGCGTCACGGCTTGACCGAATACAACGCCGAAAAGCGCTATCAGGGGCAGCGGGATATCCCGCTTTCTGCCGCCGGGCGCGCTATGCTGTGCCGGGCAGACATCTCCCCTAAGACTGTGTATATTACCCCGCTTTGCCGCACCCGGCAGACCGCTGAGGTGCTGTTCCCGGGCGCAAGGCTCGTAGAAACAGACGAGCTGAAGGAGATGTGCTTTGGCAGCTTTGAGGGGAGAAACTATATTGAAATGGAGCACGACCCGGACTACCTTGCGTGGGTAGCTGCCAACTGCGAAAGCCCCTGCCCGGACGGCGAGACCAAGGCCGCTTTTTGTGAACGTATCTGCGCGGCCTTTTCTGCACTGGTGGACAATGCCCTTGCGGACGGCGAGGAGATGCTGGTCATCTTAGCCCACGGCGGCACCCAGATGGCTGCCATGGAGCGCTATGCCCTACCCCACAAGGATTATTATGAATGGTGCGCTCCCAACGCCGGCGGCTTTGTGCTGGACGCCAAGGACTGGGCGTCCAAGCGGGTGCTGTATCTGGTAAAGACTGTACAGTACACAAAGGAGGCGCAGGCATGATCGGCTACGCGGTACTGGGCGGCTTTGTGCTGGATGCGATTTTCGGCGACCCGGCGTGGCTGCCGCACCCGGTAGTGTATATGGGCAAAGCCATCTCTGCGCTGGAAAAGGGACTGCGTGCCCGCCTGCCCAAAACGCCGGAGGGCGAGCTTTGGGGCGGGCGTATCTTAGCCTTTTGTCTGCCGGTAGGCACCTTTGCGATCACAAGCCTTGTCTGCATGGGAGCCGCTGCCCTGCACCCACTGCTGGGACTGGCAGTGCAGATGTTCTGGTGCGGACAGGCACTGGCGGCAAAGGGGCTTGTGCAGGAGAGCACGAATGTTTACCGGGAACTGACAAAGCCCGACCTGCCTGCCGCCCGCATTGCCGTGAGCCGCATCGTGGGGCGGGACACGCAGGCGCTGACCGCCGAGGGCGTGACCAAGGCGGCTGTGGAAACGGTTGCCGAAAACGCCAGCGACGGCGTGATCGCGCCGCTGTTGTATATGCTGCTGGGCGGCGCTCCGCTGGCACTGACCTACAAGGCCATCAACACCATGGACAGCATGGTGGGCTACAAGAACACGCAGTATCTCTATTTCGGCCGTGCGGCGGCAAAGCTGGATGATATTGCGAACTTTTTGCCCAGCCGCATTGCCGCCCTGCTGTGGGTAGCCGCTGCTGCCCTGACCGGCAACGATGCCCGCAGTGCGTGGCGCATCTGGCGGCGGGACAGGCGCAACCATGCCAGCCCCAACAGTGCCCAGACCGAAAGTGCCTGCGCCGGTGCACTGAACGTGCAGCTGGCCGGGCCTGCCTATTATTTTGGTGAATACTACAAAAAGCCCACCATCGGCGATGCCGTGCGTCCCATTGAGCCGGAGGATATCCGCCGCGCTGACCGCATGATGTACGCCGAAAGCCTGCTGGCGCTGGTGCTTGGGCTGGTGATACGAGGTATTTTATGATGCAGCTTGTACATGGCGGCGACTGGGCCGGTTACCGGGCGCAGTACGGACAGGACGCGCTGGACTTTTCGGCCAATGTCAGCCCGCTGGGGCTGCCGGAGGGGGTGGCAAAAGCCATCACCGCCGCGCTTGTCACTGCTGACCGCTACCCCGACCCCCTCTGCCGCGCTTTGCGGGCAAAGCTGGCGGTGCACGAGAAGGTGCCCGCAGAGTATCTCCTCTGCGGAAACGGCGCGGCAGACCTTATCTTCCGACTGGTGTGGGCGGCAAAGCCCCGCACCGCCCTGCTGCCCGCCCCTACCTTTGCGGAGTATGCCGCCGCGCTGGAAACCGCAGGCTGCACCATCCGGCGGCATTTCCTGCGCGAGGACGAAGACTTTGCAGTGACGGAAGCGTTTATTTCCGCTGTGGACGAGGACACCGATATGGTATTCCTCTGCCAGCCCAATAACCCCACCGGGCAGCTGACGCCGCTAACGCTGGTGGAGGCGCTGCTGCACCGGTGCGAAGCTTGCGGTGCGCTGCTGGTGGTGGACGAGTGCTTTCTGGACTTTCTGCCGGAAAGTGAGTTGCTGTCTGCCAAAAAGCTTCTGGCAAGCCCGAACCTCATCATCCTGAAGGCCTTTACAAAGCTGTACGGCATGGCCGGGGTGCGGCTGGGCTACTGCCTGTGCAGCAACATCGCCCTGCTGGATAAGATGCAGGCCGCCGGGCAGCCGTGGGCAGTTTCCAGCCTTGCACAGGCGGCGGGGCTGGCGGCGCTGGACGAGACCGCCTATGTAGCCCGGGTGCAGGCGCTTATCGCGCAGCAGCGTCCCATTTTGCGGGACGGGCTGCGCGCACTAGGGCTGCGGGTGCTGGATGGCAGCGCGAATTATCTGCTGTTCCAAGCACCGGAAACACTGGGCGATGCCCTGCGGCAGCGCGGCATCGTGCTGCGCAGCTGCGGCAACTACCCCGGGCTGGACAGCAGCTGGTACCGCACCGCCGTGCGCACTGCGCCGGAAAACCAGCAGCTTTTAAAAGTCTTACAGGAGGTGCTTGCATGAGCCGGGCAAAATGCATTATGGTACAGGGCACGATGAGCGGTGCGGGCAAAAGTCTGCTGTGCACCGCGCTGTGCCGTATTTTTGCACAGGACGGCTACCGGGTAGCCCCCTTTAAAAGCCAGAACATGGCGCTGAACAGCTTTGTCACCCGGGACGGGCTGGAAATGGGCCGGGCACAGGTGGTGCAGGCACAAGCCGCCGGCATGGAACCGGATGTGCGCATGAACCCCATTCTGCTCAAGCCCAGCAGCGATGTGGGCAGTCAGGTCATCGTGAACGGCGAGGTGCGCGGGCAGATGCCAGCAGCCGCCTATTTCAAGCTGAAAAAGAGCCTGATCCCGGACATTTTAGCCGCCTACGACAGTCTGGCCGAAGAGGTGGATATCATCGTCATCGAGGGTGCAGGCAGCCCGGCAGAGATCAACTTAAAGGCGGACGATATCGTCAACATGGGTCTGGCAAAGCTGGTGGATGCACCGGTGCTGCTGGCGGGAGATATCGACCGGGGCGGCGTGTTTGCGCAGCTGTACGGCACGGTGGAACTGCTGGAACCCGCCGAGCGGGCACGCATCAAGGGGCTGGTCATCAACAAGTTTCGGGGCGATGCCGCCATCCTGAAACCCGGCCTTACCATGCTGGAGGAAAAGACCCATCTGCCGGTGCTGGGCGTTGTGCCCTACCTTCGGGTGGATATTGAGGACGAGGACTCCCTCTCCTCCCGACTGGAAAGCAGCACCGCCGTCAAGCCGCTGGACGCTGTCATTCTGCGGCTGCCGCACATCTCCAATTTTACGGATTTCATGCCGCTGGAACAGCACCCGCTGCTGAGCGTGCGGTATGTGCAAAGCCCCCGGCAGCTGGGCGCACCGGATGTGGTCATTCTGCCGGGCACAAAAAACACCATAGATGACCTGCTCTGGCTGCGGCAGTGCGGGCTGGAAGCTGCGGTGCAAAAACTGGCGGCTTCCGGCACGCCGGTGCTGGGCGTGTGCGGCGGCTACCAGATGCTGGGCAATACTCTTGCCGACCCCGAGGGCACCGAGAGCGGACGCAGCCAGACCGTGCGCGGGCTGGGGCTGCTGCCCATCCAAACAGTGTTTACGGACGCAAAGCACCGCACACAGGATACCGCCACCGTCACCGCGCCGCAGCTGGCGGGGGCAGTGCTGACCGGCTACCAGATCCATACCGGGCGCACTGCCGTGCAGGGTGTACCCTTCTGCCGCCTTGCGGACGGCAGCGCCGAGGGCTGCGTGCAGGACAACGTGGCGGGCACTTATCTGCACGGGCTGTTCGATACCGGAGAGCTGACCGAAAAGCTGGTGCAGCTGCTGTGCAGCCGCAAGGGCATCTCCCCCGCCGATGCGCCGCTGCTTTCCATGCAGGAATACCGCCAACAGCAGTTTGATTTGCTGGCTGACGGCGTGCGCCGGGCGCTGGACATGGACGCCTTGTACGCCGCCATGGGACTGGAAGGGAGGAACACCGTATGACCCCACAGCATCATCTGCCCGCCGACATCGAGCGGACGAGCCTTTCTATCATCACCGCAGAGCTGGAAGCACTGGGTCTGACTCCGCCGCCGGAGACTGCCGCCGTGGTCAAGCGTGTGATCCACACCACCGCAGATTTCGACTACGCCCGCAACCTGCGCTTTACCCCCGGTGCGGTGGCGGCAGGCGTGGCGGCGCTGCAAGCCGCTGCGCCCATCGTTACCGACACCAACATGGCGCTTTCCGGCATTACAAAGCCGGGGCTTGCGCGGCTGGGCAGCACAGCGCTGTGCTACATGGCAGACCCGGAGGTAGCCGCACTGGCAAAGGCCAACGGCACCACCCGGGCGGTGGCATCCATGCAAAGAGCTGCCGCTGAGCATCCCGGTGCCATCCTTGCGGTGGGCAACGCCCCCACGGCGCTGCTGACCATTGCCGACCTGATCGAAACCGCCGGGCTGCACCCTGCGCTGGTCATCGGAGTGCCAGTGGGCTTTGTGAACGTGGTGGAGAGCAAGGAGCGGCTGTTCGCCGTCTGCGCCGCCCACGGCGTGCCCGCCATTGTGGCTATGGGACGTAAGGGCGGCAGCAATGTTGCCGCTGCCATCTGCAACGCGCTGGTGTATTCCGCCGCCGGGATGCTGGACCCCACCGACCGGGGATGGAAATAATATTTTTATCGTTCGCGTTAGAAGTGCTCTGCGGCGCACTTCAAACGCTTTTTTCAGCCAATTTTCCCCTAGAGGAGTATACTTTCATTGGCTGGTATGGTATACTCGGCTTAGTTCAACAAATCGGAATTTATAAAGGAGAATATTGATGAAACTATTTTTATGTTCGCACTTTTCAAGTGTAGGAAGTCTGATAAAGGAAGAAATTGAAAATAAAAAAGTCGCATTTATTCCAACAGCTTCGCTGCGTGAAGGCTACACCGGTTATGTCGGCTCGGCTCGAAAATTATTCAAAAAGTTGGGAGCAATCGTAACTGAAATTGATATTTCAACGGAGGCTTATTCAACGATACAGTCTGTTTTTGAAGATGCAGATGTGATATATTTTACCGGCGGAAATTCTTTTTTTCTTATGGACCGGCTCCGTAAAACGGGAACTGATGGGCTGCTGAAAAAGGAATTGGCAAATGGAAAATTGATGATCGGCGAGTCGGCAGGCGCAATTATATGCGCTCCAAGCATCCAATATATCGAGCAAATGGATGAAAAGCCGGAGGACTACTCACAAGAAGATGATGCAGGGCTTGATTTGATTGATTTCTATGTTCTTCCGCATTATCTTACAGCACCATTTAAGAAAGTTACCGAGAAAATAATGACTGAGTTTTCGGATTTGAATCTATGCCCAATTAACAACCGTCAGGGAATTGTAATTGATGGTGAAGGTTCAAAGGTTATTTGCAAAGACTAATTTGAAAATTCCAGTTTGTCGCACTCATTATTTTTCTTTCTTGTATAAACGGGATACCGGAGCGTCCACAGACGCTCCGGTATCCCGTTTTCATCTATAATTTTTCTCTTTTATCTGCGGCTGCGCGCCGGACGGCGGTGGAGGGCACAGTAATAGCCGAAGGCGGTGCCACACAAGCCGCCCACGATGTGCATAAAATTTGCTACGTTATCGTGCACAAAGATGATATCATACACCTGCTGGCCAAAGTACAGCGCCGCCACCAACAGCATGGTGACCGGGATGCCTCCGGAAAAGCCCGCCAACGAGGACAACATGATAAGCATGAACACGATGCCGGACGCACCCAGCAGCCCTGTGTTGGGGAACAGGATACATTGCAGCACGCCGGTGACCAGCGCGGTAAACAGAATGCCCTTGAGCAGCGGGATGCTGCCGTATTTTTCCTCCATGGGCGGGCCCACTACCAACAGCAGCAGCATATTATTGAGAAAATGCTCCCAGTTTGCATGACCCAGCACATGACCGAACAGCCGGATGTAGCCCAGTGGGTCCCGCCACGAGGAGCGGTACACGCAGAACAGGTTCATGGTGCTCCAGCCGCCCGTCCAGCCGTCTGCCAGCAGCACCAGCATGGACAACAGAAAAAAGGTAAGGATCACCGGCGAGTTATACTGGAGCTCCAGCTTCAGCTTGATCTTTTTCGTAAACAGTCATTCCCTTCACGGTATTGCGGGCTTTACCCTCTAGTTTTTGCCCAGTATGCGCCCATGCTCTGCCCGGGCTGGTTCGTCACTTCATCGTTGAGGTATACCGCAAGACCGCAGGCTTCCGGCTGCCAGCTGAGCGCGGCTTCCACCGTGGGGTACTCCACCTCGGCGTACCAGAACGCTGTGGGCAAGCCCTCGTCCACATGGTTCACCTCCAGCACCGCGCCGTCCGGCAGACGGTAGCTCCGGCGCACCTTTTTGATCAGAGGTTTACCAATGATCTTCTCTTCCAGCTGCACAAACAGGTCTTTGTCGATGCTGCGCTCGATCTCCTCCCGCGCCAAGCCCCCTGCGGACTTGAAACAGAGGATATAGTCGGTGCTGCCGCCGGTCAGCGCCTCCTCCCGGATGCGCACCGTGGGCTGCACGCTGATATAGCCCTGCCGCATGGTGAACTCTTCCTCAAGGGGCAGCCCCTCCGGCCAGCCGGTCACCATCCATTTGCGTTCGATCTCCATAGCGTTTTCTTCCTTCCGCAAAATTTTGTATTTATTCTACCATATTTTTATGTTATGATAAAGAGTAGAACAAGCATCATTTTGCGCATTTTCAGTTGAAGGAGCATTTTATGAAAAGCGAACGCACTTATCCTGTATATAAAGTCAACAAGCACGCCGAAGGTCTTTTGGTGGGCGGGCACCCATGGGTATACGAGAACGACATTCTGGAAGCCCCCGGCACCGCGCCGGAAAACGGCACGCTGGTGGATGTGGTCAGCCCCAAGGGCGCCTATCTCGGCACCGGTTTTCTCTCTCTGCAAAGCAAGATCCGGGTACGCCTTATTTCCCGCAACGCCAACGACACCTTTGACGCCGCCTTCTGGCGCCGCCGGGTGGAGTACGCATGGGCGTACCGCAAAACGGTGCTGGAGCCTGCCGACCTCTCTGCCTGCCGCTTCATCTTTGGCGAAGCAGACCAGTTCCCCGGTCTGACGGTAGACCGGTTCAACAATGTTCTGGTCACCCAGACCCTGAGCGTAGGCATGGAAAAGCTGAAGCCGGTGCTCTTCCCGCTTTTGGCTGAGGTGCTGCGGGCGGACGGACAGACCATTGACGGCATCTATGAGCGCAACGACGAAGCCCTGCGCGCCAAGGAGGGGCTGGAACAAAACAAGGGCTGGTTCACCCTGCCCGGCGAGAGCCACCCGGAAACCACCCAGACCGAGATCTGTGAAAACGGCGTGTACTACCATGTGGACTTTGAAAACGGGCAAAAGACCGGCTTTTTCCTTGACCAGAAATATAATCGTCGGGCGGTAGCACGCCTTGCCGCCGGGCACACCGTGCTGGACTGTTTTACCCATACCGGCAGCTTTGCGTTGAACGCGGCCAAGGGCGGGGCAGCCCGGGTGACTGCTGCCGACATCAGCGCCGAAGCCATTGCCATGGCAAAGCGCAACGCCGAACGCAACGGTCTCAACAACATGGATTTCCTCTGCGAGGACACCTTTGCCCTGCTGCCCCGGCTGGAAAAGGAGGGCCACCCCTACGACTTTATCATTCTGGATCCCCCTGCCTTTACCAAGGCGCGCCGCACGGTGGAGAACGCCATGCGCGGCTACAAGGAGATCAACTACCGCGCCATGAAGCTGCTGCCCCGGGGCGGGTATCTGGCCACTGCCAGCTGCTCCCACTTTGCCACCGAGGAGTTGTTCATCAAGATGCTGCGCGCCGCCGCCAAGGACGCCCACCGGCAGCTGCGGCAGATCGAGGTAAAGCAGCAGGCACCGGATCACCCCATTCTGTGGGGCGTGCCGGAGACGAATTACCTCAAGTTTTTCCTGTTTCAGGTCATCTGATGCTTTTACAATAAGAACAATTGCCGCGCGCTGCGCACATTCCGGCTGGAAAAGGCTGTCCTGAAAGGGGCTTTTCTCCCGTAAAAGTCATACCAATCGCGGTTGTTCCAAAAATCCGAGATCGTGTTTGTACAGAATCGTCAGTTTTGTCAATTGCCTTTTTTGCCCGCAAAGACTATAATCTTAGCCATAGACAGCAACGGCGCTGTGGGTCACCTCCTGACTCGCAGCGCCGTTTTTGTTAAGATGTAAGCAAAGCTTTGGGTTTCTGCATTGCGGCAGATCCAAGGCGAAAGAAAAAAGTAAGATCAAGTAAGGAGTAGGATTTATGGCAGCAAATGTTATGGAGATCTACGGCAGCAAGGTCTTTAATGAGCACGTTATGAAGGAGCGCCTGCCCAGCGCTACCTACAAGAGCCTGAAGAACACCCTGCACAAGGGTGCTCCGCTGGACATCGAGGTGGCAAACGTCGTTGCCAGCGTGATGAAGCGCTGGGCTATGGAGCTGGGTGCTACCCATTACACCCACTGGTTCCAGCCCCTGACCGGCATCACTAGCGAGAAGCACGATGGCTTTGTCAGCCCTGTGGGCGACGGTACCGCCATTATGGAGTTCTCCGGCAAGGAGCTGGTACGCGGCGAGCCCGATGCTTCCTCCTTCCCCTCCGGCGGTCTGCGCGCTACCTGTGAAGCACGCGGCTACACCGCATGGGACCCCACCAGCTACGCCTTTGTGAAGGATGATGTGCTGTGCATCCCCACCGCATTCGTCAGCTACACCGGCGAGGCTCTGGATAAAAAGACTCCCCTGCTGCGTTCCATGAACGCACTGTCCGGTCAGGCCGTCCGTATCCTGAAGCTGTTCGGCAAGGATGTGGACTACGTCTCCACCACCGTCGGCCCCGAGCAGGAGTACTTCCTTGTCAAGAAGGAGGACTACGAGGCACGTCAGGATCTGATTCTCACCGGCCGCACCCTGTTCGGCGCTCCCTCTGCCAAGGGTCAGGAGCTGGAGGAGCACTACTTCGGTGTCATCCGTCCCGAGGTTTCTGCGTTCATGAAGGAGCTGGACGAGGAGCTGTGGAAGCTGGGCGTGCCCGCCAAGACCAAGCACAACGAGGTTGCTCCCTGCCAGCACGAGCTTGCTCCCATCTTCGATACCACCAACGTGGCCATCGACCACAACCTGCTGACCATGGAGATGATGCGCAAGATCGCCCCCAAGTACGGTCTGGTCTGCCTGCAGCACGAAAAGCCCTTTGAAGGCGTGAACGGCAGCGGCAAGCACAACAACTGGTCCATGAGCACCACCCACGAGAACCTGCTGGATCCCGGCGACACCCCCATGGAGAACCTGCAGTTCCTGATCTTTCTGGCCGCTGTTATCAAGGCTGTGGATGAGTACGCCGACCTGCTGCGCACCTCTGTGGCCACCCCGGGCAACGATCACCGTCTGGGCGCTAACGAAGCACCTCCGGCCATCATCTCCATCTTCGTGGGCGAGGAGCTGGAAGCTGTCATCGATGCAATTGCATCCGATTCTCCCTATGCCGGCCCCGTCAAGATGAAGATGGATCTGGGCGTGGACGTTCTGCCCAAGTTCAGCAAGGACACCACCGACCGCAACCGTACCTCTCCCTTCGCTTTCACCGGCAACAAGTTCGAGTTCCGTATGCCCGGCTCTGCCGAGAACCTGAGCGACTGCAACACCATCCTGAACACTGCTGTCGCCAAGGAACTGAAGGGCTACGCCGACGAACTGGAGGGCGCTGAGGACTTTACCAGTGCAGCCATCGCTCTGATCAAGCGCACCATCCGCGACCATCGCCGCGTCATCTTCAACGGCAACGGCTATACCGCCGAGTGGGAGGCCGAGGCAGCAAAGCGCGGCCTACCCAACAAGAAGAATACCCCTGCTGCTCTGCCCGCACTGGTCGAGCCCAAGAACATCCAGCTGATGGAAGAGTTCGGCGTGCTGACCAAGGTGGAGATGGAGAGCCGCTACGAGGTCGAGATGGAGCACTACTCCAAGATCATCAATATCGAGGCTCTGACCATGCTGGAGATGGCTCGCAAGCAGCTGCTGCCCGCCATCAACGCCTACATGAGCGAGGTTGCCAATACCGCCGCTTCCAAGCTGGCTGTCAGCGAGCACATCAGCGTACGCAGCGAGACCAAGACTTTGGAAAAGCTTTCTTCTGACGCCGATGCCATGAGCGATGCCATCGACACCCTGCAGGATGCCGTGAATGCCGCAAAGGCACTGCCCACCGAGAGCGAGAAGGCCGTTGCCTTCCACGATAACGTTCTCCCGGTGATGGATGCCCTGCGTGCCGCTGCCGACGATGCCGAGACTATCTGCGGCGAGGATTACTGGCCTCTGCCCAGCTACAGCAAGATGCTTTACTACGTCTGATAATCTCCTGACAGCGTAAAAAAATAAGCATCCGCCGGCTGCCGGATCAATTAGCCATTCTCCTTTTCCTATTTCTTACACCAGCCCAAAGACCTGCTCCCTTTTTGAGGGCAGGCCTTTGGGCGTTTTATTTGAAATGCAGTTTTTGTAAGGGGGTTATTTATGAGCTATTCCACCCAACAGGATATTCTGGATTTCGTGGAGGACAACAACGTCAAATTTGTGCGCTTTGCCTTCTGTGATATTTTTGGCACCCAGAAGAACATTGCCGTGCTGGCCAGCAACCTGTCCAAGGCACTGGAAGAGGGCGTGTGCTTTGACGGCAGCTCCATTGCAGGCTTTATGCACGTTGAGGAAAGCGACCTTGTACTGCGGCCGGATCTTTCCACCGTGACCATCCTGCCGTGGCGTCCCACCGAGGGCCGAGTGATGCAGTTCTTCTGCGATGTGGAAAAGCCGGACGGCGCAGCCTTTAGCGGCAACTGCCGTGGCTTTTTGCGGGATGTGAACCGCAAATTCAAAAAGCTGGGGCTTACCTGCAACGTGGGTACCGAGTGCGAGTTTTATCTGTTTGAAAAGGACGACCGTGGCCACCCTACCTGCATTCCCATTGACTTCGGCGGATATTTTGACGTTGCGCCGCTGGATGCGGGTGAAAATCTGCGCCGGGATATCTGCCTGACCATGGAGCAGATGGGTATGGCACCCCAGCACAGCCACCACGAAAGCGGCAACGGCCAGAACGAGATCGACTGCCGCTACGCCGGGCCGCTGAAAACCGCCGACAACGTGATGACCTTTAAGCAGATCGTCCGTGCCATTGCCATGCGCAACGGCCTGCACGCCAGCTTTCTGCCCAAACCCCTGCCCCAGCAGGCCGGCAGCGGGCTGCACATCAACCTCTCGCTTTACATGGACGGCAAAAACCTGTTTGAGGGCGATATTGCCCCGGACAGCATTGCCGGCAGCTTTATGGCCGGTGTGCTGGCACACAGCCGGGAACTGACCGTGTTTACCAATCCCCTGCCCAACAGCTACCAGCGCTTTGGCTGTGACGAAGCGCCCCGCTATGTGAGCTGGAGCCGCCAGAACCGCAGCCAGCTGGTGCGCATTCCTATGGTCAAGGGCGACAGCTGCCGCATGGAGCTGCGCAGCCCGGACCCCGCCTGCAACCCGTATCTGGCCATTGGCCTGATCCTTGCCGCCGGATTGGACGGCATTGAGCAGCGCATGGTCTTGCAGCCGCCGGTGAACCGCAACCTGTTCGATGCCGCCGAAGCCAAGGGACTGGGGCTTGAGACCCTGCCCGCCACCCTTGAGGAGGCGGTGCAGGTGGCCGAGGAGAGCGAGTTCCTGCGCCGGGTGCTGCCAGAGGGGCTTTCTAAACGCTATTTCTCGGAGGAGCTCAAGCGCTGCGCCGCACTGCGGAGTGCGCCTGACCGGGCCGAGCACGAGCGCGTCTACTATTTTAACGCCATCTGATCCCTGCCAGCGCAGGAGAAAGGAGTGCGGAAAATGGGACGCGCACTGATCGTAAGCGCCGGTGCCAACTCCAACGAGTATATTGCCGCGCGGCTGTCCGAGATGGGTTACAGCCGCCCGGTGATCATTCCCAGCGGAGCCGAGGCGCGGCGCAGAATGTCGGAATCTGATTTTGAGTTGATCGTGGTCAACGCTCCCCTGCCCGATGAGTTCGGGCACGAATTGTGCATCACCGCTGTGGAGCAGACTGATGCCGGTGTGGTCTTTCTGGTAAAGGCTGCACAGGCTGAGCAATTGCTTGCCCCCCTGAACGAGCAGGGGGTGCTGCTGCTGAGCAAACCCTTCACCACCCCGTTGTTTTTGCAGGCCATGCACATGGCGGCTGCCGGCAACCACCGCCTGCAGCGACTGCGGCAGGAAAACGCCCGCCTGCAGGACAAGATCGGGCAGCTGCGGCTGGTCAGCCGGGCAAAGTGCTGTCTGGTAGAGCACGCCCACATGACCGAGGCCGAAGCGCACCGCTACCTTGAAAAACAGGCTATGGACACCCGCCGCGACCGCGCCGAGGTGGCGCAGGAGGTGCTGGAAGAGTACGCTGACAGAAACGAATGAGACATAGGGCTTCGCCACGCACCCGCAGGGAAAGGGGTGCGCCGAGAGCGGGCCTTTTATGGGAGAGTTTTATTCTACAACAAAGGAAGGTATATTTTTATGGCAAAATTTATTTTTGTGACCGGCGGCGTGGTCTCCGGTCTGGGCAAGGGCATTACCGCTGCATCTCTGGGCCGGCTTTTGAAGTGCCGCGGCCTGAAGGTGGCCAGCCAGAAGCTGGACCCCTATGTGAACGTGGACCCGGGCACCATGAGCCCGCTGCAGCACGGCGAGGTGTTCGTGACCGATGACGGCACCGAGACCGATCTGGATCTGGGACACTACGAGCGCTTCATCGACGAAAATCTGAACAAGTACTCCAACCTGACCACCGGCAAGGTGTACTGGAACGTGCTGAACAAGGAGCGTCAGGGCGCTTATCTGGGACAGACGGTGCAGATTATCCCTCACATCACCAACGAGATCAAGAGCTACATTTATAATCTGGCCTCCTCTACCGAAGCCGATGTGGTCATTACCGAGATCGGCGGCACCACCGGCGATATCGAGAGCCAGCCCTTCCTTGAAGCCATCCGTCAGGTTGGTCTGGAGCAGGGACGGGAGAACTGCTGCTACATCCATGTGGTGCTGGTGCCCTACATCTCCGGCTCGGATGAATACAAGTCCAAGCCCGCGCAGCACTCGGTCAAGGAGCTGCAGGGCATGGGCGTAAGCCCCGACATCATCATTCTGCGCGCAGACGGCAGTGTGGGCAGCGATATCCGCCGCAAGATTAGCACCTTCTGCAACGTCAAGCCCGAGTGCGTCATTGAGAACCTGACCATGCCGAGCCTGTACCAGTGCCCGCTGATGCTGCACACCAACGGTCTGGACGATGTGGTGGTACAGCAGCTGCACCTCGATGTTCCCCCCGCCGACCTGACCGAGTGGAAGCAGGTGGTCTCCCGCATTGCCACCCGCAGCAAGACCTGCACCATTGCACTGGTGGGCAAGTATGTCAAGCTGCACGACGCATATCTCTCGGTGATGGAAAGCCTGTATCATGCCGGGTTTGAGAATGACAGTCAGGTGGAGATCCGCTGGGTAGAAAGCGAGGATCTGACCGATCAGGCCGCCTGCAAGGAGGCCTTTGCGGATGTGGACGGCATCATCGTGCCCGGCGGCTTTGGCGACCGCGGCATTGAGGGTATGATTCAGGCAGCCCAGTACGCCCGCGAGAACCATGTGCCCTGCTTTGGCATCTGCCTTGGTATGCAGATCATGGTCATTGAATTTGCCCGCAATGTGCTGGGCTACAAGGACGCCAATTCCAGCGAGTTCACCCCGGACGGTGCCCACAATGTCATCTCCCTGATGCCGGACCAGCAGGGCAATATCCCCAAGGGTGGCACCATGCGTCTGGGCAAGTACCCCTGCACGGTGAAGCCCGGCACCAAGATGGCCGAGTGCTACGGCGAGAACGAGATCTGGGAGCGTCACCGCCACCGCTATGAGTTCAACAACGACTTCCGGCAGGAGATGCAGGACGCCGGGCTGGTCATCTCCGGCACAAGCCCGGACGGCCATCTGGTGGAGACTGTGGAGCTGCCCGGCCGCGACTTCCATCTGGGTGCACAGTTCCACCCGGAGTTCAAGAGCCGCCCCAACCGCGCACATCCCCTGTTCAAGGGCTTTATCGCCGCTGCGCTGCGCTACCGCGCTGCCGCCCAGCGGGATATGCTGCATCTGTAATAGCATAATATAACGGCAAGGCCGCAGCACAAAATACCGTGCTGCGGCCTTGCTTTATGTAAGACGATTTTAAATGCTTTCCGCGCCGTCCTGTCTGGCGTGATTTGCCTGCTTATTCTCGTACATCCGCTGGTCGGCGATATAGCGCACCTGCTGCACGTCCACGCTTTCGGCGGGGTACAGGGCGTAGCCGCAGCTGGCACCCACGCTCACGGTATTGCCGTCGATCTCGTAGGGCACAGCGACCATCTCACAGATCAGGTTCATCTTGCTGGCGCAGGCCTCCGACTCCATCGGGCCGAGCAGCAGCAGGGCGAACTCGTCGCCGCCCAGACGGAAGGCGTAGTCCCGGCTGCGGATGCAGCCCTGCAGCCGCTGGGAAACGCCCTTCAGCAGCTTATCGCCCACATCATGGCCGTAGGTATCGTTGACCGGCTTGAAGCGGTCCAAGTCCATATAGAACAGTGCAAAGGGCTGGCTGTGCTGCTCCAGCACTGTCAGCACCCGGTCAAAATAGCGCTTGTTCAGCAGGCCGGTCAGGCCATCGGTATTGGCAAGGCTTTGCAGCAGGTGCTGCTTGCCCATATCCTGCACGATCATCATCACACGGGTCAGGCGATTTTCCTTCCACGCCATGGGAACGACCGTCATCATGAAAAATGCGCTTTTATCGCGGGCGGCATATTCCAGCTTGAGGGAGTCGTTGTCCGTTTTGATGAGCCTGCGCAGGTTTTCCGGGGCCAGCATCTGGGTGATCTTGGCGTTTTCGCTATCGGTCAGCACCACATACTTGCGCGATATTTGCTCCAGCATCTGCCGGTAGGAGCCCTCCGGCGGGTACAACGCTTCTCCGTGCCGTTCGTGGTACTGGTAGCGGTCACGGTCCAGGTCGCACACTGCAAAACGCTCCACAACGCGCGCCATGCCCGCGAACATCATATCGCTCTTTTCCCGGCGGCGCTCCAGCTCCCGGCGGCGGTTGCGCTCCGCGTCACGCAGGATCTTTACCACGCCGGTCATGATCAGAAGCCCCAGCAGCGCAATGACTAAAATGGTAGCGTTTTGCACCCGGCGCATCCCGGCATCCACCACCCCGGTGGGCACAATACCGATGATGCCCCAATCCAGAATGCTCAGCGGCTGATAGATCAGGTAATATTTCCGGCTGTTCATGGTGAACAGCACGCAACCCTCGCCGCCCTGCGGCAGGGTCTGCACCATGGTGTCATAGTAGGGCTGATCCACACGGGCGTTCTGCTGCAAGTAATCAAACAGGTTGGTCATCTGCTCGGTGATCTCGGTCTTTGTCTCGGTGGAAAGCACCACATCACCGTTTGAACGCACGATATAGCAATCGCTCTGTCCCTCATAGACCATGCTGCCCAGCAGCTTTTCCAGCACGGCGTTGTCGTAGCTGACCGCCAGCGCCGTATAGGTAGTGCCGTCCAACTGCAGCGGCTGCTCCATTGGGATGGCAAACATGATCTTGCGGATGCCCTGACTGGAGATATAGCTGGAGATCACCGGAGCATTTGCAGTATACAGCTCCTCAAAAGTTGCCCTCATATGCTCTGCTGTGCCCTGCCGCCCGGCGGTGGTCCAGAACTCGCACTGCTCGTTGAACAGGTAAAAATCCGTGTATTGCCAGGTAGCCTTTTGGGCGATATACTCCTGCCACTGCCCCTCCTGCTCTCCCAGCTCCGCAAGGGTGCCTAGGTAGCTGTCCCAGTCGGTCAGGATGTTCCAGTTGCGCTGCGCAAACATGGTAAAGGTCTTGGCAGACTGCCCATAGGTGGAAAGCAGATTTGCCGTGCTTTCCTGATAGATCTGCTTCTGGGTATAGGCGCTGTAAATAAGGATGCCGACCAGCAGCGCCAGCAGCATCCCTGCTATGAGCAGTATATTTTTTCGTTTCTTCTTCATAAGGTCAATTTCCCCCCGACTGCCCCGCAGCCAGCCCCCTTCACAATACGTTCTTCCAAAGGCTTTATGTCAAAGCGCTGTGCACAGTTTTTTGCAAAAAGTGTACAACCGCTGCGTGTCAGTTCCCGCATAAACCGACACTATCCCTAATAACATTATACCATTCCGCAAAAAAGCCTGTCAACACATCCCCGGGGCGATTCGTGTCGTTTCAAGGGCGATTCACGCAGATCTGCTCTGCTTTTGCCGCTTAAAAAGACAAAAAGACCCGCAGACCGCGCCTGAACTTTCAGGGCCGCTGCGGGTCTTTTTGCTGGTGCAGAAGAAGGGACTTGAACCCTCACTCACTAGGAACTGGTGCCTAAAACCAGCGTGTCTGCCATTCCACCACTTCTGCTTATAGAAAAAAGGCAAGTCAAAAACCGACTTGCCTTCTGGTGCGAGGGAGGGGACTCGAACCCCCAAGGATAAACCACACGCACCTCAAACGTGCGCGTCTGCCAGTTCCGCCACCCTCGCATACCTGTTATACAGTTCTCCGGTTTTTGAGGTAGAAAACCGTTGGTGCGGACTGCTTGGATATAGTAACATATTTCCGGCCATTCGTCAAGTGGTTTCTTTGTTTCTCATAAGTTTTTTTATGCTTCATATCTATAATAGTAGCGCAGCGCGCGCAAAAGCAGCCCTGCGGGCAATTGCACAGGTCATTTGTACGCGGAAAGTGTGCCTGCGGCGCTGCGCCCAGAGCAAAGGAGGGGTTTGTATATGAAGCAATTTGTGCAGCGCGCCGGCGGGCGCATCGGGCTATGGGGCGGGCTGCTGGCGGCTGCGCTGGCAGCGTTTGCGGCGGGGTGGCTGGTGCCGGCACGCGCGCCGGTGGGCTGCAAGCTGAACGAGCTGACCGCCGCGCCGGACTTTTCGCCCTTTTCCCCTGCCGCGCCGGCGGTGGCTGCATCCGATGCCGGTACGCCCGCCGCTCCTTCCCTGCCGGAAAAATGGGTCTGCCTGACCTTTGATGACGGCCCGAGTAAGACCACCCCGGAGGTGCTGGCGGCGCTGGATGCCGCCGGAGTGCACGGCACCTTTTTTGTAGTGGCCACCGACTACAACGAGAAATATCTTTCCCTGCTCACACAGGCTGCTGCCGCCGGGCACCAGATCGCGCTGCACTCTGCCTCCCACGAATACAGCGATATCTACCGCAGCAGCGCCGCCTACTGGAAGGACATTGCCCTGCTGAAACAGCGCATTGCGCCCTATGTGGACGCTGAGAGCATCCGGTACCTGCGCTTCCCCGGCGGCAGCACCAACACCGTAAGCCGCCGCTACGGCGGCAAGGGGCTGATGCCGCAGCTGAAGGCCGAGGTAGAGCAGCGCGGCTGGCAGTGGGTGGACTGGAACGTCTGCGCCGAGGACGCCGTGGGCGGGCACCCCAGTGCGGATACCATCTACCGCAATGTGGTGCGGGAGACCGGCGACCAAACCCATTGCGTGGTGCTGATGCACGACTCTGCCACCACCCGCACCACCGCCGAGGCGCTGCCGGATATCATCCGGTGGTATACAGACAACGGCTACACCTTTTTGACCGTAGCCGAGGCGCTGCCGCTGGGATAATGCACCTTACAGCCACCTTTCAAGGCAGCGTCCCAGCAGCACCCCGGCAGAGGCCAGCACCGCCAGCCAGAGCCAGCCTGCGCCGCCGGTCACCACCCACCCCGCCGCCAGAATGGCGGCAAAGGTACATACCGGCGGCACAGCGAGGCGCAAAAAGCGCAGCAGCTTCTCCCGCCGGAGCGGCAGTCCTGCGTCCAGCTGCTCGGGATGCACAGCATCGCAGCAGATCTCGTCCCGGTACTTGCCCGGGTTGCGGTAGGCCTTATACGCGATGTCGTCCAGCAAAAACTCCGGGTACATTCCCTCTTTGGTCAGGGTAAACTGCATTTCCTTTTCCTCTGCATAGGCCTGCAAAGCCACCGTAAACTCCTGCGGGGTGTTGATGCTGCCCTGCGGGATAAAGAAAAAGTGCTTTTGATGCTGCACCTTCGCCAGCGTGCGGTAATCCTGCAGCCAGCCGGAGAAGAACCCCTGCTGCGGGGCGGGGCTTTCCATACGGGTCAGACAGGCGTCCACGTCCAGCGTGTCCGTCTGCGGAGCCTGCCGGGCAAGGTCGGCGCAGAACTGCATGGCTGCCGCCAGCTGCGCCGCCTGCTGCTCCAGCACGGCCTGCTGGGCTTGCAGCGCCTGTTGCAGGGGCTGTTCCCCGCGCAGTACCGCCTTGATGGTAGGCAGCGGCACATCCAGCATCCGCAGCATACGGATAAGTTTAAGCGTGCGGACATTCCCGGCGGTGTAATCGCGGTAGTCATTGCCTTGCCGGCGTGCCGGTGTGAGAAGCCCTTCTTTTTCATAAAAACGGATGTTAGGGGCGGACACACCGCTTTGTTCAGAAGCCTGTTTGATGTTCATTTGCTTCACCTCCGCCCTTACATTACACCTTAAAGCCGGTTGAAGGTCAAGGCTTTTGCGCAAAAAACCGAGCCGCCGCACAAAAATGTGCAGGCAGCTCGGTTTTTCAATGCAAAATATCCGTCAGCGCGGGGGATCAGTCAGCAGACTGGCAGAACACAGAGAAGGTGCGGTAAGCCATGTACAGGTCGGTCTTATGGATGACCTCGAAGGGAGAGTGCATGGACAGCACGGGCACGCCCATATCCAGCACCTTGATGCCGCGGTTTGCCACATACTTGGCAATGGTGCCGCCGCCGCCCAGATCCAGACGGCCCATCTCGCCGATCTGCCATGCCACGTTGTTGGCATCCAGCATCCGGGTGATGTCGCCCAGCAGCTCAGCGTTGGCGTCGCTGGCAGAGCTCTTGCCGCGGCTGCCGGTGTACTTGAAGATGGCAATGCCGCGGCCGGCGTAGGTGCCGTTCTGCTTCTCAAAGGCGCTTGCCCAGGAGGGGTCGTAGGCAGCGGTCACGTCCGCAGACAGGCACACGCTGTTACGGAAGGCGAGAATGTCGTCCTGACCGGCAGCACGGCAGAGCAGCTGCATAAAGTGGAACACATACATACTCTGCATACCGGTCACACCGTCGGAACCGATCTCTTCCTTATCGGTCAGCACGCAGATGGTGGTGTGCACGGGATCCTTGGTCTCGATCTCGGCCAGCAGTGCGGGGTAAGCATCCACGCGGTCATCGTGGCCGTAGGCACCAATCATGGAGCGGTCAAAGCCCACGTCGCGTGCCTTGGCAGCGGGCACCACCTCAATCTCGGCGCGGGTGAAGTCGCGCTCGGTGATGCCATACTTCTGGTTCAGCAGGATGAGGGTGTTCAGCTTGACAGCCTCCTTGACGTCCTCTTCCTCCACGGTGTCAGAGCCGATGAGCACGTTCAGCTCCTCGCCCTTGATGCCCTCGCTGAGCTTGCGCTCGTTCTGCTCAGCACCCAGATGGGGCAGAAGGTCGGTGATGCAGAACACGGGATCGTTCTCGTCCTCACCGATGGCAAAGTTGACGCTGGAGCCGTCGGCGCGGGTAAACACGCCGTGGATGGCCAGCGGGATGGTAGCCCACTGGTACTTGCGTATACCGCCGTAGTAGTGGGTGCGGAAGTAGCTCATGTGGTCAGACTCGTACAGGGGGTTGGGACGCAGGTCCAGACGGGGGCAGTCGATGTGGGCGATGACCAGACGGAAGCCCTCTTCATAGGGCTTCTGGCCGATGGTAGCCGCCACAACAGCCTTGTTCTCCTGAATGAAGTAGACCTTCTCACCGGGGGCGTAGGCCTTTTTGGGTTCAAAAGCCTTGTAGCCGGCAGCCAGCAGCATCTGCTCGCTGACAACGGCAGCCTCGCGCTCGGTCTTGGCGCTGTCCATAAATTTCTTGTAGCCCTCGGCAAAGGCAGCAGCCTTTTCCTTTACGTCTGCCTGCTTGTCGGCAGCGTACTCAGGGGTGTAGAGCAGCTTTTCGGCGTACTCTTTTGCAGTAAGTTTCTCACTCATGATTTTTTGCTCCTTAACTTTTTATCATTGACCTGCGTACAGACGCTGATAGGTCTGGTAGCAGGCGGTGATCTTGTTGACGTAGTGGTGCATCTGGTTATAAGGGAAGCCCTGCAGCGTTTCCCCGTCTGCGGAGTGCTCCTCTATTTGCAGCAGCTGATCCACCGTGCCCCAGCCGCTGTGGTAAGCCGCTGCCGCCGTGGATACATCCCCTTTGTAGCGCACCATGCAAAGGTGCAGGTAATAGCACCCAAAGCGGATGGCGGTATCGGGGTCGTACAGGTCGGCAAAGGTCAGCGGTTCCTCCGGGGCGATCTTGCTGCGCATCCAGAGAAAGGTCTCCTCAGTCATCTGCATCAGGCCCCGGGCATCTACACTGGAGGTAGCCTGCGGGTCAAAGCCGCTTTCGGTGCGAATAAAGGCGTAGACCAGCAGCGGGTCCAACTCATAGGCTGCTGCCCATTTTTCCACCAGCTGCTCGTACTTGCGGGGGTACAAAAGCTGCTCTGCCCGGTTGCACAAAGGCGGCACCACGCACACCGTAAGCACCACAGCCAGGCACAAAACGACCAGCCGCCGCACCATCCGGCGGCGGCGCTGCTGTTTGCGGCGACGCAGTTTTTCCCGCGCGGCGCGGCGCTCCCGGACGGCGATGGGGTCGTAGGCTTTTTCATAATTTTGTTCGTTCAAAGCGCTGCCGTCACGCCCCCTTCTGCCTGCAGCCGCTCACACAGGCGGGCGGCTGCGGCTTGCAGCGCCTCCAACCCGGCGTCGTTGTGCAGGGTGTAGTCTGCCTGTGCGGTCAGGGTTTGTTCCGGGGTCTGAGCGTTCAAGCGGCGGGCAGCCATCTCCGGCGAGATGCCGTCCCGCGCCACGATGCGCGCCACACTGGTCTCAAAGGGCGCAGTGACCACGCACAGGCGGTCGCACTCAGCCTGCGCCGCCGTGCCCACGATGACCGCACCGTCCAGCACAAAAAGAGGTGCTCCGGCGACCTGCGCCGCCTGCTTTGCCGCCCGGATGCGTGCCACGATGGCAGGGTGGGTCAAACTGTCCAGCGCGGCCTTGCCCTCCGGGGTGGCAAAGGCGCGGTCAGCCAACAGACGGCGGTCCAGCGTGCCGTCCGGGCGAAGGATCTCCCCGCCGAACCGCGCCGCCAGCTGCGGCAGCAGCGGCGAGCCGGGCAGCAAAATTTCCCGGCTGAGCTGGTCGGCGTCCGCCAGCGGCACGCCGTGGGCGGCAAATACCGCCGTGACCGTGGACTTACCGCAGCCGCTGCGCCCCGTGATGCCTAAAGTTATCATAGATCGATCACCCGGAAGGCAGCGGCGCGGATCAGGCGGTTGTACACTGCCATGGACAGGCCGTCCTTCTGCGGGCAGCGGGCGTAGACTACGCCGTCGCCCTGCTCATCCAGCGCCCGCAGGGAGCGGAAGATGTGCTTTGCCTGATCGGCACCGTCCCCCTCGCGGCCGTATTCCACGCAGGGCACATTCAGCTTTGCGCTTTCGCCGGTAAAGCACAGGCAGCTGGGGTTCTCGTCTTTATGGGCGTCCACATAGGCCTTGAACTGCGCAAAGGTGCCGTTGAGCAAGGTCACATCGGCCTTGGGGGCGTAGTGCTTATACTTCATGCCCGGGCTGCGCACCACAGCACCCTCCGGCAGCTTTTCCAGAATGGCCTTGGACACCTCCACTTCTTCACCAAGGGCGCGTTCCAAGTCCTCCAGCGTGATGTGGCCGGGGCGGAACAGGGTGGGCTTCTCCCCCACCACCGACACCACGGTGCTTTCCACACCCACATCGCACTCGCCGCCGTCCAAAATCAGCGGCAGGCGGCCGTCCATATCGGTGAACACATCCTGTGCGTTGGTGGGGCTGGGCTTGCCGGAAAGGTTTGCGCTGGGGGCGGCAAAGGCGCAGCCGCTCTGCTGGATGACCGCCCGCGCCACCGGGTGGCTGGGCATACGGATGCCCACGGTATCCAGCCCGGCGCAGCATTCATCTGCCACCTCCGGCCCGCGCGGCATGATGATGGTCAGCGGCCCGGGGCAGAAGGCTGCCATCAGCAGCTGGGCGCGCTCCGGCACCTCGCTGACAAGACCCGGCAGCATCTCCGGCCCGGTGACGTGGACGATAAGGGGGTTATCCTGCGGGCGTCCCTTGGCCACAAAGATATCGCGCACCGCCGCACCGTTGCGGGCATCGGCGGCAATGCCGTAGACCGTTTCTGTTGGCAGGGCCACAAGCTGACCCTGCCGCAGCAGCTGCGCGGCCTCGGCTACGCCTGCTTCATCGGCAGGCAAAACTCTGGTTTTGATTTCCATACGAATCATCGTTCTTTCTATCTGTAAAGTATATTTGCTTGGCAGTCGTTTGGATGGTTTTGCACCCGCAAAACCGGGTTTTACCCGCCCAGCCTTTGCAGCTTTTCAGTCTGCTCGCGGGTGGCAAGGGCGTCAATGACCTCGTCCAGATTGCCGTCCATGATCTTTTCCAGATTGTGGACGGTCAGGCCGATGCGGTGGTCGGTGCAGCGGTCCTGCGGAAAGTTGTAGGTGCGGATCTTCTCACTGCGGTCGCCGGTGCCCACCTGCCCCTGACGCTGGGCGTTGATGGCATCCTGCTGTTCCTTCTGTTTTTGCGCAAGCAAACGGCTGCGCAGGATTTCCAGCGCTTTATCCTTGTTCTGGAACTGGCTGCGCTCGTTCTGGCACTCCACCACCGTACCTGTGGGGATATGGGTCACACGGATGGCGCTGGAGGTCTTGTTGATGTGCTGACCGCCCGCACCGGAGGAGCGGAAGGTGTCAATGCGCAGGTCCTTCATATCCAGCGCAAAGTCCACCTCCTCTGCCTGCGGCATTACCGCCACGGTGGCGGTGGAGGTGTGAATGCGGCCTTGGGTCTCGGTCTCCGGCACACGCTGCACCCGGTGCACCCCGCTCTCGTACTTGAGACGGTTATACGCACCTGCGCCATCCACTGAGATGATGGCTTCCTTTACGCCGCCAAGTTCGGTCTCGTTCAGGTTGAGCAGTTCCAGCGTCCAACCATGGTTCTGGGCGTACATGGTGTACATCCGCAGCAGACTGTGGGCAAACAGAGCGGCTTCCTCCCCGCCGGCACCGCTGCGGATCTCCATGATGACGTTTTTGCCGTCGTTCACGTCCTTGGGCAGCAGCAAAATTTTGAGATTATTTTCCAGCTTTGCCACATCTTGACTTTTTTCGCTGATTTCCTGCTGTATCATCTGCTTGAAGTCCGGGTCCAGTGAACCGGGCTCCTCCAGCAGGGCTTTGGCCTGCGCCAGATGATCCAGCGCGGTCTGCCAGTCCCGGTAAGCCTTCACCACCGGCTCTGTATCGTGATACTCCCGCATCAGCTTGCGGAACAGTGCTGGGTCGGCGGCAGTATCGGGCTGGTTCAGCCGCATGGAAAGTTCCTCAAAGCGGCGGCAGACCGCATCCATCCGGGAAGAAATATCTTGCATCCTTGCAGTTCTCCTTACAAATTCGTTCCGGTTCGGGTGCGTTGGCCGTGCTACTGCGCACTGCCGGGCTTTACCACCTTTTTGATGTTCTTTTCAATTTTGGCGCGGGGCAGCATGACCTCGCGTCCGCAGCCGGTGCAACGGATCTTAAAATCCATGCCCACCCGCAGCACCTCGAAGCTGGATGCTCCGCAGGGGTGCTTTTTGCGGGTGAGGATGGTATCTCCCACAGCGACGTCCATATTTATCCGACCTCTCCCTTCTTTTCTGCCGCGCAAACGCCCGGCAGAGCCAGTGTGTGCCGCCGCCCGCTGAGCGGGTGCTGCGCATACAGATATAGTATAATGCAAAGCCGCACAAAATGCAAATATCTGCGCACACTGCTGCATATCGTTGTAGCATCGCACAGAGATCCGAAAACCATATAGAAAGAGGAATGAAACATGATGCAAGCTTATCGTACCGAAAACAGTTACCGTTCTGCCGCCCGCCTTTCTCCTGCCGAGCTGCGTGCTGCCATGGCCAGCGGCGAGATTTTACAGGCCACCGCCCTTGCCTTTGACACCCGGCGGCAGCTGCGGTTTGAGCTGGGCGGCGTAAAGGCGGTGATGCCCTTTGCCCAGTGCGCAGACGGTGCCGAGGCGGGCACCGTGCGGGATATTGCGGTGCTGACCCGGGTGGGACGCCCCACCTGCTTTGTCATCGAGGGGCTGGACACGGACGAGGACGGCGCGCCCTGCTACCGGCTTTCCCGCGCCGAAGCGCAGCGGCTGTGCAAGGCCGAGTATCTGGACACCCTCTCGCCCGGGGATATCCTGCCCTGTACAGTGACCCACATCGAGCCGTTCGGCGCGTTTTGTGACGTAGGCTGTGGTATCAGTGCCCTGCTGCCCATCGACTGTATGTCGGTAAGCCGCATCTCCTCCCCTGCCGACCGGGTCAGCGTAGGGCAGCAGATCTTGTGCGCCATCAAGAACCGGGACGCGCAGGGGCGCTTTGTGCTGACCATCCGGGAGCTGTTGGGCACATGGGCAGAGAACGCCGCCCGGTTCACCGTGGGCGAAACGGTGGTGGGCATCGTGCGCAGCGTGGAGGAATACGGTACCTTTGTGGAGATCGCGCCGAACCTTGCGGGGCTTGCGGAGAGCTGCTCCGGCCTTGCGCCCGGGCAGGCGGTAAGCGTCTACATCAAAAACATCCTGCCGGAAAAGATGAAGATCAAGCTGGTCATCGTGAACCACGCCCTGAGCCAGCCCCACCGGTTTGAGCTGCGGTACTTCATCACCGAGGGACATCTGGACAGGTGGGTGTACTCCACACCGGAATGCCCCAAGCGCATTGAGACAGATTTTGCCGTTGCGGCTTGCAATCCGGGCTGAAAGCCTTTATACTAATAGAAAGAGTTTTTGTCTGCCCGCTGCCCGCCCTTTTGGCAGCGGCGCAGGCCTTTGATACCATGTGAAAGCGCAAGGGGGATGTAAGGAACGATGAGCGCCAATGATGCTTTTACCGCCGGTGTCCGTCCCGGCGGCCTGACCAGCAGCACCGAGATCCGGCTGTTGCTGTGCTATCTGGTGAAAAACGCCGGTCCCATTACCCGGCAGGAGATCGAGAACGCCCTGATGGAGGAAGCCCTTGTCAACTATTTTGAGATCGGCTCCTGTCTGGACGATATCACAAAGCAGGCGCTGGTCACCCTGACCGGCGACAGCTACACCATTACCGATAAAGGCCGCAAGGTGGCGCAGGAGCTGGCCTACGACCTGCCCCGCAGCGTGCGGGAGCGGGCGGTGGCTGCCGTGCTGCGCTGCCAGACATGGGCCCGCAAGGAGGCCAAGTACAGCGCCCACATCACCGAAAAGGCCGATGGTCACTGCACCGTGCGCTGCACCGTAAAGGGGCTGGACAGCGAGCTGTTTTGTCTGGAGTTGGGTGCGCCCGACCGGCTGAGCGCCGAGCTGGTGAAAAAGCAGTTTATCCTGAAGGGCAACGAGATCTATCAGCTGCTGATCAACAAGCTGACCGAGGAAGAAAAATAAGACAGAACGATCCCCGCCCGCTGTAAGCAAACCTTACGGCGAGCGGGGATTTTTTTCAGATACGCCTTAGATCAGGATACAGATCAGTCCAGTGCAGCCCTCGTTGATGACCCGCTCCAGCGTTTCCTGCAGGCGGGTGCGGGCCTCCTGCGGGATGTGGAGCAGCTTGTTCTGCAAACCGTCGTTCACCAGCTCGTGCAGGCTTTTGCCAAAGATGTTGGACTCCCACAGCTGCACCGGGTCGTCCGCAAAGTCGGCCAGCAGGCTCTGCACCAAGTCCTCGCTCTGCTTCTCGGTGCCCACGATGGGGCTCAGTTCTGTATGGATAGTGGCCTTCATCATCTGGATAGAGGGCGCACAGGCTTGCAGCCGCACCCCGCAGCGCCCGTCCTGATGCACGATCTCCGGGGGTTCCAGATGCAGCTCGTCGATGGAGGGCATCACGATGCCGTAGCCCGTGGCTTCCACCTGCTCCAAGGCGCTGCGCACCTTCTCGTAGGCGCGTTTTGCCCGGGCCAGCTCCATGATGCAGGGCATCAACCCCGCCTCGTCCCCGATGTCCAGCCCGGTCTGCTCGCTGAGCACCTGATAAAAGATTTCCGGCTTTAACTCCACGCTCACCCGCACACTGCCGGCGGCAAGATCTGCGCCCGCCACTGCCGAGCGCTGCACGGCATCGCATTCCAGCGCAGGGGCGTCCGTTCCGGCGGGCAGATCCTTCATGCGGGACACCCGCTCTGCCAGCTGCATGGCAGCTGTGTACACCTGTGCTTGCAACCAGTGCCCGGGTTCCAGCATAGTCACCCAGCGGGGCAGGGCAAAATCCAGCTCCTGCACCGGGAACTCGTACAGCACCCGCCGCAGGATCTCCCCCAGCATGGCGGCGTCCAAGTCCACACAGCTTACCGGCAGGACAGTGCGGCGGTAGTCCCGCGCCATACCCTCGGCCAGTTGCCGGGTCTCCGGCGCGTCCGGGTGGGTGCTGTTGAGCAGGATGATATAGGGCTTGCCCAGCGCTTCCAACTCGGTGACGACCCGCCTTTCGGCCTCTGCGTAGCCCGCCCGGGGGATATCGCTGACCGAACCGTCCGTAGTGACCACCACCCCGATGGTTGAGTGCTCACAGATCACCTTGCGGGTGCCGGTCTCTGCGGCAAGATCAAAGGGCACCTCCTGCTCAAACCACGGGCTTTTGACCATGCGGGGCTTTGCGTCCTCCTCGTGCCCCATGGCACCTTCCACCATGTAGCCCACACAGTCGATCAGCCGCACCCGGCACGCCCCGCCGCCTTCCAGCTGCAGGGGCACGGCGGTCTCCGGGATGAATTTCGGCTCAGTGGTCATGATGGTGCGCCCCGCTGCCGACTGCGGCAACTCGTCCCGGGCACGTTCCCGGGCGGCGGCAGAGCCGGACATGGCGGGCAGCACCAGCTGCTCCATGAACTGCTTGATAAAGGTGGATTTGCCGCTACGCACCGGCCCCACCACACCGATGTAGATATCCCCGCCGGTGCGTGCGCCGATCTCGCGACAGATGCTGTTCTGTTCCTGTTTCTCCAAGGTCCTTCTCCCCTTCCTGTTGCGCTGCGCACCGCGCCCGTAGGGGTGGGTGTGCTCGTTGTATCGTATGAAAAGGGAGCGTTTATTATGCCGGGACAGTTTTGAATGCCCTCCGCTTTGCTCTGGGCATAATCAGCGGAAAAATTATTTTATATAATTGCAATTGAGGAAAATCTGCGGATTTTCCTCAATTGCCTTTTCACGGGACTCAAAAAAGAGCTGCAGTGCGAAACGCACAGCAGCTCTCAGAAAGGTTTTATGAAATCACGGGGTCAGGCGGTTGGGGCCGCGGAACAGGAACTCGGCGTCCTTGATGCTCAGACCGCACAGCAACATGGTCAGACGGTCGATGCCCAGACCAAAGCCGCCGTGGGGCGGGCAGCCGTACTGGAAGAACTCCAGATAGAACTTGACGTCATCGGCCAGACCCTTCTCCTCAGCCTGCTTCTTCAGCACCTCGTAGCGGTGCTCACGCTGAGCACCGGTGGTGATCTCCACACCGCGCCAGATCAGGTCGTAGCCCTGCGGCACGCCGTTCTCGTCGCGCATATGGTAGAAGGCGCGCTTCTCGGCAGAGTAATCGGTGATGAACAGGAACTCGTGGCCGTAGTGCTTCTTGACCCAGTCGTAGCTCAAGCGCTCGGCCTCGGTGGTCAGATCGCCCTTCTCGCTCTCGTCTACGGTGTAGCCGAACTCTTCCTCCAGAGCCTTGTACAGGTCTGCCAGCTTGACCACCGGGAACGGGGTGGTGGGCACGATGACTTCCAGTCCGAACAACTCCTTGATCTGGTCGCCGTAGTTATCTTTAACAGCCTGCAGACCGGCGGTCAACAGCTCCTCTTCCATCTTCATCACATCTTTGAAGGAGGTGATGTAGCTGAACTCCAGATCGAAGCCGGAGAACTCAGTAGCGTGCTTGTTGGTGTAGCTCTTCTCAGCGCGGAACACAGGACCGGTCTCGAAGATACGCTCAAAGCCGGCAGCCATAGCCATCTGCTTATAGAACTGGGGGCTCTGTGCCAGATAAGCGTTGCGGTCGAAGTAGTCCACCTTGAATACCTCAGAGCCGCTCTCGCTGGCAGCAGCGATCAGCTTGGGGGTGTGGATCTCGATGAAGTTGCGGTCCAGCAGGAACTTGCGCATGGCGTTGACGAAGCAGCTCTGTGCCTTGAACATCAGCTGGTTCTCGTCGGTGCGCAGGTCGATCCAGCGGTAGTCGATGCGCTGGTCGATGCTGGAGCGCTCCACAGCCTTCTTTTTCTTGGTGGCTGCGATCTCCTTGCGGACGATGGGCAGTGCATTGGCGGTGCTCTCCACCTCGATGCTCTCGGGGATCATCTCCACGCCGCCCATCTTGACGTAGTCGTTCTCCATCACCTTGCCGGTAACGGTGATGACAGAGTCCGGGGTGAGCTGGTCGATGGTATCCACCAGCTCGGGGTGGTCGGCCTTCTCCACCGTGATCTGCAGCTTGCCGGTAATATCTTTCAGCACGATAAATGCCATATACTTGCTGTTGCGCAGGTTCTCGATAAAGCCCTGCACCTTCACCGTGCCGCCGATGGCCTTTTGAGCCTCATTGATATAGGTGCGTTCCATAATACAGGAATCCTCCTTTAACGTCTTGTGTACTGTTTTATTATACGCTTTTCAGGGGATAAATCAAGAGATATGCCAATTTCAGCCGCTCTGTGCTGTGCTTTCTGTAAAAATGGAGACACCGGAGCGTCAGCCAAGGCTCCGGTGTCTCCATATAATAGATTATTTTTCATCATGCAGGGTGCCGGTGCCGCCCTCCACCACACCGTCATGCTTGAGCACAGCGGTAATGGTGCCAAAGAAGCACTTCACATCCAGCCCAAAGCTGATATGTTCCACATACCAGCCGTCCAGCTTTGCCTTTTCGGCAATTTCCAGCTCGTCCCGGCCATGGATCTGCGCCCAGCCGGTCAACCCGGGGCGTACATCGTTTGCACCGTACTTATCCCGTTCGGCCAGCAGGTCGTACTGGTTCCAAAGCGCCGGGCGCGGGCCGATGACCGCCATATCCCCCACAAGGATATTCCACAGCTGGGGCAGCTCGTCCAGACTGGTCTTGCGCAGAAAGCGTCCCATGCGGGTGATATACTGCTCCGGGTCGTGCAGCAGATGGGTGGGCATATCGTGGGGGGTATCAATGCGCATAGTGCGGAACTTGAGAATCTGGAAATGCCGCTTGCCGATGCCCACGCGCTTCTGCCGGAAAAACACCGGCCCGGGCGAGTCCAGCTTGATGGCAACAGCCAAAAGCAGCAGCAGCCACGAAAGGCACAGAATGCCGCAGGCCGACAGCAAAATATCCAGCAGCCGTTTGATCCGATTCCGATACATAAATCCAACTTCCTCCGTTTTCTACGGGTCTACCGCCTTATTATAGCAGTATGGGCAGCATTTTTCAATTGCAGGCTGTACCCGGCGGGTGATATTTGCCGCTTTTGGAGAGAACAGGGCGCTTTACCTCTTGTTTTTTACCTAATATCGCGCTATAATAAGCAATTGCTATGTTCACGCAAGGCTTATTATAGGAGGTAGACAACTCATGGCTACGACCAGCCGTTCCGCAGACCTGACCAGCGGGCCCATGCTGCAAAAGATCATCTTGTTTTCCGTGCCGCTGGCGGCATCCAGCATTCTGCAATTGCTGTTCAACGCCGCCGATGTTGTGGTGGTGGGGCGCTTTGCGGGCAGCACGGCGCTGGCCGCCGTGGGCTCCAACGGCGCGTTGATCAACCTGCTGGTCAACCTGTTCGTCGGGCTTTCGCTGGGTGCCAATGTGGTGGCAGCCCGGTGCTTTGGCGCCCGGGACGAAAAGGGCGTGCAGGATACGGTGCACACCGCCGTAGCGCTGGGCTTAGTCAGCGGCGTGCTGCTGGCGGTGGTGGGCTTTTGCGCCGCGCGCGGTCTGCTGGAGCTGATGAGTTGCCCGGAGGACGTGATCAGCCTTTCCACCCTGTATCTGAAGATTTATTTCATCGGAATGCCCATGACCATGCTGTACAACTTCAGCAGTGCGCTGCTGCGGGCCGTGGGCGACACCAAGCGCCCGCTGTACTGTCTGGCCGCTGCCGGTATCATCAACGTGGTGCTGAATCTGGTCTTTGTCATCGGCTTTTCCATGAGCGTGGCGGGCGTGGCACTGGCCACCATCATCAGCCAGACTGTGTCCGCGCTGCTGGTGACTGGGATGCTCGTCCGGGAGGAGGGCGCACTGCGGCTAGACCTGCGGCGGCTGGCCTTCCACGCCGGGACGCTGAAGCAGATTTTGCTCATCGGCCTGCCTGCCGGGCTGCAAAGCACGGTGTTCAGCCTTTCCAATGTGGTCATCCAGTCTTCCATCAACTCCTTCGGCTCCATGGTGGTGGCGGGCAACTCTGCTTCCTCCAATCTGGAGGGCTTTGTGTACACCGCCATGAACGCCTTTGCACAGGCCGCTGTTACCTTTACCAGCCAGAATATCGGCGCGCGCAAGTACCACAACCTCGACCGGGTGATCCGCAACTGTCTGCTGTGTGTCGTGGTGACCGGCCTTGTGCTGGGCGGCGGCGCAGCACTGGCGGGGCACCAGCTGCTGCGCTTCTACTCCTCGGACACTGCGGTCATCGCCACCGGCGCCGAGCGGCTGCGCCTGATTTGCGGCTTCTATCTGCTGTGCGGCATCATGGACGTGCTGGCCAGCAGCCTGCGCGGGCTGGGCTACAGCGTGCTGCCCATGGTGGTAAGCCTTGTGGGTGTGTGCGTGCTGCGGCTGGTGTGGATCGCCACCATTTTCCAGCTGAACCGCACCCCTTTTATGCTGTACATCAGCTACCCCATCAGCTGGGCGCTGACCGCACTGGTGCATCTGGCCTGCCTGCTTGTGGTGCGGCGGCATCTGCGCCAGAAACAGCAGACGGTATAAATCCTTTTTGCATAAAAGCAGCGCCGGGCAGACCAAAAAAGTCTGTCCGGCGCTGCTTTTACTATATCACAGGGCCACATCCAGTGCCATCATCAGCGCAAACCCCAGCACGATGCTGATGACACCGGCCACTTCATCCGGTTCCACCGCCTCAGGGATCATCTCCTGCGCGGTCACACACACCATACAGCCCGCCGCCGCGCTCATGAGCCACGGCAGCGCTGCGCCTACCCACTCGGCCAGAACAAAGGCCAGCACCGCGCCCAAGGGCTCCACCAGCCCGGAGGCCGCCCCGGCGGCAAAGGACTGCCCCCGGGTGCGCCCGCTCTGGGTCAGCGGCAAACTGACCGCCGCACCCTCCGGAATGTTCTGCAAGCCGATGCCCAGGCTCAGTGCCAGCGCGCCGCTTACAGCATCTGCATCCCCGTGCAGCGCCAGCGCCGCAGCCAGCCCCACCACCATGCCCTCCGGCAGGTTGTGCAGGGTGACCGCCAGCACCATGCGCCCGCAATGCCCGGGGCCGCCCGCCAGCAGCTGCCCGGCGGCATCCTCCAGCCGTAAAAGCCCCACAGCACCTAAAATAAGCCCCAGCGCCGGGGGTACCCATGCCGCCCTGCCCTCCGACCGGGCAATGGCCGGCAGCAGCAGGCTCCACACGCTGGCCGCCAGCATGATACCCGCCGCCATTCCGCACAAAATGCGCCGGGTTGCCGGCCTTGTCTGCCTGCGCAGCAAAAACACCCCTGCTGCTCCCAGCGCGGTACACGCCGCCGGGAACAGCCAGACACAAAGTGTGAAAACGATCCGGTTCAAGCCGCATTCCCCCTTTGCCCTTTGTATGCACAAACGGGCAAAAGGGTGCAGGCTCAGAAATCGTCCTCAGTGCTGTCGCAGCTGTCTGCATCGTAGTCTGCGTCATCGGACGCAAAGCTGTCAGTGCTGTCCGTGCTGAAATTGCGCTCGAACGCGGTCATGTACTGGGCATAGCCCTCGTCGCCGGTGCCAAAGTAGCCAAAATCAAAGTCTTTCATTGTAGTACCCTCCATAAATTTTCTTGTCGTTCAGCCCTCCGGGGGATGTCCGTCCCTCGTTGTGTCTCTATTATCCACATTTACAGTACAATAAAAAGGATTTTATGAGTATTTTTCAAATTTTTCTGTTTTTGTGCTTCCCGCCCGGCGGTACAGGCTCTATCCCGCGCTTTATTTTTGCCAAAAAGTCTTTTACTTTTGGCGAAACTTTATGACAACTATGCTGATTCTTTACGCAGATTATAACTTTCGACCAAAATCCTCTTGATTTTTTTCAAAAACGGATTAGAATATAGCATCGCAGTGAGGTACTACCGAAAGCCCGCTGCCAAACATTTACAAGAAGACTAAGGAGATCATTGATATGAAACTCAAGAATATTTGCATCGCTGTTGTTGCTCTGGCTCTGGCTGCTGGCATGACCGCTTGCGGTGGCTCTGCTTCTACCGCTGCTTCTTCCTCTGAGGCTGCTTCCGCAAGCACCGCTGTTTCCGAGGCTGCTTCTTCTGAGGCTGCTTCCAGCGAGGCCGCTTCCTCTGAGGCTGCATCTTCCGAGGTTGCTTCCTCTGAGGCTGCATCTTCCGAGGCTGCTTCCTCTGAGGCTGCTTCTTCTGAGGCTGCTTCCACCACTGCCGCCTGATTTTAGCGCACAGCGTACATAACAGGATAGCAGAAGGCCGCTGCACATTATTTTGTGCAGCGGCCTTTTTGATTGCGCAGAAAGATTTAAATGCCCTCCGCGTGCGCTATGGGCATAACCAGCGGAATGATTTTTTTCGGGATACCGGGTCGTCTGCGAACGCCCCGGTATCCCATTTTTATGAAAAAAGACCGCCGCACAAAGCCATGTACAGCAGTCCCTCGCGTTTGAGAAGTAAGCTTCCCAGTATCATTTTTCAAGAATTGCGCGGATCTGAGCAAGGTCGGCGGCAAAGGCGATGTTCCGCTGCCGCGCCGGAGTAGAAAGCCCCATGGTGATCATCTGCTGCAAAAGCTGGTGCAGAGGCTGGTAGTAGCCGTTCAGGTCGTAGAGGATGCAGGGCGCGTCCAGCTGCCCCAGAGACAACTTGCTGATGACCTCTGTGATCTCCTCCAGCGTGCCGGTGCCGCCGGGAAACGCGATAAAAGCATCCCCCAGCTCGATCATTTTGGTCTTGCGGGCGGGGATGTCCTCGGTCACGATCAACTCTGTCAGTCTCTCGTGCTGCAGCTCTGCATCCAGAAAGCACTTGGGTTCTACGCCGGTCACCCGGCCGCCTGCAGCCAGCACACTGTCGGCCAAAAGCCCCATCAGGCCGCTTTTGCTGCCGCCATACACCAGCGCATTGCCGCTTTCGCCGATCCAGCGCCCCAGCTGCTGCACGGCCTGCGGCAGTGCAGGGTCGGTGCCAAGGTTTGCCCCCAGATACACGGTAATGTTCATTTTGTCAACCTCTCCTTCCGGTTCAGATGCTCCACAGCACCGCGCCCAGCACCGCAGAAAGTAAGATCATCCCGATGGGGGACGGCGCTTTCTGCGTTTTCTTTTTATAGGCAAAATGCAGAATGCCCAGCAGGGCAAACACCGCCAGTGCACGCATATCCGGAGCAAAGCCGCCGACAAGGGTGGTAAAGCCGCCCAGCGTGGAAAGCCCCATGGTGCAGGCGGTGGCCAGGATCATAGCCACCACGCAGGGACGTACCCCAGCCAAAAAGGCGTTGACCCCGGCGTACTTCATCAGGCTGTGCAGCGCCGCTGCAATGAGCAGAATGATGACAAAAGAGGGCAGCACCACCCCCACCGTTGCCACAAAGGAGCCTGCCAGCCCCGCCTGCGAAGCGCCGATAAAGGTGGCCATGTTCACCGCCAGCGGGCCGGGCGTAGACTCTGACACTGCGATAAAGCTGAGAAATTCGCTCTCGGTCAGCCAGCCGTGCCCCAGCACTGTTTCCCGCACCAGCGAGATCATGCCGTAGCCGCCGCCAAAGGACACCGCACCGATGACCAGAAAGTTCCAGAATAATTGCAGCAAGATCATTTTGTGCCGCCTTTCTTCCCCTGCCCTACCGCGTAGGCCAGCACCCCGGCTGCGCCGCAAAGCAAAATGCAGCAGATGGAGGAAAACTTTACCGCCAACACTGAGCAGCCCACCATAGCCGCCAACACCACCGCCACCACTGCCGTGTTGAAGGGGGTGCGCTGCAAGTTTTTGAGCATCTTGACCCCTGCGGATAAGATCAGGTAGATGACACAGGCCTGAATGCCCTTGAAGGCATTGGCCACCACCGTCAGCTGCAAAAAGCGGTCGAAGAAGAGCGAAATAAGGTAGATGACTGCAAAGGACGGCAGGCACACCGCCAAGGTAGAGGCCGCCGCACCGGCAACACCGGCCAGCTTATAGCCGATGTAGGTGGCGCTGTTCACCGCCACAGGGCCGGGGGTAGACTCGGCAATGGCGACCATATCCAGAAACTCCTCCCGGGTGAGCCAGCGCTTTTCCTCTACAAATTCGTGCTCCAGCAGCGCCACCATAGCGTAGCCGCCGCCAAAGGTAAAGGCACCGATCTTAAAAAAGGTGCCGAACAATTCTCCGGTTTTAGACATAGGCATCCCTCCATGTTTTTACTGTTTGACTGGCTCCAGCTCCAGATAGCACTCGAAAGCCGTTTTGTCTGCGTGCTTGGCAATAAAGTACCAGCCATCATCCGAAGGCGTGTAGAACACCTCCACCTGCTGCCCCATGGGGACTTCGCGGTGATAGTTGATGGAAGCGAACTTCACAACATGATCGCGCATGATCTCCTGCGGCAGTGCATCGCAGACGATATCCAGATAAAAGGCGTTGTTGATGTGGTAGTGCAGGTCGCACTGGGAGTAGCGCGCCGTAACCAGACCGGCGCTGGTCAGGCTGTCCCGGCGCTTATGCAGCAAAAGGGGCAGTTCCTCTTCCACCGTCTCGTTCCAATAGCCCTCCACCGTCCAGCCCGGCTGGCGCAGGATATGTCCATTCTCAAGGCTGGACATGATCCAGCGGCTGTCCACCATGGCTACTTCCTGCCCGGCTTCGTCCGTAAGGGTGGTGACGCGCTTGATAGAGCCGCGGAGAGCCTTTTCTGAGCGGGAGCAAAGGGTCAGGGTCTCGCCACGGCGAGGCACACGGTTAAACCGCAGCGCCTGCTTGCCCACCAGAAACGCTACGCCGTGATCCTCAAAAAACTTATCGTCCATGCCAAACTTCCGGGCGTGCATGGAAGAAATCTGCTCCACATAGCGCAGCAGAGCGCTGGCCTTGAGCAGGCTGTGGCAGTCTGCATCGGCATTTTCTACCACGGCAGTACCTTGATAATAAAACTGTTCCATATTCTTTCCCTCCTATCGGAAAAAGGCCGCCGCACCACGTCCGGGACGGCAGCCTTGGTTGAAACGATCAATACTGATTGCGGGTCTTTCTGCGCACTTTGCGCCAGATATTGAAGCAGGCCAGCGCCAGCATGGCCAGCAGCAACAGCAAAAACAGGTAGCTGCCGCCGCCCTCGTCGTAACTCTTCATCTCGCTCCACTTCAGATCCAGCTCACTGTTTACCTCATCGCTCAGGGCGGTGAACACCTTTTCGCGGGCGGCGTCCTCCTCAGACGGATAGGCGATCTCGCTGGTCTTCAGATCCTCGTCCAGCACCTCCCAAACATCGTGCATGGGGGTGGTGTAGCCGATATACTCGCTGTTAGCCTTACCGATGTCGGTCTCGCACATGAAGTTGATGAACATCTCGGCGGCCTCTTTGTGCTCGCTGGCAGCAGGCACAGCCATGCAGTCCACCGAAAGCACACTGCCCTCCTCCGGGAACACCCAAGCCAGATCCGGGTTATCATCGATCATGGTAATGGCATCGCCGGAGTAGTACACGCCGATGGCAGCCTCGCCGCCGATCATCTTATCAAAGATCTCGTCCATGACGTAGGCCTGCACCAGCGGCTTCTGTGCCTTGAGCTCCTCCACCACCTCGTCCACCTCTTCCGGGGTGGCGGGGTTGATGCTGTGGCCGCTCTTGAACGCAGCGATGGCGTAGGCATCGCGGCTGTTGTTGAACATCAGAATGTTGCCCGCATACTGCTCATCCCACAGGTCTACCCAGCAGGTAGGGGCTTCGTCCACCATAGTGGTGTTGTAGATGATGCCGGTGGTGCACAGCATATAGGGTACAGTGTAGGCGTTCTGCGGGTCGTAATCCGGGTTGCGATAGCCCATATCGATCTTCTGGAAATTGGGGATATTCTCGTAGTCAAGGGGTGCAAGCATCCCCTCGTTGATCATCTTTGCCACCATGTAGTCGGAGGGGATGATCACATCGTAGTTGGCTGCGCCGGACTTGAGCTTGGCGTACAGGGACTCGTTGGAGTCGAAGGTGGTGTAGTTCACCTTGATGCCGGTCAGCTTTTCAAAGGCGGCCACCACGTCCACACTGTCGTCCGAACCGTTGGAGATGTACTCGCCCCAGTTATAGACGTTCAGGGTGACGTTCTGCCCCTTGAAGCGGGTCCAGTCGTAAGCATCCGACACCGAGACATCCTCGGTCACCTCGATGGTACCGGCGGCAAACACCGGCAATGCGGCGCACAGCGCCACAGCCAGCGTCAGCAGTAATGCAGCAATGCGTTTCATCATGCACCCTCCTTTCGCAGCGTTTTCTGATCCCGGCGGTAGCTGCGGCTCTCCATGGCATTGGACACCAGAATGACGCTGAGGATGACCACGAACATGATGGTGGACAGTGCGTAGATCTCCGGGCTGACCTTTTTACGGGTCATGGAGTAGATGGCAATGGGCAGGGTCTCCACCGTACCACAGTTGAAGTAGGAGATCATGAAATCGTCGATGGAATAGGTCAGGCAGATGAGGAAGGCAGAAAGGATGGCGGGGCTGATCTCCGGCAGGATGACCTTGAAGAACGCCTGCCGGGGGTCGCAGCCAAGATCCAGCGCTGCTTCGTACAGCTTGATATCCAGCTGTTTGAGCTTGGGGCTTACGTTAAAGATAACGTAAGGCACGTTGAACGCGATATGCGCAATGAGCAGCGTGGGCAGACCCATGATGTTGTCCGGCAGCCATGCGGACTGCGTGGCAAAGCGCTGGTAGGCCACGAACAGCAGCATCAGGGAGATACCGGTGATGATCTCCGGGTTGACCACCGGAATATAGGTGATGTTGGTCACCAGCAGGCGGCTTTTGCGGCTCATGGAGGCAATGCCAAGGCTGGCTGCCGTACCCAGCACCGTGGCGATGATAGCGGACAAGATGGCCACCTCAACGGACACCCACAGCGCGTGGAGGATGGACGCATTCGTGAACAGGCTGCGGTACCACTTGAGGGTGAAGCCGGTGAACAGCGAATAGCCCTTGCTCTGGTTGAAGCTGAACACGATCATGTAGGCAATGGGCAGGTACATGAAGCAGAAGAACAGGATGATGTAGACCCGCTGCATCAGGCGCAGATGTTTTGTTTTCATCAGGACACGCCCTCCATTTCATCCTCGTCAAAGCTGGATGTAAAGCTCATGCACAGCAGTACGATGATCATCAGCACCAAGCTCATGGCCGAGCCGACGTTCAGGTTGTAGCTGTTGCCCAAAAACTGCATCTCGATCAAATCGCCGATCAGCAGATTAGAGCCGCCGCCCAGCATACGGCTGATGACAAAGGTGGAAACTGCCGGCACGAACACCATGGTGATGCCGGTGCTGATGCCCGGCACGCTCATGGGGATGAGCACCCGCACAAGGGTCTTGGTGGTGTTGGCGCCAAGATCCTGCGCAGCCTCCACAAGGCTCTGGTCGATCTTGGTCATGCTGGTATACAGCGGCAGGATCATGTAGGGCACATAGTTATACACCATGCCCAGCACCACCGCGCCGGAGGTATTGAGCATGGTATAGGGGCCAAGGCCGATAAAGCCCAGCAGGGTGTTCACCGGGCCATTGACGCTGAGCAGACCCATCCATGCGTAGGTACGCAGCAAAAAGTTCATCCACATGGGCAGCATGACCAGCATAAGCATGATGTGCTGCTTGTTCACCCGCAGGCGGGACAGGAAATACCCCACCGGGAAGGCGATGACCAGACAGATAACGGTAGCAATAAGCGCCAGCAGCAGGCTGCGGGCAAACACCGAGCCGTAGCCGCTGATGGAGGTAAGGTTATTCAGGGTAAAGTTGCCCTCGGCGTCGGTCATGGCATAGTACACCACAATGAACAGAGGCACAACGGTAAACAGCACCATCCATACAAAGTACGGATAGGCCAGCTTTTTATCATAGATCTTCATGGCACATCACCCCTCGCTCCGCGCCATGATATGGATCTCGTTGGGACCGATGCGCATACCAATGGTCTCGCCGGGGGTGCAGGCGCGGGTGGAGTGGATCAGCCACTCGCGGCCTTCGCACTCCACGTGCATCTCAAAGTGCACGCCCTTGAAGATAACATCGTTCACCACGCCCACAAGCTGACCCTCCACAGGGGATACCACCTCGATATCCTCCGGGCGCACCACCACCTGCACGCTCTGCTCCCGGGCGAAGCCGCGGTCCACGCAGGGGAAGTCCACGCCGGAGAAGGACACCAGAAAGTCCTTGTGCATCACACCGTCCACGATGTTGGAATCGCCGATAAAGTCCGCCACAAAGGCATTTTTCGGCTCGTTGTAGATATCCTCCGGGGTGCCGATCTGCTGCACCTTGCCGCCGTTCATGACCACGACAGTATCGGACATGGTAAGCGCTTCCTCCTGATCGTGGGTGACATAGATAAAGGTAATGTTCATCTCGCGCTGCAACCGCTTGAGCTCCAGCTGCATTTCCTTACGCAGCTTCAGGTCCAGTGCACCCAGCGGCTCGTCCAGCAGCAGGATCTCCGGCTCATTGACCAGACTGCGGGCAATGGCCACGCGCTGCTGCTGACCGCCGGACATCTGGCTGATGCTGCGGCGCTCGAAGCCCTTTAAGCCCACGACCTCCAGCATATCGCGTACCTTGCGGCGGATGGTGTCCTCGTCCAGCTTTTTGAGCCGCAGACCAAAGGCCACGTTCTCGAACACGTTCAGGTGCGGGAACAGCGCATATTTCTGGAACACGGTATTCACCGGGCGCTTGTAGGGCGGCACACCGGTAATGTCCTTCCCTTTCAGCAGCACCTTGCCGGCGTTCGGCTCCAGAAAGCCTGCGATCAGACGCAGGGTGGTAGTTTTGCCGCAGCCGGAGGAACCGAGCAGCGTCACGAACTCCTTGTCATGGATATCCAGATTCAGCCCATCCAGAATGCGCTGTCCATCAAATTCCACTACGATATCCCGCAGTGAAACGACCACCGAGTTGTCCATTTTATATGTTATCCTCCTTGTTCTCAGATACGAAAAAAGACAGGGAACCTGCCCCATCTTTTTTGCGTATAAGGGATGCTCCGCCCCACACAGAAGCATGATCTTGCGCGGCGGACTTACCCTGTCACGGTTTATAATAAACAATCACAGTCGGATTGTCAATCACTCTGCCAATGTTTGCCGAAACTTTATAAAAAGCTGCAAAAAAATATACGCTGTACCTTGGTTTCGGCACAGCGTACAAAAGGAATCATTCCTGCGTTTTCAGATCGTTTTCCGTCAGCAGAAGCGCCTGCACAGTGCTGGTATCCACTGTGTATACCGAGGTATCCCCTTCCACCTGCAGATACCACCCGTCCGTACCGCAGGCGTAGGCCAGCTGCACGGTGGAGCCGTCCTCGCTGGTGACTACGGCGGTGAATACCGGTGCATCAAAGCCGCAGGCAGAAAGGTCTGCGTCCGTAGTCTGAGCGGTGGCATAGGTGCACAGGGCAGACAGCATGCTTTGCACCTTATCCTGTGCAAGGCTGGCGGCGGGGTCAGAGGCCAGCCGCCACACCGTCTCGTAGGCAGTGGAAGAAGCGCTGTCAGCGCTTTCGGTCGTCTCACTGACGGCGTTCAGGGTGACGGAGGTGCCGTCTGCCAGCGTATAGGCTACCTGCGTAATGGCCGAAGCAGTGAGTCCGGTGGGGCAGAAGCTTCCGAAGAGCCCGGCCTTATCCAGCTGGAAGCAGGCGGCCTTGTTGCCGCTGACGGTGTAGATGGCATCGTCCCCGGCTTTTTGCACATAGAGATCCCCGGTGACCGGGTTTTCTGCCCCGAAGGTCAGGGTAGTGCTCTGCCCTGCCGCCGTAACCGTGACGGTGAGTTGCGGGCTGTTCAGACCGTAGTCCTCCCCTGCCTGCGGTGTCAGGCTGCGCTTGGCATTCAGCGCCATCAGGGCGGTGCGCATGGTGTTGCAGGCGCTCTCGTCCAGATGATAGGCGGGGTCCTGTGCCAACTGCCAGCTGCCGCCGGAATATTGCAGGGTGTAGGTCTCACCGTTGAAGGTGTATTCGATCTGCTCCAAGTCCTCGGCGGCAAAAGTGGAAAGTGGGATGCTGCCTTCGGCGGCGGCACTGGCGGCCTGCTTAGCTTTTGCGTTGCTGCGGGTCACCGCCCACAGCAACGCGCACAGCAGCACTGCCGCTGCCAGCAGCGCCAGCAGGACACGCTGTTTTGTTTTCATAGCGGTCTCCTTATCTGCGGCGGCGCAGCAGCACCACCACTGCCCCGGCAATAAGCACCGCCGCCGGGAGCACGAACACAAAGGTCAGCCCCAGTGCTGCGGCAGTGGAGCCTGCCACCGTGATGGGCTCGGCTTCCAGCGCCTTAGTGTCCACAAGGATATCCTGCCCCACCAGAGAGGCGGCGCAGCCCTGCAGGAAAGTCAGGTTGCCGGGCATGGACTGATAAAGCTGCTCGTTATCCATGTTGGGGCAGCCGATCCAGAGAACCTCGGCGCCGGTGTCCTCGTTCCGTGCCCAGACAGCCAGCGCAAAGGGGCCATCTGCGTCCCCTTCCTCCCGCTCCATGGTGGTAAGGTTGTTGATATCTGCCTTGGCATAGGCAGCGGAGGAGCTGTTCAGCAGCGGCTCGGCGGTGACATCCTCGGTCTCAGTGACCGTGATGCCCTGCGCCACCGACAGCATGACATGAGTGCTGGTATTCACGCCGTTCAGCGCGGTGCTCTCGGTAGGCGTGCCGTAGTCCGGCAGCAGCGACCATGCAGAGTTATACAGTGCCTTGCTGCTGTCTCCCTCCACCACCATGCCCTCTGCGCGGGCAAGGCCGAACTGCGCCAGCACGGCGTCCAGCTGCGGGGTCTGGGCGTAAACGCTGCTGGTCAGCAGCAGTTTGCCGCCCGCCGCCAGATAATTTTGCAGCTGGCTGATCTCGTCCACAAGGCCGTCCCCTGCGGAAAAATCGGTGGTGGGTGCGTTGATGATGAGCAGGTCGCAGTCCTCCGGGATGGTGCTCGTGAGCAGGTCCAGCGGCTGTGCGTCGATATTCTGGGCGTCCAGCGCATCGGTCAGGGAGTCGGTCAGGGTCTGCTCGCCGTGGTTGGTGGTATAGTAGGCGTGGCTCTGCCCCGCTGCGGTGAGCTTATAGATGGCAGAGGTGATCTGCTTTTCGCCGCCAAAAGTCACGCTGGCAGAGCCGGTTGTGTAGTAATCGGTATAATCGTACTCGTACAGGTCGGCGGCATCCAGTACGGTGCTGTTCTCCCCGCAGGTGACAATCAGACTGCCGGTGGAAACATTCTCTGCGCCATACTTTGCGGCAAAGGTGGGGTACAGGGTGGGGTCCTTCTGTTCCCAGCTCAGATGCCCGCTCTCGGCGGCGTAGTGATCCAGCAGCTTTGTGATGATGGTATCCTCGCTGCCGGTTTCACAGAGATAATAGATGTGCACATCCTTTTCCAGCCCCTCCACCAGCGCTTTGGTGCTGTCGCTCAGGGTGTACATTTTGGCCTCGGAGAGGTCGAACTCGGTATATTTTGCAGGGATGGCCCGCACCAGCAGGTTGAGCAGCACCGCCAGCACCAGCACTGCCGCCAGCATAGCGGTGGACAGCAGCCCACTGCGGAACACCCTGCCCTTTTGGGAGGCTGCGTTCTTGTTCCATTTCATCGTTGTGGCCTCCTCTCAGTTCCAGCGGCGCTTTTCCAGCCCCTGCGCGGTGAAAAACAGGAACACCGCCGCCACGGTCAGGTAGTAGACCAGCGTGGGAATGGAGAAGCTGCTGTTGACAAACTCTTCAAAAGGGGCAAACAGGCACAGGGCGCTGAGCACCGCGCTGAAGGCTTCGGTCAGCCAGCTGCTCTTGAGCAGAAACAGCGCCGTAAGCGCCACACAGCACCCCGCAAAGGAAAGGCAGCCCAGCGTAAAGCTTTTGCTGCGCAGCCCCGCCACCACGCTGAGCACAGCGGCAATGGCGGTGAACAATGCCAGCGCCACCGCACTGCCGGTGGTGAACATGGTGCGCAGGCTGGGCATCATATAAGCCAGCAGCAGCGCTGCCACGCCGGACACGGCGGCGATGATCTGGTTTTCGGTCAGGCTGGAAAGGAACACCCCGATGGCAATGGCGGCGCAGCCCATGAGGTAATAGCACAGCAGCGCGGAAAAATTGGCCAGCGTGCTGGTGCCGGTAGCGCCCAGTGCTTTCAGCACAAGGATCATGCCCGCATCCACAAGGCAGGGCAGCGAAAAAATGACGCAAAGCGCAAAATATTTGCCTAGCACGATGCCGCCCACCGACACCGGGCTTGTGAGCAGCAGCTGGTCGGTGCGGCTGTGGCGCTCCTCGGCAAAGGAGCGCATGGTGAGCACCGGGATGTAGAGCAGCAGCACAAAAATGGTGCGGTACAACGTGTAGTAACCAAAATCCGGCAGACCATAGCCCAGATTCAGCGCCACAAAATAGATAGCCGTAGCCGCCAGCATAAAGGCAGTAAGCACCGCACCGATCATGCCGTGAAAGCAACTGCGGAGTTCTCGTTTAAAGATGGCCAGCATCTCAATTCTCCTCCCCTTCTGCCGGGGCTTCCTGCTCCGGCGTTTTTTCGGTCAGTGCAAGGAATACCTCCTCAAGGCTGCGGTTCTCGGCGGCAAGTGCCAGCACAGTGCACCCGGCCTCGGTCAGTGCCCGGGACACGGCGGCGCGGCGGTCAGCGGCGTCCTCGCTCTCGGCGGTAAAGGTGACCTGACCGTCCGCGGCGCTTTCCAGTTCTACCTTGCAGATGCCCGGCACGCTGCGCACAGCGGCCAGCACGGTGTCGGGCTCGCCCTGCGCGGTGGCACGCAGGCGGCTGCCCGGGTTCAGGGTCTCGCCCAGCTCCTCCGGGCTGCCTACCGCCACCAGACGTCCTTTAGAGAGGATGAGCACCTGCTGGCATACCGCCTGCACCTCGCTGAGGATGTGGCTGGACAGGATGACCGTGTGCGCCTTGCCCAGCTCCCGGATGAGGTTGCGGATCTCGATGACCTGCGCGGGGTCCAGCCCTACGGTGGGTTCATCCAGAATGATAAGCTGCGGGCTGCCCAGCAGCGCCTGCGCAATGCCCACCCGCTGACGATAGCCCTTGGACAGGCTGCGGATGACCCGGGGCAGCACTTCTTCCAGCCCGGTGCGGCGAGCAGCGGCCAGCACCTGCTGTTTGCGCTGCGCGTGCTTTACCCCCTTAAGCTCTGCCACAAAGTCCAGATACTCCTGCACGGTCATTTCCGGGTAGAGCGGCGGCTGCTCCGGCAGGTAGCCCACACAGGCCTTGGCCTGCTGCGCCTGCTCAGGCAGACGGAAGCCGGCTACCTTTACCTCGCCCTCGGTGGGCGCCAGATAGCCGGTGAGGATATTCATAATGGTGGATTTGCCCGCGCCGTTTGGCCCCAGCAGGCCGTAGATCTGGCCATCCGGCACCATAAACGAGAGATCCTGCACAGCAGGGCGGCTGCCGTAGGACTTGTTCAGGTGAGAAACTTCGATCACAGCAAACTCTCCTTTTATTTCAGAAGCTGTTTTGTGGAAAGCGGCGTAGAACCAGCGCTTTCCGGTTTGGAACTGCTTTAGTTTAGATGGAAAATGTGTTCAAAATAAGACAATCCTGTGTGGGAAAACGAAACATTTGCCACCGCGAAACGCAAAAATGCCGCCTCCCGAAGGAAGCGGCATGAGATAGCCTATAATTACTTACGGCCGAAACGCTTGTTGAAGCGCTCAACACGTCCGCCGGTGTCAACCAGCTTCTGCTTGCCAGTGTAGAAAGGATGGCACTTAGAGCAAACTTCGACGTGGATCTCGGGCTTGGTGGAACGAGTCTTGATGACATTACCGCAAGCGCAGGTAATAGTGCAGTCAACGTAGTTCGGATGGATACCCTGTTTCATTCTTTTCACCTCAATTCTGGTTCTGACGTATTGGGGCCATATTTAATGTATGTGCCCATCACAACCTTCAATATCGGCTACCCCGTCGAGCGGCCTTGGAAACGATTGCCTTACTATTATAGCACGAATCGGCCAGAATGCAAGAGGGAAATTTAAGTTTTTTACAGCTTTTGCAGCGTCCAGCCTTTTTTTGCTGCCAGTTGCTCCAGCTCCCGGTAAGAAAGCCTCAGCTGCGCAATGTTGAAGCCCGGCAGCTCCGCAAGGCAGCCGCCGTCCTGTGCCCGGTGCAGCAGTTTGCGCACCGGCAGTTCCGGTTCGCCGTCCAGCGTATCCAGCCCGGCCACATATTCTCCGCACCGGGGCAGTGGCTGCTGCCAGTCGATAGTTTTGCAGACCCTTGCAAGCGTAAGGTGGTTGCAGGTCACCGTCTGCCGGAATTCCAGTTTCATGATGCTCTCCCCTTTTGCGCCGGAGATTCACAGCTGTTCCCGGCGCGATACTATGATATAACATTTTGTTTTATATGTCAATATAACATTTCGTTATGCCTATACTTTACCTTAAATAAAGCCTTTGAGGTAAATACCATGTATCAACGTATCCGGGATCTGCGGGAGGATCGTGATCTGCTGCAAAAGGATGTTGCGGCGTATCTGAAATGCACACAGGTCTGCTACTCCAATTACGAGACCGGCAAGCGGGATATCCCCACCGAGGTGCTGATCCAGCTTGCCGGTCTCTACCATACCAGTACCGATTATATTCTCGGCCTTACGGACGACAGCGCCCCGCCCATCCCCCGCAAAGCGTAAAACTGCCCCCAAAGCAGCGCGATTTGATGCGAGCTACTTTGGGGGCAGTCTGTTTGATATAAAAATATTTCACTATGGCCCCGCATGGAAAGGTTCTTGTAAACGCGTCCATACGGCATCGTCTATGCAAGAATGATTCCCCTCACCTCTCCAAAGCTTCCAGAAAGCAGAGCAAAAAGAAAGTCCGACAATCATTCGAATCAACGAACAATTCTGAGATTTTCAATGTCTCCAGCGGGGGCAACCCCATACTCTGTCTTCAGAAAAGGATTTTAAGTCCCTCGTGTCTGCCAGCCTTCGGCAAAGTCGATTTTCGTTCGTTGTATCGTTTGATTTCTCATTGCGAGAGAGATTTTTCCTTCGCGAGCGAGAGGGATTCGCACTTTTTTGATAAGACGATATTACCACATTTTTCGCCCCATGTCAACCATGTAAAATTGTTTCATCTTGTCATGCTTGATCTTCGAAGCGTCCGGGACCCGGGGCTTCTGCCGGGGCGTTTGCCCTGCCCAGATGCGCTCCTCAGGGTGGGCGTGATGAGGGGGTGGATGATGGGTTGGTTGGTGTATTGATGGACCGGCTTTGGCGATGGGTTATCGCTGATTTTTGAAGAATACATTTGAAGCGATTGAAGCTGTTTTGATGTGTTGACGGATTTGATTACTTCTTATCTGTGATGTTCATTGCTGTTTATTTGCTCAGTCCCTACTTTGCCTGTGCTCTCCTCTGCTGTTCATCTGCTGAAATTTCACCGGATGTGATTTTGAGTGATGGAATGAAAAACGTATATATTCGTTCGATATGAAACAATTTATCTATTATAAAACCGCGTGGATGGGATTTTGTAACTACACCCACACGGTTTAAGGTTTTGAATGATTATTTTAGGTTTGTACGGGTCACGTCCGTGCTCACGCCGCTAGCTAGTAGCTTTTTCAGCACGTCCTCTGCTTTGGCTTTTTTCGAATGTGATTACTTTTTCCATTTAGAGATACAGTCGTCTATACTTGGATATAATTCGTAGTTACTACAGCCCAGTTCTTTCATCACGATTTCTTTCCACTTCTTATCCATATCTCCAAAATAAGAAATATGCCACTTTGCATCTTCTGTTCTGGGAGCAACCTTTACAGAATCTAATTCCTTCTTTGTAGGTTTACCAAGCATCTTCAGAAATTCTTTTCTATATCGCTCGTTTCTCACACATTGTTCTCTTTGAAGCCTTCTTTCCATGGCATCTTTAGCGCTTTCACTCGCTGTATTGTGATATCCAATCTCATCAATTACGAACTGCATTCTCTGCGTCAGTTCATATAGTTCGTCCCCTGTCTCAAGTACATTTGATTTTTCTTCAGCATTGTCTACAGACGGAACTTTACTGCTTCTCATCAGAAAATCAAAATACTCAATATCCACAGGACTCATCGACTGTCCCAAGACATAGATATTTTTAATTTCCTCACACATTACGCCATTCATTGCTAAGAAACAGCACAGAATCTGAATATTGTTCTGACAGTGCTTATCTGTTTCATATAGAATTTTATCTACAAGGTGTAATCCAAAAAAGCGTCCGCCTATTTTCGCAAGCATCGGCTCAGGTTCTTGCGGATGCCGATTATGTCCAAAAACAATGGATTTCTTGTCTGTTGCCTCCCCATGTATATGGATTTCTCTCATTTCATTGACGCCAAAGCGTTTCTGAAGAGTATCGGTATAATTAAAATTAATGAACACGCAATTATCTCCAAAGCAATATCCTGCATCCTCCTCTGTAATAGAAATTGTTGCAATCCATCCACAAAAAGCCTCTGTTAAAATTCTTTTTGCATTGCGAATCGACCTCCGCATATCTTTTAGATTCCTTCTCTCTTTTCCAAAGAAAAGATTGATTCGTTCTGTATCGATATTAGCCAATGAGCTTTCAAAGTTATTCCAAAATTCATTATCGAGTTCGCCCGGATCAAATGGATCTCCATAAATCAATTCTACATCCGAGCATTCTTTGACCGTACCGTCTGAACTGATATACTTGCGCTTTCTGATATGAAGTTTTTTTAAAATCTCATTCAAGTGTTCATGGTAATACGTCTGAAAATCCGCATAAGATGTATTCAGTCCTTGCCACCTGTCAAACCCGTTTCCAATAATTATAATTGTATCTATTGTGGGTGTAGGAAGTTTTTTAGTAGGTTTTTTCTTTTTTCTAAAAATCATCTCATTCACTTCTTTCTTAACTGCGTTTCATTCTTATCCTTTTCCAAAAAAACACAGGGTCAAATCCAAAATATTTAATAAAATGATCAAGTTTTTGTTTCCCTGATAGTTTATTGTATCGTGTTTGTCGGATTAGCCCACCATGTATTGTCTTTCGTTCTTGGCATAGACGGTAGCCTCTTTTCTCTTTATAGTTCGTTAATTATATTATTGTATAGTTATGAATACCAGTTCTTCTCATTCAACTTCTACAGTAATATCCTGCTTAATTACCTCAGCATATTCATTACAGATTATTTCACATTTAACAGTAAACTGCCCCGCCCGTGTTGGTAAAACACACACGCCATAAATGCAATCAGTATCTTTATGCCTTACTTCATTTTTGTCAAACAGAATCTCACCCGGCAAAATGGACACCACCTCATTCATATCCGCAGGATCCATCAAATCAGCTATATCTTCTACTGTAATGAGTTCATCTAATGAGATAAATTTATTGTCATTTTCTTTAACACTTGCAATATTCTTTGGATTTTCAAATCTTTTTCTCCAATTTCTATAAGCATCTTTTTCAAAGTGAATTGCCTCTTCATCACGATATTCAAGGAGTTCCCTTTCCGACAGGACCATCAAGTCATTTGGAAATGATAGTTTAACTCGTACTCCAGTGGCACGAGCATCTCCATCATTATGAACCCGAAAATATACAACAAAGCTATTCTCATAGACATAACGCAACAGCCTCACTTCATCCTTGCTTTCATGAACCCATCGTCCTGCCCAGTCCTTATAATCGAGACCATTTTTTACATCTGTTGTAATAATCGGTACAACTGTAAAATGTATTCCATTTGATGTCAGCCTTGTTCCTTCGTCATATATTTTTCCGTCTTCGTCACGCCCCGGTTGGATATCGACCCACAAATTGGGTTTTCTAAAGTTTTCCTTTTTCAAATCTGCATTTAGTGCTTCAAGTGTATGTACACGCTCCGTCAATCGCAATATCTCCGCATGGCTCTTATCAATATCAAAATCTGTAGTTCTAACCCAGCCAGGTCTTCTACCTCTTGTAACAGATTTGGATATTGATTGCGAAATCAACGACTCTAAATTATCTTTGTTTTTCCAGAATTTCACATAGCGACCTGAATTCTTAACTTTTTCCTTGAAAACATCCAACTTTTCTTTCTTTAACGGATCACTTTCATACTTGTCCGGTGCCATACGCACACTTTTTTCAATAATAAAGGCTAAAACTGGAATGCCTTGTGATACAGCATAATCAAACTCTTTTTCTGTATAACTCCCCCCTGTCGTTTCCTCAATTGAGCCATATCTATTTCCAATTATCAAAATATAGTAATCAGAAGAATCAATAGCTTCTTTAATTATTTGCCATTGATCATCATCTGCTGCACTAAACATCTCCATCCCAATTGGAAACTGATTCATTGTTAAAATCGCGTGAATTGCAACATCACGTTCTTCCTTTAAATCCTCATATGTCGATGAAACAAAAAATTGGTATTTCTTTTCCAAAAGTATTAACCTCCGCTCTTTTTCGCATTCCTACGAATTATGCCTACAAGTGCAATCACAGTCTACTGACCATTAAGACGAGGTATAAAGCTTTAAAAAGACTATATTTCCTATACATTATAGCCCAAACACAATAGGCTGTTTCTTTTTTTTGCAATCCCTACATCTTTTAGGTAGTACCCATTCACGATTTTTAGGTACACCTGTCGACTTGACGAAATAACAGCCTCTTGTCCGTAGTCAACACAACTCCTTCTAATTTCATCATTTTCATTCAGACATTCACTTCACAATCCTCTTATATTCACCAATTACTTTTACTTCCGTATTCCCAGCGCGTACTTCGTCATTCTAACGCTGTCTTCTTTTCCCCTTGCAAGCTGCTCATCATCCAAAATATTACGGATTTCAATTGGTGCACACACAATTTCGTTTCTATCAACCTTGGTCGGCGCATTCATTCCAAACCGATCCATCTCATCATTCCATAGACCCTTGCACCCGTAGATTGAAACGCAAACATACATCGGAACCGCACGATTCAGCTTCTTATACATTTCAGCAGTATCATCAAGCAGCTTTTGTAATTCCTCCCAAAACTCAAGTGTATTCAACCAGCGTTCTATTTTTAAATGTGAATCATTTTTATTTGTTCCATACACGTACAGATTCATTCTCAATTCAACTGTACCATTGTTGAATATTTGAAGATGCTCATCATCATATTCTTCATATTTAAAATTTGGAAAATATACGCCGTCCACATTGGGAACTGGTCGATCTCGCACCATTCCATTAAATAGGCTTTCAAATATCAGTTTCCGGTTTCTGGCAAGATCATACATTGAAAGAGCATCGCTTTGGTTTTTGAAAGTAGCCGGAATCAAATGCACAAGAGCAAATGGGTGCGCTGTTTCTTCCTTATAATCATTTAATCGCGCTTTTCTAAAAGATTTAATATCCTCTGCCAACATCGCCGCATTTAAAAAAGCATTTTGCATTTCTGTATAACTCATCGCCTGTTTCTTATTCCCATGCCTTATATAAAAGTGGAAATCGCCTTCCGGCTCTTCCGTAATGTACGGCTTATATAATCCACGTTGAATATGCAGAATTACTACATGTTTTTCGTTATTCAGCCTTACAAAGGTAAATTCCACTTCCGGCATCACAGGTCGTATAGCCTGCAATTCGTTTCTTCGATCCAGTTCAAAACGATCCGGATTAGATAGCACAATCCCTACCAATGCCCCTGCCATACCAGCATCTTCTCCGATACCATAGAAGATATATCCACCGTCTGCGTTTGCAAAAGAACACACATCGCTTCTAAATTCGGCTTGTTTTTCCTTCTTTTTGTTTTTATCTTCACATTTAAACGGTGCAAAATCAACCTTATAGTCAATAAAATTGTTTTCCCGATACGCATCATTATGAAGGAGTACTTTCAGGTCTTCTTCTGTCCAGTCTTGAAAATTTTTATTATTTATTTTCATGGATAATTCTCCGTTAAATCAACTCATATGTTATTGCCTACAATCTATAAAGAAACATTTTTAACTTCCTCATTTTGTAATCTTTATATACTTTTGTCCAAAACACTCCCGCCTTTATAGCCCTCAGAATATCGTTTTTACGCTCTTTCGCTTCTTACATCCAGCTACTATATCAAACATTGCATGCAGTCACTACGTAAGGGCACGAAAAGTTTCAAATATTAAAGCCGTGAGAGTTTTCCCACGGCTCAAATATAATCCTTTAAAAATTAGTTTTCAAGGGTAACGGTGAAATATACATCAACCTGTATTTACTACCCACGTTCAGACTGCGTAGCCCTTACTCTTGATGACCTCCACGACCTGAGAGACATATTTCTGGCAGGTGTCATGTTCCGGTGCTTCTACCATAACACGAACCACCGGCTCAGTACCAGACTCCCTGACAAGGATACGGCCAGTGTCACCCAGAGCCTCGGCTACAGCCTTGACTGCCTCCTGCACCGCCGGGTCGTTCTGTGCAGCTTTCTTGTCGGTGACGCGAACGTTCTCCAGAACCTGCGGGTAAATCTTCAGAGGTTCAGCCAGCTTGCTCATGGGCATCTTCTTCGCCAGCATGACCTCCATCATCTTGAGACTGGTCAGGATGCCGTCACCAGTGCTGGCGTACTTGGAGAAGATGATATGACCACTCTGCTCGCCACCAATACGGCAGCCGTTCTTAGCCATGTACTCGTAGACATACTTGTCACCCACAGCGGTCTTGGCGTAGCCGATACCCTTCTCATCAAAAGCCTTGTACAGGCCAAAGTTGGACATGACGGTGGTGACCACGGTGTTGTTCATCAGTTCGCCGTGTTCCTTCATGTAGCAGCCATAGATGTACAGGATATGGTCGCCGGTAATAACATTGCCCTTCTCGTCCACGCACAGGCAGCGGTCAGCGTCACCATCGAAAGCAAAGCCGACATCCAGACCGTTCTCTACCACGAACTTCTGCAGCCCCTCAATATGAGTAGAGCCAGCGTTGTTGTTGATGTTCAGGCCGTTCGGCTTGTTGTTGATGACATAGGTATCCGCACCCAGAGCGTCAAACACACTCTTAGCGATATTCCAGCTGGAGCCGTTGGCGCAATCCAGACCAACCTTGACACCCTTGAAGGAATAGATGCCCAGAGAGATCAGATAGCCCATGTAGCGGTTGCGGCCTGCCACATAGTCCACAGTGCGTCCGATGTGCTCGCGGTGAGCAAAGGGCAGCTCCGGCCAATCCTTGTCGAACACGTGGAGCTTGCCGTCGATGTAGTCCTCCACCAGCAGCAGGGTCTCCTCCGGCATTTTCTCACCGTAGCAATCGATCAGCTTGATACCGTTATCATAGTACGGGTTGTGGCTGGCAGAGATCATGATGCCGCAATCAAAGTCATCCACGCGAGCGATGTAAGCCACACTGGGCGTAGTAGTGACATGCAGCAGGTAAGCGTCTGCTCCGGAGGCGGTCAGTCCTGCGACCAGACTGTACTCGAACATATAGGAGCTGCGGCGGGTGTCTTTGCCGATTACAATGCGTGCAGGCTCGTTGTTGCCATTGCGCTCGCGGAGCATATTGTAATACCAGCCCAAAAAGCGACCAACCTTGTAGGCATGGTCGGCAGTCAGATCAATACCAGCTTCACCACGGAAGCCATCGGTTCCAAAATACTTTCCCATTATAGTTTTTCCTCATTCAAAGAGTGAATCAACGTTTATATGCTTTAGCCGGAGTATAATCCGTTGCCTGCCGCTCACCACGGAGAGGTAGCATATTTGAGCAGCACAGCCATGCTAATGCATGGCTATAATTTTAGAGTTTTTCTTCCAGTATATCTGCAATCCGCTCACAGGCGTGTCCATCGCCATACGGATTGCTTGCCTTACTCATTGCCTCGTACTCATCTTTATCAGAAAGCAGACGGCTGAACTCTTTATAAATCGTTTCTTCTTCCGTGCCAACCAACTTCAGCGTACCTGCTGCAATACCTTCCGGACGCTCCGTGGTATCACGCATAACCAGAACCGGTTTACCCAAAGAAGGAGCCTCCTCCTGAATTCCACCCGAATCCGTCAGAATTAGATAGCTACGGCTCAGGAAGTTGTGGAAATCTAGAACATCCAGCGGTTCAATAATGTGAATGCGATCGTCATTTCCCAGATACTCATTTGCGGTTTCGCGCACAGCAGGATTCATGTGAATGGGATAGATTGCCTTAACATCAGGATGCTCATCCATCACACGGCGGATTGCCTTAAACATGTGACACATCGGCTCACCGAGATTCTCACGGCGATGTGCAGTAATCATGATCAAACGGCTGTCCTTTGCCCATTCCAGTTCAGGGTGCGTATAGTTTTCCCGCACAGTGGTCTTCAAAGCATCAATAGCCGTGTTTCCGGTAACATAGATGCTGGCAGGATCTTTGCCCTCTTTCAGCAGATTCTGCTTAGAAAGCTCTGTAGGAGCAAAGTTGAATTTACTGATAATGGAAACCGCCTGACGGTTGAACTCTTCCGGATACGGGCTATAGATATTGTAGGTGCGCAGACCAGCTTCTACATGACCTACAGGAATCTGCATATAGAAGCAAGCCAATGCAGTCACGAAGGTCGTAGATGTATCGCCGTGTACCAATACTACATCAGGTTTTTCCTTTTCCAGAACAGCCTTGATGCTATTCAAAATATTGGTAGTTACGTCAAACAGCGTCTGCTTATCCTTCATGATGGACAAATCATAATCTGGTGTAACAGAAAACGCTTCCAATACCATATCCAGCATTTGACGATGCTGACCCGTCACACAAACTACTGTCTGTAATTCTTTTCGCTTTTTCAGTTCATTTACAAGCGGACACATTTTAATTGCTTCCGGTCTTGTGCCAAAGACCAACATTACTTTTTTCATATGTTCTCCTCCGAATATTATTCTTTATTTTTCACCAGCAATAGTTTACTTATCTCATATTTTTATCACTCGAATTAGCAGTAATATGGTTAGAGCAAGCTCTGCAAAAAAAGTTGCAAATGCAATGCCGAACATACCAAGCAGTTTCCCCAAAATAAAATATAATACTATAGACATTACCGCACTAATCAAAAATGCGTTACTGTATTCCTTCTGATGTCCTGATGCCACAAGAATCTGTATACCTAAAAAATTATTAACCACACTCAGCACAAACCACAGACACAGTGGAGCAAGAATCATACTACTATTTGAATACTCATCACCAAAAAGCAATGTAACAATAGGCTTATTGAGTAACATCAATACAACAGCCGCCCCAACAAACATCGGAACAATTATACAAGCAATCCTCTTTACTCGCTTCAGACCACTTTCCTTGGACTTGCCAAAGGCCACGCTGATATCCGGATAGGTTGCTTGACTAATAGGATTGAAAAACAATGCCATCGTATAGGGAATTTTATAGATAGCAGAATAGATACCCACTGCACTGCTGGTAACTGTCATTCCCAACACTGTAACACCAAAACCGCTCAAAACCTTTGACATAGCTTGAGAAACAAACAACGGCCAAGCCTCCTGAAGTGCCATTTTAATTTCTAAAAATTTACATAACTTTACCTCTACGCCATACTTTTTATGTGCTAAAACCAACCCAATAATTGCAGAAAGAATAAACGTAAAGGAATAAAGAAAGCAGTATAAATACACATCTGTTGATCTCTTTACCATCAAAAAAATCAATATCACTGATACTAGTCTTGACACTGCATTAATAAGAGTAATATACTTCATATCTTGCATTCCCTGAAAAAGCCATGTCAATTGGAACGCTACTCCAATAACCATAGAAAACAATATACACATACATACAAAATGTGTATATTCCTTTCCACTAAGCATATATACAAGACACATTGCAGCAAAAGAAAAGATCATCAATGCAATTCTTGCAGTAATAATACTACTATAGATTTTTTGAAGTTCTTCCCTTCCACTAGTCGCAATCTTTCGAGCCCCCCAGTAACCAAAACCATACTCTACAATAACTTGTAAATAAAGAATCCAGTTAAGAGCAAGAGAAAAGTCACCATATCCAGACGGGCCTAAAATTCTCGTTATATATGGTAATGTAAACATTGGAACAACAGTGTTAAATACTTGCAATACAAATAGCCAGAATCCATTTTTTATTAGTTTTGAAGTTGTAAGTTGCTTTATTACTTTACTAATCATGGTTAACCTCGTGTCTAGCTCAGCAAACTCCATGCTCGGCCATTTTCACAAAAGCATCATCAGTTTTCATTGCTTTTTAGTAGTTTTTTGAGTTTATTGCGAAAACTTGGCGTAGTGTTGAGTGTAATCCAGTTCTTAACATTTTCCTTAAAGGAATATCGATATTTATACTCATCAGCATTTTTCTCAGAATAGCCATTTTGAAATAACGCAATATAAAAATTGTCTCTTTCATCCGGTCGTGCAGTTGGATGATTCATTTGAGCATTTACAGAACACTCTTTTAAATAATCCGCTTTAATAGAGTCAACATTCTTCAGATTTCCAAATAAATGTTTTCCTCTTTCAGTATTGACACCCACAATAGACAAAGCTCGATCTTTTTTAAAATAAGAATCATATAACCTATGAGTACTAAGATCACCGAGAGTAATATCTCCCACACGATTTGCTGTAGTATAGGCACAATTATAGCAAGATTCTCTCAGGGAAACCTGACTTGAGAAGCATGCATAGTAAAAATCTCGATTTGTAGGTTGAATAATTTTATAGTTTCCTGATTTTTGGAATCCAAGTGCATAGCCATTTAATTCATGTTTTGTTCTATGCCGAAACTTTATATTGGAAACTTTACCATATTTGAATTTTACATGCTCCCTAAAAAACTTCGGACTTGGTACGCCATGACAAACAATATCAATTGTAACAAGGTTTTTGACATCAATTCCCTTTATCTTCATCGCTTTTTTTAATCCGGATACCTGACATGGTGTACCAGAAAACAAAACCTGACTTCCATTAGATAATAACTCACTAATCTTATCAATGATTCCATCCATGTTGCTTTGGACATATTTACTTCCCTGCAGACCTTCAAGTTCCTCTATATGATTGATTGCTACATGTTTTAGACAATAATCACTTTCCATCTTGGCACCAATCACCCATGAATTATTCCTAAGAAATTCTCTTGCAATTAATGCAAATATTCCACCTGAGCTGCTATTTTCTGATGTTGTTATATCTTGAGATGTCGCAGCATATCCCACAAGCGTTTTATTTTTAAACTCACCACTATTCAACGCCGGACAGCTTTTAATACACAAACCGCATTCAATGCATCCTTTATCGACAATCTTTGGATAATAAAACCCTTCACTGTTTTCAACCATATAAATTACTTTTTGGGGGCAGACATTCACACAGGCAGTGCATCCGCAACATTTTTTTCCTACCGCACTAATATTATTCAATTTACTTATCTGTTCCAATCTACAATTTCCGCAATCAGTACAGGAATCTTTACTTGCTAATTCCATTCTCTTTCTCCTTCTATTTTCCGCCTATTCTAAACACTATTTTCGGATGTTTTATATGCTGCTCTAGATAATACATAAAAATAAAAAGAATATAGACAACATATACATCTGTATTCTGTGTCAGCAAAACCAGAATGAGCATAAAAACCAAAGATTTTGATTTAGTTTTCTTCATACCGTCTGCAAAATAACAAAAGCCTATCAGTCCGAATATACCAACCAGATAACCAAAATATCCAAAATTGCATAATGTCATTTCATACCAGCAAGGTGTTGTTCCCGCAGGCAAATTTGAAATAGGAAGGTCAAGGATCCAAATATACTTAATTTTCAGTCCACGCTCTTTTGCAATCTGCTCTGCAATTGCCATGTTCTGCTTGATAGGTTTCTTATCAATGAGATAGCAAAACAGGTATTTTTCCTTAGCAAGCGGACTGCTTTTATCTACAAATGTTTCCCAATCTTCTCTTGTCAGTAAAAGGACCGGATCAACTGTGTCCACAACACTGTGCCCGCAAATTGCTTCTACTTTTTCTTTCGCGCCCTTTTCTCTCAAACCAACATACGGAAAATCCTTTGCGTATTTAGAATATCCACGAATATCCTCCAAAGATGACTCTCCGATACTTACTGAATAGCCAATCTTTATCGCCTTCGTCTCAAATGGGAAAAAGAACATCTCGTCAAAATCAAAGATATGCGGATTCCACACCTGATCACTGCCGGTGATAATGGCCCGATACTGTTCCCGGTCCACCAATGCTTTTAGCTGCTCCACATTTACAACTTTTTCTGTATGCGGAATATAATTTTCTACAAAATCTGCAAACCCTTTTTCTTTCCTGAGCCTCTGCTTTACAAATGGCAGCAATACAACATTTGCGGCAAAATAAATCATATTAATATCCGGATTCTTTGCCAATTCAACCGCACTTTGAATAGCAATTTTTGCGGCACCTCCGTTGATGACTGCCCCATCATAAACTATTACAATTGTTTTTTTCATATAGTCTCTCCTTTCTCATAATTTCTGCAAATCTCTTTAATGAACGCACCAACTTGCTGTAAATATTGCCACGATTTTTCAATCACTAGCGATTTTCATGCTTAAAATCATACGTCTATACGATTCTTCTAAGTCGACTTCTGGTTTCCAACCTAATTTTTTAAGCTTATCTGAATTTAGCTTCATCTTCGTGTCAGAAGCATATCCAAATGTATTTGATTCTGGTATATCAAGCACTACATTTATCTTGCCATCACCAAATTTTTCACACACCATTTTTGCCATATTTGCAATAGTAGAAGGTATAAAACCTTTGTGTCTTATAGCCCCTAATAATGTACCACCTGATAATGTATAATACAGACCTTCATTTTTGCAGAAATTATCAAATTGGATAAGGATATCCAATTCCGTTTTTTTACTTCATCTAATGTAAGATAATTCATTTTTTTCCTCTTTTTTACATTCTCTCAAACAGTTTCCCATGCTCTTCAGAAACTCTCCGAGCATTAAATCTGTTATGTACATCTTCCATGCCCTGTGCCACCAATCTATTTCTTAATTCATCTTCTCGATAGAGCCGTAGCACAGCCTCACTTGCTCCAATATCATCGTCAACTTCTACGAGCAGACCATTTTCTCCATCCCGGATTATATTCGGGATAGCGTCCACACTACTTGCTACAATGGGTTTACCTGCCATCATATATTCAGGAAGTGCTAGTCCGAAGCCCTCCCATCGGCTCAACAAACATGCAACATCAAAAAGCTCTACATAACTCATTGGGTTATCAACCCAGCCGGTAATATGTAAACTGTCCGAGAATCCATTGTCTGCCGCATACTTTCTAATATCGGATTCCTGATCTCCGTTACCGACGATAATAAAGTGTGCATTGGGAACTTTTTCCTTCACCTGCTTTGCCATCTTAACAAAGACATCCGGTGCCTTTTGAGGACTTATTCGTCCAACCATCCCAACAACAAATGCGTTTTCTGGAATGTTCAGGTCTCCCCTTTTAACTGTACCATGCACGCCATTTTCATAGGCCTCGATATCCACACCGTTAAAGATAACTTGCAGCTTTTCCTTTCTGCAAATCTTTTTATCCAATGCAGACTGCTTTTCCGCTTCTGAAATGCAGATAATCTTATCACAGAATGGAGCGGCAATCTTTTCAATAGCTGTGTACATTGCCTTTTTCTTCGCAGAGCATCGCATGTTAAACGCCCATCCATGTGGGTTATATACACAACAATTTTTTATACCGATATCAGCAACACGAGCAATGGCTCCAGCTTTACTAGAGTGAGCATAAACAATATCAGGGTTATACTTCTTTATCAGTGCTCTTACCTCTTTTATGGCCTTTAAGTCAGTCCTTCCAATAGCTCTGGTCATCTCAATTTGTTCAAAAGAATCAAGCAGTCCTTTGTAATCTTCCTCATGGAAATCCTGTGAGCAAACTAGTATATTCTCGAACTTTTCTTTATCCAAATACTTGAGAAGCATTCGGATGTAACGGTCCACGCCGCCTGCAGCCTGCGCCACATGCAGTATTCTGATTTTATTCTTCCTCATCCCTCAAACATTCCTCGTCACTTTTTCCACAAGCCTATGTAAGCCTTTTACTCCCCACGCCCCAGCAGGCACACCTTGAAGGTCTTAAAAATAATCTTCCAATCCACCCAGAAGCTGCGCTCCTTGACATATTTCACGTCCAAATCCATCCACTCCTCAAAAGAGAGGTCATTGCGGTGCGGGGCAATCTGCCAATAGCAACTCAGGCCGGGTGTCACATACAAACGCTGCTTTTCGTAGTCGCCGTACTGTTCCACCTCGCGGGGAAGTGCCGGACGGGGTCCAACGATGCTCATATCACCCTTCAGGATATTCCACAGCTGCGGCAGCTCATCAATGCTGGTCTTGCGGATAAACTTGCCCACACGGGTAATGCGGGGGTCGTCCTTGATCTTGAACACGGGACCATCCATCTCGTTCTGATCCAGCAGATCGTCCAGTTTTGCCTCTGCGTTGGGGCACATGGAGCGGAACTTATAGAACTTGAAGGGCTTGCCGTTGCGGCCAATGCGCTCCTGACTGAATACAGGGCCTGCAGACGGGTCATCCACCACAATTGCGATAGCCGTAGCCAGCATGACCGGCGACAGCACTACCAGTGCCAGCGATGACAAGATCACGTCCTGCGTCCGACGTCCGATCCAGTACAGGCGATGGTCGCGCAGATTTTCCTTGCGGTCAACTTCAACTTCTTTATCGATTCCGACAGTATTCGTAGCCATTTTTTCTCCTCACATAAATCCTTATCTATGCACTTCTTATCGTCATTCGTTTTATCGCAATTTTCAGAAATAGTGCCCTATCAACACGGCATATTTGCGATATGCAGTTTGCGGATGCTGCTTGCGCATTAAAAACACAAACTGCTATAAAGTAATCCCTTTAACTCACACCGTTCCCGCAAGCACCTTCCTTTTAGATAACCGTTCCTCTTTTCCTAAAACCGGCAGACCGTTATTCCTGATCTCCGGGCAAGCAAAAGCCCTCGGACGACAGCTTCGCCCAAGGTCATTTCAAATGCAATGTGGCCGTAATGAAAACCAGAACGTCATGCTACAGCTCGAGCGCCGCATGTGCATTGCTTCCAGTATGCAATATTCCACATTTTTGTAGAACCTCAACAAGCCCACTTCATTTTCACCTTTGCGCATCACGCCAGCAAGGGAAACAGCAGTGGGCTTTTTATTTTGATCTATCACATAATTGTTCGCAAACAGACATAAGCCCACTGGATTCACCTCCTTACCGCAATCAAGGCGTATCCTTCCATCACAAAACAGCGGATACCAGTTCTTCTACGTGGCCGTCTGAATTCTCTTATTATTTTATCATGGTTATATCTGGGAATCAATAGAAATCCGAGGAAATGTATCCATCCATGTTTTAGAAAAAAATGCGATTCAGCCAGAACTTTTTTGCACATTGCCCAGTTTCGCATGAAAGCTCCAGATGAAATCATCGATGGACAAAATGTGTGGTCATATAGTTGTCCAAGGCGCTGGAGAGTGCAGTCAGGTGTGATAGCCGCTCCGATGTAATGACAGCCGTTAAATAGAGAGGCCTCCTCGCGCGGAAAAGCCGGTTTATGCCGTCACATTGATCAGGAGTTCTGACGAGGCATATCGCACAGTACTATATAATTTTTACTCTCTTCCCTGCTGCCCCTATTATATATAGGTATAACTTGCATCCCGTCACTGCAGCTACCACCTGCTCTGGGTCAGGCTATTTTTACGTTAAAAAGGCCCCTGCCGATCACATTTCTGTGAAAGACAGAGGCCTTCTGCTGCTAGATTTTAATCAGGTCTGGGGGAGATGGAACAACTATCTCATTCTACCGAGTCAGCGTCCCCTTCCAGATTTTTAACTACCCCCGGGGTTAGGTGTTCGCCCATGTCTGCCTGAATCAAGGCGTTGATATAGGCATTCAGGCTCATCCCCTTCTCTTTAGCATACTCCTGAATCTGCTCCTTCTGACCTTTACGGACAACAAGGTTTATCCGGTCGTAGGTTTTTGCATTGTATTTGTTGTGACTTGCCGCACTGGTTCTTCCACCCATTGTATTCTCTCCACTCTTATATGTATTGTTTATCGTGCATGATTGCTCAATTATGCACAATGTATAAAATCATCGTTTTTTCTTTGTGCAACATTCCATCTTGCATAATTGTGCAATCACGCGTATACTCATGCCATCGGGAACACCGGTTCTCACATCCAATCATTCACCAACAATTTGAAGAGAGGTACGCACATGAGTATCAACGTTTTACTGACCCTTGTCGAGCAGTACAAGGAGGCTGCCCAACTGATTGAGGCCGCACAGGCTGAACAGGAACAGCTGAAGATCCAGATCCGCGAGGCCCTTGCAGAGCGCTCCACCAACTATCTGGAAGTAGGCTGCCACAAAGTCCGCCTATCCGATTTCTCCAGCACCCGACTGGACAGCAAAGCCATCAAGGCCGTAGCCCCTGACCTGTATGACCAGTACAGCAAAACGGTCACCGGCACCCGCCTGAGCATCACCTGAAAAGAGCCCCATACAGCGCCCACCGTCCAAAGTTTGCGTTGTATAGAGCCCACTACACCCGCCGGGGCGGGCTACACCAATATTATACCTGTCCCGGCCTTTTTTATCAAGAGAAAGGTTCGAAAAATCATGAAACAGACTGTCAAAACCTCCCGCGCTGCTGGTCAGCTGGAAAAGATGTTCCGCGAGCTCAACAAGCATTACTTTGCAGGCAAGCTGCCCGAGCCCATCATCAGCCTGAAAAAGACCCCGTCCGCCTATGGTCATATCACCTGCTCCAAGGTCTGGCAGGCAGGCGGCGAAAACAAGTACGAGATCAATATTTCGTCGGCTACCCTTGACCGTCCCATTGAGGAGACCGCATCCACCCTGCTGCATGAGATGGTGCACGAACACTGCATGGAGACCGGCATCAAGGACACCAGCAACAACGGGATCTACCACAACCGGCGCTTTAAGGAGCAGGCTGAGACACACGGCTTGACTGTCGACCACCACGAAAAGTACGGCTGGACCATCACGAGCCCGTCCGAGGAGCTGTTGGACTTCATCATCTTCCAAGGCTGGCAGGATATCCAGATGGGCGAGCGGCTGGCATGGTCGGATATGGCAGGCACCGGAGCAGGCAGCAAGGCACCCGGCAGCAGTCAGACCGGAGCGCCCAAGCCTCCCAAAGCAAAGAGCAGCACCCGGCGGTGGGTATGCCCCAAGTGCGGTACCATCATCCGGAGCACCAAGGAAGTGCGGGTCATCTGTGCAGATTGCATGGAGCTGTTCGTGAAGGCTGAGTAATCAAGGCCAGACAGAGAGCGAGGGCACGAGTGAGAGTAGTGCTATTATATAAAATCACAGGAGACATTCCATGGACACTTATAAAATCGCTATTGACACCTTTCTTGCCGAGACGTCCGAGTGCAAAGCCAGTGGGTGCGTCGTCTTTACCGGGGCAGACATCGCATTCCAAGACATCCAGCTGCACACGCACCGGAACAAGTCAGAGCTGCATTTCATGGCCGGACACACCATGCTTTCCATCCCCCTTGCCAGCATCCTGAGTATTGAAAAGCTGGTATTGCGAGATATCCAGTCCACCGAGTATGAGATCATCACCAAAGAAGGCGGCACCATTACCCTTGACGTTGTTTAAAAGCGCACCCGTAAAGACAGAGATCCGCCGGGCTGTGAGAGGATGCCCATTATATTGAAGGAGAGCAGCCATGACCATTATATCAGAACGTTTGCAGCACCTGCGCCTGACGCACGGCTATACCCAGACCGAGCTTGCACGAACCATGGGTGTGACCCGCCGGGCAGTCTACGCATGGGAGCACGACAAATGTCCCGAGATCCCTCATCTGATCCAGCTTGCCCAATTCTATCAGGTGTCGACCGATTATCTGTTGGGGCTGACGGAGTGAGGTGTGCCCCGCCACCGGAGGCCTTACCGGAGACTTTTTGCGCGCTATAGTGCGGTCATCTATAAACTTGCGCGACGGCAGCCAGAACGCTCCATATTTTTAAAAACGCACTCATAAGTCCATCTTATCGGACGCACCGTTTGGTAGACTTCAGGTACAGCAAACACACACTTCAAAATACAGGAGGATAATATTATGGCAGGCGCTTTTTCGTTATTTTTAGGCATGTTGGGTCTTGGTGCAGCTGGTGCAGTCAGCGCGGGACAGAACGCAAAAATCAAGAAGGCAGATTATCAGTATGGCGAGGAGCATGGCCTTCATGGCACCTCTGAGGTTCTGCAAATGCGGGAGCGGGTGCGTAAAGAATGGTGGAGCATCTGCGGCAAAACCTACAACGCATGTGAGCGGCCTGCATCGAGTTACGGCGACCTCAGCAGAACCCCGTGGTGCTATCTGAAAAAGCGCTGGTTCATTGACCACCTGAACAAAAAGGGCATCCCTTATGATGATCTGGTCGTGGACGATGTTACCGGCGTTACCTTCTACGAGAGCCAGAAAAGAACGTCCCAAGCCTATATGAGAAAGCTGCGGTAATAGAATATCGCGCCCATCGTCACCACTTCTATCAGCAGCGGAAGGTAAGCTTATGGCTGAAAATAAAATCTTGGTACAAATTATCGATCATGAGAACGGAAATTCCGTGCTGGGACAAGATCACTTTGAATCAAGAGAAAAAGCAGAAGAATTCAAGCGAATCTCAGACCGCGCGTATGGCAAACTTCTTGGTGAAGGTCAAACCAGAATCACCACTGAGATCATTGAGCGCTAGCACCAACCATCATTTCTTATAGCATATCCCACAGCAACAGAGCTCTGCCGCTCAGACACGAGTAGCAGGGCTCTTTTTTGCGGTATTCGGTCAGGAAGTGTACTTGAAGAGCGGCATTTAATATCAGACAGCACACATCCCGGCGAATTTTCGATTTGATTATGAGTCTCCCCGAAATTGTGGGGGAACAGTTTCATTCGACCACTTTTGGTCAAACGTTATTGGTTTTATAGAACATAAAGGACAGCTCATTTTTGAGCGTATCCACTTGTGGTCACGGATAACATGTTTGAGCACCGTCTGCGTTTGTCCAAAATTGGACACACCTTTCTTAATGGAGTCAGTCTAAGCGACCTCATCTGAACTTATGTCGTGACAGGTGCGTACTGTTTGGTACAGGGTCGTGTATGGCGATTCCATCAGCGCCAACAAATCACATCTTGACCCATTGAGCTCGTTAATCAGATTGATGATTAATGAGGTTGGAAACCATACGCAGACCATTTTGACCCACTCTCAGGGGTAATCAATTTGAGTACCCCCTTTTTTGGCAGCCTAAAATTCCGCCACGAAAGGATGTCCACAGTGTAGACGCCCTTGCATTATACGGTAACACGATATATTCCGTTCGAGATATACTTTTTAATTGTATCAATCCAGATAGAATCACACTGCAGCAGATGTTTTTCTCAATTATTTGAGATTTTTCACTAAGATCAAATCGTCGCCCGTTTCTGATATGCATCCTTTTAGTGAAGGATTGATAAAGAGGAAGGTATTCGCTGGCGCTCATACCATTTAAATCAACTCCAATCTTGAAAAAGCTCACAGGTTCGCTTAGTCAAGATTTCCGTTGGCGTGATCATGTTAACCGAGCGTTTCTGTCCCGTCCTCATGCTTCGGCCGTTCAAGAAGCACTCGGCTAACACAACCACGCAAAAAAAAACAAATAAAGTCAATCAAGAAGCGGTCTTGGTGCGCATATTTTTCACTTTATTTTATAGTATAGTGAATTTTGTGCGCATTTTACTGCTTTGTGACCCACCAAACGTTCTTATTTCGCAGTTCTCCACTTGTTACACGTCTCTTCTGTAAATCATATCCATAGTGCTGCAGCCATTGACGTGCAAAGGTATAGCTTGGCAACGATTTTTCAGCGTGTCCATCTGCCTTGTTGTAGATGTGCCCCAGCTCAAAGAAGATCTTCTGCCAGTCTTCATAGTAGCGTTCCTCATTCAGATGGGCATCCAGATATGCAAGCAGCAGCGGCGGGTCAAGGCGCTCTACTTTTGCAAGCAGGCTTTCATCGATTTTTTTCAGCAGCTCTGTCTGATACCCCTGTTCGAGCATTTGCAGCAGGAAAACACGTTCTACACGAGCCTGCAAGGTCGCACGTTTCCGCCAGCAGTATTCACCTTCCCGTGGATCCAGAACGACTGTATGGCTTTTTTTCAGTATTTCCACTGTTTCAGGCTGATGCAGGTATGTCTTCCATGCCTTCCTATCATCAAACCATTTCCGATATGCCTCGACCGGTTCCAGCTGATACTTCTCGATTTTTTTAAGTTCCCCTTCCAGACGTTCTTTGGGGTAATGCAGCAAATACACCGCGCAGGTATCCCCCTCATCCAAGGGACGTTTGCGGCCAAGGATCTGTGCATTAACGAGCGGGTTCCACAGTTCACTGACAATATATTTCAGCGCACGGTCTTTCATATCCACACCATTATAGAGGGTCGTTGTGGTCAGTGTGACCTGATGCTGCAGAACATTGCCCACAAGCACATCATCCAGTTTGTCAAACTCCTCCGCTTCCTGACGGTATTTGGAGCACAGGCACGCCACATCCTCTATGCCTTCTGCCTTCAGACTGTCCCGCAGTTTTCGCAGCTTGGCGATGGTATTCACAAAAACGAGGATCTTTTCTCCCGGCTGTACCCGGCGGATGATATCCCGCTCGTCATCGTCACGGTAGAAGAACTTCACGCTTGACACAAACCGATAATCCATCGGCAGACGATAATGCTGCCCCTCTGGAATCATTTTCCGCAGCTTCCAATAATCAAAGAAGGGGCGGGCGGTTGCGCTCATAAAGATGCAGGTCTTCGTTGTCCACAGCTCTTTAATAGCCTCATAGCTTGCATCCACATGATCGTTGAAGCTGGCATCTGTTACCATGTAGTGATACTCGTCTGACACGATATAATCAAACGATCTCAGATAAGTTTTGGCGGCATCTTCATTCCTTTGCAGGAAGGTTTCCAGCCACTGGTATGTTTCAACACGGATGGTGTGCTCATACTTGTTATCTATGGCGGGTTTGTTGACAATTCCTCCAAGCGCGGGATCATAGTCCTCGTAGGATACCTCTATACTCCCCAAACGGTTCACATCGCGCTCGATCTGGTTGCGCAGAGCTTCGCGATTGCACAGGATCAGGATACGCTTACGATGTTCATATGCCCACGGCAGCAATGTCTTCAGAATAAAATAGGTCTTGCCGGAATTCGTGCCCGCATCAAGCACCACGATCCCATGCCAGTTCTTGTAATCCTCACCAACAAGATCTGTGATGTACTGTTTTGCAGGCTGTGGAGTTGCCCCGGCGGTTTCCGGTTCTTCCTCCGGTACAATGGGATCAAGCTGTTCGTCGGCATCCTTTTTCTTTTTGCGAGAGGCCTTAATACAATCCAGAATCTCCTGCAATTTTTGCTGTCGTTCTTCTTCCGTCAACAAGGCAGGGTCAATGTGCTGCTCCTGCTCATACTCCCGTTGTGCCTCAGCCAGCTTCAGGTAGAAACCATCGAATGGCCAGCGCTTCTCTTCATCACTCATATTGATCCGCGTCTCCTTTTTTGATTTCACTATACCATATCATTTCGTTTTGCTCAAGGGACATTGGCCCATTTTTACTTTCCCTTCCCCTTCCCCATCCTGATCTTATCTCCGTGGCGATTTTGGCGGGTCAGCTGCTCTAGGGGGTTCAGGGCGTCGTAGTTGGCTCTCAGGTCGTCCGCATACAGCGCCACATACCGCCGGGTCATGGTAAGGTCAGCGTGTCCCAGCAGCTTTTGCAGGCGGAACGGGTCGCCGCCAGCTTGGATATACAGTTTGGCGTAGGTGTGCCGGAACAGGTGCATAGAGGTCTTATCCACGCCTCTGCTATGATTATAATTCCAAATCGCATTCCCGAGCGAATTCAGGGTCATCTGGTTGCCATACTCCGAGACAAACAACGGGGCTGTAGGGTCGCCGCTGCGGTGCTCCAGATAGTCCTCCATGATCTTGACCAGTGCCTTAGAGAGCGGCACGATTTGCTGATTACGCGCCTTCATGTGGCGGAAAAACACTGTCCCGGCGGAAAGGTCCAAATCTCCGATCTGCAGGTTGAGCAGCGTGGACGCACGGCAGCCGGTACCAAGCAGGAAGTTGACAATGACCCAATTGCGGTATTCGGCAAAGGAGCAGGTCTTGCAGTCCGGTTCCTTCAATAGCTTCTGCAATTCGTCGGTGGTGTAGGGTTCCTTGATTGGATCATCTGCACGCACCAGTCTGATCGGATACTTTTCCAGATAGCCTTTTTCCATGCACCAGTACAAAAACGCACGCACCATACGGAGATTTGTATTGATGGTCGTATCGTGGAGCTGCTGGTCCTTCATATAGAAGATATAGTCCTCCACCGTTTCCTCTGTGATGGTGTGGATAGGCTGCTCTGTATCCCCCAGAAACCGAAAGAAGCTTCTGCCCTTTGCGGCATAGAAGTCGAGTGAGCCTTGGGAGAGGTTCTTGAGCCGGTTGTACTTTTGGAACCTTTCAAAGGCCTGTTGGATGGTGGGGTTTGCCTTGGCAGCGGGTCTTAAATCACGGTTACGCACGAGAGAGACTCCTCCTTTTTTCGCGAAAAATCCCTCTCGCCCGCTCAGCACTTCCAGAAAATGGAATAAAAAGAAAAAGCCCAAAATCATTCGAATCAACGAACAATTCTGAGCTTCTACATGCCGCCGACGGGGGTCGAACCCGTACTCTGTCTCCAGAAAGGGATTTTAAGTCCCTCGTGTCTGCCAATTTCACCACAGCGGCGCAACCCCGGCTTACAAAGTCCTGCTGCCCTCTGGCTTGAGAGGGAGCCGGGAATAACAGGTGTGAGGAAAAATTATTACAACCACACTGCTATTCGCAATCTGGTGGTATTAACATTTTTATTAAATCAGCGGCTTTTATGATACAATAGTTTCCCTGTTTTGTCAAGAAAAACCGCTTATTCGGTGCTGCTTACACCTTGCCTCCGTGCAGCTCGGCGTACATCCGGGAGCGGCACTCGGCCACTGCGGGGGTCATGTTGACGTAGTGTTTGTGGGGGCACTCCAGACGCAGCTCGCTCTCCCAAGTCTCCTCGGTGAGCTGCTTTGCAATATAGGCCTTCTTTTCTGCAATAGAGGGCAGTTCAATGGCCAGCTCGCCGCCCAGAATATGCGGCACCAGCAGCGGGCGCACAGCGGTGGGGATAAAGGTGATGGTGCGCTCGATGGCGTCCGAATCCAGATTGACCATAGTGACCGGCTTACCGGCCTCGATGACCTCGCCGTCCATGGCAATCAGGTCGCACTGTGCCTGACCGTTTTCATCGTACAGACGCCACGGCATTTTCTTGCCCGGGATGATGGCCTTGCTGGCAGAGTCCGAGCACTTCATCTTGGGGGTATAGCTGCCGTCCGGCTTCTTCACTGCCACCAGCTTGTATACGCCGCCGAACACGGGGTCGGAGGCAGAAGTGATGAGGTTTTCGCCCACGCCGTAGGAGTCGAAGTGTGCGTGCTCGTACAGTTCCATGTTGGCGATTTTCTTCTCATCCAGACCGTTGGAGGCCACCAGCTTGATGTAGGGCTTGCCGGCGGCATCCAGAGCCTTACGCAGCCGCTTGGAGCCGCGGGCAAGGTCGCCGGAATCGATGCGGGCGCTCTTGACACGGCGATTGGGGTCATTGGGGTATTTCTCAATGAGATAATCGTCCAGCTTGATCAGGTTGGGCAGGCCGCTTTCCATAATATTATAGGTATCCAGCAGCAGGCTGACCGAATCCGGGTAGGTATCGGCAAAGGCCTTGAAGGCATCGAACTCGGTGGGGAAAAACTCGATAAAGCTGTGTGCCACAGTGCCCACGGCCTTGACCTCTGCACCGAACTTCATCTCTGCCAGACAGTTGGCCGTACCGATGCAGCCACCCAGCACTGCGGCGTAAGCGCCATCGTTACCGGCGCTCTCGCCCTGTGCGCGGCGGGTGCCGAACTCCATGACGTTGCGGGGGGTGTGGGTGTTCAGGCCGGTGACGCGGGTGGCCTTGGTGGCGATCAGGCTATGGAAATTCATGGTCTGCAGCAGGTAGGTCTCGATGAGGATCGCGCCCACCAGATCGCACTCGATGCGCACCATCTGCACATGGGGGTAGCAGACCGTGCCCTCGGGCAGGGCGTACATATCGCCCTTCCACTTGTAGGTGCGCAGATACTCGCAGAATTCCTCGCTCATGCCCTTGGTGCGCAGCCAGTGGATATCCTGCTCATTGAAGTGATATTCCAGCAAAAAGCGGGTCAGCTTGCGCTGGCCTGCGCTGATGGAATAGCCCTGATTATCCGGGTTTTTGCGGAAGAACATATCAAACACCAGCGTGGTATTCTTAAAGCCATGCAGGAACAGGCAGTTTGCCATGGTGAATTCATAAAAATCCACCACCATCGCGGGGTTATCGTAGTCCTCATCGGGGATATAAGGCTCAACCTTGATCTCGTTCATGAATGTTTTCCTCTCTATTTATACCCGGCGTCAGCTCTTCCCTACTGCGCGCCGCCTGTCGCTTGCCCGGCAGGGGGATCCTCCGCCCTGTCATGACAGAGCGTTTCTATCATGATAGCACGATTCCCCTGCCGGTGCAAGTATTTTCGCGCAAAAAGACCGCTGCACAAACGCTGTGCAGCGGTCTCTGCGCTTAAATCAATAGATTCTTTTCAGAACAGGCTTAGCCGTTCATGATGCTGGGGGTGGCGTTCTTCAGCACAACGTCGTGGCTGCCGCCCTCCACGATGGAGGTGGAAGAAACAACGGTCAGCTTGGCCTTCTGCTGCAGCTCGGGGATGGACAGAGCGCCACAGTTGCACATGGTGCTCTTCACCTTGTACAGGGTGGTCTGCACGCCGTCTGCCAGAGGACCGGCGTAAGGCACATAGCTGTCCACGCCCTCCTCAAAGCTCAGTTTGGTGGAGCCGCCCAAGTCGTAGCGCTGCCAGTTGCGGGCACGGTTGGAGCCTTCGCCCCAGTACTCCTTCATATACTGGCCGTTGATGCGCACCTTGTTCGTGGGGCTCTCGTCGAAGCGGGCGAAGTAGCGGCCCAGCATGACGAAGTCGGCACCCATGGCCAGTGCCAGGGTGATGTGGTAGTCGTGGACGATGCCGCCGTCGGAGCAGATGGGCACATAGATGCCGGTCTCCTTGTAGTACTCGTCACGAGCCTTGGCAACCTCGATGACAGCGGTAGCCTGACCACGGCCGATGCCCTTGGTCTCGCGGGTGATGCAGATGGAGCCGCCGCCGATGCCGATCTTCACGAAGTCTGCGCCAGCCTCAGCCAGAAAGCGGAAGCCCTCGGCGTCCACCACGTTGCCGGCACCCACCTTGACGGTATCGCCGTAGTGCTCGCGGATCCAGCCGATGGTGCGGCTCTGCCACTCGGAGTAGCCCTCGGAGGAGTCGATGCACAGCACATCCACACCGGCCTCTACCAGTGCAGGCACGCGCTGAGCGTAGTCGCGGGTGTTGATGCCAGCACCTACAACGTAGCTCTTGTTCTTGTCCAGCAGCTCGTTGACGTTTGCCTTGTGGGAATCGTAGTCCTTGCGGAATACCATATACACCAGATTGCCCTCGGCATCCACCAGCGGCAGGGTGTTGATCTTGTTGTCCCAGATGATGTTGTTGCAATCGTGCAGGGAGGTGTTGGCCGGAGCGGTGACCAGCTTTTCAACGGGGGTCATAAAGGTGGTAACGCAGGCGTCGTCCGGGGTGTGGTTGACGCGGTAATCGCGGGAAGCCACGATGCCCAGCAGCTTGCCGTTAGGAGTGCCGTCGGCAGTGATGGCGATGGTGGAGTGGCCGGTGCGTGCCTTCAGTTCCAGCACATCATGCAAGGTGGCAGTGGGAGCCAAATTGGAATCGGACACCACATAACCGGCCTTGAAGCTCTTGACGCGGCGCACCATGGCAGCCTCGTTCTCAATGCTCTGAGAGCCATAGATAAAGGAAACGCCGCCCTGACGAGCCAGTGCAATGGCCAGCTTATCGCCGGAGACCGACTGCATGATGGCGCTGATCATGGGGATATTCATCTGCAGCGGGCACTCCTCCTGTCCCTTGCGGTACTTGACCAGCGGGGTCTTCAGGCTGACCGCCGTGGGCACATTCTCCGCAGAGGAATAGCCGGGGACCAGCAGGTACTCGCCAAAGGTGCGGGAGGGTTCTTCGTAGAAATAAGCCATAATCAAACTCCTTTTCTCTTAACGCATCCGATACAAATCAGCATCAAAATCATTCATGTTTGCTGCTTATAAATTGATTGTATATACTTTACCACAAAGCCCGCAAGAATACAAACCCCTGCCGCGCCAAACTTTATAATTGTCCTTTGCGGAAAAACAGACAAATTGCCAAGCGTTTTCGGGCATTGGTCATACTTTGATTTTTGAAGTATCACTTTTGCAGGCAAAACAGGGCTTGCAGAATGCAAAAAAGCTCGTCCGAAACACCGGACGAGCCCTTTTGCACACGAAGCGGGACACTGCCTGTGCGGCGCATGGGTCATAGCTGTGAAGGAGAACAGCCGGAGGAGGAGGACCCGCGCCCAGTATCCCAAAAAACAAGAAGAAAAAGATTTCACACACAGCCTTGGGGCTTTGCCCTTGCTGTAACCATATTGTAACTCTTTTGAAACCATTTTGCAATAGGGTTTTGTAATTTTTTTGTAATTTTTACACTTTGCACATATTTTCGCTCGAGTTATTGTTTGTTTTTGTATTCGTAACGATAATTCGTTATTTTTCTTCTTCTTGCTTTTCTACCGCTCTTTATTGCACGCTCGTCTAGTTTATATTCCGTTATATTATATCATACCAGATTTGAAAAAGTGGTGTAGTAACTGGTGTAGTAAAAATCGTCCAATTTATAGGAAGTTGACAATTCATTCTTATAAAGTACATAAAATTACTGAATCATCTTTCGGAATTCCGCAACTACTTTTTCAGCATCCACATGACTATAAACATCTAATGTTATATTGACTTTACTGTGCCCCATCACATACTGGACGGCTTTAATGTTCATTCCAGACTCTACCATTCTGGTGCAGAACATATGCCTTAAAGTATGAGGTGTGATTGCGGTTGGCAGTTGCTCTTGCGGATTAACCTTATTGTACCTCTGTATAGCTTGTCGCACATTTGATTCAACACTAACTGCTGAACGAAGGCTGTTTTTGTAACTGACTTGTAGAAAACCACTATATCCACTTACGCTCGGCTCTTCATCCAGCTGTGGTCTTGTACTTATAATGTGTGAAAATGCTTCTCTGGCTTTTCGCGACATTGGTATGATGCGTACACCACTTTTTGTTTTCGGAGATTGGATTGAGAACTCTCCATGAAGGTATACAAGCTGGTGGTTCACATTTACAATTCCCTGCTCTAAATCAATGTCACTTACGGTTAATCCACAAAACTCACTAACACGAAGTCCGGTCTCATATAAAATTATAAGTTCATCAACGTGTTGACTGAGATAGATATCTTTTTTGCAGAAATCAACAAGGCTTGAAAATTGTTCATTCGACAGAATAGTTTTTGTCTTGTTTTCTTTTGGCACAACTTTTGACAGTTGAAAGCCAAAAGGATTCCTTGACAAAATTTTATCATCGCAGGCAAGTTCAAAAGCCGGTCGTAGTATTCCTTTATAGTTATTTATTGTACCATAACAGTACCCCTTATCATACAGTTCTTTCATGAACACTTTTGCTTCTGTCGGTGTTATTGATGCGATTGTTTTATTGGCAAAAGTACACCCAGAAAGTATTTTCATAAAAGTGTCTATATTCTTTGTTGTTGTCTCCTTTAAAGACGGCTTGTGAAGATCGGAATATTTTTTTACGAGCTCTTTCACCGTCATTGAGTTTGCTATTGGGTCGATTCCTTGTATTTCAGACTCTGTTAAATTTTCAATCCTTACTCTTAATTCTTTCAAGTCGCCAGAATAAATAGTGCGGCGCTTTCCAAACTTATCTGTCCAACGATACTGGTATAGACCATCTTTGCGTTGCGACTCACCCTCTTTCAAAACACGGCCTTTATTATCTTTACGTCTTTCCATAATAAGCTCCTTACGTTAAATAAAGAGCTCCGATGTGACAATTTGATTATATCACATCAGAGCCATACATTCAAATGGAATATGTTTGTTCTATGTATCTTTCAAATGCTTTTCGTTTAACAAGTTGCTTTTTACCAACAAACATTATAAACGGGCAATTTCTATCTTGGAGAAGTTCACGTATTTTGCATTGGCCGATATTAGAATACGCCGCTGCTTCCTCGATTGTCAGGGTTGTCTTTTCCCAAATTGGGACTTCATTCATCCAATCACCTCCTCCATCTTCTCTTCACCATATTTAGCCACGCACACATTATATAAGAGCATGGCACGGGTCATAAGGCCGACCCCACCGATACGAGGAGTCACCTTGATATCTTCCATCTTATAGACATCATCAGCGCAGTCGCCGTGCTGCTTGCCGTTTTTGTCATAATTGATACCAACATCGATACACACTTCAACTTGATCTAATTCTCTCGGCGTGATAAAGTTGCGTTTGCCAACAGCAGAAACGACGACATTGACCATTCCAAATCCAAAAGTTGTAGCCTTCATGCGGGAGCCAGTACTATTAACAGAGATCACATTACAGTGCCGCTTAATCAGCATATTGACCAACGGACGACCTACGATATCAGACTGGCCGCACACAAGCACATTCTTGCCATCCAGATCGTAACCAATGGAGTCAAAAATCTTCATAACGCCAAGAGGAGTGCAGGGCTGAAATTTAGATGTAGAATTAAAGCCATCAACATCAACTGCGTCTGGAATGCAGATATTTTGTGGGTTGATATGTTTTGGCAGCGGAAGTTGAACAATAATACCGTCCACATCTTCCAAGTTATAATCTTCTAGTATCTTGTTATTTAATTTATCCTCCGTAATATTTTCCGGCAGTTTGATAAGTTCTGCTTCGATTCCCACCTCTTCACAGTCACGCAACTTGCCGCGAATATAAGCGTTGGACGCAGCGTTGTCCCCCACTTGATAAATATATAAAACAGGAGCGTAGTCGACTTCTGCGATAATATTCTTGATTTTATTTTTGATATCTTGTGCAATAGATTTGCAGTCAATAATCATTGTGAACCTCCTTTATATTAAGAACCCATTCTTCACATCCATTATCGTTTCCCATTTCTACTCCATAATATTCTGATTTATAATTACAGCAGACGGATTCGTGTCGTGCGTAATATTTACAGTGTCCGCAGTTACCTGTCTTGAATTCTTTGCAGTCTTCAAATGGACAAAATCCAGTTTTATTGCTACCAGATACAGGGCAATTTGTCGAAGTACACATATACACCATAATTATTCACCATCGATTCTTTAATCGTATTTCTTTTCGCCCCAGAAGTTCCACATCATACCTTTCCATTTCCGAGTACACTCAGGACAGAAGTCATGTTTAATTCCCGTATAACTGAGCCCATTTAAATTCCAGTTTTTTGCTTGGGAAGCGTCTGGTTCTCCATTGTACGTCATTACAACTATTTCTTCACCGCAATTATCGCACGTGATCTTTATACAGTCCTGTCTCATCAAATCACCATCCTATAAAGAATCCAAGTTTTATAAAATTGTTTTATAGCCAAGATCTTTTAGACACTGGCAATACCCACGAACGCCGTCTGACCCTACTTTATAAATAGAGCCAACGTACTTTTTGTCTTTATCAAAAAACTCAATTCGCCATTTCCCATCACGAATATACTTTGCTCTATAAAAGTCAAAATCCTTCATTAACATTCTCCTTTATAAAACCCTAATTCTTCCATAAGAATCACCTCGTTACTGTACTAATTCCATTATTTTTGATCTGTCCTTTTTGAACATGAATTATTACAGAGTCAGCATTGACAGTATTGGTTGACTTATATTCGATATATGGAGCGTTGCTATCATATACAATTTTTACATGTCCTTTAATATTTATATAAGTACCATCACAAAGAACCGTAAGCATCTCATAATTTTCTGCTGGGATATTAGATACCATAGTAGATGTATATCCGTAGATGCCGGGTTCCAGTTCTTCAATAGTGGCAGTCCACTCAATCGGATTATAATGACGATAGATACCGTCGCCAATCGCCCATACAAAATATCCAACAATAAGAGTAATGAGCACACCGACTGTCAAAAACAAGATCTTTTCTCCAAGAGTGAGTTTTTCGTTATTACCATCCAAGTTCAACACCACTTTCATTTACAATATAGATGTCTAGTTTTACCGTATTATTTTCTAATTTTTATAGCGATGATACGTTATTTATTTACCGTTCGGAACTGCTTCTCCATAAAGTCGTCCCATTTCATACCGAGAGGATTACCGTCAACATCCACACAGTTGCCATCATCATCACAATAAACAGCAGGCTCTGTTGGCTTGCCATAAAATGGGATAGATTCCTTTGGAACAATTTGAATTTCTTTGTTAGGATCATAATTGAAATCGTGAGTCCCATCGCAAGCTACGATGTCTCCATCCGGCATTATGTAAACCGGCTTGAAGAATTTCTTGTTTGGATTATTTGATGTGTCAAAAGAGACTCCCACAATCTCATACTTGTCCCATATTGGATTTCCTACACTCGTATTCTTTGTTAGCGATTTTTTCCTGCTCATGTAATTCAAGTCCTTTCAACCAATAAGATGGACATTCATAAATTTTTTCAAGTGCGTTTACATCATAAAAGTGCTCTCGATCTCTTTTGTTGTAATCGTAATATCCAATAAACGACAGACCATAATTGCTTATTACAATGTTGTCTTTTAAAGGAATCGGACGCTCATCCATGACCTTGACCCAACCGAGAAAGTCTCCGCAAGATTCGGCGCAACTATCTCTTGTTTGCTTTCTATAAGCGCATACTTCTTTATGTAGACATTTACTGCAAATAGCCATTTTTCTCACCTCTTTCTAAAACATACATTTTAATCGTCAAAAATTTCTTCTCGCAGAACCGGTTCGTCGTGGCTCTCTACACGACTGCCGCATTCTGGACATTGTGTTTGATAAAATAAAATCACATCCAATGACTTCGCACTCAAAACACCTTCCGAATCAGACCAAAATTCACAACCACAACCACATTTAAAATGATATGCAAGTTCTTTTTGGGTCTGCTTATGTTGAATGATTTTAATCGCCATTATTCTTCTCCTTCGCCCAGACTCTTCAAGATTTTTTGAATCCTATAATACCTACCGAATAGTGTCTCAAAAATAGCTCTTAGCCACTCAAAAAATGTTGGTTTACCGAATACCTCATTGTAATCTGCAATATCGATTTGTTTTGCGGTTTCTCCACATTCAGGGCAAGTGTATCGCAACTCGAAATTAGCAGCTGTGGTATAATAGTCTTTGTAGATTGAATCAAATGTGTCGTCGGCATAAAAATCACAATGACAATAAGGACATTTAAACTCGATAGCAAATTTCTGAGGTTCTGGCTCATGGCCGTGCTTGACAATCTTAACAGCCATCTGGCACCTCCACGGTAAAAATAGTTTTAGTTGCTTCTTTCCAAGAAATAAACTCAGATCCAGCAACTTCCGCTCTACACCTATAGCACGCAATCACATTATTCTCAGGAATGTCCAAATCAGGATTTTCAAAAGAAGCCACTCGAATTTTAGTTGTACAACCACAGTTTTTGCAATGGAATACGATTACTGGATTTTTCAAACTATCAGTTTTATACATATCTGCACCTCAATCCACAAAAATCTTTTCTCTTGGAACTGCTGGAAAACAAGAAACGACTTGTTCTCCGCATTCTGGACATTTTGCTAGTTTTACGCCTGGCGCATATTCTCGTATAACGGAATAACTCGGAAATTTAATATCTTTGTCATCAGCCCAAAATATACATCCACATTTGCACGAAAACTTTGCAGCGTATCTCTTTTTCTTTGGAGCCCCTTTGTGTTGGATAATCATAATCATATCGTCTTACCTCAATCTGTAAACACAAACGATGTATTAAAGAAGTTCGACCCAATAATCATATTTTCCTCAGATAAAGCAACTTTGATAACTTCATCGTCTGTATGTGTCTCGTCATATTCTACTGTGTCGCAAACCTTATACATTTTGCCGTCTTTGTCCTGAAGTAGCATTCCCTCACCAAGTTTTAATGGAGTTGTTTTCTTTTCTTCTCGAATATGTGCTTTCATACAATCACCTTAATCAAATATCGTTAAACGTATCTATAATCCATCCAATAAGACTATTTAGTTTTTCTACAATCTTATAAAGGAAGTCCTTCAAATGAGGTTTTGGCTCAGGCATACTGCATGTAAATTCCGCAGGGCCTTCTCTTTTCGGGTAACTCGTTTGCATGGTATATACTTCATCGTTGTGAATGATTCCAATTTGAGTACAGTTATCGCCATTACAAATTTGAGTCTGATTTATTGTGATATTCCGTTTCATATATTTATTCCTCCCACCCACCCATAAAACATATTTACTCTAATTGTTCAAGTGCATATATCAAATACAAAATTAAAGTCTTTGTCTTCTCTTTTGTAAGTGTTGCAGAGCTCAGTTCCATATCGTGAGCATCACTATAATATGCAAGTTCAACAGCACCGTTTGAGACTATTACGCCAATATCTACGTTGTAAATTCCGTCTGTCGCTTGCAGGAAACCGATTTTATTTCCTTCCATAAATCCTCCGTAAAATTTACCTTTTACTTAATACCGTACTTTGCTTTAACCTTCTTCAGAGTCTCACTCTTATTGTGATAATCATCGCGAGCTGCCTGATAAGCGGTCATCTTCTCTGCAAGAACACGCTTTGCTTCGGCCTCTGCAACGTCAGCCTCTGCCAGCTCCTTGTTTAAAACAAAGCCGCTCGTCTTGATACCATCAATAAAACCATCCATGCGATCCTTTTTGACACTCTTCTCACCCATTGCACCAGTATCAGTGTTGAACATCTTTACAATAGAATCCTCGACACCAGCGATATTATAAACATAAAAATACTTAGCCATAATTTAGTTCTCCTCAATTTTTTCAAACTTATAAATTGTGTTTTCGGTCTGGACAATAACATTTTTCTTGTCACTTGAGATGTAGTAATCAACAACACAAGATGTATGCATTGCACCCGGATAGTCGTGTCCCTCATTATCTTTGATGTACAGGAAACCAGCTGATTCTCCACTCTTCAGACGCACAATCTTCATGGCCATGCCAATCCAAGTGGGATACCAGCCATCGTTTCGAGTGCGACCGGTTACCAGTGAGATTGCGTTCACTAGCTTGTACTGATTCTCCATAATCTCATCATCAATTGGATTCTTATGCGTTAGCGCAGCATTCGGCATCTTCTCAATTGTGCGAGTTAAAAGAAGCATGAAATGCATAAACGCATCATGTTTTTCTTCTCCAACATCGATTTCTGCGTACTTGCCCATCCGATACAGAAGCTCGGATGTATCAATTGTCTTTCCCATAATTCTCCCCATTACTGCTTTCCAGTACTTCCAAAACCGCCAGCGCCGCGTTCAGTTTCGTCCAATTCGGAAACTTCTTCAAAATCAGCCTGCCAGAACGGAACAACTGCCATCTGAGCAATGCGGTCGCCATGAGTAATCATTTGATGGATATTGGAATGATTATGTAGTGCCACAATATACTCTCCACGGTAATCCTGATCACAAATCCCTGTTTTGTTCGCAGGAGCAAGTCCCAGCTTGGTTGCCAGACCGCTGCGGGCGTAGATAGCCACATACCAGCCTTCCGGCGGAGCCATCCGCAGACCAGTAGACACCTTAACAGTCTCACCCGGCTGAATCACAATACAGCGATTGCCATCCTTATCGACCACTGTTGCGTCATCAAAACCGATATAGGCATAAAGATCTGCGCAAGCAGCATTTTTAGAGCCATAAGTCGGTAGATGAGCATCTTCGTGCAATTTGTTGATTTTAATGTTGGGGCGATACGGCATCCGACTCATGCCATAGCCAAGATTAGTAATTGCGTTTCCTAAATCCATATTATTTTCCTTTCTCTTCTGGAGTCCACCAAAGGACTGTTTTGCGTAGTGTGCTTTTCTTCATATCGATTACTCGCTGATTTGAACTGCCCATATATGGAAGGGAGATATCGCGTTTTTCTTGAATAAATGGGCCATCAACAAGGACATCAATGTTTGAAAGAATCTCATACGTTGGAGACAACATACCTTCATCATCATCATTTTGCGCTCTTCGTCTTAATTCTTTTAATATATAACCAGTCCATACCCAGATATCTTTTTTATCTCCAAAAAGCAACCGCACTTTCCAAATAATATGAGCTATGTCTGGTTCATTCTCCGGCAACATCGGATCTCCACCAGTGAGCGTAAGCCCTTGAATATAATCAGGTCGAAGTAAATCTACAATTTTATCAAGCGTTTCATCTGTGAATGGCTGACCACCATTCGGGTCCCATGTAGTAGGATTCTGACAGCCTGGGCAATGGTGATTACAACCCTGCACGAAAAGTGTGACGCGCACCGACGGCCCATTTGCTATATCACATGGAACGATTTTAGCGTAGTTCATCCTGAAAATTCTTCTCCTTTACTTTAGATTTGTCTCTTGTGAAAATTATTTGTTCTCCGTTACAGTCAACTTGTTTTTCATGGTCAATTACATGTCTTGCTTGTCCGTATGTCTTTCCCAAAAAGTCTGCCACCTCTTGTATTGTCCAAAACAAATACCTTCCGTCCATTGAATAGATTGGCTTAGCTGCGGGGTTATCTTTCCCTTTTCTCTTTCCTAAACTTGCTTGTCTTAGCTTTTCTATTTCTTCCGGTGTCTTTTTTCTCCCATACCATGGAAGTTCTGCCCCTCTTTTCCCATACCAATGGTTTTTCTCTCCAGACATCCATTCGCTTCGCATTTTACTTAAACGAGCTCTTGTTTCTTCTGAAATATTAGGGTGAATTCCTTTGTGAGCTTCAGAAGATTTCTTACACCATTCTTCACTACGTTTTTTCCTTTAAATGGTGATGGTTTTCCATACCAAGGATTATCTTCTCCTACCCATCTCCCCATTCGTTTATTTCGTTCGCTCATTTTATCTTTTTGTTCTTGAGTGTATGTAAGATGGACTCCATACATTGGATTATTCTCTCCTGCCATTTTCCCCTTCAAAGCATCTGACATTTTTTCTTTTGCTTCTTCTGTATGGTGCTTTCCATACATATGATTGTCTGGCCCAAACATCTGAACACCAAGACCGCCCGGCAAAATATTGTAAAATAATCTATCTTCTACTGCATTGTTTTCTTTTATCCAATAACGTTCTTTTTCGTTTAGTTCCTCATCCGAGTAGCACCATTCCAAAATCGTCGTTTTAAAGTTATTAAATCCATATTTATCAAATGTCTGTTTTAATATTTTTCCAGATCCTTTATAATATGGATCGAATTCTTTTGAATGATGTTGGCCTATATATTTTCTTCCGTCAACTAAATTTTCTGTAATATAAATATAACCTACTGGCTCAGATTCGGTTTTTAGCACATCTTTTGAGTCTATAAAATCACATCCTTTCAATTTTCATGTAGTTCATTTAAAACATCACCGTCCATAGACTCGCGCATACGATAATAAGAACATTCAATGCAACGACAGTCCACTTTACATATTTAAGTTTGATGTCGTACATTACAGTATTACGTAAGAAATCGTATAGAATTTCTTCGGAACGGATAATTGCTGCTGTAAGAATTAAAATAAAATACGATTTAACAAGCAGCCATGCAATCTCAGTCAGCATCGATTAACACCTCCTCGATAGGAATAATCTGACCATCTACGTAGTAGCACATCTGACCGTGCTCATTATAATAAGGAGACATATAGCCATTATACATCATGTAGTACATAATCCTTGTATCTCGCTCATACACAATTGGGGAATTTCCAAGTCGGTAGAAATATTTATACTCATCAACTGTTTCATTCCCATATGTATCAGTATCTGAACATCCAGTTAGCATAATCGCTGCTAAAAGTACGCATACGGCAGTATTTTTGAAAGTCTTAAACATACTTTTCCTTTCTAACAAAAGCGGAATTTTAATTATCATCTTCTAACGGTCTCCAACAATCTGGGTTTTCAATTTCATCGCAATCATGGTCAAACCATCGACCATCAAACGAGATAAATCCGACTGATGTATTGATTCTAACAAGGATCTATCGGAAGACGAAGCTCTCCAGCAAAAAGCCGAGGTTCAAAAGGAACTTGATGACGCTTTGGAAAAGGCTCTTCTCGAAGTTCAAGAGACCGACGCACAGGTTACAACAAAACTGAAAAAGCACTGGGATGGCGTCGAAAAGGTAATCGAGGAATTCAAGTCCGCTCTATCCGACGCAAAAGCCATCCTTTCTTCTTTCCTTTCCCTTCTCTCCACTTTAAATGACAAATCCAACAACGACCTCAAGATTTGGGGCGATGCTATGGGCAAAGTCATCGACAAGCGGATTAAAGCCCTGAATAAGCAGAAGGAAGCTCTGGAAGAAAACAACGAAGCCACCGAACGTGCTATTGAGCTTTCCAAGGCACAAGATGCTCTCGCCAGAGCCCAGCAACAGCGCACGACCCGTGTGTATACTGAGAATGGCTACGAGTGGCAGGCGAACGCCGAAGATGTGCGTACTGCACGCGAAGACCTTGCGGATAAGCAGCGCGAGTGGAATAAGAAGGATGCCGAAAAGGCTATTGACGACCAGATTAAGAAGTACAATGAGTTCAAGGACAAGTTGTCTGAGGTCATGGATGATATCGGCAAGAGCTGGGAGGATTACCAAAAAGAACTTGAGTACACCGCGCAGATCCAGAAGATGACTCTCACGCAGATGGAGGGATCACTGGACAGCTACCACAATAAGATCATTGCAAGTTTGAATACCGGCAGCGCGATCACCGGCATCCAGAATCTGATTACAAACCTCGAGTCGCTTATCAATACATTTACAAAGGTGAATAACCTGTATTCTGCGACTAAGACTGGTGAGTACAAAGATCTCGGCATAAAAGGTCTGTGGGATACGATAAAAGGATTCTTCGGTAAGGGAAAATCAGAGAATGTAAATAAATCATTTAAAGATACATTCGATGCCGCTAAAAAGGCATTCAATGCTGGTAAAAAACAGCTTACAGATACTGCAACTACTGGAGCAAATGATGTTATCAATGCAATGATCAACCAGATTAAAACTTCTGGAAACGGACTTGTTGAAACATTTGGCGGTATCTGGGAGAAAATCAAGCTTGGCGCTCAGAGCCTATTTAGCGGTTCCGGCGAAGGCGGCGGCATCGTTTCTACTGTTGTAAATGGATTTAAGGCTATCGGTAATGCTGTTAGTAAGAGCAAGATTGGTTCAACGATCCTTGGTGGACTTGGTAACGTTGGAACTGCAGTAGTTAGTGGCGGAGGTAAGTTGCTTGCTGGTGCTGGCAAACTTATTACAACAGCCGGAAGTGCTTTGGCCGCTGCTGGACCTTATGCGATTCCGATTGCCGCAGCCGCTGGTCTTGGTATTTATGGCGGCGTAAAATCAATGAAGAACCAGAAGGAAATCTGGTCAAATAAAGAAGATAGTTTCGGCAAGAAGGCTATTAAATCTGTTGCCTCTTACTTCTGGGATATTAGTCCAATTGGTACAATCGTAAATCTGTGCAAGGATATCTCCGGCAAGAGTAAAAAGACTGCTGAGAACACCAAGGATACGGCAAAAAATACTTCTGAAACCGCTGATAATATCAAAAAACAACAGAACGTAACAAATCTCACAATTAACGCTACACAGATCGTATCTAAAGAAGAGAACAAAGTCACCGACGCAAATGACAAAAAGAATGACGTAACCGGCAATGAAGGCCAAACTACTGCCAATAAAGATAAAACATTCAAAACGGCTGCTACAACTCTTACTGGTGCTGGTTTGGGCGCAGCTGCGGGTATGGCAATAGGTGGACCTGTAGGAGCATTGATTGGTACTCTTTTAGGAGGATTTGCTGGTTTCTTTTTGGGTCGTCACGCGAATGGTCTTAAATCTTCTAAAACGAATCATTTTGCAAACGTTGACGAAAGAGGTTCAGAACTTATTGTTCGTCAACCTGCTTCTGGTCGCTATACTTACCTTGAGACCGGCGATGGTGTTGTTCCGGCTGATATTACCTCTCGCTTATTTGAGATGGGTGGCAATCCAGACAAGTGGTTCAGCGATCAGTTGGCAAAGAATAGCTCCGCCTCTATGGTGCAAAGCCGTAGCTCCGGTGGTATTTCCCTGTCTATTGGTGATGTGAATGTAAACAATCCCGTTGGTGATAGCGATGCACTGGCTCGTGAGTTGGTAAATCGTCTGCCGAACAAGGTTGTACAGGAACTAAATAGACGTTAAGCAATGCATTAAGCAAAAATAAATACGAAGTATACTTAGCTCAGGGTGGGTTGGGTAGGTTGAGATCGAGTATACATTTATAAAGGAGGGACGAGATGTCACAAAACAGTCAAGATGCAATCGACGTGTTGAGCAAGGTCATCGTAGACACGATTGAAAAGAAACTCAACGATGCAAAGTTTGACAAATCGCAGACTGGCGTGGTAACTGCGGTGAATGGGAATACATACACGATATCCGTGTTTGGAAGCCAATACAACATTACTTCTGACCAGATTTATACGGTTGGACAGAGTGTTGTTGTGACTGCATTGCAGGGCGATATGAAGCGGCTGGTGTGTTCCCCCGATAATATTGGTACAATGAAAACAGTGGATAGCAAAGTCAACGTGGTTGGCAGTCAGCTGTCCACTTTTATTGATCTAGAATTTCAAAAAACGAGAATGCCATCATACTGTGTGCCACAAAAACTGAAGCTCAAAAGTATGCAGATATCCAGAACGAGAAGATCAATGCAGAACTCAAGAAGGATTGAAGGTGTGGCTCTATGAGCATTATTACATATTCTATGAAGAAGGACTGGAACAAGAAGCTGTCCAAGAACTTCTGTGCCTATGAATTTGCTTGCAATGACCGAAGCGATGAGTTCAAGGTAGCAACTGAACTAGTAGAGACTCTGCAGCAGATTCGTGACCACTTTGGAAAGCCGGTTCTAATCAGCTCTGCCTACCGTACTCCTGCATATAACATTTCAATCGGTGGCAGTTCTCGTAGTCAGCATTGTCTGGGCACAGCAGCGGATATTCACATCAACGGTGTTGACCCAATTCGTATTGCGCTATACGTAGCCTCACTCCCCTACTTCCAGAAGCATGGCGGTATTGGCTATTATAGTCGAGCACAGGTGACGGGTGGCTTTGTTCATGTTGATGTGCGTGAGACTCATAGCCGTTGGGTCAGTAAAAGTGGTACTGCATATCAGGTCGTGAGTAAAATCATGCCTACGATTCGTCAGGGCTCTAAGGACTGCACTGGCGGTGTGTCTTATGCTGTGACTGTATTGCAGCGGCATTTAGGCTTGAAGGTAGATGGCATCTTTGGCGCTGGCACAAAAGCTAAGCTGGTAGAATGGCAGAAAGCACATGGACTGGCTGCTGACGGTATTTGCGGAATGGCAACGTGGGGTTCGTTTTAATGGCGGACAACCAGAATACATTGCGTGCAGGAGACAAAATTAAATTAGACGGAGTATTATTTTCAAACAGCCAGACTCACTGCGGTATGCGCCGCCGGGGAGAATGGTTTATATATGATGGAAAACTAGTCAATGGTCGCTATCGAGTGACAAATCTCGAAAGCCGCATTGGCAAGTATCCAATTTCAGTAAATGTATCGGGCTATGTTGAGCCAAGCGATATTGAATTAGTTGACAATACGAATGGACATTGATATTATTATTCCAAGGAGTGATATCATGTCTATTGTTGTTCGTGGCTGTCATATTGGCGAAGGTAGACCCAAGGTCATAATTCCAATCGTTGAAAAAACCGAGTCAAAGATTTTAGAACGCGCATTTGAGTTTTCAAGGCTTCGTATTGACTGTGTGGAGTGGCGTGTTGATTGGTTTGAGCAATGCATGGATGCACATTCCGTGGTGTCTTGCCTACAAAAGCTTCGTGTAGCGCTAAAAGACAAGCTCTTGTTGGTGACGTTCCGCACTAAAGATGAGGGCGGCGAAGTGTCTTTAACCCACAAAGAATATTTGGATTTCATCAACACGGTAATAGACACCGACTGTGCCGACCTTATCGACATTGAGTTCTTTACAGCCGGAGATGATATTCGTGAACTGATAGACAATGCACATTCTTCTGGAGTTGTGGTTGTATGTTCAAGCCACGATTTCCAAAAGACACCTGATGAAAATGAGCTCGTTTCTCGTATGGTTAAAATGCAACAGGTTGGCGCTGATTTGCCAAAAGTAGCAGTTATGCCGCACGACAGCACGGATGTGTTGACTCTGCTGGCTGCTACGGTTGAAATGAAAGACAAATATTTTGCTACTCCTATTATTACAATCAGTATGGGTAGACTTGGTGTTGCCAGCAGATTGTGTGGAGAGGTATTTGGGTCTTCCATGACCTTTGCCAGCGCTGGAGATTCAAGCGCTCCAGGACAGATAGAGTTGGATGTTGTCAACGCAGTGTTAGACTCAATAGCAGAATAAAAAACAGATGGGGTATTGATCCTTAATTGGACCAGTACCCCATTTTTTAGCGTTTTATTTTTGTAACAAAAAGGCGCTGGAGAGTGCCCAGACGCCTTGAGAATCAAACACGGTTTTCAATTTTAATATAGGCTTGTTTGACTGTCACATCGGGCTCTTATTAAGACTCAAAATCGGATTTGACAATTATCTAAAATTGGTGTAGTAGTGGTGTAGTAGACAGAGTGGTTCACAATTATTATTCGATATATCATTCATTTTAAGAAGATTTTAAGCGAGATGGTAATTTTTTTGTAATTTATTTTGTTAACTTTTTATGTCCTGCCCCGCCGGGCTGCCGCAAACATTATTTCCCTTTTTGTACCCGGTATGGTATACTGGCTATGAATATGCTGCCACAGGCAGAAAAAAGGAGTTTAGGATACGGTATGAAAACAAAATTGGGTATTATGGGCTGCGGATTTCTGGGCAACATCGTGGCTGACGCGTGGAAGAAGGGTCTGCTGCCGGACTACGAGCTGGTGGGCGTGACCAGCCGCACCCGCGCTTCGGCTGAAAAGACCGCCGCCAACGTCGGCTGCGCCGTCTGCGAGGATATGGACGCGCTGCTGGCACTTGAGCCGGAGTACATCGTAGAGGCGGCCTCGGTGGAGTCGGTGCGCGCTATGGCCATCCCGGCGCTGAAGCGGGGCGTCAATCTGGTCATTCTGTCCATCGGTGCCTTTGCAGATCTGGATTTCTACGCACAGGTCAAGGCAGCTGCCGTGGAGGGCGGTGCCAAGGTGCACCTGGCCAGCGGTGCTATCGGCGGCTTCGACGTGCTGCAGACTGTCACCCTGATGGCACAGGCGCAGGGCCTGCCGGAGACCGCCGGCATCGAGACCCATACCGGTGCAAAGGGCTTCCGCAACACCCCGGTGTGGGCAGAGCATCTGCTGACCGACACCGAAAAGACCACCGTGTTCACCGGCAATGCAAAGCAGGCCATTGCCACCTTCCCCCGCCGGGTGAACGTGGCTGTGGCTACCTCTCTGGCCACCACCGGCCCCGAGATCACCGGTGTGACCATGCACTCCGTGCCCGGCTGGGTGGGCGACGACCACTGCATCACTGCCGAGATCGAGGGCGTGAAGGCTGTGGTAGATATCTGCTCTTCCACCAGCGCCATTGCGGGCTGGAGCGCCGTCTCCCTGCTGCGCAATCTGGCCTCGCCCGTCTGCTTCTACTAATATAAGGAGGAGTCCGTCATGTTTGAAAAGCTTGTTGCCATTGAGCCTGTCAGCCTGATCCCCTCTGCCGAGGAGGAGCTACACCGCTACGCCAAAGAGGTGGCGCTGTACCGGGACGTACCTGCCAGCGATGCCGAGATGGTGCGCCGCATCGGGGACGCCGACGCCGTGCTGCTGAGCTACACCTCTCGCATGGGCAAGGAGGTCATTGCGCAGTGCCCCAACATCCGCTATATCGGCATGTGCTGCAGCCTGTACTCTGAGGAGAGCGCCAACGTGGATATTGCCTACGCACGCACCCGGGGCATCAAGGTGCTGGGCATCCGGGATTACGGCGACCGCGGCGTTGTGGAGTATGTTCTGCACGAGCTGACCGGCCTGCTGCACGGCTTTGGGATGCCCATGCTGCGGGACGAGCCGGTGGAGATCACCGGCCTGAAGGTGGGCATCGTGGGGCTGGGCGTTTCCGGCCGGATGATCGCCGATGCGCTGCAATTTATGGGCGCAGAGATCAGCTACTTTGCCCGCAGCGCAAAGCCGGATGCCGAGGCTGCCGGTATGACCTTTAAGCCCCTGCCCCAGCTGCTGGCAGACAGCGAGGTGGTGTTCACCTGCCTGAACAAGAACGTGCTGCTGCTGGGCGAAAATGAGTTTACCCAGCTAGGTGCAGGCAAGGTACTGTTCAACACTTCCATCGGCCCCGGCTTTGACTCCGCTGCGCTGGAAAAGTGGCTTGATCTGCCCGGCACCCGCTTCTTCTGCGACACCCGCGCCGCCGCAGGCCCCGTGGCCGAGGACTTCTTTGCCCGGGAAAACGTGCGCTGCGCCAATGTGTCCGCAGGCCGCACCAAGCAGGCCTTTGTGCTGCTGAGCAAAAAGGTGCTGGACAACATCCGCACCGCACTGGGCGAATAAGCGGTGCGTTTGCGCAGCCTGTTTTTCTTGCATCTTTTCCCCGATTGTGGTATGCTTTCTAGTATAAAAAGGGAGCCCGTGCAAGCGGGCTGAGAGTGGGCTGTATTGCCCTGACCTGTGACCTGATTTGGATCATGCCAACGTAGGGAGATAGCGCTTTTATCTGCGGATATGTCTTTGCGGGCATATCCGCATCTTTGCTGCAAAGGAGCATTTTACCCATGAAAACTGCATTGACCATTGCCGGCAGTGATTCCAGCGGCGGCGCCGGAATTCAGGCCGATATCAAGACCATGACCGCCAACGGCGTGTTTGCCATGAGCGCCATTACCGCCCTGACCGCACAGAACACCACCGGTGTGACTGCCATTTTTGACACCACGCCGCAGTTTCTGGCACAGCAGCTCGATGCCGTGTTCACCGACATCTACCCGGATGCGGTAAAGATCGGTATGGTATCCTCTGCCCCGCTCATCGGCACCATTGCCGAGCGGCTGCACTTCTACGGCGCAAAGCATATCGTGGTGGACCCTGTGATGGTGGCCACCTCCGGCGCAAAGCTGCTACAGGACGATGCTGTGCAGGCACTGACCGAAAAGCTGCTGCCACTGGCTGAGGTGCTTACCCCCAACATCCCGGAGGCTGAGATCCTGTCCGGCATGAGCATTGCAAACGCTGCCGACATGGAGGCCGCTGCCCGCACCATCAGCGAGCGCTACGGCTGCGCCGTGCTGTGCAAGGGCGGCCACCAGATCAACGATGCCGACGACCTGCTGTGGCAGGGCGGCACCGGCAAGTGGTTCAAGGGCAAGCGCATTGCAAACCCCAACACCCACGGCACCGGCTGCACCCTGTCCAGCGCCATTGCTTCCAATCTGGCCAAGGGGTATGACCTTGACACCGCCGTAGAGCGCGCCAAGGCCTACATTTCCGGCTGTCTGTCTGCCATGCTGGACTTAGGGCACGGCTCCGGGCCCATGGATCATACCTTCAACCTGAAGGGAGATTTTGTCCGTGACTGACCTGCCCTTTGTTTCGGCGCTGGTGCAGTCCGACCTGCCTGTGTGGGAGCAGTGTTTGCAGACCGAGTTTTTGCAAAAGATGGAAAACGGCATCCTGAGCGAGGACTGCTTTAAAAGCTACCTTGTGGAGGACAGCCTGTATCTGCGGGAGTACGCCAAAATTTTTGCTTGGGGCATGACCAAGGCTACCACCATGGCTGCCATGCGCACTTACTATTCCCTGCTGTCCTTCGTGCAGGAGAACGAGGACCTGACCCGGCTGCGGTATCTGGAGCAGTACGGTCTGCGGGAAGCTGATATCCAGTCCCTGCCCCTGCGCCCGGAAAGCCGCGCCTATCTGGACTGCATGATCGACGCTGCCCGCACCGGCGAGGGGGAAGCTGAGTGCCTGATGGCCTGCCTGCCCTGTATGCTGAGTTACGGGTGGCTATTCCAGAAGCTTTTGCAGCGCTCCCCCGCCGTAAAGGACACCTACTACGGCGCACTGGTGCTGGACTACGCCGGTCCCGGCTACGATGCCGCCTGCCGTGCATGGGCAGAGCGCGCCGAGGCGGCCTGCACCGGCCTTTCGCCGGAGCGTGCCGCCCGCTGCCGTGCGATCTTCCGCGCCTGCTCGGAGCACGAGCTGCGCTTCTGGGAGATGTGCGCCGCACCCCGGACGGATATTTAAGAATAAATATAGAGAACCCGGAAGGTCTGCGGACTTTCCGGGTTCTCTTCTTATAAAATCTTTATCGCAGCACCGAGAGTTCCTCGATGCCGTAGCGCTGCATCAGGGCGATGGCCGCCGGGGTGATCTCCTCGCCGCTGACCGCCACAGGGATGGCGGGCGGGCAGGACACCGTAGGCATGGCGCACACCCGCCCCAGCGCCTTGTGCACCGGGATGCGTACCTGTGCGCCCAGCACCGCCTGCCGGATGGTACAGCGCTGCACCGCCTGCTGCTGCAAGGCGGCAAACTCCCCTGCCCGGTTCTCGGGGCGGGGCAGTACGGCAGGCACAGCAGCCAAAAGCTGTTCCAGCGTAGCTTGCAGGCGCGTGTAGTCCTGCGGCGGGTTTTCCGGGGTGAACATCAGCACCACATAGCGGGGGTCGGCATACTCGCACTCCAGCTGTGCGCGGCGCAAAGCATCTGCCAGCGCTGTGCCGGTGCAGCCAAGGGCAGCGGCGTCCAGCGTAAGCTTCATCGGCTCCTGCTGTGCCCCGGCAACTGCCAGCGGCACCGGACACTGCCGCGCCGCTGCGGCCTTATTCAGGCTGCGGCGCAGACCTTCCAGCGCCACGCAGCACTGCACCAGCCGCCGGGGATAGTCCCCTGCCAGCACCGCGTTGCAGGCATCCAGCGACTGCAAAATGAGGTAAGAGGGGCTGGTAGAGCCGAACAGCGCCAGCGCGCCCCGCACAGCCGCTTCGTCCTGCACAGGGGCATCGTGCGCCAGATGCAGATACGCACCGCCGGTGACCACCGGCAGGGTCTTGTGGGCAGAGTCGCAGCACATGGCCGCACCCTGCGCGATGGGGTGACAGTTCTGCGGCAAAAAGCGCAGATAGGCGCCGTGGGCGTTATCCACCAGCAAAGGCACGCCCTGCGCCCGGCAGACCGCCGCCAGCGCCGGAATATCCTGCACCCCGCCCAGATAATCCGGGCTGGTGACGTATACGCCAAAGGGGCTTATCCCCTGCTGTGCCAGCGCGTGCAAAGCCCCTGTCAGCGCTTCGGCTGTGACGGGGCAGCTGCACAGTGCACCCTCTGCCTGCGCAGACGGCCAGAGCCAGCGGATATCAAAATCCAGCAGCGCCGCCGCATACAGCAGCGCCTTGTGGGCGTTGCGGGCGGCCAGCAGCACCGGGCGCTTACCGTTTTGCGGTGCGCCTTGCAACGCCAGAAACAGCATGGCGCGGATGCACTGGGACGAGCCCTCGGTGCTGTAATAGCTGTGCGCCGTACCAAACAGCCGGGTGGCGTTGGCTTCGCTTTCGGCAATAATGCCCTCCGGCGCGTAAAGCTCGTCCGCGCCGCAGATCTCGGTGATATCCAGCGGCTCAAAGCCTAAAAGGCTCTGCCCCTTGTGGCCGGGCATATGCAGCCGGGCGGTGCCGGACTGTGCATAGCTGCGCACAAAATCCACGATGGGGGTGGTCATGCTCATTCGCAGGCTTCGCCGTCAGCGCAGGCGTTGCAGGTAGAGCCCAGCTCAATAGGCACCTCGATGCCCTTGGCTGCCAGTTCCTGATTCTCGGCTACCTTGATCATGATGGCGCACTCCATGCGCTTTTTGAACAGCTCGCAGCCGTACTCATACACGCCGGTAATGCTGCCGGTGGCGTGGTAGGAGTTGGCAGCGCAGCCGCCGGAGCAGTACAGCTTTGCCCAGCAGTCCTGACACTCCTTGCGGGCGTAGGCGTTGCAGTGCTTGAACTCATCCCGCACAGCGGTGTTGGTAACGCCCTTCCAGATATCGCCCAGCAGGTACTTGGGGTCGCCCACGAACTGGTGGCAGGGGTACAGATCGCCCCAGGGGGTAACAGCCATGTACTCGGTGCCGGAGCCGCAGCCGGAGATGCGCTTATAGATGCAGGGGCCGCCGGTCAGGTCGATCATGTAGTGGTAGAAGGTAAAGCCTCTGCCCTCGCGGTCGCGCTTGATCATCTCCTTGGCAAGGATCTCGTACTGCTCCTTCAGGATGGGCAGATCGGCCTCGGTCAGGGCGCTGGGGTCGCTGGGGTCGCAGACCACCGGCTCCATGCTCAGCTCGGTAAAGCCGAGGTCTGCCATGTGGAAGATATCGTTGGTGAAGTCGGTGTTAAAGTGGGTATAGGTGCCGCGCATATAGTAGTTCTTGTCGCCGCGCTTTTTCACGAACTCCTGGAACTTGGGCACGATGCGGTCGTAGCTGCCGTTGCCTGCGCAGTCCACACGGAAACGGTCGTTGACCTCCTTGCGGCCGTCCAGACTCAGCACCACGTTGTGGCACTCCTTGTTGCAGAAATCGATAACGTCATCATCGATCAGCACGCCGTTGGTGGTCATGGTAAAGCGGAAGTTCTTGTTGTGGATCTTCTCCTGCTCGCGGCAGTAGGCCACCAGCTTTTTGACCATATCAAAGTTCATCAGCGGCTCGCCGCCAAAGAAGTCCACTTCCAGATTGCGGCGGGTGCCGCTGTTCTCGATGAGGAAGTCCATGGCGCGCTTGCCCACCTCAAAGCTCATCAGGGCGCGGTCGCCGTGGTAGCGCCCCTGCGAGGCAAAGCAGTAAGAGCAGCTCAGGTTGCAGCTATGGGCAACGTGCAGGCACAGAGCCTTTACCACGGTGTTGCGGTTCTTGAAGTCAAAAGCCATGTCCTTATAGACATCCGGGCTCCACAGCTTGCCGTTTTCCTTCAGGCTGGTCACGTCGTCGATGCACTGGCGCAGATCCTCCTCGGTCACGTCCGGGCGGCTGCCGTATTTTGCCAGCATGGCGGCAACGATCTCGTCTGCGGTATGCTCCGGGTACATGGCGATGACATCGTAGGCCACCTCGTCCACAACGTGCACCGAGCCGCTGCAGGTGTCCAGCACGATGTTATAACCGTTCAATTGATACTGATGTACCATGTTTTACTCCATTCCAGTTTGATACACAAAAAAATGCCGCCCGGCAAAGGCGGCATAGGGTTTGCAGAAATTACTTGTTGCTGTTCTCGCACTGCTGGTTAGCCACGCCGCAGGAGGTCTTGCAGGCGGACTGGCAGGAAGTCTGGCACTCGCCGCAGCCACCGGTCTTAACGCTCTTGGTCAGGTCACGAGTAGCAATAGTCTTAATACGCTCCATGATAGAAACCTCTCTAACTCTCAAAAATTTATCGCGCCGGACATAGTTCCGGTACGCTTTTATCTTGTAATAGGATATCACGCAGCGCGCCTTTTGTCAAGATTTTTTCGCTAAGCCTTTTCACCCGCCCATGGGCTGGTAGCGGGTAAGCACCGTGTGCAGCCCCAGTTCCCGGGCGCGCGCCAGTAAGTACCGGTAGCGGCACAGCAGCGCCTGCCGCTCGTAGATGCGCTGCTCGATCAGGTCCGTATCCACCTCCATATCAAACATCATCTCGTTGCGCTTCAAACAGAACAGGCATTCCTTCAGCTCCTCCTCCAGTTCCGGATGGTAGCGCTCGTGCTCGGTATCCCGCGGGACGCGGGGCGAAAGCAGGGTCTGGGCATTCTGTGTGATTCGTTCCGGCATAGGCATCCTCCTTCTGGTGCTTTGTAAGGTTTTGTACCTTCCAGTATAGGCGGTGCGGTGCGCAGAACCTGCCGAAGCGTGGCAGCGCTCCGGCATAGATTATCCGGCGCTGCTGCGGCATTTTCCAAAAAAGTACAACTTTTTTCAAAAATATGCTTGACAACTCCGGGCTTTTCCCGTATAATAGCACACGTTGAGCGGCTCACCCCGCAAAATACAACAGAATATTGGGGATTTGCATAGTGGTAGTGCGGTAGACTCTGACTCTACTTGTGGGAGTTCGATTCTCTCATCCCCAACCAGACTAAAGCCATCTGAGGAAGCTCAGGTGGCTTTTCTGTTTGTATGATTCCGCGCGGAAAAACTATTATAGATAGAGCGAACCCGGAAAGTCCGCAGGACTTTCCGGGTTCGCCTTTTCACGGGAAATATAAATTTACAGAATGGTGATGCGGCCTGCGCCGTAGGGCTGCTCGTAGTTGAGCAGGTAGCCGGGGTATGCGGCCAGCGGGCTGTTGGCGCTGGACAGGTGCGGCAGACCCGCAGCATCTGCGCCGTCAAAAATCATAGCGTAGGTAGACATGACCAGATAATCCTCGGACACATAGTCCTTGATCAGCTCTGCGCCGTCAAACATGGCAAAGCCATCGCCCAGATTGCGCAGGGTGTAGTTCATGCCGGCCAGTGCGTAAGTAGCACCCGGGTCCAGCGGCAGATAGCTGCCGGAGGCCTTATCGTAGATCTTCACGTTCTGCACGCGCGGGGTGCCGGTGGCGCTGCCGATCCAGACGTTCTTCTCGTCGGTCTGCACTGTGTTGGGGATATCGGTGTGGATCTCGTAGGTAGCACCGGCCACCTGCAGGAAGCCGCCGTTCTCCTTGCCGTCCTCGCCTGCAAAGCGGGCTGCAAACTCCAGTGCGTCCTGGATCTGCTTGCCGGTGACCGACATCAGGCAGGCCACGTTGCCAAAGGGGCTGACCTGCTTGCAGGTCTTGAAGGTCCAGTCGCCTGCGGGCACATCGGCGCGGATGCCGCCGCCGTTCATGATGGCCACATCACAGTGCAATTTTTCCACCTCGTTGAAGTAGGTGTAGATGCCGTCAGCCACAAAGTCGCCGAGGTTTGTCTCGGCAGAGCGGATGCGGCGCTTGCCGGTGGCGGGGTCAGAGACGTAGAAATCGCTGTCGCCCACAGCGATCTTCTCGCCCAGCATATCGTCCACGGTGTTCACCCAGCCAGTCTGCATGGCGGCGATGCCTGCGTCCATGCCCTCGTGGGTGGGGATGAGCTTGGTGGTAATGGTGCCGTCCGCAGCGATGGTCATCTCGCCAACGTTGGCAAAGTAAGAGCCGGTCTGGGTCAGGGTGACAGCCTTGCCGGAAGCATCCTGCACCTGCTTGTTCTCCATTACGGTATGGGAGTGGCCGTCGATAAAGGCGTCAAAGCCGCTGGTGTGGGCAATGACTTCCTCACTAGTCCACGGAGAGGAAGAGGGATCTACGCCCAGATGGCCCAGACCGATGACCACATCTGCCAGAAGCTTTGCCTTATCAATGGCCTTCTGCACGGCGTCATAGAGCTTTTTGCCGTCCTCGCCGCCCTGAATATCGTAGATGTACTTGCGCTGTGCCTTATCCATAAAGTAGGCCGGGGTGGACTTGGTAAAGGTCTCGGGGGTGGTCACGCCCACAAAGGCGATGCGTCTGCCGCCGCGCACGAACACCTTGACGGAGGGCAGCACACGCAGCGTAGTGCGCAGGTCTACCCAGTTACAGGACAGGTACGGGAAATCGGCTTCCTTCATGATGGCCTTGGCACGGTCCATGCCGTAGTCAAACTCGTGGTTGCCGGGGGTGGCGACATCGTAACCGGCAGCGTTCATCAGCTTGATGATGGAAGCACCCTCGTCCATGGAGCCGTAGGCGGTGCCCTGCACATGGTCGCCTGCATCCACCAGCAGCACATCCTTGCCGGCGTTCTGATAGCTCTGCTTCAGGTCGGCAATGGCAGCGTAGGTCAGCTTGGGGCTCTGCTTGTCGATGTAGGTATGGACATCGTTGGTGTACAGGATGGTAACGTCAGACTTGTCACCATACCAGCAGGCCGATGCGGCAGGCGCACCGATGGCCATGGATGCAGCGGCAGCGGTCACACCAGCAGCCTTTAAAAAGCTGCGACGGGAAATAAGTTGTTTCACAGGAAAACGACCTCCTTTTATCTTTGGCGTATCGCATTTGAGGCAGGCTCTTCCCTCCTGCCCTTTCAATAGCTCTAGCATAGCACAGAACGCCGCCGCAGACAAGCCAAAATCATTCTTTTGGCACAAATTATTTTCACGTTCCGCTTTATTTTAACATATATTGTACCATTTTTACACAAATCCCATGCAAAAAAGACCTCCCCGTGCCCTGTCGCAGAGCAGCGGAGAGGTCTTTTTTAGGGGGGTGTTGACCCGTTGCCGGATCTATCGGAGGAGAGGGAAATATCAGATAGCGTTATACTCCTTGAGGAACTTCTCAAGGTCGGTGCCCTCGATCTTCTTCAGAGCTTCCTTCAAAGCCAGACGCGGGATCAGCGGCAGATCCATGTCGGTGATCTTCTTGCCGTCGCGCAGCTTCACGGTGGCATCGATCAGAGCGCGCACATCGTAGGTGCTGCCCCAGACCTCGGGCACGCCGCGGTCAATGTTCAGCAGGGTGTACACAGCCTCCATACCGGTGCGCATGGAGTACTCGGTGGTGAAGATGGTGTCGCGGGCGGTCTCGGCAAACTGGCCAAGGAAGGCAAAGTTCACAGCACCCTCGGGCACAACATCGGGACGGTCGCCCATAGCACGGGGCATGAAGAAAGCGTCGATATAGGGCATCATCACAGGCACGGTGTTGGCGCTGTGCTCTGCCAGCTCCGCAATCTGATCCTCGGGCACGCCGATGTGGTACAGCCACTCCATGCAGATCTCGCGGCCGGTGCACTCGCGCATGGGCTTCTTGACGTAATCGCCGGGCTTATCGCTGAACAGGCCGTACACCCAAACGCACAGCTGGTTCTTGGGCTGATCCTTGAACTGCTGCTGACGGTTCAGCGTCCAGCTGAGCAGCCAGCTGGAGTCCTTGACGGTGACGATGCCGCCGGTGACGGTATGGCCGCTGAAGGGGTCGCGCTTGCAGATCTTGCGGATATACTGAGGGATTTTGTCGTCCAGCGTGGTGATGGTGGCGCTCTCCCAGTTGCTCAGTTCCGGCTCGGAGCAGAACTTTTCCGGGTGACCGAAGGAGGGGTCCTGTGCGGCGATCTTCTTCCACAGATCCCAGCCGTTGCCGGGCTGGATGGTGGGGTCGAAGCCGGTAGCCTTATCCTGTGCACCCACGGTGCAGCTTTCCACGCAGCCGCCGTTGGTGATGAACAGCAGATCGTTCTCGGTCAGGTCGATGTTGGTGGTCTCGCCCTCGTGCTCCACGGTAACAGAGCTTGCCAGCTTGCGGCCCTTCTGGATGTCGAACTTCACATCCGTGACCTTGGTATTGTAGTGGAACTGCACGCCGAAGCTTTCCAAATAGCGCACCATGGGCAGGATAATGGATTCGTACTGATTATAGCGGGTAAAGCGCAGGGCGGTAAAGTCCGGCAGACCGCCGATGTGGTGGATATAGCGCTTGAGGTACAGCTTCATCTCCAGAGCGCTGTGCCAGTTCTCGAAGGCGAACATGGTGCGCCAGTACATCCAGAAGTTGGAGTTGAGCACCTCGTCATCGAAGAAATCGGTGATCTTTTTATCCTGCAGCTGCTCGTCCGGGGTAAAGAACAGCTTCATGATCTCCATGGCACCCTTATCGGACAGGCCGAATTTGCCATCGGTGTGAGCATCCTCGCCGCGGTTGACGGTGGCACGGCACAAGGAGAAGTTGGGGTCCTCCTTGTTCAGCCAGTAATACTCGTCCAGCACGCTGGCACCCTCGGTCTCCAGAGACGGGATGGAGTGCAGTAGATCCCACATAACTTCGAAATGGTTGTCCATCTCACGGCCGCCGCGCATCACATAGCCGATATCGTACTTGTAGCCATCGCAGGCACCGCCGGCCAGTGCGTTCTTTTCAAACACATGGACGTGCTCGCCCTTCATCTGACCGTCGCGCACCAGATAGCAGGCAGCGGTCAGCGCAGCCAGACCGGAGCCGATGATATAAGCGGATTTATGATCCACGCCCTCCGGCTTTTTGGGGTGTGCAAAAGCTTCATAATTGCCACTGGAATAGTACATAAAAAAGCCTCCCTGCTTCAAAAATATCTTTTCACAGCCTTCATCGTGCTGTTCTCTATGGCAACAGTATACCCCGCAAAGTGAACCGGAACAACAAACAAACTTTGCCCGGTGTATAGATTTTTTACATCCGCCCTCATTTGCTGGAAATGCGTACAAATTGTGACATAAAGCGCAGCGCAAAATCATTTAAAACACTCCCTCAAAAGTGCAATGCCGGGCAGCCCGCAGGCTGCCCGGCATTGCACTAATTTAAAATAATTTTCCGCTATTCATGCCCAGAGCATAGCGGCGGGCATTCAAAATCGTCCCCGCGCAAAAAGAGAGCCGCCACACAAGGTTCTGTGCAGCGGCTCTCCGGTGGATTTTAGTTCATCTGTTCCAGAGCCTTTTTCAGGTTCTTTGCAATCTGGTCCGGGCAACTGGTGCTGCGGAAGCCGCACAGCGTGCCGTCCAGACGGGCAATGGCATCCTCTGCCTTCATGCCGGTAAGCAGCTGGCAGATGCCCTTCAGGTTGCCGTTGCAGCCGCCGACGACCTCAATGGAAGCAATGGTGTGGTCATCGTTCAGCACAAAGTTGGTCTGCTTGGAGCAGGTACCCTTGTTCGGGAAGGAAAATTCCTTACTCATGGTCTTTACGTCCTCTCTTTTTTACGTTTTTCGGCGATGGCGCGCAGCTGCGCTGCGGCTTCGTCCGGTGCGGTACAGGTACCGATGGGGTGGGGGTGCTTGTGGTTGCGGCCATGGAAGTCCGTACCTGCGGTCGCCACAAGGCCGTACTGCTTGCACAGAGCAAGGCACTCGGCGCTATCCTCCGGGCTGTTGCTGGGGTGGTACACCTCTATGCCGTCCACTGCGCCCTCTGCTGCCAGCTCCCGCAGCAGGGGCATACTTTTATACACCGTGGGGTGCGCAAACACCACCGCGCCGCCGCTTGCCTTGGCGGTAGCCAGCACCTGCCGCACCGGCAGATACTCCGGCGAGTGCAACACGATGCCCCGGGGGTTCCACCCGAACAGCTTGTGGTAGGTCTCGCCGTAGATGCTGCCATCGGTCAGACCCAGCAGTTCCAGTGCCTGCATCAGCCCGCTTTTGAACAGCACCCCGCTGGCCTTTGTGGTCTCCCATGCAAGGTCGGTGGTAAACTGCGGGTACAGCTGCTCCAGCTCCTTTGCGCTCTGCAAAGCGCAGGCGTTGCGGCGCTCCTTCATGATGGCGCAATGCTCCCGCAGCGCCGGGCAGTCCACGTCCGGGTAGTAGCACAGCAGGTGCACCCGGTGCTGGCGCTCAAAGTCGTAGCCGGTCAGCTCCACGGCGGGGATCAGCTCTACCCCGTCCTGCCCGGTGTGGGCATAGGCGTACTGGGCGCTGAGCAGGGTATCGTGGTCCGAAAGGGCGATGGCGTGCAGCCCGGTGCGGGCAGCGATGGACGCCAGCCGCTCGATGGGCACAGCACCGTCTGAGCAGGTGGAATGGATATGCAGGTCACAGGACATAGCGGGTTACTTCCTTAGTGCTTATAGAAATTGATCAGGCAGCCATCAGCCAGGATCTGGCGCTCGTCGGTGGTGAGCGGAGCCATGTACAGCTCAAACTCCTTGACGGTATCGCCCAGAACGTAGGCCTTGATGTTCTGCAGGTCGCCCTTGAGTACTTCCCGCACATTGGGGATGAGCACATAGTCCCCCAGACCAAAGGGGGTGGCACCTGCCAGCTGCAGGGGCAGCATACCCCAGTTGATGAGGTTAGAGCGGTAACGCTTGGTAGCGTACTCGGTTACGATATTGGCACCGGCACCCAGCACACGCTGGCAGCTGGCGGCCTGCTCGCGGGCAGAGCCGTCGCCGGGCTTGACCGCAAAGATGGTAGAGGCAATCTGGATATCGTTCCAGTTCAGCTGCTCGCAGCCGGGCACGGCGTTCACCTTTGCCAGCAGAGCAGCATCCCCTGCACCGGCACGGCGGGCGTTCTCTTCGGCCTGCACAGCCTTGGCGCGGCCCACATACTCCGGGTCCTTGCGGCTGAGGGTGAACTCGGCCAGACCCAGGGGGTTAGAGCGGTAAGAAGAGGTCTCACCGGAGGGGATCAGCTCGTCGGTGGTGGTGACGGGGTCGGTGATATAAGAAGCCACCTTCAGCAGCAGGTTGTCGCCCAGCGGTGCGATCTCCGGCCAGTCCTTGATGTTGGGGCCGAACTTGAGCAGGGCGTCGTAATCGCCTTTGCCAAAGCCCTGATACACGCGGGTGTCGTAGCTGGAAGCATCGTACTGGTACTCCGGCACGGTGGGATCGTAATCAACGTCGGTGGCAGGGGTCAGGATGCCGCCGTTTGCGGTGGTGGCTGCAATGCTGCGGGCATCCATCAGTGCCACACCGGACAGCTGGCCGCTGCCGGGCTTGGAGCCCTCGCGGCTGGGGAAGTTGCGGGTGGTGTGACGGATGGACAGTGCACCGTTGGCGGGCACATCGCCTGCGCCGAAGCAGGGGCCGCAGAAGGCGGTGCGGATGGTAGCGCCGCTAGCCATCAACTCGCCAATGACGCCGGTGCGCACCAGTTCCATCATGATGGGCTGACTGCCGGGGTAAACGCTCAAGGCGTAGTCGCCGCAGCCGCCGGTGTGACCCTTGAGGATGGAAGCAGCCTCGTAGATGCTGTCGTATAGGCCGCCTGCGCAGCCTGCAATCACGCCCTGATCCACACGCAGCTTACCGTTTTCGATCTTGCTGCACAGATCCAGCTGCACATCCTTGCGGCCGATCAGCTTCTGCACATCCTGTTCGCAGGCGTGGAGGATGTCCTCCAGATTTGCGTTCAGCTCCTCGATGGTAAAGGCGTTGGAGGGGTGCATGGGCAGGGCGATCATGGGACGGATGGCAGAAAGATCCACCTCCACCACACCATCGTAGTAGGCGAGGTCAGCCGGTGCAAGCTTTTTATAGTCTGCTGCACGGCCGTGCACTGCCAGAAAACGCTGGGTGACTTCGTCGGTCTCCCAGATGGAGGACAGGCAGGTGGTCTCGGTGGTCATGGCATCAATGGCGTTGCGGGTATCCTGCCGCAGGGAAGCAATGCCGGGGCCCACAAACTCCATGACCTTGTTCTTGACGTAGCCGCTCTTGAACAGCTTGCCCACAAGGGCAATGGCGACATCATGGGGGCCGCAGCCCGCCGGCAGACTGCCGGTCAGGTAGATGGCCACCACGCCCGGGCGGGCAACATCATAGGTGCGGCCCAGCAGCTGCTTTGCCAGCTCGCCGCCGCCCTCGCCGATGGCCATGGTGCCCAGTGCGCCGTAGCGGGTGTGGGAGTCCGAGCCAAGGATCATTTTGCCGCAGCCGGCAAAGCGCTCGCGCATATACTGGTGGATGACTGCCATGTGCGGGGGCACAAAGATACCGCCGTACTTTTTGGCAGCGGACAGGCCAAAGCGGTGGTCGTCCTCGTTGATAGTGCCGCCCACAGCGCACAGGCTGTTATGGCAGTTGGTAAGCACATAAGGGATGGGGAACTTTTCCAGCCCGGAAGCACGGGCGGTCTGGATAATGCCCACAAAGGTGATGTCATGGCTTGCCATGGCATCAAACTTGATCTTCAGGTTCTCGGCATCGCCGCTGGTGTTGTGTGCCTGCATAATATTGTAGGCCATGGTACCGGTCTTAGCCGCGGCAACGGCAGCGGCATCAAAGCCCTTTGCTGCCAGTGCTGCGGGTGCATTGCCATCTGCGGGCACCCACTCTCCGCGCGCATAGTACGCACCGCCGGTGCTGCATTTGATCATATCCAACATCTCGATTCGCCTCTCTTTTTGTATTTTCCCGCCCGCCGCAATTGCGGGCATTGCCCCGGCAGTGCGGCTATTCATCCCGAAAACAGCCGTCCCCTTAGCCTTCACCCCTTGGGGGAAGGTGGCGCACAGCACCGGATGAGGGGTATTTCTTGGCAACAGCACCCTCATCAGTCGCCTGCGGCGACAGCTTTTCAAAGACTTATAACCCCTGCCCTGTTACGGCAAAAGCCGTATTTAATTTTTATTATAGCATGAAAGGGCGAAAAGAAAAAGCATTTTTTATGAACCCTTACTGCACCTTTGCGGCGGCTTCCTGCTGCTTTTCCTTTTGCAGTCTGCGGAACACCACAAAATAGGCCGGGATCAGGAAGAAGCAGGCAAAGAGCCATGCCACCGGGCTTGCGATGCAGGCGGCAAAGTAGCCCCACAGCGGCACGAACCAGAAGCCCACCATGGCGCGGGCGATCATTTCAGCCACACCGGCAAACATGGCAAGGCCGGAGTGTCCCAGACCCTGAATGGTGTAGCGGTAGATGATAAGCACTGCCAGCGGGATGTAGAACACACTGTTCCAGAAGATGAAGTCCTGCGCATTGGCCATAATGGCGGTCTCGCCTGCGTCCAGGAACAGGCCGATCAGGGGCTTGTCCAGCACGCGCAGGATGAGGAAGGAGGCCACGCTGTACACGCAGCCGATGCCCAGTGCGGTGTTCACGCCGCGGTTCACGCGGCCCAGATCCTTCGCGCCCATATTCTGGCTGGTGTAGGTGGTCATGGCGGTGCCGATGCTCTCCAGCGGCACGCTGAGGAACTGCGCAGCCTTGCCGCCGGCGGTCTGCGCGGCTACGATATCGCTGCCCAGACCGTTCACCGCGCCCTGCAGCACCACGCTGCCGATGGCAGTAATACTGCACTGCAGACCCATGGGGAGGCCCATGGCGCAAAGCTTTGCGCAGTGCGGAGCGCTGATGCGCCCTTCTTCCTTATTCCAGCGCAGTTCCGGGTAGTGGCGCATGATGTAAATAAGGCTGCCGATGCCTGCCACAGCCTGACTGAACACGGTGGCAAAAGCCGCGCCGAACACGCCCATGTTGAACAGGATGATGCAGGCAAGGTCCAGCCCGATGTTCAGCACGCTGGCCACCAGCAGGAAATACAGCGGGCGCTTGCTGTCGCCCAGTGCACGCATCAGGGCGCTGGTCACATTATAAAGCAGCGTGAAGGGGATGCCTGCAAAAATGGTGCGGATATAGATATCCGCAAGGTCGATGATGTCAGCCGGGGTGTTCGTCCACACCAGCACCAGATGGGTCATTGCCACCGTAACGATGGTAAGCACCGTGGCAAAAGCGATGGACAGCCACACGGTATTGGCGGTGTAGCGGCGCATCTCGTGGTGGTCGTGGGCACCGAAGGTCCATGAGATGGGGATGGAAAAGCCGCAGGCAATGCCGTTGACAAAGCCCAGCACCAGATAGTTCAGGCCGCCCACGCTGCCTACCGCTGCCAGCGCTTCCACGCCCACGAACCGCCCCACGATGATGGTATCGGCCAGATTGTAGAACTGCTGGAACAGGCTGCCCAGCATCAGCGGCACAGCAAAGGCAAGCAGCAGCTTCAGCGGGCTGCCCTGCGTCATATCTTTGGTCATGGAAATATACCTCCTGCCCACACAAAAAAGATGGATGTTCGCATTTTTGCCGTGAAAAACGCCCTGCCGGAAAAGCGGCAGGACGTTGATAAAGATTCATGAGTGGTATTATAGCGGAGCAGCGCCAGTTTTACAAGACTTGGTTTGCATCAACATTTCCATTTTTTTGCCCAAAGAATTGGTGATTTTGCTCATTCCGCGTAGTGTGCCAAGAACTGTTTGGTGCGCTGTTCCCGCGGGTGGTCGATCAGCTGCTTTGCAGGGCCTTCCTCCACCACCACGCCGCCGTCCATAAACAGGATGCGGTCGGCCACATCCCGGGCAAAGTGCATCTCGTGGGTCACGATGATCATGGTGGTCTTGCGGTCGGCCAGTTCCCGCAGCACTCGCAGCACCTCGCCGGTCAGCTCCGGGTCAAGGGCGCTGGTGGGCTCGTCGAAGCAGAGGATGTCCGGGTGCAGCGCCAGCGCACGGGCAATGGCCACCCGCTGCTGCTGCCCGCCGGAAAGCTGGTGCGGGTAGTGGTCTGCCCGCTCCGAAAGCCCCATCTGCGCCAGCAGTTCCCGTGCCTGCTGTTCCAGCTGGGCGTGCATCGCCTTTTTGTTGGCGCGGTAGTCCGGACACTCCTTTGCCAGCAGCTCCCCTGCCAGCATCACGTTCTGCAAGGCGGTATACTGCGGGAAGAGGTTGAAGTTCTGGAACACCAGCCCGAAGTGCAGTCGCTTTTTGCGGATCTCTCTCTCCCGCTGGGTGGCGGGGTCGGCGGCGTCCCACATGGTCTCGCCGTTCACCCGGATGCAGCCGGTGTCCGGCCGCTCCAGAAAGTTCAGGCAGCGCAGCAGGGTGGTCTTGCCGGAGCCGGACGAGCCGATGATGACCAGCGCCTCGCCCTGCTCTAAGGTAAGAGAAATGTCCTTTAAGACCTTTGTATCTCCGAAATTTTTGCCAATGCCGGAGGCCTCCAGTAATGCCATATTCTTAAAAACCTCCTCAGCAGCGGAAATAATCCAGTTTCTTTTCAGCCCAGTTGAACAACAGGGTGAGCGCACCTACGAACACAAGGAAGAACAGCGCCGTGGAGAACAGCGGCCAGATCAGACCTTTTGCGCTGTACTCCTTGGCCATCATGATGATCTCCTTGTTGGCAATGGTGTTCGCCAGCGAGGTGTCCTTGACAAGGGTGATGATCTCGTTGCCCATGGGCGGCAGGATGCGCTTGACCACCTGCAAAAGGGTGACCTTAAAAAAGATCTGCGTGCGGGTCATGCCCAGCACCTGCCCGGCCTCGGTCTGCCCTTTAGGCACCGCCTCGATGCCGCCGCGGTAGATCTCGGAAAAATAGCAGGCGTAGTTGATGGCAAAGGCCACCACCGCCGCCACCATGCGTCCGCCGGAGCCGGAGGGCCACGGGTTATTCATGCCCAGCAGACCGGGGCCCAGATAAATGACGATGATCTGCAGCATCAGCGGCGTACCGCGGATGACCCAGACAAAGGTCTTTACCGCACCGGACAGCAGCCTGCACCGGCTCATGGAGCCAAAGGCCACCACCAGCCCCAGCGGCAGCGCAAACAGCAGCGTAAGGGCAAACAACTCACAGTTGAGCAGAAACGCGCCGGAAAGGCGCCCAAGGATCACAGACACAAAAACACACCCATCTATCGTTTTGTTTTACGCCCGGCTCAGTCGGCCAGCGTCAGCTCGTACTTCTCGGCCAGTGCCTGCATGGTGCCGTCAGCCTTCAACGCGTCAAAGGCGGCGTCCACTGCGGCGGCGGCATCGCTGCCCTTGCGGAAGGCCACGCCGTACTCCTCGGCATTCAGTTCGTCCACAATTTTCAGGCTTGCATAGTCGGTACCTTCACCGATCATGGCGTTGGCAAGGGTCAGGTCCAGCACAGCGGCATCTGCCGTACCGGCAGCCACTTCCATCAGGCAGTCGGTCTGCACGCTCTTGGAAAAGTAGTCTGCCTTGGCAAGGTTCTCGTCGCCCTGAATGGCAGCCTCACCGGCAGAACCCGCCTCAGCCACCACGGTCTTACCGGCAAGGTCGGCGGTGGAGGTGTAGGCGGTGCTCTCCTTGACCACCACGACCTGTGCGTTCTTGGCGTAGGCCTTGGTGGTGGCGGTGTTGGCCATGATATCCTCGGTCAGGGTCATGCCGTTCCAGATGCAGTCGATGCTCTTGGCGTCCAGCTCCACCACCTTGGTGTCCCAGTTGATCTCTACAAACTCCGGCTCCACACCCAGCTTTGCACACACCGCAGTGGCAAGTTCGGTATCAAAGCCGGTAAAGTTGCCGTCGGCGTCGGTGTAGTTCATGGGCTCGTACACGGTGTAGCCGATGACCATTTTGCCCTTGCCCTTGATGTAGTCCAGATCGCTGCCCGCTGCGGAAGAAGTCGAACCGGCTGCGCTGCCGGAAGCAGACGCCGCCGCAGAGGTGGATGCACTGCCGCCGCAGGCTGCAAGGCTCAGTGCCAGAGCACCGGCCAGAAATGCACTTGCAATACGCTTGAGCTTCATATCTTTTTCCTCCCACAGGGGACGTCCTGCGTCCCGCTTCCCTCTTGATTCACCGTTTTACCATGCTAAAGTGGTAAACTGTGGTTATAGAATAGCGCGTTTGTCGCCGTTTTGCAAGAGGAAACCTTTATTTTTTGCACAATGCACTGCTTTGCCCCGCCTGTAAGCCCGCTTTTTGTGGGAAAGTGTGCACATACCCCTTCCGGCTTTGCGCCTGAGGGGGTATCCATAAAAAATCCCCCCGCACTTTTTGTGCAGAGGGACATCCTGTTTTATGATTATTGCTCCGCCATGGCCTTCAGCACCGCCTTTTGCAGGTCGGTGACCGAGATGGTGCACAGCGCCTTCAGGTCGGCATCCGTGCCGTCTGCGGAGAGTTTGCCGATCTCCACGGCATTTTTGCCTTTCAGGTAGCCGCACCAACCTGCGCTGTGCTCATACCACTCCTTGCCTAACGCGCTTGCGCTGCGCATCCCGTAGCGGTCGCCCAGTTCGTTCTTGGTGTACACCGGCTCACGCGGGGCAGACACCGTGCCGTCCGCGCTGACGGTCAGCTCCGGCTCGGTCATGTCCCCGATGGCGCTGGTCACCCGGGCGTTCTCGTCCATAGTCACCACCGCCAGCGTGATCTTAGCCTGCACCTGTGCGTCCTTGTCGTCTGTGCCCGCAAGCCCCTGCGGCATTTCGGCCACCTCTACGCCCAGCTTGACCGTATCGCCCCGGGCAGCGCCCAGCACCTGTGCATTCTCGCAGGCGCGGACAACGGCATCCCGGTAGCGGTCCACCGCAATGGTGCAGCCGGAGAGAAGGTCTGCGTCGGTGGATTTGCCGTCCGCATCCGTTTTCAGCTTTTTCACCTCGTCCGGGGTCTTGCCCTCAAGCCACGCGCCAAAGGCATCCGCCTGCTCTGCCCAGCCTTTTTTCAGGCCGGACACCTCTGCCAGTGGGTAGTCCTTCCCCTTCTGGCGCTTGGTGCGGGTGTCGGTAGGGGTGGTCACCTTGCCGGTGCCGTCCGCACTGACCGAAAGTTCCAGCTCGTCCAGCGTCACCCCCGCCAGCTTGCCGTCTGCATCCAGCAGCACGGCAGCCACCACCGTGCGGATATTCCCTACACGGTCTGTGCCGGCTGCTTCGGTCAGAACCCCCAACCCGGTGCGCCACGCTGCGCCTTGCGCCGCGCTGCTGCCCGCAGAGGTACTGCCGCTCATAGTACCGGAGCTGCTGCCGGAACTTCCCCCGCCGCAGCCGGTCAATGCCAGTGCTGCCGCCAGCGTGCAGCACAAAAACCATCGCGATGCCTGTTTCATATCGTCACATACGCTCCCTTTCCGTGCCTGCATTGCAGATGCAGGCTTTGGAGCTAGTGTGCCCCGCCGCGCGGGTTTTATGAGCAGACAGTTACATCAAAGGACTTAACAGCCGCAGCACGCTGTCCAGCACCGTACCGGCCAGACCGGTGCGGCAGTCCGCGCACTGCACCTCCCGGCACTGGGGCAGGGTGCGGCGCACATCGTCCCGCAAGGCCAGCACCTGACTGTTTTGCAGCAGCAGCACCCCGCACTCGAAGTGCAGAAACATACTGCGGTAGTCCATATTGATGCTGCCCACCACCGCCGCGCGGTCATCGCTGACGCAGCACTTGGCGTGGAGGAAGCCCGGGGTATACTCGTAGATGCGCACCCCCGCCCGCAGCAGGGGCAGATAGTACGAGCGGCTCAGCCGGAACACCAGCTTTTTGTCCGGGATGCCCGGCAGCACCAGCCGCACATCCACCCCGCGCTTGGCGGCGTTGCGCAATGCATCCAGCATCTCCTCGCCGATGGCGAGATAGGGCGTATAAAAATAAACGTATTGCTGTGATTGTGCCAGAACATCCAGATAGACCGTTTCTGCCACCGGCTCTTCGTCCAGCGGGCTGTCTGCGTAGGGCTGTACTACTCCATCGCTGGCGGGCAGCACCGCAAGCTGCGGACGGAAGGTGCTGTAATCCTGCTCAAAGGGACGGAAGGCGTTCCAGAAATCCAAAAACATTACGGTAAAGTTCCACACCGCAGCGCCCTCGATGCGCAGGCCCGCGTCCTTCCAGTAGCCGAAGCGGGTGATCGCGTTGATATATTCGTCTGCCAGATTGATGCCGCCGGTGTAGGCTACTTTGCCGTCTATCACCACGATCTTGCGGTGGTCGCGGTGATTCATCACCAGCGAGAGCAGCGGCACCACCGGGTTAAAGGGGATGCAGCGGATATGCGCCCGCTCCATGCGCACCACAAAGTCCTTGGGCAGGCCCAGCAGACTGCCGAAGTCATCGTAGATCAGCCGCACGTCCACCCCTTGTGCCGCCTTGCGCCGCAGAATGTCCTCCACGCCCTGCCACATCTTGCCCTGACTGACGATGAAAAACTCCAGAAAGATGCTCTTTTCTGCCTTTTCAAGGTCGGCCAGCAATGCCGGATACATGGCTTCACCGCAGGAGAAATACCGGGCGGTGGTGTTCTGCCATGCGGGGTAGCAGCCGTATTGGGTCAGGTAACGGCTCACGCCCCGGTTTTCATCGCACAGACCGGCGGTCTGTCCGGGCTGCTGAGCACGGTCTGCCCGGTGCGCCTGCTCCACCGCCTGCATTTTGCTGCGCAGACGGCGGGAGGGCCGCTTGTTGCCAAAGGCCAGATACAGCGCACCGCCCAGCAGCGGCAACAGCCCGATGAGGGCGATCCAGCCCACCTTATAGGCGCTGTTTTCGTCCTTGCGCACCAGATACAGAATGATCAGCAGGCTTAACCCGTTGAGCACCCCGGTGACCCACACCCGCGCCGTGCCGGTGGTGAGGGCGAAAAACACCCACGCCAGCCATGCAAGCTGCAGCGCCACCAGCACCACCGTAACCGTGATGCGGTTGAGGATGCGGTTGAAAAATTTGACGATCGGCAATCGGAACAGCATACCATCTCCCCTTTCCGTGTTAAGGTGTATCTGAAAACAAAGAAAATGACGAATATTTCGCAAGCGCAAGCGGGATTTAAGGCAAATAGCCGCAGGAATCCTTTGTGGATTTCAAGGCTGTTTAACGCAAAATCCAGCTGTGTTTGTAGAAATAGACTAAATTTTCGACTTTTCAGATGCACCCTAGCTTACCTCTATAATACGGTTAAGTATAACGCGGTTTTTCACCCTTTGCAAGTTTTTGGTGTCGGGTGCACCGGAATTATCCCTCGAAAAAAAATTCACCGGAGCGTCCGCAGATGCCCCGGTGAATCGAAATCATAGTATCATATTTTCCACTCAGACGGTGGGTGCTTCGTTGTCCTCGTAGCCCACCATCAGGCCGCCGTACTCCGCGTAGTAGCTGCACAGCGCGCCGCAGCTGCCTACCTCCACCTTGGCCTCCGGGAACACCGCATGGACCATGTGCTTCAGCCGCTCCGCAGCGGCAGCATTGCAGCAGTGGTCGATGTGCACCCGGCCGTTGGTCAGGCCGTGCGCCTTCATTTCCAGCACCATGCGCTCCAGTGCGCCGTGCTCGCCGCGGGTCTTGCAAAGAACCTCCAGATCACCGGCATCGCTGGCCTGCCCGATGACCCGGATGCCCAGCATCCGCGCCACAGCAGCCACAGCCGGCTTCACGCGGCCATTGCGTGCAAGGTTTGCCAGAGACTCCAGTGCAAACAGCAGATGGGTGTGCTCATGGTACGCCCGGATCTCCTCACATACGGTATCAAAGGGCTTGCCGGCCTTGATCAGCGCCGCCAAACGCTCCACCAGCAGCCGGGACTCCGCACCAGTAGACAGGCTGTCCAGCACAAAGACCCGCGCGCCCTCGTGGCTCTGCTCGTACTCCTCGCCCGCCAGCAGTGCAGCGTTATAGGCACCGGACAGCGTACCGGTAATGGTTACAACATACACCTCGTCTGCGCCCTCGTAGGCGGTGAGCCAGTCCGAGATATTGGGGCAGGAGGTGCTGGTACGTCCCTTATAGGTGCGCAGCATCTCGGCCAGCGCGGGAGCATCCACCTCTGCGGTGTCCACATACTCCTGCTCGTCGGTCAGGATCTTCAGCGGCACACAGGCAAACCCTACATCGGGGAGCTCGTACACATTTGCAGAGGAATCTACAACGATTTTGCTTTTCATATTTTTCTCCATTTTCAAGCGGCGCACGCCGCAGTCATTCCTTTGTCCGTGACCATCATAGCAGTTTTCTAAAACCCTGTCAACTGTTTTCTCAAATTCTTTTACAAAGTTTTCATTGCCAGTTGACCAATTTTCCAAAATGCGGTATACTATTTCACAGGCAGATGTGTTTTTGCGGAAAGCAATTGCCCTGCCTTTGCACAAAAACAACGTTCCTGCTTGCAAAAAGTGCAGGAGCATGAACGGAACAAGATACTATGAAAGCTGAAACCAAACTCCGCGTTGCGGCGTGTGCTGCGGGCTTTGCCCTGCCCCGGTACAACGATCTTCCCTCGGTAGGGCTGTATCTGGACCAGACGGTGCAGTTTGTCAACGGCTACTTCCGCAGCTTCTGCGGGGTGGAGCTGACCCCATCTATGGTAAGCAACTACGTCAAAAAAGGGGTGGTGGATCACCCCATCCGCAAAAAATACACCCGGGACCAGATCGCATCCCTGATGTACATTGCAGTCTCCAAGACGGTGCTCTCGATCGAAAACATCGACACCCTGTTCAAAATGCAGCGGGAGCACTGCTCCGCCGGGACAGCCTACGATATCTTCTGCGAGGAGTTAGAGACTAGTCTTTCCGTGGTGTTCGGCGGCAAGGCCACCCAGCCGGAGGCTACGCTCAACGACGAGCGTCTGTTGCTGCGCAGCACCATTTTTGCGGCAGTCAATAAAATGTATCTGGACTGCTGCTTCGATGCTTTGCGGCAGGAGCAGGCTCTGTGGTCGGATATCCTACCGGATCTGGCGTAACAATACAACATCGCTCCGTATAGCAAAAGTCACCCGAAAACTTACGTTTTCAGGTGGCTTTTTTTACTGGTGGAGCATAAACGACCTTGTGCGAACACACAGGGTTCGTCTGGCTCACGTTTGGTGGAGGCGATGGGAGTCGAACCCATGTCCGAAAAGAGCTCAGTGCAGGTGTCTCCGGGTGCAGGCGATCTACAACATTCCCGCCGCGCCACGCCGATCGTCAGGCTAGCGCTTTGGTAGCTTCATGAGTTCCTGCCGGTCCGCAAAGCTTAGGTCCGTTCAGGTGCTGTGTCTAAAGGACGCCCCGGCCCCACACGACACAAGAGTGGGCGGAACGCGCAGCACTCAGGCTGCGAGCAACTGATAATTATTGTTGTCAGTTAATTGTTTTGGAGGAGTTATAGAGCAGTTCCCCCACTGCTACCCGCTGCCCAGACCTTGCTCCCCCCGTCGAAACCTTTACGCCCCCATATAAAGCACATCTTGCGATGTGCGGAAAGCTGGGTTTTCTGCGGTGAGCCGCAGTCTGCAATTGGAGTGCTTAATAATACTTGCCGTTGGTCTTCACAGCCCGGTCAATGGAGCGCTTTGCATCGCGCTGGGCGGCATCGGCACGCTTGTCGTACAGCTTTTTGCCTTTGCACAGGCCCACTTCCATTTTTACGCGGCCATGCTTGAAATAAAGCGAGAGCGGCACCAGCGTATAGCCCTGCAGTTTGCACTGCTGGTGCAGACGCCGGATCTCACTTTTGTGCGCCAGAAGCCGCCGGACGCGCATGGGATCCTGATTGAACAGGTTGCCGTGGTCGTAGGGGCTGATGTGCATCCCCTTTACCAGCAGCTCGCCGTCTTCAATATCTACCCAGCTGTCCTTCAGGTTGACCCCGCCGGCCCGCAGGCTTTTCACCTCGGTGCCTTTGAGCTCCACACCGGTCTCCAGCGCTTCCAGAACAAAATACTCGTGGCGCGCTTCGCGGTTGGTGGCGATGCTCTTGGTCGCCGGGCGCTCCTTTGTGGGTGCCATGCTGCGCGCCTCCTTTCTCCGTTCCGTTTGTTGTTTCAGTATACCATTTTTTCAGGGTAATGCAAGGGCTGTTTCTGACAGAATTGTAAATTTTTACAAACTCACAGCTCTCCCCGGCCGGAAAGTGCCCGGTACAGGGTAGTCTCGTCCGCATATTCCAGGCTGGCGCCCACCGGCAGACCGGATGCCAGCCGGGTGACCCGGATGCCCAGCGGCTTGATGAGCTTTGCCAGATACATGGCGGTAGCCTCGCCCTCCACGGTGGGGTTCATGGCCATGATGACCTCCTTCACCGTGTCGTCCTTCAGCCGCGCCAGCAGCTCCTTGACGGTGAGCTGCTCTGCGCCCACACCGGCCAGCGGGTCCAGCAGACCGTGCAGCACATGGTACAGGCCGTTATACTCCCGGGTGCGCTCAAAAGCCTGCACGTCCCGGGGCTTTTCCACCACGCAGATCACCGAGGTGTCCCGCTTGGCGCTGGCGCACACCGGGCACAGGTCAGCGTCCGTAAAGTTCTGGCAGATGCGGCACCGATGCAGCCGGGTGTGCGCACCGCGGATGGCATCGGCCAGCGCCGCAGCGTCCTTATCCGACATACTCAGCACCTGATAGGCCATGCGGGTAGCACCCTTGCGGCCCACGCCCTGAAACTTGCCGAACTCCTCGATCAGCTTTTCCAGCGGTGCGGCAGTGTAGTCCATGGTATCTCCCCTTCCCGGCTCAGAGACCCGGAATGTTCAGGCCGCCGGTCAGCTTGCCCATCTCGGCCTCGGCGGTCTCGTCCACCTGCTTCACGGTGGCGTTGATGGCAGCAGCCACCATGTCTTCCAGCATCTCGATGTCGTCCGGGTCCACGGCCTCGGGCTTAATGGTGATGGACAGCACCTCGTGCTTGCCGTTCATCTTCACGGTCACCATCTCACCGGCGGCGCTGCCGGTGTACTCGGCAGCTTCTAGCTCGGCCTGCTTGCTCTTCATGTCCTCCTGCATCTTCTGAGCCTGACGCATCAGGGCGTTCATATCGGGGCGGCCGTAGCCTGCGGGCATTCTTGCTTTCATAATGGTATTCTCCTTTATTATAAACAATTTTTATCGCTTTTTGCGGGCGGTATCCTCAATGCTGACCTCCAGCCCCAGCTTTTCCAGTGCCAGAAGGGACTGCTCCGCGTTGGAAGCGGTCTTTCCTGCCGTTTTGGGCTCGTAGGGGCCGATGGGCACCGGCACGCCGGATACCTCGGCGATCAGCTTTTTGATCAGCTTCTGGCTGTCCTTGTTCACCCGGATAAAATCCCGGAAAGTCTTGCCGCCGTCGATCAGCACGCGGGTACCGTCAAAGTAAGCTTTGGACTTGCGCAGATACATATACAGCATGGGGTCGATGCTTTCCAGCTTCTGCACGATCTGTCCCCAGTATGGGAAGGGGTTCGTGCCCTGCTGCGCCACGCTGCGGGGCTTGGTCAGCACCGGGTCGGCGGGGTGCTCCTGCACCGGGGCAGACGGTTCCTCCGCTGCCGGGGCGGGCTGTTCGGATTCTGCGGGAGCGGGCTGTTCCGGCTGGCTGACCGGCTCCGGCTCGTCCGGCGGCGGTGCCTGCGGGGCAGGCTCGTCCCACGGCAGGGCGGCATCGCTCTGCTGTACCGGCGGTTCCTCTGGCATGGGCGGCAGCTCGTCCGCAGGGGCGGGCGTTGCTTCCTGCGCGGCAAGCTGCGGAGGGGTCTGCTGCACGGCAGGGGCAGGTTCTGCTACTGCTGCCGGGGTCTGGGGTGCAGTTGCTGCCGGTGCGGGCTGCACCGGGGCGCTGGCAAAGGGCTGCACCGCTGCCGCAAAGGGACGGGGTGCTTCCGACTGTGCCGTGCGGGCAGGGGTTGCCTGTACCGTTACCGCCTGCATCTGCTGGGGCGGCTCGGACAGGCTGAACAGTGCCAGTTCCAGCTCGATGCGCTGGTCGCTGCCGCGGGTCATGTGCTCCAGCGCCGTGCCTAACGTGCGGATGGCGCGGATGGCTTCCCGCTGCCCCATCTCCGGGCCTTTTTGCAGGTACAGCGCCTCTTCCTCCGGCGAAACACCGGACAGCAGCGCCTGCCCGCCGGGCAGCGCCGCCAGCATCAGGGCGCGGTAATGGGCGATCAATTCCTCGGTCAGGCGCTTCACGTCCACCGACTGCTGCCGCAGCTGTGCCAGCTGTGCCAGCGCGGCGGCTGCGTCCTGTGCTTCCAAGGCGTCAGAAATGTGGAACAGGTAGCTGCGGTCGGTCACACCCGCCATGCGGCGCACCACATCCGCGTCAATTTTGGCGGTGACGCCGGCGCAGGTGTCCAGAATGGACAGTGCATCGCGCAGCGCACCATCGGCCAGACGGGCGATCAGCTCCGCGCCGTCGGAGGTCAGCTCCAGCTTTTCCTCACCGGCGATATACTCCACCCGCCGGGCGATATCCTCCGGCCCGATGCGGGTAAAATCGTACCGCTGGCAGCGGGAGAGGATGGTGGCGGGCACTTTCTGGATCTCGGTGGTCGCCAGAATGAAGATGACATGTGCGGGGGGCTCTTCCAGCGTTTTCAGCAGCGCATTAAAGGCCGCTGTGGACAGCATGTGCACCTCGTCGATGATATACACCTTATACTGGCAGGCGCTGGGGGTGTAGGCGGTCTCGTCCCGCAGGTCGCGGATATCATCCACGCCGTTGTTGGAGGCTGCGTCCATCTCCACCACGTCCAGCAGGCTGCCGTTGTCGATGCCCTTGCAGATCTCACATTTCCCGCAAGGGTCGCCACCCTCCGGGTGCAGGCAGTTGACCGCCTTGGCAAAAATTTTGGCGCAGGTAGTCTTGCCGGTGCCGCGCACGCCGGTAAACAGATACGCATGGCCCACGCGCCCTGCGGTGATCTGGTTTTTCAGGGCGGTCACGATAGCACGCTGGCCCACCACATCCTCAAACCGCTGGGGTCTCCATTTGCGGTAAAGTGCACGATACATGGCGATCTCTCCCCTTTCCCGGCCTTTGCGGCAAAAATAAAAGGACAGCGCTCGACGGGGTTTTGTCCCCGCCTTGCGTAACTCGGCATACGGATGCAGGCTTACTGAAACGCACGAACGCACTGCTTAAGGCTGCTTGGTTCCCCACCTGACCTGGTTCACAGCGAGCCCATCGTACAGGACCCGCATCCGTATGCCGAACCACGCAGCAGGCGCTGTCCGACACATCCTTGTGGATGCTAAGATATTGTACCATAAACCCCGCCGGATTGCAAGAGGGGGCAAAACAAAAAGGAGAAGCCCGAAGGCTTCTCCTCGTTTGTGCTAAAACTGTTTAAGACTGGCAAGCGGTGATCAGGCTCATCTTGTACACCTCGTCTGCGTTGCAGCCGCGGGACAGATCGTTGATGGGTGCGTTCAGACCCTGCAGGATGGGGCCGTAGGCAGCGTAGCCGCCCAGACGCTGTGCGATCTTATAGCCGATGTTGCCGGCCTCGATGCAGGGGAAGATGAAGGTGTTGGCCTGACCAGCCACCTTGCTGCCCTTGCACTTGACCTGTGCGACCTCGGGAGCAACGGCTGCGTCAAACTGCAGCTCGCCGTCCACAGCCAGCTCGGGATCCATCTCCTGTGCCTTGATGGTAGCATCGTGGCTCAGTGCCACGGTGCCGCCCTTGCCGGAGCCCTTGGTGGAGAAGCTCAGCACAGCCACCTTCGGGTCGATGCCGAACAGCTTTGCGGTGCGGGCAGTCTCCACAGCAACCTCTGCCAGCTTGGAAGCGGCAGAGATCTTGACCTCGCCGGTAGCCTTATCGACGGTATCGGTGTAATCAATGTTGACAGCGCAGTCGCCCATGGCAATGCGCTTCAGGCCCTCTTCGCCGCAGTCGCGGTCCAGGATGAAGCAGGAGCTCACCAGATGTGCGCCCTTCTTGGTCTTGACCAGCTGCAGAGCGGGACGGATGGTGTCGGCGGTGGAGTAGGTAGCGCCGCCCAGCAGGCAGTCTGCCTTGCCCATCTTCACCAGCATGGTGCCGAAGTAGTTGGATTTCTTCAGCAGGGCTGTGCACTCCTCAGCGGACTGCTTGCCCTTGCGCAGCTCCACCATGGTGCTGACCATCTCATCAAAACCGGCGTAGTTCTCCGGGTCGATGATCTCGGCAGCGGAAATATCAAAGTTACCGGCGGCGGCAGCAGCCTTGCACTCTGCCTCGTTGCCCACCATGACGACCTTCAGCACGCCCTCGGCCAGCAGCTTGCTTGCTGCCTCCAGGATGCGGGGGTCATTGCCCTCGGTGAAAACGATCGTCTTGGGATTTGCCTTCAGCTGTGCTACCAGCGGTGCAAACATATCAGCCATTGTGATTACCTCCGAAAATGCTTTCCAAAATTTGCTCCCGTGTCTGTTGGACACAAGGATGCCTTTCTTCTTTATTCTAGCACAGACGGCAAAAAGTTCAAGACAAAATTGTGTTTTTGTGCTATATTTTAGGGGAGAAACCTTTGTTTTATTTGTGAATAAAATATCATACCAGTTTTAAAGGAGATGTTCTCCATGGATATGGATACTTTAAAGGCTGAATGCCTTGCCTGCACCCGGTGCGAGCTATGCGCCACCCGGACGAACGTAGTGTTCGGGCAGGGCGTGCTGGACGCCGAGGTGCTGTTTGTGGGCGAGGGACCCGGCCAGAGCGAGGATGAGCAGGGTCTGCCCTTTGTGGGGCGCAGCGGCCAGCTGCTGGACAAATACCTGTTTGCCATCGACCTTGACCGCAGCAAAAACTGCTATATCGCCAACATCGTCAAGTGCCGCCCGCCCCAGAACCGTGACCCGCTGCCCGCCGAGAGCGAAGCCTGTATGCCGTGGCTGCGGGAGCAGTTCCGGCTGCTGCATCCCAAGATCGTGGTCTGCCTTGGGCGCGTTGCCGCCCAGCGGATGATCCGGCAGGATTTTTCCGTCACCCGGGAACACGGACAGATCATTGAGAAGGGCGGCATCCTGTTCATGGGTACCTTCCACCCCGCTGCCCTGCTGCGCCAGCCCCAGAACAAGCCCGAGGCCTTTGCGGATTTTACCGTGCTGCGTGACACCATTGCCGCCGTATGTGAGCATACCTATAATAGGTAAGGACAGGAACCAACCGCGCCGCTTTTGCATACTGTAAAGCAAAAGCGAGGTGTTTTGTATGGAAAGTTCCGTGCATCCTTCTGTGGATTTCTTTCTGGGCGCTACAACGCCCGCCGGGTTCAAGGGCTACTTTGCGCCGCTGCGCCGGGAGCCCGGGATGCAGCTTGTGCTGCTCAAAAGCGGGCCGGGCTGCGGCAAGTCTACCCTGATGAAGCGTCTGGCGCGCGCCGCACAGGATAAAGGCGAACCCATCCAGCGCATCCACTGCGCCAGCGACCCCGACAGTCTGGACGGGGTGGTGTTCCTGCGGCAGAAACGCGCCATCATCGACGCCACCGCGCCCCATGTGGTGGAACCGGAAGCCCCCGGCGCAGACGAGCGGGTGCTGAGTTTGTACCACACCATTGACGCCGATGCCCTGCACCCCCACAAGGACGAGGTGACCGCCCTGTTTGCCCGCAATCAGCTGCTGCGCAGCCGGGCGGCGCGGTATGTGGCCTCGGCGGGCAGTCTGCTGCTGGACAGCCGCCGCGCCGAAGCGTGCAGCGCCAACTTTGAAAAAGTGCGCCGCTACGTCAAGCGGCTGTGCATCCGCCTGTTGCCCCGCACCGAGGAGATGGGCTCTGAAGAGCTGCGGCTGCTCTCGGCCATCACGCCCAAGGGCGAGGTGTTCTATCAGGGCACGGTGCAGGCACTGGCAGACAAATGCATCCTCTTCCGGGACGACTACGGGGCAGTCTCCCGCCTGCTGCTGGAACTCATCCGCGCCGAGGCACTGGCGCGGGGCTACCACATCATCACTTGCCCCTGCGCCATGCACCCGGAGGATAAAATCGACCACATTATCATCCCCTCCCTGCGGCTGGCGTTTCTGACCGACAACCGCTGGCATCCGGTGCGGCTGTCTGCGGCGCAGACCGTGCGGTGCAGCCGTTTTGTGGACAGGGAGAACCTTTCTGCCTGCCGGGCACGGCTGCGCTTCAACGAGCGCGCCGCTGCCGAACTTCTGGAACAGGCCTGTGCCCTGATGGCGCAGGCAAAAAGCTGCCATGACGAACTGGAGACCTACTACCGCACCGCCGTGGATTTTGCACAGGTGGATGCCGCAGCCGCCCAGTGCATGGAGCTGTTCGGGGTAGGATAAAGTAAACTGCAACGGAGGTGAAACGCCTTGGCAAGCATCCATCTGCCCATCCGGCAGCTGGTGGAGTTTTTGTTGCGCACCGGCAGCATCGACAGCCGCTTTGCCGGCTTCGACCGCGCCAACGAGGGTGCACGCATCCACCGCAAGCTGCAAAAGGCCGCCGGGGAGGGCTATCAGGCCGAGGTGTTTCTCAGCGCGGAGCGGGAAGCCTGCGGCATTGCCTTTACGCTGGAAGGCCGGGCAGACGGCATTTTCACCGATGAAAACGGCACCGTGACCATTGATGAGATCAAGACCACCACGGTTCCCTATGAGGAGATCGCCGAGGAACTGAACCCCTGCCACTGGGCGCAGGGCATGGTGTATGCCGCCATTTACAGCAGCCAGCAGGGACTGGAAACGCTGGCCGTACGGCTGACCTATTATCAGGTCGATACCGATCAGATTCAGCGCTTTACCCGGCAGTTCACTCAGCAGCAGCTGGAGCAGTTTTTGCGGCAGCTTTTAATGCAGTATGCCCCGTGGGCGCGGCGGCAGATGGACTGGGACACCCGGCGCAGCCAAAGCCTTGCGGCGCTGCAATTTCCCTTTGCGGAGTACCGCCCCGGGCAGCGGGCGCTGGCGGGTGAAGTGTACCGCGCCTGCCGCGCTGGAAAAAGCACCGACCGCAAGGGCGGCACCCGCGTTTTTTGTCAGGCACCTACCGGCATCGGCAAGACCATGAGCGCGCTCTTCCCTGCCTTAAAGGCCATGGGCGAGGGCTGCGGCGCAAAGCTGTTCTATCTGACCGCCCGCAACACCACCCAAGCCGCCGCCGAGGATGCGGTGGCGCGGCTGCGTGCCGCACAACCCGGTCTCGCCTTGCGCAGCGTGACCCTGACCGCCAAGGAAAAGGCTTGTCTGCACCCGGACGCCGAAGGGCACCCCGCCTGTCTGCCGGAGGTGTGCCCCTTTGCCAACGGCTACTACGACCGCCGCAAGGATGCGCTGGCGGCTCTGCTGGACGGCAGCGGCAGTTTCAGCCGTGCCGCGCTGGCGGACACCGCCCGGCAGTTCTCAGTGTGTCCCTTTGAGCTGGGGCTGGATCTGAGCGAGTGGTGTGATGTGGTCATCGGGGACTACAACTATCTGTTTGACCCGGTGGTGCACCTCAAGCGCTTTTTCGATGCCGCCGGGGACTGGCTGTTCCTCATTGACGAGGCGCACAACCTGCCGGACAGAGCCCGCGCCATGTACTCGGCGCAGTTTGCCAAAAGCAGCCTGACCGAGGCAAAGCGGGCGCTGGGCAAGGGCAAAAGCAGCCTGAAAACCGCGCTGACCAAGGCGGATAAAGTCTTTCTGGCGGCGCGCAAAGCCTGCGCACAGGCTGCGCCCCGCGCAGGCGCTGAACTTGCCGGGGAGACAGAGCCCGCACAGGTAAGCCTTTTACCTGCTGACGCTGCCCCGGATTTTGCCCTGCCGCAGCCGCTGTACGCCCGGGACGGCACCGTGTTTTTGCAGCAGCTGCCCGCCGCTTTGCCCGCAGCGCTGCGAGCGGTGCACACTCCTTTGCAGGACTGGCTGGAACAAAACCCCGAGGACCTCGCCCACGCCCAGCTGCTGGAACTCTACTTTGCCTTGCAGGACATCGCCCGCGCCGCCGACCGGTACGACAGCCATTTTGTCACCCAGCTTACCGCCCGGGGCAGCGAGCTGGAGCTGCATCTGCTCTGCTTAGACCCCGCACCTTTTGTGGACGCCAGTCTGGCGGCAGGGCGCAGCGCGGCGCTGTTCAGTGCCACATTGACCCCGCCTGCCTTTTACCGCAGCGTTCTGGGCTGCGCTGATGCCCGGGCGGTGGCGCTGCCAAGCCCCTTCCCGCCGAAAAATCTGGGGCTGTTCTGTCTGCCTGGCATCTCCACCCGCTACCGCCAGCGGGAAGCCAGTGTGCCCGCCGTAGCCGATGCGCTGGCGGCGCTGGCAAAGGGCAAAACCGGCAACTATCTGGCGTTTTTCCCCAGCTACGCCTATTTGCAGCAGGTGTACGAAGCCTTTGCCGCCCGCTGGCCGGACATTCCCACCCTTGTGCAGCAGCGCAGCTTGGACGATGCCGGGCGTGCGGAGTTTCTGGCGCAGTTTGTGTCCCACCCCGCCAAAACGCTGCTGGGCTTTGCCGTGATGGGCGGCATCTTCGGCGAGGGGGTAGACCTTGTGGGCGACCGGCTCATCGGCTGCGCCATCGTGGGGGTGGGTCTGCCGCAGGTGAACCCCCGGCAGGAGATGCTGCGCCGCTATTACGAGGAGCAGTCCGGCTGCGGCTTCGACTACGCCTACCGCTACCCGGGCATGAACAAGGTGCTGCAAGCCGCCGGGCGGGTGGTGCGCACCCCACAGGACAAAGGCGTGGTGCTGCTTTTGGACGACCGCTTTGCGCAGCCCGACACCGCCCGTCTGTTCCCGCCGCACTGGCGGCACATCCAATATCTGCCCGGCACCGCCGCGCTGGAAACGGCGCTGGCAGGGTTCTGGGATGTATAAAACTTTAAAAGGAGTTGTTGCATTACGCGCAACAACTCCTTTTACTATGCCCTTAATACTCCACGCCCTTCCGTGCGGCGATGCCCTTCTGGTAGGGGTGGCGGCGGCAGCACATCTCGGTAAGGTAATCTGCGGCGTCCAGCATCCATGCGGGGGCTGCGTGGGCGGTCAGAACACACTCCTGCCCGGCGGGGCGGTGCAGCACCGCCTGCTGCAGCAGGGCTTTATCCACCATGTCCAGTTCCCACGCGCTGCCGGCTTCGTCCAGCACCAGCAGATCACAGGGCTGCGCCAGCGCCGCCGCAAGATTTTGGTTCTGCAAAGCGCGGGTAGCGGCCTTTTCGGCTTCATTCATCTGAAAGACGAATTTCTGCCCGGCCTTGCCCCGGTAAACGGTGGCGCCCAGCTGCTCCAGCAGCGGGATCTCCCCGCTCTGCCCGCCCTTTAAAAACTGCACGATGACCACACGTTTTCCGCTGCCCAGCGCCCGCAGGGCAAGCCCCATGGCGGCTGTGGTCTTGCCCTTGCCGTCGCCGTAATACAGATGCAAAAGGCCTAAACTTTCCATCGTCTTTCTCCTTTTTTGGCTCTCCCGTTTTTGTAACAAAAGGCACCCGCAGCCCTGTATGCTTAACAGAACGGCTGCGGATGCCTTGTTATTTACACGTTGCTTTTACTGGTACAGCGGGAACTCCCGGGTCAGGCGCAGGACACGCTCGCTGATCTCGTCCTTCTTTTCCGCATAGTGCCAGATGCAGTCTGCAATGCAGTCCGCGATCACCTGCATCTCGGCTGCACCCATGCCGCGGGTAGTGACAGCCGGGGTGCCCAGACGCACGCCGGAAGTCACAAAGGGGCTGCGGGTCTCGCCGGGGACGGTGTTCTTGTTGGCGGTGATGTGCACGCTATCCAGACGCTGCTCCAGGTCCTTGCCGGTGCACTCTTCGTCCCGCAGGTCAATGAGCATCAGGTGGTTGTCGGTGCCGCCGGACACCAGCTTGACCCCGCGCTGCTGCAAAGCCGCAGCCAGTGCCTGTGCATTTTCTACGATCTTGCGGGCATATTCCTTGAACTCCGGCTTCAGTGCCTCGCCAAAGCAGACGGCCTTGGCTGCAATCACGTGCTCCAGCGGGCCGCCCTGCGTGCCGGGGAACACTGCCGAGTTGATGCGCTTGGCAATGATGGGGTTGTTGGTCAAAATCAGGCCGCCGCGGGGCCCGCGCAGGGTCTTGTGGGTGGTGGTGGTCACCACGTCGGCATAGGGCACGGGGCTCTGGTGCTGGCCGCCCGCCACCAGACCGGCAATGTGCGCCATATCCACCATCAGATATGCACCGTAGCCGTGGGCGATCTCGGCCAGCTTTTCAAAGTCGATGGCGCGGGGGTAGGCAGAAGCGCCCGCCACCAGCATCTTGGGGCGCACCTTGCGCACCTGCTTTTCCAGCTCGGCGTAGTCGATCACGCCGTCTGCGCCGACGCCGTAGGAGATGAAGTGGTAGTTTTTACCGGACATATTCACCGGAGAACCATGGGTCAGGTGACCGCCCTGCGAAAGGTCCATGCCCATAACAGTATCGCCCAACTCCAGTAGGGCAAAATACACGGCAAGGTTGGCCTGTGCGCCGGAATGGGGCTGGACGTTGGCGTACTTTGCCCCGAACAGCTGGCAGGCGCGCTGGATGGCAATATTCTCCACCTCGTCCACATAGACGCAGCCGCCGTAGTAGCGCTTGCCGGGCAGACCCTCGGCGTACTTGTTGGTCAGCACGCTGCCCATGGCTGCCATCACGGCGGGCGAAACGATGTTCTCGCTGGCGATCAGCTCAATGTTCTCGCGCTGACGGGTCAGCTCCCGCTCCATGGCTGCGCCCAGTTCCGGGTCGGCTGCATTGACCATGCCGATGGTGTCCATCATATCCTTGTACATTGTTACTTGCCCCTCTCCACAAAATGTTGCAGGTTCTCTCAGCGCAGCGCCCGCGCGGCGCTTGCTGCTGTAACATAATCATAGCAGAAAGCGGCGGCGGCTTCAATCCTCTTTTCGCCAAAAGGCTTGCTTTTTTTGTCTGAAGTGTTTATTATGTTTGTATAAAAATGCGCTGTCGATTTTGTATATTTTTCAAGTATCCTCTTCCACAGGTGAAGTGAGGTGTTTTGTATGACCATTGCCGAGGAAAAACAGGCGCAGCGTACCGCTGGCCGTGCCGCCCGCAAGGCGCTGGCTGCGCCGCAGCGCGCCGCCGCCAATGCAGCCCTTTGCCGCCGGGTGCTGGAACTGGATGCCTACCGCACTGCCCATACCCTTTTGCTCTACGCAGCCTTTGGGGGCGAAGCCGACCTTGCCGCCGTGGCTGCCGAGGCTGTCCGGCAGGGCAAGACGGTGGCCTACCCGGTGTGCGGCGAGGGCTTTTCCCTTACCGCAGCCGTGCCGGGCGCGGACGGCTGGGCGGTGGGACAGTACGGCATCCATGCGCCGGTGCTGGAGCGCTCTGCCCTTTTGCAGCCGGAGCAGCTGGATCTGGTGCTGGTGCCCTGCACCGCCTTTGACGCAGACTGCCGCCGGGTTGGCATGGGCAAGGGCTACTACGACCGCTACCTGCCCCGCTGCACCCGGGCGGTGAAGATCGGCATTGCATTGGAAGTTCAGCGCGTCCCCCGCGCCGCCGTGGACGCCCACGACCAGCGGCTGGACGCCTTTGTAACAGAGAGGGGTATCTACACATGGAAATGAACGATCTAAGCTGCGCACAGTTTCTGGCACAGCTTGCCAGCAAAGCGCCCACACCGGGCGGCGGTGGCACTGCCGCTCTGGTGGGCGCTGCCGGTGTGGCACTGGGCAACATGGTGGGCTGCCTGACCACCGGCAAAAAAAAGTATGCCGTCGTGGAAGCGGACATTCAGGCACTGAACGCCCGGGCTGAAGCCCTTCGGCTGGAGCTGGAAGCGCTGGTACAGGCCGATGCTGACGCCTTTGCGCCGCTGGCTGCGGCCTACGGCCTGCCCAAGGACACCCCGGAGCAGGCCGCGCACAAGGCTTCTGTGCTGGAAGCCGCACTGGACGGTGCAAGCGCCGTGCCGCTGCAAATTATGGAAAAGTGCGCCGAGGGCATCGCGCTGGCAGGGCAGTACGCCGCCAAAGGCAGCGTGCTGGCAGTATCGGATGCAGGCTGCGCCGCCGTGCTGTGCAAGGCGGCATTGCAGGCCGCAAGCCTGAATGTGTTTATTAACACCAAGCTGATGGCAGACCGCAGCCGCGCAGCCGCGCTGGACGCCCGGGCAGACGCATTGCTGGCAGAGTTTGTGCCCCGGGCAGACGAAACCTTCACCGCCGTCAGCGGGAAACTCCGCAATAAATAATATCACAAATGAGGGAAAGTATATGGCAACGATTTTAAAGGGCGCGCCGGTGGTGGCCGCCATGAACGAGCGCAACGCTTTGCTCTGCGAGCAGTTGAAAGCTAAGGGCATCACCCCCACGCTGGCCGTGGTGCGGGTGGGCGAGCGGGAGGATGACCTCTCCTACGAGCGGGGCGTGATGACCCGCTGCGGCAAGGTGGGCGTCGCAGTCCGGCAGTTCGTGCTGCCCGCCGACGCCACGCAGGAGCAGCTGCTTCGGGTATTGGACGAAGTGAACACGGACGACGGCATCCACGGCTGTCTTTTGTTCCGTCCCCTGCCCAAGCAGTTCGATGACCGCACCGTCCGCGCCGCCCTGCGCCCGGAAAAGGACGTTGACGGCATCACGGACGGTTCGCTGGCCGGGGTGTTCACGAACACAGAGCTGGGCTACGCCCCCTGCACCGCGCAGGCCTGCATGGAGATTTTGAAGTATTATAACGTTCCTCTTTCCGGCAAGCGTGCCGTGGTGGTGGGACGCAGCCTTGTGGTGGGCAAGCCAGCCGCCATGATGCTGGACCGGGAAAATGCCACCGTGACCCTGTGCAACTCCCGTACCCGGAGCCTGCCGGAAGTGTGCAGACAGGCCGACATCGTGGTGGTGGCCATGGGCAAAATGGCGGCTGTGGGCGCGGACTGCCTGCGGGCAGGCCAGACGGTCGTGGACGTAGGCATCCATGTGAACGAGGAGGGCAAGCTGTGCGGTGACGTGCAGTTTGCCGCCGCAGAGCCGGTGGTGGACGCCATTACTCCCGTGCCCGGCGGCGTGGGCACCGTGACCACCTCGGTGCTGGTAGGGCATGTGGTGCAGGCGGCGTGCAAAAAAGCCGGAGTAGAATGCTGAGAAGATCATTTTAAGGCAGAGCAAGCCCGGAAAGTCCGCAGACTTTCCGGGCTTGCATTTTTACGGGCGGAATTGTAACGGGTATCAGCCCCGCACAAGGAGCAGCAGCAGAGCCGAAGCCACACACTGCAGAATGAGCCAGCGGGCTACCACCTGCTCATCACTCCAGCCCTTGCGCTTGCGCACATGGTCGTGGAGAGGGGTCAGGGTATTTTTCAAGATCCAGATGTGCAGAAAACGCTTCAGGCTGATCTTCAAAATGCCCAAGCTGCCGTCTGCGATGAACACGATAGCCGCCAGCAGGAAGGCGAAGGGGTGGCCGCACTTGAGCGACAGCATGGCGATGAAAAAGCCCATGGCACGGCTGCCGGCATCGCCCATCAGCAGGCTGGAGGGCTTGGCGTTGAGCCACAGGTAGGCCAGCAGCGCACCAATGAACACCACACCGGCGGTGGCGTAGGTGCCCAGCTCGGTCTTATAGGCCAGCAGGTAGGTGCCAATGGTCACCACTGCCAGACTGGCGGAAAGGCCGTCCACACCATCGGTGCAGTTGACCACGTTGATGCTTGCCCAGATCAGGATGACGATGAGCAGCAGGTACACTGCATAGGGCAGGGTGAAGCTCCACTGCAAAAAGTGTACGCCGCAGCCATTGAAGTTCAGGTAGGTCACGCCCGCCAGCACCGCGATGACAAAATCAATGATGCCTTTTTTGTACTCATTCCAGGCAGTTTCGGCGGCATCGTCCAGATAACCGGAGAGCATGGAAGCAATGAGCAGCACATTATACACCACATACTCGGTGGTGAAGGGCAAAAACGCCAGCGACACCAGTGCGATGCACAGCACAAAGATCAGTCCGGAGCCTCGCGCCTTGCCCTTGGAAAGCTCGCCGTTCACCGCAAAGGCGCGGCCGTGGTCGTGGGGCAGTTTATCGCGGAAAATGGAATCCGTCAGGGCGGTCAGGACAAATGCCAGCAAAAATGCCATGGCATCCACGCCCCGCTGCCCGATGACAGAGGTCAGCATTTGGATCATAAGATAACATTCCTCTTTCTTTCTGTATAGTCCTTTGTGAGTGTATCACGCCCTTGCCCAAAAATCAATCCCGGCGGCAAAATTCACTTTGGATTGACTTTTCTCCCGCAGCTCTCTATAATAATGTATTAGTCTGTAATTTTCACCCACAACGCAGGAGGTTCCATGTCCATTACACTTGAGCAGCTCTCTGCCCGGATGCGGCAGGGCGAGCAGGTGCCGCTGCGCCACACCGCACAGGTGGCGCTGACGCTGAGCATCCCTTCCATTTTGCAGCAGATCGTGGTTACCGCCATGGAGTACATCGATGCCGCCATGGTGGGGCATATCGGCGCCGCCGCAACAGCCTCCATTGGCATCGTCAGCTCCAGCACATGGCTGCTGCACGGGATGCTGGCCGGGCTGTGCATGGCGTTTTCCATTCAGGTGGCACAGTATCTGGGCGCAGACCGTCAGCAGGACGCCCGTGGCGTTTTGCGGCAGTCCATGCTGTTCAATCTGGCGGTGGGTCTGGCGGCAGCGGCCTTTGGCGTGGGCATCAGCCGGTTTCTGCCCGGGTGGCTGGGCGCAGACACGGCACTGCAGGCAAACGCTTCGGCCTATTTTGCCATCTGGTCGGCTTCCCTGCCTTTTATCATGGCTATGGGCACCTACGCCGCCATGCTGCGCTCTACGGGTGATGCGCTTACCCCGGGCCTCATCAGCATCTTCACCTGCGTACTGGACATCATCTTCAACTTTTTCCTCATCAACCCCACCCGGGAAATGACGGTGTTCGGTCAAAACCTCACGGTTTGGGGTCTGGGATGGGGCGTGTCGGGCGCAGCGCTGGGCACAGCCCTTGCCAATGCAGTGGGCGGCACGCTGGCGTTGGGCGTTCTGCTGCTGAGGGATGGCCCGCTGTGCATCCGCAAGCCCGGCTCGTGGCACATTACCCGCGCCTGCCTGCATAACGTGTGGAAGGTGGGCGCACCGCTTGCGGCAGAGCGCGCCGCTCTGTCCTCGGCACAGGTGCTGCTGGTGCGCATCGTGTCCGGGCTGGGCACTACCGCCATTGCCGCCAACAGTCTGGGGGTCAGCGCCGAGAGCCTGTGCTACATGGCGGGCTACGGCATTCAGGACGCCGCCCTTGCGCTGGTGGGACAGGCCGTGGGCGCAAACCGCCGGGACATGGCCAAGCGCTTTGCATGGCTGTGCACCGCCATGGGCATGGGCATCATGGCGCTTACCGGCGTGGGGCTGTATGTGTTTGCCCCGCATCTGATGGGCATCTTCACCGCCGACGCCGCCGTCATTGCGCTGGGTGCGCGGGTGCTGCGCATCGAAGCCTTTGCCGAACCGATGTTCGGGGCAAGCATCGTAGCCAGCGGCTCCATGCAGGGCGCAGGCGACAGCACCGGCTGCTTTATTCTGAACCTTGTCAGTATGTGGGGCGTGCGGCTGACCTTGGCAGTCCTGCTGGCTCCCCGCTTTGGGCTGGTGGGCGTATGGGTGGCCATGTGCGCCGAGCTTTGCACCCGCGGCGTACTGTTTTTGCTGCGCATGGCGCGTGGCAAATGGCTGGATAAAGGCGCACTGGCGTAAAGTTTCTTATAAATTCAGAGAGCCGGAAAGTCCGCGGACTTTCCGGCTCTCTGTTATTTCAGCAGCTTACTTGCGGCCGTGCAGGATGGGAGACAGGGGCTTATAGATCAGCAGGCACAGCACTGCGTCCAGCAGACCCTTGACCAGCGTGAAGGGCATATTGAAGATCACAAGGCACTTGATCAGGCTGTCGGCAGAGGGCAGAATGGCCTGATACATCCCCAGAATGGCTTCCAGCGGCATATGGTAGAACTGCACATAGGCCGGGTAGGTGATAAAGTAGTTGGAGGGCACGCTGAACACGGCCATGACAGCTGCACCGGCAATGGCGCCCAGAATAGCGGTCTTGCGGCTCTTGTGGCGCTTGTAGACAAAGCCTGCCACAGCGGAGAACACCGCGCCCAGCATAAAGTTGCACAGCTCGCCCACGCAGGCGGTGGAGGTGCCCTTGATGATGATGTGCAGCAGGTTCTTCATAAAGCTGATGACCACGCCGTACACCGGGCCCAGTGCAAAGGCACCCAGCAAAGCGGGCAGGTCGGAGAAGTCCATCTTGACAAAGGACGGGATGAGCATCGGCAGCGGGAACTCGATGAACATCAGGATAAAGGCGACCGCGCTGAGCATGGCGGCAACGGTCAGGTTGTGGGTGGTATTCTTTTTCATGGTAGTTGTCCTCCCCGGGGTGTACTCCCCGTTCAAATTTGTTCGGAAAGCCCTTTTCGCGCTGGATCGAACCGGAAAGACAAACCAAAAAGCGCCCTGCTGCAACCAAAAAACTGCAACAGGGCGCACAGACGCAATTTGCCTGCCGTTTCTTGCATCCGGACTATACCGTTGGTCCCGGAGTTGCACCGGGTCAGCACCCTTGCGGGTGGTCGCGGACTTTACCGCCAGTGGGGAATTGCACCCCGCCCTGAAACGAACTTTCTGACCAAGAGTATAGCGCGGTACTCTGGCGCTGTCAAGCCCCCTTTCCAAAAAGTTTGCACATTTTTGTCAAAGTGCATTTTCACCTTTCTTTCCTTGCCCCGGGCGGCAGAGTATGCTATCATAATATGCGTTGTGAAAAAACACAGGAGGTTTTCCATGATTTTCTCAATCCGTAACCTTGGCTTCGAGCTTGGCTCGCTGCTGCTGGAGGGCTGGGCAGCCTTTGCCGCTCGCGTGGTATGCGCGGCGCTGCTGCTGGTGCTTGGCTGGCTGGCGCGGCAGCTTTTGTCCCGTAAGGTGTGCCCTGCCCTGCTGCGCCGCAGCTGGCGGCTGGCCGGTACGCCCATTCTGCTGCGCAGCTTTGCCGTGCCGGTGCAGCGGCTCACCCTTGCAGCGTTCATCTATGCCGCAGCGGCCAGCCTGCCGTGGGCCATTCCCGGCGTAAGTAAATTTCTGCTCACAGTCTTTGAGCTGGCCGCCACCTTTTTTGTGTGTCAGGGGCTGTACGCCGCCGCCGATCTCACCGACCTTTTGCTGGCAAACTGCGGCGAGGAGGTGCGCGCCAACCGCACCCTGACCACTCTGCTGAACAAGGTGTACAAAGTTCTCATCGTGGTGCTGGGCGTTATGACCATGGCACAGGAGACCGGCCTGCCGGTGGGCAGCATCGTAGCCAGTGCGGGTCTTGTCGGTCTGACCATCTCTCTGGCGGCACAGGACAGCGCCAAAAACCTGTTCAGCGGGCTGGTCATCCTGCTGGACCGCCCCTTTTCCATCGGCGACTGGATCACCGTAGGCGACGTTTCCGGCGAGGTAGTGGACATCAACTTCCGCTCCACCAAGGTCCGCGCACTGGACAACTCGGTGTACATCCTGACCAACAGCACGGTCAGCTCTGCCACCATCAACAACGGCACCCTGCGCAACAAGCGGCTGTACCGCTTTACCCTCGGGGTCACCTACGATACCACCCGTCCCCAGCTGGAACAGCTGATGGCCGACCTGACCGCCACGCTCAAGGCCAGCCCCTACACCTACGAGGACTCGGTGCTGGTAAAGCTGAGCGGCTTCGGCGCTTCCAGCATCGACCTGCTGGTGTCCGCCTACCTGCGCACCGCCGACATGACCCGCTTTTTGCAGATGCAGAACGACCTGAACCTTGACCTGATGGACGTGATGCAGAAAAACAGTGTGGACTTTGCCTTCCCCTCTACCACTGTGTATCTGGAAAAGAACAGCGAAAGCTAAAAGCGGAAGTCTATTTATATTTCATGTTTGCCGCAGCCTGTGGGCTGCGGCAAACGCATTTTCATAGACTAACGCAAAGAAGCGCCGGTTTTGTTGTAAAAATCAGGCGCTTTTGCCCTATAATTTCCCGTTCGTTCATGTTATTCTTATAGTGCACCCGCAGATACTGCGGGACACATCATCAAATCATCTGCGGAGGAATCTTCCCCATGACACAACTTCTGCTGCCTATCATTTACTTAGCCTTTATCAGCCTTGGTCTGCCGGATTCCCTGCTGGGGTCCGCATGGCCCTCCATGTACCCCCTGTTGGGTGTCCCCTTCTCCTACGCGGGCATCCTGTCCATGATCATCTCGCTGGGCACCATCGTTTCCAGCCTGAACAGCGACCGGCTCACCCGGGCGCTGGGCACCGGCAGGGTGACCGCCCTCAGCGTGGGCATGACCGCTGCGGCGCTGTTCGGATTTTCCATCTCCGGCCGGTTCTGGATGCTCTGCCTGTGGGCTGTGCCCTACGGTCTGGGCGCGGGCAGCGTGGATGCCGCCCTGAACAACTACGTTGCCCTGCATTACGAAAGCCGCCACATGAGCTGGCTGCACTGTATGTGGGGCGTGGGCACCACCATTGGCCCTGTGGTGATGGGTGCAGCGCTTTCCGGCGGGCTGAGCTGGAACAGCGGCTACCGGTACATCGCCCTGTTCCAGATCGCACTGACTGCCGTTCTTTTTTGCAGCCTGCCCCTGTGGCATAAACGCCCCGATGCTGCCCCGGACGACACCGTGCCCAAGGCACTGACCCTGCCGCAGGTGTTCGCGCTGCCGGGCGCGAAGGAAGTGATGCTCTGCTTCTTCTGCTACTGTGCACTGGAGACCACTGCCGGGCTTTGGGCAAGCAGCTACCTGACCCTTGTGCGGCAGGTGCCCGCCCAAACGGCTGCCAGCTTTGCCAGCCTGTTCTACATTGGCATCACGGTGGGGCGGGGCGTCTGCGGCTTTTTGACCTTAAAGCTGAGCGACGACCAGATGATCCGTCTGGGGTTTGCGGTGCTGGGCGTGGGCATTGCTGCCCTGCTGCTGCCCGGGGCGCAGGTCTTTGCGCTGGCAGGGCTTGTGCTGGTAGGGCTGGGCTGCGCGCCCATCTACCCCAGCGTCATCCACTCCACCCCGGCGCATTTCGGCGCACAGAATTCTCAGGCCGTCATCGGTATCCAAATGAGCAGCGCCTATGTGGGCAATCTGGTCATGCCGCCGTTCTTCGGTCTGCTTGCCAACAACATCACCCCGGCGCTCTTCCCCTTCTATCTGCTGGTATTTCTGGTGCTGATGGCGCTGATGCACCGGCAGCTGGTGCGCAAAACGGCGCACACCTGAAAGGGTCCAGCCTGCTAAAATTAAAGGGACTGCCGTACCTCATTTGGTGCGGCAGTCCCTTTGCTATTTATTCAGTTATTTGTAGAGAACTGCGTTCAGAACTTATTGAGCATCTTTTTCAGCTTTGCCAGTTCCTCTGCATCGCGGGTATCATCCAGCAGGGTGAGGGCATCGTTGAAGTAGTTGCAGTCCATGTAGGAGTGGGTGGAGTTTGCGTGGGCAGCCATAGCCTCCAGCACGGCATAACCGGAGCGCACCAGCGGGTGGGTAGCAGGCACGCTGCCGCCCTCGGCCACCAGCGCAAACTTGCTTTCCGCCATATCCTCCAGCAGGGCGCTGTAAGCGTTGTTGGGGTCGGTGCCGTGGTTCTGCAGACCCTGATACAGTAGCTGTGCCACAAAACCCAGCGTAGAAGCCGTATACCAGTTACCATTGAAATTATTGGGGTTCGCGGCCTTATCGGTGACCGGGGAGTTGATCTTGTTGGTCAGGTACACCACCACCAGATTCTCCACGGGGTCGATCATGGTCAACGTACCGGTCCAGCCCTGATGGCCAATGGTATTGGAGGGTGCCTGCGTACCGAAATACCAGCAGCGCTGGTTGTCGCCCTCACGCCACCAGCCCAGACCCCAGTTGGCAGCGTCCTCCTTCTTGGGTGCGGTAAAGGCGTCCATCACGTTGCGGGAGAAGTAGCGGTTTTCGCCGTAGCCGCCGGTGAGCATGACAGAGGCCAGTTTTGCCAACTCGGTAGCGTTGGAGAACAGGCCTGCATGGCCGGAAATACCACCCATCGCGTAGTAGCACTTCTCGTCGTGCACCTGGCCCTGAATGGTGGCGGTGCGCACGCCGGTGAAGGAGATGGCACCATCGCGGGTGTTGCCGTTCAGCTCGGTAGCGGCGCAGTCGTTGGCGGCAAAGCCGTTCAGCAGGGGGTTGTAGGTGGTGTGGGTCAGCCCCATGGGGTCCCAGAAGGTCTCCTTCAGGAAGGCGTCCAAACCCTTGCCGGTGATTGCTTCAATGGCGAAGGCCAGCAGCATATAGTCCACGTCGGAGTAAACGGTCTTGGTGCCCGGCTTGTACATCAGCGGGGTCTTGAAGATGGACTTGAGGGTCGCGGCGCGGGTTGCAGCGCTGCCGTCCCAACCGGAGAAGAGCACGTTGGTAGCACCGGGAACGGTCTTTTGAGCGCACTGGTCAAAGGAATCGTTGTGGTACTGGGGGTCTGCAGGGAAGCCTGCCTGATGGCGCAGGATATCGCGCAGGGTCAGTTCTGCTTTCCACTGCTTGTTGACCTTCAGGCCCGGGTTCTCGTAGCCGTTGTAGGTAATGTCGATGGTGTCCTCCACAAAGGCGCTGCCCAGCAGGTCTACCAGACGGCTGTCCAAATTGGCCTTGCCCTGCGTGACGAGGTACTGTAATGCATAGTTTGCAGTGTACATCTTGGTGTTGGAGGCCAGATCGTACAGGGTATCGTTGGTCACAGCCGGGCTGTCGGTCTTGGGGGTGCCGTCCGGATTATAGGAGTTCACCTTGCCCCATGCGTTCTGATACACCAGCTTGCCGTTTTTCACAATGGCCATCTGTGCACTGGGGAAGCCGTTGTTCACGTCTGCCTGAATGATCTGCTCCAACAGCTCCAGTGCATCGCGGTCGATGCCCACGTCCTGCAGGCTGCCCTCCTGCACAGTGGGGTAGCCCACCCGCACGGTCACCTTTTTGCCGCGGGGACGGATGCCGCCCACCTGAATGGTGTTGCGGCCGTTGATGGTCTGGCCGGAAATGTCCACGTTCCACACGCCACCTGCCGCCATGGCAGCGGTGTTGATCTGGCGGTTATTGACGAACAGGTTAAAGCCGGTCACGCCTGCCTCGGGCTCCACGCACAGCGTTCCCTGCCCTGCGTAGCCCGCAAAGGTATACATGTGGTTCATGGCCAGCGTATCGTCCAGACCCTTCCAGTTGGGGAACACCGGCTCGCCCTGCCAGCCGCCGCTCACGCTGCCGCGGCTGGTCACCTTGACCGAGGCCGCCTTTTTAGGGACGAAGTTCAGGGAGTTGGTATCCTCCGCTGCGGCGGCTGCGGGCTCGGCAGCAGAGGCTGCCCCGGCGGTGCACACGTTGAGCGCCATCATGCCCAGACCGGCAACGCTGCACTTCAGGAACGTTTTACGGGAAAATTTGGTTGACATGGTAAGGTCCTCCCATTCTTTTTGCCGCAATGCGACAATATACCTGTATTCGTGCTTTTTTGTCCCGCAACAGCGGGACTGCCTTATGCCCCGAATTGTACGCGAGACGAAACAAAATGTCAATCACGTTTTCATCTTGTGGCACAAAGTTTTGCGTTTCTCAGTTTTTCGCCTATTTTGGCACATTGTTTTGCGTTTTGTTTCAAATTTTCATGCGTTTTGTATACAACCAGCCGCAAAAATGCGTAAAAAAAGCCGCCGCACAAACCCTTGTGCAGCGGCTTCGGTTCATAATTTTTCTTACAGGATGCGGGCGCTGATAGCGTTTGCCACCTGAAACAGGTCCTTCTGCCCAATAAAGCCAAACTTGGCCTCGTGGCCGTCCGCAAAGCAGACTGTCAACTGGGACGCCTGCAGCGGATCGCCAAAACCCGCCGTCTGGATGCCATAGTGCAGCACCTTGCGGTAAGGCAGCACAAAAATCTGCTGCCGCGTGCCCGTGACCCCCTGCATATCCACCATGATGATGCGGTGGCTGGTGAACACCACTTGATCGCGCACCGTCTTGTATGCGCCCACGATCTGCTCGCCCTCCAGCAGCAGGGCGTTAACATTTTTGCAGATATCCTTCTCCTGCAGGCGCATGAGGTTCTCCATCGGTTTATCGCGGAATTCCATTGTAGCGTTCCCCTTTCAGCGGTTTTATGGCTCTATTGTAGCATTTCCGCCGCTGGTTTGCAAGATGACTGCCCAGTGCAGGACAAAAAGAAAAGACCCGAACCGTTCAAGGTTCAGGTCTTTTGGAGCGGGTAATGGGAATCGAACCCACCTCCTCAGCTTGGAAGGCTGATATACTAGCCGATGTACTATACCCGCAATTGCAGAAAGAATTATACCATAACTTTCCGCAAATGTCCAGCATGAATTTAGCAGCTGCATAGCTGGGCAGACACAACAAAAAAACACTGCACATTCCTGTGCAGTGCTTTTCTTTACTGGTGGAGATTACCGGGATCGAACCGGTGACCTCTTGCATGCCATGCAAGCGCTCTCCTGAACCACGCACTCACGCACCCCCACACAAAGGTGCGAGGATGAATAATATTTGGCGTTGGTTCGCTTCATTTTTTCAAAAGTGTAATTTAACCTTGGAATCCAACCAGCAATAAAGACAATTTCAAAGAGCAAAGACTTATTGAGTTGTATTCTACAGTCAGATATACTTGCTGTCAAGATGTTTCGTGCAATTTATGGCACTAGAGCAAAGCAATATTTTTCCATATCTAATTACATAGCGCAATTTCGACCCCAAAAATCGAAGTTGCGCTTTTTTCATTCCTCGATAAATTTTTTCACCGGAGGTTTATGCAATGTTTTTATCTCATTGTTGCTTTCAGCTCTTGACACAACCGTATGACCCTTGACTACTTTTACGGACAGGCCGGAGAACTATTTTCGTTCTTCCGCATTCCAAAGGCTCTTTTTCAGGAGCAGCGGTTTCAAGATCTGTCAACCGATGCCAAAACTCTATACGGCATCCTGCTTGACCGCATGAGCCTTTCTGTTAAAAATGAATGGTTTGACAAAAAAGGCCGAGTGTTCATCATCTTCACGATTGAGGATGTCAAGAGGACTTTACGTTGCGCAGACAACAAAGCGACCAGACTGCTCCGGGAACTTGAAGAATTTGGTTTGATTGAACGAAAACGTCGAGGGCAAGGAAAGCCATGTTTGGTGTATGTGAAAAACTTTTCGGCAGAATCTTCAAAGGAGAGTGTCAAGAATCGTGATAATGACGATTCTTGTGGCTCTAAAATCGCTTGTCAAGACCCGGTAAAATCACGAGGTATTAAGAAGAAAGAGAATAAAAAGAGATGAATAATACGAATCTTATCCTTTCCGACGAATCGGAGAAGATGAAGAATCGCGAACTGTTCGAAGAATATTTTTCGTGCTCTTTAGAGATAGACCTTCTTCTCCGGCTTTACCCGGATGATGAAGATACCCTCTACCAAATCGTGAATTTGCTGGTGGATACCTGTGCCACCAACCGTAAGCTGCTGCACATTGCCGGGGACGATAAGCCCGCCGAGGTGGTACGCAGCCGGCTTATTAAGCTGAACGCCGACCATATCCGCTTTGTGCTGAAGTGCCTTGCAGAGAACAGCAGCCCAATCCGTAATATGAAACAATATCTGCTCGCTCCTCTGTACAACGCACCCACCACGATGTAGCTCCCTTTGCGGGAAAACCCGGTTCTTGGTTTATTTGTTTACAGTTTGGTCAGTTTCAGCTTTTCCAGCAGATCTGTCAGGTCAGCTTCCTTGCTCTCCATGTTCTTTACGAATTTTTTTCGGTTCAGATTTACGATGCGCAAAAAACGTCGAGCGAACATTTTCCGTTTTTCCTCGTCGTTCAGCCCTTCATAAGGCGAAAGACCCTGCGTATACCGAACCATAGCATCTTGCAACCTTCCCAGTGCATCTGTATGACGCGCCCATGTCTCCTGCTTTTTGTCTACGGCGATCTTTTTGCCTGCTGCACAGAACAGAATTGCCTGAAACGCACTGAAATAGACGACATACATTATAAGGCCACTGCTGCTCCACTCCATCTTCTCCCAGTAAATCGTCAGCAGCAACAGCAGAATGCTTTCCACGAACACCGCGATCCCGATGCCATAGAGCAGCCAATTCTTCTGTGCAAAATTATCGTCCCGGTTCCGAGCCGCCTTGCGGGCAAAGATCTTGTAGTTTTCCCGCACCAGATCATAGAGCATCTTATTTGCATCTGTCTGTGTGTTCTCGTCGTCATCTTCTCCCTGCGCACCCTTCCAGGCGGTTTCCCATTCCTCCAGAATGCGCTTTTCCATTTTAGTCAGCGGGTAGTCCTTCTGTTTTCTAAACATGCTCTATCCTCTCTTCTTCTATACCTCCCGGAAAGCCCTGCTCATTACTCATTTTGCGGATATCATCCAGCCATTCGTAGATATCTGCCTTTTTGTAGCGTGGGCGTTCCGTTTCCTCATCCAGAATCAGCTCAGTCGCGCGGGCCATAAGGGCGTACTCGTTTTCTATACTGGTAAAAAACACGCCGTTGTCATCCGTGTTGATGGATACATGCAACTGCGCACAGGCATCCTGTTCTGTGCCATGGACGAGATGCTTATTGTAAAAATGATAAATCGGATGCTTGTGGTACTCGCGGAACGTGCTGATGAGCACATTGGAGGAAGGATTCGTCTCTATTGCAATACCGCGGTCTGCCACCTCCCGCTGCATACACGCCTGTATCTGCGCACAGGCATTGCTGTAAATCTTTGGTACTCGTACAGATATCTGTGTCTTTCCAGCCGATTTTACAAAGGGATCATAGTGATACCGGTAATAGAGCGCTGCACTCTCCTGGATATACCGCTCCGAAAAAGGCTGTGGGAACGAAAAATTGGTGCGGCAGCGGTCAAGATCATCCACCGGGATAGGTGGCGCTTCATAAACGCCGTTGCGGTACAGGGAAGGATGGTCACCGCGCAGGCACCATGCCTTGTAATAGGTCTCCAGATCCTGCGATGCTTCTCCATGCAGCTGGTATACCTCATGAAAATAGCGGTCAAATTCGCTCCTTAAAAATTCGCGCAGCGTGTCAGCGCATTCCAGATGATACTGTGTCAGCGCATGGTTCATCCATGCCAGATTATCTAGATAATCCTGCTTAGACAGCACGATCTGCTGCTTTTTATTCTCGTACCATTCTGCCACATCGATACCCAGCGCGATCGCATGACCGATGCGGTCACCGTATCCCAGTTCCAGAAAGTGGATGGATTCGTCGATGGCACGCAGACCGTCCACAACATCCAGAAAATCTTCACCGGCATGGTAGGTCTTTCTGAGCTGTGGCAGCTGCGGAGCCATCGGATAGGTTTTGGCGGGCTGGTGCGCATGGAGCATCCGAAAAATAGGCGCAAACACTTCCGGGCGGCACTCGATTTCCTGCGAGGCAGCATCGATGCCATGCACCCGGCAGGCCGTCTGCGGATATGTTTCCCGGAACGCCAGCAGCGCTTTAGCCTGCCGTTCCAGCTTGCTACGCAGATCTTCATGCCGGTACTGCTGCACTTGCAATTGCAGTTCGTTCTTCTGACAGGCAGCCGACAGCCGCGCTGTGGTGCGATCTGGTCGCTTGATAAAATGATAAACGTAATAATACCGGCTGCGCAGATCCGGCGGTTCCGGTTCTCCCGGCAATGCATCCGGCCCGTAAATGGCCCGATCCAGCTGAGCAATCCATTGGTAATTTCCCAATGCTGTATCAGAGGGAGACACTCGCACTTCCAACTCCCGCAGATAGGGTGCCTTCAGCAGCGGTTCCCGAACGGCCAGCCGCGCACTGAGCCACAGCGATTCCGCATCCGGCGGGAAAAAGTAGCCACGCCGACGCTCATACACCTGAAAGTTATCAAAGCCCACATAGCCGTTGATTTGCACCATCTGGGCACGCAGCTCGTTTTGCAAGCAGAGATAGGCATAAAACAGGTTATGCTCTTCCCGGCTCAGCTTGCGGCTGTGCAGTTCTGCATAGATGTCCCGCAGCATGGCATACAAAAACCAGCGTTCGCCACGGAACTGTCGAGCGTCTTCAACTCTGTTGTTTGCCGTTTGGTTCAATGCATAATCCTCGCCTGGCGTATCCTGCCAAAAGGCGATTTCATCCTGAATCTCTGCTGCCGTTAACTGCAACAGTTCCGGGTTCCGCAGCAAGCGATAGACCCGATCCATCCCGCCGAAAGGCGGCTTTTGGATATACGGCACCGGCTCACACAACCGCTGAAACAAATATATCCGAATCAATGCCGCCTGCATCTGGTGCAGAATGAGTGTTGACGTTCCGGCCCGATCCGCTTTGTGGTTCAAAAGTGCTGTGATGTAATCATCCTTCTGCCAGACCTTGCTTTGCTGCTCAATACGTCGCAGGTTATCCAGATAATAGTTCCAGCTCACTGCATTCATCAGGTTGACCCACGATACCTGAAAATAAGGCAGGGAGGAAAACAGGTGGAAGTGGTGCTCCGAAATGCCCCGCTCCATCACGGCATTCAGCGGGCTGTTGTCGTGGCCGATGACAGCAGCCCAGTCAAAGTTCTTTCGTCCAGCTATGCCGCTGTCCAAGTCCTTCTGTGCATACATAGCCGCTGTCGGCAGTTCCTCGCCCAACATTTTTGTAATCTGCCGCCACGGAATCAGCTGCTCATACCGGCAGACCACCGGTTCATCCGGCCGAAGCAGCAGTTCTGCCAGCACGACCAGAATTGAAAAGGCTGACAGACATCCCGTGATCTCCTGCGGCCCGGAGAAGTGACGCTTTCGCCGCTCACAGACAAAATCTGCTGCAAATTCGGCAGTCTTACGGCATTCCATCCGGCTGTAGCGCAACGAAGTATCCGGATCCAGCATCATATAATCCGCTGCCGTCTGAAACGAGATATCGTCAAAAAAGAGTGCTCCATCCAGAATATCCTGCGAATCGACCTGACAGAACAGTGCTCTGCTCAGCCGGGCAAGGCTTTGCAGAAAGAATGAATCTTTTTCCTCCATTATTGCTTCTCCTGCTGCCCACCGTTCGGACTAAGGTTCAGGTCTTTTATGATGGCTTCCGTCTGCTGCGCTTTTTTAGTCTTTTCAGCGTCCATATCGCTTTGTTCCAGCATAGACGCATTTTCATTTTTCGCTGACTCATTGTTGTTTTGCGCCTGAATTGATGCACTTTGCGCAAGCTTGCTGAAGAAGCCATTCAAAACGTCCGTATCGTACTTTTGCTCCTCTTCTGGCATCTCAATGGTCTGGAACAGCGGTGGATAATCCTTGTCAGCATTCAGCGCCAACATCCGAGCTACGAACGGGCAGCCTTCAAAGATCTTTTCAAAGCTAGCATCTCCCAAGATTCCACCGTAAACATCGGATTCTTCCCGCAACCGATGCGAGATTTTGCCGTATAGCCAGCCGCAACATTTGAGCATATCGGCATCCGGGATACTCGTCGGCATATCACTCGTATCATTTGCCAGCCGCTTGAACAGATTGTAGGTCAGGTCAAACTGCTGCAGCGGAAGTGCCAGCGAACCGTACCGGGCATCCCAGGCTTTGTACTGATTCCGTAGCGAGAATGTATCTAGTTCTTCTTCCAGCTGCGCCACAGACGTGAAACCTGCGGCTTTTAGATTGCTGTTAACTTTAAAGTATTCCTTGATTGCCTCCTTGAACAAATCATCCACCCAGTTAAAATACTGTTCCCATCGGAACGAATTTACACAAAAATTCAACACATTAAAGCAAAGTGTCTTAGAGCTTTTTGCTTTAATCAAAATCTCCTTTCCGGAAGCCGTGATCTGCAATGTGGGTTTTTCAATTTTCTTATACGGATGCGGAAGATTCGTAAAGAGCATCAGCATCATTTCTACCACACGAAGCAGATACGCTGTATCTTCCTTTTTCGACAATAACGGACGTCTGAACACGACCATTTCATCCAGACTGGCCTTATTGTAAGCCCAACAATCTCGCGTTTTAAAATGCTCCATTTTTCCGGTCATTTCATCCTCATAACGGAACATGATTTTGGGCAGCATCTTATTGATCCAGCGGCCTGTCACCGATGGTCCGATAAACTTTTGCAGCTGCCTTGCAGCCTGTTTCCGGTCTGCTTCATTCTCCTGTGTAGCACGAACCGAGCCATATATCTGATTTAGTTCCACGGAGTAAAGTGCCAGGATGCAGTGGATCATCTCCTTGGAATAATCACCCTCCCGGGTCGCATGATACAAATTATAGATCAGTTCTCCGTAGCTATAGCGAAATCCTTCTGAAATATCTTCCTCATTCGTTTCAAATTTCAGAATTGAGCCTTCTGCAGAAATCTCAAAATTTGGCTTTTTCTCCTGCTTTTTTCGATTTATCCGAATATCATACAGCAATTCCTCGCTACGGCGGTCTATGGAAAAACACAGCCGTTTTTTGTAGTCGTCCTGTTCCGCACCGCTCAGTTTTTCTACATAGAACGTATCGTTCAGATATTCCAGCAGCCGCCGACGGTTTTCTTCTCGAATCGTTTCATTTTCTGCGGCATCCGGCTGGTTCGGCTGTTCCATTTCATCTAGTTTGCGCAGGAAGTCATGCAGTTCCCGAATGTTCCGTTGCTCAAAGAAATGCTGCTTTTCCCCCAGTGCATCAAAATAGACACCTGCGCGCTCTGCTAATAGACAGAGATTCAGCTTCTTGGCCGGGATCGGTTCTTCTGTCAGCACCAGCTCCTGCTGCATTGCTTCGGGCAGACGAACATAGATCTGCTGTTTTTTATTTCCTACACCCGTCCAGATATTGTACGTATAATTGGGTGTATAAACGCGGTGATAAGTCGGCAGAATTTTGGCAAGCAGCTGACTGGCCTGTACTTTTTTCTGTGTCTCCTCTATTCCAAACGCAGAGGCTATATACCGTTCCACGCTGGTGCGTAGCATCTCTTCATCCAGCGTCATCAGCACAAGCACACGCGGCAGCGTCAGATGTTCGTAAATTTCCTCCAGCAATGTATAAGCATTTTTGCCGTTTATTTTATCTGTTTTATTGGTGTAACGATCCACATCATCCAGCGCGATGACAAGAAAGCTCTTCCGGCCGGGCATGTGATATTCGTTCTGTGCCTTGTGGTCAAAATAGTCCAAATAGCTTTCGACCAGATCTTCAAACTCCCAGATCACACTTTGACTGCTAGAAAGGTTTTGTAGAGCACGCAGTGCCGACTCTCCTTCCGGGATCGAATCACGTTTTGGGCTGTTCAGATACCGCAGATTCCGGTACAAAGTCTCAAATTTCTGCAATAACCGCCGCAGCTCTTCCAAACTGCCCTGCGAGGTACCGCGAGCACCATACTCTACTTCCTGTTTCAGGATGTTCTGCATTCGGGCAAGGGTGATTTCCAGAATATCATCCTGCCCTTTCAGCTCACCGGCATTGATGACATCCAGCACCAGAAAATGTGCATTTGCAATGTTCTGGCGCGCCTGCTCATCCAATTTTAGATCGTAGCAAGGAAACACCGGGTCTGGTGCTAAGGTAATGCCATTATAGCGCTCCAATGCACAGCAGAATGACCGCATAACAGAAGTTTTGCCGGTGCCGCGCTCACCAATAATCGGAATGAGATTGTTTACATGACGCTGGTGCGATTCTCTCCGATTCGACTGTTCTTTCACATCCTTGATTGCTCTGCATACAGCATCACACACGATGGTTGCTGCCCTTCGATACTGCTTTGCAAAGGCCGGTTTCTGACTTTCTTCCAAAACATAGGTATCATTCATCAGCGCATCATACAAAAACACGCCTTCTGTCCTTTTCGTGGTCTGTCTCTGATTCTGCTCGCCCATCTTAACGTCTCCCACCTGATTCTGTTTTCAAATCATACTTCTTACTGTGCGGATAAGGGCTCTTCTTTTTTGTACATATCCTGATAATGCAGGACATTCTCTTCAATCTGCGCTTTCAAGGAATCTGTGGCTCCGGTGATGACTGTAGCTCGTTTGAGTGTAACAAACAGCGCACGGACAGGCAGCCCTTGTACGTGGAACAGCCGCACTGTATTCCAGATTTTAGGATCACAGCATCTTTGCAGCATCGGTGCACACCAATAGGCAATCGCTGCAGAAAGTGCTCTCCGTGTATACCAATCCCCTTCCTGCTTTTGTCTCCGATACATTGCAATCCGTGCAAGCCAGATATAGGATTTATACAGATACTGGATTTCTTTTAGTGAGAGATATTCCCAGCCGCCAAAGCCTTTCCTATAAAATGCGTCAACTTCAGCTTTTTTCCTACTGGGAAGATCTGCTGGCAATTCTTCCAGTTCCAAGCCATTGGATAAGATTGCAATGACATTTGTAAACTCATTTGCAGCCTGTTCAAATCTGCCCTGTTCCGCATAGCAGCGGGCGATTTGAAAAGCAGCCTGATAGCAGCGCCGATTCTTGACTTCTGCCTCCTGATAAAGCGCCAGCGCAAGCTTTGGTTCATCCAACTCGTTACTGAGATAGTGTCCCAACTGATAAATGCCAAATGCATAAAAACCATCGGTCTCCTCCAAACTCAGTTCTCGAGCTCGTTTATAATAATTATACGCATCCAATATCCGATTTTCATCGCTCTGGCAGAGATAGGCCGCCAAATAGTACATGCCTGCATAATTCGGGTCACGCTGGTATATGCCATTTAGTTCACGGAGCAGCATGGCTACATTAACGGTCGGCACTGCCTCCCTGCGCCGATACTCCGAGTTTTCTGATAACGCACTGTATATCTCCCGTATTTTTCGAGCCGCATTGATGGCAGCATAAATTGAATATACGGTTTTCGGCTGCAAGTCCAGCAGAGCTCTCCGAAACGCAAAAAACGCCCGCAGCATTCGGTTAATATAAGGCTTATAGGGGATATCATAGTGATTTGCGCCAAGTTTGAGTACCTCATTCATATTGGCAATGCGGAAGGTGCGTTTCATTTGTAAATAGTGGAACAATTCATACTGGTGATACAGTACATTGATTTGACGCAGACTTCCCGCGGTCACTTTATCTGCCGAATCATTCCAGATACTGTCGATCAATCTGTCAATCACGCTTTGTATCCGTTCTTGCTTCAGATTTCCCGTCAGGACAAGACTTTTTCCGTCAATCTGCACGGCACCGCCGTCCAGCGCAAAGGACATCCCGATAATTTTGCGTTCCGGAAAACGTTTTTGAGTATTTGCCGCCAGCGTAGCCAGCCAAGGTTCATAATCTGTCGTCAGAATTAGATCCACATCATGCTTTGTCGGCTCGTTCAGTATCTGAGCAACATCCTGTATCCTCGCCTGAACTGGAATGTCGTGAACCAGACAACCGATAAAGCGGAAGAATTCTTTGACCATTTCCTTAACGTCCGCAGCCTGTGTCGTGCGCAGGATACGGATCGTTTTTATATTTTGTTCTTCTGCCGACTGTGCAAGATCATCCCGCATTGCCATTTGCGAGCCCTCCATTTCTGATGGTATTCTGAAGTTAATATAATTTATTCTAGTTTAACATATCCCGCCGCTTCATGCAACAAAAACACCAAAATATGATTACTTTTTTCACTCGCTGTTCTATCAAGTGCCATTTTTACTAATTTGTTGTCCTGAAAGCCCAATTTTCTGGTCATACAGCAGGCAGCAAAACGCCCACTGTGCATTTTCCTTATTATAGCAATCGACAGAAATCTCGTTGTCTTCAATTCTCCAACAAACCGAACCCGAAAGCATTTGAATGTATCCGGGAGATTCTGCTTATCGCAAACTACACAAAGAAAGTGGGTTGACATCGTGGACGAGAACCCAAGTGCTCGTTATAAGCAGACCGGCTGCACCGGGCAGACGGGTTACACGGTACATATTTTGGATGAGATCATTGATAAATCAGTCCGTCAGATCTTTTCCAAAATGAGAGGCATCCCGAAAGAGCAGATCATTACAAGGAGTTACGAGCGGGAAGTTGTCGAACGTAAGAATTATCTGCAAACTATTCAGGTAGAGCGGGATAAAGCCCAAAAAGACTTGATTTCCCTGAAAGCCGAGATTCTTGCCTGTATCAAAGGTGAGAGCGTCCTTCCCAAAGAAACCCTTGCCGAGATGATTACAGCGCAGGAGGAAAAACTTCGGGAATTGGATGTTCTTTATGAATCTTCCTACGCAGAAACGGAAAAAACTGCCGAACTGATGGACAGCGTATCAAAACTGTACGAAGAACTGATTTCTTTTTCTGATCTCTACGACAGTGCCAGTTTTGAAGCAAAGAAAATGATCGTCAATCAGCTTATCCGCAGGGTAGAGGTTTATCGTGGGTATCAACTCAACATTACTTTCAATTTCGACCTTACGCCGTACATTGAAGGGGATGATGCAGCAGCCTGCCGAAAAGCCGGGCGGCAAACATTCTTTTTTGAAAACGGTGTAAAGTCATAGGTTGATTTAAAATGCGACAAATCACTTGCAGGCCAACAATTTTCCTTCAGTAGCCTTCACAAAGTTCAACAGTATTATGTATTATGTATTTTGTATCTTATTTTCCGGAGGCTTTTTTTTTACGACACTTTGAACTGTTATCAATCAGCATCATTTCAATGATATACCGATACATACTATCTTTTTCTTGTTCTGACATTTTATCAACCAACTGCACCGCTGTGAGATACTTTTCTGTTGAACCCAATCTCTCGTGATAAAGATTGAGCTGATCAATCGTTCTTTTATAAAGCCAGAAAAACAAGCCAGAAATGAGTTCTACAACACATCCGGAAATTGTTGTATAGAACGATACTTTCTGGCCACCCCAAAATGCTACGATACTTCCAATGATAAAGATAATTCCACCCATAACACAAGCCGTCAATGTTGCATTAAACACCCGATTAGCCTGCCGCTTATTAATGAAATAATATTCTCTTAATTCGGACATATTATTCAACATCAAAGAAATAATGTCTTTATTTCCTTCCTGAACTTTTTGAGCAGCCTCTTTTGCTTCTTTTGCGTCACCATCAGACGTTTTCTCTATACTGGAAGCAGTATGCTTTACCGAAAACATCGCACCAATCATTCCTAAAATAACAGCCAAAGCAGACATAACTGCAGAAATTGTTTCTGATCCCATTAATTTTCCTCCTCGATCGATAAAATTTTGTTTGTTGCCAGCAGAGAGACCGTGCAAAGGGCAAATTATATAAAATTCTCAAATAACACAATTTATTATACGTCCATTCCGTTTTTCGTCAAGACATTGTATTATAACATGTTGCCAAGCGCAATTTCGACCTGCAAAATCGAAGTTGCGCTTTTTTCATATCCTAATAAAATTTTTTTCACTGGAGGTTTTTACAATGTTTCTGTATCACTGTCGGTTTCAGCCCTTGACACAACCGCATGACCCTTGATTACTTCTATGGACAAGCCGGAGAACTTTTCTCATTCTACCGCATCCCGAAAGCTCTGTTTCAGGAGTCACGGTTCCAGAACTTGTCAACCGATGCCAAAACACTGTACGGTATCCTGCTCGACCGCATGAGCCTTTCTGCTAAAAATGGCTGGCTGGACGAGCAGGGCCGGGTGTTCATCATCTTCACAATTGAGGATGTCAAGAGGGCATTGTGTTGCGCAGACAACAAAGCGACCAAGTTGCTGCGGGAACTTGAAGAATTTGGTTTGATTGAACGAAAACGCAGAGGTTTGGGCAAGCCAAGTTTGGTGTATGTGAAAAACTTTTCGGCAGAATCGTCAAAACCAATATTCCAGAATCGTGATTTTCACGATTCTGGAGGCTTCAAAACCACAAGTCAAGACCCTGCAAAATCACGATGTAATAAGACTGATGAGAATAATACTGAAATGAGTGAACCTTATCCCTTCTATTCGGAAGAAGATGATGCGATGAGCAAACGCGAACAGTTGGAAGGATATTTTTCACAGTCTTTGGAGGTTGACACTCTGCTCCGGCTCTGCCCGGACGATGAGGACACCATCTATCAGATTGTGGACTTGCTTGTGGACACCTGCGCTATCAACCGCAAGACGCTGCGCATTGCCGGGGACGATAAGCCCGCCGAAGTGGTACGCAGCCGGTTTATGAAGCTGAACGCTGACCATATCCGCTTTGTGCTGATGTGCCTTGCAGAGAACAGCAGCCCAATCCGAAACATGAAACAATATCTGCTCGCTTCTCTGTACAACGCACCCACCACGATGCAGCTTTCCTACCAGAACCAAACCAACCACGACTTAGCGATGCGGGGGTGATAAAAATTTCAAAGAAAGCAACCACAATTGCCATCGTCAACCAGAAAGGCGGCACCGGTAAGACCACCACCTGTGAAAATCTGGGCATCGGGTTGGCGATGGAGGGCAAAAAGGTCCTGTTGGTGGACGCTGACCCACAGGGGTCACTGACCATCAGCATGGGCTGGCAGCAACCCGATGAACTGCCCACCACCCTTTCCACCTTGATGGCAAAAGCCATGAACGACCAGAGCATTCCGCCCGGCGATGGCGTTCTGCACCATGCGGAGGGCGTTGATCTGATTCCAGCCAACATCGAACTGGCAGGGCTGGAAATTTCCCTTGTCAATTGCATGAACCGGGAAAAAATGCTGAAACAGGTGCTGGACAGTGCCAAACGGGAGTACGATTTCATTCTGCTGGATTGCACCCCTTCCCTTGGGATGCTGACCGTCAATGCCTTGGCAGCGGCGGACACCACCCTGATTCCAGTGCAGGCGCAGTACCTATCTGCAAAGGGTCTGGAACAGCTTTTACAGACGGTGCAGAAAGTCCGGCGGCAGATCAACCCGAAACTGAAAATTGAGGGTATCTTGCTGACTATGACCGACAGCCGCACCAACTATGGGCAGCAGATTGACAATCTGATTCGGGGTGCTTACGGCAGCAGGATCAAGGTGTTCGACCAGACAATTCCCCGGTCTGTCCGTGCCGCGGAAATCAGTGCCGTGGGTAAGAGCATTTTTCAGCATGACCCCAAAGGCAAGGTGGCAGAAGCCTACTGCTCTCTGACAAAGGAGGTGATGGCGAATGCCGAAAGGCAGCTTAAACGTGTCGCTGAAAGGGGCAGATGACATTTTCTCCACAGAGGAATCCCGGCAGGAACAGCAGCGAGAACAGGTGCAGCAAATTCCCATTGGGGAATTGTTCCCTTTCAAAAACCATCCCTTTAAGGTTTTGGATGATGAGTCCATGCAGCGCACGGTGGAAAGTGTAGAACAGTACGGCGTGCTTTCTCCGCTGATTGCACGCCCACGCCCGGAAGGTGGCTACGAGATCATCTCCGGGCATCGCCGTCAGCACGCTGCACAGCTTGCCGGACTGGACACCCTGCCGGTCATTGTCCGCAATATGGATGATGATGCCGCTGTTTTGCTCATGGTAGACAGCAATCTTCAACGCGAAACCATCTTGCCAAGCGAGAGGGCTTTCGCCTACAAAATGAAGCTGGAGGCAATCGAACGAACTGCTGGACGACCCAAAAATGTGGGACAAGTTGTCCCAGATTATTTCGGGAAACGCAGTACAGAGGTTGTTGCTGAAGGAACAGGTGAAAGTTATAAGCAAGTCCAGCGTTTTATCCGCCTGACCAACCTTGTTCCCGAACTTCTGGACATGGTGGACGAAAAGAAAATCGCCTTCAATCCCGCTGTGGAATTGTCCTATCTGGACGAAAGCCAACAGCGGGATTTTTTAGAAGCTATGAACGACACCCAGAATGCGCCGTCCCTATCCCAAGCGCAGCGGCTCAAAAGGCTGGCGCAGGAAGGGCACTTCTCGTATGACGTTGCCTTTGCGGTCATGGGAGAAGAGAAAAAGGACGAGCTGGACAAGGTAGTCATCAAAAACGATACCCTGCGGAAATACTTCCCTCGCAGCTACACCCCGAAACAGATGGAGGACACCATCATCAAGCTGCTGGAACAGTGGCAGCGCAAACAGCAGCGGCAGAACGAACGCTGACTTATACCGTAATGAAAGACCCGATGGGGTCTTTTTCTTTTGCAAACAAAGGAGAAAAAGCCTATGAAAAACAACGCTACCCATACCATCCGCTCCGAAGAGATCACCATTGATGTGCGTATCTGCGTTGCACTGGCGGCAAACCGGGGCTGCGAGGTCTACCTCGCAGCCATTGCCCCGGATATGGAACTGACCGTCATCACGCTGGATGAGGCTCCCGGCATCCTGCCCTGCTTTGAGGAGGACGATGCCTGCCTGAACATCCCTGACACCTCGCTGCTGCTCTGCTACAATCCGGCGCAGGTGCTGAAGATGGGCGGCAAGCACTATCTGACCGGCCCGGTGATTCTGGCTCGTACCAACATGGACGGCGAGGTCATCTCGCTGACCATTGATGAGGTCTACCTGTTCCAGAAGTATCTGGAAAGTCACAGCATCACCCTGATGGCAGATGACCAGAAGCTGCCCTGCATCTGCATCGACTGAGGTGCCGCTATGTCAACGAGAGCGGAATTTTTTCAGAGGATGTATCCGGGGCTGTCCGCTGGTGAAGTCATTGATGAACTTATCAAAGCCAGCATATACGGTTTTGAACACGGCCCGGAAGTTGTGATCATCAGTGCCGTAGAGGGCATCCATTATGTGTCTTATGATGCGGAAATGCAGAAAAAAGCTCCGTACTGGGAGGGTACCCACGAAACCTGCAATATTCCTTTTACGGATTTCCAGATTCGCTATCAGCCGGAGCAGGTTCGCATTGTGGATGGCAAACGCATCCTGGAGGATACTGCCTTTCTCTGTCGGAAAGATAATGACCACTTCCTTATTCTGCCGAGCCTTTATGAGAAGCTGGATTTGGATGACTGGCTTCTGGCACACCTGTTTTTCTACGACAAGGACGGAAAGCGGTGTATCGGCGTGGAACTGTCGGAGGTTGACTGATGCGATCTGTCTTTGGGTTTATGCTGTTTGAAGCTGGTGCTATTTTTGGCTTCTTTGTGGCAGCTCTGTTGAACGCCGCCCGTGCTGGGCAGGAAATCACTATCTAATTCGAGGAGAATGATAATGGAACAGAATGAAAACACCCTGTCGGTGCTGAAAATTGCACCGGGACAGTACCCGCAGCAGGTCGAGATTGATAACGACCTGAAAGCCTTGCAGCAGACGGTGGGCGGCTCCATCGGCGCAAGCTACCCTTTTGAAGATCCGGTCGCCATCGTCTACAACGATGATGGCAAGCTCATGGGTCTGCCGCTGAACCGTGCCCTGTGGGACGAGGACGGGCTGATGTACGATGTTATTGCCGGAACCTTTCTGGTGGTGGGGCTGGGAGAGGAGGACTTTGTATCGCTCTCCCCGGAGCTGGCGCAGAAGTATGAAGAAGAATTCCATCAACCCGAAGCCTTTCTCCCTCTGGGGCGTCGCCTGATGGTCATTCCGGTTCCGGACGAATCAGTTCAGAATGACGCGGAAAAGGCTGTGAGCAAGCCCCCGGTGGCACATGACCGTTAAGCTGAGTTTCTCTCAGGGAGGTGGTAACGATGCAGGAAGAAATCGAGCATAAGACGGTCAACCTTGCCATCTCGACCACGAAACTGTCTGCCCGCACCCTGCTGCGCGGGATGCAGTTTCTCCTGCGGCAGTACGACAAGCACGCTTCGCAGGGCAAGCAGTCCATGAAGCGGCTGGTACGGCAGAACCGTGGCGTGACCAATGTGGAGATCCAGAAAACCGGCATCAAGGATTTTGACCGCTATGCTAAGCGGTATCACATCGACTACTTCATCCAGAAAGACCTGTCCTGCAAGCCGCCCCGGTATCTGGTCTACTTCAAGGCACAGGACACGGATGCCTTGAGCGCAGCGTTCAAGGAATATTCGGCATCGGTGCTGGATAAAACCAAGCGTCCTTCCGTGCTGGCAAAGCTGCATGATCTGGCGCAGTCCGTTGCAAATCTGCCGGACAAAGTGCGGCACAAGCAGGAGGAGCGCGGCCTATGAGCAAAAAGAAGCTTTCCAAGCTGCTGGCGCTCTATCTGCCCTATGTGGTAATTGGCTTGCTAGCCACTAATCTGGGCGAGGCGTGGCGGCTGGCCGTGGGCAAGGAACTGGGCGATAAAATCGTATCGCTGATGGGAACTATCCCGGCAGCGTTTGCCAATCCGCTGCCCAGCCTGCACCCATTTGACTTGTTCATTGGTCTGTGCTGCGGCGCTGGAATGCGGCTGGCGGTGTACCTGAAAGGCAAAAACGCCAAGAAGTACCGTCACGGCATGGAGTACGGCTCTGCCCGGTGGGGCGGACCCAAAGATATCGAGCCGTTCATGGCTCCGAAATTTGAGGACAATATCATCCTGACCAAAACAGAACGGCTGATGATGTCCAACCGCCCACCTGATCCGAAGAACTCCCGGAACAAAAATGTGCTGGTAGTCGGCGGCTCCGGCAGCGGTAAGACAAGGTTCTTTATCAAGCCGAATCTGCTGCAATGTGATTCCAAGAATTTTCCGGTATCATTCGTAGTTACAGATCCGAAAGGTAGTATCGGCGTGGAATGTGGAGAAGCCCTGTTAAAGCACGGCTACAATCTAAAATTCTTCAACACCATCAACTTTTCCAAGAGTATGCGCTATAACCCCATGGCGTACATCCACAGTGAAAAGGATGTTCTGAAACTTGTCACCGTGCTGATGACCAACACCAAAGGTGAAGGTCAGGGCGGCGACCCATTCTGGGACAAAGCGGAACGGCTTCTGCTCGTTTCGCTGATCGCATACCTCCACTACGAAGCCCCTGTCGAGGAGCAAAACTTCGCAACATTGCTGGAAACGCTAAACACTATGCAGGTGTCTGAGGACGATGAAACTTATCAGAATCCGGTAGACCTGTTGTTTGAGGATCTGGGCAAGAAGAAGCCAAAATCCTTTGCCGTGCGGCAGTACAAACTTTACAAGCTAGCTGCCGGCAAAACGGCCAAGTCGATTCTTATTTCCTGCGGTGCCCGGCTCGCACCCTTCGATATTCAGGAAGTCCGGGATGCCACCATGTACGATGAGCTGGAACTGGACAAGCTGGGTGACCGGAAAACGGCGCTGTTCCTTATCATGAGCGATACGGACAGTACATTTAACTTCCTGATCTCCATGATCTACACACAGCTTTTCAATCTGCTCTGTGATAAGGCAGATGACCAATACGGCGGCAAACTGCCAGTCCATGTGCGGTGCTTGATTGACGAATGTGCCAACATCGGTCAAATTCCGCAGCTGGAAAAACTGGTGGCTACCATCCGCAGCCGTGAGATCTCGGCGTGTCTGGTCTTGCAGACCCGCAGCCAGCTGAAAGCCATCTACAAAGATAATGCGGATACCATCGTGGGCAACATGGACAGTCAGATATTTTTGGGCGGCAGTGAGCCTACCACCCTGAAAGATCTTGCCGAAGCACTCGGCAAGGAAACCATCGACAGCTGCAACAATTCCGATACCCGTGGCAATAGCCCAAGCTATGGCACCAACTATCAAAAACTCGGTCACGAACTTATGAGCCGGGATGAGTTGGCAGTTTTGGATGGCGGCAAGTGCATCCTGCAGCTTCGTGGTGTGCGCCCATTTTTGAGCGACAAGTACGACCTGACCCAGCACCCGAACTACAAGTACACCTCCGATTATGACCCCAAGAACGCCCTCGATATCGAGAAGTTCTTGAATCGAAAAGAAAAAATCCACCCGGATGATACCTTCATCATGGTGGATGCTGATTCACTCCCGCTCGCCTGATAAGACGAGCGGTTATTTTTTATCCATTGACCCAACAGGTACACCGGAAAATCAACCCTCGCCGTGGTTTTCGGCTTTTGCAAACGGATTTCAGGTGTGTGCAGGGTCGCTTTTTCAAAACAAGGGAGATTTTTCTATGGAATTCTTTAACAGCGCAGTGGACGTTCTGAAGACTCTGGTTGTGGCACTGGGTGCCGGTCTGGGCGTGTGGGGTGCCGTGAACCTCATGGAGGGCTACGGCGGTGATAACCCATCGGCCAATGCTCATGTACGGTAGAGAAGCACAAAGCAAAACAAGGATAGCCAGCCCTGCCACTATTCCGAAGTCAGGGGAACGCAATAGAAAAATTTATAGCTGTATGCTATACTTAATTAGCATTTGAACATATCAAGCTGACACAGCAAT
>OOBP01000036.1_pt1 | contig 204198 bp, 176 predicted proteins | sample 1671681 | NCBI WGS metagenome assembly OOBP01 (sample SAMN06348181, study PRJEB24527) | human gut metagenome
AGATAGCTCAGTCGGTAGAGCAGAGGACTGAAAATCCTCGTGTCACTGGTTCGATTCCGGTTCTAGGCACTTAAAGCTGTTTCGTGATGAAACAGCTTTTTTTGCGTTAAAAACATTTATAAACACATATTAATTTTTTGTAATGGACAAAGGAGGATATTATGTCAAAAGGAAACATTAATTATAAATATTTGAAAAGAAGAAAGTCATGGTTCAGGAGAAATCTGCCACTTGTTATTTTTATTACTGTTGCTGTGATTGCTATTGCAGGAGCATTAACGGCTGGAATTATGTTGTCTCATTCTAATAAGAAAAAACAGGCTGATAATCATGATAGTAATGATGAACAGACAGTTGTTTCAACAGAAGAGACAACAGCGGCAAGGGAAGTTGTGTGGATTGATAATAAAGAGCCTGAATCAAAAGAACAAGAATATATTGCGCCAGAAGCTGTTTATCTTCCATATTTTATTAAGGTAAACAGAGCTGCTAACTGTGCTACAGTGTATGGGATTGATGAGAATGGAGAATACACTATACCAGTCAAAGCATTTGCAACATCATGTGGAAAAGCAGGCGACGAAACTATTGTGGGTGAGAATTATGTAACATCAGATAAGTACGAATGGGGATATATGGTTGATGGTACTTATGGACGTTATGCATTCAGAATAAGTGGAGGTTATCTGTTCCATTCTGTTCCATATTATTCAATGAATAAGGGTGATCTGGAGGATGGACAGTACAATAAGCTTGGTGATTATGCTTCTCTTGGATGCGTCAGAATGTGCGTTAGGGATGTAAAGTGGATATATGATAACTGTCCATCGGGAACAGGTGTAACTATATATGATGATGCAGTTAATCCTGGACCACTTGGTAAGCCGGATTCTATAAAGATTCCAGAGGACAGTGCTTATGCAGGCTGGGATCCTACAGACCCTGACGAGAATAATCCGTGGAATGCTTATAGTGCTAAGATAGAAGGGGCAAAGGATATTCAGACAAAGATTGGTCAGAGTATAGATGTAATGACAGGGGTTACTGCAACTGATACTTGTGGTAATGATATTACTGCAAAGATTGTGACTGTTGGAAGATATACATTTGACCAGACAGGTACTTATGATATTAAGTATGAAGTTACAGATGCAATTGGAAGCCATGATGAAGTAACAGTAAAGCTTATGGTTACAGAATAAGAGATAATGGAGTTGTATTGATGGGAAATATAGATATTCTGGAAAAACTTGAAGAGTATTCAAAAGCTGGTTATGTGCCGATGCATATGCCGGGAGGAAAGCGCAATACTGAATATGCAAGTACTTCAGAACTTGATATTACCGAGATTGATGGATTTGATAATATGCATAATGCGGATGGTATTATTAAAAATGCGTCTGACAGGGCAGCAAAATTGTATGGAGCAGATAAAACACTGATGCTTGTAAATGGAAGTACAGCAGGAATATTATCAGCTATATGCGGTGCGACGAAAAGAAAAGGAAAGATTATCGTTGCAAGAAACTGTCATGTGTCAGTGTACAATGCATTGATTATGGCACAGTTAGAGCCAGTATATGTTATACCGGAGGTTGATAATGATACAGGAATATACAGAGGACTATCATTAGAACAGATTAGAAAATGTGTTGAAAATAACAGGGATGCACAGGCGGTTATTATAACTTCTCCGACTTATGAAGGTGTTGTGTCAGAGGTAAGGGAGATTGCCAGTTATCTGCATGAAAAAGGAATACCACTTATAGTTGATGAAGCGCATGGGGCACATTTTGAATTCAGTGAGGAATTTCCAGAGTCGGCAGTAAAAGCTGGGGCTGACATTGTAATTAACAGTATTCATAAAACATTACCGGCACTTACACAGACTGCACTTCTACATATTTCTGGAAATTATGTAGATTATGATAAAGTGGAAAGATTTTGGAATATATATCAGACAACCAGCCCCTCATATATTCTTATGGCGAGTATTGACAGGTGTATGAGAATTATTGAAGGACAGGGAAATTATATTTTTAAGGAATATATAAACAGACTTAAGAATTTAAGAGAAAATATTGCAAAACTTAATAATATAAGATTGATGGATAGTGATGATATTTCTAAGATTATTCTTATATGTGATGATGGAAAGTACCTATATGACAGATTATTGGATGAATATAAGGTGCAGCTTGAGATGGCATCATTTAAATATGTTATTGCAATGACTTCAGTTGCTGATAAACAGGAGTATTATGACAGATTTCTTAGTGCATTGAAGGAGATTGATGAAAGCTGGAAAGTTGAAAGCAAAGACAGTGAAAATGATGTAGGGGAAAGCTTAGGGTATGCGATTAACAACAAGCCAGAAGTATGTATGTGTCCGGCAGATGCAATTGATTTAATGGATGAAAATGGATATGAAGATTTATCTGTTAATTCACCTGATATATGTGGTAGAATAAGTATGTCATCGGTTCTTATATACCCACCGGGAATGCCTGTTGTTAATGTAGGCGAGCGGATTACCGGTGATGTATGCAGAATTATTAAGAGTGCGATAAATGCCGGGCTGGAAGTACCCGGTCTTAAGGAAGGAAAGATAAGATGCCTGAGATAGCATTTATTATGGGAAAAAGCGCGTCCGGCAAGGATAAGATATATAAAAACCTAATTGAAGATGAAAGTCTGAAGCTTAATACTGTTATATTGTATACAACAAGACCAATGAGAGCCGGGGAGACCGATGGGGTTGAGTATTTTTTTGTAAATGATGAGACAGCTGTTAAGATGCAGGAGAGCGGCAGGATTGTTGAATTGAGAGAATATAATACTGTGTATGGTGTGTGGAAGTATTTTACAGCTGATGACGGACAGATTGACCTTAACAGTGGTAACAGGTATCTGGTTATAGGAACGCTTGAAGCGTATGATAAATTCTGTGAATTCTATGGAAAACAGCATATTATGCCGATATACATTGAAGTAGAAGATGGATTGAGACTCACAAGGGCTATCCACAGAGAACAGAAACAGGATAATCCACACTATGAGGAAATGTGCAGAAGATTTCTTGCAGACAGTGAGGATTTTTCAGAAGAGAATATTGCTAAAGCTGGTATTACAAGAAGATTTAGCAATAATGGAGAGTTAGAGGATTGCATTAGTGAAGTTAAGAGTGCCATATTAGGAGGTATGTATGGATATTAAGGTTAAAGATATAGCACCGGCTAATCAGACCACTCCGGTTAAAGCACAGGAAAAATCAGATGATAGTTTTAAGTTTACACTGATTAGCAATATTGAGGAGAAAGACCTTCAGGAAAAACTGGGAAATATGATGCAGGAAATTACCGAGCAGGGTGAAAAGATTGCAAAGCATATGGATATAAGAGATATGAAGAAGTACAGAGAGCTTGTTAAGGGATTCCTAAATGAAGTTGTAAACCGTTCACACAAGTTTTCAAGAGAGAACTTTCTTGACAGAAGGGGAAGACACAGGGTGTATGGAATTGTTAAGATGGTAGATGAGAATCTTGATAATCTCGCCAGAGAACTGGTAAAAGATGAAAAGGATCATCTTGCAATAGTCGGAGCTATTGATGATATCAGGGGATTGTTATTAGATATTTCAACATAGGAGCAATATGTGTTATAATATTACAGATAAGTAATGAAAAGAGGAATAAGTATGGGTAATTTTTCAGATATATATGGATATGAGACTATTAAAGAACATTTGCAGAGTGCAATATCTATGGGAAAGGTATCTCATGCTTATGTAATCAGCGGAGGACTTGGTTCAGGAAAGAAGCTTATTGCCAGCACATTTGCACAGACACTGCAGTGTGAGGCGGGCGGTGTTGAGCCTTGTGGGGTGTGTCATTCCTGTGTGCAGGCAGCAGGCAGGAACCAGCCGGATATTATCTGGGTTGGACATGAGAAGCCGGGAAGTATTGGTGTTGATGATATAAGAGACCAGCTTGTATCGGATATGCAGATTAAGCCTTACAGCAGTCCTTACAAGATATACATTATTGATGAAGCAGACAAGCTTACTGTTGCAGCACAGAATGCAATGCTTAAGACAATTGAAGAGCCACCGGCTTATGGAATTGTTATTCTTCTTGCTAATAATCCGGATGTTTTCTTACAGACTATTCTGTCAAGATGCGTTGTGCTTGATCTTAAGCCACTAAAGGATGATGTAGTTATTAAATATCTTAAAGACCACTATGATAATATCGGTGATTACGAGTGTAAATTTGCAGCAAGATTTGCAGCTGGACGAATCGGCAGGGCAATGACTATGGTCGAATCTACTGAGTTTGCAGAGTTAAGACGTGATGTAATGGACGTTATTAAGAATGCTAAGGATATGGATTCGACTGATATTATGACATCGGTGAAAAGAGTTACCAATTATAAGCTGACTATTGATGATTACCTTGACCTTATGCTTATGTGGTACAGGGATGTACTTATGTTTAAGAGTACGAATGATACTAATCTGCTCATATTTAATGACCAGATGACACTGATAAAGAGTCAGGCACAGACTATGTCATATGAAGGTTTACAGGATATTATTAATTCTATTGACAGGGTTAAGGTCAGACTTCAGGCAAATGTTAATTTTGATCTGGTTATAGAATTGCTTATTATGGCGATTAAGGAAAATTCATAGAATGGAGAGTATAGATGACTAAAGTTGTTGGAGTTAGATTCAGACAGGTTGGAAAGATATATTTTTTTGCACCTGGGAAATATTCAGTCGAAACAGGACAGCATGTTATTGTTGAGACTGCCAGAGGAGTTGAATATGGACAGGTTGTTCTAGGTGAAAGAGAAGTTGAAGATACAGCGGTTATCCAGCCTCTAAAGGCAATTATAAGGGTTGCAACACCAGAAGATGATGAAAGAGAATTAAAAAACAGAGAAAAGGAAAAAGAAGCATTTAAGATATGTCTTGAGAAGATTGCAAAGCATAATCTTGACATGAAGCTTATTAAGGCTGAGTATACATTTGACAATAATAAGGTGCTGTTCTATTTTACTGCTGATGGAAGAATTGATTTCAGAGAGCTTGTTAAGGATCTTGCTGCAGTATTTAAGACAAGAATTGAATTAAGACAGATTGGAGTAAGGGATGAGACTAAGATTCTTGGTGGAATTGGTTCCTGCGGAAGACCTTTATGTTGTGCCACATTTTTACCAGAATTCAATCCGGTATCTATTAAGATGGCTAAGGAGCAGAATCTGTCACTTAATCCAACTAAGATTTCAGGTGTGTGTGGACGACTTATGTGTTGTTTAAAGAATGAGCAGGATACATATGAGGAATTAAATAGTCATCTGCCTAATGTGGGAGATTCTGTTACTACACCAGATAAACTGGTTGGTGAGGTTTCAAGTGTCAATGTTTTAAGGCAGAGAGTTAAGGTATTAATAACTCATGATAATGACGAAAAGGAACTTAAGGAATATCCGGTTGAGGAGCTTCGTTTTAAGAGAAAAAGAAGATTTGATAAGGTCCGCATTGATGATGATAAGGAACTTAAGGCACTTGAAGAATTAGAAAGAAAAGAAGGAAAAGCCCATATTAGTGATGATTAATGAACGAATTGATGATTTGATGAGAGATGGACTAAAGCTTATACAGAATACAGATATTTTTTGTTTTGGAATGGACGCAGTGCTGTTGTCTACTTATGCCACGGCAGGGAAGAAAGACAGGGTGCTGGACATGGGTACCGGTAATGGTATTATTCCGGTGCTTATGCAGTCTAAGAATCCGGGTAGCACATACAGTGCTCTTGAGATTCAGGAGGGAAGCGCGCAGCTTGCCAGAAGAAATGTGGAGCTTAATCATCTTGAGAACAGAATCAGTGTTGTTAAGGGTGATATAAAGGAAGCTTCCACTATATTTGGGGAAGCTTCTTTTAATGTTGTGACGAGCAATCCGCCATATATGAATGAAAATCACGGTATTGTTAATCCGGACAGTGCCAAGGCAATTGCAAGACATGAGCTTCTGTGTAGTCTTGATGATGTTATAAGGGAAGCAAGCCGTTGTCTTAAATCTAAAGGGAAAATGTATATGGTTCACAGACCGAACAGACTTGTTGATATATTTGACACTATGAGAAAGTATCATCTTGAGCCGAAGAGAATGAGGCTGGTGTATCCTTATGTGAATAAGGCTGCCAATATGGTGCTTATAGAAGCGGTTAAGGGAGGTAATTCCCAGCTTATTGTTGAAGAACCGCTTATTGTATACAAGACGGACGGTATTTACACTGATGCGCTTCTAAAAATGTATGAATAGATAGAGGTTTATTATGGATAATGAAAAAAATGTAAAGAAAGACGGACCGGGTATGCTGTATCTGTGTGCAACGCCTATTGGTAATCTTGAGGATATTACTTACAGGGTTTTGCGTGTGCTTTCAGAAGCAGACCTGATTGCAGCAGAGGATACAAGAAACAGTATTAAGCTGCTTAATCATTTTGAAATAAAGACACCTATGACAAGCTATCATGAATTTAACAAGTATGATAAGGCAAAGGTTCTTGTTGATAAAATATTAGGTGGAATGGATGTGGCTGTAATTACTGATGCAGGAACTCCGGGAATATCGGATCCTGGTGAGGAGCTTGTAAAGCAATGCAGGGCAGCAGGTATCAGGGTTACTTCACTTCCGGGACCGGCAGCATGCATAACAGCGCTTACAATGTCAGGACGCGAGACAAGAAGATTCGCATTTGAAGCATTTTTACCAGCGGATAAGAATGAGAGAAAAGAAGTTCTTGCAGAGTTAGCATGTGAAACAAGGACTATGATTATATATGAAGCACCGCACAGACTTACTAAGACACTCGCGGAACTACAAGATACGCTTGGCGGTGACAGACAGATTACTATATGTAAGGAACTTACCAAGAGATATGAGAATTCTATGGAATTCACGCTTGAATCTGCATGTGAATATTATGAAAATAATGAGCCAAGAGGTGAATATGTGCTTGTGATTGCCGGTAAAAGCCGAGAGCAGTTAAAGGCCGAGGCAAGAAAGCAGTGGGAAAACATGAGTGTGGCAGAACATGTGCAGATGTATATGTCGCAGGGCATGGATAAGAAAGAAGCCATGAAAGCTGCAGCAAAGGACAGAGGAGTGTCAAAGAGGGATATATATCAGGAGCTTGAAGGGAAAGCGTAAGCAGCTACCGGATAGTGTGCTCTTTGATGATTGCACGTACTGTCTTGAAAAGATAAGGCTTGATAGTATCTATGTCAGCAGGTTCTTTATAAAGAATTGCGCTGTAGCAAGTTGAACTTACAAGCTCAACAATAAGGAAGAGCATTATTTCAGGCTCTTCAAGTGAGATATCCTCAGCGTTAATCATTTCATAATATACATCTTTAAAGTTAATATCATCAGATGCAACCTTAGTTGTGAGAGCTTCCTTGAAGATTCCCCAGCTAAGGTTTTTTGATATAAATGTGAGAAGAGTCTGATTAGAATTCAGTTCATCTACAATATGATTAATTATAAATATTATTTTTTCTTCGAAACCTAACTGTTCGTTCTTTTCTTTAGAAAATTCCTCTAAATCAGCGACGGCATTCTTAAATAATTTACTTGATTCATGTGATATAAGACGGTTTCTTATATCATACTTGTCCTTAAAGTACAGATAAAATGTACCCTTAGCAATACCTGCTTTCTGAGAAATTTCCGCAATAGAAGTCTTCGTAACCCCCTGGGTAGTAAAGAGATTAAATGCAGTATTCAGCAGAGAAGTAAGTTTCTGTTGTTTGTTAGCTTCAAGCTTTCCCATATCAATCACTCACCTTTATTAGTGTTAATTATTAGTTGGTTATAGTGTGTATTATGAGTTGGTATGGTAATTGATTTCAGGTGCTTTGGAGCCACCGGCACTTAACAAGTTGCAGGAACTGCAACGAGTTTAGTGTCCGCTGTGAGCGACAAGCAGCGCAAGCGTGCCTGAAATTGATTACCATGCCAACTCATTCATAAATACATTATACACTAATCCAATTATAAAATAAATATTAAAAAATGACTTTCGGTCAATTTTCTATTGACTATGTGTTTTGAGGTGCTATAATGTCAACTGAAATTGAAAATGACTATCGGTCATATTTGTTAAAGACATGAATACTTATATGACTAAGGGTTGTTGGCATTTGCATCTTACAGAAAGGCGTGGTTATTTATATGAAAAAGTTTGGAAAAGTTGTTGTTAAGTTAAGAATTCCAATTCTGGTTCTTAGCTTCCTGCTGTTGATTCCATCAGTTCTTGGTTACTTTAATACCAGGGTTAATTACGATATCCTGTATTATCTGCCAAGTGATATTGACACTATGCAGGGACAGGACATTTTGCTTGATGATTTCGGAAAGGGCGCTTATGCAATGGTCGTCGTTGACGGAATGAATAAGTCAAATGTTTCTAAGTTGGTAAAGAAGGTTGAGGGGGTTGACCATGTAGCGTCAGTTATCTCTTATAGTGGAATAGTAGGAGATGATGTTCCTTCAGAAATTCTTCCTGATAAGTTCCGTTCTTATTTTGAAAATGAGGATTCAGGAGCTACGTTGTTTGCAATATTCTTTGATGATACAACATCAAGTGACGATACAATGAAGGCTATTCAGGAAGTAAGAGATGTTACGGATAATCAGTGTTATATTGCCGGTATGTCTGCTGTAGTTACAGATACTAAGACAATGGCAGAAAAGGAGACTCCTTTTTATGTACTTGTAGCGGTTGTTCTTGTATGTATCGTACTTGCTATATTTATGGATTCATTCCTTGTACCAGTATTCTTTATGTTAAGTATAGGTATGGCAATTGTGTATAACCTTGGTTCTAATTATTTCTTAGGTGAGGTTTCATACATAACGAAAGCACTGGCAGCGGTACTTCAGCTTGGTGTAACTCTGGATTATTCTATATTCTTATGGCACAGTTACAAGGAAGCTAAGGAAGAAACTCCGGATAATCATCAAGAAGCTATGGCGGTTGCTATTGGGAATACACTTACATCAGTTGTTGGTTCTTCCATAACAACTGTTGCAGGATTCATCGCACTCTGCTTTATGAGCTTTACACTTGGTCTTGACCTTGGTGTTGTTATGGCAAAGGGTGTTGTATTGGGTGTTATTGGTTGTGTTACAATACTTCCTTCCTTTATTCTTACATTTGACAAGGCTCTTGAGAAAACAATGCATAGAGAGATTATGCCGAATTTTGATAAGCCGGCAAGATGGATTGTTAATCATTCATGGATATTCCTTATAATATTCGTTCTGCTTCTTGGCCCGGCAATCTATGGATATAACAATACTAAGGTTTACTATGATTTATCTGATACACTTCCAGAGAAGCTTAACTGTTCGCAGGCTAATAAGCTGCTTGCCGACAACTTTGACGGAACTAATTCTATATATATGATTCTTGCAGACAGTAATCTTTCAGCAGAGGATTCTAATGCAATGATGAATGAGGTAAATGATCTGGATGGAATTTCATTTGCATTAAGTATTGACTCAGCACTCGGTGGAGAAATCCCTACGGAAATGCTTCCTGATTCGCTTGTTTCAGAGCTTAAGGGTGATGAATACCAGATTATGATGGTATCAACTAATTACACAATTGCTTCTGATGAAATCAATGACCAGATTGATAAGGTTGATGCGATTGCAAAGAAGTATGATGCTAAATCTATGGTAATTGGAGAAGCTCCTTGTACTAAGGATCTTATCACTATTACTGATAAGGATTTCAAGACAGTTAGTGCAGTTTCAATTGTTGCGATATTCTTTATTATTTTCTTCGTATTGAAGTCAATATCTCTTCCGGTTATTCTGGTTGCTGCTATTGAATTTGCTATATTTGTTAATATGGGTATTCCATATTATACAGGAACAACGATACCATTTATATCTTCGGTAGTAATCGGAACTATTCAGCTTGGCGCGACAGTCGATTATGCAATTCTTATGACTACAAGATATAAGAGAGAAAGAGCTGCTGGTAACTCTAAGAAAGAGGCTATATCAATAGCACTTGGAACATCTATTCCATCTATTATTGTCAGCGCACTTGGTTTCTTCGCAGCAACATTTGGTGTAGGTATGATAGCCAGTGTTGATATGATTGCTTCACTTTGTACACTTATGGCACGAGGTGCAATCATCAGTATGTTTGTTGTTATATTTGTTCTTCCATCACTTTTTGTATTGCTTGATAAGGTGATTATTCATACAAGTTTAGGCTTCAAGCCAAAGAAGAACAGTCAGAATTAAATTAGGAGGATTTATTATGGTAAAGAAGAATTTATTCAGATATAGTTCAGTTTTAATGTGTGTAGTTCTTACAGCAGCAAGCCTTGTTGGCTGCGGTGCTAATACAGCTGCAACAACAGGAACAGATACAGCTTATGTAACAGAGATGGCAGCAGGCAGTACAGAGGCTACGATTACACAGGCAATAACTAATGAACTTGCAGTGTCTAACAAGAGCACACTTGCAACTAACACAAGACAGGAAACAGTTTATGTATTCAATGATGCTTCCGGTAACAAGAATCACATCACTGTCAACGAAAAGATTACAGACGCTAACGGCAATGAGACTCTTAATAAGACTGAGTCAAGTGAAAATGCGCCAGTAACAATGAAGGTTACTTACAAGCTTGATGGCAAGGAAATTAAGCCGGAAGACCTGGCCGGAAAGAGCGGAAAGGTTACAATACGTTTTGATTACACTAATAATCAGAAGAAAACTGTAACAATTAATGGTAAGAAGCAGACAGTTGCCGTACCATTTACAATGATTACAGGCATGATGCTTCCAACAGATGTATTCTCAAATGTTGAGGTTACTAATGGTAAACTTACTAAGGTTGGAGACAATATTGTGGCAGTCGGTATGACAATGCCAGGACTTAAGGATACTATGAATCTTAAGTTTAATGATAAGTCACTTGACCTTGATATTCCTGAGTATTTTGAATTAACAGCAGATGTTAAGGATTTCTCACTCGATATGACAATGTCTGTAGCAACATCTAATCTTCTTTCGGATATGAATGCTGATGACATTACTTTAGATGATTTAAAGAAAACTGTTGCTTCATTAGATGATGCAGCAACACAGCTTGCAGACGGAACAGTTACATTACAGGATGGAACACAGCAGTTAAGTGATGCAATTCCAGCACTTACTGATGGTGTTGACCAGTTAAATACAGGTGCTTCTTCTCTTAAGGATGGTATATATGCATACGCAGATGGCGCTGCAAGTGCATATGAGGGTTCAGTTTCACTTAATAACAACATGAAGACATATGCTGACGGAATCGGAACTCTTTACAATACTCTTAAGGATAACAATTTTGACAGCAGTGTTGCTTCTGCAGCAGATGGAGCAAGTGAGCTGGCTGCAGGTGCTGTAACACTTGATGCAGGAATTGACAGTGCTTTATCTGGTGCTGGAGCGCTTGTTACTGGGGCAGATACATTATCAGGCGGTCTTACAAAACTTGAATCTGGTTCTGACCAGCTTGCAGCAGGAACTAATAAGTTAAAGACTGATCTTGAAGCTGGAAAGACAAAGGCAACAGAAAGTTATAACACAGCTTATGGAAGTTTTTATAAAGTTGCAATTGCAGCAGCTTGCATAGAACAGAAAATTAATCCTAGTTCTGCAACACCACAGCAGCAGGCAGTAATCGCAGCAGCTTTGGCACAGTCTGGTATATCACAGACACCTGATGTAACAAGTAAGACACAGTACGCTTTAGCAACAGGTTATATATTAAAAAATTATGCATCTGTCAAGCAGGTAGTTGCTGCTACTGTAAGTGCAGCAGCTGGCGGACAGCTTGATGAAGCGACAGTAAGTTCTAAGGCAGATGAGCAGATTGTTACAATGACAAGCGGACTTTCACAGGCTTATCAGGCATATAACAATTGCAATACAACATTATCATCTCTTGAAGATGCCGGATATTTTGATGGTATGAGCGACCTTAATGCTGGTATTAAGTCAGCTAATTCTGGTGCAACACAGCTTAAAGCAGGAATTGACCAGTTAAGCACAGGGGCCGGACAGCTAAGTGCAGGTTCTAAGCAGCTTAAGTCAGGACTTGGTACATTAAGTACAGGTCTTAACACACTCAGCGCATCAGTTGGTTCATTTTCAACTTACAAGGAAGGAACTCTCTGCTCAAGCTTATATGCATTAAATCTTAATGCAGGAAAACTTCAGCAGGAAGGAACAGCAGTCCTTCAGAGCGGACTTTCACAGCTTACAGCTAATAATGATACATTAAAGAGCGGAGCTTCACAGCTTGCAGATGGAACAGCTACATTAAATGACAGCTCAGGAACACTTGCAGATGGAGTTACACAGTTAAACGAAGGTGCAATTACATTAAAAGATGGAATGGCACAGTTTAACAGCGAGGCAATTGAGCCTATCACAAAGCTTGTAGACTCAGACGCACAGACAGCCGTTGATACAATCAAGGCGGTAGTTAAGGCAGGTCAGGAATACAATTCATTCTTAGGCAAGTCAGATGACAAAGCCGGAAGTGTAACATTTGTTTACAAGACAGCAGGTATCACAGCCAATAAATAAGCTTTTTTCTTTCAAACACTTTCATATAAAGATGGAACAGCCACCCTTGGGTTTCCCCGCGGGTGGCTGTTTCAATATGTTATATATGAATAAATGTGAATATTACAAAGTATAATCTATACTAATGGGGATTTCGCAGAAATATGATACTTAACGAATGGGGATTTGAGTAGAAATTAAGGCGTGATGAACGGGGATTTGCGTTATAACACATATAAAAACGACTGCCTTTGAATATTTTGGACAGTCGTTTAGATTCATTTGGTTAATTATTATTCTTATGTTTCTTGATTATCTCTTCATATCTGCGCTGGGAAGCTTTTTCTTCCTCAGTAAGTTCTTTTGGCGCATCTTCAATATCGTTAAGCTGTGCAAATACATCAGCTAAATCATCTAAATTGAGTAAATTCTTGTTGTCTGGCATAATACCCCTCCTTTATTAAGCTGATTGTTATTATGGAATCTGATGGAAGAAATCTTCCAGCCGTATAAATGTTTTCGTGAGAACCTCGGCTTCTTCTTTTGTTAAATCTTTCGTGATATGTCCAATCATATCCTTGTGAAAATTCTCATGATGTCTGTATGCGGCAATTCCTTTGTCTGTAAGAGAAGCATAGACTATACGGCGGTCTTTCTCACCGCGCTTTCTTATCACATATCCTTTCTTGACAAGTCCATTGATTCCAACTGTAAGAGTTCCCATAGTTACTCCAAGTGATTTGGAAATTGTGGACATAGTACGAGGTTCTTCAATGCCGATTGCTTCTATAATATGCATGTCTGTAACAGAAATATCTTTAAATTCTTCTGTGATAAGAGCCCTTTCTTCAATGTTCAAGATATCATTGAACAAGTCTACAAGCACAGAATTCAGAGACTCAAATATATCCATAAACACGTACCTTAACCTTACTTATTAATAAAATAATTATATCTTATTAAAAAGTAATATGCAAGTTTGCAATTTGTACAAATGTGGTGTAATATGTCATTGGAATATGCAAAACTGGGTATTTGATACCCTTAATCTATTATGACGTTGGAGGAAGACATGAAATTTATAGCAATTGGTGAATTGATGTTGAGACTATCACCACCTAACTATGAAAAACTTGTAACTACACATGATTTCAGAGTTAATTATGGCGGAGCAGAGGCAAATGTAGCGGTTTCCCTTGCAAACCTTGGTGTTGATTCAACATTTTTTACAGTATTACCTAACTCAGACCTTGGAAAGTCAACTATTAATTATCTTAAGTCTAATGATGTGCATACCAAGCACATTATAAGATCAGAAGGAAGAATGGGACTTTATTATCTGGAAGAAGGTGTTTCTGTCAGACCTTCACAGGTAATATATGATAGAGCTGATTCTGCATTTGCAGAATACGACTATAAGGATGTTGATTTCGAGGAGATTCTTAAGGATTATGACTGGCTCCATATTAGCGGTATCACTCCAGCTCTTTCTTACAACTGCCGTAAGATGATGGATATGGCAGTTAAGGCAGCTAAGAAGATGGGACTTACTGTCAGCTTCGACCCTAACTGGAGAAGTACGCTCTGGTCATTCGAGACTGCAAGAGATGTTCTTAGTAAGTACCTTCCTTATGTTGATGTGCTTATTGGAATCGAACCTATCCATGTATACAGAGAAGATGGAACTGATGTTAAAGACGGTCTTACAATGGACCCATCATTTAAAGACATGGACAGAGTATTTAAGGCAATAGACGAGCAGTATCATATGAAAGCTATTGCAAGAACTGTAAGATATGTACACTCAGGAAGCAACAACTCTTTAAAGGCTTTCTATTATACTAACGGAGAGACTTATGAGAGCAAGACAATTAATTTTGAGATAGTAGACCGAGTTGGTGGTGGCGATGCATTTTCATCAGGACTTATCTATGCCCTTATGGACAATATGACACCTGAAGATACTGTTAACTTCGCTGTTGCTTCTTCAGTAATGAAGCATGCTATCAGAGGTGATACTAATATCACATGTGTTGACCACATTAAGAGACTTATGAAGAATTCGTCTTTTGATGTGCAGAGATAATTTAATATTAAGATTACCTGTTCCGTGTGTGGAACAGGTTTTTTTACGGAGGCTTAAGTTATGAGTATTAATATTTGTCCAATGGTTGCACTGGCAGCCGAGCTGACGAATGTGCCTTTATGGCTTTGTATACCATTTGCATGTCTGCTTTTGTGTATAGCCATAATTCCACTTGTAAAAGGAGAATGGTGGGAAAAGTACAGACCATTTGCTGTAATATTCTGGTCACTGCTTTTCATAATTCCGTTCGCAGTTAAGTATGGTGCTGGAACAGCAGCAGAGACTGTACTTGAATGTCTGGTAAATGATTATCTTACATTCATTGTACTGCTTTTTGGTTTGTTCTGCGTAGCAGGTAACATAACAGTTGAGGGAAGTCTTGTTGGTTCACCAAGAGTAAATGTTATTCTTCTTGGAATAGGAACCTTTCTTTCAAGCTGGATTGGAACGACAGGTGCGTCAATGCTTCTTGTAAGACCTGTTATTAAGATGAATTCTTGGAGAAGAAATAAGGCTCACATTATGGTGTTCTTCATTTTCCTTATATCTAATATGGGAGGAAGTCTTACACCTATCGGTGACCCACCACTTCTTATGGGATTTTCAAGAGGTGTTCCTTTCTTCTGGAGTATAAGATTCTTTCCGATACTGCTCCTTAACATGATTATTCTTCTAACAGTGCTTTATTTTATTGACAAGAGAGCATACAGGAAGGATATAGCAGCAGGTTATATGCCGGAGATTAAGGAAAATGAGCCACTTATAAGATTTGAGGGATTACATAATATTATATTCATCGTAATTATTGTTGTAGCAGTTATATTAAGCGGAGTACTTCCGGATGTATCATTTTTCCAGAATGCTGCCGGCGAGGTAATCTCAATTCCTATATTTGGAGAGGTTAAGCTTGCAATTACTTCACTTATTGAAGTGGTTATGATTCTTTTAGCCGCATTTTTATCATTCAAGACAACTAATGCAGAGATAAGAAAGAAGAACCATTTCACATGGGGTGCCATTCAGGAAGTTGCTGTACTTTTTATAGGTATATTTATTACTATGCAGCCAGCTCTTATGATTTTAAAGAGCGCAGGCGCAGAGCTTGGACTTACACATCCATCACAGATGTTCTGGGTAACGGGCGCACTTTCAAGTTTCCTTGATAATACACCAACTTACCTTGTATTCCTTACAACGGCTGGTTCAATGGGATTTGTGTCAGGACTTACAACAGCTCTTGGAATTGTTCCTGCAAAAATGCTTACAGCAATATCATGTGGCGCGGTATTTATGGGAGCAATAACTTATATCGGTAATGCACCTAATTTCATGGTTAAGTCAATATCAGATGAAAATGGTGTTAAGATGCCAAGCTTCTTTGGGTATATTGTGTGGTCATTGTGCTGCCTTGTACCAGTATTCCTTATTGACACACTATTATTCTTTATATAATTAGGAGGTGCGCATTATGGCAGATAATGATAAAATAACTGAACTTGCGAACAGAATATACGCACTGGACGAGAAAGTATATAAAGCTACAGGTTCTAATCTGGGACGTGTATATCAGGGAAACAAGGAAAAATGTATTAATGATTTAAGAGATTTGATTAAATCAAGTGCGGATTCTTCAGTTCTTAGAAGTGAACTTGCACTTATAAGTAATATGGCAAGAACCACTAAAAAGAATCCTCAGCTTCATAAAGAACTAATGCATGAATATGGTGAGATATTTGATGAAGCAATGGCTATGCAGGAAGCGAGAGAGGGAAATGATATTATTGACCCGGAGCATGCAGAGCTTAACATGTCCAATCTTGCAAACAGATTTGGAAAGGACGACAATCTTATTATAAGCATAGGCCGTTCATATGGCTGTGCCGGAACAGATATAGGTTTCAAGCTTGCTGATAAGTTAAGAATCAGCTATTATGATGTATCTATCATGAACGAGATATTACAGCGTAATGAAGAACATGAAGAAACTGACAGAGCTTTATTCCAGAATAAAACAGCAAGGACACCGGCTCAGTGGTGGAGAGATTTTAAGAAGTACCATGGTCTTTCAAGGTCGGATGTACAGTTCTTTAATACATCTAAGAAGCTGGTCGATTTAGCAAAGCAGGAACCATATGTTATCATGGGAAGATATGCGGATAATATTCTTACTAAGAACCACATTCCTCATATAAGCATATTTATCACAGCTCCTAAGAAGCTGCGTATACAGAGAACTTATCATACAAGCAAAGAGAAGCTTACTTATAAGCAGGCTGCGAAGTATGTTTCAAAAGAGGATAAGGCACATCTTAAAAGATACGCATTCTATACAGGCAAGAAGTGGGGCGAAGCAGATAATTATGACCTTACAATTAACAGTTCAACTTATGGAATTGATGGAAGCGTAGATCTGATTATGAGAATTGTGGCTAAGAATCAGCTTGACAACTAAACATTTATTATATAAAATCTAATCAAATGCATTGACGAAGACAGTAGGTTGGAGTGAAAAGCATGAGCGAGCCGGGATGGTGAGAGCCGGTGCGAGTACTATCCATCTGAACATCACTTCTGAGCATCTTCGCTGAAATCATCACGAGACTAAGCGGGGACGGTAATCCCATCGTCAGGTTAAAGCCAGGGACGCATATGATAGTATGTCGTAATCATTCAGATTTTAGGATAAGTATGTTACCCCTCTGTTGTATTACGGCAGAGGGTTTTTTTCGTATACAACAAAGTCACGGAGAGACTTGGCTTACGAAAAGAAATTATAAGCCACAAGGCAAGAAAGGAAGCTGCAATGATTTATCAGAAAGTTTCTGCGGACATGAAGTTCGTAGACAGAGAAAAAGAAGTTGAAAAGTTCTGGAAAGACAATGATATCTTCCAGAAGAGTATTGATAACAGAAAGGAAGGTCCAACTTACACATTCTATGACGGACCTCCAACTGCTAATGGTAAGCCACATATTGGACATGTACTTACAAGAGTTATTAAGGATATGATTCCAAGATACAGAACAATGAAGGGTTATATGGTTCCTCGTAAGGCTGGATGGGATACACATGGACTTCCTGTTGAGCTTGAGGTTGAGAAGATGTTAGGTCTTGATGGCAAGGAACAGATTGAAGAATATGGTATCGAGCCATTTATCAAGCATTGTAAGGAATCTGTATGGAAATACAAGGGTATGTGGGAGGATTTCTCATCTACTGTTGGTTTCTGGGCTGATATGGATAACCCATATGTAACATATGACAATAACTTTATCGAGTCTGAATGGTGGGCTTTAAAGCAGATCTGGGATAAGGGTCTTCTTTATAAGGGCTTCAAGATTGTTCCTTACTGTCCTCGTTGTGGTACACCTCTTTCTTCACATGAGGTTGCCCAGGGCTACAAGACTCTTAAAGAGCGTACAGCAGTTGTAAGATTCAAGATTGTTGGAGAGGATGCATATTTCCTTGCATGGACAACAACTCCTTGGACACTCTGCTCTAATATTGCTCTTTGTGTTAATCCAGATGAGACTTATGCAAGAGTTAAGGCAGCAGATGGATTCACATACATCATGGCAAAGGCACTTCTTGACAAGGTTCTTGGTGGGATTGAGAGAGAAGAAGGCACACCTGCTTATGAGATTATTGAAGAATACAAGGGTAAAGACCTTGAATATAAGGAATATGAGCCACTTTACCAGTGTGCAAAGGATGCTGCTGACAAGCAGCACAAGAAAGCATTTTTCGTATACTGCGATAATTATGTAACTATGGAAGATGGTACTGGTATCGTTCATATTGCACCTGCATTTGGTGAAGACGATGCAAGAGTTGGTAGAAAATATGACGCTCCATTTGTTCAGATGGTAGACGAGGCTGGTGTTATGAAGCCTGAGACTCCATTTGCAGGAATGCGTGCTAAGCCAACTAAGAAAGAGATGGAAGCAGGCGCTATCAACTGTGATGTTGAGGTTCTTAAGGAACTTGAGGGCAGAGGAATCCTCTTCTCAGCACCTAAGGTAGAGCATGAATATCCTCATTGCTGGAGATGTGATACACCACTTATCTACTATGCAAGAGAGTCATGGTTTATCAAGATGACAGACCCAGAAGTTAAGGCTAACTTAATTGCTAATAATAAGACAATCAACTGGATTCCAGAGACAATCGGTACAGGACGTTTCGGAGCATGGCTTGAAAATGTTCAGGACTGGGGAATTTCACGAAACAGATACTGGGGTACACCTCTTAATATCTGGCAGTGTGAGGACTGCGGTGAGATGATGTCTATCGGAAGTATCGAAGAACTCAAGGAAAAATCAGACAATTGTCCAGATAATATTGAGCTTCACAGACCATATGTTGATGCAGTTACATGTAAGTGTCCTAAGTGTCAGGGAACAATGAAGAGAGTTCCAGAAGTTATCGACTGCTGGTTCGATTCAGGTTCAATGCCATTTGCACAGCACCACTATCCATTTGAGAATAAAGAATTATTCGAGCAGCAGTTCCCAGCTAAGTTCATATCTGAAGCTGTTGACCAGACAAGAGGATGGTTCTACTCATTACTTGCTATCTCAACACTGCTCTTTAACAAAGCTCCATATGAGAATGTTATTGTTCTCGGACATGTTCAGGATGCAGATGGACAGAAGATGAGTAAATCAAAGGGTAACGCTGTTGACCCATTTGACGCATTACAGAAGCATGGTGCTGACGCAATCCGTTGGTACTTCTACGAGAATTCAGCTCCTTGGGTTCCTAACAGATTCAAGGATGAGTGGGTTTCAGAAGGTCAGAGAAAGTTCATGGGAACATTCTGGAACACATATGCATTCTTTGTACTGTATGCTAATATTGATAATTTTGATGCTACTAAGTATCAGCTTGAATATGACAAGCTTTCAGTTATGGACAAATGGTTATTATCAAAGCTTAATTCTTTGGTTAAATTCGTTGATACTAACCTTGAGAACTACAAGATTACAGAGACTGCAAGAGCGCTTGAGGACTTCACTGACGAGCTTTCTAACTGGTATGTAAGAAGAAGCCGTGAGAGATTCTGGGCTAAGGGAATGGAGCAGGATAAGATAAATGCTTACATGACTCTTTACACAACACTTGTAACTCTTGCTAAGATTTCTGCACCAATGGTTCCATTCATGACAGAAAGCATTTATAGAAATCTTGTATGCAGCATTGATAAAAATGCGCCTATTTCAATACATTTATGCGACTTCCCTAAGGTTAATGAGCAGTTCATTGACAAGAAGCTAGAGGAGACTATGGATGACGTATTAGACGCAGTTGTTATCGGACGTGCATGCCGTAATTCAACTAATATCAAGAACCGTCAGCCAATTGGCAAGATGTTTATTAAAGCAGACTGGAAGCTTGATGAGTTCTACACAGCTATTATCGCTGATGAGCTTAATGTTAAGGAAGTTGAATATACAGATGATGTCAGAGCATTTACATCATACTCATTCAAGCCACAGATGAAGACTCTCGGACCTAAGTACGGAAAGCTTCTTAATGCAATCAGAACAGCTCTTACAGAGGTTGACGGTAACGCAACTATGGATAAGCTTAACGAGTCAGGAAGCTTCGAGTTAAATGTTGAAGGTCAGGCTATTGAGCTTTCTAAGGACGATGTTCTTATCGAGATGACTCAGAAGGAAGGATTTGTTGCAAGCAGCGACAAGGGTATCACAGTTGTTCTTGATACTAACCTTACTCCAGAGCTTATCGAGGAAGGTTTCGTAAGAGAGGTTATCTCTAAGGTTCAGACTATGCGTAAGGACGCTGGTTTCGAGGTTATGGATAAGATTAATCTCTATGTATCAGGCAACGACAAGATAGCTGATATTGTTAACAGAAATGCCGCTCAGGTTAAGACTGTAGTTCTTGCACAGGATATTATCACTGGAAAGACTGCAGGATTTGAGAAGGAGTGGGATATCAATGGTGAGAAGGTTACACTTGCTGTTGAGAAGCTTGCTTAATGCAGGTAATTGAATAAAAGTTATATTAAGCTGTGTGCTGGTCTTTGGGGCTGGTGCACAGCTTTTTTATGCTATAGAAATATTGATATATATTATTGTAAATGTTACTATTTAATTAAGAAAAATGTTGTATGCGGAGAAATCATAATGATAAAAATTGCAATATGTGATGATGACATTGATTTTATGGATAAGTATGATGAACGGATAATAGACATTTTTAATAAATGTACTATGGGAGATGAAACATATTCGGTCGTCAGATATCATTCGGGAAAGGAACTGCTGGATAATTATAAGAAAGACGGTGCAGATATATTTCTGCTTGATATAGACCTCGGTGACTGTAAAGGATATGAGGTGGGGCGTGAGCTTACATTTAGGGAGTCCGACCCGGCAATTATATATATTACTGGATATTCAGAGAATGTATATAATGCTTTTGTTGGCAGACCGATAGGATTTGTACAGAAGAAATGCCTTGAAAGTGACCTTGAAAAGTTTGTGTATGATGCAGTTTATCATGTTCGTAAGAGGGCGCAGAGAGTAGAGATTACAGGAAAAGATAGAAAATATGAGCTGGCAGCAGATGAAATAGTTGTATTTGAAGTGTATGACCATGAATTAAAGATTACTTTAAAAGATGGAGAAAAGATACTTAGTGGTTCGTTGCACACATATGAAGAGAAACTTGAAGAGTATGGGTTTATTAAAATATCGCGCTCAGTTATGCTCAATCCAAGATATATAAAAAATATATCCGGTGATGAAGCTGTCATGATAAATGGCAGTATTTATAAAATCAGCAGAAGCAGACGAAAGAATGTGAGAAGGGAATACGAATTATGTACGAGGCGGTAGAAGTGTTTGTAAATATTTTTCAGGCATTTGCAATAACATTTTATCTTATAAAATGTCTTGGCGTGAAAGAGGGGAAGAATAGAAAATGTGCATATATAACAGGAGTTATAGTAACAGTTCTGTATCTTGAGATTATGAACAGAATTATATTTTTTGAGAGCGTGGGAGTGCTTATATATCTAGTTGTATCATTGGCGTTTAGCGCAGTATTCTTATGTGGGAATGTTGCCCAGAAGATTATGTATAATGTTGTGATGATGGTGGCAATTGTATGTGCCGCAATGCTAGGCGCTGGAATTGTAGGAGTAATAAAAGGAACAGATTTCTTAAAAGTAGGACAATATGGAGAATCAAGCAGGTATATTTCACTTGTACTTACGCAGGTGATTTTATGCATATTTTTCTATATGATAATTAAGTTTAAGACAATGAATGAGCATATGGATAACAGATACATGATGGTATTAAGTATAGTTCCGGTTGTTTCAGTAATTATATGCTGTCTGATAGTATATCAGGAAAATAAAAGTGAAAGCATTAGAGCATTATATACGCTGATTGCTGTGGTGGGAATAATTACGGTTAATATTATAAATATGGTACTGATGTCTATTGAACGAAAAGTCTACGAACATAATATGGAGGAAGAACTTCTTGTAGAGGCATACAGACAGAAAGAGAAGGATATTCAGGGGATAATTGAACTTCAGGAAAGATATAGCAAGTATAAGCATGATGAAAAGAACATATTAAGTCTGATTTCAGATTTAGCTGATAAGGGGGAAATGCAAAAAATAAAGAATATTACGCAGAAGTACACAGGTGAGCAGTCTGTAGAAAAGGAAGTAATATGTTCTTCAAATGTTGTACTTAATTATCTTCTTAACAGAAAAATATTACAGTGTGAAGAACTTAAAATTGAGAAAACATGTATTGTATTAGGAAATGTGCAGGAATCAATAGCTGATATAGATATGTATGTAATATTAGAAAATCTTATTGATAATGCTATGGAAGCAAGCCTGAAAACAGACAAACCGGAGATATATGTGATGATATGCAGGACAGAAGATACATTGAGCTTTAATATAGGCAATTCGGTAATGAATGGCATTAAGGAAATAAATACAGATACTCAGACAACTAAGGAAGACAGCAGAAAGCATGGATATGGTTTGAAGAATATTAAAGATGTTGTTGATAAATATAATGGGGAAATATCGTATGAAATGCGTCGACCAGACTATATTATGTGTAGAGTTGAGCTGTCATTGGAAAAGTGAAATACAATTCGCGTTAAAAAATGACCGTTCGCGTAAATCGTATTGAAAAATATTGGAAATGTTGTAAAGTGGAGTCAGAAGATGGTAATTGGTTACAATAAGACAAATGAAAGGAGTGGTTATGAAAAATTGCATACTAAATGTGATAGCAAGTGCTGCTGAGAGAACAGCAAAGTCATCTGTTAATTCTGCATCATTCTTTACAATGTATCAGCCTAAAGAGCCAGATGCATTAAAGAAGGATGGAGTTGACAGGAAGAAGCAAGGGAACGGTATTTTTTAGGCATATGGAGGTATATCTATGAAAGTGAAAAAGCGAGTAAGAACATTTGGAATGATGATGGTGATATTTCTGACATACATAATCTTTCAAAGACCAGACATAGCATCTGCTGCTGATGGAAATGCAGCAGCAACAACAGAAATATGGTTAGATAGTACTCATTCAATTATAGTTGATTACTCAATTGATGTTACGTATAATTATGATGAGGGATATACAGGCTGGATAGAAGATATGGAAATGAGAGACGGTTTTGGGGTTGGTAGTAATACGGTTAACATAGAACAGTTATATCAAAGCGAGTGGTTCTATACCTCGGGTTCTTCAGGCTATCTTGTATATTTTATTGAAGCACATGAAAGATGGAATAATTATACAGGATATCTTACATTCAGGGTAACATGTGATGAATGGGGAGAACTTAGTTGGGGAGTTTCTTATAGAAGTAATTCTTAAGCTGTAAGATATAGGTTTAGTTAGATTAAAAAGCTCTGAATGTAATCATAAAAAACAAGTGGTTATATTCAGGGCTATTAATGATATATAAGAAGGGGGAGATTCTATTGAAGAAGGCAGTATTAGCAATATTAATTGCAGGAATTGCTGTATTAACAGCATGTAGTAATAATAAGACGGTTAAGAATGATGACAATGTTTACAAATATTCTGATTATGAATATAAAGATGAGGCTCAATTTTATATGAAGAAAAATGCTGCGGCTGCGGAAAAAGGGTATTATTATCTTGCAAAGTCTCCAGTTAGCAGTGAAGAATATAAATTTATGTTTTACTACGATATGGTTAATGCCAATAGTGTAGCTTTATGTTCAAATGTAAATTGTACACATGATAATGCAGAGTGCGAGGCATATTTGTCAGATGAAGAATGTCTGGGTAGTACTATATGGTATTATGGTGGAAGAATATACATGATAGAAAAGACAAAGGAGAAGGATATCCTTGTGTCTTATGATAAAACATTAAGAGATAAGAAATCGGAAAAGACATTATCAACAGAAGGTATGTCTTTGTCATCAGCATGGGGTGACATTAAATATGCAGATATTGTCAATGGATATATGTATTATCTTTTATATAGTGATTCGGGGTGTGTAATGTATAAGGTGGACATTAATAGTTCATCTGAACCAGAAAAAGTAAAAGAATATAATGCAGCATTTAATGGTGGAACAGATTTTATAGGGGTTAGTCTTGCGTCACTTAACGCAATAGGTGACAAACTCTATATTAACTGGAGAACAAGTATATCATTAGAGGCAGAAGAATATATCGTGGATTGTCTCGATACTAATACAGGGAATGTAGAAACACTTATTGATATAAGTAGTGATGATGAATTATCTAAAAAGGCAGATTCTAAACACTGGGTTACATCAGAATTATTTTATGATAAAGATGGCAACATGTATTTTGCAGGAGTAGATTCAAGTGCATGGTGTCTTTATAGAATGAATCTTAAAACACAGGAAATAAGTGAAGTATTTAAACTGGATAATAAATCAACCAGAAATTATACAAAACTTGCAGGATATGATGGACAGTATTTTTATGTATTTGATAAACCAGACCTTTCTAAAGGAATAAAGAATATTACAACTGATGATAAAAATATTGTTTATATATTAGATACAAATGGCGAGATAAAAGATACTTTAGAATTTAATCTGGATAGTACTAAGATGACTGCTGATGTAAATATATTGGGAGGAGATAGAAGATATCTGTTAGTAATAACAACAGATACAGATATTCAACAGTTCAAAGCATCTTCAGAATTAATGAGTAAATATGAAGAACTGAAAAAGAGAATGGAAACTGAAGGTTCGAGTAAGCTGGCACAGGTATGTTTAAGTGCAGTGTTGGACAAAGCTGACATTGGAACAGGAAACAAGGAGTGGATACAGATTACTCCGGAATAGGAGCAAAATGGAATTATTGAGGGTTTTACGGAAAAGCGTTGTATTTATTGCTATTTTTCTTGGAATAATAATCTGGTTGAGCATTTTTAAGATTAATAATACGAATGATAAAAAAGTATATGCTTATTATAATCAGTTGATGTATGAATATGCTAATCAAACGGAAATGATTGAATCCTTAACATACAGTAAGTATGTACATGATAAAACAGATGACTACGAAGCAGACAGGGAATATATTGAAGAAGCAATAAAACTTTTACAGGAAAAATATCAATATGTTTATTCATCTGATATGTCAAGGGCAGAGAATAATTACAAAAAAATTATTAACAGTACATTATTTGCAGAGAAGCAAAGTTACTATGTACTTAATGCACAAAAGTATATGGCAGATTTGGAAAGCAGAGGGGAAATCAATTTCTCTATTACTAACACTACTGCTATAGAAAAACTGGTATCAGACAAACAACTTTCGGTCATTTTTCTGGTGATGATGATATTTGTGCTTATAACTTTTATGGAAGAGTTTGAAAATAATATGTTTCTTCAGATTAGAGGCAGTAAAAATTCCAGAAAAGTATTACCGATAAAAAGATGTTTTATTATATTGCTTATATCAATAGTGCTTTCGTTTGTTTTTAATGGTGTAATTCTGGCAATATATAAGAATATTTATGGCTGTAATATGGGAAGTCCGATACAGAATTCTTATATATTTAATATGTTCCCATTAAAGACAAATGTGGCTGCATTTTTTATTATATATTGTATAACATTTGCGATAGCTATGTGTGTGTTGTCCTGGCTGGTATATTTTGTTTTCCTTATTACTGGTAATTACAAATTATCAATAGCAGGAACTGGGTTGTTTTTAGTTTTTGAATATATAATTAATATTAATATATCATCTAAGAGTGCATTTGCATTTTTAAAATACATAAATATTTCAAATGTATTGTTTCCGGGGCAGTCATATTACATATATGAAAACTGGGGAACGGATAATTTTATTACAGATATTCAGAGTACGACTTGGCTTTTGACAATATTACTGGCAATAACAGGATTCATAGGAGTATATATTACATATTCTCATAAATATGCACAGGGCAGGAAGAGTGCCATAACAAAAATAATAGAAAAATGCTCTCAGTTTATCCAGATGTTATTGGGAAAAGTACCTTTATTTGTATCTGAATTATATAAGACCCTTATATTACAAAAGGGAATAATACTTCTTGCTGCTGCTGTTTATTTATTGATATCATGCAGAATGTACAGAGGTGTTGATTACAGTAATACGGATTTCTCAATGAATAATTTTTATTCTATGTTTAGTGGAAATACTGGAGATAAAGAGTGTGAAGCATATATTGAGGAATGTCGTAATGCTGTCGAAGAATTAGGCAAAAAAGCAGAGACAGATGCTAATTATAAATATAAATTCCGTGAAGCAAGTCAGACTCTTGAAAATATGCAGAATTGTCTGAATTATGTAAGAAAAGTTAGTGAGGAAAAAGGGATAGAAGCGAGAATTGTAAATCCCGCTGCTTATGAGGATATATTTGGCTCAAGGAAATATCAGAACACGGAAAGTCAGAATCTTGTATGCGTAATATTTCTTATTCTCATAATATCAGTTGAATATGCATATGAAAAAAGATGTCATATGATAGCTTTTCTTAACACTTCAAAAGAGAGAAGCAGGGTAAAGGCTGTTAAATTATTAAAAATACTTATGATATCATTTCTTATATGGGGACTTTCTGTATTTATTGATATTTTTAATATATGTCAGTTGTACAAATTAGAACAGTTGTCAGCACCAATTCAGAGCCTGCAGATTTTTTATGACCTTCCTTTTAATATCAGCATAGCTGGGTATATGGTAATTGGTCAGGCGTTCAGACTTGTTTTATTATTAATAATATCAATTGGGATATATGGAATTACAAAGATTTTAGATTATAAAGGCTGTCTTGTAATTACATTTATGGTGCTTGTTATGCCATATTTGTTATTCAAATTAGGTATTAATTCTATGAAGTATTTATCTGTTGAGATTTTGATGGATTTTGGAAGAATTATAGGAAAATATTGAAAAATATAGTTTGAGGACAATTGAATAATAAAGTTTGCATTTGTAAATATTATTATGTATAATTAAAACATCTATTGTGGGGCGGATTATAGTTTTTACAGGGTATCGGCGTATTGTGGAGCCGTCCTTATTCAGAAGGGAGTTTTAAATACATGGCGACAAGTTTAACACAGAATTTCAGTAAGGAAGAATTCAAGAAGAATGTAATCAGTAACTGCAAGTCTCTTTACAGAAAGAATATTGAAGAGGCTAATCAGCAGGAGGTTTTTCAGGCAGTTTCGTATGCTGTTAAGGATATTATCATTGATAAATGGATTGCTACCCATAAGCAGTATGAGAAGGACGATCCTAAGATGGTTTATTATATGTCTATGGAGTTCCTTATGGGACGTGCACTTGGTAACAATATGATTAATCTCTGTGCTTATGATGAGATTAAGGAAGCACTTGACGAGCTTGGTCTTGATATTAATGTTATCGAGGATCAGGAGCCGGACGCAGCTTTAGGTAATGGTGGTCTTGGCCGTCTTGCAGCATGTTTCATGGATTCTTTAGCAACTCTTGAATATCCTGCATATGGATGTGGTATCCGTTATAAGTACGGTATGTTCAAGCAGGAGATTAAGGACGGATATCAGGTAGAGGTTCCTGATAACTGGTTAAAGGATGGCAATCCATTTGAAATTAAGAGATCTGAATACAGATATGAAGTTAAATTTGGTGGATATGTACGTTCTTACAGAGATGAGAAGACTGGAAGGGATATGTTCGTTCAGGAAGATTACCGTTCTGTAATCGCTGTTCCATATGATATTCCGGTTCTTGGATATGGCAATAATACTGTTAACTCTCTTAGAATCTGGGACGCAGAGCCTGTTAATACATTTAACCTTAACTCTTTCGATAAGGGTGATTACCAGAAGGCTATTGAGGAGGAGAACCTTGCAAAGAATATCGTTGAGGTACTTTATCCTAATGATAACCATTATGCCGGTAAGGAATTAAGACTTAAGCAGCAGTATTTCTTCGTATCAGCAAGTGTACAGAGAGCTGTTGACAGATATAAGTCAATGAATAATGGGGATGTTAAGAATCTTTATAAGAAGGTTACTTTCCAGCTTAATGATACACATCCAACTGTAGCAGTCGCAGAGCTTATGCGTATCCTTATGGATGAGAACGGACTTGAATGGGATGAGGCATGGGATGTAACAACTAAGACTGTTGCTTATACTAACCATACAATTATGGCTGAAGCACTTGAGAAGTGGCCTATTGAATTATTCTCAAGACTTCTTCCAAGAATTTACCAGATTGTTGAAGAGATTAACCGTCGTTTTGTAGAAGAGATTAAGGCTAAATATCCTGGCGACCAGGAGAAGGTTCGTAAGATGGCTATTATCTATGACGGACAGGTTAAGATGGCTAATCTTGCAATTGTTGCCGGATATTCTGTTAATGGTGTTGCAAAGCTTCATACAGAAATCTTAAAGAAGCAGGAGTTAAGAGATTTCTATGAGATGATGCCAGAGAAGTTCAATAATAAGACTAATGGTATTACTCAGAGAAGATTTTTAAAGCATGCTAATCCGCTTCTTTCAGACTGGATTACAGATAAGATTGGAGATGGCTGGGTTACAGATTTAAGCCAGCTTGAGAAGCTTATGCTTTATGTTGATGATCCTAAGGCACAGCAGGATTTCATGCAGATTAAGTATAAGAATAAGGTTCGTCTTGCTAAGTATATCAAGGAACATAATGGTATTGATGTTGATCCTAATTCTATCTTCGATGTACAGGTTAAGAGACTTCATGAATATAAGAGACAGCTTCTTAATATCTTACATGTTATGTATCTGTACAATCAGATTAAGAGAAATCCTGATTATGATATGGTTCCAAGGACATTTATCTTTGGTGCCAAGGCAGCAGCAGGATACAAGATTGCTAAGCAGACAATCAAGCTTATCAATAATGTAGCTAACGTTATTAATAATGATGCTTCTATCAAGGGCAAGATTAAGGTTGTATTCATTGAGAACTACAGAGTATCTAATGGTGAGATTATATTTGCAGCAGCAGACGTAAGTGAGCAGATATCTACAGCTTCTAAGGAGGCTTCAGGTACAGGTAACATGAAGTTCATGCTTAACGGTGCCATTACTCTTGGTACTATGGACGGAGCTAATGTTGAGATTGTTAATGAAGTTGGTGCTGAAAATGCACAGATATTCGGTCTCAGCTCTGATGAGGTTATCCGTTTCGAGAATGAGGGCGGATATGATCCAATGGAAATCTTTAACAATGATCAGGAAATAAGAGATGTTCTTATGGAACTTATCAATGGAAAATATTCTCCAGAGGATACAGAGATGTTCAGAGATATCTACAATTCTCTTCTTAACAATGATGGAGGCAGAAGAGCAGATACTTACTTTATTCTTAAGGACTTCCGTTCATATGCAGAGGCTCAGAGAAAGATTGATGAGAGATACAGAGATACTAACGGCTGGGCCAAGACTGTTATGACTAATACAGCCAAGGCAGGTAAGTTCTCATCAGACAGAACTATTGAAGAGTATGCTACAGAAATCTGGAAGCTTACTAAGACTCCTGTTGAGATGTAATATCGGATTTGTCAGAAGATTATTGAATATTTCCCCGCACTTTGTGTGCGGGGATTTTTACATTTAAAAACAGTATAAACTTTACGAATCTGGAAAACATATTAACATCAAAGCTTTGCGAAATGATAGGAGGATGTTAGTATGGCGAATGTAAGAACGCGAGGAACCGACAAGGTTAAGGTTGTGTCAGCGGTTATTACGCTGGCAGTTATTGTTGCACTTGTGTTTGGGATATTTTCAGTAGCACAGAATGTTAAGAAATCTAAGAACAACAATCTTGTGAATCTGAATGAAACAGAAGGAAATGTGGCTATCAAGACAGATGACGACCCGGATATTCCAGTGGAAGAACCTACAGTAGGTGATGATGATATTATTAATGCCAACGCAAGAGCAAGCATGTCTGATGATGGTGATGGAACTGAGGATGAGGTTACGGAGCAGACAAAGGAGTCTCAGACAGAGGAACAGACGGTCAAGCCTATGACTGAAGCAGAGGTTATGGCAAATGCTATAAGTAAGTATACATTTGACCAGGGAGAGCTTATATACTGGCCTGTCAGCGGAACTGTTACGCTTGGATATAATATGGATTCTACTGTGTATTTTAAGACTCTTGGCATGTACAAATGCAGTCCTGGTATGGTAGTTGCTTCAGATGTCGGAACTAAGGTATGTGCAGCGGTATCAGGTGTAGTTGTTGATGTTGCAGAGAATACTGAAACAGGACTTACTGTAAGGGTTGCAGCAGGTAATGGATATGAGATGACAACTGGTATGCTTTCAGATGTGAATGTTAAGATTGGAGATACAGTTACAGCCGGTCAGCTTCTTGGTACCGTGGCCGAGCCAACAGCATACTATAAAGAAGAGGGTCCAGGAATATATTTTGCAATGACAAAGGACGGTATTCCTGTGAATCCTATGGATTACCTCGGTGAGTAATTGTTGACAATACGCGTAAAACCGGCACCTGTTAATGATTTTACAAGCAATGTGTGCGGAGAAACAGCCGGCAGTCTCCATTATATAAGTGGGATAACGCCTGAAAGGGCAAAGCAGGTGCTTAATATAGATAAAGGCGGCGGAAATCCGCCGCTTACATATTCTATGGGTGTGTGGTGATTACATAATAGCAACGAAGTTATACATCAGTATGAAGTGACAGAGGCTTCCAGCCATAACAAATACATGAAAGATTTCATGTGTTCCGAAGTTAGGGTGCTTTGTGTTAAATGCAGGCATCTTAATTGCATATATTACGCCGCCAACAGTGTAGAAGATTCCGCCGGCGAGAAGCCAGAAGAAAGCGGCTCCGGCAAGTGCTGAATATATCTGAGGAAGAGCCATAACACATGTCCAGCCCATTACAATGTAGAGAACTGAAGATATCCACTTAGGACAAGTTACCCAGAGAAGCTTGAATGCGATAGCAAGAATGGCGATTCCCCACACGATGCCAAACATAACATAGCCATATATATTATGAAGTACAATTAGGCAGACTGGAGTGTATGAGCCTGCGATAAGAACAGGAATCATGCAGTGATCAAGCCTTTTCAGCACAATATTGACATTACTTGATATATCAAATGTGTGATAAGTTGTGCTTGCTGCATATAGAAGAATCATACTTACCATAAATACAGTCATTGAAACAATAGAAACGGTTGTTCCATAAGAGGCTGCTTTAAGAATAAGTGGGAATAATCCTGCAATTGCACAGAGCATGCCGATAAAATGTGTTATCGAACTGCCAGGGTCTTTAATAATCATCTGTGCCTTTATCTTAGTGTGTATATTATCATTCTGTAAATGAAGTGCTGGTGCAAAAGTTGTCATAATAAATCCCTCCTCCTATAATGACATGTAGTATTAAAAACTACATCTTGTTGACATGATAATATAACAAATGGTTTGATAATGCAAGCGTTTTATATAAAATTAATAATTATTGAAATTTTTACTATAAATAATAATATTTGAATATGAATAAAATAAAAGTTGAAACCGTTGTTGATATAGTGTAAGATATATAATATAATTTATAAATTTTAAGAGGTGTAATATGGAAGCAATTAGAACAATACAGGATTTTAAGGATTTCATGAATGCCAATTATAATAATATATATTCAAATGCAATTAAAGCCGAAGAACTTACATTAGAAGATGAGTGGATGAAAGAAGATGAGTGGGAGGCTGTTTATCAGCAAGAGGAGAAGAATAATGGGAAAGTATAACATAGGTGATGTATGGTGGACGCATTTTCCTTTTGAAAATAGTAATATTGTGAAACATCGCCCGGCAATTGTAATTAATGATGATGAAATCGCTATTTTGGCTATGTATGTTACAAGTAAAGATAAGGAAACTCCTTATAGTATAGAGATAACTGATTGGGAGCAGACAGGACTTAGTAAAGTTTCATGGGCAAGAATTGATAGAATAATAAGTATAAGTGAGTGGAATCTTGACCGTAAAATAGGAAAATTAACAGAAAGAGATTTACTTAAAATTCTACAATTAGTAGCTGAGATAACAACAGAGACTTTTCATGAATTTTCTTTAGCTGCAATAAAAAATAATAATAGATTTTTGCAAATATATGATAATAGATGGAAGTGCTGGCTGTTTCCTTATTTTAGAAGTACACAGAATAATAATAAAGAAAATATTGATTTGAGTATAAGTAATTTACTAAAAATACAATTATCTACCAAATATATAGCTCAAGCAAAGCATTGCAAATATTCTGTAAGTGATGGAGTATATAAGATTTATAATCATAAGTTATATATGATTAGATTAGATGAGTTGCCAGAATATATGGATAAGGATGAATTTGAAATTGGAGATAAAGTATTTAAATGGTTGTCAATCGGAGAGATGGAGGAAGATTTTGATATTATGTCAAAAAATGATGATGTAATAGCTTTTGTAAAGAAAAGGTGTTGCTAAGATTATAAAACTAAAGGCCCCTGATGATTACATGAAAATGTAATTATTAGGGGTTTTGTTATAAGATAAATTGATAGTAATATTATTGACATACCATATAAGTAGGAATTAAAATTTAGATACAAAAAGCAAAGAAAGGACAAACTATGTTAAATCAGTTTTCAAGAACAGAGCTTCTGTTTGGTAAAGAAGCTATGGATATATTGGAAAATTCCCGTGTCGCAGTATTTGGTGTAGGCGGCGTTGGTGGATATACAGTGGAGGCACTTGTAAGAAGCGGTGTAGGTGCGATTGATGTGATAGATGATGATAAGGTGTGTCTTACCAATCTTAACAGGCAGATTATTGCAACAAGAAAAACAATAGGACAGTATAAGACAGATGTGTGCAAAGAGAGAATTCATGATATTAATCCGAATTGTGAGGTTACTGTACACAAATGTTTTTTCCTTCCGGAGACTAAAGATCAGTTTGATTTTTCAAAATATGATTATGTAGTTGATGCAGTTGATACTGTAACGGCTAAGATTGCACTTGTAATGGCGTGTCAGGAAGCAGGAACCCCGATTATAAGCAGTATGGGTGCTGGTAATAAGCTTAATCCGGCGGAATTTGAGGTTGCTGATATATATAAGACATCGGTATGCCCGCTTGCCAAAGTTATGAGAAGAGAATTAAAGAAGAGGAATGTTAAGCACCTTAAGGTCGTATACTCTAAGGAAAAGCCCGTTCGTCCTATTGAGGATATGGGAATCAGCTGCCGTACTAACTGTATATGTCCTCCGGGAGCAGCCCACAAATGTACAGAAAGACGCGATATTCCGGGTTCAACCGCATTTGTACCATCTGTTGTAGGACTTATAATTGCCAGTGAAGTTATTAAAGATATTACACATGATGCAATGGTTAAAACTCGTCATGAAAATGGTGTTGACATTGAAGGCTGATAGTGGTATTTTATATTCAACAACACATTTACACATCAAGTTAGTAGGTTAATGGGAACGCAAAAGCATATTTGCAAATGCATTCAATACAAGGAGGCTAAAATCCTCTCCTCGTCAAAGGACTCGGATTTTGCTTCGCAAAACAAGGAGGATTAGTATGAGTAAAGTAATTAACAGTGCATTGGAACTTATTGGAAACACACCTCTTCTTAACGCAAGCCGTTACGCTAAGAATGCAGGAATTGAAGGAGTTACACTTCTTACAAAGCTTGAGTATCTTAACCCGGCTGGTTCAGTTAAGGACAGGGTTGCCCTTGCTATGATTGAGGATGCTGAGAAGAAGGGTGAGCTTAAGCCAGGAGCAATGATTATAGAGCCAACATCAGGTAATACAGGTATTGGTCTTGCTGCAGTTGCAGTTGCTAAGGGATACAGAGCAGTTCTTACTCTTCCAGATACAATGTCAGTTGAGAGAAGAAATCTTCTTAAGGCTTATGGTGCAGAGATTGTTCTTACAGAAGGCGCTAAGGGTATGAAGGGTGCTATCGCTAAGGCTGAGGAATTAAAGGAGCAGAATCCTGGTTCAGTAATCTTAGGCCAGTTTGTAAATCCAGCTAACCCAGCAGTTCATAAGGCTACAACAGGTCCTGAAATCTGGGAGCAGACAGAAGGAAAGGTTGATATATTTGTTGCAGGTGTGGGTACAGGCGGAACTGTTACAGGTGTTGGTGAATACCTTAAGTCACAGAACCCGGATGTAAAGATTGTTGCTGTAGAGCCAGCTACAAGCCCGGTTCTTTCAAAGGGAGAGGCAGGACCACATAAGATTCAGGGTATTGGTGCAGGATTTGTTCCAGATACACTTAATACTAAGATATATGATGAAGTTATCGCAATCGAGAATGAAGATGCATTCGTAGAGGGTAGAAGTTTTGCAAAGAGCGAGGGTATACTTGTTGGTATCTCTTCAGGTGCAGCACTTAAGGCAGCACAGATACTTGCAGCCCGCCCAGAGAATGCAGGAAAGACAATTGTTGCACTTCTTCCAGATTCAGGTGACAGATATCTTTCAACAGCACTTTTTAATGAACAGTAATATATTAGAAAAAAGGCAGGGACTTGAAATTTAAGTCTCTGCTATTTTTATACCCTTTAGGGTGTAATATACAATTTTGTTGATGAAATATACCCTATCGGGTGCTTTTTGCTTAAAAAATATTGACATTATACCCGAAAAGGTGTAATAAAATGTATATACAGACAAGAAGAGGGAATAATAATGAACAAAATTGCTGAGTTTATAAAACAAAATAGAAAAGCAAATGGTCTTACTCAGGAAGAATTTGCGATTCGTTCAGGATTGGGATTAAGATTTGTCCGGGAATTGGAGCAGGGAAAAGAAACAGTAAGAATGGATAAAGTTAATGTTGCATTATCAATGTTTGGAATGGAAGCAGTACCAGGAAGAAAGGAAAAATAATGGAGATTTTAAGGACTGCCTATGTGTATGTTAGAAATGTATATGCAGGGGAATTATGTGAAACAGATGATGGATATTTGTTTAGTTATGACAGTGATTATATTGAATCTTATGGTGCTAGTGCGGTATCGCTTACAATGCCGCTTTACAAACAGACATATACTTCGAAAACATTATTTCCTTTTTTTGATGGACTTATTCCAGAGGGGTGGATGCTTCAGGTTGTGAGTAGAAATTGGAAAATAAATATACAGGATAGATTTGGTCTGCTTATTGTTTCTTGTAAGGATTGTATAGGAAATGTCAGCATAAAAGAGGTGAAGGAATGAATTGTTTATGTTGCGGAAAAACATTAAATAATGGCGGAATAGACGGCTGGCATAAAAAATGTATTAAAAAATTTTTTGGAACAAATGAGATTCCGGAAATCGATATAAATAAAAGTATAATAGAAAAAATAGCTTTAGAAGCTACAACAAAAGGATATACAGTTACTGGCGTTCAGAAAAAATTATCGTTACATTTGTTCTCTGAAAAGACGAAAGCAAGACTTACGATGGTTAATTATCCAACGGGATTCATTCTGAAACCACAGGTTGATGAATTTGAGGCGTTACCTGAGGCAGAGCAGCTTGTTATGTGTATGGCAGATATTGTGGGGATAGTAACTGTGCCACATGCGTTAATTCAGAACAATGGTAGTTATGCGTATATTACAAAAAGAATTGACCGTAAGATAAGTAAAGATAATGTTCAATTGATAGCTATGGAAGATTTTTGTCAGTTGGATTTAAGACTTACACAGGATAAATATAAAGGCTCATATGAGAGATGTGCTAAAATAGTAGACAAGTATTCAAGCAGACAAGGTCTGGATATGACGGAGTTATATCTTAGAATAGTTTTTTCATATGTAGTTGGTAATTCTGATATGCATTTGAAGAATTTTTCTCTTATAGAGACTGAAGAAGGAAGTGGAGAATATATTCTTTCTCCAGCATATGACCTGCTTCCGGTTAATCTGATAATGCCGGAAGATAAAGAACAATTTGCACTTACAATGAATGGAAAAAAGCAGAACATAAGAAGAAAAGATTTTCTGATATATGCTGAGAAATGTGGAATTTCCAAAGTATCGGCTGAAAAAATGATTGAAAGTATTGTTAAGAAGAAAGACAAATTTATTAATATGTGTATGGAGTCATTGTTGCCGGAACATTTAAAGAATGAATTTGTAGAGTTGTTGGAAAAAAGAATAAGTGTGTTAGAAAAATAAAAGTCAGGGACTTAATGAAACTTAAGTCCCTGACTTTTTTCGTTAGATATTAAGTAAATCACTATATACTTTTAAAGCACCATCTGTATCATGAGCAAGTACCTTCTTGGCAAGTACTTTACCAAGCTGGACCCCTTCCTGGTCAAAGCTGTTGATATTCCATACGAAGCCCTGGAACATAATCTTGTTCTCGAAGTGGGCAAGTAAAGCACCAAGTGTCTTAGGAGTAAGCTTGTCTCCGATAATAATGCTTGAAGGTCTTCCACCCTTGAAGTTCTTGTTAAGGTTGTCGTCAGATTTTCCACATGCAAATGCGACTATCTGAGCAGCAACATTTGCACAAAGCTTCTGCTGGCTTGTGCTGTCCTGAATTGTAACATCTGTTTCTAACTGGTTGTTCTTAAATCCGATGAACTGTAATGGCACAATGTCAGTTCCCTGATGAAGAAGCTGATAGAATGAATGCTGTCCGTTAGTTCCCGGTTCACCAAAGATAACAGGTCCTGTAGGATAAGTAACAGGCTCACCAAATCTGTTTACTGACTTACCGTTAGATTCCATATCAAGCTGCTGAAGATGAGCAGGGAAACGGCTTAAAGCCTGTGAATATGGAAGAACGGCTGTACAAGGATAACCTAATACATTTCTTTCGTATACACCAATAAGGGCATCTAACATCTCAGGGTTCTTGCGCATATCAGGATTAGCTGATAACTTGTCCTCCTCTGCAGCACCATCAAGGAATTCTGCAAATACTTCAGGTCCGAAAGCAAGTGATAATACTGCACCGCCAACTGATGAAGTAGAAGAGAAACGACCTCCGATATAATCATCCATGAAAAATGCGTCTAAATAATCATCACTCTTGGCAAGTGGTGAAGTCTCGCTTGTTACGGCAATCATATGCTTAGAAGGATCAAGTCCTGCCTTCTTTAATGCGTCCTTAACAAATGATTCGTTAGTAAGAGTCTCAAGTGTTGTACCTGACTTGGAAACAAGTACGAATATAGAATGTGCAACATCAGTAGAAGCAAGCACTGCGGCTGCGTCATCAGGATCAACATTGCTTATGAACTTAGCTTCCATCTTAAATGCATTGTTCTTCTTAGCCCAGTTCTCAAGTGCTATGTACATTGCACGAGGACCGAGGTCGCTTCCACCGATACCAATCTGAACAACAGTTGTGAACTTCTCGCCGGCTGCATTGGTAATCTCACCGTTATGCACCTTGTTAGCAAATTCTGCAATTCTTTCCTGCTGTGTCTTGTAAAATGTTCTCTTATCAACGCCATCAGCTTCAACAGCGTCACCTAACTGTCCTCTTGTCATGTGATGGAGAACAAGTCTCTTCTCACCAGTGTTAACAACTTCTCCGTTATATAAAGCCTTAAACTTGTCTGCAAGCTGAGCCTCATCAGCAAGCTTTTCAAGTGCAGCAAGTACATTTTCATCAACCTGCTTAGATGCATAGTTATATGAAAGGCCGGCAGCCATAGGTATGCTGTAATTCTTAACGCGTTCTGCACCATTATCACCAGACATAACTTCTGTAAGACAGGCTGGCTTAACATCTGCTAACTCCTTGTAAGATGAAAGTGTGTCTAAATTGTTCCATGAAACCATAATCCATATCTCCTTCTCTACAAATATTTAATTACACAATAAATCATAACAAAATTATACTATTTAAGATTGTCGAATTCAAGGAAAAGGAGAAATTAAAAAGAGGAATAAGTCCAAAAACTTATTCCTCTTTGAATCCTTATATTATGCGATTCTATTAAGGTTACAATTAACCAAAGTATCTCTTAAGAAGTCCCTCGAATGCCTTACCATGTCTAGCCTCGTCACGAGCCATCTCATGAACTGTATCATGGATTGCGTCAAGGTTAGCAGCCTTAGCTCTCTTAGCAAGGTCAGTCTTACCTGCTGTTGCGCCGTTCTCAGCTTCAACTCTCATCTCAAGATTCTTCTTAGTGCTGTCTGTTACAACTTCGCCGAGGAGTTCAGCGAACTTGGCAGCATGCTCAGCTTCTTCCCAGGCAGCCTTCTCATAGTAAAGACCGATTTCTGGATAACCCTCTCTGTGAGCAACTCTTGCCATAGCAAGGTACATACCAACTTCTGAACATTCACCTTCAAAGTTAGCTCTTAAATCAGCAACGATATCCTCGCTTACGCCCTTAGCTACGCCAACAACGTGCTCAGCAGCCCATTCTCTTTCTCCTGTCTGTGCAGCAAACTTGCTTGCTGGTGCCTTACATACTGGACAGACGAAATCTGCTGGAAGAGATTCTCCTTCATAAACATAACCACATACTGTACATACATACTTCATAATAATAATCTCCTTTCGTTTATAAACATAACAGGCATGAGCCTGAACTCTACTTATCGGAACTTCTGAAAATGTTTCATCAGTTCGTAACTAGAATATAACAGAAATAAATCAGTTTGTCAATAAAAATAGGAATGATTACTATTTTTATTTTGCTGACTTGTAAAAACGTTAATTTTCCGAAGCACATTTTTCACACAATCCATAGAAACAGACTGAACCAGCCTCGATTTTGCCCGGAAAATGTGATGAAACATTAGCTCCGAGGTTTTCAAGGATTTCATTGTCAGATGGATTGGTGATATCAATTAAACATTTACACCTTCTGCACTGAAAATGCAGATGTGGCTTCGTATTGGCATCGTAATGAACAAAACCGTCCTCACATGGAACAGTAACGGCTTCGCCATGCTCCACAAGAAAGGAAAGGTTTCTATAAACTGTTCCAAGACTTATGCTTGGAAAATCATTTTTGACAAATGTGTATACAACATCGGCAGTTGGGTGGTCTTTGCGTGACATAAGAAATGTTTTGATAGCGTCACGCTGACGGCTATGTTTAACAGCGCCCATAAAATCACCTCCGGATTATTATTTACTATTATCTTTAATTAAATTCATAATTTTGTCAATAGAATCCTGCTGCTCACTTTTTTCCATATTAATGATGTACTGGTGTCTGTCAGCATAAAGCTTGCGGACTGCGGCAAGTAAGGTATCCTTATTCATATCCTCCTCCGTAAGAACCATGGAATAACCATGCTCCTTGAAAGAATTGGCATTAAGAATCTGGTCGCCGCGGCTTGCATTAGCAGAAAGCGGAATCAGAAGATTAGGCTTCTTGAGAGCAAGCAGTTCGCATATGGCATTGGCACCTGCACGCGAGATAACGATAGAACTGATTGCAAAAAGGTCACGCATCTGCTCGCTTATGTACTCGAACTGGACATAGCCGGGAGTTCCATTGAGTGATTCGTCCATCTTGCCTTTTCCACACAGGTGAACAACCTGAAAATCCTTAAGAAGCTCAGGTAAAATGCTTCTTACAGCCTCATTTACATGGACAGCGCCAGTACTTCCGCCGACAACAAGAATAATAGGTTTGTCAGTTGTGAAGTTGCAAAGGTCAAGTCCGGCAGCTTTGTTGCCAAGCAAAAGCTCCTGTCTGATAGGAGAACCTGTAAGAACAGCTTTTCCTTCAGGAAGGTACTTGAGTGTCTCTGGGAAATTGCAGCATATTTTAGTTGCTTTTCTCATAGCAATCTTGTTGGCAAGGCCGGGTGTCATATCAGATTCGTGGATAATTACTGGAATATGACGGCTTCCGGCGGCAAGAACAACAGGTACAGACACGAAGCCTCCCTTAGAAAATACGATATCAGGTTTGATTTTTTTCATAAGTCTCTTAGCCTGAAAAAGTCCATGAAGCACACGGAAAGGATCAGACAGATTCTTAAGACTTCTGTATCTTCTTAATTTACCGGATGAAATACCATAATAAGGAATTCCAAGATCTTCAATAAGAGTTTTCTCAATACCGGTATATGAACCGATATAGAAAACCTCGTAGCCGGCTTCCTTAAGGCTTGGAAGCAGGGCAATATTAGGTGTTACATGTCCGGCAGTACCACCACCGGTAAGTACTATTTTTTTCATAGGTCATTCTCCTGAAAATATAATAAAATGTCCGATTTGTTCAAATGTATCATTACATTTTGTGAGCAAATCTTTCCTTAAAGCTGCAATGCATACAGAGCGGTTCGACCGCAGTCTTTTTCTTGAATCCCTCCATAAATGCGACGCTTCGTGGGCGTGAAAGGATTTCCTCAAGTGTTGAATCAAGAATATTGCCAAGAGCCATCACTCCATTACCGTCAAGACAGCACGGAACGACAGTGCCGTCACACAGAATAGCCATATGCTGGCGGAGTCCCTGACAGAATCCGCGCTCATTGCAATAAGTGCTGTTCACATCAGGCCATTCAAACGGAGACTGAACATTTATATAAAGATGTCTCTTGATTGTGCAGTTCTTCTCACCAAACAGAAAAGGCTCTTTCTTAGTATTCCAGAGTCTTAGTGAAATCTCTGTTTCAGTCTTATCAAGAAGCGTCTCGCAGGATTCAAAAAGATTATGAATATAAGAATCCATGTCAATGCAGTCGTTATCGTCAGCACTGTGAAGCGACACATTAATCTGATGCACAGGATACTCCAGTAAAACAGGAAGCTTCTCTTTAATAAGAGTGGCATTGGTAGTAAGATTTACTGTCATATCAGCGTCCTGACATATCTTAAGAATTTCACCAAGCTGTGGATGCAGAAGCGGCTCACCTTTAACATGAAGATAAATGTAATTAGTATAATGTCCGATTCTTTCAATCACTGTGCGAAATTCGTCCACACTCATAAAATGTGGTTTTCTCAGAGTTTCCTGACAGAAAGAACAGTGCAGGTTGCAGCTGCTTGTTATCTCGACATAAACTCTTTTAAATCGCGCGACACTATTCATTATCTTTCTTATATTCCTTTAAGGCTTTGGCAAGCTGGTCAGGACATGATGTGTCCTTATAGCCACATTTGATACCGTCCATTCTTCTGATAGCTTCGTCAATGTCCATGCCCTCGATAAGAGCAGCAACGCCCTGAGTATTGCCAGCACATCCGCCAGTGAAATGCACATTAACAACCTTTCCATCAACAACATCAAAATCTATCGCGCGTGAACATACGCCTGAAGTCTTAAATTTCATAAAAATCTCCTTACATATCTTTCTTGCATTATTAGTTATTCGGTATATGTATTGTTGTGAGAAATTGACAGATTAGCGCAGAGTGCTTTGGAGTCGCCGGCACTTAGCGAGCTATAAGCAGATATCGTAGATATGTGCTTATAGCAAGCTTAGTACCGCTGCGAACGACAAGCAGCGCAAGCGTGCTATGCGATAATCTGTCAATTTCTCACAATGTTAGTACACATATCTAATTACAGTATAACACTTTTACATGATATGAAAAAGCATAAGTTGTTTTATTGCAAATGTTCAATTATAATGTATGCAGTTTGAAATGGATATATAAGGAGGATTTATGATAGGCATTATTGGCGCAATGGACGAAGAAGTAGAACAGCTTGTTGAGGTAATGGAGATTACCCGCGAGGAAACTAAGGCATGCATGACATTTAAAGCAGGAAAGCTTGCCGGGAAAGATGTTGTTATTGTAAGAAGCGGAATTGGTAAGGTTAATGCAGCGGCATGCACACAGATTCTTGTCGATGACTTCAAAGCAGACTACATTATTAATACAGGAATCGCTGGTTCACTTAAGGCAGAGATTGATATTGCGGATGTTGTTATTTCATCAGATGTTCTTCATCATGACATGGATGCGACAGGATTTGGATATCCTTTAGGACAGATTCCAAGAATGGATACACTTTCATTTGCAGCAGACGAAAGACTTATTAAACTTGCTGGCGAGGCTTGTAAAAATGCAGTTCCGGAAATCGGAGTACATGTCGGCAGAGTTGTAAGCGGCGACCAGTTCATATCAGACAAGGCTGTTAAGGAGAGAATCAGCAGCAATTTCGATGGCTTCTGTACAGAGATGGAGGGAGCAGCGATAGCACAGGTTTCTTACCTTAATAAAGTTCCATTTGTAATATTAAGAACTATATCAGATAAGGCTGATGACAGTGCAACAATGGATTACCCGGCATTTGAAAAGCTCGCAATTGCTAACAATGTCAAAGTTATGAAGGAACTTGTTGCAAATATTTAATCAGACGGTGGTTCGACAATATCTGCTTTAATTAAGTTGTATAATGCGGTAGTATTCAATGTCTTTTGGGAGGTTTATATGCAGACTGTATTAATAGCAATCAGAAATTATGCAGATGATGACAGCGGAAATGTCGATATACATAGCAGGCTGACTGTAAAACCATTTAAGAAAATGAAAGGTGCAGGACGACTTTTTTTACTAAAAAATGTAGATAGGGAGCTTGTGAAACTAAATAAACAGTACAGGGAAATTATTAAAAATGTACGATGATTATGCAAAAATGTGCAGAAACGGAGGATTAATATGAAGATACTTATGTTGGAAACTATGACATACGGAGATGATATTTCGCTTGAGCAGTTTAACAGGCTTGGCGAAGTTGTGACATACAGCTTAAGTTCTTATGAGGAAGCTGTTGCAAGAATGAAAGAGCATAATCCTGATGTCGTTATTATTAATAAAACTAACATGAACGCAGAGTGCATGGCAGCTGCGCCTAATCTTAAGATGGTGGCAGAGGCAGCTACAGGCTACAACAATATTGATACAGAATATGCCAAAGCGCATGGAATAAGGGTTGCCAATGTTGCTGGATATTCAACACAGTCAGTTATACAGCACACATTTGCACTTGCATTTTATCTTATCGAGAAGATGAGATATTATGATGACTTCGTAAAGAGCGGTGAGTATGCCGAGTGGCCTTGCTTCTCACATTTTGCAAATGTGTTCCATGAACTTGCAGGAAAGACATGGGGAATTGTCGGACTTGGCAATATAGGAAGAGGCGTTGCCAAGATTGCGGCAGACTTTGGCTGTAATGTAATATACTATTCAGCAAGCGGTCACAGCTATGATGTGCCATACGAAAGATATGAGCTTGATGAATTTTTGAAGAAATCGGACATCGTGTCAATTCATGCACCGCTTAACAAATATACAGAAAATCTGTTTAATTATGAGACACTTAAGAAGATGAAGAGCGGCGCAGTTCTTCTGAATCTTGGACGTGGCCCGATTGTTAATGACGCAGACCTTGTAAAAGCGCTTAATGAAGGCGTGATTGCAGCGGCAGGACTTGATGTAATAACTACTGAGCCAGTTGCTAAGGACAATCCTCTTCTTACAATTAAGGACAGCAACAAGCTTATCGTTACCCCTCATGTTGCATGGGCGACATACGAGGCGAGAACCCGCCTGATGGACGAGATATATCTTAATATCAAGGCATTTATGGCTGGGGAAGAGCGAAATGTTATTGTATAATGTATGGTAATAAATATATATGAGATGGATGCGGATTCCGGTTGGAGTCCGCATTTTCACTATAATTAGATGTTAAAAAGAAGAATGTTTTTTAAAACGCAATATATCAAATTAAATTGATATTCTTCGCACGAAATTGATATATTGCGGATGAAAGTTGATATTCTTCGCGCAAAAAGTCAATGTATTTCTAATCTTCCTCAATAACCTCAATTTCCATATAAGCAAATTCGATATCTTCAACAAAGTTATCTTTAGTGAAGCGTACTTTCGAGTGGCGCTGGAATTCTGAAACATTGGAATCGAGCCAGATTGGCTCGGCAAGGTCGAATTCATAGCATGCGTCATGAATAGCAGCGAATATTTTGCGGGTTCTGTTTAAATCAGAATCCGCATTTTTAATTACAGTGTCTTTTATAAGATGCCCTCTGTCGTCAAAGAGCTTACACCACATTCTAAACATATCAGAAATCCTCACTATCTATCATTATTGTGAATGGTCCGTCGTTTTCAAGGCTGACCTTCATATCAGCACCGAATCTGCCGGTTTCAACTTTAGGGACACGCTCACGGCACATTGCGACGAATTTTTCATAAAGGGCGTTAGCCATATCAGGTGCGCCGGCATTGGTAAAGCTTGGACGGTTGCCTTTGCGGCAGTCCGCATAAAGTGTAAACTGGCTTACAATAAGCAGCTCGCCACCGACATCTGCCAGTGACAGATTAGTTTTGCCATTCTCGTCTTCAAAAATACGCATTTTGCATATCTTGTCTACATATTTTGGAAGCATTTCTTCTGTATCGTCCTGACCAGCCCCGAAAAGAATCAGAAGCCCATGTCCGATATTTCCAACAACTTCGCCATCTATCTTAACATTTGCATGATTAACACGCTGTATTACGAATCTCATATTAAACTCCTTAAATGTGTGAATAACTGAATATTATACGCTTAGTGGAAATGTGTCAACTTGTTAAGGAACATTATTATTATATGAGTTTTATCTTCTGTCTGCCGATTTAGCCGCCGTTTCCTATAAAATTTAAAAATAAGTTAACTTTATAGGTGGAATTTGAGAAAAATAGGTGTATTTTAAAAAAATCATTGTGAAAATGCAGAAAAAGACCTATAAGATGACTTCAAAAACAGAATTTATAGGAATATTTTGCTGTGTAGACAGCTTAAATGATAGAAAATAGCAGAAATGTTCCTATAAGAGAATTAAAAATACGACTATCTATAGGTATCATGTTGCAATCAATAATCAACAGATGATACAATCTAAGCAACAGCAACAGCAACAGCAACAGCAACAGCAACAGCAACAGCAACAGCAACAGCAATAAGGTATAGGAGGCATGAGTATGTTAAAGAATATTCTGGTAGGTCAGTCAGGCGGACCGACAGCGGTTATTAATTCATCATTATATGGAGTGATTGAGGAAGGAATTAGAAATAAGGAAAAGATTGGCACTGTGTATGGCATGGTGCATGGAATTGAGGGATTTCTGGCAGGCAATTTCATTAATCTTTCTGAAGTGGCAGATAATGAGCCGATTGATAGATTAAAGATAACACCGGCTTCTTTTCTTGGAAGCTGCAGGTATATGCTTCCAGAAGATTTAGGGGATAAGGTGTATGATAAATTGTTTGATGCATTTGCACAGATGAACATTGGATATGTGTTCTATATTGGTGGCAATGATTCAATGGATACAGTGTCAAAATTATCAAGAGTGGCATTATTGAAGAAATCGGACATTAGATTTATAGGTGTACCTAAGACAATTGATAATGATCTTGTTATGACAGATCATACTCCAGGGTACGGCTCAACGGCTAAATATGTTGCTTCAACATTAAGAGAGATTATACTTGATGCAACATGTTATGCACATCCGTCTGTGACAATTGTTGAACTTATGGGAAGGCATGCAGGCTGGGTTACAGCGGCATCAGTACTTGCTAGAACAGAGTATAGCAGAAATCCTTATCTTATATATATGCCAGAGCATGCATTTGATATGGAAGAATTCAAGAAGTCACTTAAGGCGGCACTTGAACAGGAAACTGCAGTTGTTGTGTGCGTATCAGAAGGAATTGCGGACAAAGACGGCAGATTCATATGTGAATATGCAGATGCAGCATCGGTTGATGGTTTTGGACATAAGATGCTTACAGGCTGTGGAAAGTATCTTGAAAATTATGTGAAAGCAGAATTTGGAATCAAATGCAGAAGTATTGAGCTTAATCTTCCACAGAGATGCTCATCACTTCTTGCTTCAGCAACAGATATTGATGAAGCCGAAAAAGCAGGAAAGGCAGCAGTTGTAGCAGCTCTTGACGGTGAAACTGGAAAAATGATTACATTTGAAAGAGATGATACTAACGGATATGAGATTAATTACGGACTTGCAGATGTGAACGATATATGCAATAAGGAAAAGAAGTTCCCAGCAGAGTGGATAACCGCAGATGGAACAGATATTTCTGATGAGTATATTAAGTATGTAAGACCACTTATTCAGGGAACTAATATTGCGGAGTATTCAGATGGGGTGCCGGTTCATCTGAAGCCTGCTTATTACAGATAACATAAAATATTAAATAAAAATAAAAATGACAGCACGCTATTGACAGCGTGCTGTCATTTTTGTAATATAGCAAAAGTACTTAAGAATTTTATTAAAAGAATGGCAGGTTCGTATGCCGTTTTGTTACGAAGGGAGCAGATATGCAGCGAGAGTCACTCCATTGTGGAGAGCTTATAAAGCGTCTTAATGATATTCTTGGAAGATGTTCCAATGAGGAGTTAAGAGCAGATGACATGACATCTTCACAGGTTAAGATGCTTATGATAATTAATGAAACTAAAGATGAATGTATTACGCTTAAGGAGCTTGAGAAGCACTTTGGCGTAGCCCAGGTGACAATAGCGGGAACAGCAGCGAGACTTGAAAAGAAGGAAATGATAGAAAGCTTCTATGACCCTTCAGATAAGAGAGTCAAGCATGTGAGAATAACAGACAAGGGCAGAGCCATGTGCGTTCATGCAGGCAAGGCAATGCTTGAGAAAGAGAAATGGTTTTTGTCAGCACTTTCCGCTGATGAAAAAGAAGAATTACACCGTCTGTTACAAAAAGTGTACGATGATGTGAATAACTGTGAAAGGAAGTGTAAGAAATGTTAAAAACTTTATCAGCTTATATTGGTGAATATAAGAAAGACTCAATAAAAACACCAATATATATAATTGTTGAAGTGCTTATGGAAATACTTATTCCGTTTGTTACGGCAAGTATTATCGATAAGGGTATTCAGGCCGGGGACATGAGCAAGGTGTTCATGTACGGTGGACTTATGCTTGTGCTTGCATTTATAAGTCTTTTTTCCGGAATTCAGGCAGGAAAATATGCGGCTTCTGCGTCGACCGGATTCGCATGTAACTTAAGAGAGGGAATCTATTCGAATATCCAGAATTTCGCATTCTCTAATATAGACAAATACAGCACAGCAGGTCTTATTACCCGTATGACTACTGATGTTACAAATGTGCAGAATGCATATCAGATGATTCTTAGAATTGCGGTAAGAGCACCACTTATGATGATATGCAGTATGGTTATGTGTTTTATTATCAATCCTACATTAAGTCTTATATTCTTAGGTGCGCTTATTCTTCTTGGATTTGTACTCTTCTTTATTATATATAAGGTAACTCCAATATTCACAGAAGGTTTTGCTAAATATGATGATTTAAATGCGAGTGTTCAGGAGAATGTCACAGGAATCAGGGTTGTCAAAGCATTTGTAAGAGAAGACCATGAGAATAAGAAATTCAGTAAGGCTGCCGGGAATCTTTACAAAACATTTGTTAAGGCGGAATCATGGCTTGCATTCAACAATCCTATTATGATGTTTGTTATATACGGAAGTATTATTGCACTTTCATGGTTTGCAGCACATTTTATTACTGATGGAACTATGACAACGGGTAACCTGACATCAATGTTTTGCTATGTAATGAGCATAATGATGTCACTAATGATGCTTTCTATGATATTTGTTATGGTTTCAATGAGTGCAGCGAGTGCAAGACGAATTGCTGAGGTTCTTAATGAGAAGGCTGATATTACTAATCCGGAGAATCCGGTTATGGAAGTACCTGACGGAAGAATTGATTTCAACCATGTGAACTTCACATACAAGAAAGACAGCGACAAGGATGCTCTTGAAGACATAGATATCCATATAAATGCGGGCGAAACAATCGGTATTATAGGCGGAACGGGTTGCGGAAAGTCAAGCTTCGTTAATCTGATAAGTCGTCTGTATGATGTTAAGGATGGTTCTGTATGCGTAGGCGGAATTGATGTAAGAGACTACGATCTTGAAACTCTTCGTAATGAGGTTTCAGTTGTTCTTCAGAAAAATGTGCTTTTCTCAGGAACTATTCTTGATAATTTGAGATGGGGTGATGAAAATGCGTCTGAGGAGGATTGCATAGAAGCCTGCCGTCAGGCCTGTGCAGATGAATTCATTGAGAGAATGCCTGATAAATACAATACATGGATTGAGCAGGGGGGAAGCAATGTTTCCGGTGGTCAGAGACAGAGACTTTGTATCGCAAGAGCACTGCTTAAGCACCCGAAGGTTCTTATTCTTGATGATTCAACAAGTGCTGTTGATACAGCCACAGACGCTAAGATTAAGAAAGCATTTGCAACAAAGATACCAGGAACTACCAAGATTATCGTATCACAGAGAATTTCAAGTATTCAGGACGCAGACAGAATATTGGTGCTTGAGAATGGCTGTGTGAGTGGTTTTGATACTCATGAAAATCTTGTTGAGAACAATAAGGTTTACCGCGAAATCTACGAGGTACAGACACAGGGCGGCGGTGATTTTGACGAGGCAGGAGAATAGGAGGCAGCATATGGATAAGAATATTGATATGAAGAATAAGAAGAATAAAGAAAATCCACTTCCTCTTATGACGAGGCTGCTTGGATATATTTTAAAGAATTACAAGTTTTCGTGTATAGCAGTGCTTGTGTGCATTCTTGTTTCAGCGCTTACAACACTGATAGCAACGCTGTTTATCCAGAAGCTTATTGACAGTTATATTATTCCGCTGACACAGTCAGCAGTACATGATTATGCACCACTTGCAGGCGCACTTATCAAGCTCGCTGCAGTTCTTATGGTCGGTGTATTATGTTCATATTGCTACAACAGAATTATGGTAAATGTTGGTCAGGGAACTTTAAAGAAGTTGAGATTAGAGCTGTTTACTAATATGGAGTCACTTCCTGTTAAGTATTTTGATACTCATGCACACGGCGATATCATGTCAGTATATACTAACGATATCGACACATTAAGACAGCTTATAAGTCAGAGTATACCTCAGGTCATCAATTCATGCATTACACTTGTATCTACATTTGTAAGTATGATTGTGCTTGATATTCCGCTTACAATCGTATCGGTTGTGATGGTTGTTATTATGCTTTATGTAACTTCTAAGCTGAGTGCACTTTCCGGAAAATATTTCGTTGAGCAGCAGAAGGATATCGGTAAGGTTAACGCTTATATCGAGGAAATGATGGAAGGACAGAAGGTTGTCAAGGTGTTCTGCCACGAGGATAAAAGTATTGAGCAGTTTAAGGAGATTAACAACAGGCTTCGTGAGAGTGCCAATAACGCTAACAAGGTTGCTAATATCACAATGCCTGTTAATGGTAATATAGGTAATATCAGCTATGTATTATGTGCAATAGTTGGTGGTATTCTTGCTCTGAGTGATTTTTCAGGACTTACTATTGGTACACTTGTTGCTTTCTTAAGTCTTAACAAGAGCTTTACACAGCCTGTAACCCAGATAAGCCAGCAGGTGAGCAGTATCGTTATGGCGATGGCTGGTGCCGGAAGAGTATTTGAGTTATGTGACGAGAAGCCGGAGGTTGACGAAGGTTTCGTTGAGCTTGTAAATGTAAGATACAACAAGAATAATGAGCTTATTGAGACTAAAGAAAATACTGAGATGTGGGCATGGAAGAAGCCGGCAAAGGACGGCAGTAGTGCAGAGTACACAAGACTTGCTGGTGATGTAACATTTGACGGAGTTGACTTTGGCTATAATCCGGACAAAATGGTACTTCACGATATTAAAATGTATGCTACACCGGGACAGAAGATTGCATTTGTTGGAAGCACAGGTGCCGGAAAGACTACAATTACTAATCTTATCAACAGGTTCTATGATATTCAGGATGGTAAGATCAGATATGATGGAATTAACATCAACAATATTAAGAAAAATGATTTAAGACGAAGCCTTGGTATCGTTCTTCAGGATACTAACCTCTTTACGGGTACAATCATGGATAATATCAGATACGGAAGGCTTGAGGCGAGTGATGAGGAATGCATCGCAGCAGCAAGACTTGCCAATGCTGATGGATTCATCAAGAGACTTCCGGATGGCTATAACACTGTGCTTCATGGCGGAGGTGCTAATTTAAGCCAGGGACAGAGACAGCTTCTTGCAATTGCAAGAGCAGCGGTAGCAGACCCACCTGTACTTATTCTTGATGAAGCTACTTCGTCTATTGATACAAGAACAGAGCGACTTGTCCAGAAGGGTATGGATGCGCTTATGTCAGGAAGAACATCGTTTGTTATTGCCCACAGACTTTCTACAGTCCGCAATGCAGACTGTATTATGGTTATGGAGCAGGGAAGAATTATCGAGCGTGGAACACACGACCAGCTCATGGAAGAGAAGGGCAGATATTATCAGTTGTATACTGGTAAGAGTATATCAGCGTAGAGAGCATATAGAGTTAGAAATGGCTAGGAGTAAGAATAGCTGATTAGGCTGCTTTGAGGGCTGACGCGTCCTGAATGGACTTCAAGGGAGCTATCCGGGGTTGTAAAGTCCAAAATGTTGGGCTGAATGGCCATCTGGAATCCTACATCTATACCGTGTCAGTTCCATATCAGGTATATGAATCCTATGAGGTGGAAGTAGAGTATGAGTATAAGATACTGAATACGACACTTACCAATAATGGCATATCCGCAGCGGTCGGGGCATCAGGTCTCACGCAGGAACAGATGGAGAAATATAACCTTCTTCTGGAAACGAGAGGTAATAAACCGGATATCTTCGGAGATAATGTGTATGCCAATCCGGGAGTATCAGAGGAATATGAAAGATATGCTGTGCCGGGAGAATATCTGACGGATCAGCAGTTTTCCAATATGCTCCGTGAAGCAGAGAAATATCTGGGATATCCTTATGTATGGGGAGGTTCCTCAACGAGCACAAGTTTTGACTGTTCGGGATTTGTAAGCTATGTCATCAATAACAGTGGCAACGGCTGGAATTATGGCAGACTTACAGCAAATGGCTGGAAGAACGAAACCGCGAGGGTGGCAGCTTCTGATGTAAAGCCGGGGAATCTGGTATTTTTCCAGGAAACCTATAACACAGCTGGAGCTTCATATGTGGGTATCGTGGTAGATCCGGTCAATAAGATCATGATTCATTGTGGTAATCCAGTATGCATCCTATGATACAGCATACTGGCGGGCACATGCCTGTTGCCATGGAAGAATACAGTAAAAATGCAGTAAAAGTCACCGGAAGGTGGCTTTTTTGCTGCTATGAAGAAAGGAGAGATTCTATGTATGCAAAGTTAGACAAGCTCCGTGCAGATCTGAAAAAGGCAGTAGCCAAGAGAGATGCAGCGGATGCCAAAGTAAAGCAGCTCGAAGCAAAGCTGAAAGAAGAGGAAAATTTACAGAGCGTCAGTGATGTGGCATCCTACAACTTATAACCGGAACAGTTGGCACAGTTTTTGCAGCTTGCCAATGGTGGGAGATTACAGGACATGTTAAGTGGTTAGGCACCAATGCCGGCGGCAACTGCATCCGATAAGGAGACAGATGCAGAGGAAGAAAATGAACAGGAAACAGATAACGAAGAGGAGGATTTTTTAGATAAAGAGAATGATTAAGGTAAAAAATGTGATCGCAGCAAAGATTATGGGAGGTATGGTCGCATGTCTGGCGGCACTTGCTGGAATGGCGCCAGTGACAGCCTTTGCACAGAGTCAGGAAATGACCTGTATCTGTGAGGAAAAATGCAGTGAGGGAGCAGTCAAGGGAAGCACGCTTTTATCGTGGCAACCCATGTGAATCGGGCACATATTCATAATCATATCATTTTCAATTCCACTAATCTGGATTGTGACCGGAAGTTTCGTGACTTCTGGTTTTCAGAAATTGTATTGCAGCGACTCAGCGACATTATCTGTCTGGAGCATGGACTTTCCATCATTCCGAAGGTAAAACTGAGTGAGAGACAGAAGAGAACAAAGTACCCGGAACGGACCAGTATGAGGAATGTCATCAGGGAAGATATTCTGAAATGCCTGGAGCAGAGAACGACGGATTTTGAAGAACTTCTGAAATTATTACAGCAGGAATGGTATGAGATTAAACGTGGAAAGCATACTGCAATATGCGGGAAAGAGCAGAAGCGTTTTATCAGATTCCGTTCTCTTGGAGAAGATTATACAGAAGAAAATCTGAAAAAAATAATTGCAGGAGAGAAAGAATTACCTGAGAAGAAAGAAAAAGTATCTGATCAGAAAGTTGTGAAATCAGAAAAGCGGAAGTTTGACCTGGTGGTGGATATTTAGGAGAAGATGGCATAGGGGAAGAATGTGGTTATGTCCGCTGGGCGAAAAAATATAATGTAAAACAGTTTGCAGAGTCCATTCTGTTTTTGCAGCAGCACGATATTCACGATAAGGAAACTTTGGATGCTTTGGTAGATGGAAGTTCGGCTAGATATCATGAACTTATGAAGATCATCAAAGATGCTGAGGAAAAGATGGCGCAGAACAAGGTGCTTAAAACTCATATTATCAATTATGCAAAGACCAGAGATACATACATTGCGTATCGAAAATCCGGTTACAGCAAAAGATTCAATGAGGCACATCGTGATGAAATCATTCTTCACAAAGCAGCAAAGGAAGCATTTTCAAAACTTCCAGACGGAAAAATTCCGAAGGTAAAAGAGCTGAATGAAGAATTTGCACGACTGCTTTCCGAGAAAAAAGCAGCTTACGGCGAATATAAAAAAATAAAAAAAGAGATGCGGGATTATCAGATTGCGAAGCAAAATGTGGAATCCTTTTATGCTACACAGCAGACCTGGAATCAGGACGAAAACCTGAAAAATGAAGCGACAGCAGCAAAGATAAATTTACGGGCAATCATCAAAATGAAACTTGGTGGTTGCCCGTTTTTTTGCAATTCCGGCAAAGCAGGAATGTATCAGGCACTCACAAAGTGCGGGCGCAGCTTGGCATCGAAGATGACATTCTAAGGGGATTGGGGATGTGCCTCCAACAAGCAAAATGCTCCGCGTGTACACAGGGGCACTGCTTGCTAACTTGCGAAGCAACAACGATTGCGGCCTTAGTGCGCCGCTATTTTAGGAAAAGGAGAATAGGGTGGAAGAGAAGATTTTTGCAGAAAAACCAGAGGAGAAGATAAGCATAACCGCAGAAGAGGTGACGGATATCAGACTCACCCAGGCAGGATATTATTGGGAAGCAGGATATAACGAATTTGATTTTACATGCAGGATAGAAGGAACGGAAGACCGGATTCACATGGTACAGCAGAGACATGATGAAGGATATGGTCTTGTGATCCGTTCAGAAAAGGATGATATCTGGGATAGAATTTCAGGGAGTGAAGCCTTCCGACTGGAAGAAAAGCTGCTGGATGAAGTGCAGTACAGAACCTATCACGATAGAATAGAGAAACTGACTTCACTATCGAACTGCCGAGAGATGCAGTATGAGCTTATGGAAAATGATAACCATAACCTTCGGAATGTGATTGGCAATCTTTGGACGGAGCTTAGAGAAAAAGAAGATCAGCTTGCTGTAAGTGTGATTTCAGATTCCAGAAAGAAAACAACGGAACAGTTTCACCCAGTAGACGGAATGAGTGCCGTAGAGATTGAAGAAATGGTATCGTACTATGTGCAGGCAAAGATTATAGAAAATGATCTGGATGCACAAGTGGAAAATGTGATTATATCCGGCAGCAGATGCAGGGAAATTGAGAAAAACGGCTCGGACCTGGATGTGGTGGTAGACTATAAAGGAACAATCAGGGAAGATGATTTTTTTAATATTCTTCATGAGGATGGATTCACGATTGCGGGAATTGTAGTAGACATCAATCCTATCACAGAAGATAAAACGGGACTACTGGCAGAGTATCTGGAATCAACGGAGCAGTACCTGATAGAGAAGGCACGGGAAAGAAAACTGGAAAAGCCATCTGTGAGAGAAAAGATAAAACAGGCAAAGCAGATCACGCGGGAAAAGAAAAAAGCGAATACTGAAAAGCCGAAAAATGTTGAAAGATAGCAGAAGGATTGTTGATGGCGGTTGGTACAGGGGAGTGTATTGACCGCATTTTTTTTATGCTTAATTTCTTGGAAATCTGTACAAGTATGATATACTTATAAAAAATGGATTGGGAGGAACATATGGCGGTATTAGTAGATAACTTAGAGAATAATGTAATAGAAAATGTAAAGGCTAGTGATCATGTTACGATAATTACGGGATACTTTTCACCAGATATCATAGAGAAAATAGCACAGTTAGGTATTCCACTCACATATTATTATGGAATGTATGGTATTGATAAAATCTCAAAACCGGTATATGACAAATTGGTTGCGATTAGTAATCAGTATCCATGCTTACAATTAAAATTTGTTAATACACAGAGAGTTCATACGAAATGTTATTTGTTTTATAAAAATAATAAAATTTTTAATTCCTTAGTGGGATCGGCAAATTGTTCCTTGAATGGATTGTGCAGTTCTTCAAATGCAGAAATGCTTGTTGAATTAAACGCAGATGAATTGAAGTCGGATGAGTATCTTTTGAAGTTAGATTTGTATGCGAAAGAAATAGAGAATATTTCAATAAATATGTCTGATCCGATGATTGTTCCCAAAATGGCACACAAAGTAAAAATAAGGAAAAAGAACAAAAAAGATAAGATACCAGATTCGGGTAATCCTCTTTCAGCTATTATGCTTTTATATCAAATTGATAAAAAAGGAAATAAGAAAACATATAAAGGAGGAGGTCCAAATTGGGGTAATCAGAATGGAAATGTTGCTACTAAACAGGATGCAATGGAAGCGTATATCCCAATTTTAACAGAGCACCTTGATAAGTATCCAATTTTATTTCCACCATATCCAATAAATAGAACAACCAGTGGAGGGAAAAAGACAAGAAAATCGGATCCAATAACTGTTATTTGGGATGACGGAGAAATGATGACAATGACATTCCAAGGTTCACAAAGGGCATATCCATCTAAAAAAAATCCGATAATGGTTTATCCCAAACAGTTGTCATATGGAGATGATTCAACAAATAAAGGCGGTGCTGTTCTGGGTAAGTATCTAAGAAAGCGAATGAATGTTTCGGCATATCATGTTATAACGATTGCTGATTTGAAAAAGTATGGAAAGGATTATGTATTGCTTACATACGTAAGCCCTGGTTTATATACGGCAGATTTTTCAGGAACTCCATTACCATAAAATTGAACAGAGTTTAATTTAAAAGAGGATAATAAAGAAAATTCGGATTCTTTGTTGTCCTCTTCTTTTTTGATGATGGAATATATATAAAAACTATAATTTTTGAAATATTTTATTTCGCCATTGATAAAATATCTTGCATAATCTATAATGTTATATGTAATAGTTACCACTTATATGGAGGTGCAAAATGGAAGTAAGCTACAATAAACTATGGAAGTTGATGATAGACAAAGGAATGCCAAATAAAAGTGATTTGCGTGCATTAACAGGAATAGGGACAAATACTTTAGCCAAACTTAGTAAAAATCAACAGGTAAGTATGGATGTGCTTATGAAAATATGTAATAAGTTAGATTGTGATATATCTGACATATGCGAATTTATTAAAGAAGACTAGAGAGGTGTAATTTATAATGAATGCAATAGATTTATTTGCTGGTTGCGGTGGATTATCAAAGGGATTTATGGATGCAGGATTTAATATTCTTGTAGGAGTAGACAATGATCAGGCTGCATTAAATACATTTGCACTGAATCATAATGGTGCAGTACCCTTGAACGCGGATTTATCTAAACAGGAGACGTTTGACGAAATAAAAAAAATAGCAGGAGACAGATCTATTGATATAATAATAGCAGGCCCTCCATGTCAAGGATTCTCATTGACAGGTCCAAGAAATTTTGATGATAAAAGAAATAAACTGTATCTTGCAGTGATTGAAATGGTAAAACAATATAAGCCGAAAGCGTTCATAATTGAAAATGTACCAGGAATGGCTACGTTGTATGAAGGACAAATTAAGGATGAAATTTTAAAGAGATTTAGAAAAATGGGTTATAACATAGAATGCAAAATTTTATGTGCAGCAGATTATGGTGTGCCACAAATACGGAAGAGACTTATTTTTATGGGAATCAGAGAAGATATTGGTAAACCAGAATTTCCGGAGATAAAATTTACACCTGAAGATTATAGAACTTGCAGAGATGCAGTAAGTGATTTGCCATCACTTGTAGATAATCTGGGAAGCGAGGAAGCAGAGTATATATGTGATCCAAAAACGGAATATCAAAAATTGATGAGAGGAAACTGTGATGTGTTACATAATCATTTAGGAACTAATCATACGCAGATGGTAAAGGATACTATAGCACTTGTACCAGAAGGTGGAAATTATAAAGATCTACCGTCAGGTTGGGGAGAAAGCAGAAAATTTCATATGGCGTGGACCAGATTAAATGGAAATGCTCCTGCAAGAACTGTAGATACAGGACATAGAAATTTATTTCATTATGAATATAATAGGGTTCCTACAGTAAGAGAAAGTGCAAGAATGCAATCATTTCCGGATGACTTTGTTTTTACTGGAACAAAAACTCAGCAATCAAGACAAGTAGGAAATGCAGTACCTCCACTTTTAGGTCAGGCTCTGGGAGAAGCAATATTAAAAATTATAACAGGAGATACAAAATGAAAAGAATTAAATCTATAGATTTATTTGCCGGTTGTGGTGGGTTAATGGATGGATTTGAACAATCAGGATATTTTGATACGATTGCAGCAGTAGAATGGGAAAAGGCTCCTTGTAAAAATCTTGCGATTAGACTCAGAGATAAATGGAAATATAAGGATGCTGATCGTCGAGTAATGCGATTTGATATTCAAAGGACGGATGAGCTTTTTCAAGGATGGAATAATGATCCAACTTACGATTCATCGGTGGGGTTAGATCAACTGATTCATGAGGCAGATGGTATAGATGTTATTATAGGTGGTCCACCATGTCAGGCTTATTCAATAGCAGGAAGAGTTCGTGATGAAAATGGAATGAAAGACGATTACCGAAACTTCTTGTTTGAAAGTTATATTAAAGTACTCGACAGATATAAGCCCAAAATGTTTATATTTGAAAATGTTCCTGGAATACTAAGTGCAAAACCTACAGGAAGTCCAATAATTGAAATTATACGAGAAAGTTTTGACACTGCTGGTTATTGCCTCATACCAGATTTAAGTAAGGCAATAATAGATTTTACTGAATATGGCGTACCGCAAAACAGAAAGAGAATAATTATATTTGGTGTGCGTAAAGAGTATTTTGGTGATAAAGCAGAGCAAATTGTAGATTTATTTTATAAAGAGTATTTACCGAAGTATAAAGTAAAAAGAAAGAAGACTGTTTATGAAGCAATAGGGGATTTACCAAAACTATATCCTGAAAAAGAAACATCAAAAGTAAATGGTGTAAGAACCAGACATTCATTATCGGAGCCAAGTGTGGAAAATCATATTGCAAGATGGCAAAGTGACAGAGATTTGGGGATTTTTAAATTATTGACAGAGGATATAGAATCGGGAAGAAATCAATACACATCTATAGATGCTTTGAAAAAATTATATACAAAAATGACCGGAAAAGAATCAAATGTACATAAGTATCATGTAATTAGATGGGATGAACCAAGTAATTTGATACCAGCTCATTTGTATAAGGATGGATTACGACATATTCATCCTGATTCTACACAACAAAGGACAATAACAGTAAGAGAAGCGGCCAGGCTACAAACATTTCCTGACGATTATGTGTTTTATGGAAGTAACATGGATTTGTATAAGATGATTGGAAATGCTGTGTCCCCTTTGTTTGCGAAATGTTGTGCAAATGCAGTTCATGATATTTGGAAGGATTATGTCGGCTGAGAATTGAGGAGGTAATGAGATGGCGTATACTACTCAACAAGCAATAGAAACATTAAATGGTTATTTATCGATAAATGAGACCGATAAGGAATATATTGATGATACCAAAAAAAGAGGTTTCGTACTTGAACTATCGTCTGGTGAAAGGATTGTAATATTTGTATATCCGCTTGTGCATAAGCAAGATAATACAAAAAATTATTTTGATACAAGAGATAGCGGTGCTTATGAACGCGGAGTTGCGTGGAAGTATGCACAGAAAGAAGGACTGAAATATTTTTGCCTGGGGGTAAATGATCAGGTAGATAAATTTGAAGATTATATATTCAGTCTTGAATGTGATGAAAAAGAAGTTGAAAAAATATCAGGCACCAAGGACGGGAACAGAAACGGACCAGGAAATCAGATTATTATTCCTAATGATTATAGACCAAATAAGGAATTTGAAAGAATTCAGAATAAGTTAGGAATTTACATTGCTACAATTAGGAAATCTGGATTGAAAGAATATTTGGAGTATTATGATAATCGTCCTTATTTAGGAAAACAGAATATAGATGATAATTTGCAAGACGAAAATGAATATCAACGTGCAGCAAATATTTTGATAAAACATATAGAAGAATCAGGACTTGAATTATCATCAAATGATGAGGCAGTTGAACAATGCAGAGCTGATTTCATTGAGAGATACTCGCCTGAAAAACTTGCAGCTTTATCAGATGAAGAAGTATTGCAGTACATTTTTTATTCTAGTGGAGACAATTCTGATGCTTTGTGTTACTGGATAGAAAGAAACACACAGTGTCGTGAATTTTTTGGAAGCATCGCAGGCGGATCAGCATATAAATTTGGATTATTTCAGAAAAAAGATACAGGAGTCTGGACATCTGGAAGTGCTAATAATTCTAAGGAACTATCGGATGAGGAAGCATTGCAATTAGGAAAATCCATTCGTGATGCTCTTGTTAATGGTTCAAAACTTATTTCAGAAGCAAATCCACAGACGATTGAAGATTATGAGAAGATGGATGATGACCTGAAAGAACTGATAGGAGATCAGTTTTATAATATGGCATGGTTTCACAAATATTATGCAATGACTACTGGTGATATTCTCAGCTGTTATCATAATGATACATGGCAGTTCCATGTTCTATATTCACTTCTGATAAAACCAAGCACAAAATTTTATGCAAGAAGCGGACAGATTGCGTTGGTTCGTAAATATGCAAATATGTCTCTCGATTCAATGCATCATGTAATTGGGGACAAGTTTGGTATGCCTAAAAGTTTCGTAAGAATAGGTACATCTAATGATGTTATGAATTATGTGGATGAATGGAGAAGACGCTCTGTCGTCGGAATTGGTTGGAAAGATATTGGAAGTCTTGAAAGCTATGTTTATGGTGATGGAATTGATAAAAAAGCCATTGCTGATAAACTGCAGGAAATTTATTACGGAAATGATGCAAGGACTGCGTCAAGAAAAGCTGGTGAACTTGTCAGATTCTATAAAACGAATGAAGATACAGTATTCGTTGCAATGACTGGAGAAAGGCTTATCGCTTTTGTAGATGGAATAGGAAACTATTTTTACGATTCAAGTAGTGATATGTCGCATATGAAACCGGGCAGATGGCATGAAAACTTTACTCCGGCAGATGTTCTTCCTGAAAAATCAGAAGGAAAACTGACATCATGTTATCAGCTAACAGATGAAGATAATATGATGTATCTTTACAGAAAATATTATTATCCAGACGATGATATGGAGCTTGAAGTAAATCTGGAAAGCGAAGATCCGGAAGAAAGAAATAAAAGACTTTTCAGATACTGGATGGGATTACAGGTAAAACCGGAGGGAGATTCGGATGCCGGAAATCCATACAGTGAGCAGTCGATAGACTCATATGTAAACAGCATAGAGAAAACTCCTCTTCCTATGGTGGCAGAACATAGTGTATTTTATACGACAGATATTGGACAGGTAAACCAGGCTATGGATGAACTTAAAAAAGAGCCTGAAAAAAATGGATCACAGAGAAGTGCTGTGAAAAAATATATTCAATATCTGATTGATTCTGAGGAGGACTATATGAAGCTGATTTATAATACGAACATAGATGTAGATTATGAGAGAAACCGTATCGTATTCGGTGCACCTGGTACAGGAAAGAGTTTCGGGCTAAAAGATGACTGTGACAAGCTGATGGAAGATACAGTTGGTACATATGAAAGGGTTACATTCCATCCGGATTATTCATATTCTCAGTTTGTCGGAACATATAAGCCGGTAATGGATAGTGATGGAAGAAGCATCAGGTATGATTTTGTACCAGGTCCTTTCATGCGTGTATATGTAGATGCATTAAAGAGTGGAAGAACAGAAGCACCACAGCCACATTTACTTTTGATTGAAGAAATAAACAGGGCAAAGGTGGCAGCAGTATTTGGTGATGTATTCCAGTTGCTGGATCGTGATGATGACGGTGTAAGCGAATATGAGATACAGGCATCAGAGGATATTAGAAGGTATCTTGCTTCACAGCTCGGAGGTGATGCAGATAATTACAAAAAAATCAGGATTCCAAACAATATGTTTATATGGGCTACTATGAACAGTGCCGATCAGGGCGTATTTCCTATGGATACGGCATTTAAGAGAAGATGGAATTTTGAATATCTTGGAATCAATGAAAATGAGGAAGAGATTGCTTCCATTGGTAATATCAAATTGGCAGGAAGCGAGGATGTTATTAACTGGAATACACTTAGAAAAGCCATCAATGCAAAATTGTCTTCGGATGATTTCAGAATCAATGAAGATAAGCTGATGGGACCATTCTTTCTTTCAAAGAAAATCATTAAGTCTGATGCGGATGGAATGATAGAAGATACGGAAAAATTTATCAAGGCATTTAAGAGCAAGGTCATAATGTATCTGTATGAGGATGCTGTAAAACAGAGAAAACACAATTTCTTTGATGGCTGTGACAGTAGCAAGTATTCATCAGTTTGTGATGCATTTGATAAAAAGGGAATGGGAATCTTTGGAGATACATTTAAGGAATTATATTATGACAAGCAAAGGAATGATGCATAATGGAGATTGTTTCAAGATATGTCAGGGAACAGCAGCGGTATACAAAGAATAATCTGAAAAGCATCTTCTCCATGGATGAATCTGCGGTTGAGCACTTTATTAAAAATCTGAAAGCCTTTGGAGTATTAAAGAGCGTTAAAAATAATGAAGACCAGCTTGAAATGTCAGACCTTGTGGATGATGATATTGAAATATCAGATGAAACAGCAGTAAGCGGAGATTGTCTTTATGTCTTTACCTATGTAGGAATTATTACATGTGGTTCAAGGGTGATTAAGGTATATCCGAAGTATCTGATGAAGCAGAGGGATGACTATTTCACAGAAATGAAACAGGTTGTAAAGGTTCTTGAAAGATACAGCCGGTCAGATGAGCAGATGGTAAGCATGTTCAATGGTGATGGAGAAAACAGAAGTTTTAATATACTGGCCGTAATTCTCTATCTTCTGAACGATTACTTTGAATATGGCATATATACAAACAGTGAGGATATTATTGAAGTCAATGGCGATAGAGAAATCCTGTGGGGAAAAACCATAGATGAGAGCTTTGCCTTGATTGAAGATAACAGACCATATTATATGGAACTGTATACTGGAAAAACAGTTGATGATGATATGGATTATTTTAAAAGACTGCATGAGTGTATACTGACGGAATGCTCCAATCAGCTTCGCCAGGCGCAACTTGAAAATCTTTTTGGAATCGAGACAGTAGGGCTGTCAGAAGAAGTACTGGATGACTTTGGAGACAGGGAGTATATTCTGGAAAGAATTTCAAAGGAACTGAATGTGCAGTTTAACACCCACCGCCAGATCCTTCTTAAAACGCTGTATGCATATGTGGCACAGAACCGCAGAATGTTTGAGGATAATGATGGAATCTGTATGTATGGTACAACTGCGTATCATGCAGTATGGGAAAAGATATGCGCAGAAGTGTTTGATAATAAGCTGAACACATCACTGGGACAGTTGAAAATGCATGTTCCATTAGCAGAAGAATTTCAGAGTCAGAAAAAGGATTCACTGCTTGATATTATAGAGAAGCCAATCTGGGAAGGTACAGATACTACGCAGACAGCTAAAGATACATTGATTCCAGATCTGATCAGTATGCCAAGTGTCGGTGATGTGGATTATTTTGTTATTTTTGATGCCAAGTATTATCTTCTCCAACTAGAAAAAGGCAAGAATTTAAGAGGTAATCCCGGTGTTGGGGATGTTACAAAACAGTATCTCTACCAACTTGCTTACAAGAAATTTATTGAGGCACATCATATTGCTGTGGTAAAGAACTGCTTTCTTATGCCGACAGAAAAGGATGAGATAATAAAAAAGGGAACTGCGAGGATGCCAATGCTTGAAGCTCTCGGATTAGAGAATATCCAGATCAGACAACTTCCAGCAGCAATGATGTATGAGTATTATCTGACACAGAGAAAAATGGATATAAGGTTGTTAGATTTGTAAAACAGAATTGAATTAGAAAAGACAGGTAATTATATATGGCTGATGTGTTGACAAAAGAGCAGAGAAAAAAGAATATGCAGCATATCAGGGCAAATGATACCAAAATAGAAGTTCGACTTCGTAAGGCCTTGTGGGGGAAAGGTTATCGGTATAGGAAGAATTACAAGGAACTTCCGGGAAAGCCGGATATTGCACTGACGAAATACAAGATTGCTATATTCTGTGATGGCGAGTTCTTTCATGGGAAGGACTGGGAGATATTAAAACCGCGTCTGGAAAAAAGTAATAACAGTGAGTTCTGGATTAACAAAATATCAAGGAACCGACAGAGGGATGATGAAGTTAATAAAAAACTGCTGTTTATGGGATGGACAGTGATACGTTTCTGGGGCGAGGATATTCTGCATAATACAGATGAGTGTGTGAAAGTTATTGAAGAAACTATATTTGATTTGATGATGGAAGAACCGGAATCAGAACCGGAATGGAATTGTGATATAGGAACATTTTACTGAAGGAACAGGAACCGAAAAAACGGCAGAAAGATATTGAACTATTGATTTGATTGCAAAGATTTAAGGAGTTGTAATGGGTGATATTGAGACATCGGCAACAGCCGCAATAAAAATTAGATTAGCGGATACGGATTTACTGTCTCAGTATATTAATGAGAGAGATAAGGAACCTATCTGGGATGGATTTATATATGCATACAAAAATAAATACAAGAAAAATGATGATTTGATTGGACGTGCTCCTGTGCAAGTCAAAGGAAAAACAGTTAAGAGGTTTTCTAAAAAGAATCCTAAATACAAAGTAAGTATTACAAATTTGGAGAAGTACCGTAATGATGGAGGCGTGTTATATTTTGTAGTTCATATCGACGCAGATAAAAATAAAAAAATATATTACGCTGCACTTCAACCGTTCCTTATCAATCAGTATTTGAGAATAGCACAGAGTAAGAAGCCTATATCTATTAACTTAAAAGAATTACCCGATAAGCCAAATGATTTCGAGAATATTGTTATTAATTTCATTGAAGAGAGTCAAAAGCAGAGCATTTTGAAAACAGGAAAGAACTGGACCATAGAGGAAGTAGAAAAATTGTTGGGCAGAGATAATATGAGGATGAATTGTCATTTTACATGCATTGGATATGACAGAAATGACCCTTTTTCGTATCTGAAAAACAACGAATTGTATTTACATATTCAGAATCCAGACGGGACGCTTTCCTTTCCAGTTGAACATTTGGAAAGTGTGGACTCTGTAATTACAGAGCGTTCCATTAATGTGTATTCTAATGGACATAAGTATTATGATTTGGTCAAGGTAGAGCGTCACAAGGATGAAACATTAACACTTTATTTTGGTAAAAGTTTTAAATATATCTGGGAAAGAGATAAGCAAACACTAAAATATGCGCTTACAGGAAATCTTGATGAAAGGCTACAAGATCTTCGTTTTATCATTGATGTTTTTGACACCAAGTGTCTTACAGTTAATGGGTTGGATTTGCCGGTTAGCCCTACCAAAAAAGAGATAGAGAGTTTTGATATCGAGGGTGCAAGAGTAACTCTTAAATATTATGAATTAATAAAAGAAATGTTGGACATTTTGCATGTATCTATACCATTGGATATGGATAAGCTCACTGAAAAACAAGAAGACTATGTGAAGATGCTTATTAATACAATCGTTCATAAGAAAAGTGCTGGGTTTAAGGAAAAAGGACAAATTCCTCCAGTGGTATCATTAGAAATATCTAACATTCGTTTGTTATTGTTTTTTGGTCAGCGAAGCGACGAATTATATGATGTCAAAGATTTCTTTGAATATGATATAGATTGCAAATTAGACGAAAGTGGAGATTATCCAACTACCCAATATTGCATTATGAACGAAAGGGATTACGCATATTCTGCCAACATAAATATTGAGAAAATTAAAGCGGCCTTTATGAAGTATGATAATCAGGGACACAGAAATCGTATGGTTTTTTCAATATTAGAAATGATTAAAGCATATGATGCATCTAAGAAAAAAGAATTGTTGGAAATGGCACTTGAACTGTGTAAGTGGTTAGAAGAAAAGGAACCAGAGAACTACATTCACGTGATAAATCGTATTCAATGCGAGATTAGATTGAGAGAGATTTCTGACTCTGAAATTGCAGAACTAATGGAAATTTTAAAAACAGATATTAATCAACAAAGCAAGGCTGGTATTCAGATATTGATGGGAAATAAGCGCTTGGCGGATCATTATATTGGACTGCTTGATGATGAGACAAAGAAAACATTTATAGAATATCCAATTTATCATTTATACAAGGAGCTGACATAAATGGAACAGGAGCACAAAGATATTACTGACCGACAGATATATGAGACATCGATCGGACCGGTGTGTATGAGCAAAACAGAATATACAATGTATCAGGAAGAAATGGCAAAGAGAATTGGAAATCTGCATATTTATGTGGATGCAGATGCCTGTCCAGTGGTTGATATAGTAGGAAGAATTGCAGAGAAATACGGAATACCGGTGACTCTGCTTTGTGATACGAACCATGTGCTACAGTCAGATTACAGTGAAGTGATAGTGGTTGGAGCCGGTGCTGATGCAGTCGATTATAAGTTGATCAGTATTTGCCACAAGGGAGATATTGTTGTATCACAGGATTATGGGGTGGCGGCAATGGCACTTGGAAAAGGAGCTTATGCAATCCATCAGTCAGGGAAATGGTACACAAATGACAATATAGATCAGATGCTTATGGAACGGCATCTGAATAAGAAAGCCCGGAGGGCATCCGGGAAGAATCATATAAAAGGAACAAAGAAACGGACACCAGAAGATGATGAGCATTTCAGCGAGTCATTTGAAAAGATGATACACATGGCAATTCAGAACAGAGAAGGAGAAAACAATGGCAAAGAATGAAAGATTTGAAAAAACATATTCACAGGGAACCATGAATGTAACAGAAATCTGGGTAGATAAGGAAACTGGTGTAAATTATCTTTACCATGCAGCAGGATATTCAGGGGGATTGACACCGCTTTTAGACAGAGATGGAAAACCGGTTATTTCTCCGATTGTAAACAGATAATGGAAGTGAAGTCTGATGACTAAGGAAGAATGGTATAAACAGCTCATTGAACATCTCGAAGCCTCGAAGTTCAGGAGCAGTTTTCATTTGAAGCAAAAGGATATTGATTACATCAATGAAAAAGGATTAGATGTGATAAAACAACACGCGTAGGATTTTATAGCAAAGCGTGAAGCTCCGGCATATATTCCGAATGATGGGAAGCAGACACCTACTAAGGGACATCCGGTATTTATTGCACAACATGCAACGGCAACCTGTTGTCGGGAATGCATCAGAAAATGGCATAAGATGCAGCCTGGTAGGGAATTAAGTCAGGTACAGCAGGATTACCTTGTGGATGTGATTATGACATGGATTGAGAAAGAGCTTGCCAGAGCGAAGGAGAACTGATTTGAATATACAGATATTTGGAACAAAGAAATGCAATGATACGAAAAAAGCTGAACGTTTTTTCAAGGAGCGTGGCATCAAGTATCAGTTTATAGATATGAAGGAAAAAGGCATGAGCAAAGGAGAATTTAATTCTGTTGCTCAGGTTAATGGTGGTCTGGATAATATGATCAACTGGTCTGGAAAAGATAAGGATCTGCTTGCACTTATCAAATATATAACAGATGAGGACAAGTTGGAGAAGGTTCTGGAGAATCCGCAGGTTATCAAAACTCCGGTAGTGAGGAATGGAAAACAGGCGACACTTGGATATCAGCCAGATGTATGGAAAGGATGGAATTGATGTATATACTTAGGACAGTACAAGGAGATATAACGAAAATCACAGATGTTGAGGCAATCGTCAATGCGGCCAACAATTCCTTATTAGGTGGAGGAGGTGTTGATGGTGCAATTCACCGGGCGGCAGGGCCGGAGCTTTTGGCAGAGTGCCGGACTCTTCATGGATGCGAGACTGGTGAGGCAAAAATCACAAAGGCATATAATTTACCTTGTGATTATGTAATACACACAGTTGGATCGGTATGGAATGGTGGGATGAGTCAGGAAGAGGCGTTTCTGGTAAGCTGTTATTTCAATTCAATGAAGGTTGCATTAGAAAATAGAATCAGAACAATCGTATTTCCATCTATATCAACCGGAGTGTATAGTTTTCAAGTAGAACTGGCAGCAAAGATAGCGGTAAAGACAGTTAATAGATTTCTACAGGATAATCCGGACTGTTTTGATTTAGTGGAATGAGTGCTGTTTGATTCACATACAGAGGAAATATATGAAGCAGCAATGGATGAAACAGTATAAAGGAGCACATCTTCATGTTATACTTAATAAGTATTATATATCGAAAGGGTAATAAAAATGGGTGACTTAACATATACTAATTCTATGATGAATGAAATTAGGGAGTTATTATTAAACGCACGTCAGCATGTGGCAGTGCAGGTAAATACAGAGCTATTGTCTACTTATTGGAATGTTGGTAGGATTATTGTTGAGCATGAACAGGAAAATAAGGAACGTGCCGACTATGGTAAGCAGACTTTAAAGCAGCTTTCAAAGGATTTAACAAAGGAGTTTGGGAAAGGATTCTCTGTTTCCAATCTCCAATTTATGCGACGGTTTTATCAAAATTATCAAATTCAACAGACGGTGTCTGTTAAATTGTCGTGGTCTCATTATTGTGAACTTCTTACAATCTCTGATGCAGATAAGCGTAGTTTTTACGAAAAGGAATCAATCAATTCCGGATGGTCGATACGTGAATTAAAGCGTCAGATATCCACGTCGCTTTATGAGCGATTGCTTCTGTCAGAGGGAAAAACAAATAAAGAAACTGTGTTGGCACTTGCAGAAAAAGGCATAGAAATGGCTACTCCCCTTGATATTATCAAGGATCCGTATGTGTTTGAGTTTCTGGGCGTGCCAGAAAATAAACCTTTGCTTGAAAGTGATCTCGAAAAAGCGTTGGTTGCACAAATTGAAAAATTTTTGCTGGAATTAGGACGAGGGTTTATGTTCGTTGGTACGCAACAGCGCATAACTCTAAATAATACACATTATTATGTGGATATGGTTTTCTATAACAAAATACTTCGTGCGTATGTGTTGATTGAATTAAAGACAACAAAACTTATGCCAGAAGCTGCTGGACAACTTAATATGTATCTGAATTATTATGCAGCAGAAATAAACGATGAACACGATAATCCGCCAATTGGTATTATTTTGTGTACAGATAAGGACAGCGTAGCTGCTGAATATGCCCTTGGTGGATTGTCAAATAATATTTTTGCTTCTCGTTATGTATCTTATATTCCCAATAAGGAACAGCTGGTAGCACAAGTGGAAGCTGTTTTGAATGAATGGAATAAAACAGAATAAAGTAAGTAAAATGAAATATGGCAGTTATCAGGGAATATAAGCCAAATAGCACAGATCATAAAGGCGGGTACAGCAATTAACTGTATCCGCCTTGTTTGTTATGTCTGTTAATATGTAAATTATTTAGCGTTAATATTAAGATGTCTTGGAAGACCATCTACCATGATTGGTGAAAGCTCAGCCTGGATAAGTGGTCTGATGTAGTGGATGAGGTCGTCTGTTACGAAGTCATCATCTGTAATCCACTCAAGAGGAACTTTCTTCTCGATGTTAGCAATCTGGTGAACATCATTAGTCTCTGTGATGCACATATATGGATCATCAGAAACTCTCTTAAGAACAACAACCTTACCTGTCTCGCCTTCAAATGCAGCCTTAACAGCAGCACCACCAACGTTGTATGCTTCTGTGATATCTGTACGGCTTGTCATATGAGCTGCACAACGCTGAAGTGTTGAAAGTTCGATAGCACGAGTCTTGATGCCAAGTTCAGCACCGATCTTGTTAGCAAGGAATTTAGCTGAGCCAGCAAGCTGCTTGTGACCAAATGCATCTACGAACTCTACATGCTCTGAAAGCTCGAATACATATCTTCCGTCAGCAACTTTAATACCTTCTGAAACAGCGATAACCATTGAACGGCCCTTAGCTGCAATTTCTTTAACTCTTGCCATGAAATGGTCGATATCAAATACTTTCTCTGGAAGGTAGATAAGGTCTACACCTTCGCAGTCATCACTCTTTGCAAGAGCAGCAGCGGCTGTAAGCCATCCAGCGTTACGTCCCATAATCTCTACAATAGTAACTGTAGGATAATCATATACAAGACCATCTCTGATGATTTCCTTCATAGTAGCTGCGATAAACTTGGCAGCAGAACCAAATCCTGGTGTGTGGTCTGTAACAGCTAAGTCATTATCAATAGTCTTAGGTACACCCATGAATTTAATATCGCTTCCGGTAACGATTGCGTAATCAGATAACTTCTTGATAGTATCCATTGAGTCGTTACCACCAATATAGAAGAAATATTTGATATCAAGATCATCAAGAATCTTGAAAATCTTATCAAATGTTTCTCTGTCTTCGCTTATCTCAGGGAGCTTGTACCTGCATGAACCAAGATAAGATGAAGGTGTTCTCTTTAATAAATCGATATCCATTGTAGAGTTAATCTTCTCTGAAAGGTCAACATACTGACCATCAAGAAGTCCCTTAATACCGTGGAGCATACCATAAACTTTCTTAGCTCCTCTGTCTATGGCTGTCTTATATACCCCAGCAAGGCTTGAGTTGATAACAGAAGTAGGTCCTCCTGACTGTCCAACTATAACATTACCATCCATATTATATTCTCCTCCGAATCATATTTCTGCATAAAAAATGCAAGTGATTATGTGCATAGTTTAGCACAATTTCTATAATCATACAACTTAAATGTTGAATATATTAATAATTATATTTATGCAAATGTACAGGCATTTATGATATAATTCTTTCTGGGTATTTTTAATTTCGTATACACAAGTTTGCGTGCCTGTGTGGGCAGGCAGGAATGGAGAACTATATGTCAGTTAAGATTAATTCTTACAAAGGAAGAAGCATTAGACCGGTATACAAGGCGAGAATTAAGAAGGATGAATATACTAATGCGATAGACAGGATATGTAATAGATATAAGTTAGGACACATTAAGCAGAATGAGTCTGGCAGGGAATATAAGAACAGGATGAATAAGCTGTTTTCAGATGATGTGATACAGAGTATGAAGAAATATTCGCATCATGGACGTACAAGCCTTTTCGGGCACAGCGTACATGTTTCTTATTATAATTATCTTGTGTGCAAGAAATTACATCTTGATGAGAAGGCAGGAGCTAAGGCAGGACTTTTACATGACCTGTTTCTGTACGATTGGCACAAGTATTCGCCTGGGAAGGGTGAGAGACTTCATGGTTTTGAGCATCCTACAAAGGCACTTAAGAATGCAGGAAAGTATTTTGATATAACAGAAAAAGAGGGAGACATGATTGCAAAGCATATGTTTCCATTGACAGTTACACCACCAAAATATAAAGAAACATTTGTTATTGTACTTGTAGATAAATTCTGCAGCTTTAATGAGGTGCTGGATGATTTCATACACAGGAAGTTCTGTGGAGCAAAGGATACAAGAATTAAATGGTTTGGTGCAGGTAAGGGAGAGAAACGATGAAATATTTAAGTGAAGAGCAGAATAAATGTTTTGTGGGAACGGGAGAACTTAATAAAGCTGGTGATAGTCTGGCTGTTTTCCTTGACAAATACGACCCTGATAAATATCAGAATCCATGCAACACTGTGGATACGCTTGTATTTACAAAGGAAGATTCACAGGTTAAGAGGATTCTTCTTATAAAAAGAGGAAATCATCCTTGTATTGGATTGTGGGCGTGTCCGGGAGGCTTTGTTGAGTTTAAAGAGAATCTATATGATGCGGCTTTAAGAGAACTTCAGGAGGAAACTGGTCTGTATGATATTGAAGCAGAACAGCTTAAATCATATGGCGATTATGACCGTGACCCAAGAACAAGGATTATTACAACAGCATTTGTTGCATTGATAGATGAAGGCAGCCAGAAGGCTCAGGCTGGTGATGATGCAAGAGAGGCCGGATGGTTTGATATATCAGATGAACTGGTTAATAAGACAGAGGATAAGTCACTTGTTAAGGAAGAATGGCTGTGCAGGCTGTCCAATGCAGATAAGAATATTAATATCTGTGCAAGAGTGGAAGTTACCTATAGAAAAGGTATCCTTAAGAACCGCACATATAAGGTTGTTGACGGCGATGGGCTGGCAGCAGATCATGCGGCTATTATACTGGAAGGATACCATCATGTTAAGGAGGCACTTAACGCATGAGTGAGAAGATAAAGAAGAACGAGAAAGCTAAGAAGCAGACATGGAGGGCTGGCAATATGCTCTATCCTGTGCCTGCTGTTATGGTAAGCTGTGCAAGAAAAGGAGAGAAGCCTAATATTATTACGGTTGCATGGGCTGGAACTGTATGCTCTGATCCGGCGATGGTTTCTATATCTGTAAGAAAAGAACGCTACAGCCATGACATTATTAAGGAAACGGGAGAATTCGTTATTAATCTTACAACAAGAAAGCTTGCGAGAGCCACTGATTATTGTGGAGTAAAATCTGGCAGGGACGTTGACAAATTTGCAGATATGCATCTTACAGCAGCACCGTCAGTTAAGATTGAAGCTCCGGCAATTGCAGAAAGCCCTGTTAATATCGAATGTAAGGTTAAGCAGGTGTTAGAGCTTGGAAGCCACGATATGTTTATAGCAGAGGTTATGGCTGTAAATGTAGATGAAAGCCTGTTAGATGAGAAGGGAACACTGCATTTGTCAGACGCAGACCTTATTGCATATTCGCATGGAAGATATTATGGACTTGGTGATTTCATAGGTAAGTTCGGATATTCCGTACAGAAGCCTTCTAAGCCAAAATCTTCCAGAAAGAAAAAATAGGGTTTACAAACCAAATATCATATGTTAGTATAAATGTTACGAAATTGTTACAAAGATATTACAAGAAGATGACTATATATTAATACAATATTTGGAGGACATTATGGAACGCTTGTCAAGATATGGCAGACGAATGAGAATAACACTCATTAAGACAATGACGGTTGCCTGTTTTGTATGTATTATTGCTATTCCATTTTTATCAAAGAAGTTATTAAAGACGGAAGCTAATTATTACAGTATTACAATTAACGGAATCAAGGTTGGAGCAGCTAATACGGAAGAAGAGGTTATTGTTGCGCTGGCATCAGCAAGGCAGGAACTTAGTGCACAGTATGAAGAAATTGTGTACATGGATCCTGATATAGAGATTGCCAAAGAGAATAAAGCAGTTGCACAGAGAATGAGTGTGGACGAGTTGTCTGGTGCAATATATAGTTACATGTTTGATAATGTTATGGATGTTGATTTCCATATGAATTATACAGTAAGACTTGGTGATTTCGTTGTAACATTGGAATCAAAGGATGCAGTTGTTTCTTTATTTGAGAAGCTTATTGCCAAATATGATCCCAATAATGCTTTTACAGTATCACTTGATACGGTTGATGCAGCGACAGGTACTTATGGAATAAGTGTGAATGAAAAGGCTACGGAAACTACAGCAGCAGAGATTGTATCCTCTGCAATTAGTGGTACAGCAATTTCACAGGACGGAGAGACAGTAGCTAATGGAGATGGTCTTATTGGAATTGGATTCGATGTTGATGTAGTTGTTGTGGAAGTTCCTACGGATAATGCAACTGTAACATCAGTAAATGACGCTTATGAGAGCATTACTAAAGAACACGAAGAAAAGACAGTATATACAGTTGAAGCTGGTGATACATTATCGGTTATTGCACAGAATAATGGACTTACAATGTCACAGCTTCTTGAGCTTAATTCTAATCTTACAGAGGACAGTGTAATTGCACCGGGGGATTCAATTGTTGTTACAGTTCCTAAATCAGAGATATCTGTTCTTACAACTTATCAGATGACTTATGAAGAAGATTATGAAGCAGAGCCTGATTATGAGGATGACAACACTAATTACAGAGGAACTAATACAGTTATTTCTGAAGGAACCGTTGGTCACAGATCTGTTATAGCAGAAGTTACCTACACTAATGGTAACGAAACAGGCAGAACATATGTTAAGGAGACTATTATTAAAGAATCCGTTCCGAAGACTATTGCAGTCGGAACGCTAACACCTCCAACATATTTAAGACCAATATCAGGAGGAACATTATCATCCGAATTTGGTTACAGATGGGGAAGTTTCCACAAGGGTGTTGACTGGTATGTTACGCAGGGTACAACAGTTACAGCCGCCGCTGCAGGAACGGTTACCAGAGCCGGATGGTATGGCGATTACGGATATTGTGTTGATATTACACATAGTAATGGCACTATGACAAGATATGGTCACTTAAGTTCAGTGAAAGTAAGCGTTGGTCAGAGTGTTTCTCAGGGACAGGCTATTGCAGCATCAGGTAATACAGGCTATAGTACAGGTCCACATCTTCATTTTGAAATATGGGTTGGAGGAACTGTAGTGAATCCGCTCAATTACGTTAATAAGAATTAATAAGTATTGAATAGGCTGCCCTGTTAAGGACAGCCTTTATTATGTAAATAAATGTATTTTAAATGCATATAATAAAATAAGGGTGAAATTGCCATATTTTTATAAATGTATTTTCAGGGAAAATCTTTACAAATCGAAGTTCTGTGATATACTTTATAAGATGTGACTATTATGTTTAGAGGTGCTATATGGAACAATATGTTGTCAAGGGTGGAGTGCCACTCAGAGGAAAAGTTTCCATTGGTGGTGCAAAGAATGCGGCTTTAGGTATTCTTGCGGCAGCAATTATGACAGATGATACTGTAACAATTGAAAATGTACCTAATGTTAGAGACACAAGAGTTTTACTTCAGGCTATAGAAGGAATTGGTGCTAAGGTTAAGTATGTTTATAACAATTCCGTTCAGATAAATGGTGGTTCAATCTGTGATACCAATGTAGAATATGATTATATAAGAAAAATAAGAGCATCTTACTATCTGTTAGGTGCTTTACTTGGTAAGTACAATGAGGCTCATGTTGCACTCCCAGGAGGATGCAATATCGGAAGCCGTCCAATTGACCAGCATATCAAGGGCTTTAAGGCACTTGGTGCGGATGTTGATATAGATTGTGGAGTTGTACATGCAAAGGCAGAGAAGCTTACAGGAGCTCATGTTTATTTTGATGTTGTAACAGTTGGTGCAACAATTAATCTTATGATGGCTTCATGTATGGCAGAGGGAGACACTATTCTGGAAAATGCGGCTAAGGAACCGCATATAGTTGATGTAGCAAATTTTCTTAATTCTATGGGTGCTAACATTAAAGGTGCAGGAACTGATGTAATCCGTATCAAAGGCGTTAAGAGACTTCACGGATGTACTTATTCTATTATTCCGGATCAGATTGAGGCCGGAACATTTATGATGGCAGCAGCAGCTACACATGGTGATGTTGTTATTCAGGATATTATTCCTAAGCATATGGAATCAATATCTGCAAAGTTAATTGAGATGGGATGCAGGATTGAGGAAGGTGATGACAGCTTAAGAGTTATAGCAGAGGGCTGTACACTTAGGAGTACTAATGTTAAGACTTTGCCATATCCTGGATTTCCAACGGATATGCAGCCTCAGATTTCAGTTGTACTTGCACTTGCTGAAGGTTCAAGTATGGTAACTGAGAGCATATTTGAGAACAGATTCAAATATGTAGATGAGCTTGGAAGAATGGGTGCCAAGATTAAGGTTGAGGGTAACACAGCCTATATTGAAGGTGTTAAAAGTTTTTGTGGTGTGCAGCTTAATGCTCCGGATTTAAGAGCTGGTGCGGCACTTGTTATTGCTGCGCTCGCAGCAGATGGAATATCAGAGATTGATGATATTGAGTATATCCAGAGAGGTTATGAGGATTTTGAAGGAAAGATTACTAACCTTGGTGGAATTATTAAAAGAGTTGATTCAGAGAGAGAACTTCAGAAGTTCAGGCTCAAGATAGGTTAATTGCAGGCTGTAGCGGATATTCCGTTACAGCTGTTTTAATTTATATTTAATAAAATTAATACATTTGTAATGTTACAAATATCCCTGTATATGGTAGTATTGAGAGGAAAAGGGGTTAATTATGAAGCTAAAGAATAAGTTGTATATTTCTTTCTGTATTATGGTTATACTTCCTGTGCTGTTAAGTGGTCTTGCTCTGGGAGGTCTGTATTGTGTACAGAAGGAAAGCATTGAGAGAACATATAATGTAGATGATGGGGCAATTCTCGTTGGCGTATATTCACCTATAATACTTTTTGGAAAGATTACTGACAGCATATATAAGGATATGAAGACGGAGGTTGATACTTCGCCGGAGCAGTTTACTAATAAGGAATATCTTGATGAATTATCAGGAGAGCTGTCATCTAAGATGTCCTGTCTTGTTGTAAGAAGGAATGGAATTATTATATATAATTCAACAGAAGCACCAGACAGCGAAATTGTAAAGATTCTTCCTGATTATTCTGCTGATGAAGAGAATGTTTCTGATGTTGGAACTTACAAGGGTGGAGAGTACCAGAGTCTTATAAAACAGCTTAATTTTAAGGATTCAGAAGATAATTTTTACAGCGTGTCAATTGTTACTTCATTGAAACAGATTCTTCCACAGGTTAAGACATTTATAATGCAGGTTATATTTGTTATAATTATGGTGTTAATTATTACAAGTCTTGGACTTACTCTGTGGATATACAGTTCTATTGTTAAGCCACTTAATAAGCTGAAGCTTGCAACTGATAATATTAAAGAAGGCAATATGGATTTCGAGATGCCAAAGGTATCTAATAATGAAATCGGAGATGTATGCCGGGATTTTGAGGAGATGAGAGTCGTACTTAAGCAGAGTGCGGAGGATAAGATTAAGTCTGATGCCGAGGAAAAGGAGCTTATCAGAAATATTTCACATGACTTAAAGACACCGCTTACGGCTATTAAAGGATATGTGGAAGGCTTGCGTGACGGAATTGCCAACACGCCTGAAAAGCAGGCTAAGTATATCCAGACTATTGCTAACAAGGTTAATGATATGGACAAGCTGATTGATGAGCTTACTATATATTCAAGGCTTGATACTAACAGGGTTCCATATACATTTGTCAGATGTAATGTAAGTGACTACTTTGGAGACTGTTGTGAAGAGATAGGCACTGAGCTTGAGGCAAGCCAGATTGAACTGGAATATAATGACCATCTTACTGAGCCGGCATATATGAATGTTGATCCGGAGCAGTTAAAGAGGGTTGTTAATAATATTATAAGTAACTCGGTTAAGTATATGGCTGAGGGACGACAGGGAAAGATTAAGATTGACCTGTACGATGAAGGCGACTACATTCATGCAATATTCTCAGATAACGGTATTGGCATTGCAGCTAAAGATGTTGAGAGAATATTTGAGCGTTTCTATAGAACTGATGAATCAAGAAACAGCAAGCATGGTGGAAGTGGTATAGGCCTTGCAATTGTTAAGAAGATTGTTGAGGACCACAAAGGAAAAATATGGGCAGAGAGTGTAGAGGGCGAAGGCACGACCATGCATCTTAATCTGCTTAAAGCAAAGGATGAAGAGAATCCTGAGAATGCATAATGAAACTACACGAAAGGGGACTGGCTATGAGCAAGATATTAATTGTAGAAGATGAAGAGAGTATTGCAGATATTGAGAAGGATTACCTTGAACTTAACGGATATGAGGTTGAGGTATGTAATGATGGAACAAGTGGCCTTGCGGCTGCACTGCATGAGGATATTGATATGTGTATCCTTGATATCATGCTTCCCGGAACTGATGGTTTCGAGATATGCAAGCAGGTAAGAGAAGTTAAGGATATCCCTATTATCATGGTATCTGCCAAGAAGGAAGATATTGATAAGATAAGAGGACTTGGAGTTGGTGCGGATGATTACATGACCAAGCCATTCAGCCCTAGTGAGCTTGTTGCAAGAGTAAAGGCACATCTTGCAAGATATGACAGACTTGTAAGTAATTCTAAGAACAATAACAATATTATTGAAATCAGAGGAATCAAGATTGATAAGACAGCAAGAAGAGTATTTGTTAATGGTGAGGAGAAGCCTTTTACAACGAAGGAATTCGACCTTCTTACGTTCCTTGCAGAGAATCCTAACCATGTCTTCACTAAGGAAGAACTTTTCAAGGAAATCTGGGATATGGATTCAATCGGTGACATCGCAACTGTAACTGTCCACATCAAGAAAATCAGAGAGAAGATTGAGCTTGATACAAGCAAGCCTCAGTATATTGAGACTATATGGGGTGTGGGATACCGCTTTAAAATGTAAAAGATTAAACTTATAGACTATGTCATATTACATGCTGATTTTGAAAACATACTAATTGACCAATGATATGTAGATTAGTGGGTGTTTATTGCATGTAAACAAATTGAAGTTATGACAAAGACCTACGAAAAGATGTTGATAGATTCTTTTTGTAGGTCTTTTTTCTTGTTTCAAGTAGCTATTTCAGTGGTTTATGCGCTAATTAACCTACGAAATTATAATAAGAGAAGTGTTTCATGGGTTTTTAGCAAGGCGTGAGTGTTAGAATGACACGCAGGAAACCTACTAGGTATGCACAGAAAGCTTGTTGTGTAGGTTATTGGACGCAGGCTGTAAATGGTTGGACTTTATCAGCAAAATATTGGACGGTACGTCCACGAATTACGAATAAAAGTCCAAAAGTAAAAAATACAACGTGTCACCCAATCGAAAACTCAGGCGCAACACTGTAAGTTTTATTATCGACAGTAAGTGAAACAGCACACAGTGCAATCTGATTTCTTTTAAATGCCACTGCTTTAACGGCGTTATCCATGCCGCAATCAGCAGTGGCATATTTATAATCTCCAACAAGCGGGTTCCTGCGGCTTGCAAACTGTACTCTTATCTGGTGATGTCTGCCGGTAATCAGATGTATTCTTACATGTGTAATGTCTTTAACTTCATCATAAGATATCACTTCATATTCAAGCTTTGAAAGCTTTGCTTCTTTATCATTAGCGGCGGCGTCTGCCGGAACTATGGCTGATGTGTTCGTTCTTCCATCTTTCTTTAAATAATCAACAAAAGTTCCTTTTAGTTCGGATAGTTTTCCACATATTAAAGCTTCATATTGTTTATTAAATCCGCCATCCTTCTGCATTAGTGTGGAATACTTTGCTGCTGCAGACTTATTCTTTGCAATAAGCACAAGTCCCGAAACCGGTCGGTCAAGGCGGTTGATTATTGCTGCATATGCAGGCTTTCCCTGTGAAGCGTTGTAAGTCATAACTTCGCTTACAAGGTCCAAATCAAATCCTTTCGCACCCTGGGATAGCTGTCCGGCTGGTTTATTCACTATAATAATGTCTTTAGTTTCGTGTATTATATTAAGCATGGTTGTGTCCTTTTAATGTTTTTATTAAGAATACATGCGTTTTAATAATTAATCAACAACATTCGGCGAATAAATGTCCTAGCCATGCACACACTAATTAAACGATAAGTATTAGCAGGTGCGAGGTGGCATATGGGTGAAAATGTGTGGGATTTCAGGAAGCGGCTGACGCTTCTTTTGGCGAGTGCCGTTATTATTGCGGTGGTTTTTTTTATATTTAAAGTACTTTTCTATTATGTGTGGCCTTTCTTGATTGCATTTTGTTTTGCGGTGCTGCTTCAGAAGCCGATAGTGGGGCTGGCGAAACTTTTAAGGGAGAAAAAGACGCTTGCTGCGAGTATAGTTGTAACAATGGTAACGCTTATTATTCTTTCAGTGCTGTTGTATGTCGGTTATATGGCGTTTCGCGAACTTAAAGATTTCATAGCCAATTTTGATGAGAATATTAACAGCCTTGATGGGCAGTTTAAGCTTGTATGCTGCCGTATTGATGGCTGGATTAAGTTGAAAGAAGGCTGCAGTTACGCATTTTTTGAAAAATGTAAAGGGATAATTATAGATGGAGACGGACAGCAGATGTTCTTTACAATTATGAGAAAACATTCTGTTCCGGTTATAACATGGTGCGTTATGGCGGTTGCCGGACTTGTGGTGTGCTTTATTGGAACGATATATGCGGCGGCTGGAATTGAGAAGTACAGAAGCTGGCGGGAGAACACTATATTTAAGGACGAAGTCGGGGCGGTGCATGTGGGGCTTCGCAATTTGATAAATGTATATTTCAGGGTGCAGCTTATTATAATGTCGATAAATATTGTGGTGTGTTCAACAGCATTTTTAATGATAGGCAATCCATATGCGATTCTTCTTGGTGTGCTGACTGGGATTATTGACGCACTTCCGATATTTGGTACGGGAACGGTACTGATACCATGGGCTGTGGGAAGCCTGCTTTTCGGACATGTGAAAAATGCGGTGATTCTTGTGGTGTTGTATATTGTCACATATTTTGTGAGGGAGATTATGGAGTCAAAATGTATGGGTGACAGAATGGGAATTGCGCCATTTACAATGCTTGCGGTTATATATATCGGGATACTTGTGTATGGGGTTGTCGGATTTATTCTTGGACCAATATCATATTGTATAATAAAAGCACTTGTTCTTTACTTGAAAAGCATTTTAGAACATGATAAACTCTAGTGGTGCCGTCAATGGCAGGCGGACAATGCGAAGCAGCATTCGCATCAGGCTCCGTATGAAACGGGTCTGTAATGTCATAGAAAGAGGTTTATTATGGCAGAAGATAAGAAATTAGTAGAAGCGATTACATCCATGAAAGAGGATTTCGCTCAGTGGTACACAGATGTGTGTAAGAAGGCAGAGCTTATGTCTTACTCAAGCGTCAAGGGATGCATGATTTTTAAGCCGGCTGGATATGCAATCTGGGAGAATATTAAGAATGAGATGGACAGAAGATTCAAGGAAACAGGTGTTGAGAATGTTTATCTTCCAATGTTCATTCCAGAGAGCCTTCTTGAGGTTGAGAAGGATCATGTAGAAGGATTTGCACCAGAAGTTGCATGGGTAACTTATGGCGGACTTAATCCACTTCAGGAAAGAATGTGCGTAAGACCTACATCAGAGACACTTTTCTGTGATTTCTATAAAGATGAGATACAGTCATACAGAGATTTACCAAAGGTATATAACCAGTGGTGTTCAGTTGTAAGATGGGAGAAGGAGACAAGACCTTTCCTTCGTTCAAGAGAGTTCTTATGGCAGGAAGGTCATACAGCACATGCTACAGCAGAAGAGGCTGAGGCACGTACACAGCAGATGCTTAACCTTTACGCTGACTTCTGTGAGGAAGTTCTTGCAATTCCTGTAATTAAGGGACGTAAGACTGATAAGGAGAAGTTCGCAGGAGCAGAGGCTACTTATACTATAGAGGCCCTTATGCATGATGGTAAGGCTCTCCAGTCAGGTACAAGCCATAACTTTGGTGATGGATTTGCCAAAGCATTTGGTATCCAGTACACAGACAAGGATAATAAGTTAAAATATGTTCACCAGACTTCATGGGGAACAACAACAAGACTTATTGGTGCTGTTATTATGACTCACGGTGATGATTCAGGACTTGTGCTTCCACCTAAGGTAGCACCTGTTCAGGTTGATGTTATTCCTATTATGCAGAAGAAGGCAGGCGTTCTTGACAAGGCTTATGAAGTTGGACAGGCTCTTAAGGCAGCAGGGCTTCGTGTTAAGGTTGATGATTCAGATAAGAATCCTGGCTGGAAGTTCTCTGAGCAGGAGATGCGTGGTATCCCTGTAAGAGTTGAGATGGGACCAAGAGATATCGAGGCTAATCAGGCTGTTATTGTTCGTCGTGATACAAGAGAGAAGATTACTGTATCTATCGATGAGCTTGCAGACAGAATTCCAGAAATTCTTGATACTATCCAGAAGGATATGCTTGAGAGAGCAAGAGCTCACAGAGAAGCTCATACATATACAGCTCTTAATTATGATGAATTCAAGGATACAGCAGCTAATAAGGCTGGATTCATCAAGGCTATGTGGTGTGGAGACCAGGCTTGTGAGGACAAGATTAAGGAAGATACTACATGTACATCAAGATGTATGCCATTTGCACAGGAGAAGTTAAGTGATGTGTGCGTATGCTGTGGTAAGCCGGCTAAGGCTATGGTTTACTGGGGTAAGGCATATTAATCATAATTATTTATAGGATTTTTGAGAATGGAGTCCCTTTCGGCAGTATTGCCGGAGGGGGCTTTTTTATAATCTGGAGGGGATTTTACATTTATACATATTCTTGATAAAATATATATTGATATATAATTAAAAATATGATAACAATATATTAAAAGAAATATTTCTTATATCTGACGCAATTGACATGATTTTATCTAATCAGGCAGTTGCTTATCAAAGCTGGATAGTCATTCAGCAATAACCCATTAACACATAATTGAATAATGCAGGCTTGTTTTAGATATCTGTAGATGCTAATATATTTATATAGACAATATTAGTATATGTGCGTGGATATCTGCCTGCAAAAGAGACGGGGAGGATGTCTATGGCAGAGAAGAAAGACAATGTAACATCTAAATTTAAGGACAATGTATTCTGTATGCTGTACAGGGATAAGAAGAATCTTTTAGAACTGTATAATGCACTTAACAATTCAGCTTACACGAATGTGGATGATTTGCAGGTAACTACATTAAACGGCGGTTCATATATGAAGTATAAGAATGATGCTTCATTTTTACTATGTATGAGCCTGTATATGTTTGAGCAGCAGTCGAGTAAGAATCCTAATATGCCGTTAAGATTTTTGCACTATGTGTCTGATGTATTCAGGGAGCTGTTCAGTAATTCCATGCTTCACAGGAGAAGTATGATTAAGATTCCTGTTCCGCATTTTGTGACATTCTACAATGGTCTGGAAAAATGGGTTGAAGATGAGGATGAAATCAGGCTGTCAGATATGTACGAGATTCCGACAGACAATCCGGAGCTGGAGCTTAAGGTGCGTGTTATCAACATTAACGAAGATGTACATATCCTTAATAAGTGCAAAACGCTGCGTGATTACATGACATTTGTTAATAAGGTGAGGTTCAAGATGGGTGTTGAAGGTGACAATGTCAGAATTGCAGTAACAGAGGCAATGAACGAATGCATAGATGAGGATATACTTGTCGATTTCTTCGAACAGCACAGGGAGGAGGTCGTCGAAGTGAGTATATATGATTATGATGAGGAAGAAGTCAGAAGAGTGTTGGCTGAGGAGTATGCGCAGGAAGTTGCACAGGGAATGGCGCAGGAAATAGTAGAGAAAGCTGCTAAGGAGGCTTCTGAAAAAGCATTTGCGGAGGGCGAACAATCTATGATGATTAATCAGATTATAAAAAAGGTAAAGAAATCAAAAACTCTGGAGACAATAGCCTCAGAACTTGAGGAAGAAGTGGCAGATATCAAGCCGATATATGATGTAGTGATTGCGGCTGCACCTGATTACAACATTGATATAATTAAAAATAAACTCGCAATTAATTAAAAGAATCCCTCACCAAAGCCGATGTAATTGATATGTATCCAGAATAGAAGGCAGCCGGTGAGGGTTATTTTATGATTATATTATTTGATATGTTCAATCATTGCAATAAGAGTAGCTTTATCATTGAGCTTAGGGTTCTCTATAACGATATCAAGCAGGGATTTCAGTGTTTCACCGATTTCGTGTCCCTGAAGGCCATATTCAATAAGGTCATTTCCTGATATGTCGAGGGCTTTTATTGTAAAGCAGTCACCTCGTGCAAGAATATCTGTTACAAGACGCTTTAATGTGAGAAGATGCTTTACCTTCGCCGGATTACTTATTCCTGTGATGTCTTCAGATGCCAGGATTACAGCCATCATAAGCTCATGCCACAGAGGCAGGAAATCTCTGCCATACTTATTAAGGGCAGTACGAACAGCCGGCTCAGTTTCTTCTATATCCATCTTTGATAATTCAACAAGCTTTGATACTGTGTTAACTGTCTTGTTATCCAGCTTAAGTGCACGGAGAGTCTTAGCTGCTTCATCAGGTGTAGAAGTTATGAAAAGTGCAGCGTAGCGTAAGTATATATTATCAGGTGTGTGTTGTAATGTTGCAAGTATTTTGCGCTTGTAGCGGCTCTTTAGAGCATTGTCAATTACCGGGAGTATTGGGGCAAAAAGTCCTGCTTCTGAATATTGCGCAACATAATCGGGATGTGCAGACATAAGCGTTTTGCCAAGCTCTACATGCACACGCTCCATGCTTATTTTGCTGATTGAAGGGGAAAGCTTTTTAATTGCATTCCATGTTGCTTCATCAATGGTAAAGCCAAGCTGTGCAGAAAATCTTATGGCACGCATCATTCGCAGAGCGTCCTCTGTAAATCTTAATTCTGGTTCACCAACGCAGCGTATTATTTTTGTATCCAAATCATCAAGACCCTTAAATTCATCAACAAATCCATCAGTGTCGTTGTATGCCATGGCATTTATCGTAAAATCACGGCGGCACAGGTCATCAACAAGCCTGTCTGAAAATTCTACAGACTTCGGGTGTCTGCCATCCTCGTATTCGCCATCAATTCTGTAGGTTGTAACTTCGTATCCGGTTTTATCTATCATTATAGTGACGGTTCCGTGGGCGATTCCAGTATCAACAGTTCTTTTAAAGAAAGTTTTTATCTGTGATGGAACAGCAGAAGTGGTTATATCCCAGTCATCTGGGTTTCGTCCAAGGATACTGTCTCTTATGCATCCGCCAACGGCATATGCTTTGAAGCCGTGTTCTTCAATTGTATGTATAATGTTCCTGACAGCTTCCGGCATGTCAATATGAAAGTTTTCAGGCATGATTTCCCCCTATAATAATATTTATTATAAATGTGAAAAAAGCTCACATCTATCTATTATAAGAAAAAATTACATTTTCATCAAGATTATGATTTTCTTAATTCGTCGTATCATTAAATCCAAGGAATATAGCAGCCATAAATGTCATAAGATAAGGCAGACGCAGGCGTATGAGCAAAGGGCGTCTGTATTAAGTGCGGAAATGGGGGATTATATGAACGATAAATCATTGGAATGTATTAGATTTTATGATATTCAGGTTAATAAAATGGTAAAAGGTCGTGGAGGAGTAATTCTTTTTACAGACAGAGGGTGCAGACTTTTTCTCGAGTGTTCAAGAAATGATGGGTTTTATCTGAGAGATGAGGCAGTGACAAAAGCAGTTAGTGATGCAGGCTTTGAAAATGTGGATACATATGTGAGAAATCAGGATGGAGAACTTTTTACTGTTGGAGATGATGGGCACAGATATGTAATGAAGAACTGGTTTGGAGGCAGGGAATGTGATGTCAAGTCTGTGAATGACGTGATGGAGGCGGTAAGGACTCTGGCAAGACTTCATATTTGTCTAAATGTTGTTTCGTCTAATGGTGTAAGATATTTAAGGAATAATGTAAATACAAATATTACAAAGCAATGGGAATGTATGGCGCTTGCAGAGACCGCAGATGAGCAGCCCGAGTCAGAATTAAAGGCCAGTGAAAGCATCGTACATAATGCTGTACATTTTGACAGGGGAGCAGGGTTACGCACCAATATGGAAAGACATACAAAAGAAATTAAAAAGGCAGCTAATTATATGCGTGGCAAGAAAAAGAAAAATGAATTTGAACAGATTGCGCTTGGTGCGGTTGATACATTTTTCAGGGAAGCGGATGAAGCGAGCAGGAATATTAATTCAAAACGTTTTGATGAGCGCTTTGACAGGATGGAACAGACTAATGAGCTTGTGCATGGAAGCTATAATTATCATAATGTGTTTCTTGATGTTGGTAATGGCGGCAATGCAGTGACTAATTTTGAAAAATGTCATAATGACTGTCAGGTTGCAGATCTTTACCAGTTTTTAAGAAAGGTTATGGAAAAGCATGACTGGAATATTAATGTGGCATACAGACTGGTTGATGAATACGACAGATTAAAGCCGCTTGAAGATGATGATATTGACATGCTTGTGACATTATTGAGCTTTCCAGAAAAATTCTGGAAGATCATAAATCAGTACTATAACGCAGGAAAGGCGTGGGTTCCTGCTAAAAATATAGATAAATTAAAGATTGTTATTGAACAGAATATGCGCAGAAGAGAATTAATTGATAAAATGTGTGGTATGTGATAAAATCTGATGATACGAGGGAAAAAGTATTTGCGAGGAATGCTTATGAAAAGAATAATTGCAGTGTGTATGCTTATGGTGTTAATTGTAAGTCAGACAGCATGCACATTTTCCAGAAATAATGACAGGGCGGTGATACCAGGAAGCAGTATTACCCCCGCACCAGGTGCCGCAAAGGAGATTAAGGGTGATGGAGAGAATCCTACACTTACAGGAGTTCTTACATTGAGAGATGCTGACACGGGCAGAATGCGGTTTGTAGATATAAAGACAGGAACAGAATATGAAGTCCCTTATACAGGCAGTACAGATATTCAGGATGCTTACGGAAAGATAAAAGCAGCTTCTACCATGGATATGGGTGGAATATATGATGTATATGTGGATAAGAAGGGCAAGGCGGTGAAGATACACGGAAACAGTGATGCCTGGGTAAGATATGATGTTTCAGGAATAACCGTAGATGAGAATTCAAGGAAGTTAAGCATTGGGGCTTCCAATATGATATATGAAAGTTACACAGTTGTGCTTTCAGGAGAAGAACGTATAAGTATTGCACAGCTCGTTGACCAGGATAAGCTGGTTATCAGGGGCGTTGGAGAGAAAGTATATTCGGTGAATGTAACTGCAGGACACGGATATCTTAAACTTACAGGTGTAGATGCACTTGTTGGTGGTTATGTAAGCATAGGTAATAAACAATTACTGGGTGTTACAAAGGATATGCTGGTGACTGCACCTGTTGGAACACATACGGTTAATGTACGTAATGGCAACCTGTCAGCAAGTAAGACAGTGACTATAGCTAAAGATGAGACTACATCAGTTGATTTTTCTGAAGTACAAAGTGATCCGGTTAAGATGGGGGCTGTTAATTTTTCAGTTACTCCGAAGGGCGCGGTTATGAGCATTGATGGTGTTGAGGTTGATTATTCTACTCCAGTGTCACTTTCTTATGGAACTCACAGAGTTAAGTTGGTAGCCAACCACTATCAGGAGTACTCTGAGATTATAAATGTTAACTCAGCTTATGTTACGAAGGTTATCGATATGACTTCATCCGGTACATCAACAAGTACAGCGGCTGATAATACAAGTGGATATAAGGTATCAATAACAGCACCTAAGGGAGCGGTACTTTATGTTAATAGTGAATACATAGGAACTGTTCCGTGTTCATTTGATAAATCATCTGGAAAGAAGACGATTACACTTTCGCAGAATGGATATAATACAGTTAGTTATACAATATCAATTGCTAATACAGCAGGAGACCTGACATATGCATTTCCAGAAATGATAAGTGGAGGTACCCAGGAGACTACAACACAGGTACAGGTTCCAACAGTCACTCCTGCAACAACAAAGTCATCTACAAAGCAGAGTACGAAAAGGAGATAAGAGTTATGAATATTTTATTTTCACCACCAGATATAACCGAGGAAGAGATTCAGGCAGTTTCTGAGGCTTTAAGGTCAGGATGGATTACAACAGGTCCAAGAACTAAAGAGTTTGAAAGAAATATTGCTCAGTTTACAGGCTGTAACAGGGCGGCATGTCTCAATTCAGCTACAGCATGTTTAGAGACAGCACTCCGTCTGTTAGGAATCGGTGAGGGCGATGAGGTTATTGTTCCTGCATACACTTATACAGCATCTGCAAGTGTCGTTGCGCATGTTAATGCAAAGCTTGTTCTTATTGATGTTGAAAAGGACACATATCACCTTGATTATGACGCGCTTGAAGCTGCAATTAATGAGAGTACCAAGGCTGTAATACCTGTAGATATAGGTGGTGTTATGGTTGACTATGACAGGATAAGAAAGATTGTCGAGAGTAAAAAGAATATATTTAAGGCTTCAACACCCCTTCAGGAGGCACTTGGCAGAGTTGCAATTGTTGCTGATTCTGCACATGGTTTCGGAGCAAGTGAGGGTGGTGTTATGAGTGGAATGAAGGCTGACTTTACAAGCTTTTCATTTCATGCAGTCAAGAACCTTACAACAGCAGAAGGCGGAGCTCTTACATGGAGAAGTATTCCGGGAGTTGATGATGAGGATATCTATAAGCAGATAATGCTTTACTCACTTCACGGACAGTCTAAGGATGCGCTTGCAAAGACTAAGCTTGGAGCATGGGAATATGATATCAAAGGAACTTATTACAAATGTAACATGACTGATATTATGGCTTCTATTGGGCTTGTACAGCTTAAGAGATATCCGGGACTTCTTAAGAGAAGAAGAGATATAATTGAGAGATATACACAAGGGATTGCAGCCGATGATGTGGATATTATGAAGCATTTTACAGATGAATATACTTCAAGTGGTCATCTGTATCTTGTAAGGCTTCTTGGAAAGGATGTTAAGGAGCGTAATGAACTGATTACAAGACTTGCTGAGGCAGGTGTTGCAACTAATGTACATTTTAAGCCGCTTCCAATGCATACGGCATATAAGAACATGGGATTTGATATTAAGGATTTTCCACATTCATATAATATGTATCGTAATGAGATTACACTGCCGCTTCATACATGTCTTACTGATGAACAGGTAGAATATGTAATAGAGCAGTTTAACAGAATGAAATAATCGGACATTAGTTATACAACAACAAAAAGGGGATTGATTACGATGGAGTTAAGACCATGGCAGCTTCTTCCTGATGAAATGAGAACTAAGGAAGTAAGAAAATACTATAATATACTTATGAAACACAGAATGTGGTTAGAGATGAAAAGAGTGCTTGATGTTATTGTTGCTGGTATTATGCTGGCAGTTTTAATTATTCCAATGGGAATAATTGCACTTGCAATCAGACTTGATTCACCGGGACCTGTTTTTTTCAGGCAGGCGAGAGTAACACAGTATGGAAGAATTTTTCGTATATACAAGTTCAGGACTATGGTTGACAATGCAAGTAAGCTAGGGGCAGCAGTGACTGTAGATAATGATTCAAGAATCACTAAGGTTGGAGCATTTTTACGAAAGTACAGAATGGACGAGTTTCCTCAGCTTTTTAATATACTTGCAGGGGATATGACTCTTGTCGGAACAAGACCGGAAGTTCCTAAGTATGTTAAGAAGTACACCAAGGAGATGTATGCGACACTTCTTCTTCCTGCCGGACTTACATCAAGGACAAGTATTGCTTATAAGGATGAGGACAAGCTTCTTGGTGAGGCTGTTGATGAAAAAAGTACAGATAATATATATCTGAATGAAGTATTACCGGCAAAAATGCGTTATAACCTTGAAAGTATGAAACATTTTGGCGTGAAAGCTGATGCGGCTGTATTGTGGGATACATTTACATCAGTAGTTGGAAGTGAAAGAATGACTGTTAAAAAGTAGGTAGAGTATGTTTATTACAATTGCTGTTATTGCATATAACGAGGAGAATACGATAAAGAATATTCTTGATGACATAAGCAGGCAGGATTATGATCATAGTCTTATGGAGGTTGTGCTTGTTGATTCTGCATCCACGGATGGAACAAAGGCTGTTATGCAGAAGTTTGCTGATGAGAATAAGATGGGAGCAAGACAGATAATCGTGCTTGACAATCCTAAGAAGACGCTTCCGTGTGGATGGAATGTGCTGCTTGATAATTATACAGGGGAAGCTGTTATAAGAGTTGATGCACATGCACATATTCCGGAAGATTTTGTTAGCAAGAATGTTAAGGTTTTAGAAGAAGGCGAGATGGTTGTTGGTGGTGTCCGACCTAATATAGTTGATGAAGAGACACCTTGGAAGGATACGCTGCTTCTTGCTGAGAGTTCGATGTTCGGCTCAAGCATAGCACCTTACCGTAATGGTGGGAATGGAACGGAAGAAAAGATATATATGAAATCGTTGTTCCATGCTGCATATAGAAGGGAAGTTTTTGAAAAAATCGGACATTATAATGAGGCTCTTGCAAGAACTGAGGATAATGAAATTCATTACCGTATGAGAAAAGCAGGGTTTAAATTAAGATTCTGTCCGGATATAATATCGTACCAGCATACAAGAAGTTCACTTCCTAAGATGCTTAAGCAGAAATATGCTAATGGATACTGGATTGGAAAGACAAGCAAGGTATGTCCAGGATGCCTTTCTATATATCATTTTGTTCCGTGGGCTTTTGTCATGGCTATTATTGTTACAACAGTTGCAAGTGTGTCATGTAAGCTGCTTGCTGTGAAGTCGTTTTTTTCTCGTATTGTATATGGACTTACAGGACTTATGTGGGGATCATACTGGCTGTTGGCGGTGGTTATGTCGGTAGTTGCAGTAATAGGAGCTAAGAAGGAACGCAATAAAACATGTTTTGCACTGCCATTTTTATTTTTCCTGTTGCATATTTCTTATGGAATTGGTACAGTATGTGGGTTAGCTGCTAAAAAGCCTGCTAAAGAAACGAGGAACAGATGATGGGTGAGACTAAAAAGGATAGAATACAGCTTCTGGTAAGAAGATTTTTCTTGTTTTTAACAGATACATTTTTACTGAATGCATGCGTATATCTGTCGCTTATTATGAGATTTGATGTAGGTATTGTATCTATAGAACCTCAGTATATTAGTAATTATGTAGAGAACATGCTTCCGTACACGATAATGTCTCTGCTTATATTCTGGCTGTTCAGACTTTATCACAGTCTGTGGCAGTATGCGAGTATAGCTGAGGTGTACAGAATTGCTGAAGCGTGTATTATTGTAGAAGTAGTGCATTTCTTAAGTAATAAGATTGCGGGTAATATGCTTCCTAGAAGCTGTTATTTTAATGCGGCAATATACCTTATTATTGCAATATGTGCAAGTCGTTTTATGTACAGAATGATAAGAACTGTTCTTAACAAATACAGAAATATTAAGACTTCCAACAATGTAATGATTATTGGTGCCGGAGAGGCAACTAATGTCATTATGAGAGAAATACAGAATTCGAGCTATCTTGCAAACTCTAATATTGCATGTATTATTGATGATGACCGCCGCAAGGTTGGTAAATACATACGAGGCGTCAAGGTTATAGGAACAAGGGACAAGATTAAGGAAGCAGCAAAGCTTTATGATATTGATGAGATTATATTTGCAATTCCATCAGCATCTAATGAAGTTAAAAGGGATATATTAAACATTTGTAAAGAGACTGATTGTACTCTTAAGATTCTGCCAGGTGTATATCAGATGGTAGATGGAGAGATTAATGTTAACTCTATCCGTAATGTTGATGTGCTTGACCTTCTTGGAAGAGACCCGATTGAAGTAGATATTGAATCTATCATGGGTTATGTTAAGGATAAGGTCATTATGGTAACAGGTGGTGGCGGTTCTATTGGTTCAGAGCTGTGCCGCCAGCTTGTAAGTCACAAGCCTAAGCAGCTCATTATATTTGATATATATGAGAATAATGCCTATGATATTCAGCAGGAATTAAAGATTAATTATCCTGATGCCAATGTTGTTACTCTTATTGGTTCGATAAGAAATGTTTCAAGACTTGAAAGCGTATTTGCACAGTATAAGCCAGATATTGTATATCATGCAGCAGCACATAAGCATGTACCGCTTATGGAAGTCAGTCCTGATGAGGCTGTTAAGAATAATGTTGTCGGTACATGGAATGTTGCAAGGATGGCTGATAAGTATGGGGTTAAGAAGTTTGTTATGATAAGTACAGATAAGGCTGTTAATCCAACTAATGTAATGGGAGCAACAAAGCGTATCTGTGAGATGATTGTTCAGACGTATAACGAGATATCCAAGACAGATTTCGTTGCTGTAAGATTCGGTAATGTACTTGGAAGTAACGGCTCAGTCATTCCTCTTTTTAAGAGACAGATTGAGGCTGGTGGACCGGTTACGGTTACAGATCCTAATATTATAAGATATTTCATGACTATACCCGAGGCGGTTTCACTTGTTCTTCAGGCAGGTGCATATGCCAAAGGTGGAGAGATATTCATTCTTGATATGGGTGAGCCTGTTAAGATTGATGATCTCGCAAAGAACCTTATCAGACTGTCAGGTTACACACTTGGCGTCAACATGGAAATTAAATACACAGGACTCCGTCCTGGCGAAAAGCTCTACGAAGAGCTTCTTATGAAAGAAGAAGGTCTTCAGGAGACAGATAACAAGCTTATCCACATTGGAAAACCAATTGAGTTTGATAAAGAGAATTTCTTTGATAACCTTGAGAAGCTTAAGGAAGAAGCTTATTCAGAAACTGGTAATATAAGAGAATCACTGAAGAAGGTGGTTGATACTTATCATCCGAATGAACATTAATAGAGAAGAGCTACTAATTATGCTGTTTTCAAGAGTTGAGTAGGCATATTTCTGGTGAGATTTGAATTAGATATTGGAGAAGACCTACTAACATGCTTTTTATAAGGATGTTGGTAGGTCTTTTTTATAGAAAATTGTTGGAATTTATTAGCTGGGAGATGAGATGGTGGGAAAAAGACTTACTATATAGCATATATTACTAAGATTAGTGTGCTTTTCAAGTTGCTAGTTGATTTTTGGGGGAGCGAAAAACATCTACTCAATTAACAACTTTGGTTAATTGAGTAGGTGTTGTGTGAAAGAATTGCACCATTAAAGCTTCATTGACTATAAAAGATATTCATTAATATTAATATCAACGGTATTGGAATTGAGAGGAATAGAAGAAGATTCGAAGGTGACAATAAAGTTCCTGCCTAATACATAACCGGATTTAGCGTAATCGTTAATCTTCTTTAATGTTTTGTTCATATATTCAGAATCTCCCATAATGCCGAAGTGTTCCCATATGAATTCCTGACGGGTATTAATATTGAGGCAGGTAAAATCAGGATGGACGGTTACCCCGGTAGAAAGCACAAGCGGATATTCATACTTATATGGAATATTGTGCTGTTTTAGTTTGTTGGCGATTATTAATTCGGATTTAGAACGCACCTGTTCTCCGTTATCAGAGTAGAAGTCAGGAGTATCATCAGGAATGTCAAGAGAATTATATTGAACATTATTCCAGAGATTCAATGTATCTTCGGCAGGTGTATAGACTGGTGTAATAAGTTCCTGTCTTATCTCATTAAGAGAATTGTATAAATGCTCAATCTGTTCAGGAGAATAGTTCTTAAGAAAAGTTTCAATAGCATGAAGTTCATGTTGGATTTCATGCTTGACTTTCAGATCATATTCCTTCTGAGCCAGACTCTTCGCAAGATTAAGATTAGATTTCTTTTTTATGTATGTTCCTGTTCTGTCAGTAGAATCTGTTCTGTGATAATATTGATGGGCGTTGCCACGCTTAGCAATGCGGAGTGTTCCGTCAGGGGCATTACTTAGTCTTGAATTGATAGTGTTGAGAAGCAAAATAAGTTCGGATTGACGATTGGAAACAGCACTGATAGTTAAATCAGGTGATAAAAGCATTGCATTTAATATTCTGTTATTGGCTATATGGTTCATATATCAACCTCCTTATGTAATTATATTAATACTATACAATATAACTACGAGAAGCACAATATCAAAAATATATATAAATGGGAAATGATAAGAAAAAATTTTGCTAGGATAGGGGATGCCTACGAAACAAGGTAAAGTCTGACGAATAGTGGGTGAAATAAAACAGGAAGAAAGTTGTTGGAAGAGAGAAAGCCTACGAAATTATGCCAAGCTGTGTTATCAGTAGGTTTTTCGACAGCAGATTCTTAGCCAGGACAGGAAAATAAAGAAGAAAATACCTACAAAAAAGTAAAAAATATGTAGATTAGTAGGTGAATGCTATGTGAAGAGTCAGAAAAAGAGATGAAAAAGCGCACTAATTAAATAAAAAAGAGGAGATTAGTAGGTCTTTCGGCATAGTAGTGCGAAAAACCAGCTAATCTCCTCTGGAAACCGGCCAATTTCCTTTAGAAACCAGCTAATCTCCCTTGAAAACCGGATAAAAGTATTCATAACCGGGTAAAAATATCCAGAATCAGATAAATACCTTGAAAGTAAGACAAATACACTAAAAGCAAGATAAAATCTAGAAATATAATATCTCGAAATTAGTCAAACTTAAATGTGTTCTCAAGTGTATCCCAAAGCTGGTCCTTATCACTTAAGTTAAGCTTTGTTCCATCGCTTAAAGCGTAGCCTTCACCTGAAGCTGAGCCATTGTAAGTGCCTGTAAGTTCTGGCCATTCAATACCGATTGCCGGGTCATTCCATGCGAGACCACCCTCGTCGTTAGGATGATAGAAGTCATCGCACTTGTAGCAGAATTCTGCTGTATCAGTAAGAACGAGGAATCCATGTGCAAATCCTTTAGGGATAAGGAACTGCTTCTTATTCTCTTCTGTGAGAAGGATTCCGTACCACTTTCCATAAGTTTCAGAGTCTGTACGAAGGTCAACAGCTACATCAAAAACGGCTCCCTTGATAGCTCTTACAAGCTTTGTCTGTGGGAAATGCTTCTGGAAGTGAAGACCACGAAGAACACCCTTAGTACTCATAGACTGGTTGTCCTGAACAAAGTTAATATTGATACCAGCTTCTTCCATATCACGCTGGCTGTATGTTTCCATAAAATATCCACGGTTATCGCCGTGAACAGCAGGAGTGATGACACAAAGTCCTTCGATACCTGCGACATTCTTTTCAATTGTAATCTGTCCCATGATAAAATCTCCTTTGAAATATTAAATCTCACCGATTTCCTTTAAGAATCTGTGAAGAGCATCCTGCCATGTTGGAAGCGGAGCGAATCCGTTAGCAGTAAGTTTGCTCTTATCTAAACGGCTGTTAAAAGGTCTTGCAGCTTTAGAAATGCCGTATTCAGCAGTAGTTACAGGTGTAACCTTAGTAGAAAGACCTGCCTGTGCATAGATTTCCTTAGTAAAGTCATACCATGAAATGTATCCACCTTCATTAGTTGCATGGTAATAACCGTATTTGTCAGTTTCAACCATATCAACAAGAAGTCTTGCAAGATCTAATGTGTAAGTTGGTGTACCAATCTGGTCGTTGACAACACGAACCTCGTCATGAGTCTTTCCAACATTAAGCATAGTCTTAATAAAGTTCTTTCCATTAACACCAAATACCCATGCAATACGCACGATAAAGTATTTGTCAAGAGTGTTAGAAACAGCAAGTTCTCCGGCAAGCTTAGTCTCTCCATATACATTAAGAGGCTTGTAGTCCTTGCAGTCTGGTTCCCAAGGTGTTTCACCCTGACCATCAAATACATAATCAGTACTGATGTATACCATCTTGCAGTCAAGCTGTTTGCAGACATTGGCAATATTCTGAGTACCATCTGCATTGATAGCCTTAACCTTGGCTTTCTTATCATCATCTTCAGCAGCATCAACGGCTGTCCATGCTGCGCAGTGAATTACAACATCAGGTGAAACCTTAGTGATAACTTCAGAAACCTGGGCAGCATCAGTTATATCCATAGGTACATATTCGGCTGTTGTGACAGCGCTTCCATCAGCAACTCCTGAATATTCAGGTGCGATGTCGCTGCCAACGCCTGTATGACCTCTGCCTATCAGTTCATTCATAACGTCGTGGCCAAGCTGACCGCCAACGCCGGTAACTAATATCTTCATGTCAAATCTCCTTACAGAATAAATGTGTTAATTAGCGGTTGCTATACATTTTCTCATAGTAGTTCTGATATTCGCCAGAAATGATTGTCTCCCACCATTCCTTATTATCAAGATACCACTGAATTGTCTTCTTGATACCATCTTCAAACTTAGTTTCTGGAAGCCATCCTAATTCATTGTGAATCTTAGTTGGGTCGATAGCGTAACGCATATCATGTCCCTTTCTGTCACCTACATGAACGATAAGTGATTCAGGCTTGCCAAGCTCCTTGCAGATAAGCTTAACGATATCAATATTTCTCTTCTCGTTGTGTCCACCAACGTTGTATACTTCACCAACACGTCCCTTGTGGATGATAAGGTCGATAGCCTTGCAGTGATCCTCAACATAGAGCCAGTCACGAACGTTAAGACCTTCACCATAAACTGGAAGTGGCTTATCGTTAAGAGCATTAGCAATCATAAGAGGGATAAGCTTCTCTGGGAAGTGGTATGGTCCATAGTTATTAGAGCATCTTGAAATAGTAACAGGAAGTCCATAAGTTCTGTGGTAAGCAAGAACAAGTAAGTCTGCGCCAGCCTTTGATGAGCTGTATGGGCTTGATGTATGGATTGGTGTCTCTTCTGTGAAGAAAAGGTCAGGTCTGTCAAGTGGAAGATCGCCGTATACTTCATCAGTAGATACCTGATGGTATCTCTGAATACCGTACTTTCTGCAGGCATCCATAAGAACCTGTGTACCAAGAATATTAGTTCTAAGGAAAACTTCCGGGTTCTCGATAGAACGGTCAACGTGTGACTCAGCAGCGAAGTTTACAACCATATCCGGATGCTCTTCTTCGAAAAGCTTGTAAACAGCTTCGCGGTCTGTGATGCTTTCCTTAACGAATCTGAAGTTAGGGTTAGACATAACAGGCTCAAGAGTTGAAAGATTACCTGCATATGTGAGGCAGTCAAGACAGATGATTCTGTAGTCTGGGTATTTGTTTAACATGTGAAATATAAAGTTACTTCCGATAAATCCGGCTCCACCGGTAACAATAATTGTCATAATTAATCTCCTTAATATTTAAAATGTATTCTTATATGAAAAATGTTTTAACTAAATGTACTTAATTATTCATGAAGCTTGTCGACATATTTGCCGTCTAAGACATCCTTTAAGTACTGACCATACTGGTTCTTCTTTAATACTTCATATACCTTGAGGACGTCATCTTTGTTAATCCAGCCGTTTAAGTAAGCGATTTCTTCAAGACATGCAATCTTTCTGTGCTGATGAGTCTCAACAGTCTTAACAAAGTTAGTAGCTTCTACAAGACTTTCATGTGTTCCTGTATCAAGCCATGTAAATCCCTGACCGAGAAGCTCTACATTTAAAGTACCCTTCTCTAAGTAGATACGGTTAAGATCAGTAATCTCAAGCTCGCCTCTTGCAGATGGCTTTAAGTTCTTAGCGTATTCAACAACCTTGTTGTCGTAGAAGTAAAGACCTGTTACACAGTAGTTGCTCTTAGGCTGCGCTGGCTTTTCTTCGATAGAGACAGCCTTTCCTTCATTATTAAATTCAACAATACCAAATCTTTCAGGATCATCAACATAGTAACCAAATACTGTTGCCCCCTTTCCTGATTCAGCATTCTCAACAGCTGCCTTAAGTCTCTTCTTAAGACCGTGACCTGCAAATATATTATCACCAAGAACCATGGCAACAGTGTCATTGCCAATGAATTCCTCACCAATAATAAATGCCTGTGCAAGTCCGTCCGGGCTTGGCTGTACAGCGTAAGTAAGGTTAACACCAAACTGGCTTCCATCCTTTAAAAGCTCTTTGAATCTTGGAGTATCTTGTGGCGTAGAGATGATAAGAATATCTCTGATACCAGCACTCATAAGAACTGAGAGTGGATAATAAATCATTGGTTTATCATAGATTGGAAGAAGCTGTTTACTAGTTACCATTGTGAGTGGGTAAAGGCGTGTGCCAGAACCACCAGCTAAAATAATACCCTTCATAATTGAAGTTCCTCCTTGTTTGTTAAAATGTTATGTTAATTTTCAAGTAGACATTTTTTAAGTCATGTATATAATAAAAGGTGACGCTGCGTCACCTTCAAGTGTTTTTTGAAAAATTTTTACAAGGAGTAATATATGCATAAAGAGGGATATTATTCTTCGGGGGAATTCGCGAAGAAAGCAAATGTTTCGGTAAGGACTATAAGATATTATGACCAGCAGAACATATTAAAGCCATCACTTCTTACTGATGAGGGAGTGAGATTTTATACGGATTCAGATTTTACAAGGTTACAGCAGATACTATTGCTTAAATATCTTGGATTTACACTGGATGATATAAGAAATATGACAATTGGTGATTCAGATTATCATGTGCTTAAGAATTCGCTTGAACTTCAGAAGCGTATGATACAGGATAAGATTGCACAGATGCAGCTCGTGTGTAAAGCTATTGAAGAAACAGAAGACTCTATTAATGAGGGCAAAGGAGTTGACTGGAGTAATATGCTGGAGATTATCCATCTTACTAATATGGAAGACAGCATGAAGAATCAGTACATTAATGCTGGAAATATATCTGCAAGAATTAATCTTCATAACCGGTTTTCAGTTAATAAACAGGGATGGTTTCCGTGGGTATATGAGCAGTGTGGTATTGTTAAGGGGATGAGAATTCTTGAGATTGGGTGTGGGGATGGAACATTGTGGGTTGACAATATAGGTCAGCTTGCCATGACAGGAAAGAGAAATGAATTTTCAGGGAAGAAAAAAAACATATATATAGAGCTTACAGATATATCAGAAGGCATGATAAGTGATGCGAGAAGAAATATAAAAAAAGCAACAGAGAGCTGGAAGGAAAGAGATATTGATGTGTCATTCAGGTTCAGAGTGGCTTCATGCGAAAAGACAGGGGCAAAAGATGAATCGTATGATCTGGTGATTGCTAATCATGTGCTGTTTTATTGTAAAAATGTCAATAAGGCACTTGATGAAATTGTGAGGGTGTTAAAGCCTGGAGGAGTGCTTGTGTGCAGTACATATGGCAGCAGGCATATGCAGGAGATAAGCCGCCTTGTGTCGGGATATGATAAGAGAATTGCACTTGAAGCAGATAAGCTTTTTGAAAAATTCGGACTTGATAATGGAGATAAGATATTAAAAAAACATTTTTCAGATGTTGAGAGAAGAGATTATAAAGATGCGCTTGTTGTTGATGAAGCAGAACCGCTGGTAGATTATATACTATCATGTCATGGCAATCAGAAAGAGTACCTTGTGGATAAGTATACAGATTTTAAAAAATATGTAGAGAAAAAGCTTGTGAAACCTATGACAATAACCAAAGAGGCTGGTGTATTTGTGTGTAGAAAATAATGTATAGCAATTATATCTATAATATGGTAAAATCAAAAGAAACATGTTTTGTTACAGGGATAGTTTGAACATGCATATTATGGAAATACTCTGATAGAATGAAAGATTATTTATTGGGGGCAGAGAATACAGTTATGAAGAAATTAAAGATTGCTGTTGATGCAAGAACTTTAGGCAGCAGACCAAGCGGTGTGGGCATGTATCTTAATGACTTCTTAGAACAGCTCATAACATATGATGAATTTGAATGGATTCTTTTTACAGATGTTAAAGAGAGTGAATATATTAAGAGATTTGAGGCTAGAGGAATCAAGGTTATTGAATGGGGAAAGCCTGTATATAAAAGTGTCGGAGTGTATGCATATTTTGCATTTGTTAAGAAGGAATTAAAGCAGGTGAAACCGGATATATTCTGGGAGGTTAATTCGATTATACCTATTAATCTTAGTGGAAGCTTTAAGACACTTATTACAATACACGATATGTTTCCTATTCAGTATGTAAGATACTTTGGAAAAATATACAGCTATTATTTTAAGTTTAATCTTGGTGTGACTTTAAGACATACAGATATGATTCTGTATAATTCGGAGCAGACTAAGGATGATACAGAGATGTATTTTCCAAAGGCTAAGAAGATTCCAAGCTGCAATGCCTACATTATATCTAATCCGCTTACAAGATATGTACCGCCTAAGGATGAGAATTATTTCTTGTATGTAGGTAATATGGAGAAGCGTAAGGGCGTTGATATCCTTATTAAAGCGTACAGAAGATACAGGGAAGAAGGCGGAACAAGACCTCTTATTCTTGCCGGTAAGATGCAGGAGGATGATATTGAGCAGCTTCTTGAGACTGCACTTACAGAGGTTGAAGGTCTTACTTATCTTGGTTATGTATCACACACTACAAGATATGACCTGTATAACAACTGCTCATGCTTTGTGTTTCCTTCCATGGCAGAAGGCTTCGGAATGCCTATATTAGAGGTAATGAAGCATAATAAGCCAATACTTGCAAGTAATCTTAAAATATTTGACGAGGTAGTAGGTGACTGTGTGGAAAGATTCAGTCTTGCCGGTGATGATGATGATAAGGTTATAAGTCTTGCGAATGGAATGAAGAATATAGATAAGAAGATTAATTCTGGACTTGTTGATGAGAATGCATACAGACATGCGTTGGACAAGTATACACCGGAAAGACTTGGTGGTATGGTGAGAGACTTTATTAACAGCCAGATGAATAACAGATAGAATGTTGAGGTTTATATGGGTTTATCAAAATTTTTTCTTAATACGGGAGAAGCATTGAGACCGGTGCTGACAAAGATTATTCCTATGAAGCTTTTAAGTAAGATGAAAGCAGGAATAATTAATAATGCCACAGACAAGCTGTCGGCAGATTCTATTGAGAAATATGAGGCAGGAAGATACAAATGTGGTGCCAATATAATAGGTAATATTAAGGGAGATAATGGACTTGGACAAAGCGCAAGAATTATGTGCAGGCTGCTTGATGAGAATAAAGAACCTCATGTTATAAGGGATTTCTTTGTTCCACCAGGAGGTTCAAGAAGCAATGATACGTATGATGACAGACTCACAGAAGAGCTTCCTTTTGATGTGAATATTATTCATGTTAATGCAAGTGAATTCATGGTAGCATATTTAAGCCTTGGAAAAGAAGTATGGGATTACAGATATAACATAGGATACTGGGCATGGGAGCTGGAGACATTTCCAGAAGAGTGGCTTCCGGCATTCAAGCTTGTTGATGAAGTCTGGACACCGTCTGATTTTGTTACGAATACTTTGAAGAAATATACAGACAAGCCTGTGATAACAGTCCCACACTGTGTTGCACCTGATACGGATACTGTGAAGTTTGATAGAAAGCATTTTAATCTGCCGGAAGATAAGTTCTTATTCCTTGTAATGTATAACAGTGGAAGCGTTATGGAAAGAAAGAATCCGCTTGCCGCTATTAAAGCATTTAAAGAAGCATTCTGCAAAGATGAACAGATGAAAGAAAAATACAAGGATGTCGGACTTGTTATTAAGATAAGTGAGGCAGAATTATCTGCAGAAGATGAAAAGATTATTGGTTCTGTAATAGAGGACTGCAATAACATTTATTATATGTGCGGTCATATGGGAAGATGTGAGGTTAATACACTTCTTGCTGATGTTGATGTGTATGTTTCGCTCCACCGTTCAGAAGGCTTCGGACTTGTTATGGCTGAGTCAATGTATGTTGGTACACCTGTTATTGCAACTGACTGGTCAGGCAATACAGAGTTTATGAACAGTGATACAGCATGCATGGTCGGATACGACATGATAGAGCTTGATAAGGACTATGAGCCGTTCAAGAAGGGAAATGTATGGGCTGATGCACATGTTGATGAGGCAGCAGACTATATGATAAGGCTTTATGAGGATAAGGATTTCTACGAAAGAATTGCTGGGAATGGTCAGAAATATGCAAGGGAACATCTGGCGTATAAGCGTTCTGCGGATATTGTCAGTGAGAGGTTAAGAAAGATACATGGAAAAAGTTGATTGACAAGGTGATTAATTAGTAATATTATCATCAGTTGATATTCTTTATAAGAAACAATATAGAAGGTAGTTATGAAAAAGTTTAAACCAATATTAAGATGTGTGATATTCCTGGCAGGACTTATTGCTATAATGGGAGTCATTGATTTTGCCTGTGTACAGACAGGTTATGTTAATTATATTTTAAGAAATGTATGTGTGAAAAATAATAAAACTGATTATGATACTGTCATAATTGGAGCTTCACATGCAAGGGCATCATCAGATCCGGATATTATTGATAAATATTCCGGAACATATTCAATAAATATGGCGATTCCAGGAGAAACGGTAAAAGATTCATATTATGTGCTTGAAGATACGTGCAGAACTAATGATATTAAGACAGTAATTCTAGATATTGATTATCAGTATTATTTCAATCCGCCTAAAGAAGGGTTTTATACTGAACAGTTTATTCAATGTCAGATGGATTGGCGTTCATATGTAAAGTGGCAATATATATACGATAACATGGAACGTATGGAGATAAGGAATGTTTTCACAAGAAGACAGGCATGTACGTTTACTCCGTCTAATATGAAAGATAATATTGAACAGAAATTGTCAAAAGGTTACAAAGAAGCAGATATTTATTCACTTGATGTAGATGGTGGAACATATGCCGGAAGAGGATATTTCTACATTAGTCCTGTTAATGGAGAACTCGCTGGTGAAGAACTTTTAAAAAGCTGGAGTGTAAGAAGTAAAGAGCAAATTACAGGTTATCCTTTGAAGTATATTAAGAAAATAATAAAGTATTGCAGAGATAATGATATTGATCTTATTGCGGTAACATCTCCAATAACTCCAAGTAGTGTGGGTATTCTTCATATGGAGAATGTCCATGATACAATTAACAAACTGCTTGCTGACAATGGAGTGTTCTATTATGATTTCAATATGGCGAGACAGGACATATTGCCAAGAGAGGATTCGGACTTTGTTGATAAAGAAGGACATATGAATGGAGAATTTGCAAAAGAATATTCAGAATTTCTTGGCAAAGTTATTAAAGAACATAAACAGGGAACTAAAGATATTAATAGATATTTCTACAGTTCATTTCAGGAAATGTACAATACTGAAGCGGAATTGTATGGAGTAGTGGAGAAATAAAATGTCATTTACAACAGCGTTATTTTGGTTTTTTATATTAATCGGAGTAGTTATATATTATGTACTTCCATCTAAAGTAAGATGGATGTGGTTACTTGTGTTAAGTTATCTGTATTATTTTTCATTCAATGTGAAGAATAGTCTTTTCATGGTTGCAGCATCGCTTGTTATATATCTCGCGGCGTTAGCAATGGAATACATACAGGATAAGTCAGATGTTTATCTGAAGGAACACAAAGCAGAGATTGACAGGGAACAAAAGAAGAAACTTAAGAATTCTGTTAAGCATAAAAAGAGAATAATTCTTGTGATAGCAATGCTTATTAATTTTGGAGTTCTTGCAGTTTTAAAATATGGTGGGTTTATCACAGGCAATATCACAGCAGTTCTTAATAAGATAGGTATTGACAAAACCGTGTATGCATTAAGCAATTATGTAATGCCACTTGGTTTATCATTCTTTACATTTCAGTCAATATCTTATGTTATTGATATATATCAGGGGAAATACAGAGCAGAAAAGAATCCTTTCAGAATATGTCTTTTTGTATCATTTTTCCCACAGATTATGCAGGGACCAATTGGAAGATTTGATAAGCTGCAGAAAACGCTTTTTGCAGGAAGTGCATTTAATCTTCAGAATGTACAGTTTGGAATTCAGAGAATATTCTGGGGTTTGTTCAAGAAGATGGTTCTTGCAGACAGAGCTGGAGTATTCGTTAATATAATATTTAATAAGCCTGATGAATATGGTGGTGCAATGGCAATAATAGCGGTGCTTATGTATTCAATTCAGTTATATGCGGATTTCTCAGGCGGTATTGATATAGTAATAGGTGTTGCACAGCTTTTTGGTGTAACTATGGATGAGAACTTCAGACAGCCATATTTTAGTAAATCAATTGGAGAGTTCTGGAGAAGGTGGCATATTACATTGGGTACATGGATGAAGGATTATGTCTTCTATCCATTCTGTTTATCAAAGGCTATGAACAAGTTCGGAAAGTGGGGCAAGAAGCATCTTGGAGATCATCTTGGAAAGACTCTCCCAATATGTCTTTCTAATCTTCTGATATTCTTTATAGTAGGTATATGGCACGGAGCAGAATGGCGTTACATCATGTATGGTATGTATAATGGTGTAATAATAGCATTCAGTAACCTTGTAGAGCCACTTTATAAAAAATGCTTACATGCATGTCATATTAACCCACATAAGAAGTGGTGGCAGTGTGTGCAGATATTAAGAACATTTATACTTGTCAATATCGGATGGGTATTTGATTGCAGTGTAGCAGGTATGGGTTCTGCAATCAGAATGATAAAGCGAATGATAACAGATTTACGGTTTGACCAGCTTAATGCAGCAATGTTTAAGAACATTGGATTAACATCAGTGGATTATATATTTTTATTAGCAGGATGTGTTGTTGTATTAATAATAAGCGTCCTCAAAGAAAGAGGCGTACAGATTAGAGTTGCAGTTGCAGCAAAGCCAATAGTAGTAAGGTGGCTAATATATTACGGCATTATATTAGCAATATTTGTTATGGGATATGCAAGTAATGCTGGAAGCGGATTCTTATATGCGAATTTCTGACAGCCATAATTAAATGGAGGATTTATGAAACATTTAAAGGAAATGTATGAATACAGAGAAATGATATTTTCTCTGGTAAAGAAAGATTTACGTGGAAGATACAAGGGCTCTGTGCTCGGATTTATGTGGACATTTATTAACCCATTGTTACAGCTTTTAGTGTTTACGTTGGTTTTCTCAATAATTATGAGAGCCAATTATGAACAGTATTATCTGTTCCTTTTTGTAGCACTTGTACCATGGATGTTTTTCGGCTCAAGTGTCCAGGATGGCTCAACATGTATAATGCGTGAATCTAACATGGTTAAGAAAATATATTTTCCAAGAGAGGTTATTCCAATATCTACAGTAACAAGTGCATTTATTAATATGATTCTTACATTTGTTGTTGTGTTTATCGTTCTTCTTATCTCAGGAAGAGGAATTAATCTGGTTGCATTATTATATCTTCCTGTTGTAATGATTGTTGAATATATATTATGTCTTGGAATTGGACTTATAGTTTCTGCACTTACTGTTTATTTAAGAGATTTACAGTACATTCTTGGAATTGTAGTTATGGCATTACAGTATATGACACCAGTTATGTATGGCGCTGATATGGTAGAGAATGCTAATGTTCCACAGATATTAAAGACAATATTTAACTTAAATCCAATGACACCAATAATCAATATATACAGACAGATTCTTTACTATAAGGAAATTCCAGATTTGTCTACATTATTGGTTGCTATTATAACAGGCGTTGTTTTTGTTATTCTGGGAGCAATTATATTCAGAAGACTTCAGCGCGGATTCGCAGAAGAGTTTTAATGTTTAAGAAAGAGAGATAAGTATGCTTAACAACGAGAATTCAATCGAAGTAAGGAATGTATCCAAAAGCTTTAAAGTGTATTTTGATAAAGGTAATGAACTTAAAGAGAAAATGTTGTTCTGGAAGAGAAACAGATATGAAAACAGAGTTGTTCTTAATAATATAAGCTTTACAGTAAAGAAGGGCGAGGCAGTAGGTCTTATTGGAAGAAACGGCTGTGGTAAGAGTACAACACTTAAGTTGTTGACTAAGATTATATATCCAGACAGCGGTTCTATTGAAATGTGCGGAAGAGTTTCAAGTCTTCTTGAACTTGGAGCAGGATTCCACCCTGACATGAGTGGAAGAGAAAACATATACACTAATGCTGCGATATTTGGTCTTACTAAGAAAGAGATAGATGAAAGACTTGAGGATATTATCGAGTTTTCAGAATTACAGCAGTTTATTGATAATCCTGTAAGAACATATTCATCAGGTATGTACATGAGACTTGCATTCTCAGTAGCAATTAATGTTAATGCAGATATCCTTCTTATTGATGAGATTCTTGCTGTAGGTGATGCGAATTTTCAGGCAAAATGTTTCAACAAGTTAAGAGAGATTAAGGCTAACGGAACAACTATTATTATCGTATCACATGCCCTTGGACAGATTGAAGAGATATGTGACAAGTCAATCTGGATTAAAGATGGACAGATTGAGCAGGAAGGTGATCCAAGAGAAGTTGACATTGCTTATCTTGATTATATGAATCAGGAAAGATTAAGCAAGGATGAGCAGGAAAGGGCCAGAATCTTAAGAATTGAAGCCGAGCAGAGAAGACTTAAGAAGGCTGAGGAAGAGAATAAAGAAGGTGGTAACGATAAACGTTACGGAAGTTTCGAGGCAAGAATTAATGACGTTATCTTGTCTTGTGATGACGGCAAGAGGACAGAAACTCTTGAAACAGGAAGAAAAGCCGTGATAGAGATAGATTATTCTGTTGAGACTCCAGTAAAAGATGTTCATGCAAGATATATGATTTATAGAATTGATGGTCAGTTATGCAGCGGAAGCAGTACTAAGATAGACAGACTTGATGCATTTGACCTTGACAAAGATGGAAAGATTGTTATTGAGTTTGACAGTATGACACTTACAAGAAGCCAGTACTGGGTAGATATTGTGCTTGAAAAAGCAGATGGAACACCAATTGATTACTATAAAGAAGCAGTAAGATTTAATGTTGTATCAGGAATTGAAGATATGGGTGTTGCAAGAATTGAACATACATGGAAGAACTGTTAATTGAAAGGTAGTGGCTATGAAAAAGAGTAATAATGTAATTAATGTACAGCTTTCAGATAATCAGGGAAAACTTCATATCAGAATTGCAGGCTGGTATATTCCTAAGGATTTTAATGATTATTCATTTGAATTACTTATTAATGGCAAGAAGACAGAGTGTAGTATCGAGCATATAACAAGAGAAGACAAGCTGGATGAATTGCTAGAGAGAGGTCTTAACAGAGATTGTGAAATAGGATTTATAGTTAAGGCTGATACAGATAAAACTGATATTAATGAAATAAAATTTGTTGTTGTTGATTCGGGAGAAACAAAAGAACTTGCATCACTTGACAATAAAGATATAGGATATACTATTGAAGATCAGCTTTTACAGTACAATATAGATTGCATATGGGCTGAGAATACGCCAGATGGAGATACTGTGTATAGAATAACTGGTTGGGTATTGTCAAAAGGAGATATAAGCATAGAGGTTGTAAATCGCGATAATAAAAAAGTTGATTATACCTATGTCAAATGTGACAGACATGATCTTATTGATAACGGATATACAGAAGATAAAGAAAAAGCATATGGATTTACAATATCTGTAGAAGAAAAAGATGGTTATATATTAAAATTCATGTCAGATTCTGCTCAGAAGGATATCGATATAGACAAAGAACTTAAATGGCAAAGAAGAGTTCATAACATAGATAAGACAAAGAGACTCATAAGAGCAATAACACCTCATAATGTAGCAAGTCTCTGTAAATATATTGGCAAATATGGATTTTCTGATTTAAGGGAATATGTATATAGTGGATTATATGGAGGCAATAATCAGGAGCTTATATATAAGAGATGGTTTACAGATCATAAGGTAACTCAGGAAGAGCTGGAAAGAGAGAAGAATGAAAACTTTGAATACCAGCCACTTATTAGCATTATAGTTCCAACTTATAATACACCGATTATATTCTTAAAGGAAATGATTGATTCTGTTATAGCGCAGAGTTATGGAAAATGGCAGTTATGTATCGCAGATGGAAGTCAGGGAAATAAGGAACTTGAGGCAACATTAGATGCGTACAGTAAAGCAGATTCAAGGATAATTTACAAAGTTCTTGATAGAAATCTAGGTATAGCAGGAAATACTAATGCTGCACTTGATATGGCTGAAGGTGAAATAGTCGGATTATTAGATCATGATGATACACTTGAACCAAATGCATTATATGAAGTGGTGAAGGCATTACAGGATAAAGATGTTGATGTTGTGTATACTGATGAAGATAAAATATTAGGACCAGACTGGAAAAATGTTAATCCTAATTTTAAGCCTGATTTCAATATAGACTTACTTCGTTCATACAATTACATTACTCATTTTTATTGCGTTAAAACTGAACTTATTAAGGAAGTTGGTGGTTTTAGCGATAAGTATGACGGGGCACAGGATTATGATATTATTCTTAGAACAACGGAAAAAGCTCATAAAATAGCACATGTTTCAAAGATATTATATCATTGGAGAATGCATAGTAATTCAACAGCAGCTAATCCAGAAAGCAAGAAGTATTGCCATGAAGCTGGAAGAAGAGCGGTCGAAGATCATCTTAACAGGATGGGAATAGAAGCACAGGTTCAGCTTAGTAAACTTTTTGGAGGATACAGAATCAGATATGCAACACCAGGAAATCCAATGATTTCAATTGTTATTCCAAACAAAGATCATTATAAAGATCTTGATTTATGTGTTACCTCAGTATTAAAGAAGAGTACTTACAGAAATTTTGAAATTATTATAGTAGAGAATAACAGCACAGAAAAAGAAACATTTGATTATTATAATAAAATACAGAAAGAATATGATAATGTAAGAGTTCTTACATGGGAGAGAGAATTTAATTATTCTGCAATTAATAATTTCGGAGTAAAAGAGGCAAAAGGTGATTATATTCTGCTCCTTAATAACGACACTAAGATATTGGACAAAGATTCTCTTGGAGATATGCTTGGATACTGTATGAGACCTGAGGTTGGAATTGTTGGCTCTAAATTAATATATGGAGATGGAACAATACAGCATGCTGGTGTTATTCTGGGATTAGGTGGAATTGCAGGACATGCGTTTATAGGTCTCGATGCTAAAGAATATGGTTATATGTCAAGAGCATATTTGTCATGTGATTATACTGCAGTTACAGCAGCGTGTCTTATGGTGCCTAAAGCAGTGTTTGATGAAGTTGGTGGATTATGTGAAGAATATGCCGTTGCATTTAATGATGTTGACTTGTGCATGAAAGTCAGAAGCAAGGGATACCTTGTGGTATATGATGCATTTTCACAGTGGTATCATTATGAATCCAAGTCAAGAGGATATGAAGATACGCCAGAAAAGCAGTTAAGATTCAAGGGAGAGATAGAAACTTTCCAAAGCAAATGGCAGAAAGAATTGGATGAGGGAGATCCATATTACAACAGGAATTTCCCAATGACAACAGAGGCGTATGTATTGGCTTCAGAGTAAATATCAGAGGTAAAAATGTTTTTAACGAGAGCAGCGCAGATTATTGGAAAAGAAGGCTTTAAGACATTCGGGTATGCATTACAACAGAAGATGCATCAGAATATGACAGATGCTAAAGTCTATGGCATTTATCAGAAAAAAATCGCACCAAAACAGCGTATTACTGATAATAAGGCTGACTGCACAGCAATATGCAGACATAGTGGAAGCTATGAAAGCATGCTGGCAGCAGTGTCTGGAATGGATGCTGAATATATAGCCGTGTGTGATGAAAGCTGTGAATTCGATAAAGATTATACAGCAATTGTTTCACATTATATAAGGATTCAGAAAAGGGCAGGACGCAGTCTTATATATATATATACTGATTCGGAAAAGTATAATCAGGAAGCTGGATGCGGACTTCCTGACTGCAAGCCTGATTATTCATGGGATACACTGTTATCTTACAATTATATTGGCGATGCATTTGTTGCAAAGAAGAATGCTCTTATAGATGCTATTAATGAATGTAAGAATCATGGCGCGGTTGATAATATTAATTATTATGAACTGTCTTTAATAATTCTTTCAAAGTGTAAGACGTCAGATGTTGGGCATATCCATCAAGTGCTTGTTAAGGACATAAGAACTGACAGTAAATCATACAGGACTGCTGATGACGGAATGGCAGCTTTTAAGAAAATGATTCTGGAAAGTTCAGAAATTAATGTGAACATCGTAGCAGATAAGCATGATTCAGCAGTTGAGCATGTGCATTACATTACGAATGAATATGATCTGGTGAGTATAATTATTCCATCAAAGGATAATCCAGACATATTAAAATGCTGTTTACAGAGTATCCGCAAGTTCACAAAATATATTAATTACGAAATTGTTGTTGTTGATAACGGAAGTAATGACAGTAACAGAAAAGAGTATGAGAAGCTTGTAGGTACATTTGAAGGACAGGCATCATATGTGTATGAAAAGGCAGATTTTAATTTCTCACATATGTGTAATGTTGGAGCAGCTAAAGCAAAAGGTAATCTGTTGCTGTTCCTTAATGATGATATTGAAATAATCGGACAGGATTATGAAGACACAGACTGGCTTTCAGTACTTGTTGGACAGGCAAAGCAGGAAAGTACCGGCGCGGTTGGTGCAAAGCTTTTGTATCCGGACTCATCATATATCCAGCATGTGGGTGTAATTAATTATGAATCAAGCTGTTTTGCACATCTGTATGCGAAGGCAGTTGATGATGAGAATATCAAGGCTCACAGGAATTACGCTGATTATGACTGCCTGTGTGTTACAGGAGCATGCTTTATGATTGAGAAGGCTAAATTCGATAAAGCTGGTGGATTTGATGAAGTATTTGAAGTAACACATAATGATGTTGATATATGCCTGACTCTCTATGAACAGGGATATTACAATGTCTTAAGAAATGACGTGGTCCTTTTTCACCATGAATCATTCTCAAGAGGTGATGATGAGGTTGATGAAGAAAAGAACAGACGTAATATGCATGCAAGGGATATGACATATGAAAAACATCCAAAGCTTGAGAAATATGACCCTTTCTATAGTCCGCTTCTTACGCAGACGGAGAATAACTACAGATTCGGAGATGAGATATATTCTGTAATATACAGAAAACCTCAGAAAGCTGACAGATTAAGGCCGGCTGCAGGATATATGGAAGTATCACCTACAGTTAAGGTGACAGAAACAGGGTATCATGATGATATGCAGCTTAGGGGATTTGCATATAACGGAAATAAAGTGTATTATAATCCCGTAATTTTTCTGTGGAATGAACAGAATTGTTATAGGATTAAGGCACAGTCAGTATGTGACAGAGTATTTCATTTAAGAAAAGGTGTGGATAAGAACATTAACTATGCACCGTTTTTTTGTGGAATAGATACAACGGATATGGAAAGCGGCACATATAGATGTGCTATCAGAGCTGATGGTAAATATTATGATGCACAGACAGATGTCGTAATTGATGGTTAAAACAATATGGCAGAACAAGGAGGAATTTATGAAGACTACAGCACTTATTATGGCAGGTGGTAAGGGAGAGCGATTCTGGCCAAAGAGCCGTGTTAATATGCCAAAACAGTTCCTTTCTCTTACAGATGACGGAAAGACTATGATACAGCTCACGGTAGAGCGAATCAGCCCATTGGTTGATATTAAGGATGTTTATATTGCTACTAACAAGAACTACAGAGAGCTTGTAAAGCAGCAGCTTCCAGGTATTCCAGAGGAGAATATCTTATGTGAGCCTGTTGGAAGAAATACAGCACCATGTGTAGGTCTTGGAGCAGTTCATGTTGCAAGCAAATATGATGATGCAGTTATGATTGTACTTCCATCAGACCACCTTATTAAGAATAATGAAGTGTTTGCAGATACATTTAAAGAAGCTGTTCAGATTGCAGAAGAGGGGGCTAACCTTGTAACGGTAGGTATTACTCCGAATTATCCAGAGACAGGCTATGGTTATATTAAGTATAATCAGGATGACAAGAAGAATAATGCTTATTCAGTTGAAAAGTTCGTTGAGAAGCCAGACCTTGAGACAGCTAAATCATACCTTGCTGACGGAACATATCTGTGGAACAGTGGAATGTTCGTATGGAAGGTATCTACAATATTAGACTGCTTTAAGAAGTTCATGCCGGATACATATGAAGGCTTATTAAAGATTAAGGCAGCAGTTGGAACAGCAGATGAAAATGCAGTGCTTGAGGCAGAATTCCCTAATCTTGAGTCACAGTCAGTTGACTACGGTATTATGGAGAAGGCAGATTCTATCTACACACTTCCAGGCAACTTCGGTTGGGATGATGTAGGTTCATGGCTTGCAGTAGGAAGAATCAAGAAGAATGATGATAACAGCAATGTAATTAACGGCAATGTAGTTGCAGTTAATACTAGGGGCTGTGTAATAGAAGGTGGCGAAAAACTTATTGCCACAGTTGGTTTAAGAGATATCGTAGTTGTTGATACTAAAGATGCAACTCTTATTACAACTAAAGAGAATGCAGGCGAAATCAAGCAGGTACTTGCAAAGCTTCGTGAAGAAGGAAAGAATGAGTATCTGTAGAAGATAGTATGAAGATACATATGCTTAAAACAAGGCGTTTGGAGGAACTATAATGACAAAGGAACATGTCAATACTAATCATACATTTGCGATATGCGCTTATAAGGAGAGTCCATATCTCGAAGAGTGTATTACATCACTTATGGAACAGACTGTAAAGTCAGAGATATTTATTGCTACATCTACACCTAATAAGTATATTGACGACATAGCAGCAAAATATAATTTAAAGGTGTATGTCAATGAGGGAGAAAGCGGAATTACACAGGATTGGAATTTTGCTTATTCTAAAGTACAGACAGATTATGTCACTATAGCTCATCAGGATGATAAATATGCGCCTGAATATGTAGAGAATCTGTTAGCGTATACAGCTAAAGCTAAAAAGCCGCTGCTTTTCTTTACCGATTATGCAGAGATAAGAAATGGCGAGATTGTAACAACCAATAAGATTCTTAAAGTAAAGAGAATAATGCTTTTCATAATGCGTCCAAAGGCAATGTGGGGAAGCAGATTTATAAGAAGAAGAGTGTTATCGCTTGGCTCACCAATATGTTGTCCATCAGCAACATATTACAGACCTAATCTTATGAAGCAGGTATTCCTTAATGGATTCAGAGCTGATGAAGACTGGGAAGCATGGGAGAGATTATCAAAGCTTAAGGGAGACTTTATATTCTGTAATAAGATACTCACATATCACAGAATACATGAGGACTCAGAGACAACTAAGATTCTTAATGATAATAAGAGATCTGAAGAAGATTACATTATGTATCAGAAGTTCTGGCCCAAATGTATTGCTAAAATGCTTACTAAGGCATACAGCAAGAGTGAAGAATCTAATAATATGAAGCAGGGATAGGAGTTAACGATGAAAGAATACGATGAGGCAACCCTTAAAAAGGTACAGCAGACAGAGATGGAAATTCTTAGAGATTTCATCAAAGTGTGTGACGAGAATAATCTTACATGGTTTGGTGATGCCGGATCAGGAATCGGGGCAATAAGACATAAGGGATTCATTCCATGGGATGATGATATTGATGTAATGCTTCCTAGAAAAGATTTCGACAAGATGATTGAAGTTATTAAAAGAGATTACAGCGATAAGTATTCAATTGCCAATGTTGAAACAATGAAGAATTATCCATTGATGACAACAAGAATTATGATGAAAGGAACAACATTTATAGAGGAACCTCTTAAGAATATCAAATGTGATCTTGGAATATTCCTTGATGTGTATCCGCTTGATAATATATCAGATGATGAGGAAGAACTTAAAAAGCAGGCTAAAGCTGCCTGGTTCTGGAGCAAGCTTCTTATTCTCAGACATGTTGCGTTCCCGGTACTTCCTTATAAGGGAGTTAAGGCTAAGATAACACATATTGCAACAGCAATTATTCATGCCGGACTTGTTGTGTTCAGAATTTCACATAACTGGATTGCTGGCAAATGCTTAAAGATTGCATCAAGATATAATGATGTGGATACTAAGAGAATGGCATTCTTATTTGATACAGATCCATATTATCATATAATGTTAAAGGATGAGATATATCCATTACAGATGTATGATTTTGAAGATATTAAGATGCCTCTTCCAGCCAACGAAGATGAGAAGTTAAGAAATATGTATGGAGATTATATGCAGCTTCCTCCAGTTGAAAAGAGAAAGAATCATTACCCATATAAATTGGAATTTAAAGACTAAGAGGTATATATGAATATTATTTCAAGAATAATGGGTGTGGATAAGACACCAGAAGATAAGTACAAATATATCTGGTTTACAATGGGAACAGCATGTTTCGCACTTGCCACACTTGTTATGACAATTGTTATAAGCCGATTCTTAGGTGAGGCTAAAGCGGGAATGTTCTCGATTGGTCTTTCAATTGCACAGTGGCTTGTTACAATAGCCTATTTCGAAATAAGAACATATCAGGTTACTGATGTTAAGAATGAGTATCCTTTTGGATATTATTTCACTTTAAGACTTATGATGTGTCTTATAACATTTCTGGCAAGCATAGTATACGTTGTATTTAACGGCTACAGTCCGGAGAAAGTTACTGTTATATTGCTTGTATGTATCTATAAGATACTTGATTCGGTAGCTGATACATTTGAAGGTGAATTCCAGAAAGAGGAAAGAATAGATATGTCCGGTAAATCAGAGTTTTACAGGATATTCTTCAGTATACTGGTTCTTGTTGTAACAGTAATTATAACAAGAAATCTGATATTCTCTCTGATATGTATGAATGTAGTTGCATTGCTTATAATTCTGTGTCTTGATGCATCTGTTGCAGCAGGCAGGGTTAAGATATGTATTGTCAGGGATTACAGAAGAGTTTTCGTACTTTTTAAAGTGTGTCTGCCTCTTGCTATAAGCACATTTTTAAGTAACTATATTATCAATTCATCGAAATTATCTGTTGACAGAATGTTAGGTGATGCAGCACAGCTGTATTATACGGCGGTATTCATGCCTAATATGGTAATTAATCTGTTTAGTGGTATAATATTTAAGCCGATGCAGACATCAATGGCTGTTAATTATTATGAGAAGAAGTATAAGAATTTCTGGCACATAATATTCAGGATGTTTGCTATAATAGCAGGATTTACACTTATATGTGAGGTCGTGGCATATATACTGGGAATACCGGTTCTGTCATGGCTTTATGGTGTTAATCTTAAGGATTACAAGATGACACTGCTTCTGCTTCTGTTATGTGGAGGCGTTAATGCGGTCAATATAATATTCTATTATGTACTTGCCATAATGCGTAAGCAGAAATACATGACTATTCTGTATCTTATTGTATGCGGAGTTGCGCTGATTATTATGGATCCGATTACAGGCAGACTTGGTCTTAACGGAGCTGCACTCGGCTATCTGATACTTGTTGTGTTATTAGGCGTATTATTGATGGGATATATCTTATACCAGATTAGAAAGGATAGAAAAAGACAATGAGCCAGAATGAACAGTATGATCCAAAGGTCCTGAGAAAGTTACAGCTTGCAGAATTAGAGGTGTTTAAAGATTTTATTAAAATATGTGATGAGAACGGACTTTCATATTTCCTGTTTGCAGGATGTGCAATCGGAGTTGAGAGACATAAAGGATTTATTCCATGGGATGATGATATAGATATCGGAATGCTCAGAGATGATTATGAGAAGGTTCTGAAGATATATAGAGAGAAATACACAGATAAGTATGTAGTACTTGATATAGATTCACAGGAAACATTTCCTTTCTATAATGCAGAGATAGCAAGAATTGGAACTAAGAATATACCATATGTATTCAAGGATGCTAAGGTTCCTATGGGAATTGATATTGCGCTTTATCCTTATGATAATGTTCCTGATGATGCCAAGAAGAGAAGAAGACAGAGATCATCAGTATTCTTCTGGAGCAAGTTAAGAATATTAAGAGAATTCAAGAAACCTGTGCTTTTCATGCATGGATGGAAGAGAAAAGTTGTAAGTGCAATGTGTATAGTAATGAACAGATTACTTACATGGACACATTTCTCAAGAAAATTCATCAACAGACGTTATATGAAGAGCGCACTTAAGTATAACAATGAGAAGACAAGATGGGTTGCATGTTTCTTTGGTGAGATGGATCCTTTAAAGCAGGCTATAAAGTTAGATGACCTGTTCCCATTGGTTGAAAAGCCATTTGAAGATATAATGGTTAAAGTCCCTAAGAATAATGATGTATTTCTTAAGAGAATGTTTGGCGATTATATGAAGATGCCACCAGTAGAGAGCAGAAAGAATCATGTACCTGAGGTTCTGGAGTTCGGACCATTTGATGAGGAGCTGAAAGATATTGATATTTAAAGCATGGACAATTATGGAGAAAATATGAAAAAACTTATAATAATTCCAGCATATAACGAGAGCGAAAGTATAGAGAAGACAGTCAGAGATATTATAGAGAATGCACCATCATTTGATTATGTAGTTATCAACGACTGCTCAACTGATAATACACGACAGATATGTGAAGATAATGGATTTAATATTGTTAATCTGCCAGTTAATCTGGGAATAGGCGGAGCTGTTCAGACAGGATATCTGTATGCAGAAAGATATGGATATGATATTGCTGTACAGGTAGATGGTGATGGACAGCATGATGCGAAATTCCTTGGAGAGATGGCTGATTATCTTGAAAAGAATGACCTTGATATGGTTATAGGTTCAAGATTCATAGAAAAACAGGGATTCCAGTCATCTAAGGCAAGACGAATTGGAATTAACTATTTCACTGGCTTGATAAAGTTATGTACAGGTCAGAAGATAACAGACCCTACATCAGGATTAAGACTTATAGGAAGACGTACAATAGTACAGTTTGCCAAGAAGTATCCTAAGGATTATCCAGAGCCGGAAACAGTTGTGGCAATATTAAAGAAAGGTTTCAAGGTGGCTGAGATTCCAGTTGTCATGAGAGAAAGACAGGGCGGAAGCTCATCAATAACACTTAAGAAATCAGTATATTATATGGTTAAGGTTACACTGGCAATATTGTTTGAGAATTTCAGAGGAGATAAGCATAGATGAGTATAAGAATTAAATGCGTTATAATTGTTGTTCTTATATTAGGACTGTTAAAGATATTAGGTCTTATCAAGAAGAACAAACTGGAATTAAAATATGCACTTTCATGGCTTTTTCTGGAGCTTGGGATATTTATAATTACGTTAATACCTAATCTTCTTAATGTTATATCTAAGGCACTGGGAATATATAATGAGATTAATATGTTGTTCTTTTTAGGGTTTGTCTTTATTATACTTGTTATATTCTCACTTACAATGTCACTTTCAAGAAATTCAGAAAGAGTCAGAAAGATGGCACAGGAGATTGCTTTGAATAGTTATTATAATAATAAGAAAAATGGTTCAGACATTGATTGATGTCTGAACCATTTTTCTTACTTCTTTTTTAATGTTTTTTTAGTTAATTTCTCGACTCTGCGTTCTATAAAGATATGCATGGGAAGGGCAATTGCTATATCTATAATTATCGCAATAATAATGTTGATAAATGGATTGATTGGACCGCCTCCCATCACATATACAATACTCTGTTGTATAGGGAATCCTATGAGGTACATGCAGTAAGAACAGTCACCTAATATTTCCGCTTTTTGGAAATGCTGATGCTTACTGATGAACATTACATAGAACATAAAGTAAGGAACACATATCCATACGGCAAGTGCAGAAAGACTCTTAACCGGAAATACAAGAACAAATAAAATAATCGAAGCTATGAATAAAACCTGAGGTTTCTTAATATTAAGAAGGTGTTCTCTGTTAATCCAGTACTGGATACCAAGCCAGAATGAAATAGCCGGACATAAAGCATCATAAAGAGATGATATGTGGCTCTGTAACAGGAAAGCACCTAATATAACAATAACTGATAAAACAAGCATTATACGGTTTACAATATTATCTTTGTTCTTAAAGATTTTATAAAAAATGTAGCAGAACAGATAACATAAGAATTCAACAGGAAGTGTCCATAAAGCGCCATTCACAGTAGGCATATATACGTTATTGGTAAATACACCAGGCAGGTTATGCTGTAAAATCAGTATTCCGTTCAAAAGATATTTCCATGTAAGTATATTGGAAAAATAATCTTTAAGAGGCAGTGTTGTGAATACAGGTCCTATAATGAATATAGATATAAGTACAACAAGTATAAGCATCGGAAGCAGTTTAAACAGTCTCTTTAATAAGAAAACCAGAAAGCTTTCATTGCGCTCACATGATTTCGCAATATAGAAACCTGAACCAAAGAAGAAAACTGCAACAGCAAGGAATCCCCATGTGTTGATATTAATAAGATTAAGGTGATGGCTATCTATATAATGCTGTGATGAAGCACCGAGTGATAATGCAAATGAGTGGGATATAATAACCATTAAAGCTGCAATAAATCTAATAAAATTGTAATTATAATTCTTAGTATTGAAATTCAAGACAATCCTCCATTAATATATGTATTTACTGAATTATACATGAATTGAAAAGTTAAGACAAGGTAAAGGACTTGTATGTATTTATAATTGCGTGATATAATAAAACGATTAAAATTGTTAGGAGATTAAAACACATGAAGAATAAATCAAAATACATTAAGATATTGCTTCTTGTTGTTGTGGCAGTATTGTTCGTATTAAGAGGAGTACACATATATAATGTTACTAATGATAAAGTGGCAGATATGTATGATTCAGGATTTGCAGCAAGACAGGAGACTGCCGGTTTAGAGAAAGGAATGGAGATAACCCAGGATATATATATTGATGGGGAATTCAATGGAATAGCGCTTTATTTCAGCACTAATGCCATAAGGAATTTCTCTAAGATAACTGTAGAACTTGTAGATAAGACAACAGGTGAAGTTGTATTCCACCAGAAGGTGAGCGGAGTCAATATCAATGATAACCAGTTCTCTAATTTTGCTGAGGAAAATGTTATATCAGGTGGAAAAACTTATACACTTAAAGTATCGACAGATACATCAGCGAATGGAAAGAAGTTTACATTGTGGACAGATAATCAGAATATAACAGATACATCAGTGCAGTACAGCATTAACGGAGAGAAACAGAATGGTGTACTTTGTTATGCAGTTTTAAGGAATTACCACCATACTGATAATTATGGTGTGTTTGCAGTAAGAATGGTATTTATGACGCTGATTCTTATGCTTGTATGCGGATTAATTATTGTCGGACCAAAGAAAATGTGTGAATTCATATTTGATAAAAGATTCTATATTGCTGTCGGAATATTTCTGATTCTTGTTATTATGAGAGTGAATTTTTCATCTATAGGAATGTTTGATAATTATGTACAGCCTGGACAGGGAAGTGAGTTTGTAACGCCTGTTTATGGAGAGACACATTCTATAAGAAGTGATGAGTGGGCTGTTTCAACACCAAGATATCTTACAGCCAAGTATACTGATTATGGTAAATATAATTATATAATTATGGGGAAGCAGACAGAAAATATAGCACAGACTGGATTGTATAAGTCATATTCAGCACTGGCTAAACCGCAAACATGGGGCTATTACCTTTTTGGAGATAGCATAGGTATGTCGGTAGAATGGTGTTTCCCATTTATATTACTTATTGTTATGTCAATACAGTTCTTTTACATTATAGCAGGAAAGAATAAAGTACTGGCAGTAACCGGAGGCGTTATGGTAGCCTTCTCCGGATATGAGATGTGGTGGATGAATGTTGAGTATCTGTCGTGTGGTCTTACAGCGCTTGTATGTATATATTACTTTATAAATGCAGAGAAGACGTGGCAGAAGATGGTACTCAGTCCGTGTATTGCCATACTTGGAGCAGAATATATAACAATATTATATCCGGCGTTCCAGGTACCTTCAGGATATGTTTATTTTGGAATTGTAGTATGGATGGTTGTAAGTTCATGGGATAATTTCAAGAAAATCAAGCTTAAGGAATGGCTTGTATTCGCAGCATCAATGTTGTTTATGGCATCAATTGTTATTGTGTACCTCAAGGACAGAAGCACATATGTAACAGAGATAATGAATACAATCTATCCGGGTTCAAGAGTTTCAACTGGTGGATATTCTTTATATAAGATGTTTGAATATGTTGCTACAATATTCTATCCATTCAAGGCAACTCTTAATAATAGTGAGTTCTCAATGATGGTAACATTGTTCCCATTGCCAATGGTAATGGCAGTGTACTGCATTATTAAGCAGAAGGGTAAGGATATTCTTCTTGATATCATGCTTGGATTGTCATGTGTATATACAATATATTGTACAGTTGGCTTCCCATTGATTGTTGCCAGGCTCACATTATTCAGTTATGTACCGGAAGAAAGAGCAGCAGACCTGTTAGGACTTTTACAGGTTATATTACTTATAAGATGTATATATGTATGCAGGGAAAACAGATATAAAGTCAATCCTGTTATTGTTGTGGTTCCAATGCTTATAAGCTGTTATTACAGCTGGAAAGAAGCAAGAACTGTATATGATATAACTGAGTCTGGTGGAATGTTACAGTATGCAATAATAGCGCTGGCAATTGTGTTTACAGTAATAACTATTGTTGTATTCTGTGTAAAAGAGCATGACAGGCTTAAGAATGTGGCACTGTTATCGCTTGCGGGTATTGTGTTCTTATCAGGAATATGGTCACTTACAGTTAATGTAGGAACAGACGCTATATATTCTAAACCACTTGCCAAGAAAGTATGCGAGATTACAAGTGAAGATAAAGATGGTAAATGGGTAATGCTTGATTCATGGGTAGAATCAATGTATCTTGCTGCCTGTGGTGCTCCGACAATTAATACATGTAATAATGTTCCTAACTGGGATTTATGGAATATTCTTGATCCACAGAAAGAGAATGAATACTGTTATAACAGATTTGCACATATGTTACTTACACTTACAGAAGAGGATACTAATGAGGAACTTGTTCAGCAGGATCTTTTACAGTTGAATCTGAACTATAAAGATGCCGAGAAGATTGGTGTTAAATATATTGCATCAAGAACTTATAATGATGATTTTGATAAGGTCCTTGAGAAATATTACAATTATTCAATATTATATGATGAATTCGGATGGAGAATATATCAGCTTAATTCATTGAAAGCAGCAGCTAACTAATAGGGAGATTACTATGAAGAAGATAAAAGATAAATTAATAACGATTTATCCTCAATTGATATTTCTTATTGTAACATTCTGTATATTTATGCCATCATCTTTATTTCTTGGCAATATTGATCAATTTGCAGTGGGATTCGCGGCACTTATACCGCTTCTTATCGCAGCGTCGTTAATTACGGCAGCAGTTGTTATACTGATAGGTCTGATTGTGCCAAAGAAGATATGTAACATATACGCAGCGGTCATATTTGGCGGTGCACTTGCTGCTTATGTGCAGGGAAATTTCCTTAACCCTGATTTCGGAGTCCTTAATGGAAGGCAGATTCAGTGGAGCCAGTTTAAGGTTAATGGAATTATAAGTACAGTTGTATGGATAGTACTTATTGTTGTTCCGCCAGTTATTGTATGCTTTAAGAAAGATATAATGACAAATATAATAAAGTGGGGCAGCCTGTTTCTTTCAAGCATACAGGTTGTGACACTTGTGGTTCTTATTGTATCTTCAAAAAGAAGTGTTGATTATTCATATGTAGTTACTAAGAATGATGAGTTTGCGTTATCTTCGCAGGGCAATGTAGTGGTATTCATTGTGGATACACTGGATAATGAGGACGCACAGAATTATGTTATCGACAGATACTGTGAAGAATTAAAAGATTTTACTTATTTTGATAATATGATAGGCGGAGGTGCACCAACAGCTCTAGGAGTTCCACTTATGCTTACAGGTTATCAGTATGATACAACACATTCTCTGGCTGATTACAGAAAGAAAGCATATGAAGAAGGTACTCTTATTCAGGATATGTCAGATAACGGATATGATGTTAAGTTGTATACTTCAAGTGAGTATCTTAATGGAGTTAATCAGGAGGCAGTAGCCAATACTGCAGGTGGACAGAAATACAGAATATCAGACAAAGTTCAATTCTTTAAGAATATATATAAAATGTCGGCATTCTATGCATTTCCACAGATTATAAAACAGTATTTCTGGTTTTATGGAGATGATTTTGCAGCATGTCAGGCTCCAAAGAATAACAATATTATTCAATATGAACTGGATGATTCACAATTGTATGCTGATTTTAAGAATAATGGCGGTATAACAGTTGATGCTGGAAATAAAACATTTACACTGTATCATATGGTAGGGGCACATGCACCTTATGAGATGAATGAACAGTGTGTAGATGTGGGAGAAACAGAGACTTCTCTTGATAAGCAGATACAGGGGGTGTTCAGATATATTAATGAATATATGCAGCAGATGAAGGATAAAGGTGTGTATGATAACAGCACGGTTATAATTACAGCCGACCACGGCGGATATGGATTGTATGAACGTCCTGCTGTATTTGTGAAAATGGCTGATACTCATAACGATGTAATGCAGGTTAATTCAGATTCTGTAACATTTAAGAATCTGTATGCTACTTATGGCAAAGCAGCACTTGGACAGAAGAGTAATTATGGAAATACGCTTTTTGATATGGCAGGTGTTTCTCAGTCAAGATATCATGTAGCACCATGGGATGTGTCAAAAGGTATGTACCCGGCAGATGAATATCTTAAAAACAGAGATTATTCGGTGTTCAGAATAGAAGGAGACGCTGTAAATCCACAGATATCTGTAATTAAAGATGAGCAGCAGATGAAGAATATTAATAATTAATGATGAAGCAGCAGCTAAGCCTGGAAGGTTTGTAGCTGCTTACTTTTATACTGGTAATTTAGTTTATTATCTGCTATAATCCATTCTGTTCACGCAGATGGATAAAGATATGACCGAACAAATAAACTGTGAGAGGGGATATTTATGAATGAAAATAATCAGCTGGTTCGTGCTTTAGGGCTTAAAGAATCAATTAGTATGACAATTGGAACCGTTGTAGGTGTAGGACTTTTTACCTGTGGTTCAGCACAGATAGGAAGTGTAGGCTCATGGATAATAGGGTTTACATTTGTTGCACTTCTTATATCTATATGGCCATGTCTTATATATGGAGAGATGTCTGCAGCACTTCCTTGTGCGGGTGGAACATATAATTATGCCAAGAGAGGACTTAACAGAGTATGGGCTAATATGGCAGGATGGCATTATATAGTATCTGTTGTAGCTATTGGTGCAGGTGAGACGCTTGCATTTGCCAATTATTTTAAGATTCTTATGGAACAGCTTGGAATAAGCATCGTTAAGCTTGATTCAAGAATTATAGCTATTATCCTTGTTGCAGTTTTCCTTATTCTTAATTTCAGAGGTATTGAGCAGTCAGGTAAGGCACAGACAGCATTTATGTTTTTCTTCTGGGGCTGTTCAGTGTGCTGGTTCCTTTATATGATACCTAAGGTTCATGTTGAATATTTTGGTGGAATAGCAATGAACTCATTGCCTCCATTTAATGAGATGATGTATATATTTGGTCTTGTATGGTGGTGCTATACAGGATTTGAGACATGTGTATCTATGGGAGCTGAGACTAAGTATCCACAGTATACACTTCCAAGAGCATTAAAGATTTCGGTATTTATGGTATTTGCACTTAACGCATTATTCCAGTGGTTTCTTGTAGGTCTTGTACCTAAGGAGTTTTATGGAATTCTTGCAGCGGCAGATGCTCCATATGCAGAAGGACTTAAGGCAGTCGGACTTGTTGGATTTCCTATTATACTTTTATGTATCGGTATTGCATTTGGTGGAGATTTATCTACTATTAATCCGGGAATTGCTGCACCTGCAAGATACATTTATACAATGGCAGAAGATGGCGCATTACCAAAATTTCTTGGAAAGATTCATCCGAAGTTCAAGACACCATATGTTGCTGTAATTGTGGTTGGTGTTATCAATTTTATACTTATTGCAACAGGTTCAATTAATTACATAGCATCGGTATCGCTTATATCACTTGCTATATGTTATATGATAGGCTGTCTTTCATATATGGGGCTTAAGAAGAAATATCCTGATATGAAGAGACCTTATAAGGCTCCTCTTGGAGTTGTTGGATGTATATTTACAATTGTTGTGTATTGCTTCATGTTAATATTTGCGGATAAGGCAGCACTTATTACATCAGGAATCATAACAGTATTATGTGTAATATTTTATTTTGCATATTCTCACAGAAAAGAATGTGTTATGCCGACAATCGAGGAAGAGATTGGTGTTATAGAAGAGCCGGATGAGCAGACTAAAGCCAGAATGGACAGACAGTACACCATATGGAAGGTGTGCACAATAATTGTTACATGCATTGCACTTGGAATCTACATAATTCCAATGGTGCTGTAAGGAGGAAATATGAATCGTTATCAGTTTGAAGTACTTACATATATTGAAAAGAATGGTAAGAAAGAGTATCCGATGAGAACTCTTTCAGATACATTAAAGATTTCAGGAACAGCTATATCTAAAGCTCTGGATGAGTTAGAAAATGAAGCTCTTATTAAAAGATGTGAAGATCAGATGGAGATTACTGAAAGAGGTCTGGAGGCACTTGAGCCTTACCGGGTAAAGAGAGCGGTTATTATGGCAGCAGGATTTGGTTCAAGAATGGTTCCTGTTACATTAGACAGACCAAAGCCAATGGTTGCTGTTAATGGAGTAAGAATTATAGATACATTACTTGATGCACTTGTTTCTGTAGGAATTAAGGATATAACTCTTGTAAGGGGTTATAAGAAAGAAAAATTTGATGAGATTCTGGAGAAGTATCCATTTATCAATCTTATTGATAACGATATATATGATAAAACCAATAATATATCATCAGCAATGGCAGCATTAGAACATATTGACCAGTGCTATTTATGTGAAGCGGACCTGTATATATCTAATCCGGCTATTATCACAAAGTATCAGTACTGCAGCAATATCCTTGGCTCTTATTCGTTGGAGACTGATGACTGGAGTTTTAAGCTTGATAATGGACATATAACAGATTATCAGAAGGGTAATACATATTGCTTTAATTATTATGGAATATCTTACTGGACAAAGGAAGACAGTGCAAGATTAAGAGAAGACTTTGCACAGGTATATAATGAAGAGCCGGAGGGCAATGATTATTTCTGGGAGTTTATTCCACTTGTGCTTCGCAAGGAAAGATATGCGGTAGAGGTAAGACCTTGTGAGAAATCAGATATTATGGAGATAGATAATTTTTATGAGCTGGTACAGTTAGATTCTTCTTATAAGGATTATCCGGGACAGGAACAGTAAATGCAGATATAAAGGGAAGGTGAATGTCTATGATATGTTATAAGGGAAAGGTTCTTACAGTTGACAGTAATGATACAGTAGCCGGTTATCTCGTTGAGGATAAAGGAAGAATTGTGTATGTTGGTAATGAACTGCCAGAACAGTATAAGAATGTGCAGACAGTTGAACTTGGAAAGAAGGTGCTGGTTCCGGCATTCGTAGATACACATCAGCATATGGCATCATTTTCTACATTTCACGCAGGACTTAATGTTATGGATGCAGAGTCCAATGAAGAGATTGCACAGATGGTTAAAGAATTCGTGCAGTCAAGCGGTAATAAAAAAACACTTATAGCATTTGGTGCGTCACCATATTCAGTTAAAGAAGGAAGACTTATAAGCAGGGAAGAATTAGATAAGGTATGTCCTGATAAGGAAATCATGGTTGTCAAATATGATGGACATGCGTGCATAATTAACAGCAAGCTTCTTGATAAGCTGAAGGGGAAAGTAAGTGAGTTGAGAGGTTATCACGAAGATACAGGTGAGATGAATCAGGAGGCATTCTTTGAATGTTCTAATTACATTACCAATTCACTTTCTATTATTGAACTGTTTAAGAATATGCAGAGTGCCATTGATTTTCAGGCGTCTCATGGAATTGGCTGTATTCATACTGTAAGTGGTGTGGGTTTTACAGGCAATCTTGATATTACATTTGAAAAAATATTTGCAAAATCCTTAACTAATGGATTTCAGGTAAGGGTATTCCCACAGTCAATGAATGTTGATGTCGCATTAAAGAGAAAACTGCCAAGAATAGGCGGGTGTTTTGAATGTGCGCTTGACGGATGCTTCGGTTCACACGATGCAGCTATGAATGAACCATATATTGATTCTTTAGGCGGTGACGGAGTACTTTATTATGATGATGAAAAGGTTATTGATTTCTGCAAGAAGGCTAACAGAGCCGGACTGCAGATAGAGATGCATGCGATTGGGGATAAAGCATTTGACCAGGCATGCAGGGCACTTAAGGCGGCACTTGACGATTATCCAAGAAAAGATCACAGACATGGAATTATACATGACTGTCTTCCAACTGAAGAGGGAATTAAGATATGCAGGGACTATAATATACAGATGCCTGTACAGAGTGCTTTCATTAACTGGAAACAGGAACCTGATGAGTATCTTAAAAGTATTATGGGTAAAGAAAGAGCAGAAAGACTTAATCCGCTCAGAACATTTAATGAGAATGGAATAGTTGTTTCGTGCGGTTCTGATGCTCCATGTACATCACCGGATCCTATCGTATGGATTGACAAAGCTGTTAATAATATGAATCAGTCTCAGGCAGTATCGGTTCAGGAAGCACTAAGGATGTGTACGTATAATGGATATTATGTAACATTTGACGAGAAAGAAAGAGGAAGCCTTGAGGCAGGAAAGATTGCCGATATGGTGGTTCTTTCAGATGATTTGTATTCAGTTGACAAGAAGGATATAAAGAACATTAAGGTAGAGGGACTTATACTTTCAGGAAAAAAGTATGAATCATGTAGAGAAAATGTAATCAAAGCAGTGATTCGAGGAATGTTCTCAGGAAACATGGCATAAGGAGATATGTATAATGAGAAAAGAAGAGTTTTATGTATTGAACAGTTTGTATAATGGAAGCATTGGAAGAGCCGGCTGTACTTATGATGTTGAGGCGACAAAAGCTCTTAATGACACAGATATTTATAATAAACTTGTAAAAACAGGGTATATTGAAAAAGAGTCTGGTAGTCTTACAAAGACTGGATTAGAGGCGCTTGAACCATACAGGGTTAATAATGCCGTTATTCTTGCAGCTGGCGCATCTACACGATTTATTCCTTTATCACTCGAACAGCCAAAGGGTCTTTTTGAAGTAAAGGGTGAACGTCTTATTGAGAGACAGATAAAGCAGCTTCAGGATGCTGGTATTAAGAATATTACAGTTGTACTTGGCTATAAGAAGGAGATGTTTTACTATCTTGAAGACAAGTATGGTGTAAAGTTCATTATTAATGATTCATTTAATATAAAGAATAATATTGAAAGTCTTTATCTTGCAAGAAAAGAACTTAAGAATACGTACATATGCGTAAGTGACAGTTATTATATAGAGAATCCGTTTAATCAGTTTGAATATCATACATTTTATTCAGGTTATTATGGAAAGGAAACAACGGATGAAGTATATGCAAGAGCTGATGGATTTGGAAAGATAACAAGAATTGCTAAGGATAATAAGATTGATGGCTATGTTCTTATGGGACATTCATTCTGGAGAAAAGAATTCTCAGAAGCATTTATTAATCAGGTTGAGGCTGTCCGGGAATCTGGAATATATAATAACTGCTATTGGGAGATTCTTGTAAAGGATAAGCTGGATGAAATGCCTGATATTTATTTTAAGGAATATCTTCCTGGTAATATATTTGAATTTGATTATTTTGATGAGCTTAGGAAGTTTGATTCACAGTATCTTGGACATACGCACAGTGAGATAATAAGAAATATCAAGCTTGTATTCAGATGTGATGAGGAGGATATAATTGATTTCAGAAATGTAAGCGAAGGAATGACCAACACATCCTTTATATTCAAGATTGACGGAATTGATTATATATACAGACATCCAGGCGATGGAACAGAAAGTATAATCAATAGAAGAAATGAAAAAAAATCACTTATTAAAGCCAAAGAAGCTGGTGTAGATCCTACATACATATATGCAGATGTTAATGAGGGCTGGAAGATATCCATATTCATTCCAGAATTCAGAGAACCTGATTATAATTCTTTTGAGGACTCAAAGAAGATATTGGCTGTTTTAAGAAAGCTGCATAAGGCAGATATAACAGCCGATTATGGAATGAAACCTTGGGAAGATGCACTTGATATGGAGAAGCTTCTTGAGAAGAAAGATCCTGTGTGCTTCGTTCAATATGAAGGACTTAAGAACAACATAGGACAGTTGTATAAGATGACTCTAGCAGATGGAGTTGAAAAATGTTTCTGTCATGGCGATACATATAAGCCAAACTGGATGATAAGACCAGATGGAAGTGTTATACTTATTGACTGGGAGTATTCTGGATATTCTGACCCGGGAATTGATGTTGGATATTATGTGGTTGATGCCATGTATGATTTTGATAAGGCTGAGGAATTCATAAAGGAATACCTTCAGGAAGATTATAATGAGACAACAAGATTTCATTATATGGCATATGTTGCTATTATTGCGTACTACTGGTTTGTATGGGCTATGTACAGGGAATCATGTGGTGCAGACATGGGAGAGGCATTGGAGAACTGGCGAGACATGGCAGTTAAATATGCTGAGTACCTTTTGAAATAAATAATATTAAAAGGACACTGTATTATGTAAGAACAATGTCCTTTTTTTGTGTGCAAAACATGTAAAATTTATATTGGGTATGTAAAAAAAGTATATCGGATATGTAAAAACACCTTTCAATAATTGATAATAAGTGATATGATTAATTATTATATTGGATGACTCTGACACAATCAATAAAATCTTCAAAAGAGGAGTTATTTATGGAAATATTATCGACAGCCTTAGGTTATGTAATGAATTTTTGTTACAAATTACTGCATGATTATGGATTGGCAATTATATTATTCACTCTGATAAGTAAGATTGTTCTCTTACCTGTATCAATCTGGGTACAGAAGAATTCAATTAAAATGGTTAAGATGCAGCCTGATATTAACAGGATTCTTATTAAGCATTATGGGGATAAGGATGAGATAGCAGAGGAACAGTCTAAGCTTTATAAAAAAGAAAAATATAATCCACTGGCATCACTTATACCTCTTATTATACAGATAATACTTCTGCTTGGAGTTGTTGCAGTTATCAAAGACGGAATTAATGAAGGTGTTGCGAACATGAAGTTCTGTGGCTATGACCTTACATGGATTACTACAAAACAGTGGGGATTATCAATAATAACACCAATTATAGCAGGTGTCTCAGCATGGCTTTTATGTGTTGCACAGAATGCAAGTAACGTATTACAGGCAGAACAGAGTAAGCTTAATAAGTATGGTATGATGATATTTTCAGTAGGTCTGTCGTTATATTTAGGATGCTTTGTATATGCAGGAGTAGCTCTTTACTGGACTGCCAGCAACATATTTGCAATTCTTCAGTTATATCTTCTTAACTGGGCGATTAATCCTAAGAATTACGTTGATTATGAGGCTCTTGAGGAAACTAAGAAAGAACTTGCAGAGATTGAAGCTCTTGGTACGAAAAAGGGAAAAAGAAACAAAGAAGATATTAAGAGAGAAAAAGCTGATTATAAAAAGTTTTTCTCTGTTGTTAATAAACATCTTGTCTTCTATTCAGAGGGCTCAGGTTTCTATAAGTATTTTAAAGGGATAATTGAATACATACTTAATAATACGAATATTACAATCCATTATGTAACAAGTGATCCTGATGATCAGATATTCAGAATTGCAGAAAAAGAAAGTAAGATTAAACCTTATTATATAGGGGAAAAGAAACTTATAACACTTATGATGAAGATGGATGCAGACGTTGTTGTTATGACTATGCCTGATATTGAGAATTATCACATTAAGAGAAGTTATATCAGAAAAGATATTAATTATGTTTATGTTCCTCATGGCATGGACAGCCTTAATATGACAATGCGAACCGGTTCAATGGATCACTATGATTCTGTATTATGTACAGGAAAGATTCAGAAAGAAGAAATAGAAAAAACTGAAGAAGTGTATAATCTTCCTAAGAAGGAGCTTGTTGAGTGGGGATATTCATTGCTTGATGAGATGCGTGAGGATTATGAAAAGATGCCAAAGAAGGAAAATGATATTAAGTCAATACTTATTGCTCCATCATGGCAGAAAGATAATATTGTAGACAGCTGTCTTGAGGACATACTTGATAATCTTAAGGGACATGGTTATAAGATTACAGTCCGACCACACCCACAGCATGTAAGACATATGCCTGAGAAGATGGAAGGACTTAAAGAAAGATATAAGGATGATACAGATATAGAGATTCAGACTGATTTTTCATCAAACAGTACTGTTTTTGAGGCAGATCTTATGATTACAGACTGGTCAGGTATAGCATATGAATATGCTTATACTACATGTAAACCGGTTCTTTTCATTGATACACCAATGAAGATAATGAATCCTGAATACAAAAAGATTGGAATTGAGCCACTTAATATATGGATGAGATATGAAATCGGGCGTGTACTTAAGCTTGATGAAATTGATAAGACAGCTGATACAGCAGCAAAGATGCTGGCAGCTTCTGATACATATAAGGACAGCATAGACCGATTTGTTAAAGAATATGTGTATAATCTTGGCAGTAGTGCATCAGTTGGAGCTAAATATATTATTCAGGAAATTCAAAAAGCAATTAAAAGACATAAGGAACAAGAGTAGAGTCGGATTATAGGAGGGGATTATGCAGGCAATTATTTTAGCAGCAGGAATGGGAAAGCGTTTAAAAGAACTTACCCAGAATAATACCAAATGTATGGTAAAGGTTAATGGAGTATCGCTTATAGACAGGCTTTTGCATCAGCTTGAGAAACAACATCTCTCAAGAATAGTGATTGTTGTGGGCTATGAAGGACAGAAACTGATTGATTATATAGCGACATTGGGAATTAAGACACCAATTTCATATGTTGACAATGCGGTATATGATAAGACAAACAATATTTATTCACTTGCACTGGCAAAGAATTATCTTATGGAAGAAGATACTCTGCTTTTTGAATCAGATGTAATTATTGAGGATTCTGCAATTGATGAACTTGTAAAAGATCCGAGAGATACACTTGCCATGGTAGATAAATATGAGAGCTGGATGGATGGTACATGTGTAAAGCTTGACGAATATGATAATATTGTTGCATTTGTTCCAGGAAAGAGCTTTGATTTTAAGGAAAAAGAGGAATACTATAAAACTGTAAATATCTACAAATTCAGCAAACATTTTTCACAGGATATATATGTTCCTTTCCTTGAGGCATATTGTAGTGCATTGGGAGAAAATGAATATTATGAACAGGTTCTTAGAGTTATAACGATGCTGGACACACCTGGAATTAAAGGTATGAGATTATCAGGTCAGAAATGGTATGAAATAGATGATGAACAGGATCTTGATATAGCAACGACACTTTTTGCTCCGGATGATGAGACAAGAATTAACCTTATGCATAAAAGATATGGAGGATTCTGGAGATATCCGGGATTGTTGGATTTCTGTTATCTTGTTAATCCTTATTATCCGCCTAAAAAGCTTAAGGATGAACTGCGTGCAAGCTTTGATACACTTTTGACAGAATATCCTTCAGGTATGGGAGTTAATTCTTTACTTGCAGCTAAGAATTTTGGTGTTCATAAAGACAACATAATAGTTGGAAATGGAGCAGCAGAACTTATTAAGTCACTTATGGAAAGCTTTTCTGGAAAGACAGGCGTTATCAGACCTACATTTGAAGAATATCCTAACAGATATTCTGTTGAAGACGAAGTGGTATTTACACCGTCAAATGATAATTATACATATTCAGTTGAAGAACTGATAGAGTTCTATACATGCAACAAAGTAGATAATATTATTATTATTAATCCTGATAATCCATCTGGTAATTATCTGAAAAAAGAAGAAATTATAAGATTAATAAAATGGACAGACGGTCAGGGAATAAAGCTGGTGGTTGATGAGTCGTTTGCTGATTTCTCAGATGAACCGGATAATTCTCTTATAGAACAGAAATTTATCGAAACATATAGAAGATTATATGTTATGAAAAGTATATCTAAATCATACGGTGTACCGGGACTGAGGCTTGGAATCCTTGTTTCCTCAGATACAGAAGCGATTGCAGCAATGAAAAAAGATGTTGCAATATGGAATATTAATTCATTTGGTGAGTATTATCTTCAGATTGCAGAAAAGTATAAGAAAGATTATGCAGCTGCAATGGATAAATTCCGCGTAGAAAGAAAAAGGTTCTATAATGAACTGGAGCAGATATCTGGTATAAGAGTTATCCCATCACAGGCTAATTATTTTATGATTGAGATAACTAATGGAATGACAGCAAAAGAACTTATGATAAAACTGTTTAAGAATCATTATCTGCTTATAAAGGATCTTACATCAAAATTACATGATGGAAAACAGTATATAAGAATTGCAATCAGAAATGATGTAGATAACAACAAGATGATTGAAGCATTAAAAAAAGAACTTAATTAAAAAGGAGATAAGAAGTAATGTTGACATTATTAAATTTAAATGTAGCAGGTTACATTGACCCATCTGTTATGACTTATGCCATTCAGGCTATTGCCGGAGTGATAATTGCTGTTGGTGCATTTCTTGGTATTTATTTAAGAAAGGCAAAGAAAAAGCTTAATAACAAGCTTGGAATTGATGAAAACAGAAACAAGGAAGTTGAGACAGATGATATTGTTATCAACGAATCAAAATAATAAATTCATTTTCAGGACGCCGTTTATATACGGCGTCTTTTTCTTGATTTGTTATTGATAAAAGTATAAAATAGTATGGCGTTATATCAATAAAAACAGTGAGGTAATTATGAGTAACAATACAGATAATAATATGCAGGAAACTAAGCCGGATATATTTGATAAGATTATGCATCTGCCGGGTCTGAGGGTGTTTGAACCATTGTATAAGAAGTATAAGGAAGTACTTCTGTATCTTTTCTTTGGAGTACTTACAACAGTGGTGAGTATAGGTTCATATGCATTCTTTAATGTTACACTTGGAATTAATGAGCTTATTGCAAATGTTATATCATGGGTACTTGCAGTACTTTTTGCATTCTTTACTAACAGGATATGGGTGTTTGCAGCACCAACTAAGACTGTGGAAGAATTTATGAAACAGTTAGTTTCATTTGCAGGTGGAAGAGTATTAACTCTTGTAATTGAGGAGATAATTCTTCTTGTCTTCATTACAATGCTGCATTTCAACAGTATGTTAATAAAGTTTATTGCGCAGGTAGTTGTAATTATACTTAATTATGTTATAAGCAAGCTGCTTGTATTCAGAAAAGATAAGAGTAAGAAGTAAAAGGAGAAAGTAATGGAAAAGAATGTATTAGAGTTTCTTGAAAACTCACAGAGAATGTATGGGGAAAAGACAGCGTGTGAGGACATGAATAATGAACTTACTTATACACAGCTTATGAATCAGGCAAAGTTCATAGGAAGCTGTCTCTCACTTAAGATTAAGCCTACACAGGGAGTTCCTGTGTATATGGATAAGACATGTAATACATTATCTTTATTTATGGGAATTGTGTATGCAGGCGGATATTACTGCATGCTTGATACAACTCATCCGGCTGAGAGAATTAATCTTATATTAGATACGATTAAGGCAGATATTCTGGTTGTAGATAATAAGTCAGCCAAGAAAGCAGAAAAGCTCGGATTTCAGGGCGAGATTATTAATCTTGACGAATTACTTGAAGAATACGATGGACAGGCTGTGGATTCAGAGGCTCAGGAAAGACTGGGAAAGATAAGAGAACAGGCACTTGATACAGATCCTCTGTATTCAATCTTTACATCAGGTTCAACAGGAGTTCCTAAGGGAGTTATTGTCAATCACCGTTCAACAATAGATTTTATTGATTGCTTTACGGAAACATTTGGAATTACTAATGAGGATGTTATAGGTAATCAGGCACCTTTTGACTTTGATGTATCAGTTAAGGATATATATTCAAGTTTAAAGACAGGCGCAACCTTACAGCTCATTCCTAAGATGTGCTTCTCATTTCCAACCAAGCTGCTTGATTTCCTTGATGACAGAAAGGTTACAACTATTATATGGGCTGTATCAGCGTTATGTATTGTAACAACTCTTAATGGATTCGAGTATAAGAGACCATCTTCACTTAACAAGATTATGTTCAGCGGAGAGGTTATGCCTATAAAGCATCTTAATGCATGGAGAGTGCAGTATCCGGATGCAATGTTTGTTAATCTTTACGGACCAACAGAGATAACATGTAATTGTACATATTATATTATTGACAGAGAGTTTGGTCTTGACGAGAAGCTTCCGATGGGAAAGCCATTTGCCAATGAAAGAGTATTCCTGTTAGATGATGAGGATAAGCTTGTTGATGCAGGCAGACCAGGCGAGTTAGGAGAAATATGTGTATCTGGAACAGCTGTAACTATGGGGTATCTGCGTAATCCTGAAAAGACAGCAGCAGCATTTGTACAGAATCCTCTTAATGACAGATATCTGGAAACTATATACCGCACAGGTGATCTTGGTTACTATAGTGAAGATGGTGAACTTTTCTTCTCATCAAGAAAGGATTTCCAGATTAAGCATATGGGACACAGAATTGAGCTAGGCGAAATTGAAACATACATGAATGCTATAGAGGGACTCCTTAGAAGCTGTTGTATATTTGATACAGATGAGAATAAGATTCTCGGATTCTTTGAGATAGAAGGAGCAAGTGAGCTTGACAGAAAGGGCGTAACACATGCCCTCAAAGATAAAGTGCCACAGTGGATGATTCCAAATGTGCTTGTTAAGGTGGAAACAATGCCGCTTACTAAGAATGGTAAAATTGACAGAAAAGAACTTATGAAGATATATAAAGAACAGGAGGTATAGGATGCTAGGAGTTAATGAATTAAAAGAGATTGCCATAAAATGTGGAACACCATCGTATATATTTGACACAGATGAACTATGTGCAAGGATTGATGCCATGCAGCAGATTCTAGGATGTGGAGTTACAGTGTGTTATGCAATGAAGGCCAATCCGTTTCTTATAAGCGTGCTTGACAAGAAGCTTGATAAATTCGAGGTATGTTCTCCAGGTGAATTTGCGATATGCGAAAAAGAGGGCATAAACAGGGAGAAGATAGTCCTTTCGGGTGTTAATAAGGAAAAGAAAGATATCCTCTACACGATGAAGACAGGTGCTGTTGGAATCTACACAGTGGAATCGCTTAACCAGCTTGAACTTATCAATTCATGTGCAGTTGAGTGTGGCATTAAGGTTAAGGTTCTTATAAGAGTTACCAGCGGCAACCAGTTCGGTATTAATGAGCGTCAGGTGTATGAGATTGCTGATAGAAAGGATGAACTTAAGGGAATTATCATAGAGGGAATCCAGTGCTATTCGGGAACACAGAAGAAAAAATTAAGCCAGATAGAAGCTGAGGTAGTATGGTTACAGGCAATAGCACATACATGTGAGGTTGAACATGGTGTTAAGCTTAAAGAGATTGAGTATGGTCCTGGTCTGTCAGTTGATTACTTTGTTACAGACAAATGTGATGCCATGAATACTGATTTTGACGAGCTTAAAGAGTTTGCTGTGATGATTAAAGAAATGTCCGAAAAATTCAATGTTACTCTTGAGATGGGACGATATATTGCAGCTACCTGTGGAATACTTATAAGCAGAATTGCTGATATGAAGATGAATGACACAACAAGATATGCAATTATTGACAGTGGAATTAATCATATTAATTATTATGGACAGGCCATGGCTATGAAGAAACCAAGATGTGAATTCATTCCAATGGAGTACACAGAAGGGTTTGCTGATGGCGCAGATCATGAGGTGGAAGTGTACTCACAGGGAGTGCAGCCATATAACATATGCGGTTCATTATGTACAGTAGGGGATGTAATTGTTAAGAATCTTGAATTAAAAGATGCTAAGATTGGCGATATGATAGCATTTTATAATATTGGAGCTTATTCGGTTACGGAGGGAATATATCTGTTTCTGAGCCGTCGAATGCCAGCAATTGTGATGTATTCAAAGAAGAATGGCTACAGGATTATTAGAAATCCAGTGGACACTTTTTTAATAAACAGTGTTAGTACACAATAATTTTACAATTTTGTTACAAAATATGATTGACTATATGTGAATGAGAAGATAGAATGTTTTCTGTTCACAGATGTGTGATTAATAATTTTTTTGCGAGGTTTATTATGGATCAGTTATTAGACATTTTGAATGAAATTAACAGCGATGTGGATTATGAAGTATGTGATACTCTTATTGATGATGGAATATTCAGTTCATTTGATATTGTATCACTTGTTGGTGAGTTAAACGATGCATTTGACATTGATATCACACCAGTTGATATAGTACCTGAGAACTTTAATTCAGCAGAAGCTATGTGGGAGATGATTCAGCGTCTGCAGGATTAATCCGGAAAGCGGGGTAAAATAATATGTCACTAGTTTCTACCGGATTTCTGGTATTTTTATTAGTGGGAGTAATTGTATATTATCTTATACCTAAGAAGGCACAGTGGGCATGGCTTTTGATATTAAGCTATGCCTACTATTTATGTTCGGGATATAAGACTGTTGTATTCATATTACTTACAACAATCGTTACTTTCACATCAGGAATCCTTTTAGAGAGAACAGAGGATAATCTTGACAAGAGCCTTAAAGCAGATGGGCTGGCAAGAGAAGATAAAAAGGCTTTAAAAGAAAAGGCAAAGACATATAAGAAAAGAGTTGTAGTACTTGCTCTTCTTCTGGTATTTGGTGTGCTTGCAGTTGTTAAGTACCATAATTTTGCGATTGAGAACGTCAATGGCATAATTAAGGCTTTTGGTGGCAATGGCAGGATATCAACATTTACACTGCTTCTTCCGCTTGGAATATCTTTCTATTCATTCCAGTCGATATCATATGTTATTGATGTATACAGAGGCAAAGTAAAGGCATGTAATAACATTTTTAAATATGCTTTGTTTGTTTCGTATTTTCCTCAGATAACACAGGGACCTATCGGAAGATATGACAGACTTGCACCACAGTTTCTGGCAGAGCATAAGTATGATCTTGCAGTTATCCAGCATGGATTGCAGCGTATGGCTTGGGGACTTTTCAAAAAGTTCATTATAGCTGACCGTGCAGGAGTCGTGTCTGATCTGGTGTTTAATAATCCCGGACAGTATCATGGAATATATGTAATAATAGGTGTTCTTGCGTATTGCGCACAGCTATACGGAGATTTTGCTGGTGGAATCGATATGGTTATGGGTGCTTCCGAGATGTTTGGAATCCACCTGGATGATAATTTCAGACAGCCATTCTTCTCTCATTCTATTGGAGAGTTCTGGCGCAGATGGCACATAACACTTGGTACATGGATGAAGGATTATGTGTTCTATCCGTTCAGCTTAAGTAAAGCCATGAATAAGCTGGGTAAGTTCTTCAAGAAACACAGCAAAACAAGATTTGGTAAATATATGGCGAAGGCATTGCCTATCTGTCTGGCTGATTTACTCATATTCTTTATAGTAGGTGTATGGCATGGAGCAGCATGGAAGTATATCGTATATGGTATGTACAATGGTATAATCATGAGCTTTAGCAGTATTATGGCACCTGTTTATGAAAAAATGTTTAAAATAACACATATTAACAAGACTGCACGCTGGTACAGAGGATGGCAGATAATAAGAACATTTATACTTGTTAATATAAGCTGGTATTTTGATAACGCAGATACTCTTACAGATGCATTCAGACTTATGGGAAATACATTTAAACATGCATCATTCAGCATGGACGTCGTTGTAAAAATGTCTGGAAGCCAGCTGGATTTAATAATATTGCTTGCAGGCTGCTTAGTATGGCTTATTATAAGCATACTTAAAGAGAAAGGCATTGTAATCAGGGAAGCTCTTGACAGAAAGCCTCTGATTATCAGATGGGCTGTATACATAGCTCTTGTTATGTCGGTTGCAATGCTTGGCTATATTTCTAATACATCGGGTGGATTTATGTACGCCCAGTTCTAATCAGAGGTGCAGGATACCATGAAGAATAAAGCGTTTAAAGAGATATTAAAATATGTGAGGGTGATAGTATTCTTTGCGGTTATAACCATACTTGTTGAAGCAGTTAATTATGTAATGGTTCAGCCAGGGTATGCAAGATATATAATCCATACGGTTGATAATCCGGATGAAGGTTCTGATTATGATTGTATCGTAGTGGGAGCTTCACATGGAAGGGCTTCAATTGACCCACATTATTTTCTGGAAATGGAATATGCAGTTAATCCAATTAATATGTGTATTCAGGGCGCCACGGTGATTGATAATTATTATATGATCAGAGAAGCGTGCAATAATAATGATGTAAAGAAGATAATTCTTGAACTTGATTATCAGTACTGGAATAAGAATCTGAAACGCGATTCGGATTTTGGAGATCTTCTTGTATATGGGCAGCTTCCTTTTTCAACTCTTAAGATGGAGTATATAGTAAACCAGCTTATGGATAAAGACTTCAGAACAATATACTTCAGAAGATATGCATTTGCCAAGAATTGGAAAACGGCTAAGAAATATATGGCTATAAAGAAAACTGATGAATATAAGAATTTCCAGATTGAGGGTGTTGCCGGAATCGATACAGAAGGACCATATCAGGGATTGGGATTTTTCTATCGAACCAAGGTAACTGATAAGAAGGGAAAGCTTAATCCATCACCATGGACATATGATGATCTTAATCCTAAGGTGCAGAAATATTTCCAGAAGATAGTTAAGTATTGTAAGGACAATGGAATTGAGCTTATATGTGTTACTACACCAATTACACCATCGTCGGTTGTTTCGGGTGCTGCTAATGAGGCTGATACATATTTTAAGCAGATATGTGATGAGAATAATGTAAGGTATATAGATGGCAATCTTATTAAGAATGAGATTCTTAATGTAAGTGATGATGATTTTTCTGACTGGGAAGGTCATATGAACGGAGAGCTTGCTGAGCAGTTCTCAGAGGTACTCACAGAGATACTTAAAAAGAATGATTGTTCAGAATATTTTTACAGCAGTTATGATGAGTGCATAGAGGCAATTAAAGCGAGGGGCAATGAGTAATAAAATATTAAAATATGTCAGAGCTGTGGTGTTTATTGCCATAGTGGTCGGGCTTGTCAAATGTATGGATTATGCGATGATGCCATCAGGCTATATAAGATACATTATACATGAGGCCGACAATGCAGATACTGATGAAGGATATGACAATATAATAATTGGAGCTTCACATGCAAGATCTGCTATAAATCCAGTAAAGCTCGATGAAGCCGGGGCATCTGACAATGCATTTAATCTTGCAATACCAGGCGAGACGGTAACAGATTCATATTATCTTTTAATGGAGAGTGACCGGCATAATAATGTAAAAAGAGTTATATATGACCTTGATTATCAGTACTGGTGCAATTATGCAGAGAGGGAGTTTGAAGACTGTTTCATATACACATGGCTTCCTTTCAGTAATGTAAAGCTTAAGTATATAGCTGATAATCTGCTCACAAAGGATTTTCGTACTGTATATTCAAAGAGATGGGCTTATGAGATATCACCGTCTGCTATTATGAATAATCTTAAGGTTAAGAGCAGTGCGGCATACCGCAACTACAGTATGGATGCAGTTGAGATACATGATGCCGGAGGACCTTATGCTGCCAAAGGATTTTTCTATAGAGATATGAAGATGGACAGCCTCGTGCCATCTGATATTGTTGCATGGGATGAGAGTGGAATCAGTGATAAGGTTCTGGATTCATTTGAAAAGACTGTTCAATATTGTAAGAAGAATAATATTGAACTGGTATGCGTTACATCACCTATTACGCCGACAACATCAGTTAACGGTTATTCGGAACAGGCAGGAGCATATTTTACGAGGCTTTGTGAAGAATATGGTGTTGAATATTATGATTTCAATCTGTTAACAATGGATACACTTCCAAGAACAGATGATGACTTCTTTGATGAAGAAGGTCATATGCTTGGAGAACTTGCCGACAGATATTCAGATATACTGGCATCAGTTCTTCTTGACAAATGTGACAAAAGTACCGCTTTTTATGGTACTTATGCACAGTTAGAGCTGGCAGTTTATGAAAATTATGTGACAAAACAGTGAAACTGACAAAATATGCTTGCTATAAACATAACAATGTGCTAAACTTCATTCACTGCATATGTTGAATCTGCAGGTAGTAAAGAGTCGTGATGTACTACATATCTGTTATTGCATTTGGGACACTTAGGCTGCGCCAGAGGAAGTCATATGTATTAATAATACGCCTGCTATGCAGGCACTTTACGCCGGTGTGGCGGAACTGGCAGACGCACAGGACTTAAAATCCTGCGGGACTTATACTCCCATACGGGTTCGATTCCCGTTGCCGGCATATTAATAAAGAGCTATACATAACTATGGTTATGTATGGCTCTTTTTTCTTGCCATATAGAAGTGCAAGTCGTACAATTAAGGAAGATTATTATGATGGGAGATAATCAATGATTAATAATAGAAAACGTATTATTATAATATCTGCTCTTGGCGCGGCAGCAGTTGCTGCGGCTGCCATTTGCATTATGATGACAAGCAGAATAAGAGGCGGTAATCCTACGGGCGAGGCTTTATCACAGAATATTAATCCGATAGAGGCTGCTTCACAGACAGAAGAACCTACTGTATATGTAGATAATACGGTCGACATAATTGACGTTAATTCGAAGACAAGACCATTTGCAGTATCTGTTAACAATACACCAGTAGCTGTACAGGTGCAGACCGGACTTAATAAGGCATATATTGTATATGAGCTTCCAACAGAGAGTTATACATGCAGACTTCTTGCCTTGTTCAAGGTAGAGGATTCAGATGTTACAGATGAAGCACCACAGGAGATTATTGGGTCAGGCAATGTAAGTCAGACAGATACGGTTATTGGAACAATAAGAAGTGCAAGACATAATTTCCTTGATTTCTGTTTTGAATCAGATGCGATATTTGTACATTTTGGCGGAAGCACTTACGCTGAGAGTGATGAGGCAAAGACTGGTATTAACTGGATTAACGGCTTCTATAACAGTGCATATTATTGGAGACATAATCCGGAAGGGCTTGCAACAGAGCATACAGCATATACATCGCTTTACAGGTTAAAGAGTGCAGTACAGGAAAAAGGTTTCAATGCTGAGGCTGAGAATGCATCGGACACAGTACTGCTTAATTATGATGTATCAGATGTTGACCTTTCAAAAAGAGAAGATTCAGTCAGTGCATCATCTGTGTATGTGCCTTACAGCAGTTATCAGTACACAACATTTACATATGATGCTGCGTCAGGTAATTATTTAAGGTTTGCGAGTGGCGAGCCAAGTCTTGACCACGAAACAGGTGAACAGTTTAATACTAAGAATATTATCGTGCAGAAGATTACACACAGCATGATGGATGATAATTACTGCTGGAATCTTCATACAGTCGGCAGGGGGGAAGGTTATTACATAACTAACGGTTATGCTGTTCCAATCCAGTGGAGTAAGTCAGACCGTTATTCCAAGACAGTGTATACATATGCAGATGGAACAGAGATTAATGTAAGTGATGGAAGAACTTATATTGAGGTGTCTGATGTAACTATGACTGTTGAAGTGGAATAGTACAACAGATGGAAGCATATACTTCTATTATTCAACAATAATGGAGGTGTGCATTGTGAACAAGACAATCAAAAAACTTAATATAACAATGATAATAGGGATTCTGGCAGTATGGGTGTCAGGGTCCTTATTTCATTTTGTGTATGACTGGACAGGAAAGAATACATTTGCCGGGCTGTTTTTTCCAACTAATGAATCAACATGGGAACATATGAAGCTGGCGTTTCTGCCTATGAATCTGTATGGAATCTATACATGGTATGCATTAAAGGACAGATACGAAGCAAGCGGCTTTGCGGTTTTACTCGGTGCAAATGTGGCAACATGGGCAATTCCGTTTCTGTACTACACATATATGGGAGTTCTTGGATTTTCAAAAATGTGGCTTGATATTGCAACATTTTTTGTGGCAGTGCTAACTGGTTTCGCTGTGGAGTATCATGTGTTAAGACGTGCCGGGCATGAGAGCTTTGTACTTGGAACATGGATTATGGCAATTGTTGATTTTATGATGGCAGCAGCATTTGTTTCATGCTCGTATGGTGCGCCTGAACTTGGCATATTTGCAAAACCTTAAAAATAACAGTTGACAATAACTAAATATAATAGTATGCTGTAACTGTACTAATTAATATAGTACAGTTATTACGCAAGCTTGTAACCAGTTTAAATAATACATAGAAAGGAATGGAACATGTTCACTATAGATGTCATGTCGCGAGTGCCAGTCTATGAACAGCTCATTAAGCAGGTGGAAGACCAGGTGCTTAAAGGGATTATGAAGGAAGGCGATAAGATGCCATCGGTACGGTCGTTATCGATGGAGCTGTCTACTAATCCGAATACAATCCAGAAAGCATACATGGAGCTGGACAGAAGAGGAATCCTGGTGAGTGTACCGGGAAAGGGCTCTTTTATATCGGCAGAAGCGTTAAAGACTGTCGGGAATCAGTCTAAGGAAAAGCTTTCAGATCTTAAGGAGATTGTAAGAAAGCTTGCATACGCAGGGGTGAGTAAGAGTGAGATAACAGATATGATTGAGGAGGTTTATAAGAAAATATGATAGAGGTAAAAGGTGTTACTAAATCATTTGATGACTTTACAGCACTTGACAATGTTACCTGTAATATAGCGGAGGGCTGTATATATGGTATGGTTGGTTCTAACGGTGCAGGAAAGTCTACGCTGCTAAGAGTCCTGTCAGGAATATATAAGGCAGATAAGGGAGAAGCAATAATCGATGGAATTAATGTATATGAGAATACATACATGAAGAATAAGCTGGTGTTCGTTGCAGATGAATTATTCTTTCTTGCAGGTGCGAACATGAAGAGCATGGCTAAGTTCTATAGTTCAATATATGATAATTTTGATATGGACAGATTCACAGAGCTTACGAAAACATTTGGACTTGATCCGTCTAAGAGTATATCAAACTTTTCAAAAGGAATGAAGAGACAGGCAGCTATAATACTTGCACTTTCAACCAGAGCCAAGTATATGTTCTTTGATGAAACATTTGACGGACTTGATCCTGTTATGCGTAATCTTGTCAAGAAGTTAATATGTGGTGATGTTGCAGATAATAACGCTACTGTTATAGTTACATCACATTCATTAAGAGAATTGGAAGACTTATGCGATCATTTGTCACTTCTTCATAAAGGCGGGCTGGTGCTTGACAGCGATGTATTTGAACTAAAGACGAGTCAGTTCAAGGTACAGGTAGCTTTTAAGGATGATTTTGATGAGAGTAAGTTTGAGGGCATTAGAATTACAAGATACCGTCAGGAGGGTTCAGTTGCCAACATGATAGTAAGTGGCGACAGGGAACAGACCATGGACATTATAAATGCCATGAATCCGGTAGTATTTGATGTCCTCCCGCTTACGCTTGAAGAAGTATTTACTTATGAGATGGAAGCACTCGGTTATACATTTGATGTGAAGGGGGATAAGACGCATGAATAATAAGAAAGTATTCAGCTTTCATATGTTTTTACAGACATTGAAGCAGACAAGACTTGCGGGCTTTATAATGATGGCGGTAATTACACTTATATCAGTTGTACCGATTATTTCATCATTAAGCTATATTAAAGAATATAAACAGGTTAATAATGTAGGTGGAATTTCAGGGAATTATTTTCTGGTATTAGTATTCATAATTGTTGTACCTGTTATATCATTGATAGTATGGAGTTTTCTTAATAAGAGAAGCGGCAGTGATTTTTATCATTCAATTCCATATACAAGATTGTGCATATATCTTAGCAAGACGGCAGCAATACTTACATGGATTGCCGGAATACTTGTTGTGTCATATGTATCACAGGCAGTTTTATTCATGGCTAACAGGCAGTATTTTAATGTGGATTATGCAACAATGTTCCGGATGTATCTTTCGATATTTATATGCAGCCTTTTATGCATGGCAATTATAAATGTATCAATATCCATTACAGGAAACATATTAAGCAATATATGTATTACAGGACTTATAATGTTTCTTCCAAGATTTATTATGTTAATGGTTACAGAACTGACTGTGTTTCATGGAGAAGCTTACATGATAAGCAACAGTGGTGTGGGGTTACTGGATTCTTCCAGCAATATGATTGTTGGCTGGGTATTTTCTGTATTTGATATGTACAATGGTTCATCAGGAATTGCAGATATGGTTCTCAGCCTTACAAGTAACTTATATACACTTGTGCTTGCACTTATATATATAGCACTTGGCGCACTTCTCTTTGTAAAGAGAAAAAGTGAAACAGCGGGAAAAGCAGCTAATGGAAAGGTTCTGCCAATGATTATCAGAACACTTATCGGCTTTTCAATTGCGTTTATAGGTGTAATGATAGCATATACAAGTATAGATAGTGATGAGACAATAGCAGTTGTTGTGATGTTTATTGTAAGTGCATTGGTTGTGTTTGTTTATGAATGTATAGTAAGTAAGAAGATGAATGTTATAAAGCAGTGTATTCCATCAATTCTTCTTGGATATGTTCTTGCAGTGGTAATTGGAACAGGAGCTAATTCATTTGGCAAATATGAGGCATCGTACGAACCGGATGCTTCAAAACTTGCATATGTATCAATTCAGTCAATGGATATGTACTATGCTTCAGATAACGGATATTTCAGTTCTATATCATCGAAGGTTCAGTTTACAGATGAAGAGATTCTTAAATATGTATCGGAGAAATTTGGGGCATATAAAGATAAATGTATATCAAATGGTGTTCATAATTATATTTATAACGGCAGAGGTTCAGTGACTAATTATAAGGTTGGTTTCAGACAGAATGGTGTTACACATTACAGAAGGATTCAGCTTACAGACAGTGATGCCAATAAACTTGCAAGTCTGTTAAAGAAGGATGAGAATTTTGTTAAGGCTTATATGGAACTTCCGGATAGTGACAAGATTTCTGTTAATTATATAACAGGTAATATGGAGGATTCTGACTGTAAGGATATATATGAAACAATTAAAAGTGAAATTAAACAGATTGGTTTTGAGAAATGGTATCAGATAGTTACTTCAGATGCTGATACTTTCTTGATGTCAGTACGGTTTTCAAAAAATGGCGTTACTTATGATATGGTTCTTCCAATCAGTAAGAATATGCCACAATCTTATAATAAGTATATTAGTATACGGAATGAATATGCCATTAAGAATAATGAAAAAGAGCTTGGAACAATGAGCGACATTTTAAAGCAGTATTTAAATGACAGTTCCAGAACATGGGATAAATATACTAGTGGATATGAAACTCTTTCAGCAGTTCTTATATATAATGATACCAGAACATATATTAATCTGGATTCGTATGTAAGAAAAGATGAAGAAAGAGCACAAAAAGTATTAAATGGACTTATAGAGTCCCTTGACAAGAAGAATTTTAATAAAAATATAAATGCAGATAATCCTTGCATTGTATTGAATTATGAAAAGTATAATCCTGACAACGGTAAATCTGTTCTGGCAGACGCTATTATACAGTTAGATGGTTATACAAGGGTAGAAGATTATATATCTGATATTGATTATTATTAATTACTTCTTATGTTGAATTAATGTAATATAATAAGTATAATTAATGGGGTGGTGCGGTCGGCATCATCCCATTATTTAAGATAGAAAAGGAACAGGATTATGTATGATTATTTAATAGTTGGAGCAGGACTTTTTGGTTCAGTGTTTGCACATGAGGCAGCAAGAGCAGGAAAGAAGGTTCTTGTAATAGATAAGAGAAATAATATTGCCGGTAATGTATATACAGAGAAGATGGAAGGTATTAATGTGCATGTATATGGTGCACACATTTTTCATACCAATAATAAGAAGGTGTGGGAGTATCTTTCACAGTTTACTACATTTAACAGATTCACTAATTCACCTGTTGCGAATTATAAGGGCGAGTTGTATTCACTGCCATTCAATATGTATACCTTCAATAAGATGTGGGGTGTTGTGACACCACAGGAGGCTGCAGAAAGAATCGAGCAGCAGAGAAAGGAAGCAGGAATCACAGAGCCTAAGAACCTTGAGGAGCAGGCTATAAGTCTTGTCGGAACTGATATATACGAGAAGCTTATTAAGGGATATACACAGAAGCAGTGGGGCAGACCATGCAACGAGCTTCCATCATTCATTATCAAGAGACTTCCTGTAAGACTTACATTTGATAATAATTACTTTAACGCACTTTATCAGGGAATTCCTGAGGGTGGATATACTAAGATGGTTGCCAATATGCTTAATGACAGCGAGCTTTCCGGAAGCATTGAGGTAAGACTTGGTGTTGATTATCTTGCATCTGCTGATGCTAAGGAAGAATTAGACAGTCAGGCTGAAAAGGTTGTATATACAGGTGCGATAGACGCATACTTTGATTATAAGCTTGGTAATCTTGAATACCGTTCAGTAAGGTTTGAAACAGAGACTTTGGATACTCCTAATTTTCAGGGTAATGCAGCAGTTAATTATACTGATGCCGAAACTCCATGGACAAGAATTATTGAACACAAATGGTTTGAGTTCGGTAAGGATGAGAATGGCGACGACCTTCCGAAGACTGTTATCAGCCGTGAATACAGCTCTGAGTGGAAGCCGGGTGATGAGCCATATTATCCTGTAAATGATGAGAAGAACGGCGCTTTATATGCACAGTATAAGGAGCTTGCTGACGCTGAAAGAAAAGTTATATTCGGCGGACGTCTTGGTGAGTACAAATATTATGACATGGATGCTGTTGTGGCAGCAGCACTTGACTGTGCCGCAAATAATATATAATTGCAGGTGGTGGGGTGACCCATAATAAAGTCACCCCTGAAAATTGTCACTTGCCTTGCGGTCACATAACTGACTATATATATCAGGACCAAGTCCTGTCTGTAATTCTGCATATGCTTTTCTTAACTGTTCGTCAGTCATATGCTCACGTCTTCTTTCGATTGCATTAATGCTGTCGACAATCACTTTGTCCTGATTATCGTGAGTTTCCCAATTATACATGGTTTTCCCTTTTACGATAGATTTATTGTTGTTGTCTGTTGGAAGATTTTCTGAGTTATTCATAAATTCACCTCATTATAATATATAAGATAGTTTTTATATAAGATATTATCTGCATTAATTTCCTGTCTATACTTGAAAAACATGGCATAGCATTGTAATATTAAAAGGTGTGTAAACATCAGAGGGAGAGTATAAATGTTAAATCTAAATGGTATGCTGTCTATTGTTATGCCGGCTTACAATGAGGAAAAACTTATATATCACAGTATCATGGAAACATTGAGAATTGTTGAAAAATTTGTTCCTGAATTGGAGATTATTGCGGTTAATGATGGCAGTAAGGATAATACCAAAGCTGAGATAGAAAGAGCTATCAAGCAGGATAGCCGTGTGCGTATGGTAAGTTCTGAAAAGAACAGAGGCAAGGGTAATGCAATAATTGCCGGAGTGTCGCAGGTTGAAGGAAAGTATGTCGCATTTGTTGATGCAGACCTTGAACTTAATCCATCACAGTTAGAAGGTTATCTTAAGAAAATGCTTGATGATAATAAAGATGTTGTTATAGGCTGTAAGTTCCTTAAGGATTCAAGGCTTGATTATCCGTTTAAGAGGAAAGTGATAAGCATGGGCTATTATATAATGCTTCTAGTCTTGTTCCATCTTAATGTTAAGGATACGCAGACCGGGCTTAAGGTATTCAGGGTTGAGGCAATCAAACCGGTTGCACATCTTATAAGAACATCAGGGTTTGCTTACGATATAGAACTTTTAGTGGCGATTCACAGAAGGGGTTTTTCGATAGCACAGATGCCTGTGGAGGTTGTATATGTCAGGGATTCCGGTGTAAAGCGTATAGGGATGAAGGATATATGGCAGGCATTCTGCGATACATGGGCAATATTCGGGAGAGTTTACTTCAAACATTATTATGACTAATCAGGAGATGCATGTAGGATGAAAGAATTATTAAATACCATAGCAGGAAAATTATCAGGAATATGTAAGTCTGTATTTGTGGCACATGCAAAGGCATGTATTATTGCAGGCTCAGTCGTGGTTGCAGGAAGTGCAGCAACTGTAACAACAGTAGAGTATGTTCATCATCATAGCAGCAAAATGCAGGTACAGGCACAGGAGACAGAAGTAGAGACTGAGACAGACAGTAATCTTGATAAGCTGAGTGAGATTCTTACCGAAACACAAACAGAATCAGAGACAGAGATAGAGACTGCAACACAGGAAGAGATAGCAGAACTTGTTAAAGAGGCTGTTGCAGATGAGAATACAAGCAGTAAAGAATTATATGAGATAATTGATAAGGCAGCAGAGAACAGCAGTGCACCGATTCCGGTTAAAGATGTTGAGGACCTTGAGATAGTAGAAGATAATTCGTCAGAACCATCAAGAGAGGAGACTGAGGTTGAGGAGCCTGAACCAGATCAGCCAAGCTCGAATGATGTATATGAAATCAGCCAGTTGACATATGGTGTAGATGTTTCAAGATGGCAGGGAGATATAGACTGGTCAGCAGTTGCTGCTGATGGCATCACATTTGCAATGATAAAATGCGGTGGCGGAGATGATGGTTTATATGAAGACAGGAAATTTCAGCAGAATATACAAGGAGCACTTGCTAACGGTATACAGGTAGGTGTGTATTTCTATTCAGGTGCTTCTAATGCAAGAGAAGCATACGATGAAGCAAGTTACTGTATAAGTCTTATAAGGGATTACCAGATAACATATCCGGTTGCATTTGACTGGGAACTGGATGGTGATTATGATTCAGTAACAGAAGCCTGTGAGACGTTTTGTAATGTTATATCCAGCTATGGATATCAGCCTATGGTTTATTCTAACAGAAACAGATGGTATAACAATTTTGATGGGGAAAAGATTGCAAGTAAGTATAAAGTTTGGATGGCGGCATATTTTGGTAAGTTTTATTATGATTCAGTAAGATGGACTTATGGAGATGATCTTCCAAATTTCAGATATCATTATGATATGTGGCAGTATAGTTCAAGATGTTATGTTGATGGTATCAGTGGACAGGTAGATGTAGATATAGCATTTTTCGGCTATGCTAACTACCATGTTGATACTAAGGACGCTGTGCTTACGGTTACTAACAAGGAGATTAAGCGCACATACGGCGATGGAATCGGAAGACTGACAGAGGAACTTAACCTGCTTGACGGAGTTAAGGGAATTAATACTATCGGATATGATATGGATATCGAGTATTCAATATATGATGAATCAGGCAATGAATACAGCGAGGAGGAAGCAATATCAACGGCCGGGAAATACACAGTAGAGTACCGTTTTAAAGACCCTAAGTCTGGCTGGATAAAGAACACAGCAAAGCTTGAGATTGAGGTTATAACAGAGGAATTTACAGGAAATGATATTGTTGTAAAGAATAACACTATGTCAAAGGATTATAATTTCAGGACAGGAGTCAGTTGTAAGAATAATCTTGGACAGGAAGCTGAATTAACCGGAGTTGTAATAAAGAAGGTTAATATAGAAACAGAGGAAGAAGATGTACTGACAGAGCAGCAGGCAATAGAAGAAAAGTACGACTTTGATAAGTACACCTATGTAGCAGAGTATGCTTTTAATGTGCCAGGAGAAGGAGAAGTTATTAAGAAAGCAGCTATTGTCAGAGGTGCAGAGGAATAACAGGAAGCAGATATGTGTGATTCAGATAAAGAAGTAGAAGACATAAAAACAGAAGAAAATGTGGAGAATGACGAAGCATCTACAGAGACAGAAGACTGTGAGAAGAAGGACTTGCCAGAAGAACCGCAGTATGAGATTCTTGATGTTGAGGAACTTCAGAGAAATTTCAGGGAAAAGGTTATCGATTTCTTCAAGGTTAAGAGTCATATTGTTGTGACATCAGTATCTGCAGCAGTTATTATAGCAGGAGTGATAACAGGGATTGTAGTAGGTATAAGCGTAAATAAAGCCTCTAAACATCAGCCGGCGATTGTAGAAGCAGCAGAGACCCAGACTGAAATGCAGACTCATACACAGCCTGAAAGTACTGAGCCGGAAGAAGAGGAATCTACAGAAGAAACATTTGAAGTGATTGATAATATCATGGAAAAGGTTGTTACTGACAGTGCTGTGACTCAGAAGGAAGATCCTTTGAAAAACAGAAATAATGCAACAGCTGGTGAAGTTATAAAGCCTGTGTTATATGTTGATAATGCAGTTTCAGGAAGTGTAAGTGTTTCATCAGTAAAGAAGTCAGGAACAGATGTTATATACAGCTTAAAAGGTAGAAAAATACAGGATTTCACGGCATCCCAGCTTGATAAATGCAGCAAGGGCAGTATTCTTGTTGAAGAAAACGGAACACAGAAGCAATATACAGGATATGTATATGAAACTGGAACTGTCAGTGTTACAGGTGGCTCTGAAAATGTTGTAACCAAATTTCTTATAAAAGATGACAATACAGAAACTTCTACAAAGCAGGAAGAAAGTACTTCTGCAAAGGCATCTGATAATTCACAAAAAGAAAGTGTCTCTAATATAGAAGAAAGTTCAAAATCTGAGACAGAAACTTCAACTGAAATAAAAACAGTTTCGTATATAGTTATGGAGGTTGAGGCACAGATTGAATATATATATGCTGATGGATGGCAGAATATAAAAGGAAAAAATTATTATTTTGAAAATTCCAACGCTGTAACAGGCTGGAAGAATATAGATGGAGTGCAATATTATTTCAATGCTGACGGTTCACAGGGGTCATCGCTTGTTATTGATGTTTCTACTTATAATGGAGATATTGACTGGAACAGTGTTAAAGCTTCTGGTATTAACTATGCTATGATAAGAGTTGGATATAGAGGATACGAAACGGCAAGACTTGTACTTGATAAAAGATTTCATAGCAATATGAGCCAGGCAACAGCTGCAGGAATTAAAGTTGGAGCTTATATTGTAACCCAGGCAGTGGATACTACCGAAGCGGTTGAAGAAGCAAGCTTTATTGTATCAGCCTGCAGTGAATATAATATTTCACTTCCCTTGGCAATTGATGTTGAGAGTGCAGGTAATGGAAGCGGACGAGGAGATAAGATATCATCATCACAAAGAACAGCCGTTATAAATGCATTTGCACAGACAGTAAGAAGCTGCGGTTACTCAGCAATACTGTATGCTAACAAGGACTGGATGAATAACCGTATATATGCAGGGAATGTAGGTTGTAGTGTATGGCTTGCACAGTATAACAGCAAATGTACATATACAGGACCATTTACAATGTGGCAGTTTACTGAGAAAGCACGTGTGAATGGTATATCAGGTAATGTTGATATGAGTGCATGGAAGCATTAAATGATGTGACTATATAAAACAACTGAAAAATCGTGACATTTCTTTAACAGAGTGGTATAATCAATCGGAATGTATATTCACGAGGAGATAAAATATGAGTAAGAATCAAGAACAGATGAAGGAACTGATTAATGATGTAAGGACTGGAAAGACTGATAAAGAGGTCTTATGCAAGGAGATACAGAAAGATGTAAACTGTCTTATATATCCGGTTTTTGGAGAGGATTACAAGAAACTTTCTCCAAGAGCGATTATTGATATATGTACTAATCTTGATAGTATCGATGTTGATAAGAATATTATGCGTCAGATTGCAACAAGAGTTTCAGTATTTATGTTTAATCTTATAGATAATTCTACTATTAAGATAGATGATGATTACGAGTATGAGTATGGCAGAATTAAGGAAGATAAAGAATTATTTGACATAATAAAAGATAATTCCAGAATATTTAAAGATTTTAAGGCATATGACAATGCACCTGATAATATTAAGTCATTATCAAGAGTCCAGACTATTATGATGGAACTTTACGGATATGAGATGCATTCAGTTGATGAGATAGAAACTTTGCTCGATATAGACAGTGCATTTATTCTTAAGCTTATTGCAATGATGAAGGATAATATACTCGGTATATCATCAGTTGTAGAGAATATGTCAGATTATGCTTCGTTTGATGAAGAAGAGACAGATGATTCTGATATTAAGATATATGGTGCAGAGCAGAAAGCAGCGGAAACAGAAGCTGCCGACGAGTACGAGGCTTATGAGCCTGAAAATGCAGATTTACCTGATAATGAATCAGATGAAGGGACAGAAAATGATGAATCGGACGATGAGGATTCTGATGAAGGTGTGTTATTTGAATATGACATGAATGGATATGAGAACAATGATTTTGATGATGTCCCTGTAAGGGGTGTTTCACTTATGGACAAGCTTACAGCATTTGTTGGAAGAGTGTTTCCGGGTGTACCAAGAGCAAGAAGACGTAATGTTGTATATGCGTCAATGGTGGTAATTCTTGTAGTGATTATCCTTATAGTGTCAATAGCAGCAATGGCTGGTGGTAACAGAAGAAAAGCCAATAATAAGAATAACAGCAATGAATGGAAACCGATGGAATATACAACCAAAGCACCTAAGGAGACTGCGACAAGTAAGGATAGTTCAACTGCAGCACACTCATCTCGAACTTCAGCAGCAGAAAGCACTAGCAGCAGGGAAGAGACAACAGCAGCTAATGAGAGAACAATTGCCGAGGATAAGAATAATAAACCAGCAGGAAGAAACGACAGCGATAATACCTCATCAGGTGGAGACGAAAGCACAGATAAGCCATCAGGTGGAGATGAAAGCACAGATAAGCCATCAGGTGGAGATGAAAGCGGAGATAAGCCATCAGGTGGAGACGAAAGCACAGATAAGCCATCAGGTGGAGACGAAAGCACAGATAAGCCATCAGGTGGAGACGAAAGCACAGATAAGCCATCAGGTGGAGACGAAAGCACAGATAAGCCATCAGGTGGAGACGAAAGCACAGATAAGCCATCAGGTGGAGACGAAAGCACAGATAAGCCATCAGGTGGAGACGAAAGCACAGATAAGCCATCAGGTGGAGATGAAAGCGGAGATAAGCCATCAGGTGGAGACGAAAGCGGAGATAAGCCATCAGGTGGAGATGAAAGCGGAGATAATAAGCCAGCAGGCGGAGATGACAGTAGCAATACACCAGCGGGTGGAGATACTTCAGCAGATAACTAATAAACATATTATCTATAACAGATATTTTAAGGAAGGATTGCTATGAAATGTGTAATATTAGCCGGGGGTAGTGGTGATAGTTTATGGCCATTGTCCAGAAGGCAGTTTCCAAAGCAGTTTATGAAAATAAAAGAAGGCCGTTCCATATTACAGGAAACTGTAGTAAGGAATATGCCATTCTGTGAGGAATTTATAATAGTTACCAATGAGAGCTATAAGAATATTGTTAATGGACAGATGAAAGCGTTCCAGAGTCTTAAGTACAGAGTTATCCTCGAGGGTACACCGAAGGGAACAGGAGCAGCTGTATTGTTAGGGACTATGTTTGCCAACCCGTCAGAATTAGTTCTGGTTGTTAATTCGGACAACCTGATTGAGGGTGATGGTTATAAAGATTCAATAATTGAGGCTAAAGAATATGCAAAAGAAGGATATCTTGCGGTATTAGGAATTAAACCAGAATCACAGTCATCCACTTATGGGTACATTCTCCGGGATAAAGAGAATGTTAAGAAGTTTATTGCAAGAATAGATTTCGATGAAGATGAGACAGAAGGTCTGCTTGGATATGATTATGATGAGGGGTATCTGTGGAACAGTGGAATACTTGTATTCAGGGCAGGGGATATGATTAATGCTGCAAGACGTCTTGCATCAGAACTGTACACTACCTGTAAGACAGCTAAGAGAAAGGTGCCGGCAATAAGAAGGTCTGTGAGATTTTCAGAGACGGTTATGCAGGCTATGCCACATGGCAGTATTGAAACACTTCTCCTTGAAAAATGTGATTCAATAAAAGTAGTCGAAGCACATTTCGAGTGGATGGATGTCGGCAACGCCAGCGATTTAGCTGAATTTGGAAACAATATTAAGTCAGAATGTGTTATCAAGAATGACTGCGATAATGTTAATATTATAAATAATGCACCGAAGAGACTTGTTGTCGCCAATGATTTAAGAGATCTTGTAGTTGTTAATACAGATGATGCAACATATATATCATCAAAGAAATCTGCTGATAATATCAAGCAGATTATGAAAGATAATATGGATACTTATGAAGCATTTTTCGATTATAACAGGACTACTTATAAGGAATGGGGAATACAGGAGATACTTAATTATTCACAGGGATATAAAGTCAGAAAGCTTACTGTTTTTCCAGGGATGTCAATGTCTCTTCACCGGCATGAAAAGAGAACTGAGCATTGGTCAATAGTTGAAGGTATTGCTACAATTACACTTGGTAATGAAACTGCTGATTATAACAAATATGAAAGTGTGTTCATTCCAGTGGGAACGAAACACAGGATTGCTAATAAGACAGACAAGAATGTGGTAGTAATAGAGGTTGGTATTGGAGATAATATATCAGATACAGATCTTGTTAAGATATATAATAAGGATAACCCACAGGCATCTGCTAATTATGTAAGACTGGATAAGAGTCCTATTGCGAAGCTTGAACCTGCATTTAAGGATAATCTGTGGGGTGGAACCAAGATTCGTGATGTATATGGCAAGAAATGTGATTATGATGTCATCGGTGAGAGCTGGGAACTTTCAGCTCATCCTGACGGTCAGAGCCGTATAGCTGAGGGAAGATATAAAGGAATGCTCTTTAATGAGTACCTTAATATTATAGGAAAAGAAGCATTAGGCTGGAAATGTCAGGCACAGGACAGATTCCCTATCCTTATAAAATTCATAGATGCAAAGCAGGCACTTTCTATACAGATTCATCCTGATGATGAATATGCTCTTGAGAATGAGAATGAATATGGAAAGAATGAGATGTGGTATGTAGTGGACAGTGAACCGGGATCATATCTGTACTGTGGGCTTTCAAGAGATGCATCTAAGGAAGAAATTCTTGAGAGAATTAATAATAATACAATCACAGACATACTTAATAAGATAGAGGTTAAAGCAGGCGATGTTGTTATGGTTAAGGCAGGAACAATCCATGCAATAGGCGCAGGTGTATTCATATGTGAGATACAGCAGAATTCTAACTGTACCTACCGTATGTATGATTATGACAGAAGGGACAAGTTCGGTAATCCAAGAGAACTTCATGTTAAGAAAGCACTTGATGTTGTTGATAACCATAAATATATCAAGGACAATAAGACAGAGGTTGTTATTGCAAGAAATGAACATTTCACAGAAGAAAGACTTGTCCAGTGCAAATACTTTGAAGTATATAAGTATGATGTCAATGACGAGGCAAAGATTACTGTTGATGAGGCATCCTTTGTTTCTGTACTTTTCATTAATGGCTCAGGAACTATTGAAACTGATGATTATGAAAAGACTATGGAGTTTAAAGCAGGTGACAGTTTCTTTGTAAGCGCAGGTCTTCGTTCAATAATAATTAAGGGACAGGCAACCATGGTTGTTACCAGAGTATAAAAAAATGTTTTACTTTGTTGTATATTGATGTATAATGACGAGAGAATTCTTTTTAAAGGAGAGTATGATAATGTTATCAGTAGTAATACCAACATTTAATGAAAGCAAGAACATCAGAAATCTTGTAGCACAGATTGATGTTGCTTTGAAGGGTGTTGATTATGAAATTGTCTTTGTTGATGACAGTAAGGACAATACACCTGATGTGATTATGGAAGTTGCTAAGGAATATCCACAGGTGAGAATGGAACATAGAAAGAATGGTACAGGATTAGCAACTGCTGTTCTTGATGGTTTTAAGCTTGCAAAGGGCGAATATATGGCATGTATGGATGCTGATTTACAGCACCCACCAATCGTTCTTAAATATATGTATAGGGCTATGGAAAGTGGTGCAGACTTCTGTATACCTAGCCGGCTTATTCCAGGTGGAGATGATGGCGGACTTAACTGGTACAGAAAGTTCGTATCTGGAACAGCAAGAAAGATAGGACAGGTTATGTTGCCTTGCCTTAGAAAGATATCAGATCCTACAAGCGGACTCTTTATGTTCAGAAGAGAAGTTATTGAGAATGCTGACCTTCAGCCAATTGGATGGAAAATTATGGTTGAGGTTCTTGCAATGGGTACATATAGCAAGGTTGTAGAGATTCCATACAAATTCCAGCAGAGAACTGAAGGTGAATCAAAGCTTTCAGGAAAGGTTACGTTAGAGTACTTAAAGCAGCTCAAGAACCTTAGAAAGAGATATAATAAGAGCAACAGGTACGAGGTTGAAATATGGTCAACTGAGCGTATGATGAAAGGCGACAAATAATATCGTAACATAAGACATATAATAAGCCACAGAACGAGATGTTATATGAAGTTTTGTGGCTATATTAGTATAGAACATAAAGGAGATAACAATGGCAATATTAGTTACAGGCGGTGCAGGCTTTATTGGAAGCCACACAGTAGTAGAACTTCAGAATGCAGGTTATGATGTTGTAGTTGTTGATAATCTTGTTAATTCAAGCAGAAAGTCTTTAGAAAGAGTCGAGAAGATTACAGGAAAGGAAGTTACATTTTATGAGGCAGATATCAATGACGCTGCAGCATTAAATGAGATATTTGAGAAGGAAAGTATAGACAGTGTTATACATTTTGCTGGACTTAAGGCTGTAGGTGAGTCAGTAGCAAAGCCACTTGAGTATTATATGAATAATATATCCGGTTCACTTACACTTTTTGACGTTATGAGAAATCATGGTGTCAAGAATATTATATTCTCATCTTCAGCTACAGTTTATGGAGATCCTGCATTTGTTCCTATTACAGAGGAATGCCCTAAGGGCGAGATTACTAATCCTTATGGCAAAACTAAGGGAATGCTTGAGGAGATTCTTACAGATATCCAGAAGGCTGACCCGGAATGGAATGTAATTCTTTTAAGATACTTTAACCCAATTGGAGCACATGAGAGCGGAACAATAGGAGAGAATCCTAACGGAGTTCCTAATAATCTTATGCCATATATAACACAGGTTGCTGTTGGAAAGTTAAAGGAACTTGGGGTATTTGGTAATGATTATGATACTCATGATGGAACAGGAGTAAGAGATTATATTCATGTTGTTGACCTTGCACTTGGACATGTTAAGGCCATAGAAAAGCTCAACGATAATCCGGGAATTGTAATATATAATCTTGGAACAGGTAATGGATATTCAGTACTTGATATAGTAAAGAATTTTGAGGCTGCTACAGGAATACATATACCATATGTAATTAAGGCAAGAAGACCAGGTGATATCGCAACATGCTACTGTGACGCAGGTAAGGCAGAGAGAGAGCTTCACTGGAAAGCAGAGCGTGATTTAAAGACTATGTGTGCTGATTCATGGAGATGGCAGAAGAATAATCCTAACGGATATGATGATTAAGGAGTAGATTATGGGTAAGTATTTTGGAACAGACGGATTCAGAGGAGAAGCAAATGTAACTCTTACAGTTGACCATGCATTTAAGGTGGGAAGATTCTTAGGCTGGTATTATGGAAAAAACCATGAGAATGGTAAGGCAAAGATTGTTATTGGTAAGGATACAAGAAGAAGCAGTTATATGTTTGAGTATTCTTTGGTAGCCGGTCTTACAGCATCAGGAGCAGACGCGTATCTTCTTCATGTTACAACTACACCAAGTGTTTCTTATGTTGCAAGAACAGAAGATTTTGATTGCGGAATTATGATTTCTGCAAGTCACAATCCTTTCTATGACAATGGAATTAAGCTTATTAATGCTGCAGGTGAGAAGATGAAAGAGGATGTTATCGCTGAAATCGAGAAGTACCTTGATGGTGAGCTTGGAGAAATTCCATACGCAACACGAGAAAACATTGGATGTACAGTTGATTACACAGCAGGTCGTAACAGATATATGGGATATCTTATGAGTCTTGCAATTTATTCATTCAAAGGAATAAGAGTAGGTCTTGATGCTTCTAATGGTAGTGCATGGACACTTGCAAAAGCTGTATTTGACGCACTTGGAGCTAAGACATATGTTATAAATGCTGCTCCGGACGGAACTAATATTAATGCAAACTGCGGTTCTACACATATTGAAGGACTTCAGGATTTAGTAAGAAGAGAGCATCTTGATGTAGGATTTGCGTTTGACGGTGATGCTGACAGATGTCTGTGTGTAGATGAGAAGGGCGAGGTCATAACAGGTGACCATATTCTCTATATCTATGGATGTTATATGAAGGACAGAGATAAGCTTGTCGGAAACAAGGTTGTAACAACAGTAATGTCTAACTTCGGACTTTACAAAGCATTTGATGCAGTAGGAATTGAGTACGAAAAGACTAAGGTTGGCGATAAGTATGTATATGAGTGTATGTCAGAGAACGGCTACCGTATAGGTGGAGAGCAGTCAGGACACATTATATTCTCTAAATATGCAACAACAGGTGATGGAATTATCACAGCCCTTAAGATGATGGAGGTTATGCTTGCAAAGAAGAAGACATTGTCAGAGCTTGCAGCACCACTTGTTATATATCCACAGGTTCTTAAGAACATCAGGGTTACAGATAAGACACAGGCACAGGATGATGCAGATGTTAAGGCTGCAGTTGAGGCAGTTGCCAATGCACTTGGCGCAGATGGAAGAATCCTCGTACGCGAAAGCGGAACAGAGCCTGTTGTCCGTGTAATGGTTGAGGCAGGAAGCACACAAGAGTGTGAAAAATATGTCGACCAGGTTATAGATGTCATAAAGAGTAAGGGATATGCTGTGTAAGTTTCGTGTACATTTGTAAGGTGAACACGCACGCTCCAAGTGTCTGTCTGTGGCATTCGCTTTCAGTATTCCTGCGCTTAGCAGGAGTAAATGCCGCTATCTACAGAGTTTATTACAGTGTGTGAAAGCAAACGCACTTCGTTTGAACGAGCTTTCACACACTGAACTTATGTATATAGCGGCATTAACTCCTACACAGCTCGTCATAATTCAAGCGAATGCCACAGACAGACACTTGGAGCTGGTTGTCATCTTCCAAAGAGACATAAACAAACATCAGTATTCCTGACGGGAAGTTATGCCAAGAGTGGATAGTTGACACTATATACACAAATCAAAACTTTATATGAATATTTTCAACACCTCCACATAAGATTAAATAGGTCTTATTGTGGGGGTGTTTTTTATGTGTGGAAAATTATGGGGAAAAATCATGACGTTTGTGTTGGCATTGTTGATAATTATGCCTGCGTGTGCCATGACAGGGTGTTCTGGCAGCAAAGAGCCAGATAATAAGACCAGTGTTGATTATACAGTGGTTGAAAATGCAGACCTGCCAGAAGAGCTTAAGAAGCTTATTGAAAGCAAAAAAGATAAAGTGATGAGGCTTACATATACGACTAAGGATTATACATATGTTGTGGCCGGTTATGGAACAAGGGAAACAAGTGGATATTCAATTAAGGTAAATGATGTATACACAGGAGATAATGCACTGTACATTGATCTTAATCTGATAGGTCCGGCAGCGGGGGAAGCTGTAAATGAGGTTGACACATATCCGGTAATAGTGCTTAAGATGGAGAGACGTGAAGAAAGCGTTGTTTTTAAAATGTAGAATGTATAGGAGGTCAGTCTGTGAGACTCAGAACAGAAAATATTCATGAATATCGTTTGAAATGTAATACAGTGGCACAGATTACGCTTGATGATGATTTTAATGTGCCGGACACAAAAGATGATATTGAACTTATAGTGAAAGAATGGGGAAATGTCCAGACCGACAGTGTAAAAGTAAATAAGGATAAAGCTGCAGTTGATGGGGAATTAAAATTTTCACTTCTTTATATAGGTGCATCATCTGACTCAGAAAGAATGCAACCGGTCAAAATGACAGGGAAAATGAGTTTTTCTGAAAATGTCAATCTTTCGGGTGACTGTACAGGTGATTATGTTACATGTCAGGCATCAATAGAAGATCTTAGTATTAAAGCAATTAATTCAAGAAAAATAAGTGTTAAGGCGATAGTTACCCTTAAACTTATATGCGAGAGTCTGCAGGATATACAGATGATAACGGGTGTGGATGAGACGGAGAATACGGACATTCAGCAGTTAAAGGAAGAATTGGAATTTGTGCAGCTTGCAGTTAATCAGCGTGATAATTTCAGAATAAGAGAAAATGTATCACTTCCGGCAGGAAAACCAGAGATACAAGAAATAATCTGGGATGATGTAGATGTAAGAAATCTGAATACAAGGCTTGCAGATGATGGACTTAAGCTTGCTGGTGATTTAGATATATTTGTAATGTATATAGGAAATGGAGAAACAGGAAATGTGCAATGGTACGAGACAACAGCATCATTTGAAGGAAGCCTGGATATAAGTGGTTGCAATGCAGATATGATTCCATATGTTAATTTTCAGATAATTGGAAAGACAGTTGAGGAGCGGCCCGACTTAGATGGTGAAAACCGCGATATTGCAGTTGAAGTGGTTCTTGATATGGATGTAAAAGCATATGAGGAGCGTAAGAAGGATGTTATAGCAGATATATACTCGCCTTCATATGATATGGAAATAGAGAATGCAGATACACAGCTGCGTTGCCTTGTTGTACGTAATAATGTATCAAGCCGTGTTTCAGGTAATCTCCAGCTTGAGAATTATGCTGACCTTATGCAGATATGTAACTGCACAGCTACGGTGCAGCTTGACGATGTGACATATAAAGAAGGAGAGCTGGTTGCGGAAGGTGTTGTAAGTGCAAATGTATTTTACATAACTTCAAGTGACAGTCAGCCGCTTGGCAGTGTGCATACAATCATTCCGTTTGCAGGTACAGTTAAGATTGATGGTGTCAGTCCAGATTCACTTGAATACAACATAAAGCCGTCAGTACAGCAGCTTTCAGCCACAATAAACAGTGCTGGTGTAATAGAGGTTAAATCATCAGTTTCACTGGATGTAATTGTTTTTAGAAACTTTGAGTATAGTGGCATAAAAAGTGCTTATATGTCAGAAGAAAAATGTAATCTGTCAAAGATGCCGTCAATGACTGGGTATATTGCTGATGGCACTAAAACATTATGGGATGTATCTAAAATGTATCATACAACAGCAGATTCAATAAAGGCAAGTAATCCTAAATGTGCTGATGGACTGTCAGAGTCTGTGATTATACCACGGGGTACCAAGCTTCTTCTTGTGAAGGCATAGACATAAAAAGAGGTACAGTCTGTAAAGTCTGTACCTCTTTTTATGTCTGATTATGAATTCTTACCGGCAAAGTAATCGTCGAATTTCTTAAGAACAGCATCTCTTGTGTTCTGGGAAATATCAGGGAGTTTCTTGCCCCATGTTTTAGTGGCTTCTTTAAAACCTTTTTCAAATGCTTCTTTCATCTTAGTCATCTTTTCTTCATCATCACCTGCGAGTGCCTGTGCAAATGAGAAGATTCTTTCAGATGTCTGTTTAACACCCCAGTAACCGTTTTCAGAAATATCTTCCTTAGCCTGTGCAATAGTGTCAGCGTCTGCTGTGAAGTTACCGCCTGCAAGTGCTTTCCACATATCATCAGCAGTTCCAATAGTTATTCCCTGTTTAGAGAACATCTTAGTAACGAGGCTTTGCATCTGAGCCATGCGTGTTTCCTGGTCAGCCTTTAACTGGGCAACAATAGAAGCGTTAGAAGCTTTCTTGTTAACAGCTGCTACTAAACCTTCAGACTGTGAAGCATGTTCATAAGTTGCCGCTACACCTGAATAAGCTGTAGTCTTAGAAATCTCTTTAGTTGAAACCTTCTTATCAGAACCAGAAACAGTATTTGTTTCATAAGCCTGATAATTTGAATTAACTCCGTTTAATGACATTATATCCCTCCTTGGACTTTTATTGTAGTGTTTCTATAGTGTATATCGGTAAATGTATTTCTTTAATTAACCTTCTGTTTTTTCAATTTTTATAGTAGATTTCTTCCATATTCCTGTCCAGTAGAGGCCATAAAGTATGGCAGCGGATGTTCCATTACTGATTACGACAGCATACCATACAGATTCAACCCCCATATTAAGCACATTGGCACATACCCAGAGGGTCAGCAGACGGAATATCCAGATTCTTGAAGCGTCGACAATCATGGTTATCATGGTGTGACCGCTTCCCTGAAAAAGTCCCTGAGTGACATTGTAAAATGCGTTGCTCCAGCACCAGAATGCCATAAGTGAGAGAAAATCTGTTGCCAGCGGAATAACTCTTTCATCAGTCGAGAAAAATGTTACCATAGCCTGAGATATAAATCTTCTTGACAGAATCAAACCAAAGAATAACAGAAACAGTGCACCCATACGGAGTGCGTAATGGTAAGCCTTGTCTGTTCTGTCTTTCTGTCCGGCACCAATATTTTGTCCCACTATAGTTGATATGGCGGAGCCGATACCATTTGCAGGCATTGTAATGATGCTGTTTATCTTGTTTCCGATACCATAAGCGCTTGTTGCAATAAATCCGTAAGCATTAACATTTTTAGTCATAAGAAGGAAACCAAGCTGCATAGTGCTTCCTCCGATTGCTGTTGGAAGTCCGATTTTTACAATCGAACCCATCTTGCTTTTATCAAACTTAAATCCCCTGAAATTAATTCTTATAAGCTGTTCTGGTCTTGTAAGTACAATAAGTGCAATCACTGCACATGGAATTTTGGCAATGAGAGTTGCAAGGGCAGCACCAGCGATACCCCATTTGAAAACCATAAGGAATAACGGGTCTAATATAAGATTAATAACAACGCCAAACATATTAAGAAGCATTGGTTTTACTGTGTCGCCCTGAGACTGTTTGACTGATGTGAAGAGGTTAATGGTAAACAGAAAAGGCAGATCAAGTACTACAATTCTTATGTATGTAAGTCCGTATTTATATATACTTCCTTCAGCACCGAGCCATTTCACAAGTCCCGGAGAGACAAGCCAGCATATAAGTGCGCATAATACTGAAAATGCAAGTGAAGTAAGGCAGATGTGGTTAGCCATTGAATTAGCCTGTTCATCCTCTCTTGCACCGAGGTACTGTGATATAAGAATTGCACCTGCAGTTGTTATGCCGTTACCGAAATTAATCAGGATATTCTGGAAAGGTGAAACAAGCGTGATAGCCGACTGGTTCTCAGTACCTATTCTTCCCAGCCAGAAAGTATCTGTAAGATTGTACATTGACTGGATAAAACTATTGATCATAACCGGAATCGCAAGCATGAGAATTGCACGAAAGAGATTACCATTAAGAATCATATTTCTTTTATCTTCACTTATTGGTTTTGCCATGATAAGCCCCCTTGTTTTAAAAAATATGTTGAAAATGTTTCTTTAAATACAGAAAAATAATCAAAATACTGATTATTTGTTGACATTTCAAAATCCTTTATACATAATATAAGCATAAAAAACAGTGATTTCTACAATTAAACGAAAAAATATTCTTTATAATACAGAAAAATTACTATAATAGACGCAAATGTGTTTGAGATAAGGAGGGGTTATATGTTTCAGGATATGTCGAAGGATTTTGATATCAAGAGGATAAAAAGAAGTAATACCAGTTGTAGTACAGGGGTAGGGGCACATGTGCATCCGTTTAATGAGATATTCTATCTTTCGAGCGGAGAGTGTACAAGTTTTATTGACCACAACATTTATAAGTTTGGAAAAGGTGATCTTGTTATTGTTCCAAGCGGATGTCTTCACAGGACAACTTATAATGGAAAAGGAATGCATGAAAGAATTGTTATAAGCTTTAGAAATGATGCAACTGAATGGATTCAGAACCAGACTGGTAAAGAACTTATGGAAAATTGCATGAAGCCGGGAGTTGTTAATATTCCTGAAAAAAGAAGAGATTATGTTGTTGCTCTGCTTGACAAACTGCTATTTGAAAATGATTCTCCTGATGAGCTGTCGCCGGCATTTATAAAGGTTGGGCTAATTGAACTTCTGCTGTTTATTATCCGCTGTAAGAATTATGAGGAAAATGTTATTAAGGAAATTGATGTGGATAACAGGATTATTCAGGAGGTTGCCACATATATATATGAACATTATGCAGATAATCTGTCTTTAGAGTATGTTGCAGATAAATTTAATCTTAGCAGGTCATATCTTTCAAAGAAATTTAAGACAGCAACCGGATTTGGATTCAAGGAGTACATTATTAATGTAAGAATTCAGAACGCCTGCAATCTGCTGCTTGAAACAAACAAATCAATTACTGATATTGCATTTGAATGTGGCTTTAATGACAGTAATTATTTTGGAGATGCTTTCAGGAAAGCAAAGGGGATATCTCCACATAAGTACCGTAAAAATGAAACTTTTTAAAAGTGCATTTTAAATATTGTACTTGATTTCATACAATATCTTTAATATAATAGTTTTGAAAATGGATTTTGTATACAAGGTTAGGTAATATATGGAAAGTATCAGATTAAAGGCAAGAGCCAAGATTAATCTTGGGCTTGATGTTATTGGAAGACGCGAGAACGGATATCATGATGTAAGAATGGTAATGCAGACTGTTGGTTTGTATGACCGTATTATAATGACAAGGATTCCGGAGGAAGAGATAAGAATTAAGACTAATATAGGATTTCTACCTGTGAATGAGAATAATCTTGTTTATAAGGCAATTATGCTTATGAAGAATAAGTATAAGCTGGATGGAGGAATTGAGGTTGATCTTAATAAATTCATTCCGGTTGCGGCAGGAATGGCTGGAGGTTCAAGTGATGCGGCATGTGCATTATTTGGAATGAACAGGCTTTTCGAACTTAATGTTCCAATGAGAGAGCTTATGAAGCTTGGTGTTGAGATTGGGGCAGATGTTCCATACTGTCTTATGAGAGGAACAGCATTAGCTGAAGGAATTGGCGAGAAGCTTACAAGGCTTCCGGATATGCCATTTTGTCATATTCTTATAGCAAAGCCTCCGGTAAATGTATCAACTAAGCTTGTGTATGAGAAACTGGATAACACAGATGTTAAGCTGCATCCAGATATAGATGGAATAATTGAGGCTATTAAGTTAAAGGATGTTGCACTTGTAGCTTCAAGAATGGGGAATGTTTTAGAGTCAGTTACAGTTCCGTTGTATCCTGTCATTGACAGCATTAAGAAAGATATGATAGAACATGGTGCAATTAATGCCATGATGAGTGGCAGTGGACCGACAGTTTTTGGAATATTTCCAGATGAACAATCAATGATAGCCTGTCAGCAGTTCTTAAGACAGAAGGGCGAGGCAAGGCAGGTGTATACAACGGAAACATTTACACCATAATATATATGGAAATAATACACATTCAGAGTAATAGAGAAAGGCAAGGTTTTATATGAAAGGTGAACTTAAGATGGATGTTAATGACTATCTCCCATTAAGAGATGTGGTTTTTAATACTTTAAGACAGGCAATTCTCCGTGGCGAGATGGAGCCAGGTGAAAGGCTTATGGAAATTCAACTCGCCGATAAGCTTGGAGTGAGCAGAACTCCTATAAGAGAGGCAATCAGAAAGCTTGAGCTGGAGGGTCTTGTTATAATGATTCCAAGAAAGGGAGCAGAGGTTGCCCATATAACCGAGAAGGACATGAGAGATGTCCTTGAGGTAAGAGCAGCACTTGAGGAGCTTGCAGCAACACTTGCATGCCGCAATGTTACTCCGGAGCGTATTGAAGAACTTAAGATGGCAAATAAGAGATTCGAGGCAGCAATTATATCTAAGGATGTGGTTGCAATTGTAGATGCTGATGTGAATTTCCATGATATTATATATGCAATGACAGATAATCAGAGACTTATTCAGATTATTAATAATTTAAGAGAGCAGATGTACAGATACAGACTGGAATATGTTAAGGATGCAAGAGCACATTCTATTCTTATCAGTGAACATAAAGACATCATTGATAAGCTTTCTAAGAAAGATGAAGAGAATACTAAGATTGTCATAAGACAGCATATTACTAATCAGGAAAAGGGTATTATCAGACTTCTTAACAAATAATACTAAAGTTACATGGAGGCTGGCTGTATTCGCCAGCCTTTGTTAGTTTGTAAATTCCTGTTTATTATGGAAATATATGGATATAATCCCAGATATGAAGATATATCAGGGGGTAAATATCATATGAACATTAAAAAGAAACTTGGAATTTTGCTTATTGTTATAATAGCTGTCAGTGGACTGGTTGGTTATTACAGGGTGTCTTATGCAGGAAATTTAGAGGCAGTTACAGAAGGCATATCTGAGAGTATTATAAGATTCCATGTGAGGGCCAACAGTGATTCTCAGGAAGACCAGGAGGTTAAGCTTAAGGTTAAGGAAGCAGTAGTTGATTACATAAGACCGGCTCTTTCAGAGTCAGATTCTCTTTCAGAGTCAAGAGCTATATTAGAGGCAGAAAGTGATAATATCAGAAATGTTGCTATTAAAACCTTGCGGGATAATGGATTTATGGAAGATGTAAGCGTGTATTTTGAGAAAAGTTATTTTCCGGTTAAATCATACGGTGATGTAACATTTCCTGCAGGATACTATGAGGCTTTCAGAGTTGATATAGGTGATGCAGAGGGAAAGAACTGGTGGTGTGTGCTGTATCCGCCATTATGTTTTGTAGATGCGGTGTATGGCGTAGTTCCAGAGAATTCTAAGGAAAAGCTTGCAGGAGTTCTTACAGACGAAGAATATAAGACAGTAACTGACAGGGGCTGTAAAGTCAGATTTAAATATTTAACATTTATAAATGAACTGCTTGGGTTATAAGCAGTCAGTGGAGGAAGGACGATTGAATAATAAGGATAAGGTCTTTATTAAGATTAAAGGATTATATACGGGAACAATGGACGAGGAAGCCTCGTGTGATGGTGAAGAGGCTGAAGTAATTGAGTCACAGGACGATGAGGTTGAAGTTATAAATGTTGGCACATACTCGGTTGTCAACGGCAAGGAATATATACGGTATGAGGAAGTATATGATGATTCACAGGAACGGTCAAGCAGCATAATTAAGATTGATGGTGACAGCGTAGAAGTGACAAAGAAAGGCGTTGTATCTACGAAGATGAGATTTACCATGGGCAGTAAAAATATGACTTATTACCAGACACCTTATGGAAATATGAGCCTGGGTATTATAACGAAAAGTCTTGAAATTGAACGAACTGAGGATACAATAAGTATATATCTTGTGTATGGAATGGAAGTGAATTGTGAACATCTTTCAGATTGTGATATGCAGATAACAATAACAACCAGAGAACTTAGAATTGATGAATAGTACATTTTTCTTTGAAAAAGGAGTAGTTATGAAGAAACAGTTTGATGAGAGAAATCTTACAATGGTAATGGATTTTTATGAACTTACAATGGCTAATGGTTATTTTAAGGATGAGGACAAGGAAAGAAAGGTTGCATTTGATGTGTTCTACAGAAAGAATCCTGATAACGCCGGATATGCTATATTTGCAGGTCTTGAACAGATTATTGAATATATAGAGAATCTGCATTTTGATGAAGATGATATTGAATACTTAAGAGGTCAGGGACTTTTTGGGGAAGAATTCCTTGCATACCTTGCTGATTTTAAGTTCAGGGGAGATATTTATTCATTCCCGGAAGGAACTATTATGTATCCTAATGAACCTGTAATCACTGTTGTTGCACCATTACTTGATGCACAGCTTGTTGAAACTGCAATTCTTCTTCAGGTTAACCACCAGTCACTTATTGCAACCAAGACAAGAAGAATTGTGCGTTCAGCTAAGGGACGTGCTGTATCAGATTTTGGTGCAAGACGTGCACATAACATGGATGCAGCAGTATATGGTGCAAGAGCAGCTTACATCGGAGGTGCGGTTGGAACAGCTACTGTTCTTGCCGGTCAGATGTTTAATATTCCAATCAGTGGAACAATGGCACACAGCTGGGTAATGTTCTATCGTGATGAATTTGAAGCATTTAAGCATTATGCAGAGAATTACCCGGATGCAACTGTGCTTCTTGTAGATACTTATGATGTTGTTAAATCAGGTATTCCTAATGCCATCAGATGTGCAAAGGAAGTGCTTGAGCCAATGGGCAAGCGTCTTAAGGGCATCCGTCTTGACAGTGGTGACCTTGCATACCTATCTAAGAAGGTAAGAAAAATGCTTGATGATGCGGGGCTTACTGACTGCAAGATAGTTGTTTCCAACAGTCTTGATGAATGGACTATTATGTCAATCTTAGAGCAGGGCGGCTGCATTGACAGCTTTGGTGTAGGTGAGAGACTTATAACAGCAAAGTCTGATCCTGTATTTGGAGCTGTGTACAAGATTGCAGCAGTAGAGGAGAATGGAGTATTCCAGCCAAGAATTAAGATTTCTGAAAATGTTGAGAAGATAACAAACCCAGGTCTTAAGAAGGTTTACAGAATATATGACGAGAATAAAAAGGCAATAGCAGACCTTATAGCAGGTGCTGATGAGGTTGTTGACCTTTCAAAGCCTTACCGCTATGTAGACCCTGTAAAGCCTTGGAAGAACAGATACTTTGAAAACTGCACAGCAGTAGAGTTACAGCAGCTTGTTGTAAAGAACGGCAAGCGTGTAATGGACAGAGTATCTATTGATGAGATTAAGAAGTATGTTCAGGATCAGCTCACTGATAATATATGGGAAGAAGAGCAGAGATTTGAGAATCCTCATAACCATTATCTTGATATGAGCCCGGCATATTATGATATGAAGATGTCACTTCTTCACAAGTTGACTGACTAGAGGAAAGTGGCAGACGGACGGGGGCAGGGTGTGTATATGCTGCATTGTAAGACACGCTCCCGCTCGTGGAAAGGCGTAGCGGTACTAGGCGCACTGCCTCACTTCGTGAGGTGCGTTTGCCAAGTGCCGACGCCTTTCCAACGGTCTTACACTACAGCATATGCACACCCTGCCCCCTTACGCTGTCACTTCCCCTGTCCGCCTTTGGCGGAGGTGGGGCTGGCGAGAGAGATTTCCGCAGAGAGCGATGGTGCCAAAGGCACCAAGCAAGAGTTTGTGGGGAGGTGGGCGGATTGTGTGGGTATATGTCATTTTCAGACCGTTGGAAGTGCGTCGGCACTTAGTGAACGTACCTCACGAAGTGAGGCAGTGAACTTAGTGTCCGCTACGCACTTTCACGAGCGGGAGCGTGTCTGGAAATGACATATACCCACACACTCCGCCCCACAGACCAACACAAAACACTTGCAATTACTGATTGTTTTGATATAATTAACTAGTATATGAAAAGTTAACGAAGGAGTAGTAAATATGCCAGTTTGGAGTATTGTTTTATTGATAGTTATTGCTGTACTTATAGCAGCACTTGTTGCACTTACTATTGTGGGTAGAAAGCTTCAGAAGAAGCAGGAAGCTAATAACGCACAGTTAGAGGCTGCAAAGCAGGTTATGTCGATGCTTGTCATTGATAAGAAGATGATGAAGATGAAAGATGCCGGACTTCCTAAGATGGTCTTAGACCAGACACCTAAGGCATTCAGAGGTCGTAAGATGCCAATCGTTAAGGCAAAGATTGGACCAAGAGTTATGTCACTTATGTGTGATCCTAAGGTATTTGATCAGATTCCAATTAAGGCAGAAGTCAAGGCAGAAGTAAGTGGTATCTATATTGTAGGCATCAAGTCTGTAAGAGGTGGAAAGATTGTAGTTCCTGAAAAGAAAAAGAAGGGATTTTTTAAGAAGAATAAGTAAGGATGAGAGGCTGCATCAGCGGATTGCTGGTGTGGTCTTTTTTTATGCCACGAAGGTCAGGTGTGGATGTGTAGTTTTGCAATGAAAATTGGGAAATACGGACGAAATGGCTGTTTTTATATGAATTAGTAGGTTTATTGGACTTCGATATATTAGAGAATTAGGGATGAAAACCTACTAATATATCTGATGTGTGCGGATTAGTAGGTCGTTTTGTGAAATTGCTGGCTGATTTAGATGAAATATGAGCCTGCGTGCCTGGAAAATACCTACTAAATTCAATTTAACTTGCAAGTTAGTAGGTCATTGAAGTTGATATAATAAAAAATAATGATTTATTGACATACGAAACAGATTGAATAAGGGGAGTTAGTAGGTTTTTGCCAATAAGTAAGCAAAAAGACAACTCCCAACAAGCAAGGTTTCCCAACGGGAAACCAAAGCAAACTGTAAATTGGGTGAAGTGTAAGGTCATGATGGAGGTATGTTGTAGTTTCAGACCGTTGGAAAGGCGTCGGCACTTGGCAAACGCACCTCACGAAGTGAGGCAGTGCACCTAGTACCGCTACGTCTTTTCACGAGCGGGAGCGTGTCTGAAAGGACAACATACCTCCATCATGACCGCCCACTTCAAACCAATCTACACAAGTGCCTTATTTTCCTCGTACATCTTCTCAATAAGATCCTGCACATCCTTGGCAAGAGTTTTTTTCTGCTCGCGGTCCATGCTGGCGACATCGATTGGCTTGCCAAATTCAAGGACAGTGTGAGTCTTTTTAAAGAATGGAAGGTGGTCTTCTAATGCAGCAGCTGTGTTGTTCTGTACTATAGGAATAATCCTGCAGCCTGATTTTTCAGCAAGCTTAAAGCTTCCTGCATGGAAAGGAAGAACACCATCAATGCTTTTATTTCTTGTTCCTTCAGGGAATATAACAATTGAAGTTCCAGCTTTAAGGTAATCAATACCGGTAAGGATAGTCTTTAAACCTTCTTTCATATTCTTTCTGTCAAGGAAGAGGCAGTAAAGATATTTCATCCATATATTAAGAAGAGGAACTTTTTCAATCTCTTTCTTGGCAACAAAGCCAGTTCTGGGTTTCATGTATGTGTAAGAAATAATTGTGTCGAAGAAACCATGGTGATTGCCTACAAAAAGTACAGCTTCTCCGTCTTTAGGGAGGTTTTCAAGTCCTTTTACAGTTGTTGTAACACCAGACAGAAAAAGAACAACCTTAAAAACACCCTGCACAAAGCGGAGACTTCCGCGATCCTTAGCATCCTGATTGAACTTGCCAATAAGCCAGAATACAGGAAGCATTATAAGGCTGGCAAAGAATATTATTATTGCAAATATAACGATTAATATGAGTCTTATCATTGTATGTTCTCCATTTCATTTTTGATATTAAGTTAAGCCTGGTAGCGCGAGATATCTCAGCTCTTTACATAGGCCTTTGCTCCACTAGAATAGTGAATTTCACCTTCATTAGTCACAAATACAGCTTCAATACCGTCAAGGCTTTCAATAAGCTTCATGCCATCATCAAGACCCAGACAGAAGCAGGTAGTGCTTAAGCAGTCTCCGGTAAGCGAATCCTTTGATAGAATAGTAACATCGGACAGGTCATTGTCATAAGAATAGCCTGTAGCCGGGTTAAGTATATGATGGTAAAATGTGCCGTCATCAGCATAGAAATACCGCTCATAGTTGCCAGATGATACAACAGAGGAATCATCAACAGAAAGAGCAACCAGCACTTCATTATTGGCTGCAAATGGCTTCCTTACGCCGATTCCAAAGTTATCCGTGTTAGTTTTCTTACCTATACATAAAACATTGCCACCAAGATTGATTATAGCACGTTTTACACCATTTTCTTCAAGAAAATCTTTGATTTTGTCGGCAATATAGCCTTTAGCAACAGCTCCGAGGTCAAGGATGACATCATCAGGCTTGCTGATTGAATAAGTACCATCACCGTTATCGGACACACTGACTCTGGTGTAATCAACATGTGTCAAAGCTTCGGCAATACGTCCGCTGTCAGGAACTTTCGGTGATTCCGCGGTGAAGTCCCACAGTCTGGAAACGCTTCCTATTGTTATGTCAAATGCTCCATTACTCAAAGCAGCATATTCAAGTCCGGCACTTACTAATTCATACATTTCCGTAGATATGCTTGTTGTCTGGTTAGAATTAACCTTTGATAACTCGCTATCTTCCTTAGTCCTTGAAAAAATGTTTTCGTAGTAGTCACACAGATTAAGAGCTTCCGTAAGAGTATTCTTAGAAACACTTGTGTATGAGTCAATCTGCACAAATGTGTTTAACTTAAAGCCGTTCACAGACTCCGGGGTAGTCAGTGTAACTGCAGGTTTTTCGCAGGCGGTAAGCACAAAGCCCAGAGCCAGAATAACAGTAAACACATATGAAAAGCATTTTATTTTATTAAATTTCTTCATAGAATAATTACCGGAATAAACCGGCATCCTCCAAAAATTATTAACACATTGAGATTATAACAGTTTAACGCTGTATAAAAAAGTGAAATTAGTGTGAAATTACTTTTATTTTTTTGATAAATGTGCTATAAATATAAGGCTTGCTGTTAGGCAGAAATGTTTATGTATGTAGAAATGAGGAAGTATATGAAAAAGAAGTTATTTAGTGTGTTACTTGTAGGTGCACTTGCAGCATCATTAGTAGCATGTGGTAAAACAGAAAAGAAAGAAGCTAAAGCTTCTACAGCTAACACAGAGATAAATGCAGAAGAGTATGCAGGAACAATTACATCTAATGCAGGAGTATATAAGACATTTGTTAATCTTTCAGACTGGAAAGGAATGTCTGTTGATCTTAAGGAGTCAGATTATGTTGTTCTTGATTCAGATGTTGAGGATTATATCAAGAGCATGCTTGAATCAAAGGCTACAACTAATGTTATAACAGAGGGAACAACTAAGGCAGGAGATGTTATTAAGCTTGATTACAGTGGTAAGCTTGATGGAACAGCATTTTCAGGAGGAACTGCTACAGATGTTACTTACACAATAGGTTCAGGGAAATTTATTGAAGATCTTGATAAGGGACTTGTGGGACTTACAGTAGGTCAGGAGACTGATATTACATGTGTATTCCCAGAGAGCTATTACAATTCAGATCTTGCAGGAAAGACAACAGTATTCACAGTAACTGTTAATGAAATTGACGAATCAGTTGTTCCAGAACTTACAGATGAGTGGGTTGCAGCTAATGCTGCTTCATTAGGAATTGAGGATAGTTCAGTTACAACAGTTGAGCAGTTAAGAACATATGTAAGATCTTACCTTGAGACACAGGCTTCATCAAGCCGTTCAAGTGCTATATTTGATGCTGCTTATAAAAAGATGTCTGATGGACTTGACGTTTCAGATTATCCAAGTGAAGAACTTACAGATTTATTAAATACTCTTAACAGTAACGTAGATGCAGAATATCAGTCATATAGCTCATCATACTCTTCTAAGGAGGAGTATCTTAAGAGTGCATATAAATTTGATTCACTTGATGCATTTAACGAGTATGCAGATAATTATGCAAAGCAGTATCTTTTACAGAAGATGATTGTAACTATGATAGCTGCTGATAACAATATCACTGTTACTGCAGATGATATTAATTCAACAGGTGAGGAGCTTGCTTCATATTATGGTTATGATGACTATAATGATATTCTTGATACTTATGGCAAGACTATGAATTCAGAGATTGGATACCAGGTTCTTTATCAGAAAATAGTTGATTTTGTGTGTGAGAATGTTACGGTTAACGATACAACAAATACAGCAGAGTAATTCGTGATTAAGTTAATATTTAATGTTTGACAGGACTAAGGTTGCACAGCTATTAATGGTTGTGCAGCCTTATTTATTCTTATTATTTCCGCATTAAAACGGGATTTACATATATGAGCAGGCAGGTTCTGCACTATTAATAATATGAGAAATGTGGTAAAACCACTTAAGGGGAAAACAATGAATCAATTCGTACCAAAGCTTTTTGATGTTATGAAAGGCTATTCTAAGAAGCAGTTTGTTAATGATGTTATTGCAGGTATTATCGTTGCAATCATAGCGTTACCATTATCTATCGCACTTGCGCTTGCATCAGGAGTAGGTCCTGAGCAGGGTATCTACACAGCTATATTTGCTGGTTTTGTTATTTCATTTCTTGGCGGAAGCAGGGTTCAGATTGCCGGACCAACAGCCGCATTTGCAACTATTGTTGCAGGAATTGTGGCACAGAACGGAATGGATGGCCTTATTGTTGCAACAATTATGGCTGGTATCATTCTTATTATCATGGGATTTCTTAAATTTGGTAATCTTATCAGATTTATTCCTTATACAATTACAACTGGATTTACATTTGGTATAGCAGTTACTATTCTTGTAGGACAAATTAAGGATTTCTTAGGTCTTGATACTTCTGCATATACTGGACCAACTATTGAGACACTTGATAAGTTAAATGCAGTGTTTAAATGTATTAATACATTTAACTGGCAGGCACTTGTAGTAGGTGGTGTTTCACTTGCAATTCTTATAATATGGCCTAGATTCAAGAAGTTAGAGAAGATTCCGGCATCTTTAATTGCTGTTATAGTTTCTGTAATTATGGTTAAACTTGGAATGCAGGCTAAGACTATCGGAGATTTATATACAATTTCAAGCAAGCTGCCGGGTATCAGCATACCACATGTTAATATAACAATGGTTAAGAATCTTTTGCCGGATGCATTTACAATTGCGGTACTTGCAGGTATTGAATCGCTTTTATCATGCGTTGTTTCTGATGGTATGATTGGAAGCAGACATAAGCCTAATATGGAACTTGTTGCACAGGGAGCAGGTAACCTTGTGTCAGCTTTATTCGGTGGAATTCCGGCAACAGGCGCTATTGCAAGAACAGCAGCTAATGTTAAGAATGGTGGACGTACACCAATTGCAGGTATGGTTCATTCTGTAACACTTCTTCTTATCCTTGTTGTACTTATGCCATATGCAGCATGGATTCCAATGCCGGCAATTGCAGCTATTCTTTTCATGGTAGCTTATAACATGAGTGGCTGGAGAGAAATGATTTCTCTTTGCAGGACTTCACCTAAGAGCGATATTCTTGTGCTTCTTACAACGGCAGTACTTACTATTGTATTTGACCTTGTTGTTGCTATTGAAGTTGGTGTTGTGCTTACAGCACTTCTTTTTCTTAAGAGAATGGCTGATGTTACTGAGGTTAAGAGCTGGAAATATATTGGCGATAATATAGATGAGAATAATGATCCTGACAGTATTAATCTTAAGCAGGTTCCTAAGGATACACTTGTATATGAGATTAACGGACCAATGTTTTTTGCAGCTGCGGACAAGTTCCTTGATATCCAGACAGTATCAGGTTCTAAGGCAGTTATTGTAAGAATGAGAGGTGTTCCTGCAATGGATGTTACTGCTCTCAGATCTTTAAGAAATATTCATGCAGTATGTAAAAGGCATGGCGCAGTTATGATTCTTTCACATGTTAATGAACAGCCTATGTCAGTCATGGAGCATGCTGGTTTTGCAGATGAGATTGGAAGAGATAATTTCTGTGCCAACATTGACGCAGCTCTTGAGCATGCTAAAAATATTGTAGAAGGGTAATGCTAAATGAAGGAAGATACACTTTCCTATATAAGAAATAATAAAGAGATTACATTTGAACAGAAGATAAGACTTGTAATTATGCTGAGTCTGCCTACGATTCTGGCACAGGTGTCATCAATTATAATGCAGTATATTGATGCGTCTATGGTTGGAAGACTGGGGGCAGGCTGTTCGGCTTCAATAGGTCTTGTATCGACAACGACATGGCTGCTTGGAAGCCTTGCTTCTGCACCATCACTTGGATTTTCAATTCAGGTGGCACAGCTTGTCGGGGCAAAGAAGTTTAACAGGGCAAGAAGAGTGTTCTTACAGTCATTTGGAATAGTTCTTCTTATATCAATTATTATTGGTGCTGCCGGAGCCACGATAAGCTGGGGACTTCCAGCATGGCTTGGTGGAGAAGAGTCGTTACACAAGGATGCGGCAATGTATTTTCTTATAACATCATTGTCTATGCCGGCATTAGGATTTAACCGCCTTGGTACGAGAATGTTACAGAGCTGCGGCAATACGAAAACACCAGGAATTCTTAATTCCATGAACTGTTTACTTGATATTATATTCAATTTTATATTCATATTCAGTTGGCATGGTTTTGGATTTGGTCTTGGAGTTATGGGTGCAGCACTTGGAACAACGGCGGCAGAGATTGTCACCACAATTATTATGTTTTATGTATTGATGTTCAGAACACCGATGCTTTCTAAGGGTTACGGAACAGATTCTGATGAGAAGGCAGGTTTTGCGACGATAAAGAAGTCATTTGTTTTATCTCTTCCTGTCACATTTGAGAATGTTGTAATGTTCGGAGCTATGATTACGATAACAAGAATTGTTGCACCGTTAGGAGTTGTGGCTGTGGCTGCCAATGCATTTGCAATAACTGCTGAAAGCCTGTGTTATATGCCGGCTTACGGAATTGAGGAGGCTGCAACAGCACTTGTTGGACAGAGTATCGGTGCAGGCAGAGGAAAGCTTGCGTTGTCTTTTGGAAGAATTTCAGTTGCTTTCGGAATGGGAATAATGGCGTTCACCGGACTTCTGATGTTTATATTTGCACCGTTTATGATTGGAATTCTTACACCTGACCCAGCAGTAAGAGAGCTTGGCGTAACTATACTTAGAATCGAAGCATTTGCAGAACCACTGTATGGAGCATCAATTGTTGTAACCGGAGTGCTTCGTGGAGCAGGAGATACTCTTGTTTCAAGCCTTATGAATTTCTTCAGTCTCTGGGCTGTTCGGGTTGTTCTTTCATTCCTTCTTGTTGGAAGTTACGGATTTGTTGGTGTGTGGATAGCGATGGCGGCAGAGCTTTGCTTCAGGGGTGCCATATTCCTTGTACGCATGGAGCGGAAGAAGTGGCTGAAGAAGCTGTGATTTTGCGAGGAATTCCTAAAAGCCTACTAATACAGCATATATAAACGTGATATATGAATTAATAAGTAAGCTGAATTAATCAAAAAGCCTGCTTTCAAACAAAAGCAGGCTTTAAAAATTCATCAGATATTATATACAAAAATCCTATTAACCAAGATACTTAGCAAGCACATCTACCTTATCAAGCTTCTCCCAAGGGAGGTTAAGGTCTGTACGTCCAAAGTGACCATAAGCAGCTGTCTGCTTATAGATAGGTCTTCTTAAGTCAAGCATCTTAATGATTCCGTTAGGTCTTAAATCAAAGTTCTCACGGATGATTTCAACGATTTTTTCTTCATCAAGCTTTCCTGTGCCAAATGTATCAACCATGATAGATGTTGGTCTTGCAACACCGATTGCATATGAAAGCTGAATCTCGCATCTGTCAGCAAGTCCGGCAGCTACAATATTCTTAGCAACATATCTTGCAGCGTATGCAGCAGAACGGTCAACCTTAGTGCAGTCCTTACCAGAGAAAGCACCACCGCCATGTCTTGCAGCTCCACCGTAAGTATCAACTATAATCTTACGACCTGTAAGACCTGAATCTCCGTTAGGTCCACCAATTACAAAACGGCCTGTTGGATTGATGTATATCTTAGTGTCAGCGTCAATCATATCAGGATCAACGATTGCATCAATAACATATTTCTTAATATCCTCATGAATCTGTTCCTGAGATACTTCAGGAGCATGCTGTGATGAAACAACGATAGCATCAAGTCTTATTGGCTTTTTGTTTTCATCATATTCAACTGTTACCTGAGTCTTTCCGTCTGGTCTTAAGTAAGAAAGAGTTCCATCTTTACGAACCTTTGTAAGCTGCTTAGAAAGCTTTTGCGCAAGTGCAGAAGAGTAAGGCATGAATTCAGGAGTTTCGTTAGTTGCGTAACCAAACATCATACCCTGATCGCCGGCACCACCTTCTGAATCATCAATCTCGCCATCCTTTGCTTCAAGAGCCTTATCAACACCCATAGCAATATCAGCTGACTGCTTGTCTAATGCAACCATAACAGCACAGGTGTTACCATCAAATCCCTTATCAGAGCTGTCATAACCGATATCTGTAACTGTCTTTCTTACGATAGAAGGAATATCTATGTTAGCCTTAGTTGTAACCTCGCCCATTACCATAATAAAACCTGTGTTAGTAAGAGTTTCGCAGGCTACTCTTGAGTATGGATCCTGCTCATAGAGAGCGTCTAATACGGCATCTGAAATCTGGTCACAGATTTTGTCAGGATGTCCTTCTGTTACTGATTCTGAAGTAAATAATCTTTTTTCCATGTTATCTCCTTTTGATTTTATCGTGAATATGTCTATCCCGTGTTTATGCATGACACATGCTCGTAGAGATGATGCTGAAACTTGCGTTCCAGCATTGTCGCGGTGCTCCTCGAATATCCATGGAAAGAATACAATTCATGCAAGCATGATTGTATTCTTTTCATGGACATTCTCATCTCTACTCGCGCAAAAAAAGGTCCCCGACAAGGGACCCGATAGACTGTATCGAAATCCTCTTATTGTTCGACTAATATCGCTCAGGTTGGCACCTTCCTCAAAAGGGGTTGCCGGGCTTCATAGATCCTATGTATCTCCACCGCTCTTAATAAGGGATATAAAATATTCAATTAATATTACCGCATAAGATACTACACAATATTTAAACATTCGTCAAGAGTAAATTGACAATTTCTATATAGAATTTTATAATTAAAATACATTTTTACAGACAAATGTATCGTGAAAACTGGGGGAATGAGTAATGACAGATAAGACAATATTCATATTTGACGCACAGGAAGGCGATAAACTCGCAGATGATGTACATACGCCAGATGGTAATATATTAGCAAAGAAAGATACCATACTTAATTATGATATAATAGCAAATATTTCAGGGCATCATATACTGGAAGTAAAGGTATACGACACCAATAATGAACTGCAGGATCTGGAAAAGGTTCTGGGAAAAACTGCTAATAAAGAGAACGTTAAGTATTTTGATAAGATAAGAGCGAGCATAAGGTTTAAGCATTTTAAAAAGACCTATGATGAGAATATTCTGGATATCAAAGGAGACCTTAACGATGTTGTTACGAATAACAGTCCTATTGATATAGATAAGCTGATAGAAGGAACTAATGAGATTCTTTCTGCGAACAGAAATAGTTTACAGCTTTTTGATATGTTGCACAGTATGAGACAGTTTGATGACCTTACATATGTTCATAGTGTAAATGTTGCTTTAATAGCTTCAATTCTTGGGCAATGGCTTAAGTTTAGTGAGAAAGATATAAGAATACTGACAATAAGCGGACTTCTTCATGACATAGGTAAGATTATGATTCCTAACGAAATTCTTACAAAACCTGGTAAGCTGACAGTTGCTGAATACAATATAATGAAGCAGCATGTTAACTTTGGATATGAGAAAGTTAAGAATCAGAACATTGATATACGAATTAAAGAGGCATGCCTGCTCCATCATGAAAAATGTGATGGAACAGGGTATCCATTTGGCTTAAAGTCGGATCAGATTCCAGCAGTAGCCAAGATTATAGCAATTGCTGATGTGTATGATGCAATGACTTCAGCAAGAGTATATAGAGGAGCATTATGTCCTTTTGAAGTAATAGATACAATGTATAAAGATGCATTTACAAAGTTTGAACCTGAATATATTCTTCCTTTCTTAAAGAATGTGGCATCATCGTATATTAATAACGATGTGAGACTTTCAGATGGAAGAATTGGAAAGGTTGTTCTTATTAATGAGAATGCACTCAGTCTGCCAATTGTCCAGTGTGAAGATGAGTTTATAGACCTATCCAAGACACGAGGACTCACAGTTTCTGCAATTTTATAAAAAACTATCTGGCACATGCGTGGAGGTATTTTTCTTTAGTAGCCATACCTCCGCGGATGTGTCTTTCTTGTTTATTGACATCAAGAACCTTTCTGGCTTCTCTGGCTAGTTCAGGATTGATTTCCATAAGTCGTGCAGTTACATCTTTATGTGCAGTGCTTTTGCTTACATTAAATACTTTGGCTGTCTGTCTTACAGTGGCTTTATGCTCAATTATGTAATATGCCAGCTGGGTGGCACGTTCTTCTATATAGTCTCGCATGTCGGGACTCCGGAAGTTTCATTTATACAATCTATGCCACGGATTGGGGTTTTATGTTAGAATGTGTTATGACTATGATAAGGAATCATTTACATTATATTTTTAATTTCTCCGCAAACATAAGAAGTACGCTGATTGAAAGCAGTGCACTTGAAATCCATATTGTGTGGATTCCGAACAGCATTGAAAGGTTTCCACCGATACCTGCGCCGATTGCAAAGAATAATATTATGCCAAAATAATATCCGGCTTTCTTAAGAGATGTTTTATTGCCAGTACGCACAAATACTGAAAGTGCGTCTGTACCGCTTCTTAAGTTACCGATGCACATGGTGCTTGCATAGGAATAGCCATTGACTTTTCTAAATGCCTGTACCTGCATAGCACATGAGAACGATACGATTATTGTTGCAAACATGTCCATTGAGTGGGGCATGAAGCCAACTGCAATTAAGATAATAATTTCAATAAGTAATATTGCCTGCCGCCAGTGAAGTCTGGTAGCATTTTTATATTTGCCCTGAATCCGCTCTGTTACGAATACACCAAGACCAAATGCTAAGAATGGCAGAAGATATTTTAATCCCTGATACCATTCACCCATCATAAAATGTGTACTCATAAGAACCACATTACCGGTCTGTGCGTTGGAGAATACTTCATTTCTTGTAAAATATGTATATGCATCCTGAAGTCCACCGGACATGGCAAGGAATACGCTGTTTATGAAGGCTTCGGACATCTGTATATCCGGCAGCTTCTTAGCGAGGGCGTTGTGAAGCTTTGATGCCATAAATAACCTCCTTGTGTTTTATAACTTTGGTTGTTATAGCACAAGGAGGTTTTGTTGTAAAGGGTATATAAATATTAGATATGTTGCGAATTACTTTCCAAGTGCTGTCTTCTGAGGCACTTCTGTTTCTTTTTCGTAGCATGCAAATGCGCCGTCGACAAGCTCTTTATCTGGCTTCGGTGTAAACAGGCTGACTACAGGAACGATAATCATTCCAGCAAACATTGCAAATGCACCGCAGTTGATAGGTGACTGGAGCCATGTTGGGAAGCTTTCTCTGAAGAAGATGTTGGCAATCATAAGTACTGAACTGAATAAAAAGCATGCCCAGCATGATGCTTTGGAAACCTTCTTAGAGTAAAGCGAGAACATAAATGGTGCAAGGAATGAACCTGCAAGTGCACCCCAAGATATTCCCATAAGCTGTGCAATAAATGTTACTGAACTCTTGTACTGGATAAGTGCAAGTATTGCAGATATCGCAATGAATACAACAACAAGAATTCTTATGTATAATACCTGTTTCTTTTCACTCATGTTCTTGATAAAGTTATCTTTTAAGAAGTCAATAGTAAGTGTTGAGCTTGAAGCTATTACAAGTGATGAAAGTGTAGACATTGAAGCTGACAACACGAGAATTACAACTAATGCAATAAGCGCAGGACTTAAATTAGAAAGCATTGTTGGAATTATTGAGTCGAAGCCGTTAGCCTTGACATCTATCTGGTCAGAGAATAATCTTCCGAAACCTCCGAGAAAATAGCATCCGCCTGAAACTATAAGCGCAAATATTGTTGAGATTACAGTACCCTTCTGTATAGAAGCTTCATTATCAATGGCATAGAATTTCTGAACCATCTGAGGAAGTCCCCATGTTCCAAGTGATGTAAGGATTACAACGCATAAAAGGTTGAATGGGTCAGGTCCGAAAAATGAAGCAAATATACCGGGAGTATCGCTTACTGCCGGGTCAGACACATTTGCAAGACCCTGCAGTGCAGACATGAAGCCGCCCTTAGAGTGGATTACGGCAGCAATAACTGCAACAATACCGAATAACATGATAATTCCCTGAATGAAATCATTGATTGCAGTAGCCATGTAACCGCCGGCAATTACATAGATTGCGGTAAGAGTTGCCATGATTATGATACAGACGCTGTAATCAATGTTGAAAGCCATACCGAAAAGTCTTGAAAGTCCATTGTAAAGTGAAGCTGTGTATGGAATCAGAAAAATGAATATTATAACAGAAGCACCGATTTTTAATGGATTGCTTCCGAATCTTTTTCCAAAATACTGTGGCATGGTTGCTGAATCAAGGTGCTGACTCATAATTCTTGTTCTTCTGCCAAGTACGACCCATGCAAGAAGTGAACCTATAATTGCGTTGCCGATACCAGCCCAGGTTGCGGCAATGCCGTATCTCCAGCCAAACTGGCCTGCGTATCCAACGAATACAACAGCCGAGAAATAAGATGTTCCGTATGCAAATGCGGTGAGCCACGGACCAACGCTTCTTCCACCGAGAACGAAACCATTAACATCAGTTGCATGCTTGCGGCAGTATAAGCCAATGCCTATCAGCACCGCAAAGTAGATAATAAGAATAACCAGTTTTAACATAAAAACCCCCATAATAAATGTATTATAGATTACTTCACAGGTTTAAAGTGTAACGCTTTAAACTGATAAAGTAAACATAAATGAATTGTAGCATATTGGGGAGGGATTAGCAAGGAGAAAATGAGTTAATATATATGAGTATATATGAATAATATGGATATACCTACTATTATGCCTATAATATGTCATTGAGTAGGTTTGCTTGAGAGAATTATAACCTGATGCGGAGGGAGCAAACCTACGAAACAGCTGTGAATAGCTTTTTGAGTAGGTCTTTTTCCTGGATTTTTCTGAATTAGAGGCTCTTAAAGATGAAATCTTCCGTGAAAATGCCTACTAAATTATGATTATGTATATAGTTAGTGGGTTTTGAAAGACAATTTAATAAAATAAGATGTTTAATTGACATACTAAAGTAATGGTGGATAATGATTTGGTAGGTTTATTAGGAATTTATGCTATGCGGGATATAGGGAGATATATGAAAACAGCCACCAGAAAAATGATATGCCCCCTGTCAAGTAGACAGGGGGCATATCAAAATCCAGTGACTGTTTTAAGAAAATAAGGAGAGTAAATGTGAAGTATCTTATCGTCTGCCGCCGAATCCGCCGTTCTGCCCATTCATATCAGGCGCATTACCACCATTCTGACCGCCCATGCCACCGCCAAAGCCGCCAGTCCCAGAAGCTCCCATTGTTCCAGATTCCTGAGTCCAGTCTGCAATAGAGTCTGAACCCTGGTAAAGAGTGTAGCTTGTGCCGGTTACAAGAGTGTCAGAGCATATCCAGCCGTTGCTGAATGTACTGTCAACAGTGAAGCTTATTACTTCTTTGCCAGAAGAATCTTTAAGTGAATAGCTTCCAGAACTGAATGATACGGAACTTAATACATAAGCATTAGCAGAGTTTATAGGTGTTTCGCATACACCACCGAGGGCAACGCATGTTCCACCGGTTATCGTTACGGTACCATCTACATCAATTGATCCTGATACATTTCCAGATGAACTGCCGCCTTTAACTAATACAAATCCACCGCTCTGTACATAATTTCCATTAGAATCAATACCATCAGTATCACCAGACGCAGTTGTGATATCTATATATCCGGCTGTTACATTGACAATTGGAGAAGTCTTTCCATCACCTGTGCAGGCATTGATGCCATCATCAGTAGCATATACATATATTTTGCCACCATTTAAGTTGATAGTTATGGCTTCAAGTCCTTCGTATGAAGTTACTATATTAATATAACCGTCATTGGCATCAAGCTGCTTGTCAGCGTGCATGCCGTCATCACCAGAAGAAATTGTAATTGAACCGCCGTTGATAACAATAGTTCCTTTTCCGTCCTCACCGGTTTCAAGTACACCTGAGTCAGAGTTGGCATGGATACCATCATCTGTTGAACTTATGTTAATTGTAAAGCCTGAAATATTTATTTCGCTTTCAGCTTTAATACCCTTAGTTGAGTAGGACTGTCCAGAAGAATTACCAGATTCATTAAAGTCACCAGGCATTCCTGGACGGTCTCTGCCGGCCTTATTACCACCAGAGCTGCCGTTCATATCAGGAGCATTACCACCGTTCTTACCACCCATGCCATCCATGTTACCGCCACCAAAGCCGCCAGGTGCGTTGGCGATAGTGTCAGAAGCTGCCACATAAGAAACAGTACTGGCAGAAGCAGTCTTGTTAGCAGAACTGTTACGACTGGTAGATGTACCTGAAGAACTGCCTGATGAAGTAACTTCTTCACTATATTCAGAGTAAGTATCTGTATAGATGTTTAAGTTACCGTCACCTGATATATCTACCCCGTAGGCTGCGTCTATACCATCACAGGCTGCATATACATCAATGTTACCGCCAGTGATTGTAACGATTCCCTTCTGGTTGCCCTTGTTAGAAATACTGCTGTTAGAAGTCTTGATGCCATCACCTTTAGCGGAGATTGCAATTATATTTCCAGATACAATATCAACGGCATCGTTGCCTTTGACTGCGTTGTTCACAGCAGTAATTTTAACAATCACATTTTTAATAGAAAGGTCATCCTTGCTCTGGATACCATTATTGTAATTACCAGTTACAACTAAGGCTCCTTTGCCGACGAGTTTTAAATCGCATGTTGCATAGATTGCTGCGTTGCCAGCGTCATCAGAAGAATCTTCTGTAGCTTCGGTACGATTGTCAATTACTTCGTTAAATGAGTTCTCTTCTGATTTAATCTCGACTTTGGAAGCATTTTTAACGTATATAGGTGAACCACTTGAGCATGTGATAGATGTTCCGTTCAATACGATAGTAACCTCGTCCTCATCACCTGCGTCAACGATAAGCTGTCCTTCTGATAAAAGACCGGCTACTGTATATTCACCAGCCTTTGTGATTGTGTATACAGAACCTGACTGTGTAACTCCATCTGATGTATCAGATGTCACAGTGAAATCACCTGTAATGGAGACTCTGTAATTCTCAGCATCATCTGCGTGTGTTACATCTGTGTCTTCCTTAGTAATGCCTGAAGTGATGGTAGTCTCACCGCCTGATGCAGTAGTAGTTGAAGTTGAATTTCTGGCACAGCCAGCAGTCATAAGACACATAGTAAGAATAACTGCGGCTACGCAATTCCTTTTGATTTTATTTAATTTAATCATAGTCATATCTCCATTTCTTTAGTGTATGTTAATTGATTGTCTATAGTTTATTGGAGAAATTTGACTAAAATATGGTATGAGTGCGAATATTCTGTGTCCGGATTAATCATGTGGAATATCGTTAAATCTGCCGTCAAGCTCTTCGGTTTTTACCACATTTATAAATGCGTGCTTGTCAATTGAGCGAATCAATGTGATAAGCTCACGTTTCGCTTCGGAGTTGATTACTGAGTATATGAGCGTGCGCTCTTTTTCCTCGTAGCAGCCGATTCCCTTGAAAAGCGTGGCGTCGTGGTTGGTTGTATTCTTGATTGCGTGATAGATTTCTTCGGATTTGTCAGAAATGATGAATAATGTCATCTTCTGGTAGCGTTTGTACATGAACTGGATTACCTGAGTGCTACAGAACTGGTATATTATTGAGTAGAGCGCGATTGACCAGCCAAACAGTCCGCCTGCGATGAGCAGAATCACAACATTACCAAGAAGAATATAGTTCCATGCGTCTATTCCTTTAATGTGAGAAAAATAAATGCTTATGAAATCAGTTCCACCTGTGGTAGTGCCGACATTGAGGCACAGGCTTATTGCAAATCCGTTGATAATTCCGCCAAAAACGCTTATAAGCAGGATATCTTCTGTAAAAATGTATGGAGGAAGGATATCAACAAGCACACTGGAAAGTATAATTACAACGATTGAGTAGATGGTAAACTTCTTGCCGATGTAGCGGTAGGCAATGTAAGCTGGGAAAATGTTAAGTGCCACATTGAATATTGTAAATGGGATGCTGATATGAAAAAAACGTAGACCGATTGCCTGAAATAACAGGGAGACTCCTGAAAAGCCTCCTGGCAGCAGGTCTGCGACTTTGGCAAAGCATCTTAAATTCCATGCGTACAGCACGGAAGCAATTATAACTATAATGAATCTGAATACCTGATAAAACTTAGGATATTTAACTTCTAAAGATTTGAACATATATTAGCCTCCATATTTTGTGTTAAATATAATAAGCAAATAATAATTATTTGTGTGAGTTGTCGTAGGCAGCCTGAATATCGGCGGGGAGCTTGTCTGGAAGCATTGAATGTATTCCGTCCTCGTTGCCGTCCTTGATAGCCTGCTCGTAATAGAAGCACTTGAAAGTAAGCATATCAAGAGTTTCCTGCATTTTTTCCATCTCTTTTTCAACAGCGGCTTTCTGTCTCTCAAAAAGCTGTTTTCTGAGTTCGTAAGTTCTGCTGCCTTCCTGACACCATTCCATAAACTGCTTGATGTTGCGGATTTCAAGACCTGATTTTTTGAGACATTCAATAAGCTTAAGAGCAGCAATTTCTGTGTCAGAGAACTGTCTTATTCCAGAGGTACGCTGCATAAAAGGGAATAATCCTTCTTTATCATAATATCTTAATGTTGAAACGGGAAGATTAAACATTTCTGAAACCTGTCCTATTGTGTACATAACACACCTGCTTTCTGTAAGCCTTGCTTACCTGATATTAGTTTTTTACAAATGTGATAATAAAATTCACAAAATGTTCACTATTATTGGGTTGACCTAAAGTTAGGTTTAACTCTTATGCTTAAATAGTAGCACAGAGAGACTTAAAATACAATTTAAAGTTGGTTTAAAGTGAATATGATAGTGTTTTTAACAAAGAGGTGATCATATGTATGTAGTGCTAATGTATTTTTGCATTACTTTTTTTGGATTGATACTTATTATGATGGCAGTGGAAGGATGACATATTTTATGGAGGATAAATGTATGGAATGGAGACAGGAAAAAGATATGCCGGTATTTATGTATATTTTTCTTAATAAAATAGAGGATACCGAAGAAGTGAGATGGACAGAGAAAGAGAAAAGTGAGGGGCATAAGACATACAAAAAGTTGTTAGAGCTGGCAGATGGAGATTCTTCAGATGTAATTAAAAAATGTCTCAGGATAATTAAAGAAACAAGGCATATTGTAGAGTATGAGCTTTGGAACAAGATTGTATATTTTATGACTGATTATATTAATGGTGAGACTGTGTGGGGATGAGCTTGTGTCAAGAAAGACTGAACGCAGGCTTGGGCAGATAAGTATTCCCGTAAAGAAAATAACAGAATAATGGTTGACCTTGCAATGGTTGTAAGGTTTAATATATTGGCAGCTGCTTTGAGGGTGGCTGCTAATTTATTTTTTGAATTAAGCATATGTGTAGTGATGTCTGGCTGTATGTGTGCCTGTGTGGACTCGAATTTTTCTAAGCCGTGTGGGAGTTAATGCCATTATATGCATAAAGTCTGTGAGCGAAAGCTCGTTCAAGCGAAGCGCGTTTGCTTTCGCTCGCAGTAATAAACATTGCATATGATGGCATTTACTCCCACTAGGTGAAGAAAACCTGAGAGTCCACACAGGCACACATACAGCCAGACACCAGTCCACACAGTGCAAATAGACAAAACAGCACATTTTAATCAGGAGAAGAGAAGATGGAAAAGAACCTTACAACAGGAAGCGTATCTAAGACGATTGTATATTTTGCTTTGCCGTATCTGCTGTCGTATTTCTTACAGACTTTGTACGGAATGGCCGATTTATTCATAACAGGTCAGTTTTGTGGCGTTGACTCGATAACGGCTGTGTCTAATGGAAGTCAGGTAATGCATATGCTGACGGTAATTATTGTGGGGCTAGCGATGGGAACAACGGTAGTTATCGGCCGGGCGATTGGTGCTGATAATAAGAAAAATGCGGGTGTTGCAATTGGTAATACAATAACTCTTTTTATGGGATTGTCGATTGTGCTTACGGTTGTTCTTTTAGCACTTGTAAAGCCGATTGTCAGTCTTATTGCGATTCCTGAGGAGGCTGTAAGTGGAACAGTTGCTTACCTTATAATATGCTTTATCGGAATACCATTCATAACTGCTTACAATATAATAAGTTCAATATTCAGGGGAATGGGTGATTCTAAGAGTCCGATGTATTTTATTGCTGTTGCATGTGCTGCTAATATCGTGCTTGATTATCTGTTTATCGGTGCATGCAGTTTAGGTCCTATAGGAGCGGCACTTGGAACAACACTTGCCCAGACACTTAGCGTAATAGTATCGTTAATTGCTGTTAAAGTGAAAAAGACCGGAATACATGTGTCTGCAAATGCTTTAAAACCACAGCGGGAGGTAATGGGTGAGATATTAAAGGTCGGAATTCCGGTTGCAATACAGGACGGCTGTATTCAGGTTGCGTTCATTATAATAACGATGATTGCCAACCACAGGGGACTTGATACATCGGCAGCAGTGGGTATTGTTGAGAAAATGATAAGTGCAATATTCATAATTCCATCGTCTATGCTTGCGACAGTTTCAGCGCTTTCAGCACAGAATATAGGTGCAGGAAAGCATGACCGCGCGGCTCTGACACTGAAATACGCAACATTTATAACATGCACATATGGAATTGTGGTGGCAATAGTTATGCAGTTTATTGCTGGCGGGCTTATTGGTCTGTTTACTTCTGATTCAAATGTGGTTTTACTTGGAACGCAGTATATGAGAAGCTACATAATTGATACAATGTTTGCAGGTGTGCATTTCTGTTTCAGCGGATATTTTGCAGCTTATGGAAAGTCCTATATCGGATTCCTGCATAATATAATTTCGATTACATTTGTGAGAGTTCCTGGTTCTTACCTTGCTTCAAAGCTGTTCCCGGCTACGCTGTTTCCGATGGGACTTGCCGCACCAGCAGGCTCGGTGTTATCAGTTATGATATGCGTCGCAGCATTCGTATATCTTAAGAGAAGAGGGAAGCTGGGATAGAATTAGAATGATAAATAAAAAGAACGCAGGCGTTTACGGTCTGCGTTCTTTTTGTCTATAGAAATGCAAAATATTATGAGTTGTATTATCTTTTGCAAAGTCCATTTAAATATGCTTGTAATAATTTTTTGTCCTGACAAGATAATTCATTATAACGATTTAAAATATCCTGTTCTTCTGGTGAAATACTTTCGTTTCTTAAAGGATTTGTTTCAAAATCAAAAAATTCTGAAAGACTCATATTAAATCCCTTACATATTTTTTCGAGTGTTGTGACGGTCGGACAAGTTTCACGATTAAAAATGTTATTTAAACTTGAATATGCGATATCTGAGTTTTTTGCAAGTTTGTAAAGAGTCCAGTGTTTAAACTCCAGTAACTGTTGTATGCGATTTAAAACGGCTTGTTCAATCAAGAATATCACTCACTTTCGTCTGTTTTATTTAATTGTACTTAGTGTGAGAAATAATATACAGATGATAAAAAGAACAATATATTGAAATTATAACTCAATTGAGTTATAATTTTTAAAAATCATACTATATAGGATAAAGAAAGAGAGGTTTTTTATGAAAAGAAAAAGCTTGATAATGGGAGTTGCAGTATGGATTTTATCAGTCACAAGCATTTTTAGTAGTGGTAAAATTAATGTAAAGGCGGAAGAAAAGATTCAGGAACAGAATGCATTTAAATGGGAAGTTAGTGACAGTTATAGTAAAACAATAGCTCAAGAGGATTATGATGTGATTAATACATATTATGGTGCTTATAGTTATTGTCCTGACAAAGTTGTATTTTTCAAAGACAGTTCAGATATAAGTGTTAATCTAGAACAGTCATTGTATAGTGCTGATAATATACTTGGCTGGGCTGTACAGGAATGTACTCTGAGTAGGAATGAATCAGGAAAACTTGTGGTACAAGACAAAGGATTTGGCTTTGCTCAAAGAGTGTATTATGTTTTAACAGAAAATGGTACTAAGAAAAGAGAGACAGTAAGTGCCGGACCTAATTTTAAATTTGATGTTAAACCAAATTTTATGCATCCCGAAGGTGGAAGTATGAAACTTAATCCTGTAAGCTGCAAAACAGCATATGAATCAAGAAACAATGACGGAATGTACACTTTATATAAAAAATCAGACGCGATAGATTTATCTATTATTTTTATCAGATATGTTGATTCTGATGGAAAAGAGAAAAGTGAAGCCTTATTTATAATGCCAGATTATATGGAAAATAAAACTGTATTAAATTTTGATGACAATTTAGAATCAAATCAGTATGTAATTGATATATCTGATTCACAGGTTATTAATAAAGATGAATTTGAAACTATATTGAATCAGAATAAGACAAAGGATATTGTGATTAAATCAAATAATAATGTTACTTTTACATTTGAAAAAGGTTCAATGATTGGTGCAGAAGGAAAAGATAATTATGATTTTTCATCGCAGGTTAATTATGAATTTAATGACAATATGCCATCAGATGTAAGTAAAGATAACTTTATAATGCAGATAAAATTTAATTATTTGAATACTATGCAGGTAAAACCTGGTGTTTGTTTTTTCATTGGAACAGAATATGCGGGTAAAACTGTTTATTATTCAGGTATAAGTGATGAAGGGATTTCATCAGATATGTTGGAAACAGAAGTGGATGATGAAGGATATATAAATGTAAAACACTCAGATTATTCAACATATATAATAACAAGTTCAAGATTAGAAAGTGATAATGTCAATTCAGGATCAGAAAGCAATAATGCAAATGCTGGTGAAGTACTATCACCTAAAACTGGAGATAATAATGAATTTATAATATATATAACTTTGATTATGTTATCTATTGGTGGATTAGTATTGACTATAAAAAAGAAGAATGAGGCTTATTAATATTTGTAATGATGAATATTAATGTCAAATTTTTAAGTTAATGCTTATAACATGTGTATATAGTATGATGATTGTAGTGATTATGAAATTTAAGAAAATGGGAAAGTTGTCTGATAATTTTATAATATTTGAAAAGAAAAAGAATATACTTGTAATGTCTGATGGCATGTGATAGAATGTCATTGGATACAAGTAGTGCATTCAAGCAATCTACGAAAACCCCACGAGTTAGGGCTCGTGGGGTTTTCTATTCCGTTCTGGCAGGGTGGCTTAGTCCCCAGGCTGGCTACCGTCTGTTATCTCTGTCCAGCCATTTGCAGATATAGTATGAAGCTATATTTGCCAAGATAGAGATAATTAAGGACACAAGTGCATCCAAGCAATCCACCTCCTTTCTCTACCAGGTATGGGAGGGGTAGCACTAGGAATTATATCATAACAATATATAATAAACAAGTATACAAAGAATACGAATAATAACTATTGCTATGATTTATGATTTTATAACTAACATGTATTTTACAGGAATGACACATGGGGGTATGATACATTTATCAAGGGCAAAGGAGCCGGAAGTCTTTAGGGGATTCTGGCTCTTTTTTGCATTAGTAAGTATTTGAAGGAGGAAATATATATGGAATACGAGATTTCTAATCGTTTATCAGGTGTTCATGGTTCGATGATAAGAGAACTTTTTAAGTTAGGAGCAAGCAAGGATATTATATCTTTTGGTGGTGGCAATCCGTCAGCAGAGACATTTCCATGCAGGGAGATAGAAGAGATAGCGGCAAAGGGACTTGGCGAGAATCCGGTTTCTTTATTACAGTATGGACTGAGTGAAGGTTATACACCCCTGCGTGATACTATGAAGAAATATCTTGAGAAGAAGGAAGGCTTTGATTTTGAGAATAATGAGCTTTTCATAGTGTCAGGCGGACAGCAGTGTGCGGACCTTACAACTAAGGCACTTGTTAATGAAGGAGACGTTGTGCTTACTGAAGAGCCTGCATTTGTAGGCTGCCTTAATACATTCCGTTCTTACGGTGCGAAGCTTGTAGGAATCCCAATGGAGCAGGACGGAATGAATATAAATGCGCTTGAGGAGGCTTTAAAGGCTAATCCTGATGCAAAGCTTTTATACACAATTCCATCTTTCCAGAATCCTACAGGAATTACAACTTCTCTTGAGAAGAGAAAAAAAGTATATGAGCTTTGCTGCAAATATGATATCGCAATATTAGAGGATAATCCTTACGGCGAATTAAGATTTGCAGGTGAAAATGTGCCAACTATCAAGTCGATGGATACAGAGGGCAGGGTTATATATGCAGGAAGCTTCTCAAAGGTAATGGCACCTGCATTCCGTCTTGGTTTTCTTGTATTTAACAAGTCGCTTACAGGACCGCTTACAGTTGCAAAGCAATGCACAGATGTACATTCAACTGTCCTTTTCCAGTACATTTGTAATGAATATATTAATAACTATGATTTCGACAAACATCTTGAGGATTCAAGAAAGGTGTATGAGCACAAATGTAATCTCATGATGGAGTGCATGAAGAAGGAATTCCATCCTTCAGTAACCTTCGGTCACCCTGAGGGCGGACTTTTCGTAATGGCATTCTTGCCAGAGGGAATGGATTCTGCACCATTTGTAAGGGAGGCTATTAACAGAGGTGTTCTCTCAGTTCCGGGAGCAGCGTTCTTAGCAGATGAGAGCCAGAAGTCTAATGGATTCAGACTTAATTATTCGACACCTTCTGATGAGCAGATTGTTAAGGGAATCGAAATTCTTGGAAAACTTACATATGAGTGGATTAAGTAGGAGGAGTGAAAGGTTATGAAGATAGCAGCATTCAGCGTTCGTCAAGATGAAAAACAGTATTTTGATACATTTGCAAATGTATACAAGGTGGAATTACAGATTAATAGGAGCGGATTTACAGCAGATGATATAGAAAGTGTCAAAGGCTGTGAGGCTATGTCGGTGTGCGATGGCATGTGTGACTTGTCAGCACCTGTTCTTGAAAAGCTTGCAGCAGAGGGTGTAAAGTACATTGGTTTCAGGACAATCGGATATAACAGTGTTGACCTTGAGGCAGCAAAGCGCCTTGGAATCCGTGTTGCACACAGCGGATATTCGCCATATTCAGTTGCCAATTATACAGTAATGCTTATGCTTATGTGTATCCGCAAGGCTTTGTATGTAATGATGCGTTCACACACAGCAGATTATTCACTTGGTCCTATATGTGGACGTGAAATGCAGAATATGACAGTAGGTATTATCGGAACAGGAAGAATTGGAAAGGCAGTAATTAAGAATCTTTCAGGATTTGGATGTAAGATTATTGCGTATGACCCATATCCGGCAAAAGACCTTGAAAATGTTGAGTATGTAACTCTTGATGAATTGTATGCCAGAGCAGATATTATCTCGCTTCATACTTTCTTAAGTGATGAGACATATCATATGATTAATAAAGATTCAATTGCAAAGATGAAGGATGGCGTTATCCTTATAAATGCGGCAAGGGGCGCGCTTGTTGATACAAAGGATCTGATTGAGGCTGTTGAGAGCGGCAAGATTGGTTCAGTTGGAACTGACTGCTGCGAGGGTGAGGATGAATTTATCCGTACAGACCGTAAGTATGATGACCTTGTTGTTAATCACGATTACATCATACTTAAGTCTTTCCAGAATACTATTGTCACACCTCATGTTGCATTTTTCACAGATCAGGCTGTGTCTGATATGGTTGAGTCTTCAGTTAAGAGTGTTGTGCAGTTTGCAGCTGGTGAAGACACACCATTAGAGGTGCATTAATTATTCAAATTTTTGAAATATTCTTCAAGCTGGTGCTCGAAGATTCGCTGATTTTCTGAGCAGAATGAGCCAAGCGGCTGATAATAAATGCTTCTGAAATGTGGACAGTCATCTATATGCAGCAGGTTTATGTTTTCAGGAAGGCTGCTGCTTGTACATGTTACAGAGGCAACAAATGATACTCCAAGGCCGAGACTTATGAGTTTGCCCTGTAATATGTAATCATTGCATGAGTAGGCTATCTGAGGAGTTTTCTTACATTTACTGAATATTGAATTGAACACTCCGGCATAAGATGGAGTATCTGCAAGGTCAATGAATTTCTCGTCCATCATCTGTTCTACTGATATGTGTCCGGTATGGGCAAGTGGATGTGATGATGAAACGGCAAGGCAGATTTCTTCTGTCATAAGAAGATGTGCATTGTCTGGAATATCATAAGCTGATGAGACAGAGTCAATCAGCAGGTCACACCCTTTTGGTTCAGAAGATATTGAAAAGCTGACATGAGGGTGCTCATGGATAAAATCTTTAAGTACATTGCTGACAAGAACTGCACTTGAGCGGAGACAGAGCCTTATTTCGCCTGCATCGCCAAGACTTTCACTGACAGCACGCGCAGCATCTTCTGAAAGAGCCAGTATTCTGTCTGCATATTCAAGCAGAATTTCTCCCTGACGGGTACATTCGAGCCCTTTTTTATTACGGATAAAAAGCTGTGCGCCAAATTCTTCTTCAAGCTTATGGATTGTCTTGCTTAATGCCGGCTGTGCTATGCACAGTTCACTGGCAGCACGGGTCATATTCTTGTGTCTGGCGGCAGCCTGAAACTGCCTGAGCTGATATAATTCCATGTTCGCACCTCTCTTGTATGTAGTATTTTATAAAAATTACAATTAACATAATATAGAAATCAGGATATTTACGATTATGATAACACAAATATTATTAACGCAGACATTTATAATGTTTATTCTTATGATTCTGGGACTGATTCTGTCTAAAACAGGTCTGCTTACAGAACATGGCAGTAAGGATATGGCCAATATTCTGCTGTATGCGGTTATTCCGTGTGTAATTATAAGAAGCTATATAACAGATTTCACGATGGAGAAGCTGTATGGACTTCTTATGTCGGCGGTACTGGCTGTAGCTGCATTTGCAGTGGCGATAGCTGTATCATATATAATATACGGCATGCGAAAGCCGATAGACAACTTTGGAACTGCTTTCTGTAACGCAGGATTTATCGGAATTCCACTTGTAACTGCGGTATTTGGAAATGAAGCGGCATTCTATGTTGCATCATTTGCAAGTATTCTTAATCTGTTGCAGTGGACATATGGAATTGTGATAATAACCCGCCGCAAGGATATGATAAATATAAAAAAGGTATTCGTCAATCCTGTGACAATATCACTTGTTATAGGACTCTTTCTTTTTATTACGGGAATTAAACTGCCAGGTGTAATAAACAGCACGATGGCTGGAGTTGCGGCACTTAATACACCTGCAGCCATGATAGTACTGGGATATTATCTGTCATGTGTCAGGATCCGTGACTTACTGCTTAATCCGTCCCTGTATCTGGCATCGTTTGTCAGGCTTATAATAATTCCGCTGCTTACACTGCTTGTGCTTTATATTATACCGGCGGGACACGGTCAGATTGGAATGATTACACTGATTGCTGCGGCAACACCGGTTGGAACGAGTACGGCAATATTTGCACAGAAATTCGGGCAGGATTATGAGCGGGCAGTATGTATGGTCTGCCTGTCAACGCTGTTTTCAATTATTACAATGCCAGTTGTGATGTATCTGGCACAGATGTGGATTATGTAGTTTAACTATTATTTCTGGTTATGGTTTTATAACCAACATGTATTTTACAGGAATAACACAATGGTATATTATACAGACATCAAAGGCAAAGGAGCCATGACCCGGAAGGGGTAATGGTTTCTTTGCCTTTTTTGCGTATAAGATATCTTTGCAGGAAAATGTATAGCGAATACGGCTATTCATAATATGAGGAAGAAAGGAACTAAAGCTATGGGAAATAACGGAATTGAATTGGAAAGAGATGGCTTTAAGAGCCGTACAGGTTTTATTCTTGCCTGTATCGGTTCGGCAGTAGGAATGGGAAATATATGGCGTTTTCCATATATGGTATCTGCATGGGGTGGTATGACATTTTTAATACCTTATGTATTATTTGTAATATTAATAGGTTCAACAGGTGTTATCGAGGAGATGGTACTTGGCCGTGCGACTAAGGGCGGACCTATTAAAGCATTTGGCGACTGTATGCAGATGCGTACAGGAAAGAGAAAAGCAGGTGAGGCAATTGGTTTTATTCCTGTGCTTGGCTCACTGGCTCTGGCAATGGGCTATACTGTAGTTGTTGGCTGGATATTCAAATATACTTATCTTGCATTTTCTGGAAAGCTTTCAGCAATGGGCAATGATATGTCAGCTATTGGTGGTATGTTTGGAAGTACAGCAAGCACATTTGGCAATAATATGTGGCTTATAATCGCGATGGTTGTAACTGCTGTAATTATGGCACTTGGTATTGCAGGCGGAATTGAGAAAGCAAACAAGGTCATGATGCCTTTGCTTTTCATCATGTTTGTAGGTCTTGGAATATATATCTTCACACTTCCAGGTTCAAGTGCAGGTTATAAATACATTTTTACACTTAACCCTAAGGGACTTCTTGATATAAAGCTCTGGATATATGCATTTGGTCAGGCGTTCTTCTCACTGTCTATCGCAGGTAACGGAACTGTTATCTATGGTTCATATCTTAGTGATAAGGAAAATGTTGTTTCTTCTGCAAGAAATGTTGCAGTATTTGATACTATTGCTGCTTTATTAGCTGCATTTGTTATTATTCCAGGTATGGCAGCAGGCGGTGCCGAGTTATCTTCAGGTGGTCCCGGACTTATGTTTATCTATCTTGTAAATGTATTTAATGGTATGCCGGGTGGCAAGATTGTAGGAATTGTATTCTATGTATGTGTTCTGTTTGCCGGCATGAGCTCTCTTGTTAATCTGTATGAAGCTCCGGTTGCAACTATTCAGGAGAAGCTTAAGCTTAACCGTGTTGCATCTGTTGGAATTATTGCAGTGGCTGGCTGTGTTGTGTCACTTGTAATACAGGGTATTGTATCAGGCTGGATGGACGCAGTATCTATCTATATCTGCCCACTTGGCGCAATGCTCGCAGCAATTATGTTCTTCTGGGTTGCAGGAAAGAAGTTTGCTGTTGATGCTGTTAATGCAGGTGCAGATAAGCCTATTGGAAAGTGGTTTGTACCACTTGGCAAATATGTCCTTGTCCCACTTTCACTTGTCGCACTTATCGCAGGTGCTTTACTTGGTGGAATTGGCTGATGACTGGCATGGAAATAGTGGAATTGGACTGGCGGATTAGAATTGGCGGAATGAGACTGGCGGATTGCTTTGCAATCCGCCTTTTTTGCGTGGTGGGGCGAGAAAGAGCGGCAGATTGGACGTTGAGGCGGAGGGGAGGCACGCGGAAGTCCAAAACGCAAGTCGGTGCACCAGAGCGGAAGACCAGACATAACATTTGTGCAAAAAATTATATAAAATCTCATAAACCTCTTGCCCTAAAGCTAACTTCAAGTCGTATCATACAGGTATCAAATAATTTACATTTTTATGAAAGAAGAGGTGTTATTATCATGAAATTTATGGATAAGGATGATTTTGAAAAGCAGAATGTTTTCGGAACAGGTCAGGCAAATACAGCATATGCTAAGTATTTTATTGGTGATTCTTTCCTGAATCCGCTGACAGATCCTAAGTGCGGGCTTTTTCTTGCAAATGTGACTTTTGAGCCGGGATGCCGTAATAACTGGCATATCCATCATGCAACAAAGGGCGGCGGACAGATGCTTATATGTACAGCTGGAGAGGGCTGGTATCAGGAAGAGGGCAAGGAGCCTGTAAGCCTTGAGCCGGGAACTGTAATCGCAATTCCACCAGAAGTTAAGCACTGGCATGGGGCTAAGAAGGACAGCTGGTTTTCACATATTGCTGCAGAGATTCCGGGAGAGAATACAAGTAATGAATGGTGTGAGCCTGTAACTGATGAAGAATATAACAGATTAGGATAGTGTCTTATATGGCAGGAATGGAGGATTACAATGGCTAAGATTGTACAGACAGCAGGAAAAAATGCGTTGGGAGAGTTTGCACCGGAGTTTGCACATTTTAACGATGATGTGCTTTTCGGGGAGAACTGGAACAACGAAGATATTGATTTAAAGACAAGATGCATAATCACAGTAGTTGCGCTGATGTCATCAGGCGTGACAGATTCATCACTTAAGTATCATCTTGAAAATGCTAAGAATAACGGTGTTACAGCAAAGGAGATTGCCGCTGTTATCACTCATGTAGCATTTTATGCGGGATGGCCAAAGGCATGGGCTGTATTCAACATGGCTAAGGAAGTATGGAAAGAAGATTAATTGAAAAGTTTAGGTAAGAACTGATGAGTGTTTTGAGCAAAAATTATACATTGAGCAAGGGTTGCTGTTGCAACGGGATACCGTCATATTGATACAGCGCAGGCATATGGCAATGAGCGCGTTGTCGGCGGACCGAAAATCAATACCGCATTTTTAGAGGCAGGACTTCTCGATGAAATCAGCTTGCTGGTCGGAGCCGGAATCGACGGCAGAGGCAGTATGCCAGCTGTGTTTGACGGACTTGCGATGCAGCATGATGTGACAAAGTTAAAATTGATTGATGTAAAGAAATTCGACAGTGATGCGGTGTGGATACGGTATCAGTGTTAAAAGTCGAGGCGGCAAATCATCAACAATATGTTGAGATGACTTGCCGCCTTTTTTCTGAATAAATTCCCGCTTCACATTATCAAACATTTTTTGACGATAATCTTCGGATACATTTGTAAGTTTCTGCCATGCTGTACCCTTGCCAGTAACATCCATACCTGTAACACCATTTGAATTCAGTAAATCTCCGTCCGAATCAAACTGTTAATATTCATTGACATATAAAAGCCTCCCTGCAAATAAATTCAAAATCCGTTTAGAATGTGCGCATAATCATAAAAAATAGGGTTATAATACTTGCGTATAATCAAAAAAATAATTACAATGTGCGTATAATCATAAAAATTAGAACTAACATATATGCGCATAATCTGGAGGAACGATGATATTAAAAAGAAAAATATATAAAAAACTACTGGAATGGAAAAATGAATGTCAGGGGAAAAAAGCTTTACTGATAGAAGGCGCCAGACGTATTGGAAAGTCTACCATCTGCGAAGAATTTGGAAAAAACGAATACGAAAGTTATCTTCTGATTGACTTTGCTAAAAAAGATAAGGAAGTCGAAATGTATTTTGAGCGATATCTGAATGATATGGATACATTTTTTATGCTGTTACAGACACATTTTGGAACAAAACTGACAGAGAGAAACTCTCTTATTATTTTTGATGAGGTACAGATGTTTCCACAGGCAAGAGCTGCGATAAAATATTTGGTTGCAGATGGAAGATATGATTATATCGAAACTGGCTCATTGATATCTATCAGAGAAAATGTAAAGAATATTGTCATACCGTCAGAAGAAAGAAATATCAATATGTATCCATTGGATTTCGAAGAATTTGCAATAGCATTAGAAGAAGATTTGCTGGTTGAATATATAAAAAAATGCTTTGAAAAAAGAGAACCTTTGGAAAGAAGTATGCATAATCAGGCAATGCTTTTGTTTCATCAGTATATGCTTGTTGGTGGGATGCCTATGCCTGTAGTGGCATTTATTGAAAGTAAAAAAGATTTTACAGAAGCGGATAAAGAAAAAAGGGACATTCTTAAATTGTATCGGGAAGATATTATGAAGATAGATATGAGATATAGAAGCAAAGTTCTTGCAATCTATGACCAGATTCCGGGATTTCTTTCACAGCATGAAAAAAGAGTTGTATTCAAAAAGCTACAAGATGGTAGTTATGCAGACCAGTATGAAGAAACTTTTTTCTGGCTGTCGGATTCTATGATATCCAATGAGTGTTTTTTGTGTAATAATCCGAATGTTGGCTTATCATTGAATGAGACAAGAAGCTATGTAAAGTGTTATATGGGTGATACCGGACTTTTGGTAAGCCATGCATTTGATGAGAATGAATTACTTGAAGATGAAGTATATAAACAGATATTGGCAGGCAAATTACAGATTAATGAAGGAATGCTTTATGAAAATGCAATAGCTCAGATGCTGGTGGCGAATGGACATAAGTTATATTTTTATACACACTATAATGAAAATAAGCACCGAAATGATATGGAAATTGATTTTATCATTTCAAATAATAGCAGATTAAAATATAAGATGTTTCCGATTGAAGTAAAGTCTGGAAAGCAATATAAAACAACCTCATTAAATAATTTCAGAGAAAAATACAAGGAGCGCATAGGGGAAAGTTATATTATTCATCCAAGAAATTTAATTGTAAAAGATGGAATTATATGCATTCCCCCATATATGACGATGAATATATAAAAATCTGACATACACACTTGACAATATGTCTCTGAGCGCGGTGTCGGTGAAGGAGTGCGTACCTGTGGTGTTCTAAGAGAGCAGCTTTTAAAATAATTGTTATAATGATATTATAAAGAAATGCCAAAAACAAAGGAGAGATGTATGTACCATAAGAAATTAGAATCAGATATCAGATGTCCATTGGAATACGGCCTGGAAGTCTTTGGAGGCAAATGGAAATCAAGAGTTATATGTGTTCTGGCGGATAAGAAGACATTAAGATATAGTGAGTTAAGGGCAGAACTGGTGAATATTACAGATGCAGTTCTTTCAACAACATTAAAAGCACTGATTGCGGATGATATTGTATCAAGGAAATCATATGATGAGATTCCGCCAAGAGTTGAATATTCACTTACGGAAAAGGGCTTATCTGTAATGCCGATATTGCAAAGTATATGCGACTGGTCATGTGCATTTTACAAGAAAGAAACTGACAAAGAATCGAGCCAGTGCATGAAGTGCGACCATAAGTAATGGATGAAGGGAAGGTTATTGTGTGAAAAAAATAACCTTCCTTTTCAAATTAACATATATTGTGTAAAATGTTACATGGAACTGCCTAGCGGTATACTGGCAAGCAGCAATACGACATACGCAATATGCAGAAATGGAGCGGGAATTGAGCAGATTAACAATTATTACTAAGGATAAGGCTCAGGTTACAATGGAGTCTTTATATCAGGATTTAGAGAGAAGAATAGTAGCAAGTCCACCGGGATTGTGTACTATTGACCTTACGAGGTCATTTATAAAAATGTGTCTTGCACAGTCATGTGGCAAATGTGTCCCATGCCGTGTGGGACTTAGACAGCTTGCGAGACTTTTTGATGATGTGCTTGATGGTAACGCAACAGAGGAAACTCTTGATGTTATCAGGCTCACAGCAGAGGGAATCTATTATTCGGCCGACTGTGCAATTGGATATGAGGCGGCCAAGCTTGTATTAAAATGTATTGATGGCTGCGAGGATGATTTCAGGTCACATATGGAGAGGGGATTTTGTTCATGTAACAGTAACCAGCCGGTTGCATGCGTGAAATCATGTCCTGCAGGAGTAGATATTCCGGGATACATAGCACTTGTGCATGAAAAGAGATATGCAGATGCGGTTCGTCTTATAAGAAGAGACAATCCAATGCCTACAACATGCGCATACATTTGTGAGCATCCATGTGAAAACAGATGTAAGAGAACACTTATTGATGCGCCAGTCAACATCAGGGGACTTAAGAAAATGGCAGTTGATAATGCCGGTGATGTTCCGGTTCCGGCATGTAATGAGCCAACAGGTAAGAAGGTTGCAATAATCGGTGGTGGTCCGGGAGGACTCAGTGCCGCATATTATCTGGCTCTTATGGGACATAAGGTTACTATATTTGAGCAGAGAAAGCAGCTTGGTGGAATGTTAAGATATGGAATTCCTAACTACAGACTTCCAAGAAAAAAGCTGGATGCGGAGATTAACGCTATATTGTCTACAGGAATAGAAGTTAAGAAAAATATAAGCGTAGGAACAGACATTACGCTTGAGGATATTAATAAAGAATATAATGCAGTATACATTTCTATCGGAGCACATGCAGACAAGAAGATTGGAATTGATGGTGAGGATGCTACAACAGGCGTAACATCAGCAGTAGAAATGCTTCGTGCAATTGGTGATGATGAGATGCCTGACTATACTGGCAAGCGAGTGGTTGTTATTGGCGGTGGAAATGTAGCAATGGATGTTGCCCGTTCTTCTGTAAGATTAGGTGCTGAGAAAGTAAGCATTGTATATAGAAGAAGAAAAGCCGACATGACGGCACTTCCGGAAGAGGTTGAAGGTGCAGAGGCAGAGGGCTGCGATGTTCTTGAACTTATGTCACCAGTTAGAATAGAGAAAAATGAAAATGACGCAGCAGTTGGTTTATGGGTTCAGCCACAGATGATAAGCAGGATAAAAGGTGGCAGACCATCACCTAAGACTGCAGCTAAGGACGAGGTTCTTATTCCTTGCGACCTTATTGTAGTTGCCATCGGACAGGGTATCGAAACAAGATATTTTGAGGAGCATGGCGTTACAGTCAAGAGAGGAACAATTGAGGCACTTGATACAAGTGAGATTAAAGAACGTAAAGGAATATTTGCAGGAGGAGACTGCGTAACAGGACCTGCAACAGTAATCAGGGCTATAGCAGCCGGAAAGGTTGCAGCAGCCAACATTGATGAATATCTTGGCTACCATCACGAGATAACTTCAGATGTAGAGATACCTTATGCCGGATATGAGGACAAGGTACCTTGCGGACGAGTTGAGGTTGCACTGCGTGATGCCGCAGACAGAAAGAAAGACTTTGAACCTATTGAATATGGATTTTCATGCGAGGAGGCATGTCAGGAATCTGGACGCTGCTTAAGATGTGATCATTTTGGATTTGGTTCATTCAGAGGAGGCAGAGAGAAACAATGGTAAATTTAATAATTAACGGTAAAGCTGTATCAGTAAAAGAAGGAACTACCATTCTTGAAGCTGCCAAAACAATAGGAGAGACAATACCTACACTCTGCTATCTCAAAGAAGTCAACGCAATTGGTGCATGTCGTGTATGTGTAGTTGAAGTAGAGGGTACTGACAGATGTGTTACAGCATGTAATAACTTCGTAGAAGAAGGCATGGTTGTCTACACTAATTCAAGAAAAGTGCGTACAACCAGAAAGACTAATGTCAAGCTCATACTTTCACAGCATGATTACAAATGTGGTACATGTATAAGAAGTGGTAACTGTGCGTTACAGTCAATTGCAAATGAACTTAATATATCAGAGATGCCATATGATTCAATCTTAGAAAAAGATAATTGGGATAAAACATTTCCACTTATCAGAGATGCCCAGAAATGTATCAAATGTATGCGTTGTGTGCAAGTGTGTGATAATATTCAGGGAATGCACATATGGGATGTTGTAAATACAGGTTCGCGTACAACTGTAAATGTGCGTGCAAACAAGAACATTGCGGAGACTGCATGTACACTTTGTGGTCAGTGTGTAAGCAACTGCCCTGTAGGTGCACTTACAGAAAGAGACGATGTCGGAATCGTGCTTGATGCAATTGAAAATGAGGATATCATTACAGTAGTACAGATTGCACCTGCAGTAAGAACAGCATGGGGCGAAGATTTTGGTATGTCTAAGGAATATGCGACAGCACAAAGACTTGTTGCAGGACTTAGAAGAATAGGATTTGATTATATATTTGACACAACATTTGCAGCAGATATGACAATTATGGAGGAGGGAAGCGAGTTTCTTGAAAGGCTTCCAGAAATCAAGGAGTCAGGACTTCCAATGTTCACATCATGCTGTCCAGGATGGGTGAAATTCGTAAAGAGCGAGTTCCCTGAAATGGCAGGCAGACTTTCAACAGCAAAGTCACCACAGCAGATGTTTGGTGCAATAACAAAGTCGTATTATGCAGAAAAACTTGGGGTTGACCCGGAGAAGATATTCTGTGTGTCAATCATGCCTTGTCTTGCAAAAAAGGACGAGTGTACATGGGACGGAGGCAAAGATGTTGACGCAGTTCTTACAACAAGAGAAGTTGAAAGAATGTTCAAAGCATTTTTCATAAAGCCGGAAGAACTTGATGAGGACGAGTTCGACAATCCTTTAGGTGAGGGAACAGGTGCTGGCGTTATATTCGGTGCAACAGGCGGTGTTATGGAGGCGGCACTCAGAAGTGCTTACTATCTTGTGACAGGAAATAATCCTGACGCGGATGCGTTCCAGTCAGTGAGAGGTCTTGAGGGCTGGAAGGAAGCTTCATTTGACCTTAATGGGACAACTGTAAATGTAGCTGTTGCCAGCGGACTTGGCAACACAAGACGTTTGGTGGATGCTATTAAGAAGGGCGAGGTTCACTATGATTTCGTTGAAATCATGTCCTGTCCGGGCGGCTGTATCAACGGTGGCGGACAGCCTTACAAGGAAGACGCTGTGATGGTTGAGGAGCGACGTCATGTGCTGTACGGGCTTGATAAGCGCGATAATCTTAGATTCTCACATGAGAATCCATCGGTTAAGCAGTGCTATGAGGAGTATTTTGAGAAACCGTTGTCACATAGGGCTCATGAGATATTGCATGTGAAATAGAATCATTTTTCGATAAGGTATGTGTAGACCGGTCTGCGGCTGGGGCAGAGCAGGGTGTACACCTTCGGACTGTCTTCGCTTAGCAGTAGTAAATGCCGCCATCTGCAGAGTTTTTTACAGGGTGCGAAAGCAAACGCGCTTCGCTTGAACGAGCTTTCACACCCTGAACTTTTTCAGATGGCGGCATTTACTTCTGCACAGCTTGCCAGACTCAGGCGTACACCCTGCACTGTCCCAGCCGCAGTGGCTATATATGCTGGATTGGAAATATGATTTTATTCACGGTGCGTGTCAGGGGATGGAGTGTGATGTGGGGCTTTGTTCATTTGGGATAGTGTCAAATAGCACATGAAATCAGCGCATAAGTAGGGAAAAGCCTACTAATGTTGCTAAATGTGAAGTGGTAATCTAAAAGTAGACACCAACCCAATTATTGTAGACATTATTTATA